>Ga0209167_10000028_pt1 | contig 201259 bp, 179 predicted proteins | sample Coa_R1_9_FD_187154 | JGI IMG/M metagenome (GOLD analysis project Ga0209167, IMG submission 187154) | Surface soil microbial communities from Centralia Pennsylvania, which are recovering from an underground coalmine fire - Coalmine... | ecosystem: Environmental > Terrestrial > Soil >...
TCCGGTTCGACATGAACGCGATGGTCTTTCCGTCGGGCGACCAGCAGGGTGCTGCATCAATGCCCGACGAGAAAGTGAGGCGAGTCGAAATTCCTCGCGCGAGATCGAACACCCAGATGTTGAAGCTCGATGTGCCGGAAGCGGCAATTTCGGCTGCTACCTTGCGACCGTCGGGCGAAAGATTCGCGGCGGCGAAATAGGCGGTCGTCCCCGTTTTACCGATCTGCTTACCCTCCCGGTCAAACCATAAGAGTTGGGCGTCGCCGCCGCTGGCCGCGTTTCCGAGCTGGTACGCCAAGACGCCATTTTCTGAAGCAGTGAAAATCGCCTGATTGACGACCGCATTCGCCGCAACATGCTCGGCTAGCGGCGTTGCTTCTCCGATCAATCGCAGGCGATCGGCGTCAAATCGTTGCGCCATCAGCGTGCCCTCGCGAACAAAGAGCAGGTATCCCGGCTGGGTGTAAACGACGCCAAAATCGCCGCGAACGACTAACTTTGGAGCGCCGCCGTCGAGCGAAGCGGCATAGGTGCCTTCATTCTGCTGATCCCTACTGTGGTTATAGAAGAGGAAATGCTTTCCGTCGGGCAGGAACTGCGGCCAGCGATGAGATATCCCGCGGGGAGCGCTTAGCTTGGTCACGGGTTGGGGCGTGCCGCCGGAGGCCAACACGCGGTAAATGGGACTGATCGTGTCGGGGCTAAAGAGGATCGTGCCGTCAGCGCCCCAGGAGCCCCCACGGCCAACCGCGGCGTTGGCCACAGCGAGCGGCGGCCCGCCCGAGGCGTCGATGCGGTTGAGTTTTTCGCTTGTGAAGAATCCGAGGTTGCGGCCATCCGGCGACCAGAAAGGAAACGTTGCGCCCTCGGTGCCCTCGAGCGGCTGCGCCGTGGCGGAATCGAGCGGTCGGACCCACAGACGCTGTTTGCCGTCCGATCCAACAGCTATAAATGCAAGCCGCTCGCCATCGGGTGAAATTACCGGCGAGCCTGCTAAATGCCCGGCCAGAGCAAAGTTTGTATTGGATGGCGGAGAGATTTCCGAGACGATGGCGCGCGCGGGCTGCGGCGCGCGGCGGATGTAGCCGATGGTCGATACGACTGCGACAATCGCCAGCAACGCAGTGGAGGCCCACGCTACGCGTTCGCGATTTTTGCGGTGCGCGACGACCGGCGCAGCCACACCCGCCTGCGAACCGGCGTCGCGAATCCATTCCAGTTGCAGCTTCACGTCGTGCGCCGACTGAAATCTTTCGTCGGGGTCCTTCGCCAAACAAATTCTCACCGTGCGATCCAGCGCCGGAGGCGACATCGGCTGCAATTGCGAAATCGGCGGCGGCTCGCGTTCCAGAATCGCCGCAATCACGCTCGCCGTCGTTTTTCCCTCGAACGCGCGCTTCCCCGTGGCCATCTCGAACAGCACCGCGCCAAACGAAAAAATATCGCTCCGCGCATCCGCCTCTTTTCCTTCCATCTGCTCCGGCGCCATGTACTGAAACGTTCCCACAATCGTTCCTTCGGCAGTCACCGGCGTCGTCTTCGCCGATGGGTTGAGCGATTGCGTCAAACTCGACAGCATCGGCGTTCCTGCAGCGTCCGACGCTTTCGCTAATCCAAAGTCCATCAGCTTCGCGCCTGACTTCGTCAGCATGATGTTCGACGGCTTCAAATCGCGATGCAGAATCCCCTGGCGGTGCGCTTTCTCCAGCGCATCGGAGATTTCAATCGCAATGCGCAGCAGTTCTGCAGTTGGCAGCGGCCCTTTTTCCAAACGCTTTGCCAGCGTCTCGCCTTCGAGAAGCTCCATCACCAGAAAATCAGTGCCGTCCTGCTGGCCAATGTCGTAGAGCGTGCAAATGTGCGCATGATTCAGCGAAGAAACGGCGCGCGCTTCGCGTTCAAATCTCTGCCGCGCGTCGGCCTTCTCCGTCAAATGCTGCGGCAAAATCTTAATGGCGACGTCGCGCCCGAGGCGCGTATCCCGCGCGCGATACACCTCTCCCATCCCGCCCGCGCCTATCGCGCCGGCAATTTCATACGGCCCGAGTTTGCTTCCGGTGGTCAGCATCATCGCTTCTTCAGCAGGGCAGGCCAGTTCGTCACCAGCGTCAGTGACTCAGAAGCTGTCTGCGCGCCTTGGGATACGACTACAAATTTCTTCCCGTCGGCTGAGACATCGTACACCCGGCCCAGGTGTGTGGCAGGATTTGCCTGAAATAGCGCCTGGACCTTGCCAATGGCCAGGCTGGCGCCTTGCTCCGCGATTTCCGCGGACATGATTTTATGGTCCAGCCCCAGATAGAAAAGCTCTTTGCCATCGCGCCGCCAGCGCGGCCAAGCGCCTCCGCCGGTAGAAACGACCCATTTGCCACTCCCGTGAAGGAACGGCACGATGTAAACTTCCGGGCGTCCTGATTCAGATGAAACGTATGCCAACCATCTGCCATCGGGAGAGAGTGCCGGATCGCTCACAGCAAACTGCTTGTCCCGAAGCAGCGGAAAAGGCTTACGGATTCCAAAGAGCGGCAAGACCCAAAGTTCTAGCCGGGAACTTCGCCCTGCCGATCGCTGATACACCAGATACCGGCCATCGGAGGACCAGTTAGCGAAGAACTCTCTGCCCTCATCGACGACGAGCGGGATCGTGCTTCCAGTGCCATCTGCAGCTTTCTCGTAGAGATTTAATCTACCGCCGCGGTTCGAATTGAACGCGATAACTCTTCCATCCGGCGACCAGACGGGCTCCGCGCTGATGCCAGTGTAAAAAGTGAGCCGCGTCTTAGCCCCTCGCACAAGGTCGTAAACCCAGACGCTGGGAATTTCTGTAACTGGATCGAGTATGGTTACGGCGAGCTCGCGTCCACTAGGCGAGAGATCCGGCTGAACGTACTGCGCTGGCGTCCCTGTTTCTCCAATTTGTTTTCCGCTGCGATCAAACCACAAAAGCCTCGAATTGATGCCGGCTGAACTTGCCACTCCGTAGGAAAGAGTGCCGTTTTCCGACACGGTAAAGATTCCGCGGTGAAGGGCTACGTTGACCCCGGCGTGTTCGAGCAGCGGAGCAGCGTCGCCGGTCAGGCGCAACCTGCTAGCGTCGAATGGCTGAGCCATTAATGTGCCCTGGCGGACAAAGAGCAAATAGCCTTGCGGAGCATAGGCGGCTTCCGAACTGCCGCGAAGAATCAGCTTCGGTTGGCCGCCCTCGACGGAGGCAGCATAGGTGCCACTGTCCTCCGGGATTGTACTGCGGGCATAAAACAGAAAATGCTTGCCGTCCGGTAAGAATTGCGGCCAGCTGATCGCTGCCTGGGAAGCACTCGGTTTCACCACGAGCTGTGGTGTTCCGCCGGAGAACGCTACTCGCATGATTTCCTGTGCGTCCGGCGCAAACAGGATCGTTCCGTCAGTGCCCCATGTCCCTCCGTTGCCGTCGAAAGCGTCGGCGAGCGCCACCGGCGGTCCGCCAGAGACGTCGATCCGGCTCAATTTGCCGTTGGCAAAATATCCTATGTAGCGGCTATCTGGCGACCAGAAGGGAAATACTGCGCCGTTCGTTCCTGGCAATGGCCTTGCCTCGGCGGAATCCAGGGGTCGGACCCAGAGTTCGGGGGCACCTCCCGAAATCCCAGTGCCAAAAAAATAAGGGCCCGCAAAGGCCAGCCACTTGCCATCCGGAGAAATCGCGGGCGGATCAGAGAAGTTGCCAGTGGACGTGAAATTCACATCCGCCGGCAGAGGAATTTCAGAGATGACGGCTGATGGGGCCTTTGGGGCAAGCAGAAAGTAGCCGACTGCAAACAGCGCTGCGACGATTGTAAGCACAGCCATGCCAGCCCACGCAACACGCTCGCGATTCTTGCGGTGCGCAACGAGCGGCGCGGGAATTCCCGCCTGCGAACCTGCATCGCGTATCCATTCCAGTTGCAGCTTCACGTCATGGGCCGACTGGAATCTCTCATCGGGATCTTTCGCCAAACAAATTTTCACCGTGCGGTCCAGCGCCGGTGGCGACATCGGCTGCATCGTCGAAATGGGCGGTGGCTCGCGCTCCAGAATCGCCGCAATCACGCTCGCCGTCGTCTTCCCTTCGAACGCGCGTTTCCCCGTGGCCATCTCGAACAGCACCGCGCCAAACGAAAAAATGTCGCTGCGTGCGTCCGCCTCTTTTCCTTCCATCTGCTCCGGCGCCATGTATTGGAACGTTCCGACGATCGTGCCTTCCGCCGTCACCGGCGTCGTTTTCGCCGACGGGTTCAGCGACTGCGTCAAACTCGAAAGCATCGGCGCCCCTGCAGCGTCCGACGCTTTGGCCAAGCCAAAATCCATCAGCTTCGCGCCCGACTTTGTAAGCATGATGTTGCTTGGTTTCAAGTCGCGATGCAGAATCCCCTGGCGGTGCGCTTTCTCCAGCGCATCGGAGATTTCAATCGCAATGCGCAGCAGTTCCGAAGTTGGCAGCGCCCCTTTTTCCAAACGCTTGGCCAGCGTCTCGCCTTCGAGATATTCCATAACGAGGAAATCGGTGCCGTCCTGCTGGCCAATGTCGTAGAGCGTGCAAATGTGCGCATGATTCAGCGAAGAAACGGCGCGCGCTTCGCGCTCAAATCGTTGCCGCGCGTCAGCCTTCTCCGTCAAATGCTGCGGCAGAACTTTGATGGCCACGTCGCGGCCCAGCCGCGTATCCCGCGCGCGATACACCTCGCCCATGCCGCCCGCGCCTACCGCGCCGGTAATCTCGTACGGCCCGAGTTTTGTTCCTAATGCGAGCATTACCTCGACCGCAGTTCCTGTCGGCGCGCAGGCGCTCGGCCTCGTGAATGAGCCCTCGCTCCGGAGCAAGCCAGCATGTTGCCGCAGATTATAAGGCACATGCCTCCTCCCGCCTACATCAAGGCGGCGGTAACCCTGCGGCATCGTGGAACCCTCTAGCGGGCTCACCTACTTCCAAATGCCGGCGACCCGACTTTGACAGAACCCAATCTTGCCCGGGAATCATCCAATCTTCGGGTTTCCGCGTACTCTTGACGGCAACCAAAACCACCGTTGGCAGGACGTGCCGGCGGAAGCACGAAAACAATGCGAAACGGAGAAAATCACATGAAAAAATTGTCGAATGTGCTCGGCCTTGCCGCGGCACTGCTGTTTACTTTAGGACTGGCCAGCAGCGCCCATGCGAAGTCGCACAAATGGACGGGCTGGATCAGTGACAATCTTTGCGGGGCAAAAGGCGCGAACGCGGGCGCGAAGGACTGCACGTTGAAGTGCGTCAAGGAAAAGGGCGCTTCGTACGTGTTCGTCAATTCCAAAACCAAAAAAGTCTACGCGATTCAAAATCAGGACGCCGTCACTGACGCCGACCTCGGCCAGGAAGTCACGCTGACGGGCAGCGTCAACAAGGATGGCGCTATCAAGGCCGAGTCCATCACTCCAAAATCCGGAATGTAAATTTCCCGTTTAACATTTTTTCCTTTCGACACGGGCGCGAGCTTACTTTGCCTTGCGCCCTTTTTTTATTTTTCTTTTGTGATGCGTTCGGCGCGCATAAATTCACGCAGCGCTTCGGGAATCGCGATGGAGCCATCGGCCTGCTGATAATTTTCAATCACGGCAATCCAGGTGCGGCCGGTCGGCAGGCCTGAGCCATTCAGAGTATGCACAAATTCGGACTTTTGATTCTTGGTGCCGCTTTTCCCCTTGAAGCGAATGCCGGCGCGGCGGGCCTGAAAGGCTTCGCAATTCGAGCAACTGGAAATTTCCATAAATTCATTTGAGGAGGGCACCCACACTTCAATGTCATAAGTTTTCGAAGACGCAAAACCCATATCGCCGGTGCACAGCTGCATCACGCGATAATGCAGGCCAAGACGCTGCAGCAAATCCTCGGCGTCGCGCACCATTTTTTCCAGTTCGTCATAGCTTGTTTCCGGCCGCGTGAATTTGAACATTTCGACTTTCTGAAACTGATGCTGGCGCTTGATGCCGCGCGTATCTTTTCCCGCTGCGCCAGCTTCCGAACGAAAACACGCAGTCCAGGCGCATACGTTGATGGGCAGCGAGTCCGCGTCCAAAGTTTCGTCGCGAAACAAATTTGCCAATTCCGTTTCCGCCGTTGTGGTCAGCCACAAATCCGTGTTTTCCAGGCGGAACATATCCGCCGCGAATTTCGGCAGCTTGCCATCGGCCACCAGCGAGGCGGTGTTCACGATGAAGGGCGGCAGAATTTCGGTGTAGCCCTGTTCGCGCGTGTGAACATCGAGAAAAAAATTCGCGAGAGCGCGTTCGAGGCGCGCGCCGGCGCCGCGATACAACGCGAAACGCGCGCCGGCAATTTTCACGGCGCGCTGCAAATCCAAAATTCCCAGGGACTCGCCCAGTTCCCAGTGCGGCCTGGGCGTGAAATCAAATTTCGGCGGAGCGCCCCAGCGGCGCACCTCGACGTTGCCTTCGGCGCCAGTTCCGATGGGCACCGAGGGGTGCGGGATATTTGGGACGTTCAACATGAAGGCGCGCAGCTTGTCCTCGAGCTCCGCGGCCTTGGCGTCGTCGTATTTAATTTCCTCGGCGATTTGCTTCATGCGCGCCATGAGCACGCTGGCGTCCTGGCCGGACTTCTTCAGGCGGCCAACCTCTTCGCTGCCTTTGTTGCGTTCGGCCTTCAGGCGCTCGACCGAGGTGATGCGCTGGCGGCGTTCGGCGTCGATGGCGCGGAATTCGGCCAAGTCGAGTTTGGCGCTGCGATTGCGCAGCATTTGCTCGATTTCGTCGAGATGGTCGCGAAAATATCCGAGGTCAATCATGGGGAAAGAGCATACCTTAGACGAAATGCGGACGCCATCGAACACGTCAAGATGTCGCTGCTCCCGTTTTTCTCCGCTGACGCGGATCTAGCAAGTGGAACGCAAAAGTGGCAAAAGTTATCGATTAGAAATTTGGAAGTGGTTGAAGGGTCGGGAGTTAGTAAAATTTCTAATTTTCGCTGGCGTATGCAAGTTTGACTCGGTGAGAGCGGCGCGCAGGAGCGGCCAGGGCCGCAGCGTATCGAGCGGACCTCGACGAGTGATAGAGGGCCAGCGGAGGTGCGGCATCGCTGAAAGTGGCAAAAGTTATCGATTAGAAATTTGGAAGTCATTGAAGGATTGGGCGTTAGCAAGATTTCTAATTTTTTCTGCTGTTTGGGAATTTGGCTGGATGATGGTAACGCGCAGGCGAGGACGGAAAGTGCCGGTTTGTTGCGATTAGAAATGCGGTGGCTAGTGGTTAGTGGCGAGTGGTCAGGGAAGACGACACCAGCAAGCCGCCGATGGTTCCCCGGTTGACGAAGCTCTCGGAATCCTCTGTTTAGCCGCTGCACGAGTGACCTCCCTAAAAACAAAAAGCCGCCCGATGGCGGCCGTGCACTTCTCCTCGCGAATTGTCTGGCTGGCCCTCCAGCCCGAGGAGTCCTGTATACCGGAGAGTTAACTAAAAATCAAGGAAAATTACGAAATGGGGTGTCGAGTCAGCTGGCTAAAGCGCTGGGCTCAGAGGGTTAGGTCGGGAATTTTCTTTTCGACTCGCCGCAGTTCATGTTTCATGCGTCGGTCGCGCAGGATAGCTTGGAGGGTAGAGGATGAGACAAATATCTTCCTAAGATCGACGCTGCCTTCCGTGCGCCTTTGAAGTCTTGCCGCCCGGTCCACCCATTCGTCCAGGCCATTGAGCAGAACCGTCACACTCCGCTTAAAATCGGCGAAGTACTCCGGAAAGTCGTGCGGCTTCTCGAACCTTGGAATTAGTAGGTTGCCCAAGAGCTGTTTCCTTGGAACCTCTAAAGGCATTTCCAACCGATACTTGGATCGAATAGCTCTCCCCAACAGCGTCAGGACCGTCAAATTGCCGTGGGTTTGGATCATGTATCTTCTTGTCCGCTTGGCACCCTGTGGCCTATATCCGATCGCGAACTTATCATACAAATAGTTATTGGCTAAATAGGGAAGCAGCAGCTCTTCTGTTGAGACGTGCTCGGGAAACACGATATCGTAGAAGCCTTCTGGCAGTTCATCTTCTGAAAGGGTGGAGGCTTTTACGAAGATCTTCCTTGATTGCATTTTGGCAGGAGCCGGCTTGTCGTGCCAAAACGCCAATGCAAGCTGGGCAAGGTAGAGATTGTCAACGGTCCCTTTTGGAAATTGCGCCGCAACATGCACTTTCCCGAGTTCTGCGACGCAATTCTTGAACTCATCGCGTTTCCGTTCATAGAAGTAGCCGCGGCGCCTGAAGCCCATTTGAATGGTTTTCTGTACGCGGTCGCCGGAGCGAAGGTCGCGCTCGAGTACTTTGTTTTGAAGGTTTGTCGCACGTCGGATGCGTTCCGATTGCTTGCTGGGAACCCGACGAATGATTCGGCACATGACCTCAACATGATCGAGTTTGTCTCGATTCTTGGAAAGCGTCGACGCCGTCTGGCAGCCGTTGACGATCTGAGCTCCTTGAAGCCTAACGATCTTGTCGGGGTTGCTAAATTCTTCGCAGAGAATGGTGAGGCCATTATTAAAATCCCAGAAGTGCTTACGACCCTCTGGTTCGCAGAGGGTTGCCGCGATCTCCTTGTTTATTTCGCTGCGGAGAAGGGGTAGCCGTGCATTCGACTCGAAAATGGGCAGACCCTTTTCTAAAACCGCCTTGGCAATAGACCTTGCACTTACCGTCGCCAGAATCGAGTTTTCACCGTGTCTGAAGTACTCCTTTTGGGCTAGTTCCAAGATGATATCGGGGTAGGGCAATCTTTCAATGTTGGCACAATATTGGGTTAGCAGGGCCGCCGCATCTTGGACCAGAAGCGAATGCTTAGGATATTTTTTCAGATCTGTTTTTTGGAAGCGATTACACGCCCGCTGTAAGCCCTTATTTGCGACGCCTCCGATGATTGCCCAAAATTCGACGGAGTAGCCCCTTGCGAGGCTGTCATTGTATTCGTCAATTGCGTTGGCGATGGGGCTCTGTCTGTTCTGCGCCAGGTCTGGGTCATTAAGCGCTGCAATGGCGCGTCTTAGTTTGTCGATGATTCCGCGTGAAAATGACTTGCCGAGGTTGAGGTCGGTCCCCGCCTCAGCCTGCCCCACAATTACTCTTTTTCCTCCGTTCTCCACCCAGAATAGGTCGATTCCTTCCTCACCGGCGCCTTGCATACCGCAGGCCCGCCTTGCCTGGTTCTCATCTAGTTTTAAGAACTCACGAGCCACCCAGAAGGCAAGCAAATCAGACCAAGAGGTTCGGCGGTTCTGTCTCCGAATTTCGTCCAAGTCTGTCCGAAGTGCCTCGGCGAATCGGTCACGCGGTATAATATCCATGTCTTTTCTCCACTGAACGAACGTGTGCACAAGAGGCGCTTCTTGGTTCTAGTTCGACATCAGCGCTCGCTCGGCGTTATAAATTAATTAAGTCTCTGTTGTCAAATTTGTCGTGGCGACGCGCGGGCATTAAGGTAAGCGGGAGGATCGAGGACGCGACTCGGGGAGTCGCGCGGGCGGGGCAAGCGACCAAGATCACAGGCTGAAGCCTGTGCCACGAAAACCCGCAGGCTGAGAGCCTATGCCACGCGATGATGAGCCGCTGAGTTACTCGTAGCGGAGGGCGATGATGGGGTCGGTGCGCGTGGCGCGGCGGGCGGGGATGTAGCAGGCGGCGAGGGCGACGAGGATGAGGAGTAAAGCGACGGCGAGGAAGGTGAGCGGGTCGTGGGGAGTGACGCCGAAGAGTTCGCTGGCCATGAGGCGCGTGAGGGCGAGCGCAGCGGCGGCGCCGATGACTACGCCGATGAGCGCCATTTTAACGCCGTGTCCGAGGATGAGGCGCAGAATGTCTTCGCGCTGCGCGCCGAGGGCCATGCGCACGCCGATTTCGTGAGTGCGCTGGCCGACGAGGTAGGAAATCACGCCGTAAATTCCAATGCAGGCGAGCAGCAGAGCGAGCGCGGCGAAAACTCCGAGAAGAATCATGGAGAGGGTGCGCGCGGCGAAGGAGTTGGCGACAACTGCGTCCATGGTTTGCACGGCGTAGACCACTTCGCCGGGGTCAATCTCGGCGACGGCGCGGCGCACGGAAGGCATGACCGCGGAGGGATCGTCTTTGGTGCGAAGAACAACGGCGACGGCGTCAGCGACGAGCGGCATGAGTTTTTCAGGAAGCTGCATGAAGGGGTAGAAGATTTCCGCTTCGACGGCGGATTTTGGGTCCGTGTCGAGGCCCCACTGCTTGACGTGGCCAACTACGCCGACGATTTGCGCCTGCACATCGAAGGCAGCGATGTTGATGCGTTTGCCGATGGGATTTTCGCCCGGGAAATAGGTTCGTGCGAAATGGTCGTCAATGTCGATGACGAGAGGAGCGTGCTCGTTGTCCTGCGGAGTGATGAAGCGGCCGCGTTCGAGGGTGATGCCCATAGCTTTGCGAAAGCCAGCCTCGGCGAGATAGCACATGGTTTGATGCATGTCGTTGATGTGGGCGGGCTTGGGCTGGCCCTGGATCCAGAAGGGCAGGACAGTGTCGTGAATCATTGGGCGCGAGCCGAGCGTGACGGAAACGGCTTCGACGCCGGGGATGGATTGCATTTGGGCGTCGAAGGCGCGGAGGCGGGCGCGCGTTTCGGCGGGAGTGGCAGAAGCGGAGTTCGGGAGGGAGAGATCGAAAGTGATGGCGTGGCTGGGATTGAATCCTGGATTGACGCGCCAGAGCGCGGCGAGGCTGCGAATCATGAGGCCGGCGCCGACGAGCAAGACGAGGGCGAGAGCGACTTCGGCGGCGACGAAAATTCCCTGGAGGCGATGACGGGCGCCGCTGGAGCCGCGGCCGCTTTCTTTGAGCACTTCGTGCAAATCGACGCGGGAGGTTTTGAGCGCGGGAGCGAGTCCAAACAAGATTCCGGCGAAGAAGGAAACGGCGAGAGTGAAGAGCAAAACGCGCGCGTCGAGGGAGACGTCGTTCGCGCGGGGCAAAGTGCCGGGAAGGACGCCGAGGACAGCTTTGACGCCCCAGAAAGCAAGCAAAAGTCCGAGCACGCCGCCGAAGCCGGCGAGGAGAATGCTTTCGGTGAGGAGCTGGCGAATGACGCGCGTTGGGCTGGCGCCGAGAGCGGCGCGAATGGCGAATTCGCGGGAGCGGCCCATGGAGCGGGCGAGAAGAAGATTGGCGACGTTGACGCAGGCGATTAGCAGAAGAAAACAAACGGCTGCGAGAAGCACAAGCAAAAGGGGCTGGACGTTGCCGATGAGGTCCTGCTTCATGGGAACGAGGGTAATGCCGACGTCTTTGTCGGCGAGAGGATAGGCGGCGGCGAGATTGCGGGCTACAGCGGCCATGTCGGCGCGGGCTTGCGAGAGGGTGACGCCGGATTTAAGGCGACCAATGGCGTGGGCGCTCATGTCGATGGTGCGGTCGCGAAAAGAAGGATCGTTCCACTGGCCCAGAGGCGTGTAAACGTCGCGCTGCGGGCCGTAGAAGGTGAAGCTGGGAGGAATTACGCCAACGACGGTGTAGGACGTGCCGTTCAAGGTGATGGCTTTGCCGAGGATGGCGGGCGAGGAGGCGAAGCGGCGTTTCCAGAAACCTCCGCCGAGAATTACGACTGGGGCTGCGCCGACATGGTCGTCATCGGGGCGAAAGAGGCGGCCGAGAACGGGCTTTACACCGAGCGTGGAGAAAAAATCGGCGGAGATCATGAAGCCGCTGAGGCGTTCGGCCTGGCCGGCGCCGGTGAAGTTGTAGTCCTGATTGCGGTACATGGCCATTGAGGAAAAAGTGCGATTGTCGCGCTGCCAGTCGAGGAAGTTCAGATAGGTGACGTAGCCCTGGGTGGTTCCTGGGGAAGTTGCGTAAATTGCGGCGAGCTGGCCGGAGCGCGGATAGGCGAGGGGGTTGAGGAGCACGCCGTTGACGACGGAGAAGATGGCGGTGTTGGCGCCGATGCCCAGAGCCAGCGTGAGCACGGCGACGGCGGTGAATCCGGGGGATTTGGCGAGCATACGCAGGGAGTACTTGAGATCTTGCATGAGCGCGTTCATGGCGAAGGTATTTTAGTTCATTCGGCAGAAGCTGGAAAGACGAGCGCAGGGGGAAAAGCCTCCGCGGAAGACCCGTTATAAAAATAATTTGAGGAAAGGCACACAGGCTAAAGCCTGTGCCACGTGCAACGAAAATCGACCTCGCACGGCCAAGTTTATGGTGGGGGCGTAGAAGCGGTGATGGCGGAGAGAATGCGATATCATGGAGGGAAGCTATTTCAGGAAAATAGAATGCGGCGAAGAGAAAAGGACATCACAAGACAATGAATCAGCGCGGAGTCTACATTGTGAGCGCGGTGCGCACGCCGATTGGGAAATTTGGCGGCGGGCTGGCGGAATTTACGGCGCCGGATCTGGGCGTGATTGCGGTGCGGGCGGCGCTGGAACGGGCATTTGGCGGGGCACTTCCGGCGGAGCGCCAGCCGGGCGAAGGCGGCAGCATTGAAGACAGCATCGCGCGCGCGAATGGCGGGTCTGACAATGCGAAGCGCGGCGCGAAGCGGTGGCGCGTGGATGAATTGATATTTGGCAATGCGCGTCCAGCGGGGGTGGGGCCGAATCCAGCGCGGCAGATCGCGTGGCGGGCGGGGCTGGGCGACGACGTTCCGGCGTACACGGTGAACGCGGCGTGCGCTTCGGGGCTGCGGTCGATTGTGCTCGGATGGCAACAGATTTTGCTCGGCGCGGCGGAAATAGTTGTTGCCGGCGGCGCGGAGTCCATGTCCAGAGTGCCGTATCTGGTGGAGGCGCGGTGGGGAGTGAAGATGGGGAATCAGCCGCTGGTGGACGCGATGTATCGCGACGGCTTTTTGTGTCCTATCTCGAAAATGATTATGGGCGAGACGGCGGAGGTTTTGGCGGAGAAATATAAAATTCCGCGAGATGAGCAGGACGAATTTGCGCTGGAAAGCCATCGGAGGGCGACGCGGGCGCAGCAGGAGTGCCGGTTCAGCAGGGAGATTGTCGCGGTGGAGGCGCGGGACAAAAAGGGGAACGTGACGCGGGTCGAAAAGGACGAGCATGTGCGCGCGGACGTGACGCTGGAGAAATTGGCGAAGCTGCCGCCGGTGTTCAGCAAAAGCGGGACAGTCACTGCGGGAAACGCGAGCGGAATTACGGATGGAGCGGCGGCGGTGGTGCTGGCAAGCGAAGAAAAAGTGCGCGAGCTGGATTTGAAGCCGCTGGCGAGGATTGTGGACGCGACGATTTCGGCGGTTGATCCGCGAGTGATGGGAATTGGGCCGGTGCCGGCGGTGCGCAAACTGCTGGGGCGCACGGGAACGAAGCTCGAAGAGTTCGGCGCGATTGAATTGAACGAGGCGTTCGCAGCGCAAGTGCTGGCGTGCGACCGGGATTTGCATTTTCCGCGCGAGCGGGTGAATCCGAATGGCGGGGCGATCGCGCTGGGACATCCGATTGCGTGCACTGGGGCGCGCATCACCACGACGCTGGTTCATGAATTGCGGCGCGAAGGACATTCAGCGAGCGGGAAGCGCGGGCTGGCGACGCTGTGCGTCTCTGGCGGGCTGGGCGTGGCCATGGAAATTGAAATGGCGTGAACCGTTGCACCGAGCGGCAGGGCGGCGAGGCAGCGTGTCGGAACATCTGCAGGAATGGCAAAGCGGCGTCGAGCCGCCGCACTCCCAAAAAAACGATACCGCGTTCACGCTGCCTGCGGCGGGGCTGGGATGGGAGATAAAATACATAGCCCTACAAAGACGGACCTCAGCGGCTGAAGCCGCTCGCGCGTAGCGGCGTTTACGGCATGGCTGAAGGCCATTGCCTTACAAAAGCCGAAGAGCTTCAAGATGCGAAGTTCTGCGCTACACCCAGCAACCGACGAGGCGGCACCTGTGAATCGTCTGCAAGCCGTGGCAAAGCGGCGTCGAGCAGCCCCGCAGATTCGTCCGGGACGCGGAAGACGCGCCGCACTTGTATGAAAAGGCGAGAAGCCGCAGATTCGCAAAAGACGCGATTCTGCGCTACCAAGGCATGTTGGCGCTGCGCGCGCGGGCAGGGCAAGCCCCGCCCCTACGGAAGGCAACAGCAGAGCGAAAGCGCATGTGTGTGTGACGGCCGCAAAATACGGGACCTCAGCGGCTGAAGCCGTTCCTGTTGTAGCAGCGTTTACAGAATGGCTGAAGGCCATTCCCTTACAAAAGCCGCAGAGCTTCAAAAGGCGAAGCTGTGCGCTACACCAGCGACGACAAGGCGGTGTCCTGCGAATCGTCTGCAAGCCTGGCAGAGCGGCGTCGAGCAGCCCCGCAGATTCGTCCGGGACGCGGAAGACGCGCCGCACTTGTATGAAAAGGCGAGAAGCCGCAGATTCGCAAAAGACGCGATTCTGCGCTACCAAGGCATGTTGGCGCTGCGCGCGCGGGCAGGGCAAGCCCCGCCCCTACGGAAGGCAACAGCAGAGCGAAAGCGCACAGAGCATGTGTGAAGGCCGCAAAATACGGACCTCAGGGGCTGAAGCCGTTCGTGTGAAGCAGCGTTTATGCGAGCGGAGATAAGACGGCCTCAGTGTCGCTGTCTGGAGCGCGCAGCAGGCGAGTGGCGGGTTTGCGCTGGCGGTGGGTCTTCGACCAGTCGTTCCAATTTTGTTGAATCTGCTCGACGTGATGAGGGATGTGACCCGCCTGTTTTTCGAGCCACTGCTCCAAGGTGAGTAGACCTTCTTTGGGAAGCTTCATGGTATGAGACCACACCGGATGTGGGAGGAAACGCAAGAGCTGGCAAGTCATCTTGCGGAGGCGCGAAATTAAGCCGAGCGCGTCGCGGGTGCTCTGGTGAAAGTAGCCCAGCGATGCGGCCCAGGTGGACGCGCTGTGAGCGAGCGCATCAGAACCGGGCTCGACGATGAACTGGCGGCTGCGGATGTAGGCGTCGGCTTCGCTGTCAGCGAGATGCAGGATGATTTCGTGGATGCTCCAGCGATCCGGGGCGGGCCGAAAGAGCCACATCTTCTTTGGGCACGCACGCAGCGCCTCGGAGAGAAGGGCTGGTCCGCGAGCGAAGAGATCGATTGTTTGCTGTCTTGGCAGCCTGCCATGCGCGCGCGAAAGAATGTGCAGTTGTTCCATGGTTGGTTAGACGCCGGAAAGGCAATTCGGTTGCCGGACTTAAACATGAAAAATCGATAATATGTGCTTGCGTGGCTGGTTGTTAATGGATTGTTGGTTTCTGGGAAACGGGAGAATGTGTTCATCTGTGGGATTTGATGGTTCGCGAACGGACACATATGAGAAGGCCAAGGAGTTGCTAATAGGCCGGCGGAAAAGAACTCAGAGCGGAGTAGGCGCGGGGTTGGATTTGGGCTGGGCTGCCGAAAATGAGCGCAGCCAGTGTTCGCGCAAATGGCCAACGAGGTAAAGCGAGCCGGTGACGACGATTACGTCTTCCGGCGCAGCGAGCGAGATGGCGCGAGCGAGAGCTTCTGAGGGGCTTGGAACGATTTGGAAACGGGGCGCCAAGTGCGAGGTGAGTTCCGCGAGGAGCGCGGCCGAAATAGCGCGCGATTGCTGAGGCTCAGTGAAGAAAACTTCGAAAGCGCGCGGGAAAAGCAGGCCGGCGATTTCGTCGACAGCTTTGTCGCGAAGGGCGCCGAAAATCAGCCAAATGCGGCGGCCGGGGAGATGTTCGTCGCAAAAAGCGGCGAGCCCGCGCGCGGCTGATGGATTGTGGGCGCCATCGAGCAGGAGTGTGGGATTTGAAGATAATTGCTCGAGGCGGCCGGGCCAGCGGACTTCTCGGATGCCCTGTTCAATCGCGGCGTCGCTGATCGAAAAGCCGCGCTCGTTCAGCAGACGAGCCGCAGTGGCGGCGGCCAGCGCGTTGCGCATTTGGACACGTCCGCGCAGCGGGACATCAAGCGCGAGGCGCGCATGAGAAGAGGATTCAATCACCTCCATGCTATAGCAGCCGTGATGGGAGGTGGTTTTCTCGAGGGACCACGCAGCGTCAATTTCGACTAAACGCGCGCCAGCAGCGGCGGCGCGACGGGCGATGACGTCCCGGGCTTCGGGCCTGTCCACGGCGCTCACTACCCAGGCGCCGGGCTTGATGATTCCGGCCTTCTCCGCAGCAATCTCGGCAATGGAATGGCCGAGGAAATCCTCGTGATCGAAATCCACTTGAGTAATGACGGCGACTTCAGGGGAAATGATGTTTGTGGAATCGAGCCGGCCGCCCATGCCTACTTCGTAAATTGAAAAGGCGGTGCGGCGGCGCGCGAAGGCGCGAAAGGCCATAGCGGTGAGGCATTCGAAAAAGGTGGGATGAGCGGCAAGTTCGCCATTGGCCAGCAGGCTCTCGATGGCCGCGTGGATGGTGGTGAATTCGGCGGCAAAATCGCCGTCGGAGATGGGCTGGCCGTTAATAGCGATGCGTTCGTTGATGCGCTCGAGATGCGGCGAGGTAAAAAGGCCGGTGGAAAATCCGGAAGCGCGCAGAATGGATTCGAGCATGGCCGCCGTGGAGCCTTTGCCATTCGTCCCAGCAACGTGCGCGCACGGAATGGCGCGATGCGGCGAGCCCAGATATTCGGAGAGCACACGGATATTTTCGAGATTAAATTTTTGGACGCTGGCCGGCTGCGGAGAGGCAAGTTCTTTGCCCAGCGAGAGCAGGAAGCGGACTGAGTCTTCGTAGTTCATGCCAGTTAATAGTCTCAACTACTCGGTGAAAAAATCGAGGGCGCGGCTGATGTAATTTTTCAGCTCTTTGCGCGGCACGATGGCGTCGAGAAAGCCGTGCTCGAGAAGAAATTCAGCGCGCTGAAAGCCTTCCGGGAGCTTCTGGCGAATGGTCTGTTCGATGACGCGCGGGCCAGCAAAACCGATGAGCGCGCCGGGCTCGGCAATGTTCAGATCACCGAGCATGGCGAAACTTGCGGTAACTCCGCCGGTGGTGGGATCGGTGAGCACCGAAATATAGGGAACGCGCACTTCATCGAGGCGGGCCAGGGTGGCGGAAACTTTTGCAAGCTGCATCAGGCTGACCACGCCCTCCTGCATGCGGGCTCCTCCGGAGCAAGAAACGATAACCAGCGGCGTTTTGCGCTCCGCAGAGCGTTCGGCAGCGCGAGTCACTTTTTCGCCGACCACCGCGCCCATTGAGCCGCCTGCGAATGCAAACTCCATGGCGCAGCAGATGACTGGACGGCCATTCAAACGGCCTTCGGCGGTGAGAATCGCGTCATTGATTCCCAGACGATCCTGAGCTTCGCGAAGGCGCTGCGAATAAGGTTTCGTATCCACAAACTTCAGCGGATCGGTTGAGGCCAGATCAGCATCGCGCTCCGCCCATTTGGCGTCGTCCAGCAAGAGATCGAGACGCCGCTTGGCGCTCAGGCGGAAATGCTGTTCGCACTTGGGGCAGACTTCCCAGTTTGCCTCGAGATCTTTTTTCCAGATGATGGCGCGGCAGCCTTCGCATTTTGTCCACAGACCTTCGGTCTTCACCCTGCGTTCTTCGTTGGGAGGAGTTTCCGTCGGCTTGTTTTCCTTCTTGAACCAGGCCATTTTTGAATTTCCTGCCTTCAGTAATCGATTCCGCGCTGCGCGAGAATGCCTTTGGTGTAAGGATGCTTCACTTCGCGCATTTCCGTCACGAGATCAGCCATCTCGACCAGCTTAGGATGGGCGTTGCGGCCGGTGCAAATAACGTGCACGCCCTCGGGGCGTTTTGCAAGGGCTTCGGCAATTTTATCGGGGTCGAGGATCTTGTAGCTGATGACGTAATTAATTTCGTCCAAAATGACCAAATCATATTTGCCGCTGTAAATTTGCTCTTTGCCAAAATTCCAACATTCCTCGCAGAGCTTTACATCTTCGGGATCAGTGTCCGCGCCGCCGACTTTAATAAATCCGCGACCCATGGGGCGAATTTCGAATTTTTCGTCGCCGAGCATCTTGGCGGCGTCGAGTTCGCCATAATGCCACGAGCCTTTGATGAACTGAACCATCAGGACGCGGAGGCCCTGGCCAACGGCGCGAAACGCGGCGCCCAGGGCGCAGGTTGTCTTGCCTTTTCCCGGCCCGGTGTAAACAATCAACAATCCTTTTCCTTCTGGCATGGCCTCTCCGAAAATTGCGAGCGTTTTGCTACGCGCGCGAATGCGGTTCGCTGGACGTTACGAAAGGCCCAAGCCGGACCGCAGCGATTCAGCAGCGGCAACGACTTTCGAGCGAGCTTCCGGCGACATTTCGCGATTTTCGCTCTTGGACTCGCGCACAACCAGCCAAATGCCTGGGCGATGGATCTTGCCGTCATTGCAAATCGCGCCGGTGAGCTGCGCGATTTCGAGTCCGCTGCTTGCCAGTTCGCGTTCGAGAATAGCGCGCGCGTCGTCGAGCAGGTCTTTGAATCCCTGCGATGCGAGAACGGGGTCAACGTCGCGCGGAGTCTCCGCTTCGACTTCGAACAAATCGTAGTCCGCGAGGAGCTTTGTAATCATGAATTCCAGCGAGGCAGCAGGCTCGCGGAAGTCGTATGTAATCTTCGTGTCCATCTCCCATATCCTCGCAGAAGTCGCGCCAATTCGCCGCTTATTTCGGATAGGGATGCCCGGTGAGCATGGTGAAGGCGCGATATATCTGTTCCGCCAAGAGCAGGCGCGCCATTTCATGGGGCATCGTCAAGCGCGATAAAGAAATTTTAAGGTGAGCATGGCGCTGCAGAGCCTCTGGGAAACCTTCGGCCGCTCCACAGAAGAAAATTATTTCGCGGGCGCCGCCATCGCGGAGCTTGCCGAGCCAATTTGCAAATTCGGCCGAAGTAAATTCCTTGCCGGAGGCGTCGAGAAACGCGGCGGATGAATTTGGAGCGAGCTTGAGTTTGCGCAGCGCGGATTCGCCGGCATCGCGCAGCTCGGTTATCTCGACTTCAGCATAATGCTGAATGCGGCGAAGATAATCGTCGAGCAACGTGCGAATCCCTGCGTTGCGTGTGCGACCGAGCATGATTAAGCGTATTTTCACGGCGATGAGATATTGCGCGTTCAGATTAAGCCGTACTTCTTGCGTTTTTCGAGGAGCGTTTTCCGGCTAATGCCCAGGATTTCCGCAGCGCGCGCGATTTTGTAATGAGTGGCCTCGAGGGTTAAGCGTACGGCCTCTTTTTCAATTTCTTCGAGTGAGCGCAGTTTGGCGTGCGAGAGCGTTTGCGCGGCCGCCGCCAATGCCGGAGGGAAATCATCGCGGCGCAGGGTCTGGCCCTGGGCAAAAATCAGCGCGCGCTCGATGACGTTCTTCAATTCGCGGACATTTCCCGGCCACGCGTATGCTTCCAGCGCCTGCATGGCGCCCGAATCGATCGTGGTGTCGGAATGGCCGTGCACCGGCGCAAGGCGTTTTACGAAGTGTTCCGCAAGCGGACGAATATCGCGGTGGCGCTCGCGCAGCGGCGGAATGGATATTGGGAGCACATTGAGGCGAAAATAGAGGTCTTCGCGGAAGTAGCCGCTGCGCACATCGCGTTCCAGGTCGGCATTGGTCAAGGCAATCAGCCGCGCATCCATGTCCAGCGTTTCTGTGCCGCCAAGGCGCTCGAACTTTCTTTCTTCCAGAACGCGGAGGAGCTTGGCTTGAATTGGCGGCGGCAGAGCCGCAACTTCGTCCAGCACAATCGTGCCGTTTTCGGCCAATTCCATGCGGCCGGGCTTGCGCGCTTCCGCGCCCGTGAATGCGCCGCGCTCGTGGCCAAAAAGCTCGGATTCGACAAGCTCGGGCGGCAAGCTGGCACAGTCAATCTTGAGGAAAGGCGCGTCCCGCCGCGGGCCGGATTCATGGATCCAACGCGCCAGCTGATCTTTTCCTGTGCCGCTTTCGCCGGTGATTAAAACGGTGGTGGGAGTGCCGGCGACTTTAGCGGCAATTTCCAGAGTGCGTTGCGAGGCGGGATCCTCGGCGATCCACTCGAGGCGCATTTTATTCAGCTCACTCATGGCCGGCACCCGGAGCGGCGGAACGGCTGGATTCGTCGACATCGAGACGCTTGGCGGCACGCCACAGACGCTCGATATCATAAAACAAGCGCGCCTTTTCGCTGAAGATGTGGATCACGAAGCGGCCGTAATCGAGAAGGAGCCATTCGGTTCCGGCGCGGCCTTCACGATGCGGAAGGCGGAATCCGCAGGCGCGGATTTTCTCTTCGACCTCCTGGCCGATGGCTTCGATTTGCCGGGCGCTTTCCGCCGAACAAACGACGAAATACTCGGCAAAGGCGCCGAGACCTTCGAGCGACAGCACAGTTATGGAACTGGCTTTTTTGCTCTGAGCTGCTTCAACCGCGCAGCGTATCGCGTTGGGTAACGATTCCAGATTCACCGATAGAGCGCCTGTTTATGAATGTAATCTTCGACGGCTGGAGGCACAAGCCTGCGAATGGACATTCCGCGCTTGCAGCGGCGGCGAATGCCCGTGGACGAAATAGCGCTTGCGACGGTGGTGAGCACGTGAACAGTGGATTTTCGCAGGGTAATTGACTCTTGACCGCGCGATTGCTTCGGCGCGAGCATTTCCGCGGGTATGGCTCCGCGCAGCGCCTCTAGGCGAACGCCGGGACGGTTGGCGATGATGAAATCGCAGGAATCGAGCAAACGCTGCGCCTGTCTCCAGGCAGCGATCTCGAGGAATGAGTCCGCGCCGATCATAAAGTAAATTTGAGCGTGAGGATGCCGGCGGCGGAAACGAGCAATGGTATCCACGGAGTAAAAGACCTGCCAGTCGGTGGAATCGCGCGGAGCTTCTGCTAAAGACGGTATAAAGCGCGGTTTTGCGGCGCAGGCCAGAGCCACCATTGCATAGCGGTGCCAGAAAGGGGCGAGTTGTTCGGCGTTTTTGTGGGGCGGGTGCGAAGAGGGCACAAAATGGATTTCACTCAGATGAAAACGGCGCGCGGCGGCTTCTGCGACGATGACGTGCCCGAAATGGATGGGATCGAAAGTGCCACCAAAAATGGCGATGGCGCGCGGTTTTTTCTCGCGACCGTCGCTCAACTTTGCCCTCCATGAAGAGCGGCGCGGCTAGCGTTGGCCTGCGAGGCAGAGGTTTCTCCGTCCGCTGGTGCAATCTCGGAATCTGCGCGCTGTTGGGCGGGAAGCTGGTCCAGCGCGTCAGCCATGGCTCGAACGAGATGCTGAACTCCTTCCCCGGTGGCGGAAGAAATAGCGAAGAAGGGCAATTTTTGCTTTTCGGCGAAAGTTCGCAGGGCGTCAAGACGTTCGCGGCGCGTGGTTGCGTCGAGTTTTGTGGCTACGATGAAAACCGGCTCGCGCGTGAGGGCTTCGCTGAAGGCGCGCAATTCGCCCTGAATGATTTCGAAATCGCGCACAGGATCGTCTTCATTGGCGTCGCTGGTATCTACGAGATGGGCGATGAGGCGCGTGCGCTCAATATGGCGCAGGAAGCGGATGCCGAGGCCGGCGCCTTCATGCGCGCCTTCGATCAAACCTGGCAAATCGGCGACGACGAATGTGCGGCCAGCGCCCGGCGGGGCGTCAGGGTCGGCGGAAACAACGCCGAGATGCGGTTCGAGAGTTGTGAAGGGATAGTCAGCGATTTTCGGGCGCGCGGCGGAAATGCGCGAAATCAGAGTTGATTTTCCGGCGTTGGGCAAACCGACCAGGCCGACATCGGCGAGGAGGCGCAGCTCCAAACGCAAGCGCCGTTCCTGGCCGGGCTGGCCATCTTCATGCTCACGGGGAGCCTGGTGCCAGGGCTTGGTGAAATGCGAATTGCCGCGGCCGCCGCGACCGCCGCGAGCGGCCTGAAACTGCTGGCCCGCTGCGGTGAAGTCGAAAAGCTGTTCGCCAGTATCGTCATCAAAAACGATTGTGCCTACGGGAACTTTGAGGAGCAGTTCGCCGCCGGAACGGCCATGACAGTTCGAGCCTTCGCCGTGACGGCCGCGCTCAGCGCGAAATTCGCGATTGTAGCGATAACGCAGGAGGGTATTGTCGTGTTCGGTTGATTCGATGACGACGTTGCCGCCGTCGCCGCCATCGCCTCCGGAAGGGCCACCACGCGGAACGTATTTTTCGCGGCGGAAGGCGACGCAACCATTGCCGCCGTCGCCGCCCTTTACGAGGATTTTAGCTTCGTCAACGAACACGCCCTGCCCCTTTTGATTCTCAATGAGAGAATACGATACCGCTGAATGGAAATACAAAGAAAGCGATAAGACGGCAGTAGGTCAGCTTGAATCTTGACTGCGATTGTCACGATTAATAAGAATTCAAACTGACCTGCGGCTGATAAAACACAGATGATCTGATGATGGAGATCTATTGACTGGCAGAAGCCGTTGCGGACTCTTTGGCTTCGGCGTCCTGCACAGGAAGCACGCTGATGTAGCGGCCCCTTTGCCCCTTATCCTGGAACAGCACCACGCCGGTGATGCAGGCGAAAAGCGAATCGTCTTTGCCGCGGCCGACATTTTTTCCGGGCTTATAGCGGGTGCCGCGCTGGCGCACCAAAATGCTGCCGCCGGTGACAAGCTGGCCTCCAAAACGCTTGATTCCCAGCCGCTGGCCGTGGGAATCACGTCCATTAACCGATGAACCGCCGCCTTTTTTGTGCGCCATAGAAGCCCCTAATCCAGTTTGATATCGCCTACTTCGACGGCTGTGTAGGCCTGCCGATGTCCGCGAGTAATTTTATACTGCCCGCCGCGCTTGTATTTGAGAACGAGGTGCTTGTTGCCGCGGCCATGCGAGACTATTTTGCCGGTGACCTTTGCTTTCGATGCGGAAGTACCGGCGAGGAGCTTCTTTTCGTCATTGTGCACGGCTAGTACTTCGTTGAAGGTCACTTTGCCGCCGACTTTGCCAGCGAGTTTTTCGACGCGAATCGTCTCTCCCGGCGCGACGCGATATTGTTTGCCCCCACTGCGAATTACGGCGTACATGAATCCTCCAAAGCGAAAGCGGAAACAATGATTATACGGAGTTGCAGGATGTTTCGTCAATGCAGAGCTGAAGAAGGGTAATGGGGCAGCTTGAGTTTTGGCTCCTTGTGCCACGATCAATAGAACTCGGATTGACGCCGTACCTGAAGAAGTGACCCACTGAAGCCTACTAGGGGGAACCGACAGGAACTTCATTGGCGATAGGTTAGGGCGAACTGCATGTCGTGGAGGATGGAATCCATGGCGGCGACGGGATCAGGCGCGGCGGTAATCGGCCGGCCAACTACAAGGTAATCAGCGCCCCAGCGAATTGCATTTCCGGGAGTAGCAATTTGCGCCTGATCGTCGCGGCGCGGGCTGGTTGAAGAGTGGCCTGGAGCGATGGTGCGAATCCCCGGTACGACGAAGGCCATTTTCTTGCCGAGAGACTTGCGGAGCGATTGCAGTTCGCGCGCTGGGGCGACCACGCCGTCGAGGCCGGCGAATTGAGCCATGGCGGCGAGGGCCGCCACTCTGTCGCCGAACGGCCCAGCCAGTCCGATGCGCGCCAAGTCCGGTTCGTCGAGGCTGGTGAGGAGGGTTACGCCCAAGAGCATAGGAGGTGTCCTGATGCCCTTCAAGGCGGCTCTTGCCGCTTGCATCATCGCCAAGCCGCCCGTGGTATGAAGGGTCATCATGCGCACGCCGGGGAGTTCGGCGGCCGCTCTGACGGCCGCTGCCACGGTATTCGGAATGTCGCAGAACTTCAGGTCAAGAAATATGCCAGGGACGAGCCTGGCGATTCGCCGCAGGGCCTGGGGACCTTCGGCAGTGAACAATTGGCTGCCAATTTTGACCAAATTGGCGCGGCCGCGAAGCTTACGAAGGAATTTCAGCGATTCGGAGAGGTCAGGAAAATCCAGAGCTAGGATCAGTTGGCGGGCTGCGTTGTCGCTGATGGAGGCACCTTGAGCAGGTCTACCCTGACATGGGCGAGCCCGCGTCGAGCGAAGCCCAATTCTCTAGCGACTTGGTAGGAAACGTCAAGGCCCCGGCCCGGCACGTAGGGACCACGGTCGTTTATGCGAACAATGGCGCTGCGGCGGGTCTGCAAGTTGACCACTCGGACCACTGAACCAAGGGGCAGGCTCCTGTGGGCGGCTGTCTGCCCGTACATGTCGTAGATTTCGCCATTGGCGGTCGGCTGTCCGTCGAACTGGCCTCCGTACCAACTGGACAGGCAGACGAAACTCCGGAGGGGTTTGGCGCGAACAGCCGGGTTCGGTACTGCCAGAACCGGGACGCGGAGCGCTTGACCCTTTGGAGTGACCGGGCCTTCACCTTCCAAGTTCGACGCAGCGAGCCCAGTCGCAAAGAAAACCAGGGCGGCAACCGTAGCCAGAATCAATTGCTTGGTTCCGAGGCGGTTTCGATTGACTTTCACTAAGTCTTTTATCATGAGTGAAATTATACCGCAGGCGGTCGGCCATGGCAATACGGCAGTTGCTCGAAAACAAGAATAATTTTACTGGACAAGACTACTTCAAGTAGCTGATTATAGGACTCTTATTAATCGTAAAGTGGTGCCGGATACCTTCCACCACGCGCTCACTGGCCCTTGGATCGGAAAAATGAGCTGTTCCGACCTGAATTGCGGTCGCTCCAGCCAGCAGATACTCGAGGGCATCGGTGGCGCACTGGATGCCTCCCAAGCCGATTATGGTTATGCGGACGGCGCGGGAAAGGTCATAAACCAGCTTGAGGGTCAGGGGCCTGATCGCTGGACCGGACAGGCCACCGCTCAACCTGCCCAGACGGGACAGGCCCGTCCGAATGTCCAGGCTCATAGCGGGGTAGGTGTTGGCCGCGGTGAGGGCGTCGGCACCCGCCTGCTCGACCGCTTTGGCTACCGGCAAGGCTTGCGCGTTGGGGGTTAGCTTAACCCAGAGGGGCCGGCGCGAAACTGCCCGGGCGGCGGCGACAACTTCTTGGGCCAGGCGAGGGTCGCTGCCAAACTCCGAGCCGCCATGGTCGACATTTGGGCAGGAGATGTTCAGTTCGTAGGCGGCTATACCCTCGGCGGCTTCCAGTATGCGGATTACCTCGCAGTATTCAGCCACTGTGCGGCCAAAGACGTTAGCGATGATCGCCGTTTGGTACTTGCGAAGCAGGGGAAGCTTCTCGGCCACGAAGGCACGTACGCCAATGTTCTGCAAACCCACGGCGTTGAGCAAGCCACCCGAAGTCTCGCAAAGGCGAGGAGCGGGCGCGCCTTCCATGGGCTCGATGGAAAGGCCTTTGACGACGATTCCGCCGAGAGCGTTCAAATCCACCAGATGGGCGAACTCGATTCCGTAGCCAAAGGTGCCGCTGGCGGCGATGACAGGGTTGGAAAGAAGGAGTGTACCGATACGGACGCTGAGGTCAACGTCCGTGGGCCGCCGGGCGCTAGCAGGCGCGCTCACGAGAGAAGTCTATCACGCGGAGCGGGTAGCCGCGGCAAAATTGTATCGAAGCTCCTGTATGACTATCGCTGTGTTACGATAGTGCGCCCTATGCGCATTATTGAGAAGCGCCAACTGATGTCGGCGGACGAAATCCGCCGGACGCTGGAACGGCTCGCGCACGAAATCGTGGAAAAAACCGGCGGCGCGAAGGATTTAGCTCTTATCGGCGTGCGGCGGCGCGGCATTCCATTGGCGGAGCGCCTAGCGCAATCCATCCGCGCGTCTTCGAAGGCCGAAGTGCCCGTTGGAACGCTGGACATTACGCTCTACCGAGATGATCTTTCGACGGTGGCCCCGCAGCCGGTGGTGCAATCGAGCGAAATTTCGTTTGCGGTGGACGAGCGCGACCTTCTGCTGGTCGACGATGTGCTTTACACTGGCCGCACGGTGCGCGCAGCAATGAACGGGCTTTTCGATCTGGGAAGGCCGCGGCGAATCCGGCTGTGCGTGCTGGTGGACCGCGGGCATCGCGAGTTGCCGATTGAAGCGACGTTCGTGGGCCGAACGGTGGAGACCACGGACACGGAAATTATCGAAGTGCGCCTGAAGGAAATTGACCATGAAGAGCGTGTGATGGTTATGGACCGCCTGGACTGAGCGCATGGCATCGAAATCAGGGATTTGCAGCCGAGGGAGATTGTGCCGCACCGCTTCCATCATTTGCTGGCTATTGAGCCGCTGAATCGCGAGCAGATTGCTTTTCTTCTTGACCAGGCGAAGCCTTTCCAGGAATTCCAGCGGCATCCACTGAAAAAATTGGCGACTTTGCGCGGCAAAACGATTGCGCTGGCGTTTTTCGAGAATTCCACGCGCACGCGGATCAGCTTCGCCACCGCGGCGTCGCGGCTGGGCGCGGATACGATGAACCTGCAGGCCGATTCGTCGAGCGTGAAAAAAGGCGAATCTCTGCTGGATACGATCCACACGCTGGAAGCGATGAAGCCAGACGCCATCGTGATGCGGCACAGCGCGTCGGGCGCGGCGGAATTCGTTGCGCGACATGTGGGCGTGCAGGTAATCAATGCGGGAGACGGCACGCACGAGCATCCTACGCAGGCATTGCTTGATGCGCTGACGATACGCGACCGGCTGGGAAAACTGGATGGTTGCAACGTGACGATCATTGGAGACATCCTGCACAGCCGCGTGGCGCGTTCGAATATTCATTTGCTCTCGAAATTTGGCGCAAACATCACGCTTTGCGGGCCAGCGATGTGGGTGCCGAAGGAACTTGAATGCCTTGCGCCGAAGATGCGCCGCGTCTCACGATTGGAGGAAGCGCTGGATGGAGCCGAGGTGGTGATGGCGCTGCGCATTCAGCAGGAAAGGCTCTACGAGCCATCGCTCGCCGCCGACGAATACATTCTGAATTATCAGCTCACGCCTGCGCGCATGCGATTGGCACGCGACGGAGCAATCGTGATGCATCCGGGGCCGATGATTCGCGGGATGGAAATCGACCCCGTGGTGGCGGACGGCGCGCAATCGTGCGTTCTCGAGCAAGTCACCAACGGGCTTGCCGTTCGCATGGCGATTCTCTTTGAGCTGGTTGCCGGCTCGACCGAACCGCAAGAACACGCAAAGGACTCGCCGCATGCTGCTCATTAAAAACGGGCACGTTTTGGAGCCATCGTCGAAAACGGACGCGCGTCTGGACGTGCTGATTGACAAAGGAAAAATTGCGAAGATCGCGCCGTCGATTTCGGCGGCGGATGCGCTTGTTCTGGATGCCGGCGACTGCATCGTCGCACCGGGATTTATTGACTTGCATTGCCACCTGCGCGAGCCGGGGCAGGAGATATCGGAAACGATTGAGTCCGGAACGCAGTCGGCGGCGCGCGGCGGGTTTACGGCTGTTTGCCCGATGCCCAACACGCAGCCTGTGAATGACAACGCGGCGGTGACGCGCTCGATGATGGAACGAGCGGCGGCAGTTTCTCCGGTGCAAGTTTGGCCAATTGGAGCAGCGTCAAAGGAAAGCAAGGGCGAACAACTGGCGGAAATCGCAGCGATGCAGAAGGCCGGCGCGGTGGCGGTGAGCGACGACGGCAAGCCAATCGCATCAGCGAGGCTGCTGCGGCAGGCGATGGATTATTGCGGGCAGCTAGGATTGACGGTGATCGATCATTGCGAAGATGCGTCGCTGGCGGCAGGCGGCGTGATGAGGGAAGGGCCGCGATCGATTCGGCTCGGATTGAAAGGCATGCCCGCCGCGACGGAATCCATTTGCGTCGGACGCGACATCGAAATCGCGATGCTTACTGCCGGACGGCTGCATATCGCGCATCTCTCGACGGCGGGTTCGCTGGAGCATGTGCGGCTGGCGAAGCGGCGCGGGGTTACCGTGACGTGCGAAGTGACGCCGCATCACTTCACGCTGACGGATGAAGATGTGCAGTACGATTCGCGCTTCAAGATGAATCCGCCGCTGGCGTCGCGCGAAGATCGCAAGGCGCTGCTGGAGGGCTTGGCAGACGGAACGGTGGACGCGATTGCCACGGATCATGCACCGCATCATCCGGCCAGCAAAGACGTGGAATTTGACCGCGCACCGTTTGGAATCATCGGATTTGAGACGGCGATTGCGCTCGCGCTGCGCGAGCTGGTTCACGCCAATCGCGTTTCGCTAATGCGGATGGTGGAGCTGTTCACGGTTGGGCCAGCGCGCGTGCTGAACAAACAGAGCCAGGCCGGGAAGCTCGGGGAAGGATGCGAGGCGAACGTCACGATATTTTCGGTCAATCGCGAATGGACGTATAAAGCCGATGAATCACCAAGCCGTTCGCGAAACACGCCATTCGATGGGCAAAAGTTTCGAGGCGGGCCAGTGGCGACGATCGTTGGCGGCAAAATCGCCTACCGTTCCTGATAATTGGCACCGGGCTGCGCGCTAGTTCTACTTCAAATTTGACCGCAGGAATTCCAGAGAGAGATTCCAAGACTGTTCAGCGGCGCGCCTGTTGTAAGCGGGGCGCGCGTCGCAAAAAAATGCGTGGTCAGCGTCTGCAAATTCCATGCTGGCGAAGGTTTTGTGGGCGTCACGCAGCGCGTCGCTGACGGCTCGACGCTGCTCCGGTCCAATGTGCTTGTCGAGACCGCCCCAAAACAGCAGAATGGGGGCGTGAATCTCTCCGGCACGATTGAGCAGTCCAGCCTTGCCGTCGCGCGGAGCAATGCCTCCTCCATAAAATGAAATTGCCGCTCCCAGAGGCAGAATCAAATCCGCCTGAAACGACACTCGGCCGCCCATGCAAAATCCGACGCATGCCGTACGTTGCGAACCAACCGCGCTCTGTTTCTGCAGCCACTCGTGCGCCGCGCGAATATCCGCTTCAATGCCGGCATCTTTCAATGCAGACACGTGCGGCATCACCGAGGTGAAGTCGGAGTAGTTGCCCTCGAATCCCGGAGCGGCGGTGCGGTGAAAGAGTTCCGGCGCGATAGCGAGAAAGCCTTCTCTGGCAAAACGCGCGGTGACATCGCGAATGTGCTCATTTACGCCGAAGGCTTCCTGAAAAACAAGCAAGCCCGGCAATTTCTCCGCGCGCTGCGGCTGGGCCACAAAAGCGCGCATGGAAGTTCCATCAGACACTTTCAGCGTTATGAATTCGATGTTCACGTCAGGCATGCTTTATTCCTCATTCACACAAGATTGCAGAAGGGCGTTGAAGAAAGGCTAGTGCGCGGCAGGCTCGGCGGCCGGATGCATTCCGTGCTGGGGAACTTCGTGGACGCCACGCGCGGGCTGTTCCTGATAAAAGCGGAAAAGCTGATTTAGGGGGCCGGGACCTTTGCCGATGCCGTAGCTTTTCTCGATGGCCTTGAAGACGTAGGCCTTGGCCAGAATGAGCGCCTCCTGAAGTTGCTGGCCAAGGGCAAGCTGCGCGGCTACCGCCGAGGAAAGCGTGCAGCCGCAGCCATGCGTGTTTTCGCTTTTGGCATGGTCGCCACCGAAAGGATTCACTTCGCCAGCGTCATAGAGTAAATCGGTGGGCTTCTCGAGATGGCCGCCGGTGACGATGACCGCCTTAGCGCCCATTTCGCTGAGCTTTTGCGCGGCAGCCTTCATTCCCGCCAAATCCTTCACTTCTATTCCAGTGAGCAGCGCAGCCTCGTCCATGTTAGGAGTGATGACCGTAGCGCGCTTCATCAATTCGTCGCGCAAAAATTTCACGCCCGGCGCATCGAGCAGTTCCGCGCTCCCCGCGGACGATTTCACGACGGGATCGAGCACCACATGCACGAACTGATGATTGTCCAGAAATTCCGCGACCACCGCTGCATTTGCCTTGTTGCCTAGCATACCGATTTTCACTGCGTCAATTTTCACATCGGCGACGAGCGTTTCGAGCTGCTCGCGCAGAGTTGCTGCAGGCGTTGGATGAACGGTGACAACCGCCTGCGTGGATTGCGCGGTCAGCGCCGTGACTGCGGCAACGCCATAGCAATTGAGCGCCGCGAAAGTTTTCAAGTCGGCAGCGATACCGGCCCCGCACGAAGGATCAAATCCCGCAATCGTGAGGAGAATCGGTGGATGATTGTGATGATTGTGGTTGTGATTGGTGGTTGCCAATTCTGGTGCCCTCCGCGCAAGGCACATTTTGCCGGCGCTGCTCGATGGTCTGGGTGGCTAGTTCAAAATGTACGCGCCTTGGTCACCGATGTGCAAGAATATTTTCATTCATGGCAAACATTTTTTCTGAGCAGACTTTTCCGAGCAGGCCAGCGAAAGATCCCGCTGCTCGTGAGATAGCACGTTCAAACCGTTCCGCAGAAGCGGCTGGAAACGTGGTAGCGTACAAGAGCACTGCGAGGACGCGAATGCCGGAAGAAAAAAAACTACCGTCTTTGGTGATTGTGGGGCGGCCCAACGTGGGCAAATCCACGTTGTTTAATCGCTTGACGGGCACGCGACGCTCGATCGTCACCGACGAGCCGGGAATCACAAGGGACCGCATCTACGGCGTGGCCGAGTGGGAAGGAAAACCATTTGAAGTGGTCGACACTGGCGGAATTATTCCCGAGGACAAAGCGGGCATTCCGGGAGAAATTTTGCGGCAGGCGCGCGTGGCCATTGACAACGCTACGTTCGTGATTCTGGTCACCGATGCGCGGACTGGGCCGGTACCGCTGGATTTCGAGCTGACTCAGCTTTTGCGGCGCGCAGGCAAGCCGCCGATTATCGCCGCGAATAAAATTGACACTCCCAAGCAAATGGCGCTCACTGCGCCTTTCTACGAACTTGGCGACAAGGTATTCGCAATTTCTTCGGAGCACGGATTAGGCATCGATGACCTTCTTGATTCGCTGACCGCCGATTTTCCCGAAGAGCCGCAGCCGGCGCAGGCAAATGAAATCAATGTGGCGATCGTAGGGCGGCCAAACGTCGGGAAATCCACTTTGCTGAACCGCGTGGTGGGCGAAGAGCGCTCCATCGTTTCTCCGGAACCGGGGACCACGCGCGATTCGGTGGACACGGTGGTCAAACGAGACGATAAGATTTACAGATTTCTTGACACGGCGGGAATCCGGCGAAAAGGAAAAACGAAACTGGTCGCGGAAAAATTGAGCGTGGTGATGGCGCGGCGCCACTTGGAGCGCGCCGATGTGGCGCTGCTGGTGATTGATGGAACGATGGGAGTGACTTCGCACGACGCCACAATCGCGAGCTATACGCAACAGTCAGGAAGCGCCCTGATCGTCGTTGTGAACAAGTGGGACCTCGCGCTGAAAGCCGCGCAGGAGCATGCCGCCGCGGAAAACAAAGGCAAACCGGCGCAGCGCATCAATCCTATGAAGCTGATGGCCGATTATGAAAAGCTGATCCGCGAAAAATTGAAATTCCTCGATTACGCGCCAGTGATTTTCCTCTCGGCGCTTACCGGAGAGCGCACCGGCGGCCTATTTTCGCTGATCGATAAAGTCGTGGCGGCGCGCCAGCGAAGGATTTCAACGGGCGAGATGAATCGCTGGCTGGCAAAAGTGGATCTGGAGCGCGGGACGTCTCCGGCGGAGGTCAAAATTTATTATGTCACGCAGGCGTCCGCCTCGCCGCCGACCTTCGTTCTTTTCACCAATCAAATCCGGCGGCTGCATTTCAGCTACGAGCGATTCCTCGAGAATCAGTTGCGCAAGAAATTCGATTTCACCGGCACGCCGATTCGCTTTCAGCAGCGCGTAAAACAGCGCGAGCGGCGCTCCCGGCGAACGGCATGAATGCGTTTGGAAAAATGAGATGAATTTGCGCAAGAGTTTCCATAAAATCCGCTCTTCGCAGAGTTAAATGGCGAGAAAGGACCTTCGCTTGGCTTCAATAAAGAATACTGAGCAGCACGCGCAGCTTACGCGGCGAAGTTTTCTAGGTTCGGCGGCATTGGCAGGCGCCGCAGCCATTGCTCCACATGAATTAGCGCGCGAGAACGCAGCGCCGCCTCGAAGCGCGGTCAAGGCTTTTGAACTGGACGAAATCACCGTCGCAGAGCTTCAAGAGGACATGAAGTCCGGGAAGTTCACGGCGCGTTCGCTGACGCAAAAATACCTGGAGCGCATCGCAGAAATTGACAAGCATGGGCCCGCGATAAATGCGGTGATCGAGATTAATCCTGATGCGCTTTCGATTGCCGCTTCGCTTGATGAAGAGCGCAAGAGCAAAGGGCCGCGCGGGCCGCTGCACGGGATTCCGATTCTCATCAAAGACAATATCGGCACGGCGGACCGCATGATGACCACGGCGGGCTCGCTGGCGCTTTCGGGATTCACTCCGACAAAAGATTCCGAGGTGGCACGACGGCTTCGCGTGGCCGGAGCGGTGATTTTGGGGAAAGCGAATCTGAGCGAATGGGCGAATTTTCGTTCGAATCACTCTTCGAGCGGCTGGAGCGGCAGAGGAGGCCAGACTCACAATCCCTATGCGACGGACCGCAATCCGTGCGGATCGAGCTCCGGCTCAGGAGCGGCAGCGTCAGCGAATCTGGCGGCGATCACCATTGGCACGGAAACGGACGGTTCAATCGTGTGCCCATCTTCGGCAAACGGCGTGGTTGGCATCAAGCCGACGGTCGGCTTGGTGAGCCGCGCGGGAATTATTCCTATCTCGCACAGTCAGGACACGGCTGGGCCAATCTGCCGCACGGTGGCGGATGCGGCGGCGCTGCTCGGCGCGATTGCATCGGTTGATCCTGGCGATCCGGCGACAACAGCGTCGGGCAGAAAAGCGGCGGCAGACTACACGCAATTTCTGAAGCGCGAGGGCCTGCGCGGCGCGCGCATCGGCGTGGTGCGCAAACTTTTCTTTTTCGGCGAGAAGCTGGATCCGGTGATGGACAAAGCAATGGAAGCGATGAAAAACGAAGGCGCTATTCTGATTGATCCTGTGGAAATCCCGACGCTTGGAAAATTCGACGAATCAGAAAACATCGTGCTCCAGTATGAATTCAAGGCGGACATGCACGCCTATCTCGCGCAATTTTCCAATGCGCCGGTGCATTCTCTCAAGGACATCATTGAATTCAACGAGCGGAATCACGACAAAGAACTTTTGTACTTTGGGCAGGAGACGATGATTGCGTCAGAAAAAAGAGGGCCGCTGAGCGATAAAGCGTATGTGGATGCGCTGGCGAAAAATCACCGGCTCGCGCGAACCGAGGGAATCGACGCGGTGATGGACAAGCACAAGCTGGACGCGCTGATCGCGCCAACGGGGGGTCCGGCGTGGGTGACCGATCTGGTGAATGGCGACCATGATACCGGCGGCAGTTCTTCTCTCGCAGCCGTGGCGGGATATCCGAATATCAATGTACCTGCGGGATTCGTGTTTGGATTGCCGGTGGGCATTTCATTTTTTGGACGCGCGTGGAGCGAGCCGACACTGATTAAGATTGCTTATGCATTCGAGCAAGCGACCCGTTTTCGCAAGCCGCCACAATTTTTGAGCACGGCAGAGCTTCAGCATTCCTGAGCGCCTCGCTAAAAAGCAACGTACAACTATCACCGGGGTTGACACAGCGGCAAAACAGTTCCACGATACGATTTCAATGCGGTAGCAATCGGCAGGAGGGCGAACAGTTTTTTTATGTCTGCGACTCAGGCGGCGCCTGCGATTCCCGAGAAGAGCTTGTTCCGCATCGGCGAAGTCAGCCGGTTGACGGGGACGAAGGCGTTTGTGTTGCGCTATTGGGAAACGGAATTCCCGACTCTCGGGCCGGTGAAAAACGCGAGCGGCCACCGGCTTTACCGCCGCGAGGACGTCGAAACTGTTTTCGAAATCAAGCGTTTGCTCTATGACGAAGGCTTTACGATTGCCGGCGCGCGCCGTCACCTGGCCGAGCGAAATGGCGCCGTCGCCGCGGAGGGCGAAGCGGTTACTGCCGCGCCGTCGGCCCGCGAACGAGAACACGAACTTTCGCGCACGCAACGGAAGTGCCTGCTCGACTTGCGCGAAGAATTGCTCGCTATCTTGACCCTTCTTGAAGCCGAGTGATACGCTGGTTCACTCAACCGTCGGGACGTGGCGCAGCCTGGTAGCGCGCACGCTTGGGGTGCGTGAGGTCGCTGGTTCGAATCCAGTCGTCCCGACCATTCTGCTTCTTAATGCGCGCTCTCGCCGTCTGAAATTCGCGGTTCCAGGAATACAAAATCCATGTCGCATATTTTGGTAACCAATGATGATGGCGTCACGGCTCCTGGTTTGCGCACGCTGGCGCGTTCCATGGCGGAGATCGGAAAAGTGACGATCGTTGCGCCATCGCAGGAACGCAGCGCGGCCGCGCAATCGCTCACGCTTCGTCATCCCATATTCTGCGAGCAAATCGCTGAAGGCGAATGGTCCGTTGAAGGCACGCCCGCCGACGCGATGATCCTTGCATTTCATTCACTGCTGCCGGAGCGGCCGGACTTAGTTGTTTCAGGAATCAATCGTGGCAGCAACCTGGGCGAGAATGTTTATTACTCGGGGACAATCGGCGCGGCGATGGAAGGAGCGATCAATAAAGTTCCGTCCATCGCCATTTCGGTGGCGACGAAGGCGAAAGATGTGAATTTCGGTCCCGCCGCAGAGTTCACCAAACGGCTCGCCTTACTCGTTCTGAAGGAAGGATTGCCGCATGGAGTGCTGCTCAATGTAAATGTTCCTGTTGCATGGAACGGCGGAGTGCGCTTCACGCGGCAGTCGCCAAAAATTACGCGCAATGTGCTGCAAAAGGGCCAGGATCCTCGCGGGCGAGTATATTATTGGCTGAGCGAACAGCGACTCACGGAAGACATCGGAGCGGATACGGACCATGCGGCGATCCTCGCGGGTGAGATTTCGGTGACGCCGCTGGTGATCGATCACACGCACGCGCCGTCGCTGAATCATCTTTCCAGTTGGAAGCACCGGCTGGAACAAAAGTAGGCGGTTACTTCCGCGCGGCGTGAATCAGACGGTCGCGCACCGCCGTTTCGCCGGCCATTTCAATCGCCGTCCACGCCATGGCTAGCGCGCCATCCATCACGGCTTTGTCGGCTTCCTCGGTGATGCAGTGCGCCGTGAATTCCGGCTGATGGTTCGCCGCAGGCAGGGAATTGATTCCAATCATCGGATGTATCGAAGGAATCGCGTAGGAGACATTTCCCATATCTGTGGAGGCGGCAAGGCGGGACATCGCTGGCGCCAGCTCAGGGAATGTACGTCCAATTGCTTCCGCGTTCTTCTTGTAAATGTGGCTCATCTGATGGTCGTAACGAACATCGGCATACGGCTTGTCGCCGCCGCGAATTTCCAATTTGCATCCGGTGGCTAAAGCGCCCGCTTCGAAGCAGCGATAAACTTTCGCGCGCACTTCCTCGAGCTCCGCAAGATTTTCTCCGCGCACAAGATATCTTGCCGAAGTATGCGCCGGCACGACGTTGGGAGCGCCTCCGCCATGGGTGGTGATGCCATGCACGCGATCGGTCTGGCGGAGATGCTGGCGCAGCAGGCCGATGGAGACTTGCGCGACGGTCAGCGCGTCTGCGGCGTTGATGCCCATTTCCGGAAAAGCTGAAGCGTGAGCCTCTTTGCCGGTGTAGTGCACGTCGAACATCGAAGCGGCGATAAGATGGGCTTCGAGCATTTCTACCGGCGCGGGATGCACCATCATTGCGGCATGTATTCCGTCAAAGGCGCCGCGTTCGAGAAGAACGACTTTGCCGCTGGCGTTGCCCACTTCTTCCGCAGGCGTGCCGATGACGGTGACGGTCAGACCGACATCGTTAGCCACATGCGCGGCGGCAATTCCCGCTCCGACGGCCATTGCCGCAATCATGTTGTGTCCGCAGGCATGGCCGATTTCCGGCAGAGAATCGTATTCGGCGCAAATGGCAATATGCAGCGGGCCGCTTCCGGAGCGCGCAGTGAACGCGGTCGGCAAACCGCCGATGCCGCGCTTGACGGCGAAGCCCGTTTCCGCGAGTTCGTCGCACAGCCACGCGCACGCTTTTTCCTCCTCGAAACCCAATTCCGGATGGGCGTGAATTCGATGGCTCAGGGCCAGCATTTTCTGTTTGCTTTTGTTGAGGCGTTCCTGCGAGCCTTGCTTGGCGTTCATGGTGTCCTCGGAATCGTACTGCAATCTACACAGCGCGCTGAACTGCGGCGCGATTTTCAGATGCCTCTGCGTCGCCGCGAGCCAGCGCGGCGCTCAAGTCAGAATACAGCAAGCGATGGAAAAGATGTTCCCCCGCCTCGCGGCGAACGGATAATCTGCCGGCGTTATAAGCGCGCGAATGCAAGCCGCGCTGCACTGCTTCGCAGATGCCGACGTCTTCCTCCTGAACGCGATGACTGACGGAAATGCTCTGGCGGTTGTAATCCGCCGACGTGGCATCGACTTCAGCAAAATAAAAATCGAAAATGACGCGGCAGCGGTCGACGGAAAGCGGTAGAACAAGATTCGTGTCCAGATAACCCTCGTACCAATTCAACATGAAATTCGGATATTGCCAGAAATAGCAGGCGCGGTCGCCCTGGCGAGTGGCGGCAGCGTCGGCATCGGCGCCCGGATTCGACGCTTTTACCGGACTGGATTGCAACGAATAGCGATCCTCATTTTCGATTGTGTAGTTCGAGTAATCCAGGACGCTGTTCAGGCCTTTGTGGAGATGCGGGACGTGATAGCCGCCGTCCAGATAGTTGTCGACGTAGACCTTCCAATTGCAATTCAGTTCATAGGTGCGGCGCTCGACAAAATGGAGCTTTGCTAAATTAAGCGGCTTCACGCGTTCGACCAGGCGGCCGAAGAATGAATTCAGAGATACCGCTCCGCTATCGAGATTAACGAAAACAAAATTCTCCCAGGTGTCGACCCGTGCGGGCAGAAGGCCATTTTGAGCGCGATCGAAATCGCATACGCCGTCGAAATCAGGGGTGCCTTTAAGCGCCCCATCGACGCCGTAGGTCCAGCCGTGATAAGGACAGCGAAAATTCGAAGCGTGGCCTGCGGCTTCGGTGACCACGGCGGCGGCGTGATGCCTGCAGACATTGTAAAAAGCGCGCAGCGCGCCGTCTGCGCCTCGGACGACGACGATGGGCTCGTCCGCGATCTCTGCGGTGACGAAATCACTAGGACGAATTATTTGGCCGGAGCGGGCGGCCATTTGCCAGGTACGAGCGAATATCGCGCTGTTCTCAAGCGCCGCCAGCCGCGCATCTGTATACCAGGGCGCTGGAATCGTGTGGGCGCGCTCAAGGGGCGCGCGGTGGTCGTAAGCGTGGACGATCTCGGTCAGTGATTGCATTTGCACGTTCGGCTGTATTGCCGCCATTCTTGAGTTGTGGCGGCGCGATTCTCGAGGAGATTATGTCTCGGATTTGTGCTGTTGTGAAGCTGCGTGCTCAGCATGCTCGACCTTGCAGAGGTATTTCCGCGTTCGCGTACGTTGACATGATGGAGCGATGAGGCACGGCCAGAGGGGCGCGCGAGGTGATGTTCCAATGCAGGCGTCAGCCGGCGAAGAATGCGCGTTTTGCGAAATCGCGAAAGGTCATATCGATTGTGTGCGCGTCTTTGAAGACGAAAATACATTTGTTTTTCTGGATCATCGGCCACTTTTCCCCGGGCATTGCCTGCTGATTACCAAACGGCATATCCGGACGGTTGCGGACCTTGCGCCATCGCTTATCGAACCGGTGTTTCTAAATGTGCGGATGCTGGCAACGGCCGTGCAAAATGCAATGCAGGCGGAGGGAAGCTTCATCGCCATCAACAATATTGTGAGCCAAAGCGTGCCGCATTTTCACGCGCATGTGGTCCCGCGGCGCAAGGGCGACGGCCTGCGAGGATTTATGTGGCCGCGCCACAAAGTACGAGAGCGCCGAGCAAGCGCAAGCGGTGGGAGACGCAATTCGCAAGGAAATCGCGCGGTTGCGTGGCGCAACACACTGAGATGCGCATCGAAGCTCACTCCTCAATGGAAATCATGCGATGAAGTTGGCGCTCTCGTGATTTTCAATGGTGAAACGAGAGAGGCTTTGACCGAAACAACGTTGTCTTGATTTTGCAACTCGCCGTCAATCATTAAAAATTGCTGATGAACGATAGTCAGATGATTTTTGTCGAATATCTGCGGCGTGATGATGGCATTGGCGATTCCGGTTTCATCTTCGAGGCTGAGAAACACAAAACCTTTTGCCGTTCCCGGACGCTGGCGCGCGATAACGGAGCCGGCAACGCGCACATGAAGGCCATTGGGCAAATGGGCAAGCTCGACGGCTGAGCGAACGCCCAGCCTTTTCATTTCCGCGCGATGATAGGCCATAGGATGCGGGCCGACGGTCATGCTGGTGCCTTTAAAATCGGCCACCAAGCGCTCTTCGAGGCTCATCGGCGGCAAAGGTGAATTCGCGATTTCCGCAAGCTCCTTTGATTGTGAGTCAGGTTGCGGTTGTTTTTCACGAGTAGCGCTTGCAACTGAAGAATTGTCTATTGCTGCGATGGGCGCCAGCAAAGGCCCTGCGTTTCGCGCGGCGCGCTCAATTTGCCACAGAGCATCTCTGCGATGAGTGCGCTTTTTGCCGATGGAATTCAAGGCGCCGATCTCTGCCAGCGTGGCCAATTCGCTTTTCTGTATGGCCGGAACACGAAGTTTAAGATCGTCAATGGAAACGAATGGGCAAATGTTGCGCTGGCGAACAATTTTCGCAGCGACATCGGCGCGCAATCCTTTAACGTAACGCAAACCCAGCCGCAGGCTAAAATCCTGACCGTTCTTTTCCAATGTGCACAGCCAATCCGAGCAAGTCACGTCGATGGGCTTTACCTTCAAGCCATGCCGCTGCGCATCCTTAACCAGCGTGGCCGGCTGATAAAAGCCCATGGGCTGATTGTTCAGCATGGCTGCGGTGAAGGCCGGCAAATAATGGCACTTCAAATAAGCGCTGGCATAAGCGAGCAGAGCAAAACTGGCGGCATGAGATTCAGGAAATCCATATAGCGCAAACGAAGTGATGGACTGAACGATTTTGTCCTGTGCTTCCTGGCTGATTCCATTTCTGTCCATGCCGAGGCGAAGTTTTATCTCCACTTCCTTCATGCGCCTTTCGGAACGCTTGAAGCCGAAGGCGCGACGAAGCTCTTCGGCTTCGCCTCCCGTAAATCCCGCGGCGGCCATGGCCATGCGCAGCAACTGTTCTTGAAAAAGAGGAACGCCCAAAGTGCGCGCCAGAATCGGCTCAAGCGAAGGATGCAGATAGTTGACGGCTTCGCGACCCTGGCGGCGCTTGAGATAAGGATTCACCATTTCTCCAACGATTGGCCCGGGCCGGATAATGGCTACCTGCACGACAATGTCGTAAAACCTCTGAGGGCGCAGGCGAGGCAAGCAGGCCATCTGCGCGCGACTTTCAATCTGAAACATTCCTACGGTATCCGCTTTTTGCAGCGCTGAATAAACGGCGGAATCATCTGCGGGCAAACGTCCCAAGTCGATTTCTTCGCGATAGTCCTGCTTGATAATTTTCAGAGAATCTTCCAGCACAGCCATCATGCCGAGACCCAGAAGATCCACTTTCACGATGCCCATATCCGCGCAATCATCTTTATCCCATTGCACGACAACACGTCCCGGCATGGTCGCGGGTTCGAGCGGAACTACCGAATCCAATTGGCCCTGGCAAATAACCAAACCGCCGGAATGCTGCCCCAAATGGCGCGGCAAATCCTGCACGTTCATGCACATCTGGAGAAATTTGCGGATTTGCGGATGCGTCAGATCGAATCCGGCGTCATGAAATTGGCGGTCGAGCGTGTCCTTGGGATCGCGATATTCCCAATGCCCTACTAAACTCGTCAAACGATTCAGCACTTCGGGATCGAACGACATTACCTTGCCGATTTCGCGCGCCGCCGAGCGCCCGCGATAGGTGATGACATTTGCGGTCATGGCCGCGCCCAATTTTCCGTAGTGCTCGTAGACGTATTGAATGGCGCGTTCGCGCTGGTCGCCGCTGGGCAGATCAAGATCAATGTCCGGCCATTCGCCGCGCTCTTCGGTGAGAAAGCGTTCGAAAAGCAATTCCATTTTCACAGGGTCGACTGCGGTTATGCCCAGCGCATAGCAAACGGCGCTGTTGGCGGCCGAACCGCGGCCCTGCACGAGAATATTGTTCTGGCGGCAAAAACGAACAATGTCCCAAACGATCAGGAAATAGCCGGCAAGCTGAAGCTTTTCGATGACTTCCAATTCGCGGGCGATTTGCAGGCGCGCTTTTTCGTCGTCAGGTCCATAGCGGGAAAGCATCCCTTCATAAGCGCGCTGGCGAAGAAAATGAATCTGCGACTTGCCATCCGGCACAGGATAGTCCGGAAACTTATAGCCCAAATCTTTTAGGCTGAAATTTAGGCGCGAAGAAAGCTCTTGGGTATTGGCAATCGCTTCCGGAAGATCCGCGAAAAGCTGGTCCATTTCAGCGGGAGATTTCAAATGGCGTTCGGAATTGAGCGCCAGCAAACGGCCCGCGGTTTCCAAAGTGCGGTGGTGGCGAATGCAGGTGAAAACATCGAGAACTTCACGGCTTTGAGGCAGCGCATGGGACACGCCGTTGGTGGCTAGCAACGGCAAACCACATTTTTGCGCAATCGTAAGAGCAGCCTGATTGCGGGCTTCCTCTTCGCGGCAGAAATGCCGCTGCAATTCGACGTAAACGTTTCGCCGGCCCAATAATTCGCAGAGCTGCTGCACGCATGCCAGGCCATTTTCCATTCCGCCATGCGCCAATGCATACGCAAGCGGGCCTTCCGCGCCTCCCGTAAGGCAAATAAGGCCGGCCGAATGCTCGGCAAGCTCAGCGGGCAAAACATGGCCTTTGCCTTTTGCCGCGCGCAATTTCATTTTTGTAATCAATTGGCAAAGATTTTGATAGCCCGAGCGGGATTCAACCAGTAATGGATAGCGCCAGCCTTCCGCGGACGTGATTTCCGCGCCAATGTGCGCTTGAATCGAGAGTTTTTGCGCAGCCAAATAAAAACGCGGCGCGCCGTAGACTCCATCGCGATCGAGCAAGGCCATTGCTCCCATTCCCCGTTCGGCGCACAGTGCGGCCAGCTCTTCGGGAAGCGAAGCGCCTTCCAAAAAACTGAATGCGGAGCGCGCGTGAAGTTCCGTGTACATCAATCGTACCTTCCGCGCACATACCAGTTGCGGCGCGCATGGTCATAATAAATGCGGTAGAGACCGTCGTACGTTTTTCCCGGATCCTCTGTGTTCATGCGAGATGCGTCAGAATGAAAACGAATGTGAATGTCCCATTCCTCGTGGCGCCAGGCGTCTTCGCGCCACCAATCTCCCGAACTGCGCCACGGGCCGGAAGCCGCCGCGATCTTGCCGCGCAGGCCGCGAAAAGAAATCTGGACGGGACGTTCTTCACATATATCGATTTTCGCCAGCCATTCGGGCCTGAAAATCCGCAGCGCAACGGTTGTTCTGTCAGCCGTTCCGCCAAACATTGTTCTGCCAGACATTGTTCTGTCTCCCGCAAATTGATTTTCTTGAACCTGCGTCGCCGTTGTGTGGCCGGCTTTGCGGCAGCGCTGCGATTCTTCGTTTGTTGGAGAAAATCGGCTCATGCGGAATGCCCCGGAGCGATGCGTATCCATCACTTGCGGCGCGCCCACATTGGAACTGCCAACAAGATTGCCAAGCCGGGCAATCGTTAGCTCCAATTTTTCCGGATCAATGGAATTGGGCCGGAAAAAGTCCCTTTGCGTTGCGCGGCGGCGCGCTGGCTCGGCTGCAATCGAAATTTTGCGTATCGATGCCTGGGGAGGGTCCGCTTGCAATTGCAGGCGAAGCAATTTCAAAAGCATTTTGGAATCCCGCATGGGCGCGGACAAACGCAAATCCCTTTCATAACTTTTAGGCGCGATTTCCTCAGTGGATGTTTTGGCAGAAACCGGCAAATCCTTTTCAAATGCATCTCCCAAATCAAAACGCAAATGAATCGCAGCCGCCGCGAGCGCATGAGCCTGCAAACGCGCGCACAATTGATCGAGCAGACGGCCCAGCAGGAAGGCGAGCGGTTCGAGGTCTTCGACAGCGTCATCGAGCTCGATTTCCTCTGCAAAACAAGTTTTTGGCTCGGCGAGCACCAGCGAGCGTTTGCTTGCGCCGCTCGCCAATTCGCGCAGATGCACTCCTGCCTGTCCTAATCGCTCGGAAAGCTCCGGAGCAGGCAACGCCGCTAAATCCGCGCAGGTGCGCACGCCCCAGCGCTCAAAACTTTCCATAATTTCGACGGGGGGAGAGAGCACGCTGACGGGCAGGCTTGCTAAACTTTTGGATTCTTTACCTGACGGAACCAAAGTGATTCCTGAAAATCCGCGAGCTAGGCGAATAGCCACTTCGATGTTCGCAGAAATCCCGGTATTTATATTGAGGCCAAGTTGTGAAGCGCGTTGCGCCAATTCCTTGGCGATATTTGCGTCGGCGCCAAAAAACGAATGCAGGCCTGTGAGATCGAGCACAATCGTATCCGGCGCAGTGTCCTCGACCCGCGGAGAAATTGACCAACTCATATCCAGCAGAGCGGCATGAGCCGCTTCCTCGTGCGCGCGGGAGCGACGCCTTTTTTCTACGCTGCAAAATTGCGCGGCTTGCGATTCCGACATGCTCATCTGAATTCCGTCCCGCATCGCGAACTCATTCATGGCTACAACGCCACAGAGTGGAGGAGTTCCATCGAGAAGAGCGACGGCGCGGCCGCGCAACTCCGGCTCCGCGCACACCACGGCTTGCACGATAAAATTGGGAACGTAGATGGAAGCGAACGCCATAACAAAAGGAAGTTAATAGCGATATCCGCGATTTCTCCTGAAGGGATTTCAGATTTATTGCTGCTTTGCTTCGAATGTCTTGCCGAAACAACTCCACAGTGCGTTTGCTCTGAAGATCGTTTCCTGGGCTCTTGATCCTGAATTTATTGCGGCAGCCGAAAGGCGATTGGCGCGAAATGCCAGCTTTGTCACCGGCTTCATCCGCGAACGCAAAACTTCCGCATGCACATCCATGCCAGCGAGAAATCGCGCAAATGATTGCTGAAGAAAATCTGCGCCGCGAATTTGACCGTCTTCGTTTCGCAGTGGTGTTTGCGATGTTGTCGACCAGCGCGCGAGACCGGCCTCGAGCTTCAGCACTAATGAAGCGCAAGTTTTGGCATTGGACTCCTGCTCGATAAGCAGCAAAATGGTTCGCGTGTTTTCCACCGCGCGCCGAAAACGAAACCAGGTTTCCAACGGGATCTTGCGCGCCACTTCGCGCGAAACGTCGCTTAAATCCAGGCAAACAAATCCAAATCCGCCGCCCTGCAGAATTAAATCTGTGGCGCGAAGGGCCTGATTAATGTTCCGGCATCGCACCCACAGTAATTGCTTCAGATCCACGCCGGCGGCTTGTGCATGGCACGGATCGAAAGCGTCGCTAGCGTCGATCAGCGCGCACTCCTCCAAATAAGCGGTCCGCTTACTCAAGGCGGAAACGAACAAAGTTGTGCGGCCAGAGCAAGGAGGGCCAAAAATCTCCGTCAATGCGCCGCGAGGAAAACCTCCGGTCAATAGATCGATTTCATCTATCCCGGTGGACACATTTTCCGTGACGTTGCGGTCCGGGCAATCAAAGGGAGCAGCAACGCGGCCGGCAAGGGCGCGTTCCACCTGAGAGCGCAAAGTGGCAAAATTAACAGGCATAAGAGCAATCCAGCGAAATCACGATATTCGCTTTTTGTTCGCCTATGCAAAAGTTTGATACGACGGAGTGAATTTGTCAACTGAAGAAATCTTAGTTATCGAATAAAACCAGATAGCTAACGCAAGATACTAGCGATTCCCGCAGCATTTGCGTTGGCCAATAACAGCTCAGAATTGTAAGAAAAATTACCCTAGGGCGTTTTGACTATGATATTTGACACGCCTCGCTTGCGCAGCATGGAGTTAAAACCAGCCACATCCTTGGCCATGATTTGCCTGGTTTCATCACTATACTGGGCAACTTGCTTCTTGAGCTCTTCGTTGACGGCCACTTGTTGAGTCGTGGGAGCGAAATCCGAGTCACTTACTCCACGGGCAAGATAATCGAGTTTCTCGACGAGCATTGACTCCCATCGCACATCATCCTGACCGTGGCCGGTGGCTTTGAGCTGCAACATGTGGCCCTCGAGATCCACCAACTTATTGCCAAGTTCATCCGCAGCGGAGCGAATCATTTTCGAATTACGCCGGCTACGGCGATGGTGCGGTTACCCGGAGGGCCAATGTAGCGGAATTTTAGCTGCGTGAATTCGCTGGCGCCATATTGCGAGTTCTGCGCAAACAACAATCCCGCACTGGAAATCAAGATGACGGTGATCGACAACGCGATCAGGGCGATTCGCTTGGACATGTTTTTTCCTTTGTTGGAATGATCGGGAACGCGCGGATAATACTGCCGGACCGCAGGTGCGTCAACCATCATGATGATTCCGAGGGCTACAGCAGAAGAAATCCGGAGCGATGCTCCTTGAGATCACCAGGACCGAAAAATCAAGAATGGCTACTTGTGTCATCGGGGCCATTGCTTGAAGAACCCGGAAACCATTTGCTCATGATGAGCTCCGTCCCGCCTCCGGGGCCGCGCTGAATGTCGAATTCGTCCATGAAAGCGCGCATCAAAAAAATGCCGCGTCCCGAAGTACGCAGCAGATTCTCTTCCGCCAGCGGGTCGGGAACGTCCGCCAAACTGAAGTTCTTGCCCTCGTCCAAGACGTGGACGACCAGCTTGCGCTCCTCCAGCTCGATGGTCATCACGATTTTTCGACCGCGCTCCTGCCGGTTGCCGTAGCTATAGGCATTGATCACCGCTTCGCGCACGGACATGCCGATTTTGTGGCAATTGTCATCGTCAAAGCCGGACTCGCCGGCCACGCGCAGGACAATCTCCTCGGCCAGGTCGACGCTGTCGAGGAGCGTCTCGAGAGTCACCTCAATTCGCTGTGCTTTCTTTGTCATTCGCCGAACCCGCCAAAACAGGGAGCGCAATCCTTGCACGCTCGTCATCCGCAAGTCAACTCTGACTAAACCTAGGGCTGTGCATCGAAGCTGAAAGCATCACCACCATGAGAACATGAATCAAGCGCGCTGATTCCGCCACGAATTCCAAAAGCATTGGAAAATGCTGACAGGATCAAAGGCCGGCGCCTGTAAGCACCATAGGGCCGGTCGGGTGCGGCATGCCGCCCATGGGTTCGACGGTGACGGCGAAAGATTTGCAACTGATGCCTTCAGGCATTTTGGCCATGCACAGGCGGCCCTGGTTGAAGGAGGCGGGCATGAAAGCGCCCGCGCTGACGGGAGAGCCGGACATGGGAACGATCCACATCTGATATTCCTTATGGGGAGGCGGCGCGGGCAGATCGCCGGTGTAGCAGATCATCCCCATGCGAGAATTGTATTTCACGCGAGCCCAAGCTGTGGGAACTCGAGGAGTGGGCGCGAGGGAAACGGTCTTGGTATCCTGCGCCGCGAGCATGGAAACAAGCGCCTGCGCGCGCCGAGCCTGGGCCTCATAAGTTTGTGTCTGCTGCTGCAATTGGCGCAATTGCTCATCAATGCGACGGTCAGTGATCCAGAGAAGTACCGTGGCGATGGCCAGGACAGCCGTCGCGGGCACCCAAATGGTATTCCACCAGCGCGCGGGCACATGAAGAGGACGCGAACGCGCGGGGCGAGCGGGTGCAGGTTTTTTCGCGGGAATTTCAGCGGAGCGAATTTTATCGAGGAGGCGCTCGCGGACGTCAGGCGGAGGATTCTGCGCGGGAGCGGCAAGAGAAAGAAGAGCGACGCGGCCACGAGCTTCAGCGAGGTTACGCGCGCATTCTTCACAGGATGAGAGATGCGTGCGCATTTCCTGGCATTCTTCGCCGCCCAGAACGCCGAGGGCGAGCAGCTCTAGATCCTCTGTGGAGATGGGATGCGATGCGCTCAAGTCAGTTCCTTTTTCAAAGTATCCATCGCAGTGCGAATCCAAGTTTTTACCGTACCCAATGGCGCGCCCGTGCGCGCCGCAATTTCGCTGTGGGACATTCCGTCGAAATAGGCGAGCTCGATGGCCTCGCGCTGGCCATTGGGCAAGCTGCTCATGGCATTTTTCACGCGGCCGAGCAACTGATTTTGCGCGACGGCGGTTTCAAGAGTGCAGGGAAGCACGACGCTGGTCTCCGTCAATTCGTCATTTGGGCGGCTATGGTTACGGCGCAAGCGGGAAATCGAGCGGTTGCGCGCAGCGACGAGCAGCCATCCCGGCAAAGAGCCGCGCTGCGGATCGAATTTTTCCGCGGTGCGCCACACCTGGGAAAAAAGGTCCTGAAGAATTTCTTCGGCGGCGGAGCCGTCACGCAGGATGCGAATGGATTCAGCATAGACCAGTCCACTGTAACGGTCGTATAGAGCGGCGAGGGCGGATTCGTCTTTGCGGACGACGCGCTCGAGAAGCAACCAGTCGGAAGCACCGTTTTCAGTATCCAGGGCGCGATTCACAAATCCTCATGCGCTCATAGGAAAGTACGCCGGGAGCGGCGCCGGCGGATGTTGTTTTGCAATTCCCGGTGGAGCGTTGGCGCTCCCATCGCTTACCGGATAAAATAGTCGTTGATCCGCAACCGCGCATCCGAACTGCCAGCGCTACTTTTTATTGAGAACATTATGAATTCTAGAACAGAAGTCGTCAGAGAAAAAGTACAGGGATCCCGCGAAGGGCGCGTGCGCGCGGCGTTCTATCACGGCGGAGACCTCACGCATGAGAATCCGGCTTATCTTCGCGCGTTCCAGGGCATCGCCGACGAACTACTGCGACAGGATGCGGAAGCAGGCGATTTGACGGTGGAAGCCATGGGCATCGGAAGCAGAAAGTGCGCCGTGGAAATTCGGGCGAAGGAAGCCGGCGTGGTTGCTGGAATTGCTGAAGCGGCATGGCTGTACGGGCGAGCCGGAGCAGCCCTTGAAAAACCGGTGAACGACGGGGAGTTTCTCAAAGCCGGAGACGTGCTCCTGCGCGTGGAAAGCGATGCAGCGACGCTGCTCTCACTTGAACGCGCGGCGGTTAATCTGCTGCAGCGAATCAGCGGGATAGCCACTGCGACACGAAAACTCGTGGAGTTGGCGCGCAATGCATCCTCGACCGCGCACGTCATCGCCACGCGGAAGACGCTGTGGGGGCTGCTGGACAAACGAGCGGTTCACTGGGGCGCGGCGGGCACACATCGGCTGAATCTTGGCGACGCAGCGCTCATCAAAACAAATCATCTGCGTTTGGCATCTAACGGCGGGGCGATGGATTTGGAAAGCGCGATCGAGCGAGCGCGGAGGAATCGCAGGGATGCGAAATTCTTCGAAGTGGAAGCGGCCACACCCGAAGAAGCCGTGAAAGTGGCCGGCGTTCTTGGCAAGCTGCAAGCGCAGGATTTCAATTGCCCGTGTGTTCTGATGCTAGACAATTTTTCGTCCGCGAACGCTGCGGGGACTGTAGCGGCGCTGCGGGACGCTGGGTTGCACGATGACGTCCTGGTCGAGGCGAGCGGGAATATTTCCGAGACGTCGATAGCGGCGTATGCGGCGAGCGGCGTGGACGCCATTTCCGTGGGAGCCCTGACGCATTCGGCGCGCGCGCTCGATTTGAGCGCCAGGTTGATTCCAATACCGAGGTGATGGAACTGTGAGTGAAGTTGCAAATTTTGTTCCATTCGAGGCGCGCTATTCTCTGCCGCCGATCGAGGCGATTGACGATTCGCTGGCGGAAATCCGCGCAAAACAGCAGCGTATTGCGCGCCTGAAAGAAGAGCGAAACGCGGTAATTCTTGCGCACAATTATCAGCGCGACGAGGTGCAGGAAATTGTGGATTTTGTGGGCGATTCGCTGGGCCTCTCACAGCAGGCGGCGTCCACGCCGGCCGATGTGATTGTTTTTTGCGGCGTCCATTTTATGGCGGAGACGGCGGCGATTCTGTGTCCGGACAAAACAGTGCTGCTGCCGGATTTGCGCGCGGGCTGCTCGCTGGCCGCAACCGTTTCGGCAGAGGAGTTGCGTGCGTGGAAATCGCGCTATCCGGATGCGGTGGTAGTAGCGTACGTGAACACTTCGGCGGAAGTGAAAGCGGAGAGCGACTACTGCTGCACTTCGGCGAATGCCGCGAAAGTGGTGCGCGCCATCGCCCCGGAGCGGCCGATTCTTTTTGTTCCAGACAAATTTCTAGCCGCAGCTGTGGCAAAGGAAACGGGACGGCACAACATTATCGCGTACCCGGGATCTTGCCACGTGCACCGGACGATCCGTCCCCAACAAGTGCTTCGCATGATGAATGAATATCCGGATATCGAACTGCTGATTCATCCGGAATGCGGCTGCGTGACTTCGTGCATGGCGCGGATTGCCGACGGCACTTTGCCGCGCGAGCGCACTTTTTTTCTCTCCACAGAAGGAATGATGCGGCACCTCAGCCAGTCGTCCGCGGATGAATTTGCGATTGGCACGGAGGTGGGAATGCTGCATCGGTTGCGCAAAATGGCCCCTGAGAAGACCTTCCGCCCAGTCAATCCCGAGGCGGTGTGCGAGTTCATGAAGACAATCACTCTTGGCCGCGTGCTGCGCTCGCTGGAGAATCTCGAACCGCAAATCCGCGTGCCTGAGGAAATCGCGCGGCGCGCAATCGAGCGCATGCTGGAAATCGCCTAGTTCCTAGCGGCGTTCAATCCATGCGATTCATGCTTTTTTCATCAAGGCGGTTCGCCTAAAATCTTACCGGGCTTAGCCGCAGGTGACGCGAAGACAAAATGCTGATCCGAGTTCGCAAGGCAGGCGATACGACGATTCTGGACCTTCAAGGCCCACTCATGGTGGGCGAGAGCGAGCTCGAATTCCGCCAGAAGATCAAAGAATTGTTGGATGGCGGAGTGCGGCGTTTAGTGATTAACCTATAAGGCGTGCCGGAAATAGACAGCTGGGGCCTTGGAGCGCTGGTGCGGCATTGCACGCAGTTGCGGAAAACCCGGGGGACGCTGCATTTTCTTTGGGGCTGTGCTGCGGGTCCTTCTTCTTCTGAGGACTACACACCTCGACTCTGTTCTCGACCTTGCCGGCACGGAGGCAGAAGCGCTGTCGCGGTGAAGCGCCGCGACGGCTGAGTGAAGTTCACTTCACGCTTCCCGAAACGAAAATCGCCTTCGGCAGCACCATGCTTACCACGTCGTTGCCATCAACAAGCTCGCTGATATGCAGGTTTGCGGCCACGCTCGAGAGCATGTAGGCGTCGTCGCGCGATAAATGTTTTTCGTGTACGAGAAAATCGATCATCTGCCTAACGGCCATTTTGGTAGCTTTCTCCAAGTCGGCGTTGATTCCCATGGTGATGTAGGAATCCGGCGTTTCGGCGCGCGGCCAGAGCAGGTGCATGTCCTTGCGGTCGATCAGTTGAAATGTGCCGATGAGAGAAGTTTCCATGGCGGTGATGTCCACTTCGCCATCGCCCTGTCCCGCGTGACCGTCGCCCGCCCAAAAAAGAGCGCCCGCAGCGTTGACGGGAATGAAAAGTGTGGTTTCAGCAACGAGTAGCTTGTTGTCCAGATTGCCTGCGTGCATCCACGGCGGCGCGCTGCTTACGCGGCCGGCCGCCGGAGGCGGCGCGTCGCCAAGGCTGCCAAAGAAAGGATGAAGAGGAATTTCGATCCCGTCGGAGAAACGCGCAACCATGCGACGAGCATCGAGAGGAATGATTTTTATTCTGCCATAAGGATAATCGTTGGGCAGGAAACCCCGGCCCGGCGCGAAGCCATTGTAAGCATAAGGAATCGCGAGGCGAATGGACTTGATGCGAACTTCGAGAACGTCACCGGGCTGGGCTCCCTCCACGTAAACAGGGCCGGTGAGTATGTGACCGCCTGGGCCGCGGTTTTTGACCTGAGCGAAAATATCGCGCAAGGATTGCTCGATTTGATCTGCTGGAACGCCGGCGGCGGCGAGAGCTTTCGGGCTGGACGTAAGAAGGGTTTGAATTTCGACGGTATCGCCGGAGTGAATTCGCAAAACGGGAATGGCGTCCGCGGAATAATAACCCCAAGTGACTGTTTTGGGTGTGGGCTTCAACTGATAGGTGGCGCGCCCCTGATTGTCTGCGGAAACTTGTTGTGCAAAGGAAGGCAGGCACGAAATGCCGAATAGCAAGAAAATGGAAAGAATTCTCATCACAACTCCTCGCCAGACAGAGGTTTTGACACGGTTTCAGCATCAATAAGGCGCGAAGTCTAACACATGAGAGACGCGCCAGAGTTGGTTCGATAGTGAGGTACGGAACAGTACTTCTGCGTTTCGTTTAGGCACACCGGTTATAGCTGGGACAGATGGGGTTCCTTTTCGGGTCTGGCCCGCCCTCTCGATTTTTGTAACTTTCTGAGTGAGCGAAGGTTATGTAGCTAAGAGATGAATTATGTTTGGTCATATTCCTGCATTCATGTACAGCAAATGAAAGCGAGAATGGCCGCGCTGGTAGTGTCGCTTTTTGGCTTGTGGGTGACATGTGCCCGATACGCGTGCCCGGCGCAACCACCACAGGGCGGCGATCATGGCGATTATCGGGCGGAATCGGAATATTTGCTTCGATTCGCTGACTTCACGGAATGGTCCGCTTCGGAAAATAGTAAACAGCCGACCATAAATTTTTGCGTTCTGGGTCGCGATCCGTACGGAGAGCTACTCGATAAGGCGCTTCTGACCCATCCTGTAGGTGAGCGGCGAACCGTGATTGTCCGCGGCCAGCGTTTGCAGGACCTTGGGAGATGCGACGTTTTGTTCATCAGCTCGTCGCAATCAAAAAACGAATCGGAGATTTTTAATCAGGTGCGCAATTCGGGCGTGCTTACCATAGGAGACAGCCCCGATTTTGCGGCGCGGGGCGGCATCATTCAGTTTGTGAGGGAGGAAGGCCGAATCCGTTTTCTAATCAACGTGGATGCGGCGAAGCGAGCCGGGCTCAAGATTAATGCATCGCTACTCGCGCTGGCGAAGATCGTCCACGACGCCCCTGCGAAAGGCGGAGGATAGCGCGATGGGGTCGGAACGTCACGGATCCATACGCGGCAAACTGATTTGGATAATCGTTCTGACGTGCACGGTCGCTGTGCTAGCCGCCTGCACCATATTCGGCGCATACGACATACATATTGCGCGTCAATCACAACTGGACTCAGTACGAACACTTGCAGAAGTTACCGGAGCGAACTCGACCGCGGCCCTGGCGTTTCGCGATGCGAAAGCCGGAAACGACATTCTCAATTCACTCCGCACGGAACCACAGATTTTGCACGCAGCACTATATATGCCGGATGGAAGAGTACTGGCTCGATTTGACGCTGATTCGACCCGAAATGCTACTGTGGCGGGCCGACAGCCGGACAGTGTCGCTATCGCAGGAAACCGCATTCGCGCTTTCTTCAGCGTTAAATTAAATGGTCAATCTGTGGGGAGCATTTACGTCGAATCAACTACGGCAGGGCTTGTGCAGCGTGAGGAAAACCTGGCGATTATCGGCTGCGTTTCGCTCCTCGTAGCTCTCTTCATATCCCGGTTGCTCGGCTCCAGGCTTCAGCGGGGAATTTCTGATCCGATTTTGCAGCTGGCGCGGACCGCATTCACGGTCTCGATCGAAAAGGACTATTCGGTTCGCGCGGCGGTGAAGGGCAGCGACGAGATTGCCTTTCTTTATGAGCAGTTTAACGAAATGCTCGATGGCATACAGAAAAGAGACAATCAGCTGAGAAAGGCTCGCGTACAGTTAGAGGAGCGCGTGGCTGAGCGCACCGCGTACCTCAATGCTCTGGTGGAAACGAGTCCGCTGGCCATCCTGACAACCGATCCCTCCGGGAAGATAAGAATTTGCAATGCCACCTTTGAACAATACTTCCAATACTCGCGAGAGGAAGCTATTGGCGCGGACCTCAACAGTCTGTTGGTGCCGCCGCAATTGGCCGAGGAAGCTGCTGACCTTATGCGCCGGAGCCGATCCGGAGAAATGGTGCAGGCAATCACCCAGCGGCGTCGGAAAGACGGCAGTTTGCTCGACGTAGAACTCTACGGAACTCGCCTGGCCGTCGGAGACGAGCAGGTCGGAGGACTGGTTCTCTATCAGGACATCAGCGAGCGCAAACGGGCGGAAGAGACGCTGCGCGCTGCAAAAGCAGTAGCGGAGGGCGCCAACCGCGCGAAGAGCGAATTCCTCGCCAATATGAGCCACGAAATTCGGACCCCGATGAACGGGATCATCGGAATGACGCAGCTGGCCCTGGAAGCAAAGCTCACACCCGAGGTCAGGGAATATTTAGGAATGGTGAAGTCGTCGGCGGATTCGCTGCTGACTCTGCTGAATGACATTCTCGACTATTCGAAAATCGAGGCGGGCAAAATCGAATTTGAATCTGCGCCGTTTGCTTTGCGGGAGAATCTCGGGCAAACGATGAAGACACTGGCGCATGCGGCACATCGCAAGGGTCTGGAACTAGCGTGGGAGGTCGCTCCCAATGTGCCGGAATGGCTGCTTGGGGATTGCGGGCGCTTGCGCCAGGTATTGATGAATCTGGTTGGAAATGCCATCAAATTCACCGAAAGAGGCGAAGTAGTGGTTTCCGCGGAACTACAAAGGAGCAGCGAGGCATTTGCGGAACTTCACTTCACGGTTCGCGATACGGGAATTGGAATTGCTTCGGATAAACAGCGGCTGATCTTCGCGGCATTCACTCAGGCAGACGCTTCCACCACGCGAAAATATGGAGGAACCGGCCTGGGATTAACGATTGTGCAGCGATTGGTGACCATGATGGGCGGCGACCTGCGCGTGGAAAGCGAGCAAGGCAGAGGCAGCACGTTCCATTTCACCGTGCGGCTCGGATTTCCGGAAAAGGATTTTATTCCGCCGGTAGCCGCTGAGCCATCGACGCTTCGCAATCTGCGCGTGCTGATCGTGGACGATAACGAGACAAATCGAGTCATCCTTGCGGAGATTTTCAAGCAGTGGGGCATGTCACCACATAGCGCCGCGAGCGCCGCGGAAGGCCTCGATGCGTTGCGGCGAGGAAACAGTGCGGGCAAGCCATTCCAATTGGCGGTAATCGACGCGCAGATGCCGGAGACGGACGGCTTCATGCTGGCGCAGCAAATCAAAAGGCATGGCGAATTTCCGGAGCTTACCGTGATTATGCTGAGTTCCGTATCTTTGCCGGAAGATGCCGAGAAGCGCCGGGAATCCGGCATCGCTGCTGTTCTCACAAAGCCGGCACAGCCTTCGGAGTTGCTCAACACGATTCTGGTGGCCAAAGGGAAGTCACCTTTGCGAGCAGCGCAGGAGCGTGAACCAGCGGCTCCCACAACCAGCGGACGCAGGTTGCGCATTCTGCTCGCCGAAGACAATGACGTAAATCGCCGGCTCGCAACCAGACTGCTCGAAAAGCACGGCCACTTCGTGATTACTGCGAGCAATGGCCGAGAGGCCCTGACGCTGTTGGAACAGCGGTCTATCGATCTCATCTTGATGGACGCGCAAATGCCGGAAATGGACGGCCTGGAGGCTATGCGCGTCATTCGCGAAAAAGAGAAGCATTCAGGCGGGCATATTCCGATCATCAGCGTGACGGCGCGGGCAATGAAGGGAGATCGAGAAAATTGTCTCCAGGCGGGCGCCGATGATTATGTTTCTAAACCGCTGCAGGCCTCAGAACTGTTCAGCGCAATCGAGCGGCGCTGCCTCGACGTGCGTGAACCCAACTCCGGCGTAGAAATCTTTGGGGAGATTGCTGACGCAAGCAAAATGCTGGAACGCTGTCAGGGAGATTGCCAGCTTCTTGCGGAGATCATTGACTTATTCCAAGGCAGCTCGGAGGCGTTGCTTCAGGAGGTCGCCGCGGCCCTGAAGCGGGGCGATGCCGAGGGTTTGGCGAGCGCGGCGCACACGCTAAAGGGCTCCATCGGCAACTTCACAGCGACGGGCGCTTATCTCGCCACAGAGAAGCTGGAGCTCGATGCGCGGCACAACGACCTTTCCGCAGCGCAAGCGGATTTTTCACAGTTAGAGGCAGCTGTGCAGCAACTGAGAATGGCGCTCAAAAAATATGGAAGCGCCGAAGCGACGCAGGCGATAGATGTTCTGCCAGGCATCGAAGCGACGAAGGCCTAGGCGCGGAGGAGCATCCATGAAAATTCTGATTGCGGAAGACGATCCCGTTTCTCGCCGCGTGCTACAAGAAATCCTCAGGAAATGGGGCTACCAGGTTGTTGCTGTAACGAATGGCGCGGACGCATGGGCATTGCTCGCCGCCGAAGATTCGCCGCGCATAGCAATACTCGACTGGATGATGCCTGAAATCGAGGGGATCGAAATTTGTCGCAGAGTGCGCGCATCCGCCGGCCGGCCCTACACTTTTCTGATTCTGTTGACGGCGCACGGGCAGAAACAGAGCCTGCTGCTGGGATTGAAGGCCGGAGCTGACGACTATCTCTCGAAGCCATTTGACGCCGACGAATTGCGCGCGCGCATGCAGGTCGGCGAGCGCATTCTTCGCATGCAGGATGAGTTGATTGCGGCACGCGATGCATTGCATTTTCAGGCCACGCACGATCTGCTGACGGGAGTGTCGAGCCGCGGCGCAGCCATTGATTTTCTGACGCGAGAATTGGCGCGGAGCAGCCGCGAGAAAAACTCGGTAGGCGTGGTGCTGGCCGACATTGATCATTTCAAGGAAGTGAATGACCACTACGGGCACCTGACCGGCGATTCTGCGTTGCAAGAGGTAGCGCAACGGATGTTGAAATGTGTGCGGCCGTATGATTGCGTTGGCCGATATGGCGGAGAGGAATTCTTGATTGTGTTTCCGTCGTCAACCGAGGAGGGAGCATTTCGCCAGACTGAGCGAATTCGCAAGAGCATCGAATCTTCACCAATACGCACACCTGAAGGGGACATTTTATTGACTGCAAGCTTTGGGGTCTCTGCAGCCGGCCCGTCGAGCGAATTGACCTTGGCGGAGTTGCTGCGCAATGCGGACGCCGCCCTCTATCGTGCCAAGGAGCTTGGACGCAATCGCTCCGAACGTGCTACGACCGTGCCGCAAGAAGCGAGTATTTCCTCGCCTGCGAACTTGTGAGCTGCCTCCTGAATTAAAATATGTTTCCGCCACGAATCGGCACGGGCGCTGCAGCAAATGAAACTCCAGTAATGTGAATGCAGCTTTCCATACGCAGGCGAATGGAAATCAAGTGCCCTGATGACTCTTTGTTTTAAACGAAAGGCGGAAAACGGTTTCGTTGCGCAGCGTTGGGTGTACACTGGGATGTAATCATTCTGGAGCATCAACAAACAGAAACGCCCTGCGAGGGAGGCCAAAAAAGGTGAGCCCGACAAAGCCTGTTTCCGCCCCAGCCGAGGAAAAGCAAGCCGTTGCGAATCGCGAGACGCTAACTATTATCGATAATCGCACCGGAAAGCAATACGAGATTCCCATCCAGCACGACACGATCCGAGCCCTTGATCTGCGCCAGATCAAAGTGAACGCAGATGATTTCGGCATGATGAGTTACGATCCGGCGTTCACCAATACCGCCTCGTGCATAAGCCGTATCACTTTTATTGACGGCGACAAGGGAATCTTGCGCTACCGCGGCTACGGAATCGAGGAACTGGCGGAGAAAAGCACTTATCTGGAGACAGCGTATCTGATTTTGCACGGCGAATTGCCCACGCGAGCGCAACTGGCTGACTGGACCTACCACGTGACGCATCACACCTTCATTCATGAAAGCATCAAGAAATTCCTGGATGGATTTCATTATGACGCGCACCCGATGGGCATGATTATTTCAGCCGTCGCGGGGCTCTCCACTTTTTATCCAGACGCCAAGAATATTTTCGATCAAGAGTCGCGACGCAAACAAACGTTCCGCTTGATCGGCAAGATGCCCACGATGGCGGCATTCGCCTACCGGCACAGCCTGGGCATGCCTTACGTTTACCCGGACAATGAGCTGAGCTATCCCGGAAATTTCCTGAATATGCTATTCCGCACCACGGAATTGAAGTACCGGCCCAATGCCACGCTGGAGCGCGCATTGGATGTTCTTTTCATTTTGCACGCTGACCACGAGCAGAATTGCTCGACCAGCGCGATGCGCGGCGTCGGCAGCTCGCATGTGGATCCGTATTCAGCGATTGCTGCGGCCGCTGCCGGCCTGTACGGACCGCTGCACGGTGGCGCAAACGAGGCGGTGTTGCGCATGCTGCTGGAAATCGGCTCGGTGAATCGCGTTCCCGAATACGTCAAGCAGGTGAAAGCCGGCGAAAAGAAGCTGATGGGCTTTGGCCATCGCGTCTACAAGAATTACGATCCGCGCGCCAAGATTGTGAAGCGCATTGCCTACGAAGTGTTCGACGTGATGGGCCGCAATCCGTTGATTGATATCGCGCTGGAATGCGAACGGATCGCCCTGGAAGACGATTATTTCGTGAAGCGCAAGCTTTATCCCAACGTGGACTTCTATACGGGACTCATCTATCAGTCGATGGGCTTTCCGGTGACCATGTTCCCGGTGCTTTTCGCCATTCCGCGTACCTCAGGATGGATTGCGCAATGGCAGGAGATGCTGCTCGATCCGGAGCAGAAAATCGCGCGCCCGCGGCAAATCTATTTGGGAGAAGATACGCGCAGTTACATTCCCATGGAGCATCGCGGAGAATAAGGGAGATCACCAGCAGTTCACGAACTTACGGGAACTCACTGGATCTAAGCGCCCGTAGCTGCGATTAGAACGCTTTCCATTCTGCGGCGCCGCCCATATTCCCCGCGTTTAACCGCGCCGACGAAGCGGTCCGCGTCTCGCGTAGGCCGTGGGATACGGAAGCCATCTAGAACAGCCGCTACAAACTTCAAAGCGGTAGCCAAAGAAATGCGATGGCCCTGCGTAATGTAAATGGGATTCACGCCTGCACGTGAGCGCAGGACCGCGCCGATGACTTCGTCCTGATCGAGAAGCGGCGTCCACGCGCCGGCTCGCAGAGGAACCTCGCCATGTGTTCCGACGAGCAGCGATTTTGCGCAGCCGATGGTGGGCGTATCAAGCAGCACGCCGAGATGCGAGGTGATGCCGAATCTTCTAGGATGCGCGTAGCCGTGGCCGTCGCAGAAGATTAAATCCGGTGTGTGCTTGACGCGACGGAAGATGCTCAAAAGCGCGGGCGCTTCGCGGAAGCTCAGCAGCCCCGGAATGTAAGGAAAAACAATTTCGCTCTCGCCCCAAACACGCTCAATTTCTTCCATTTCAGGAAAGCGATAAACCACAACGCCGGCAATCGCCGTGTTGCGCGCGAGGTCGAAAGCCAGGTCAGCTCCCGCAACATAGCGGACTTGCGGCAAGCGGTCGGTCAGCTCCAATCTTTCGCGCAGCTGCAGCTGAATCTTCGCAGCTTCTCGCGGCGTCACATTCCAGGGGTTCAGTTTCAGATATTTCATTTCGACAAAGTTATGGCCGCGTTGCCTGCATGTCAAGCGACAGCGCTCGAGCACATTGTTCAGCGTTATGGAAACGAATCTGTGGATCTTAAACAACGGGAGTATAATTCGAGAGCAATTCAGCAGAGAATTCGGATAAGATTTTGACGCAACGCGCGGGAGAGCGCAGATGCCGTTAAAAATCGCAGTGCGCCGGTCGGCCGACGTGACCATTATTGATCTCGAAGGCCGATTGGTGATTGGACCGGATGCCGATGCGCTTACGCAGCGTCTCGATAAATTGTCTCGCGAGGGCGCGAGAAAAATTCTAGTGAACCTCGCCAAAGTGACGCAGCTGGACAGCTCCGGCATCTGCAGCTTGCTGCACGGTTTTACGGGTATGAAAGAAGCGGGCGGCTCCTTCAAACTGTTGCATCCGGACGGGCACGCCCGCGAAGTGCTTGAAGTCATGCGCCTGATTGAAACTATTCCCACGCTGGATGACGAAGCGCAGGCCGTGGCCAGCTTCGCGGCAAGCAAACCTGCGACGCCCTAATGTTACGTGGAAGACTGACTTCAGGAATTTTTCTTCAATTCGCCCAGAACCAGCTTCGCTACTTCTTTCAAAGTGTCAAAGACACCCTGGCCCTGAACAGCGACCGCCTCGATAACCGGCTCGCCCTTCAATTGAAGCTGCTTGGTTAAATCGGGAACCGGCATCGCATTGGGAAGATCGCGTTTATTGAGTTGCAAAGCATAAGGAATGGTGTCGAAGTTGAGGTTGTGATCCTTCAAGTGCTCTTTCAAGTTGTCGATCGTTTCGAAATTCGCGTCGAGGCGCTCTTCCTGCGAATCCGCGACAAAAATCACGCCGTCCGCGCCTTTCAAAATTAAACGCCGACTAGCCTCATAAAAAACCTGTCCGGGTACGGTGTACAAATGAAAGCGTGTGCGAAAGCCGCGGACCGTCCCTAAATCAAGGGGAAGAAAATCAAAAAACAAAGTGCGGTCCGTTTCCGTCGCAAGCGAGACCATTTTCCCTTTTTGATTCGAGCCCGTATGGTCATAGATCCACTGCAAATTGGCGGTTTTGCCGCCCAAGCCGGGGCCATAGTAGACGAGCTTGCAGTTAATTTCCCGCGCGGGAAAGTTTATGAACGGCACAGGTCCCTCAAAGGTAGAGCCGCTAACGTTATAGCATAGGCGCACGCGGCGCGGCATCTGCTCTATTTCGAGGTGGTTCGGAATAAGCAACGGTTTGGAGAGTTCGCGGGTGCAAGAAGTCGCATCGCCCTGCAGATAAGCAAAGAGACAAAGGTTCCACGTGGAACAATAGCTGGCGGCAGACAATGAGCGATCGCGAGGTTAACTGGCTCCAAAAAGACATTTTATTATGGGCAAGTTGACGCAAGAATGTATCGCTGCTATTCTAACCGCTCTATGGCGCGGACAAAAGGCAAGGCAAAAAATAGCAGCCGTGCTGCTTCAAGCCGGCGGTCTCCGCGTAAGCACATAAAAGAGAAGGACTTAAGGCATGGCCAGCACGCCAACCTTCTACGGGAATCGAGCGACCAGGCCACCTTGCAGCAGCTGAAAGCCTACGAAGAGGGGCTGAAGCAGTTTCAGCAGCAGAAATTCCAACGCGCCAAAGAGGCCCTGGAACGCGTGGTCGAAGGGCCAAACAAAGAATTGGCTGATCGTGCGCGAATTCATCTGCGAATCTGCGCTCAGCGGCTCTCGCGACCTGCGCAGCCGGCGCCAAAATCCGCAGAAGACCACTACAATCAGGGCATCGCCATGATGAATCTGGGCCGCTGGGATGATGCGCGGGAACATCTCGACCGTGCGCGCAAAGCCGCCCCCAAGGCGGATCACATTGTCTACGCCATGGCCGCGCTCGATTGTCTGACGGGCGAAGCCGAGTCTTCCATGGAAAACTTGAAGATTGCCATTCAGTTGCGAGCGGATAATCGCTATCGCGCGCGCAACGATGAAGATTTTGCATTTCTTCAAGAGGATCCCCGGTTTACGGAACTTCTCTATCCGGAGCGAGAGGGCGCAAGCGGTTAGCTTCTCGCGCAGTTCGTGATGCCCGCAAAAATTCGTCCGAAATCAATCCGCGTGGTCGCACTCGGCGGCGGCACAGGATTGTCCATGCTCTTGCGTGGACTGAAAGAACATATCGCCAGGCCGAACGATGCCAGCAAAATACGGCCAGCCATTCAGGTGAATGCGGTGGTCACGGTCACCGACGACGGCGGAAGTTCCGGCCGGTTGCGGCGGGAATATTCCATTCTTCCTCCCGGAGATATTCGCAACTGCATGGTGGCGCTCTCGCCCGACGAAGATCTGCTGGCCAAGCTATTTCAATACCGGTTTCCGGGGCGAGGGCATGGACTGGCAGGGCATAGCTTCGGCAATTTGTTCCTGGTGGCGCTCACCAACGTCACTGGTGATTTTCCGGAAGCGGTACGGCTTTCCAGTAAAGTACTGGCGACGCGTGGCCGAATTTTCCCCTCGACTGCAGAGAATGTGACATTGAAGGCTACGCTGGACAACGGCCAGATCGTCGCCGGAGAGACAAAGATCTCGCGCTCGCGCCGGCCAATCCGCCGCGTGCGCCTAGTTCCTTCCACCGCGAGTCCGCTTGCCGAAGTCCTCGACGCTATCCATCAAGCTGATTTGATCCTGCTGGGCCCCGGATCGCTGTATACCAGCATCATTCCCAACTTGCTGGTGCGCGGGATCGCCGACGCCATTGTGAAATCGCGCGCAGAGTGCGTTTACATCGCGAATTTGATGACGCAGCGCGGGGAGACGAGCGGATATACAGTGGCCGATCACGTTCGTGCAGTCTATGAACACACTGGCAAGCACCTATTCCATGCGGCAGTGATCAACCGCGCCGCGGCGCCTCCGGAAGTTTTGCGGCGCTACCGCAAGCAGGGCGCTGAGCCGGTTGATCCTTCCCTGGAAGAACTGCGCGAAATCGGGCTGAAATATGTGACCGGAAATCTGCTGCAACGCGGTAGCGTGATTCGTCACGACCAGCGGCGGCTCGCGAAATTGATTCTTGATTATTACATTCGCCACCGGCGCGATTGAGTTGGCGACGAAACTATTTTTAAGTTCTACTGGCTTCGTTAGGTACCAAGAAGCACCAGAGAACAGAGGCATCTCTTGCGCGGCTGCTCTTGAGCTTCGTATACTGGCGCACGCTGTTCAGAGGTGCGGTATCGATCTGCGCTATTCCTTGAACGAGCATCCCGCCGCGCCGTATCGCCGGTGTTATCATCCGACTTCATTTGCTTCAGGAGAAAATTTGAATGGCTACGCTATCGCTCGAGCATGAACTGAATCCGTATGAAGCGGCGGAAGCTCGCTTCGAAGAAGCCGCGAAAAAGTTGGGTCTTTCTCAGGATCTCTATCGCTATTTGCAATATCCGAACAAGGAAATCACCGTTTACATTCCGGTGAAAATGGACGACGGAAGGCTGGAAGTCTTCATTGGCTATCGCGTCCAACACTCGCTTGTGCGCGGGCCGGGAAAAGGCGGGATTCGATTCGCGCCCGACGTCACGCTGGACGAAGTGCGCGCACTGGCGTCCTGGATGACATGGAAATGCGCGGTTGTGGATATCCCATTCGGCGGCGCCAAAGGCGGAATCATTTGCGATCCCCACAAAATGTCTCAGCGCGAACTGGAGGCGCTCACGCGGCGCTACACGGCGGAGCTTTCCGACTGGATTGGGCCGGAACGCGACGTGCCGGCTCCCGACGTCAACACCAACGCGCAAGTCATGGCGTGGGTGATGGACACATATTCAATGCATGTGCGTCACACGGTGACCGCGGTTGTCACCGGGAAACCGCTGGAACTCGGAGGCTCGCTGGGACGTCCCGAGGCGACCGGGCGGGGCGTAATGATGACTTGCGACCGCGCCATTGCCAAGCTGGGAATGAAAAAAGAGAATTGCCGCGTCATCATTCAGGGGTTCGGAAACGTAGGTTCGATGGGCGCGCGCTTGATGCAAGAAGCGGGCTACAAAATTATCGGTCTGGCCGACGTCAACGGCGGCCTGTTCAACGAAAATGGATTCGACGTGCCCAAGATGATCGACTGGGTTTACAAACAGCGCAAGCCCTTGCCGGAATTTCCCGGCGGCGGGCAGAAAATGTCCGCAGGGGACGTGCTCTTCCAGCCTTGCGAAATCCTCATCCCCGCGGCAATTGAGAATCAGATCACCAGCCAAAATGTTGCGCGCGTGCAAACTAAAATTCTCTGCGAAGGCGCAAATGGGCCGACAACCGTGCCAGCCGACGAAGTGCTCGGGGAAAAAGGCGTGTTCATTATTCCTGACATTTTGGGGAATGCCGGCGGAGTGACGGTCAGCTATTTCGAGTGGGTTCAGGACCGCCAGGGCCTTTTCTGGCGGGAGCGCGAAGTAAACGAACGCCTTCAGGACGTGATGGACCGCAGTTTTGATGATGTGGTGCGCTACGCTGAGAAGCACGGAGTGAATAATCGTATCGCCGCCTACATGCTGGCGATCGATCGTGTGGCCATCGCGCTGAAACATCGCGGCATTTACGCTTAGAAATCGCTGGCGTAACTCGACAAAATATGTAGAATACACGTCGTTCTGCCGCACATTTGCTGGCGCGGAACCGCTGGTTTTTGGGAATGCCTCCAGAGCTGATATCACATGGCGCGCTGAAGCACGAAGATGAACATCGGCGGGACATCTGTGCGGTTGGGCGTTGGCTTCATCAGCGCGAATTTGTGGCGGCGACGGACGGAAACATATCCCTTCGGCTCGATGCCCATCGAGTGCTCACTTCTCCCACCGGTATTTCCAAAGGAATGATGTGCGCCGAGGACCTGGTCATCACCGACTTCGCGGGCAATAAAATCTCGGGGCGCTGGAATCCTTCTTCCGAACTCGCCATGCACCTGCTGATTTATCGTTTGCGCCCTGACGTGAATGCCGTGTGCCATGCGCATCCTGTCACGGCGACGGGGTACGCCGCTGCCGGGCTCGCGTTGGATAAAGCGCTGTTGAGCGAAGCGGTAATTAACCTTGGAACCGTGCCGCTCGCTCAGTACGGTACTCCCGGCACACCGGAGCTCACTGATTCAATCGAGCCCCTGATTCAATCGCATGATGCGATTCTTATGGCCAACCACGGCGTGGTCACTTATGGTGTCGATCTGCTCACTGCATTTTATCGAATGGAGACAGTCGAGCATTTTGCGCGCATCTGTCTGGTAACGGAGTTGCTGCACAAGCAAGTGCTGCTCTCCCGCAGAGACGTGGAAAAATTGCTGAGCGCGCGCACGCGCTATGGCGTCGAAACGGCTGCGAGGTGCTCTCCGGTCACCTCCGATTCGCCCGAGCCAGAGCGCGTTCCGTTGAGTCGTCGCGACCTCGAGTCTCTTGTCGAGCAAGCCGTCCGCAACGATAGATTTCGCCACTAGCATAGCGGGTTAGTTTGAATTGTCTTAATTTTGAATTTTCATAATTAGGACGACAGCAGTCACAATTCAAACTGAGCCGTCACCGCCCATAGTCAAAATGCGACTGACATCTCGGTTTGCAAGTTGCGTTGACACTCCCTCCACCCTAATCAATAATCGCTTGCATGATCGGACAGCTCCGTGGCGCCCTGATTGATAAACGGCCGAATCAGGTATTGATTGACGTTGCGGGCGTCGGCTACCAGGTGCAGATTCCGCTCTCGACTTTCGCCGGACTGGGCGCGCTGCATACCGAGACAACGCTGCTTATCCACACCCATGTGCGCGAGGATCAAATCGCGCTGTACGGATTTCTGACTGCGCGCGAGCGGCAGTGCTTCGAATTGCTGATTTCCGCTTCCGGCGTGGGGCCAAGCTTGGCGCTCAAAATTCTATCGGGCATGGGCCTGGAAGAGTTGGTGCCGGCAATCCGGAAAGGAGACGTTGTGCAGCTCAAGCGCATCCCGGGCGTCGGACAGAAAACCGCCGAGCGCATGGTGGTAGAGTTGCGCGACAAACTCGCCGCCGCCGATGTTGCGGAAGCAGGACGGCCAAGCACACGCTCGCAAGTGGAATCGGATGTGACTTCGGCTCTCGTCAACCTGGGATATGAAGCGCATGCGGTGGAGAAAACGATAGAGATGGTTCGTGGGCAGGATTTGACCTTTGACACTTTGCTGCGCGCCGCTTTGCAAAAATTGGGCGGCGCGGCCATCGAAAAGGGCGCGCGCGCAGGACGCGGCAACTAGAAGCGCGAACCGGGTGGTTGAACGGGTTTTTCAACCCGTTGTACGCGGGGGAAATGACTGATCTAAGACATCGCGTGGTTTCTGGGCAGGCGTTTGATGAGGATGCGCGCATCGATGCGAGCGTCCGGCCGAAGCGCTTCGCTGATTTCATCGGGCAATCGCGTGTAAAAGAAAATCTGCAGATCGCCGTGGAAGCCGCGCGCACTCGCGGCGAAGCGCTGGATCACGTCCTGCTGTACGGGCCGCCCGGATTGGGGAAAACCACCCTTGCGCAAATTCTCGCCGGCGAAATGGGCGTCAGTATCAAAATCAGCTCGGGTCCGTTGCTCGAGCGCAAAGGCGACCTTACCGCGGTCCTCACGGCTCTGGAAGCGCGCGAGCTTTTCTTTCTGGATGAAATTCATCGCCTGATGCCGGCACTCGAAGAGATTCTCTATCCCGCCATGGAAGATTTCCGCATTGACCTGATTATTGGCCAGGGTCCCGGCGCGCGAATTCACCCATATCAATTGCAGAAGTTTACGCTGGTCGGCGCCACCACGCGAGCTGGCCTGATTATGGCGCCCATGCGCTCGCGCTTTGGGATTGTGCATCGCCTGGATTTTTATACCGCCGCGGATCTTTTCGAAATTCTGCAGCGTTCGGCGGGGATTTTGAAAATCGCCATGGATGACGCGGGCGCCGAAGAGATTGCGCGACGCAGCCGTGGCACACCGCGCGTAGCGAATCGGCTGTTGCGCCGCGTTCGCGATTTTGCGGAAGTGCGCGCCGACGGGAAAATCACCGCCAGCGTCGCCAAAGAAGCCCTCGCTATGCTCGGAGTGGATGAGCACGGCCTCGACGAAGTGGATCGCAATCTGCTGCTCGCCATTATTAACAAATATGGCGGTGGGCCAGTGGGCTTGAACACGCTTTCTGCCGCGCTTAGCGAGGAGCAAGACGCCATCGAAGAGATTTACGAGCCTTATTTAATGCAGCTTGGCCTGCTGGACCGCACGCAGCGCGGACGGGTGGCCACCGCCTTAGCTTACAAGCATTTCGGCATGGATGAACCGCGCCGGCAACCCCAGCTTTTTTGACGATGCGGTGGATCGAATGAAGACGGCTTACATCTCGCTTGGCTCCAACGTCGGCGACCGCGAGCAGCAAATTGCGGCGGCGGTTCAGGGTCTAGGCGCGCGCGGAGTTCGCATTACCAAGCAATCGTCAATTTATTCCACCGAGCCTGTCGACGTGGAAACGCAGAACTGGTTTTTGAATTGCGTGGTGGAAGTGGAAACGGAGCTGATGCCGCGCCAACTACTAAAAGCGTTGCAGGAAATCGAGAACGAGCTGGGCCGCCGCCGCATGGTCCGGCGCGGGCCGCGACTGATCGACCTGGACATTTTGCTTTACGGCTCGAGCGTAATTCGCACCCAAGACCTCGAGGTTCCGCATCCGCGCCTCATTCGCCGGCGTTTTATGCTGGTGCCGCTCGCGGAGATCGCTCCCACTCTGCGCCATCCCGTGGAGAACAAAACCATCGAAGAGCTTCTGTCTGACACTGAGGATCGCAGCGTAGTGAATCGCTGCAAAGCCGGGGCTGTTGGCGCGCGCGAGAGATAACAAATTTTAAGCATTCCGCTCAGAGGAACTCGCGTTTTTTTCCCTCTTCCTGGCGTCGCTTGCGGTCTTCCTCTTCCTGCCTCTCGAATTCGGCAATCTCCTCCTCGGTCATCATGTAATCCTCTCGCGATGCGAACATCTGGCCGCGCCGGCGGTCAATACCTGTTCGCCTTTCCTTCAAGATGCGCTCTCGCGGCGCGGCCGGCAGGCGCGCGTCGCGGATCGGCTGCGGAATGGCGCCGGTTTCCAACAGCAGATCGCTGATTTTCCCGAGGAAGTCGTGAAGATGAAGCGGCTGCATCGCGTAAGGCAAACCCTCGCGTTCGAGGAGCGGTTGCGCCCAGCGTGCGGCAGCGCGCGGAACCAAGAACAGGACGCGCAGTAGTTTTCGGGAGGCGGGCTCGGAAGACTCCGCGCGGGCCAGATCGCGCAATGTGCTGAACAGCGGGCCGGTCAACTCCGCCAGCACGACGTTGACAACCACTAAAGTCCACCGGCCCCGCGCCAGTTCGCGCATCGCTTCGCCGGCAATCGGCACCACGCTTACGCGCCAGCCTTCCGAGTCAAACACATGCTGCAGCGCGCGTTGCGAGGCAGAATCGTCGTCTACCACGAGAATGTTAATGTCGCTCAAAGCTCAATTCCCAGATCGCCCATTCCCATATCAGGAGTATGCCAGTTCAACTGCCAGCAAACATCTGTGCCCTAGGCCAGTCTTGCACCTGTCCGGGAGGGCTGCATCGAATCCTCTAGGAGAACAAATAGCGAATACTTGCACTTGACAAGGCGAACGAAAAGCGAAATACTTCGAACACTCCACTCGGCGAGGCGTGCATTACCGATGGCCACTTTTTCCACGACTGGAACCGCAACGGCGCCAAGGCGCCGAGTGCACCGTTCCGTCGATACCAGCCTCACTCTTTTTTCAGCCGCCCCAAACGGTTTGAGTGAGTTACGCCGTGCTTCTCCGCCCCCTTCGGCCAACGGCCGGAGTTTGAAGCCTGCGGACAATCTGGTCGGTATTGCACGTCTCGCCGCATCTTCCCCTCTGCAAGACGCGAAACGCGGGACCGAGTACTTCGTCCTGCCGGTGCGCTCCATCTTGAATCGCTGCAATTCCCCGCGCGTTCCCTTTGGCTGGACCGTGAATCCCTATCGCGGGTGCGAATTCGGATGCAAATACTGCTATGCGCGCTACACACACGAGTACATGGAACTGGATGGCGGTGAATTCGAGCGAAAAATCTACGTTAAGGCGAATGCCAGCGCACTGGTTGCCCGCGATTTACAGGACAAGAAAATCTGGGGCGACCACATCGCCATCGGCACTGCTACCGATCCCTATCAGCCAGCGGAGCAGGAATATGAAGTCACGCGAACGATTCTGAAGCAAATGGCCGCGCGCGAGGGTCTGAGCCTTTCCATAACCACAAAATCGAATCGCGTGCTCCGCGATGTGGATCTCCTGAGGGAAATCGCCAAACGCTCGTCGCTGAGCGTTAATTTGTCTGTGACCACCACCAGCAGCAGTTTGGCGCGATTGCTCGAACCGCGCGCGCCACGACCTGATTTAAGGCTTGAAGCAGTTCGCCGCTTGCGCGAAGCCGGAATCGACGCTGGCGTTCTGGCCATGCCAATTGTGCCCGGCATAACGGATGGCAAAGAGGCTCTCGATTCGCTGGCCAGCGCGGCACGCGATGCGGGCGCATTATGGCTAGCCGGGCGCGTGCTCTTTCTAATGCCTTCCGCACTAAAGCAATTCATTCCCTTTGTGGAGGCAAAATTTCCGAAACTGGCGCGCCAGTACCGCGAATGGTATGTGAACCACGGAAACGCGCCTGAGGCTTATCGTCGCGAGATGGCTGAGCGCATGGAAAATCTGAGGAAAAAATACGGCTTCGATACGCGCCCTGATCGCAGCGGCAACGCTGACAATGCCTGGCGTTCACCGCAACTGGCGCTCGCGCTGGGCACGCAGATGCGCGGATGCACTGCGGCAAGAGAAGTCGCCGGGCTTCCTCCAATCAAGCGGGCGCTCAAGGCAGGATGATTCTGCTCTGCTCCGCTGGCGGCGCAGGCGAAGAAGCTGGAAATTGAGCACGCAAGAAATCCAGAAAAGCGCGCGAGCGAGGCCGGCCATTCGTCTCTCGCGTGCCTACGCGCAGCAAGAAAACCAGCAATCTGAAAATATCGGAGTCCTTCAGCTTACTGAATCCGCTATGCTGCGCTTCCTGCTTCTTGAATTCCTGCAACGCCTGCGCCAGGTAAGCGTAGAGTGTCCTCGGTAGGGGCGCGTCCGGAGGACGTTCAAAATAAATTCCTGATTCGAGCGTGCGATAGGTCTCGGCAAGGGCGCGCACTGCAGCAAGAATCTCAGGATCCCGCACCACATCGTTTTCCTGCGCAAATTTCAAAATCGCAATGCCGGCGGCCGACAGCGCTTCCGGGTTTCGCCGGAGAAGTTCCATAGAAAATTCAACATCGGGAAAAGGAACGGCATCTGGCTCGATTGCTTTGCGATGCTCGATTTCATAGCGGCGCGCAGAAAACAGGTGCGTGCAATCGGACGGACATTCTATGGTGACTTCGCGATACGTCCCACAGCAAATCGCGCAGATGCGTTCCCCTTTTGCCGGGCAAAAGCGTTTGGGCGGGCGTTTCTCGCAGATGGCGCAGCTCACAGCGGCTCCTGAACTGTTGCAACGAATTACTCAGAGTACGGAAATTGACGCCTGCGGGCAAGCGCTGAGGCTGTGGAGCAGGTCTGAATTGCGTGAATCGCGACAATAGCAGCCAAAATTCAAGCTGATCGCGTGCGGTTAGGAAGGACCTCCAATCGCGGCGCTTCATGAAGTTGAAGTTGTGCCGGCGGTTTTGCGCTCTAGAATATCGGCGGCGCCGAGGATTGTTTCGATTACTTTTTCATCGCCCATGCCGGCATTGATCATCAGGTGATACAAGTGGCGCGTGGGCCAATCGCCGCCAAAGTAGCGCTTGATAAACGAAGCGCGCTCGTGATCGATAGTGCGAATCAGCTCCATGGCTTCTTTCTCGCTCTTTCCGATAGCCGCGAGCCGGCGCAACTTTTCCACTTCCGAGGCGTAAACGAAAACATGAAACGCGTCACTGCGATTTCGCAGAATATACGGTGAGCCGCGGCCGACGATCACACAATTTCCCGTCGCGGCGGCATCTTCTATCACGCGGTACAGCAGCGCCACCATGCGGTCGGTATCGAACCCCGGCGCATCAGCCACGGGGAGGCTGCGCTCATAGCTGCCGCGCGCGAACACCTTGAAAAGGCGGTGGAGCAGAGGATCACAACGCTCGTCACATTGCTGAGCCGCTTGCGGGTCGACGTTAGCCCGTCGCGCGATTTCTCCGGTAAGCTCCTGGTCCCAGAGCTTCCAGCCGAGGCGCGCCGCCAGAAGTTCGGCGATTTTCGCGCCGCCGCTGCCGAACTCTCTTTCCACGGTGATGATGCGAATGGCCATGCGCTCTGCCAAAGTTGATGAGCGAAAGCGGCGCGGCGTTACGCTTCACTCGAGCGACTTGGGATCCGAGTGATTCTTCGGCGAATGCTTTTGCAGCGTATCCACAAGCAACTGCGCGGCTCGCGGAACGCCGACCGCGCCTTTCAGCGCAATATCAGTCGCTTCGAGTTTGCGGCCGTAGACTGCTTCATTCGCGCCATTATCAGGACGCAGCGTAGAGCCTTCCAGCGAAACGCCCGCAAACAATCCACGGGAGCGGGAATACGTCAGGATTTCTGCCCGCATTGTGGCGTCCGTAGCCGCCGCTGCATCGCGTCCTTTGGGGCCAGCCGCTGCTGCGGCATCCGCGCCGAGTTTCACTTTGCTCCTCAAAATGGCCCTCGCGCCGCGCGCGTTCATTACCAGCAAAACAAAATCGGTGGCTTGGCCGCCGAGCTGAAATCCGACGCCGCCGCCTTCCAGGCGCATCATTGTAGGAGCGCCCCATGGGCCTTCAAAATGCTGGCCGCGCCGGCAGGTCATCGCGCCGCGTCCGTAGCTGCCGCTGAATCCGAAGGCCACTTTGATCACGTTGGGAATCACGATCACGCATTCCGCTTTATCCAGCAGGTCTTGGGGAATATCGTCGGGAATGTTGAGAATGTCTTTCATCACTTGCCCGGAATTTTCCAGGCGCTGGTCGCTTTTGTTATCCGACTTATCGGCGGCCTTGGCTGGCGACGCCGCGAGCAGCGATGGCAAACTCGCTAGCGCAACAGCTGCACAAAAACTTAGAAGTTTTCGCATATTTTCAGAACCCTCCCGAATTCGCACACATCTTAGTGACTCGGCGTTCACTTCACAAGGGCCCCAGCATCTATTTTTCTTCGGCTGCAACCTCGTGTAATTCAGACGCGCCCGCGCGTAGAGCGATGAAAATGTCATATAATCGCGCGCTGATTTCAAAACGATAGTTGCGATCGGAGATTCTGTGCAGCTGGATTGCTTTCGAAAAACGATTCGCATCGGCATTTTGTTTTCGGTACTCTGCAGTTTCGTTTTGCCTTCTGTTTACGCTGCTCCGAAAAGGAAGTCCAAGCCCAACGCGATTCCCGGCATTGCTCAATTTCAACGCGAGGTGCAGAAGGTCCTCGCCCCCCCCAACGCGCAAAAGGCTTTAATCGGCGCTCTTATCGTGGACGCAGATACAAAGCAGCCCATTTTCGAATTGAATGCCGACCGCTATTTCACCCCAGCGTCCAACACCAAGCTTTTTACCACCGCGCTTGCCTTGACGACGCTAGGCCCGGATTATCGCTTCCGCACAACCATTGAAACGCACGGAACCCTCGATTCCGCAGGGCGTTTGCGCGGCGATTTAATTTTCGTCGGGCGCGGCGATCCCGATTTCTCCAATCGAACCATACCTTACAACGCGCAGAACCCGATTAACGGACCCTCTGACGAACCGCTCGCGCAAATGGTTGATGCGATTGTCGCCAAAGGCGTCAAGGAAATCGATGGAGACATTGTCGGCGACGATAGCTATTTCCCTTACGAGCCTTATCCCGACGGCTGGGCGGTAGGAGATTTGCCGGAAGATTACGGCGCGGCCGTCAGCGCCATCTGTTTTGATGATAACGGCCTGGACATAAAAGTGACGCCTGGCGACCATGTAGGCGCTCCTGCATGGGTTACCGTCGAACCATGGCCCGGATATGAAGTCTATGATTTCGACATCACTACTGGCGCGACCGATTCGCAGATTGATTTCGATACGGTTGCCGAGGCCGGGCCGAGACACTTCCTCATCCGCGGATCCGTTCCTTTAGGGCACGCGACCATCGATGTGGGAGCCGCGATGCCGGATCCCGCCAATTACACGGCTCACGTTTTGAAGCTCATGCTTATGGCGCGCGGCGTTCGCGTCACTGGACATGCGCGAGCCCAGCACGCGCCGCCTCCACCGGAAAATCCTCCCGGCGAATCCGCATCTCCTGCGCCGTCAACGTCCGCGCCAGCGACTTTGATTTTGGCCGAGCGCGATTCTCCGCCGCTCATCGAAATCGTTCGCGTGCTGAACAAAGTCAGCCAGAATTTGCATGCGGAGATTCTTTTGCGCACGGTCGCAAAGGAGAAGACCGGCATGGGTTCGCTGGCTGGCGGCCTGAAAATCGAGCAGAAATTCCTGACTTCTATTGGCATTCCATTGGGCGATGTTTTGGTCGACGATGGGTCCGGATTATCGCGCGAAAATTTGGTGACGCCGCGCGCCGTTGTGGACTTGCTGGAATACATCCGGCAGCAGCCGTGGGGTAAAGAATTCATGACTACGCTGCCGGTGGCCGGTCTCGATGGCACCCTCCAGCATCGCATGATAGGCACACCCGCGGAGGGCCGCGTCTCCGGGAAAACAGGCTCGGTCGAGCGCACCCAGGCGGTTTCTGGATTCGCCACGACGGTTCGCGGCGAACATCTGATTTTTTCCATGTTTGTTAACCACAATGGCGGCCCAGGCCGCGATGCAGAAAAAATACTCGACTCGATTCTGGTCCCCATGGTTCAAGATTTGGGCGAGCCGCAAAAGAACGCAAACCAAAAAAGCACAGACGATGAGCGCTGAAGGCAAAATCATTACGGTCTTTGGAAGTTCGCGGCCACGCGAAGGCGACTCGCATTACGCGCTCGCGCGGCAGCTTGGCACGGAACTGGCCTCCCGCGGATTTATCATTTGCAGCGGTGGCTATGGCGGTGTGATGGAAGCGGTCTCCCGCGGCGCCAAAGAGGCTGGCGGGCGCACCATCGGCATCGTCGCGGAATTTTTCACCCCTCGCGCAAATCGCTGGATCGACGACGTTATTTCCACGAAAACCTGGCAAGACCGTCTCTTCGCGCTGATCGAACGCGGAGCAGGATACGTCGCGTGCCCCGGCGGCACCGGCACGCTGGTGGAACTTTCCGTGGTATGGGAAATGCTCAACAAAAGAGTGATGCGCGCCAAACCTTTCGTCACGGTTGGCCACTTTTGGCAGCCAATTATCGAACGCGTGCGCGAAGTCGAAATGGGCCATGCCTCCGAATGGGGTGAGGCGACGTCGCGAATCATTCACAACTCGGACGGCCCGCAGGAAGCCGCCGAATACCTCGCGCGCATGCTGCTGAAACTCAACGCGCACGCAGGCTAATCCCCGCTCCGCGAAAAACGCCGATAGTGCGTGAGCTTGAACTTTCTCAATCGCGACAATAGCAGTGACAATTCAAATCGGCCCACTACTAAAGTGCCGCGCTGCTTGACACTGCCCGTTCCTTCCCGCATTTTGAGCATGTGAGCCGCTCCGCCGAAGAACTTCTCGAGTTTGGCCGCCTGCGCGAAATCGTCGCGCGCAATTGTACTTGCGCGCCGGGGCGTCGCGCTGTGGAAAGCCTCGCGTTCCGCACTGACGCCGACGCGCTCCGCACGGAATTCGCACTGATTGCCGAGGCCATTGCCTATCTTCGCTCTGGCGCCGAGCTTGGCTTCGGCTCGCTTGCCGATCCCGCCGCGTGGCTCGAACGGCTTGCGGCGCCTGCCTCCGCGCTCACCGCCGCGGAAATACTCGATGCCGCGTCTTTGATGGATACTGCCGCTGGCTTGAAGCAAGTGCTTCGCACCGAAGCAGCAAAGTATCGGCACATGGCTGAACGCGCTGCGTCGCTCGCGGATTTCCGTTCGCTCGCATCGCAAATTCATCGCGCCATCCTGCCCAATGGAGAAATCAGCGACGACGCCTCGCCTGAATTGAAACGCATCCGCGCCAGCATGGGCCAGGCACGCGAGAAAATTCAGCAATCGCTGGAAAAGATCTTGCGCAGCCGGGAAGAGGATTCCTCCGAGGATTACGTGACGCTGCGCAATGACCGCTTCGTAATTCCGATCCGAGCCGCCGAACGCCGCGCGATTCCTGGAGTAGTCCACGGCGCCAGCGCCACGGGACAAACGCTCTTCGTCGAGCCGCTCGAAACCATCGAGCTGAATAACCGTCTCGTTCAGCTTGCCGAAAACGAAGCTGCCGAAATCGCGCGCATCCTCCTGGAATTCACCGACCGTCTGCGAACCGAACGAGGCCCGCTGGAATTCGCAGCGGCGACCATTGCCGACCTCGATTCGATTTTTGCGCGAGCGCGCTATGCTCGTGAATTCGACGCCGCGATTCCCGAATTCTCCGCTGGCAATCATTTGCGCCTGCATTCCGCGCGCAATCCGGTACTTGAGGACAGTCTCCGGAAAAAAGAGCGCCAGATTGTGGCCGTCTCTTTAGAGCTTGGCGGCGAGCAAACCGTCATGGTCATCAGCGGGCCCAACACTGGTGGCAAAACCGTCGCGCTCAAGACCGTCGGCCTTGCGGCGCTTGCGGGACAATGTGGTATTCCGGTGACCGCAGAAAGCGCCGAGCTTCCGCTTTTCGATGGCGTGCTCGCGGATATCGGTGACGAGCAATCCATCAGCGCGGATCTTTCCACTTTTTCCGCGCATGTGCTGAATCTGAAATCGATGCTCGAACGCGCCACGGAGCGCACCCTGGTGCTCGCGGACGAAATGGGAACAGGCACGGCGCCCGAAGAGGGCGCAGCGCTCGCCGTCGCATTGCTCGAAGAGTTTCGCGCTCGCCGATGCCTTACGTTTGCAACCACTCATCATGACCGCCTGAAGTCCTACGCCTCCACAACGCCGGGAATCGTGAATGCCGCGGTCGAATTCGATGAGGAAAACCTTCGCCCCACTTATCGCTTGCTCACCGGCGTGCCCGGCGTCTCGAGCGGCATCGAAATCGCCCGCCGCCTCGGTTTGCCGGCTCGCATTGTTGACCACGCGCGCGCCGGCCTTTCGCTTGAAACGCGCGAGGCACGCGAGCTGATTGCCTATCTTCATCGCAGCCGCGGCGAAATCGACCAGCTCCAGCGGCAGGCGCAGCAGGAACTGCGTCGCCTTGAAGCCGAACGCCGCACGCTGCAGACAGAATGGGTCGAGCGCCAGCGCTCGCGCATTACTGAACTTGAAAAACAATTTGCCGCCACCATCAAGCGGCTCGAAAGTGAAGTCTCTCGCCTGACGGCGGACATCAAAGACCGCAAATCACGCGCGCAAGCTGAAAAAACTGGCGCGCGCCGCATGGCCAAAATCGAATCCGAGGCGCGCAGCGAAACGGACGCCGCTGTCCTCGAAACACTTTCCACGTCGCAGGCCGACCTCGGCGCGCTGCTCGAAGTTCCTAAACCCGTCGAGCCTGCGAAGCTCGTTGAAGGCATTCGCGTTCGTGTGCGTGGCATGAAGGAGCCGGTGGTATTTCGCCGGCGCGATGGCGACGCTGCGGAAATTCAAGCCGGTCCGATGCGCATGAAAGTTCCGCTCAGCGACATTCTGGAAATCGAACGCGCCGAAGCCGTTCGTTCCACGGGCGCAGCGCCGCACCGCGCCGTCACTGTTCATTCGAAGCCTGCTGACGAACCCTCCGCGGTAGAAATCAACGTCATTGGCAGCACCGTGGAAGAAGCATCGCGCCGCGTTGACAAATTCATCGATGCTGCAGCGCTCGAAGGCCTTCCTAATGTTCGCATCATCCACGGCCACGGCACCGGCGCGCTGCGTCGCGGCCTCGCCGAATTTCTCAGCGCCCATCCTTTGGTGAAGGGCATTCACGCGGAAGCCGAAGACCGTGGCGGCACAGCGATCACCATTGTTGACTTGAAAGGCTAAAGTATGCCGCCCGAAAAATTTTGGCACCTCGAAACCGAGCGCCTTTGGCTCAGTCCGTGGAGCGACGCAGATCTCGAAAACGCCCGCCCGATTTTCACCGACCCCGATGTGATGCGCTATATTAATGGCGGCCTTCCGCTCATGGACGATGAGATTCGCAAATTCATCGCGCGACAGCAAAACTATTTTCGTTCGCGCGGATTCTGCCTGTGGAAGCTGCTGCTGAAAGCGGAAGGCCGTTTCATTGGCTTCTGCGGCCTGCAGCCGCTCGAACTCGACGGCGCGAGCGAAATCGAGATCGGCTGGCGTCTCGTGAAGGAGCAGTGGGGCCGCGGATTGGCGACTGAAGCGGCCGCCGAGGCTCTGCGTGATATCGTTTCGCGCGCGCGTCTGTCACGGTTCATTGCGATTGCTATGCCCGAGAACCGCGCCTCATTGCGCGTCATGAAAAAACTCGGTATGAAGTTCGAGCGCGCCACGCACAAGGGCGGATTCGACGTGGTCGTTTATGCCCGGCATTTTTCGCCTGACAAAATTTCACAAAGTGGAGGTATTTAGCACGCTGGTGGCAGAAGCGGGATCATTTGCGGAGCGCGTGAAGCAGCAGGCGGACATCGTCCGCGTGATTGGCGAATACGTGCGCCTGAAAAAAGCCGGCCAGAATTTCAGCGGCCTCTGCCCGTTTCACCAGGAGAAAACGCCATCCTTCAGCGTCCATGCCGTGAAGCAGTTCTATCACTGCTTCGGCTGTGGTAAAAGCGGCGACGTTTTCAAGTTCGTCATGGAAATGGACCGCTGCACTTTTCCCGAAGCGGTGCGCACCGTCGCAGCAAAGTGCGGCATTGCCGTACCCAAGCCCCGCGAAAGCTCTCCCGAGGAACGCCGCGAAAATCAACAGCGCAGCGCGCTCGTGGAAATTCATCGCGAGGCTGCCGGATTTTTCGCGCGTGTGCTTAATTCGAGCGATGAAGGCAAGATCGCGCGCGCCTATCTCGAAGATCGCGGACTCAATGCTGAAGCCATCGCGCGCTTCGGCCTGGGCTACGCGCCATCCTCGGGCGATGCGCTCCTGCGCCATCTGAAAAGCAAGTACGCTGAAAAACTTTTGGAATCTTCCGGACTTTTTTCGCGCGATCAGAGCGGCCGCCTATTCGACCGCTTCCGTTGCCGCATCATTTTTCCGATCGCCAATGAATCCGGAAAAGTGATTGCTTTCGGCGGGCGCGCTCTGGGCGACGACAATCCCAAATATTTGAACTCGCCCGAAACGCCTATCTACACAAAAAGCCACGTCCTCTATCATCTCGATCGCGCCAAGGAAGCCATCCGCAAAAATGATTTCGCGGTGCTCGTCGAAGGCTACATGGACACCATCGCCGTAGCGCGCGCTGGAGTCACCAACGTAATCGCGAGCTGCGGTACCAGCCTCGCCGAAGGGCAAATCAAGCTCCTCGGCCGCTTCTCCCGCCGCGTGGTGGTCAATTACGATCCTGACGCCGCCGGACAGGCCGCCACCGAGCGCTCTCTGGTTCTTCTTCTCGAACGCGAATTCGACGTGCGCGTGCTGGCGCTCCCCGCAGGCGCCGATCCCGACAAATTTATTAAAGAGCAAGGCGCGGAAAAGTACGCCGCGTGGCTGCGCGAGGCGCCTTCCTATTTTGACTATTTGATCGCGCGCGCCCGCAATATGCCGCGCACTACGCCGGAGCAGAAGCTCGCCGCGCTGAATTTCCTGATGCCCTACGCGCAGCGAATTCCCAACAGCCTGATGCGCTCGGAGATCGCTTCAAGAATCGCCTCCGAACTTCGCGTCGAAGAACCAGTCTTGCGCGAGGCGCTGCGCCGCGCCGTTTCGGAGCGCCGCAGCGAAGTGAAGACCAAGCCGGGATTAATGCGCTCCTCGGTGCGTCCCGCGGAGCGCCGCCTGATGCAAATGCTGGTCGAAGCGGAAGGCTTTCGCCAGCAATTGGCGTCGCAAATGGTAGAAGGGTCGCTTCACAAAGGTCTCGAAACCGAAAAAATATTCGACGCTCTGCTCGAATCCGCGCACACAGGCGATCGTCCTGACGCGGCAACTCTCGCCGAATCGCTCTCCGAACGAGACCGCGCCCTGGTATTCGAAATTCTATTCGAAGACGTCCCGGAGCCCACCTGGGAAGAAGCGGAGAGCTGTCTGAATGCCCTTAAAAGGGGCCATTTGGAGCAGGAGATCGCGAATCTGCAGAGGCGCCTTTCTTCACCGGTGGCCCCCGACGATCGCCGCGAAATCTTCACCCGTGCCGCGGAGCTCCGTAAGCTATTGGCAGGACTGTCTTAAAATGCCATCCGTGTAACAACTGAAGTTGACGTACCGAGACTGAGAGATTATGCTAGGAGGGTTTCGGGCGAAACGTACGGCCTACTTCCCGCATCTCATAGTATGAGTGCCGGTTGCAGGGTGCTGGTTTGGGCGATTTGGGCGCGGGAGCGGAAACTCTAGTTCGTCTTCGCGATGCGGAGCCATCGCTTTTATCCGTCATAATTGCTAGCCATCGTCTCGGCCGGAGTGGTGCCTCCGCCTGGGCCGAATTATTTTGAATTGCGCTTTCCTGCGGCCGCACGCCGCCCCCAAAGGGAGGGGAATGAACGTGACGTTGGCCATTGAAGAAAAATATGATCAGGTTCGTCAGCTCATCACTATGGGGAAGGAGCGCGGGTACCTTCTCTACGATGAGGTGAACGACATCCTTCCGGCCGAAGTGCATTCGTCCGAGGAAATTGACGATCTTCTGTCCACGTTCGAACGCTACGGCATCGACGTGTACGAGGATTTGTCCAGCGCCAAGGCCGCCATCGCCGCTGGCGAAGCGGCAGAAGGCGCGGAAACGGCGAAAGAAGAGCCTTCCGCTTCAGCCACTGACGAAATCGATCTCGATTTGACTCCCGGAGCGCTGGAAAAGACCAACGACCCGGTGCGCATGTACCTGCGTGAAATGGGCACTGTGCCGCTGCTGACGCGCGAGGGCGAAGTGGCCATTGCCAAGCGCATCGAGCGCGGTCAGTTGCTTGTTCTCAAAACCATCACCCGCTCTCCCATCGTGCTCAAGGAAATTCTCGGCATTGGCGATGACCTGCGCACCGGCGCGCGCTCCATCAAGGAAATTGTTCAGTTTGACGACGAGGAACTCACCGAAGAGAAAATCGCCAACAAAACCAAGCAAACGCTCAAGCAAATTGATCGTGTGGCGAAGCTCTACCTCGCCGCGCTAAAGCAGGCGCAAAAGCTTGAGCGCACGCCGAAGTCCAAGAAACGCTCCTACCTTCACGCGCGATACGCCCTCTCGCGCACTCGCGTCGAGATGTCCAAGCGCGTGCGCGATATTGACTTCAATCTCTTCGAACGCAAGCGGCTCATCGACAAAATTCGCCAGACCGTTGAGCGCGTCCATGCTCTCGAACGCGAAATCACCAAGCTTGAGCGCCGCGTCGACGCTTCCAAAGGCGACGTCCTTGCCGAGGCGCGCCGCGATCTCAAAGAGCGCCGCACCGAGCTCCGCGAAATCGAAATTTCCAGCGAAGTCAGCCCGCAAGAGCTCAAGCGCACTCTGCAAATTATTGTGCGCGGCGAAATCGAAGCGGAGCAGGCCAAAAAAGAATTGATCGAGGCGAACCTTCGCCTGGTCGTTTCCATCGCCAAGAAATACACCAATCGCGGCCTGCAATTCCTTGATTTAATCCAAGAGGGCAACATCGGCCTGATGAAAGCCGTGGACAAATTCGAATGGCGTCGCGGCTACAAATTTTCGACTTACGCCACCTGGTGGATTCGCCAGGCCATCACGCGCGCGATCGCCGATCAGGCCCGCACCATTCGCATCCCCGTGCACATGATCGAAACCATCAACAAGCTCGTGCGCACCAGCCGCCAGCTCGTTCAGGAATTGGGGCGCGAGCCAACTTCTGAAGAAATCGCCAAACGCATGGACATTCCTGTTGCCAAAGTGCGCAAAATTTTGAAAATTGCGCAGGAGCCAATTTCGCTCGAAACGCCCATCGGCGAAGAGGAAGATTCGCATCTTGGAGATTTCATCGAGGACAAGGCCGTGGTGTCGCCTTCCGATGCGGTCATCAATCTAAGTTTGAAAGAGCAAACTTCTTCCGTATTGAAAACGCTGACGCCGCGCGAAGAGAAAGTGATCAAGATGCGCTTCGGCCTCGACGACGGCAGCGAGCACACCCTCGAAGAAGTCGGCCAGTCTTTTGCCGTCACGCGCGAACGCATTCGCCAGATTGAAGCCAAGGCGCTGCGCAAGCTCCGCCATCCGTCGCGTTCGCGCAAACTTCGCGCGTTCCTCGAAGGCTCCGCCAACGAATTTTAATCTTCGTCGCCCGAGCAGGCAAAATTCAAACTGACCCACTCTGCAGCCATAACCGCAACGTGTGTCTTACGGAATTAGTTCTGGATATCAGTCCTCGCGAACCTTTACACGGTTTAAGATATTTGTATGCCTGCGTTGCTGGAGTTGCAGAATTTCACCGTAGAGCTGCCGACGCCGGAGGGCTGGGTGCGGCCGGTGAACGAAGTTTCCTTCGCGCTGGAGGAAGGCGAAGCGCTGGGGCTGGTGGGCGAATCCGGCTGCGGCAAAACCATGCTGGCGCTGGGCCTGATGGGCCTCGAACCGCATGGCGCGCGACGCAACGGCCGGGCATGGCTCCAAATCTCGCATGATGGGTTGGCTGCGAAGGCCAATCTCGCAGCAATGGCGGGCGACGCGATGCGCAAACTTCGCGGTAAAGAACTCGCCATGATTTTCCAGGAGCCCATGACCGCGCTCGATCCGGTATTGCGCATCGGCGCGCAGATTGAAGAGGCGATTCGCGCTCATGAGCCGCAGCTCCCGCGCGCAGAAGTGCGCCGCAGAGCCATCGAATCGCTGGAACTGGCTGCCGTTCCCGAACCGCAGCAGCGTTCGCGCCAGTTTCCGCACCAGCTTTCCGGAGGCCTGCGGCAGCGCGCCATGATTGCTATGGCGCTTTCCATGCGTCCGCGCCTGCTCATCGCCGACGAACCGACCACCGCGCTGGACGTCACGGTACAAAAGCAAATCGTCGAACTGCTTGCTCGGCTGCGCGCTGAGTTGCATCTCGCAGTGCTCTTCATCACGCATGACCTTGGCGTCGTGGCGCAAATTGCCAATCGCGTTGCGGTGATGTATGCAGGACGCATCGTCGAGATCGGCCCCACAAACGAAGTACTCACCAATCCGCGCCATCCTTACACTGCCGGATTGCTTCGCGCCGTTCCGCGCCTAGAAGGAAAAGACGTTGTTTCCATTCCGGGCACGGTCCCGCGGCTGAATGACTTGCCGCCGGGCTGCGCTTTTGCTCCGCGCTGCGAGTATCATCGCGCGGAATGCGATGACGCCGTGCCTGATTTGCGTGAAGCTTCGCCGCAACATCGCGCCCGGTGTATTCTCGTGTCATGAGTTCTTCGCCGAAACAATCCGAGCACGACGCGCAAATGAGTTTGGTGCGCGACCGCTTCACGCGCACGGCAAACGCGTTTGCCGATTACGTTTTGAGCCAGGGCGGCTCTGAAGCGGAGCGTTTGCTGCGGCTGGTCGCGCCAAACGGCACGGAGCGGGCGCTCGACGTCGCCTGCGGCCCGGGAACTCTTTCGCGCATTTTCGCACCGCATGTGCGCTGGATTGGTGGCTTCGACCTCACTGCGGCGATGCTCGAACGCGCGCGCAGAGAAACGGCAAGCCTGAACCTTCAGAATTTCGAGGCCATACGCGGCAACGTTTTGCAAATGCCGTTTCGCGATGAATCTTTCGATCTGGCCGTCACCAGCTACAGCATCCATCATATTCCCGACGCGGTGACCACCATTCGCGAAATCGCGCGCATACTGAAGCGCGGCGGCAAATTCGGTCTGCTGGACATGATCGTTTCCGAAGATCCCGCTGTGGCCAAGGCGTGCAACGAGCTTGAAATCGCGCGCGACCCGTCGCACACCCGCGCCTTATCGGCCAGCGAATTCGAGAAATTATTCTCCGCTGCCGGTTTGCGAATCACTGCGCGCGAAATCGCCGAGCATCCGCGTGCATTCGATGCGTGGATGCGCACGGCAGGATGGCAGCGCGGCGACGCAGAATACGAAGCTACCCGCAAACTCCTCGAAGATTCCATTCCGCGCGATAGCGCCGGCTTCCACGCCAGATTTCTTGACAATCCGCCTGACGGAGCGACGGACACCCGTCCAGACATCGAGTTAATTCATACGGCGCTGTACCTCGTGGCGGAAAAATGGTGAACGGCCCCGCGCCGCTTCTCGAAGCGCGCAATTTGCGCAAGCAGTTCGCCGTCTCCGGCGCGGCCTGGGAAAACTCGACACGCCGCACGCAGGCGGTTGACGGCGTCAGTCTGGAAATTCATCGTGGCGAGACGTTTGGCATCGTCGGCGAATCCGGCTGCGGCAAAACGACTCTTGCGCGCATGCTGCTGCGGCTTATTGAGCCCGATTCCGGTGAGCTTCGCTTTGCTGGCGAAGACTGGCTGGCCGCCCGAGGCGCGCACATGCGTCAGACCCGCCGGCGCATGCAAATGGTTTTTCAGGACCCCATGGCGTCGCTCGACCCGCGCATGCGTGTGGAAGCAATTATCAGCGAGCCGCTTGAGATTCATCAGCCGGAGCTGCGCCGGGCAGAACGTCGCGTTCGCGTCGCTGAAGCGCTCGAAACCGTCGGGCTCGGTGCGGAAAGCCTTGGCCGCTACCCGCACGAATTCTCCGGTGGCCAGCGCCAGCGCATCGGCATTGCTCGCGCGCTGGTGTTGCGGCCTGACCTGATTGTCGCCGACGAGCCCGTTTCCGCCCTGGACGTTTCCATCGGCGCGCAAATCCTCGAATTGCTCGAGCGCCTGCGACGCGAATTCGCTCTCACACTGCTGCTCATCTCGCACAATTTGCCAGTTGTCGCCCAACTCGCCTCGCGCGTCGCGGTGATGCAATCCGGCCGCTTCGTCGAAACCGGCGATGCCGCGCGCGTCCTTTCATCACCCCAGCATCCATACACGCGGACGCTGCTCGCGGCAGTGCCGCGCCTTCCCGTTTGAGATGCTGGGTCCATTTGAATTTTATTAATCGTGACAATAGCAGTCAAAATTCAACGGACCGTGTTGTTAGCGAATCAAAATGTCCGCTTTTATGAGCAAGTGATTGGTCCGGCGTTTCGGTGTTGCTCGGGGTGGTGGGGATGGCCCGCCCCCGAAGCGGTGGGAAAGTGGGAATCCCGCTGTGTGGGCGGGATTTCGGAAGCGCCGGGGAACGACATCCGGCGAGAAATGCGCTGACATTATGTTAACTCACGCTATAAGGGTGCTTCATGGTTAGCGCATCCCATTCCGCTGCACTCGCTTCCCGCGAGGTTCCCGGTAGCGTTTTCTCGGCGCCTAGCGTCTCTTCCAGCCGTCGACAGCCTTCGCCTTTCCTTCGCATCCACAATTCTAATCGAGTTTCTATGGGGAATTAGGGCTTCGTCTAAGTCTGGCAAAATCAGCGACCAAGAAATTTCTAATCGATTTTTTTTCACCATTTTTTCCACTGCAATGTCCATTTTCGGACACTCCAATTGCCCATGAACAACAGCGAGGCGGTTACACCATCGCTCTTGGCGACGGAGTTTGCCAAGCGCAGGCCGTTAACTGCGTTCGGTTCCGTAGGGAGGATCATTCAGAATAATCAGATAATTCATTCGCCATTTCCCTTCGATTCGCGAGCACTAGAGAGTGACAGGAACGCCGTAGAGCCCGCCCGCGGCCTTCAAAACTGAGCCAATCAGCTCCCGCCTCAAGCCAATCGGGGCGAGCCACCACTTTTCCAAAAGCACCTTCCCGAGGTGCCAAGCCTTCCCGATCTGGCGCAGCTGTATATTCGGAGTTGGCTGTGCAAAAAAGTCACCGTAGGCAAAGCCGGCCAGGTCCTCGCCCGCTTCCAACATGCAATAACCATCGCCGCAGAACGTCGCTTCGCACGGACGCCCGATGATTTCCGCAGCGATACGCTGGGCAACGACTTCCGCTTGCGCATGGGCGAACACACCTGCTTTGGGCAGCATCAGCGGCACATCCGTTTTCCACCTTCCCGGAAGGGGAATAGCTGTGATATCCCCGATGGCATAAACGTCGGGCCGCTTCGTGAGTAGCGTCTGCGTCTCAACAGGAATCCAACCAGCTTGATTGGTCAGATCAGCTTCGCTGACAACCTTTGGCGCCCGATGAGGAGGCACAGCAACCAGCAAGTCGTATTGGAATCTCTATCCGTTCTCGAAAATTAACTCTCGAACATTCGGTTCGATGCGGGTCACTTGGTGCAGCGGATGGAACTGGATCCCTCTTGCCTGAAGCATTCCCCGGACAGCCTCTCCGAGGTGCGGACCGGCCACGGGCATGGGCTGAGCCTCCGGAGTGAACAGGTGGATTTCCACTTGGCGAGAAAGACCGCGCTCGCGGAAAAAGTCAGCAATCAGCATTGAGCCTTCGTGTGGCGCTCCGGGGCACTTGTACGGCATCGCGGAAACGAGTACGGCGATGCGCCCGCCGGAAAAGCAGCGCAGTGCGTCCCGCAGGCGGGCGACCCCATCGAACGTGAAGAACGTGTGTGAAGCCTCCATTAGTCCCGGGATGGCATCCGGCGCCAAGTCGGCACCCAGCGCAACAATCAGTTTGTCGTACGGGATCTCTGCCTTCGTAGTCTGAACTTTTCGATGTTCGGAATCGATACGGATAACCTCGGCTTGCATGAATTCGATGCCGGGACGCAGCAGCGTCGCCAACGGCCGGCAGATTTGTTCGGGTTCGCGCTCTCCCGTCATCACCCAAAGAAAAGAAGGAGGGAACGCATACCGCGCATTCCTCTCGATCAGGACCACGCGGTGGCTGCCGGGAAGCTGTCGGCATAACTCGTTGGCGGCCACCATACCTCCCACACCTCCGCCCAGCACGACGACTGTGTTCGATGACATTTCCTCCTCCTCATTCAGGTTCCATATCGCCGCAAAGGGTCGGTTTCGCCCTGATCCAGCAGCCGCACCCACGCGGGAATTTTGTACCGGCGGATGGAATCTCTTTTTGTATAGGGCTTGATATCGAGGATGGGCGTACTGTCCCAGGCGTCCAAGCCCTCGACCCAGAGACGCCGTCCACGTCGCCGTAGCAGCTTCACAACCGTAATCCCGATGGGATTCGGCCGGTGCGGCGTTCGTGTGGCGAGGAACCCGATCTTGGGAAGACGTTTGTCACCGCGCGGGTGAATCAGCAACTCGGGTTCATGGGCTTGATGAAGCCAGAAGAGCACGATGATGTGTGAAAACCCTTCAATCCCGCGCAATGCTTTCGCCCATGGCTTCTGGAGCTCAATGGCCCCAGATCGCACTCGGCCAATCGGGGTGAGTCGCAGATGGGAACCGCGGGGCTTCATGAACTTCGACCTCCGGCCGCTTGTCGGAGCTTACGAGCCATGCTGCCCTGCGCTTCGAGTTGATTGAACAGCAATTCGCGCAGAAGATCGTAAGCCTTTAGCATGCCGGGATAAGCGAGACGGTAGTAGATTCGTTGGCCGTCTCGGCGGGTCTCCAGAATACCCTTGGAGCGCATGAAGGAAAGCTGTTGAGACAGATTGGCCTTGCCGACACCCATGTACCTGACAAGCTCGCCAACCGTTCGCTCCCCGTCACGCAAGAGGTCGATAATTTGCAGTCGCTTGGGGCTAGAGAAAACCTTGCACACCTGTGCGTGCCGTTCGTAGAGATCTTTGCTTATCGCGGACGCCTTTATATGGCTCTCTCCCTGGCCTAGCAGAGCGTCAATAGTTTCGCAGATTCTAAACTATGCACTAAAGAGCGTCAATGTCTTCGCCCGGCCGCCATTGCGAGCACGCGAGCTTGAGGCCGTTCAAAGTTGATCCGGAGATTAGCGTATGGGCTTCTTTATGAGAAGTCAGAACTGCTTGAGCACTTGAGCTTCGTGCGGAACGCTCTCCCAAAGCCATGGCCGCGTACTCGCCCAATGATCACCCGCGATAAGGGCCACTACGGACAGACCCAAATCAATAGCCACTCGCCGCCGCATTCCCAGTCCTTTATGTGACAGGATGCACCCGAGCCAGGAGAATTGCATTCATTAGTTACCATGCGCAGCCTTGTGATCCTGCTCTACCAGCTTTGCGAGAGAAACCTCGTTAAGTGCCGTTGCAAGTTCGTGGATTGATCGGTATACAGGACCACGCCAAAACGATGGCACCGGTGAGTCCTCCCATTTCGAATGCGGTGCATATACGATCGCCTCATCCCAATGAAACCGATTGGTGGCGTCAGTGCCAGAATTGGCGGCAGACGGCCTTAAGTTCGCCATTCGACTCAATCCCTTTGAAACTTCATGATGCGGATCCCAGAACTGTCGCACCCGAGGGTCCGGCATTCTGGTCAATGTGCTTCCGCTTGGCGCTCGCCAGTCGGTCACCAGAATGGGCTCCCACACAACGAGCACCCTTAGTTTCCATTCTGGATGCTGTGCAAGAAGTTGTTCGGTTGCGGAGGCCCCCCGCAAACAAAACGGTCATGTTGGCGAAAGCAACAGAACCAAGCGTGGCAAACGAGCATTCGCATCAAACGCGGCTTCGAATGCACCGGCATTTGTCGATGTAAGCGTCGTTAGCGGCTGCTGGCCCGCTGGGACGGCGCCTGGCCCCTGAAGAAAATAGATTGCAGCGAGAAGAACAACCGCCGCCACTAGGGCGAGAACGGTGAGTCTCTTTTTCATTTTCCAGCCTGCCAGAATCCGCCGGCAACTAATCCGGCGATTTGCTGCGGAAACAGAATCATTCCCAAAACCACAACTACTGCGGCCCACAGCAGTACCTTGCCCAGTAATCTGCCTCGAACTGCGCACTGCTTTGCGCGATATTGCTGCCAGAATCCCAATCCGATCAGCACAACAGAAAACCCCAGGAGCCACGGACGCAAGGTCACAAAAAAGGCGCTTGCCGCACTGGCTCCCAGTGCAGCGGCGAATCCGAGCGGCAGGCAGCAGCTAACCGTGGCCAAGGAACTCAAAATTGCGGCGACGGATGCCGAAAGACCTGTGCCTTGTTTCACGCGGTTCCCCCTTGCCTCCATAACCGCCTTATGAATCATTTCTGCGGACGGAAGGCCAGCCTGTTTTGATCCGGCGTACAGCCGGCAACTCAGCCCAAAGCTCTGCTGTTCTTTGGCTTCTCGGGCTATATCCCGCCCGTTGACCCGAATGGTCGGAGAGCCAAGGAACTTAAGTTCGTTGGCCATCCTTTCATCGCTGACTAACACTTCCTGGATCTCGGCTGCAACACCTTGCGCGGCCAGTACCTCTCTTATCAGTTTCACCGCAGCCGGATAAGAGGGACAATCCGCCACATACAAGACTTCGACTTTCAATTCCCGTTCTCCGCTTTCCTTGGTTTTCCGCTTCTCAAAATTGGGCAACGTGCACCTCGTTTGCGCAGTTCTCGGTCACAGCTCCGTAGAGCCAAACGCAGTTCGTGCTCCAGGTCCTGAAGCTCGATGAGTTTCCGCTGAACGTCGGCCAGCTTCTCTTCCAACCGGCGGCGCACCGGAGCGCATGGCTGTAATCGATTCCCACGCAGTCGCAGAAATCCTCGAATCTCGCTGAGTTTGAAACCCAAACCTTGTACACGCCGGATAAAAGCCAACGTTTCAACGTCACTTTCACCGAAATTCCGGAACCCTCCCTCCGTTCGGGGAGGGCGCGGCAGCAAAGCATTGCGTTCGTAGAAGCGAATGGCGTCAACGCTGAGTCCGATCCGTTTCGCAACAACGCCAATGCGCATGGCCCTGGGCTCCTCTCTGTTAAATCTACACCCTGGAGTGTAGTCCAGAGTCAAGCGTTTTCCTGCCGCGCGCCGCCCTTACCGGGGAAGTTCCAGCGCGCCCCCCTCTTCCTGTGACCCCGGCTTTCGCTCAACAGAATGAACTGACGTGATGTTTGTCTTTTCTGTCGGGCTTTTGCTTGGGCGCTGCTTCGGGAAAATTCCTTCGCCGGGCAGGTTACGGAGACACGCATGTGCGGAAGCTTTGGGAGGCAGTCAAATGGCCAAAACAGTTAAGCGAGATTCGTCTTTTATTTTTCACCCATTCAGAAAGGCCTAGAAGCGCTCATGTTCGGCCGTGACTGGGGACGGCGGCACTGCAGGCACTCTAAAAGAAATTGAGGCTCTCTTCGTGAACCAGAGGATGGCATTACAGCGGCAACGCAGAAGCGGCTGCGCTCATGACTTCCCCGCCCTCAAGTTTCACGCGTTGTGACGTAAATCACATACATTCAAACCAGATGGTCGTAAATGATGGATAGGGTTCGAGAGGGATATGCGTGCGCCTTCTTTTGCGTATTCCAAGAGCGGGGGTATTGAGATTGGTTGTTCTCTAAATCACGAGGAGGAGCAAGGTGAAACCTCGAATACTTTGGCGTGCGGGATTTCGCTTCTGGGGAAGTACAAAAGGAAACGGACAAGGAACTCATCGAAATTACCTCCAAGGGTAAGAACAAAATGCCGGGATATGAAAAGACTTTGAAAGAGTCGCAGATCAAGGCACTCGTGGGTTACATTTGCGAGTTCGCAAAAAAAATGAGCGATCATAGAGCAGCGCAGTAGATTTCGAGCAGTTTCTAACAATGATTTAGGTGGCGTTTATAAAACAAAACTCATGCTTCAGGAAAACAGCAAGATGCTCCCCATAGGAACTTGCGGAGGGGCGTGTAAGGGGCGCTATTCGAATGCGTTCTGAGCGCCTGGCTCTTTGGTTCCGTCCTCTCGCGTATCTCGGCAGGAATCCAGTCACGTTGACGGGCGTGGTGCTCACAACCACGTCGGCAATCACGATGATCCTTTACTGGATTTTCGAGATATTGCTCGGCGGCGGCCTCAATGCCTATCCGTACGCAGGCATCATTTTTTTGCTGGCCCTTCCCAGCGCGTTCATTCTGGGATTGATTCTGATCCCCATTGGAGCGCTCGCGCGCAGAAAACAGCTGCGCCGCCGGGGCGAACTTCCCTCCGTATATCCCCGCGTTGATCTCGCTGACCCCTTGCTTCGCAGGGCGGCGATTCTTGTTACCATGGCGACCTTCTTGAACATCGTGATTTTCACTACCGCCGCGTACAAGGGCACGCAATACATGGACTCCGTGCGATTTTGCGGACAGACGTGCCATACCGTAATGCAGCCTGAATACACCGCATATCTGAATTCGCCGCATTCGAGGGTTGCTTGCGTCGAATGCCACATCGGTCCAGGGGCCTCCTGGTTTGTGCGCTCCAAAGTCTCCGGGGTCAGGCAGGTTTTCGCGGTCGCTTTTCATGACTATCCGCGCCCGATCCCGGTCCCGGTGGAGCATCTACGGCCGGCCCGGGCAACCTGCGAGCAGTGCCACTGGCCGCAGCGCTTTGAAGGCAGTCCTCTTTTGGTCATTACCAACTACGCTTCCGACAAGGACAACACATCGTCAACAACCGTCCTGGCGATGAAAGTGGGCGGCCAAAGCGCGCAAGGAATGGTGGGAATCCATGGGCACCATTTGGATCCGGGTGTTCAGATCAGCTACATTGCAATAGACCACGGCCGGCAGGTAATCCCGCAGGTAACGTATCGAGATCCCTCTGGCAAGACCACTGTGTTCAAATCGACTGACAATAAAGTGACCCCGGAACAGCTCGCGCACGGGGAAGATCGTGTGATGGACTGCATGGACTGCCACAACCGCCCGACACACACATTCCAATTACCCAGCGATGCTTTGGACCAGGCCATGGCCCAGTCGTACATTAGCCCGGACATTCCTTACATCAAGAAGGAAGGATTGGAAGTCCTGCAGGAAAAGTATCCCGACCGCGCCACCGCCGGAAAAACCATCGCGGCAGAACTTCAGAGTTTCTATGAGAAAAACTATCCACAAATAGCCTCTGCTCAAAAAGCGAAGCTTGATCAAGCGATTAGCGCCATACAAACGATTTATCTGCGCAATGTGTTTCCCGAGATGGATGTCACCTGGGGCACTTATCCCGACAATTTGGGCCATATGAACTGGCCCGGCTGCTTCCGTTGCCATGATGGAAGCCATGTATCTGCGGACGGCAAAACCATTCCGAACGATTGTGACGCTTGCCATGACCTCATCGCCGTGGGCGAGCACAATCCCAAAGTTCTGGGAGAACTCGGAATAAAATGAATCATAGCCGGCGAGTTGAACGGTTGTTGCCTCGCTCCGCGTTCGACAGACGGCGATGGACAGTTATCGTCCTGGCAGTCCCAGTTCTTGTGTGCCTCTGCCTCTCGCCAGCACACGCGCAGAAGAATGAGGAGTGCCTTGCCTGCCATAGCCAGCATGATTTGCAAGACCAGGCGGGCCACAGCGTATTTATCGATGGAGCGAAGCAAGGCGCCAGCGTGCATGGTGTCCTGGGCTGTGCCGATTGCCACACCGATATCAAAGGTTATCCACATCCCGAGCATCCCGCTGCGGTTAACTGCGCGATATGCCACGCTGACGAAGCCAAAAATATCTCGGAAAGCGTCCATGCCAAGACCAGCACGCCGCCATGCTTGGGCTGTCACAGCGATCCTCACTCGATTGTGCCGGTAAAAGATCCCGCGTCTCCGGTGTATACCCTGAACATTCCCAAGACGTGCGGGTCCTGCCACGGCAATCCCGCGCTGGCTAAAAAGTTCGGTCTCATAAATGTCTATGCACTGTATATGGATTCAATCCATGGGTTTGCTTTGACCAAAGATGGCCTGCTGGTTGCCGCGTCGTGTTCCAGTTGCCATGGCACGCACAAAATCCTTAGCCACACGAATCCCCAGAGCCGCACTTATCGGACGAATATCCCGGCGACCTGCGGCTCCTGCCATGCCGGACCCGAGGCCGCTTATTTTGCTGGGATTCACGGAAAACAATTACAGGCAGGAAACACGCGAGCGCCTGTGTGCATCGATTGCCATACCGCTCACGCGATCTCCAATGTGCAGTCCGGCACTTGGCAGGAAAAAACTTCGGCAACTTGCGGCAGCTGCCATGAATCCCATTTTGCTACGTACCTCGATACTTTCCACGCTCAAGTTTCGGCCTTAGGATATGCGGCGACGGCGCACTGTTGGAATTGCCATCGAGAGCACATCATTCTGCCTGCATCTGACCCGAAGTCCTCGGTCGCTCCAGGAAATCTAGTGACCACCTGCAGCCAATGCCATGCGGGCGTGACGGCGAGCTTCGTCACCTACCATCCTCACGCCGATCCACGTGAACGAAAATCGTTCCCGGCGCTCTATTTTGCCGCGCAGTTTATGAATCTGCTGCTCCTTAGCGTACTGGGCTTTTTCAGCTTGCATACGATCCTGTGGTTTATTCGTTCTGTGTTTGATCGTTCCAGCAGAAGAGCCGAGGTGGAAAGTGGCGACTAGCGGAGTTGTGGCAGGAGAAAAGACGGGCGAACAATACTATCGGCGTTTTTCCGTAGGCCAGCGTTATCTGCACGGCATCATAATGGCGACGTTTATCGGCTTGGCTTTGACCGGCATGGTTCTCCGCTTTAGCCATGCTCACTGGGCCGCTGCGTTCGCGCACGGCGTCGGCGGGTTCAGCGCGATTTTGTTTTTCCACAAGTTTTGCGCGGTGCTGCTCACGTTGGCTTTTTTGGTACACCTCGGAGATCTTGCGTACAGCGGAATCGTCAAGGGGCAGCGAGGCGTTTTCTGGGGGCCGAATTCCATGGTCCCGCGGCTCAAAGATTTCCAGGATCTTTACCAGCACATTCGATGGTTTTTGTGGCTGGGCTCGCGGCCGAAATTCGACCGCTTTTCTTACTGGGAAAAATTCGATTACTGGGCGGTCTTCTGGGGCATGGCAATCATCGGACTTTCAGGGTACGCGATGTGGTTCGCTCCTTTCTTCGCCAGATTCATCCCGGGGTCCTGGCTCAACATTGCGCTGCTCATCCATGGTGAGGAAGCTCTTCTCGCGGTGTGGTTTATTTTCGCCATCCATTTCTTTAACACTCACCTGCGGCCGGGAAGCTTTCCCATGGATCTGGTAATTTTCACGGGACGCGAAACTGAGCAGGAATTGAAAGAAAAACATCCTGTCGAGTACCAGCGTCTGCTGGAAACGGGCCAATTACAAAGGACAAAGGCGGAAGCGCCCTCGCAAAGGCTCAAAACTTTCGGCAGAGTGGTTGGCGTGATTGTTATCGTCAGTGGCTTTGTACTTCTTTGGCTGACCCTGGCCTCCTTCCTCAAAGGCCAATGAGCCGTTGCCGCGCGTGTGCAATAACTCATCTTGCGCGGGTAAATGCATCCTGCGGATGCCATGACCGAACGTTTAGCGAACCACTGTGACGCCCATCACTCGCGTCTGCGGCCAGCATCACATTGAATCCGCCAGGCCTCGCGCTACATTAACTCTAGCCGCCAAAAGAGTACGATAAGGCGGCGATAAGCCGGGAGGCGCTACAATGGCACAGAAACCCAGCGTGTCGTATCCACCCAAGAAGCTCGTTGCGCGCGAGCCGATCTGCGCTGTTTGCGGGAAACCTTCGCAGCAGACGATCTGCCACGCGTGCGCCGACAGAGTTCAAGCCGAAGCAGTGTCCAAAAAGAAGCGCGAAAATAAAGGCGAAGAATAGCAGGCTTAGGTCGAGCTTGAATTTGCGGCCGTGCTGTTTTTTGCGCGCGCCAGTTTCCAACATTCCCGCGCAATGGCCCAATCCTCTTGGGCGCGCACAACGAGGACGCGAACGGCCGAATTTCTCGCAGAAATATCTTGGTCTGACGCCAGTTGAGCATTCTTCCCGGCATCAAGCTCGACTCCCAAATAGCGAAACTCCGCGCAGGCAGCCTCTCGCACCTCCGGTGAATTTTCTCCGATCCCGGCGGTAAACACCAGCGCGTCAATCCCGCCCAACACCGCGATCATTGCTCCGATATTCGAGCGCAGACGATGCACGAAAATATCAAAAGCAAGCCTCGCTCTCGAATGGCCCTGCTTCATCGCAGCCAGGATGGCGCGCATATCGCTCGAGAGACCTGAAATTCCGAGCAGGCCTGATTTCGTGTTGAGCACGTCGTCCAATTGCTGCGGCGTGTATTCGCCGCGTCGCAGCAGGTACGTCAGTATGCCAGGGTCTACAGAGCCGGAGCGCGTTCCCATCATCAGCCCCTCCACCGGAGTAAAGCCCATGGTGGTGTCAATGCTGTGCCCCTCGCGAATGGCGGCCAAGGAGCATCCGCTTCCCAGATGGCAGGTCACTATTTTCAGGGAATCCAATTCCCTCCCGAGAAGCTGAGCCGTGCGCTGAGCGCAGTATTGATGATTGATGCCGTGAAAACCGTATCGTCGAATCCCTTGCATGAACCATTCATAAGGGCCCCCATAAACGGCAGCAGATTGCGGCATGCGGCAGTGGAATCCTGTATCGAACACGGCCACCTGGGGCACCGCGCCAATTTTCTCCTCGACAATCTGAATCGCCTCCAACTCGGCACGGTTATGAAGCGGGGCGAAAGTCGATAACCGCTCGATGACCGCCTTCACTTCGGGAGTGATAAGCGTTGGCTGTTCGTACTGCGAGCCGCCGTGCACCACACGGTGACCCACGATGTCAATTTCCGCAGGCGAGGAAACGGCGCGCGCCGCTCCGGACCATAAGCTCTCCAGCAACCGAACAATTGTCTGTGTGGGGGAAGAGTTGGCTGCGCGTTCTTGTAGAGTTGCGCCCCGCCCGCTCTGCGCTTTGATTTCTGCCTGGTCGCCGTTCCATTCGATTTTGCCCTGCCATATCGGCGCAGGCGGATTTTCCGGCGGAACTTCCTCGATCTCGTAGAGCGAGCTTTTTTGAGTGCTCGAACCCGAATTGAGAACCAGGATTTTCATCGCTGCAAAATTAATACGGCCATCTCCAATCGCGGATCTCGGGCATATCGTCTCCGTGAGCGCAGATGTATTGTTTATGCTCGACGAGCTTATTGCGCAGGAGCTGCTTGAAATCGCCGCCGATGCGCTGCAAGCGCGGGACGCGGTCGACTACGTCGCCAGCGAGATGAAATCGGTCGAGGTCATTCAGCACGGTCATATCGAATGGAGTGGTCGTCGTTCCCTCTTCTTTGTATCCGCGAACGTGGAAATTGTCGTGATTGGTCCGACGATACGTCAGGCGGTGAATCAGCCAGGGATAACCGTGATAAGCAAAAATGACAGGCTTATCCGTTGTGAATATTGAATCAAATTCACGATCTGAAAGTCCGTGAGGGTGTTCGCTCATCGGTTGAATGGTCATCAAATCGACCACGTTAACGACGCGAATTTTTATGTCCGGAAAATGCCGGCGCAGCAGGTCCACGGCCGCAAGAGTCTCCAGCGTGGGGACGTCTCCGGCGCTGGCCATCACCACGTCCGGTTCGCTGCCCTTATCGTTCGAGGCCCACTGCCAAATGCCGATTCCGTTTGTGCAGTGAGCGATCGCGGAATCGATGTCGAGCCATTGCAGGTCCGGTTGCTTGCCGGCAACGATCACATTCACATAGTTCCGGCTGCGAAGGCAGTGGTCCGCGACGGAGAGCAAACAATTGGCGTCCGGCGGCAGATAGACGCGCACAATATCGGCCTTCTTGTTTACAACGTGATCGATGAAACCGGGGTCCTGGTGCGTGAAGCCATTGTGGTCCTGGCGCCACACGTGCGACGTCAACAGGTAATTTAACGAGGCAATCGGACGCCGCCATGAGATTTTTCGCGTGACTTTGAGCCACTTGGCATGCTGGTTGAACATTGAATCCACAATGTGAATGAACGCCTCATAGCAGGAAAAAAATCCGTGCCGTCCGGTCAGCAAATAGCCTTCGAGCCATCCCTGGCACATGTGTTCGCTCAGCACTTCCATCACGCGGCCGGTTGTAGACAGGTGCTCATCTGTGGGCAGAATTGGCTCCATGAAAATTTTGTCCGTAGTTTGGTAGATCGCATCGAGCCGGTTAGAAGCCGTTTCATCAGGGCCAAATACGCGGAAATTTTTTGCATCTGCGTTCAATTTCATGACATCTCGCAAGAAATTCCCAAGAACTCGAGTCGCTTCCGCGCGTTCCGTGCCCGGTTTCGATACTTTCACCGCATAATTCCGGAAATCCGGCATCGCCAGGTCCCGCAGCAACAGGCCGCCATTGGCGTGTGGATTGGCGCCCATTCTGCGGTCGCCACGTGGCGCCAGTTCACGCAGTTCCGCAACCAGCTTGCCGGACTCGTCGAACAATTCCTCCGAGTGATAGCTCTTCATCCACTCTTCTAAAATTTTAAGGTGACCGGGGCGGGACGAAAGATCGGTTACCGGGACTTGATGCGCGCGCCACGTGCCTTCCACCGGTTTGTCGTCCACCGTTCTTGGCCCGGTCCAGCCTTTTGGTGTGCGAAGAATGATCATCGGCCACACTGGAACGCCAGTCGCTCGCCCGGCGCGTGCGTCGTTTTGAATCGCGCGAATTTCCGCGATGATCACGTCCAGCGTCTGCGCCATTTGCTGATGCATGATTTGCGGATCATGACCCTCTACGAAGTACGGCTTGTACCCGTAGCCCGTAAAAAGCTGCGTCAATTCCGCATCCGGCATTCGGCCAAGCACGGTAGGGTTGGCGATTTTGTATCCATTCAAATGCAAAATGGGCAGAACCGCTCCATCCCGCGCAGGATTGAGAAACTTATTGGAATGCCAACTCGTCGCCAGCGCACCCGTTTCGGCTTCACCGTCGCCAACTACGCAGCAAACCAGCAGCGCTGGATTATCAAAAGCCGCGCCATATGCGTGCGCGATCGAGTAGCCCAATTCCCCTCCCTCATGGATCGAGCCGGGAGTTTCGGGAGCCGCGTGGCTGGGAATGCCGCCGGGGAAAGAAAATTGCTTGAAGAGTTTTCGCAATCCGTCCTTGGTTTCAGGAATATTTGGATAAAGCTCGCTGTAAGTGCCTTCCAGATACGTGTTTGCAACCACTCCAGGCCCTCCGTGCCCGGGACCAGTCACATAGATAACGTTCAAATCGTACTTTTTGATCAGCCGGTTGAAATGTACGTAAATGAAATTCAATCCTGGCGTCGTTCCCCAATGGCCAAGCAGGCGCGGCTTAATGTGCTGAATTTTCAATGGCTCAGATAGCAGCGGATTATCGAGCAGGTATATCTGACCCACTGAAAGATAGTTTGCCGCGCGCCAGTAGGCGTGCATTTTGCGGAACTCTTCCCGCGATAAAGGCTGCACAGAAGCCGAAGGACTCGCCGAACCCGCCGGTGCCGCAGTAGCCATATCCTCACCCTCCTATTCTATTTTCCCTGAATCGCTTCTTGCGGCTGGGGAGCGATCGAAACTCCATTCTAGTGCAGGAACGCAAACTTTCAGAACGCCGCTAGCTGCTCAAAACGGACCAAACTCATGCCGTTCTCGGTCAGCCGTCCTTCGTTACTCTCTTCGGCGAAATAGAGCAGAAGGCCTTGCTCTGAGGTCCATATCAAAAATGGCGCGTGCAGCGGAGCTTTCAGTTCAAATTTGTCAGCCTTCCATCTGCGCCGCGCAATAGTGATTTCCTCACCTCTCAGCTATTCTCAGCGCAGCCAAATGCCCTATATGTGACCCAAGTCACAAGCTGGTGTGCCACACGTCATAGCGAATCGGTTGCCTCAGCTCTTACAAAGGAACTTCTTTTAGGGTAGCGCCGAATGCACGCGATACACAGCGCATCGGAAGGCAATCGAGGAACCAAAAGGGGAAGCGGGATGGCATTGAGTGCCATTTTAACAACTTATCGAATATCGGCATTTGTGATGCAGGTCACAGCTACCGCAAATGCAAAGGGCTACAAGAAGCTAAGTCATGTTGCGGTTTGTTGGCATATCTGAAGTCTGCGAGGGAACTGTATGGGGCGTGTCAAGGTGTTCAACTCAGCGCTTGTCCTTACGCTTCTGATTTTCGTGTCCTGGCATCCGGCTGCCGCTCAGGCGCAGCAGGCAGACAGCTCAAAGAGCGCGCCGCAAACCGCCACGACCACGCCGGAGAAATACGCCGGTGCGGATGCTTGCAAAGTCTGCCATGCGGATGAGTACTCCAGTTGGGAGAAATCACCACATTGGAAGACCACTCTCAATACCAGGCAAGGCCCTTCTCACCAGGGTTGTGAAGCCTGCCACGGCGCTGCGGCGAATCACGTGGCCGATCCCAGCAACACCTCTGGACTTTTCCTGTTCGAGAAAGCGTCGCCAAAAGAAATCAATGCTCGTTGTCTTGTATGCCACGCCTCGAGCACGGAGCACATGCAAGCCATCAATTCGCTGCACGCTAAGAACGGTGTTTCGTGCACATCGTGCCATTCTCCACACCATGCGACGCAAGCTCAGTTCCTGCTGGTCAAGCCGCAGCCACAACTGTGCTTCTCATGTCACTTGAAGGAGAGAGCGCAGTTTGCCATGCCCTTCCATCACCGCGTGAACGAAGGACTGGTTCAATGCACGGATTGCCATAATCCGCACGGAACGGAACGCCCGCATCAATTGCGCGCGTCGGCGTCGCAGGATGCGGTCTGCTTCAAGTGCCACGCGGATAAACAGGGGCCATTTGTGTACGAGCACGAAGTGGTGAAAGTGGAAGGGTGCACGGCATGCCACACGCCGCACGGAACTCCGAACCCTCACTTGTTGAAACTGAGCAACGTGAACCTGCTGTGTTTGCAGTGCCATACAGCGTCATTCGCAAACGCACCGGGCGCGCCTTCGTTTCATAACCAAGCCGCGCAATTTCAAGCGTGCACGCTTTGCCATACACAGATCCATGGATCGAATTTTAGTAGCTTCTTTTTCAAGTAGAAGGCTCCCTGCAGAGCTGCCCGCAGGGCGGAGAGAGCATCGTCGAGCAAATTTTGGACGAAATCGCGGGGTGAGAATGCCATGAGAACTCAGGCCCAGAGAAAGTTGGTCGGCTGGTTCGCTCTAATAGCGGCACTGTTCGTTCCGTGGACGCTGCGTGCGCAGCAAAGCACCGGCACGGAGCAATCTCCAAAAAGTGTGCAATCCGGGGATTATAACGTCCAGCAAAGCATCGAGTTCGGCTATCGCGATAGCATCATCGACGGCAACATCAATAATTATGATACGTTTGAGAATCTCGGCTCTGGCGTGCGTCTGTTCGATTACACGCTAAACATGCGTTCGAAAAATCATAATGGGCTCTTTTTCGACAACCTCACCTTCAGCAACTTTGGTTATGGCGGTGATCCGAACGACGTCACGCGGCTGCAGATCGACAAGAACAAGTTCTACGACTTTCGGGCGATGTTCCGGCGCGACAAGAATTTCTGGGATTACAATCTGCTGGCGAATCCGCTGAATCCGGCGAGTTCGGTTCCGGCGCTGGCCATCGTTAATTCGCCGCATTCGATGGACACGGTGCGGCGAATGCAGGATTACGACCTGACGCTGTTCCCGGAATCACGGCTGCGTTTCCGGCTGGGATATTCGCACAATGTGAACGAAGGACCGGGTTTCACGACGCTCGATGGGGGAACCGAACCGCTTCTGGCCGAAGAGTACCACTACACGACGAATGCGTATCGCGCTGGCGTGGATTTCCGGTTCCTTCCGAAAACCACGATTTCTTACGACGAGTTGCTAACGTATTTCAAGCAGGACAACACGGTGACGGATCAAAATTTCCTGTATGTGCTCTCGGACGGCACGCCCGCGGACCTGGGCATTGTGTTCAACACCCAGGGCAACACCCCATGCGCTGTGCCAATTGCGAACGCGACTACCACACCGCCCACAGCCACGGCCACTTGCAATGGATACCTTGCATACAACCGCATTGGACGGCCGCGCGGATCGTTTCCGACGGAGCGCCTGGCCTTCCAGTCAAATTACGTTAAGAATCTGGAGATGTCCGGCGCAATCGCTTACAGCAGCGATGAAGATTCGGTACCTGACTTCAGCGAATTCATGAACTCCTGGACCAGCCGCACCGCGAGCCGGGGAGCCACGACGGGAGGGCCGGCAAAAGCCAAGCGCGTCTCCGTCGGCGCAAACTGGGCAGGAGATTATCAGATAACGGAAAAACTGCATGTGGTCGATGAATTCCGATATGCCAACTGGCGCATTCCCGGAATGTGGGCGACTGCGGACACCAACCTCTATCCAACACCTCCAGCGGCGCCTGGCCAGGCGGGGATGCTGCTTCCCATTGCGCAGGTGACTCCCGCAAACTTCTCGACCGTGTGCCCCACAGCGCCGTACAATGGTCCGAATTGCCCGCAGCACAGTGCCAGCGCCGCTGCTGACGTCGTAAATGAGCTGGTTTCGCGATTCCTGGCTCAGAACCTCAAGACCAACACCGCTGAGCTCGAGTACGCATTCACTCCGCGCCTCAGGGCACGGCTTGGGTACATGTACACGAGCCGCACGATTGCGGACTTCAACGCGACGTTTGACACCGGAGAAATGTATTTTCCGGGAGGATCAACAGCAAGTGCCACGAACGATTACCTTGCGGCGCGCGGCGACTGCGCCCTCGTAGCTGGCGCACTTCCCGCCGGCTGCACCCTTGATCCCGTTACGGGCATAATCAGCGAGGGCTCGCCAACTTCGCCGCTGCCCGAAGCAGGCAACGACACTTCGCGCGGCATCACTGACATCCACGAAAATGCGCTCATCCTGGGTATCTCCGCAAACCCAACGGACAAACTGAGACTGAGCGCGGATTTCCGCTTCGGTTACAACGACAACTCATTCACGCGCATCAGCCCGCGCCAGGTGCAAGTTTATAAAATCCAGGCGACTTACACTCCCATATCATGGGTCAGCATCGGCGGCGCGATCGACATTCACGAGAATCGCGACAATGTGCTCACCGTCAACAATCTGCAGCACGATCGGGGCTTCAGCCTGGTAACCACGCTGGCGCCGAATCCACGCGTGTGGGCAGATTTTGGATACGACTACACAAATTTCTATACTCAGGCGGACATTTGCTTCGCTGAGCCGGGATCAACGGTGTTTACCACGCCCTGCCCAGTGGCGGGCTCGCCGGGTCCCTTGGGCGCCCTCTCGTTCTACAAGAGCACGGACCACTTCGTCTATGGCGATCTGATGTGGATGCCGGTAAAGCGCGTCACGGCGATGGTGGGGTACTCCGGAAGTATCGTCCGCGGCGACACGCTTTTTCTCAATGCGCTGCAGCCCACGGGGCCGCTGGATTTCAACTACATCAAGCCTAACGTCAGCCTGGCGTTCGAGATTTATAAGGACTTGACATACAAGACAGCGTGGAACTATTACGGATACAACTATAAGGGCATCGCGAATCCCGCGGGTTTGGCAGCACTGCCGTTGCAGGACTTCAACGGAAACAATGTGACTTTCTCGCTTCGGTACGCATTTTGAAAGCAAAGTAAAGTGTATGGTGGCTGAGTATCAGTGAATCAGAAGCACATCGGAAGGGAGAATAATGATGAATCGTTGCATACTTCGAATCGGGCAAACGCTATTTTTCGCGTGCGGATTGGTCTTTTTCTTCCATACTGCCGCGCGCGCTGACGACTCGGCGAGCCTTTTTAAGACCAAGTGCGTCATGTGCCACGCAGCGAATGGTAGCGGAGACAACATGATGGGGAAGAGATTGGGCGCAAAAGATCTGCGCTCGGCTGAAGTGCAGAAAAAAACGAACGCCGAGTTGGAGAAGGAAATCACTGATGGCATTCCGCCCAAGATGCCCTCATACAAGAGCACCCTGACGGCTGCCCAGATTAAGGGGCTGGTATCCTACATTCGCGAACTGGGTAAGAAGTAATAGGATTGCCGGAAACACGACTATAGCGACACCGGACATAAAGTCCAGGCCGGCCCGCGACGCTGGAAGAAAGTAAGGGGGCAGTTGGCTTATTTCTAATCGGCAATACTTTGCCCTCTTCCCGGTCTGCCTTTTCGACTCCGCCAATAAAAATCCCTTCAAAACCACCATCCCCGTCGAAACTTTTTAACTCTTGACGTGGCTTCATTTGTCGGCTAATGTTCGCGGCACAATTTCAGAGACTGATCTGCATTACATGGGAGTCCCGGGCCCCTCATGCCACGCGTTCGCTTGTACCTGAGCCTTTGCTGTGCTGTTTTGATCGCATTTCTTCTTCCTGCTGTTTTCGCTCAATCGCCGAGCATCCCCGCACTCACTGTTGACGCCGCAGCTCATGTGCATGGCATCGATCCGAAAATCTACGGTATCGCGAGCTTCGGTCTTGACCCGCAGTTCAATCCGAATATCTACGGAATTCCTAGCTACAGCGTTGACCCGCAGTTCGCGCAGGAGATCCGAGTGCCCAATGTTCGCTGGGGTGGCGACACGGCGACTCAGTACAATTGGCTTGTGGATTCGAGTAACATGGACTTTGACTGGTTTTTCCTGGGTGGCGGCATTCAGGCAAATTCAGCGCCCGGCGCATCGGTCGATCAGATGATCTCTACTTTCGGAGCGTTCGGCGCCCGCGCTCTGGTCACCATTCCAATCATCCTATTTGTAAACCGAAGCGCCGCGTCTACCTGCAGTTTCCCTGTTTCAGTTTACGGTCCGTAGCAGGAGGTCGATCCCTACGATCATCCGGGCGGCCAGACCTGCGGTAACGGCATTTCGCTCTATGGCGTCCAGCTCATCGACAACAATATCTACTCCAATCATGTCGACAACAGCGTGTCGCTTCAGCAAGGCTGGATCGAGCATCTGATCAGCACATTCGGAACCGCAGCCAATGGCGGAGTGCCATACTACCAATTGGATAACGAGCCATCCGGCTGGTACAACACCCACCGCGACGTGATGCCCAATGGCGCGGCTTATCCCGAGATCGTTGCTCTTGGCGAAGCGTATGCCGCAATGATCAAGCTGACCGATCCTTCCGCCAGCGTGTTGGGCCCTTCTGATTTTTCGGGTCGCGGCTGGGTAGGAAATCCGAAGCAGCAGAATAATCTTTACGCTGGCCAATACTATCTTCAACAGATGGCTTCTTATGAGCAGCAGCACGGCCGCCGCATTCTCGATTATTTCGACGAGCATTATTACGCCACAAGCACTGACAATGCTTCCGAGTTAGCTTCGACGCGCACGCTGTGGGATCCAACATACCTGGGCCCTGGAGGCTCCGTCTTCAATGCGCCGATTGACTTGATCCCACGGTTCAAGAACTGGATTCAACAATACTATCCGGGGGGACGAAGCTCTCCATTTCCGAATATGGTTTCAGCAGTTGGCGCGATCCGCTCGTCGATGCGCTCACCGAAGCGGACGCGCTGGGAATCTTTGGCCGGGAAGGACTGGACTTCGCAAATATGTGGACGATTCCCATGCCGCCCGCGCCGGTGCTACGCGCATTTCGGATTTTCCGCAATTATGACGGCCAGGGCGGGCAGTACGGCAATGTTTCGGTCGAGTCAACCAGCAGCGACCAGGGACGCCTTTCAGTATATGGCGCGTTGCGTTCAAGCGACCATGCGCTCACGGTGCTGGTGATCAACAAAACGACGCAGCCGATTGCCACCGCATTGTCGCTTGCGAATTTTGCCGCTTCCACAGCTTCGGTCTTTTCATTCAGCGGCGCTGATCTCGCACGCATTCTTCCCGCTGGCGGCGTCGCGGTCATCTCGAATCAAATCGATTATGATTTCCCCGCGTATTCCGCAACGCTTTTTGTGATTCCCGATGGCGCACCGCTTTCTGCCACCTCCACTGTGCTATCAACCTCGACGATCAGTCCAACGGCCGGCGAGACAATTACTTTCACAGCGAACATTGTTCCGGCCAGCAATGCGGCTATGCCTACCGGCACAGTTGATTTCGTTAATGATCAGACCGTCCTCGGAACAGTTCCGCTGAAGTCCGGGGAAGCCTCGCTGCAGACCGCAGCGCTTTCCCCCGGCCCGCACATCATTACGGCGTCTTATTCCGGGGATGCAAACAACGCAGCATCAATCTCAAACATTCTGAATATAAACGTGTCATCTTTTGGAGATTATGCGCTGGCCCTGAGCAGCTCGTCTCTACAGATTAGCTCCGGGGGCAGCGCGACGCTGACGGTGACCGTGACGCCGCAGGACGGGTTCGCCGCGCCCGTGGCTTTCGCTTGCACGGGACTGCCGGCCGGTGCAGCGTGCAATTTCAGCCCATCAAGCGTGACGCCTCAGGCAAACTCCGCGGTGCTAACGAGCATGTCCGTGTCGGTTCCAGCAACACTGAGCGGACTTCAATTCCTCTTGCCACAGGTGCCTGCCAGCGATTCGTTACTTTGGTTGTGGCTGGTTGCAGCGATTTTATGCCTGGCGAGCGCAAAGAAACACGCAGGTCTTGTCGGTGTAAAATTGCGCTCATTCCGGCTGCTCATCGTTGCGGCCGGATGCTTTTGCTTGTTCGGTTGCGCTTTTGGGGGTTCAAATTCAAATGCGCAATTGTCGACTGAGAAGCGCACCGCGTATATTGTCACCGTAACCGCAGGAGGCACAAATGTGCCGACCCACTCGCAGCAATTCACACTGACTGTATCAAATTGACGGCCGATTTTTTTTCGGCAGTGGCGGCAGCGGCTTCGCATAGGAATTTCGGTCGATTCCGCGTGCCGTGGCTGGTTCCCCGCTCATCTAATAAAGCCTGCTCTGCAAGACTCGATTTATGGCGGAATCGTCCCTCGCAAAATTCGAAACGCTCATTCCTGCACGACTCGACCGCCTGCCTTGGAGCCGTTTTCACTGGCTGATCGTGTGGGCGCTGGGAATCACCTGGGTATTGGATGGCCTGGAGGTCACGCTGAAAGGTGCCGTCAGCGGCGTCTTGCAAGAGCCACAAGTGATGAACTTTTCGGCGGCGGAGATTGGCTTCATCGCCTCGGTTTATTTAACCGGTGCGGTGCTTGGAGCGCTAATCTTTGGTTACTTGACCGACCGCTGGGGACGAAAAAAACTTTTCTTCATTACTCTGGCGGTCTATTTGGGCGGCACGCTGCTGACCGCGTTTTCCTGGAACCTTTGGAGCTTCTGCCTGTTTCGTTTTGTTACCGGTTCCGGTATCGGCGGCGAATATGCCGCCATTAGCTCCGCAATTGATGAATTAATCCCGGCGTTGTACCGGGGGCGCGTGGAATTAATCGTGAACGGCAGTTATTGGATCGGAGCTGCCGTCGGCGCCGCTTCCACATTGCTGCTGCTGGACCCGCGAATCCTGCCGCCGTGGCTCGGCTGGCGTATCGGGTTTGCTATTGGCGCGCTGCTCGGATTATTCATTCTTTTGTTGCGGAAACATGTGCCGGAGAGCCCACGCTGGTTGATGACTCACGGGCGCCGTCAAGAAGCCGAGCAATCCATTGCTGAAATCGAGCACCGTGTCGAGCACGAGTGGGGAAAACTGCCTCAACCGCAAGGTCTTCCGCTGGTTATTCATCCTCGGGAAAGCTTTGGCTTTGGCATCGTGGCCAAAACGATGTTCTCGAAGTATCCGGCTCGCTCATTTCTTTCGTTGTCGCTCATGGTGTCGCAGGCGTTCCTTTACAATGCGGTTTTCTTCACCTACGCGCTCATCTTGACGCGCTTTTATCAAGTTCGCCCGGACAAAACCGGGATTTATCTGCTGCCCTTTGCGCTTGGCAATTTCTTGGGACCACTGTTACTCGGCCGCTTCTTCGACACCATTGGGCGGCGCCAAATGATCTCTGCGACCTATGGATTGTCCGCAGCGTTGCTCCTTTTCACAGGATGGGCGTTCAGCGCGGGATATCTTTCTTCGGCGCGCCAAACGGCGCTCTGGACAGTGATCTTTTTCTTTGCGTCCGCGGCAGCAAGCTCGGCGTATTTAACGGTCAGCGAGATTTTCCCGCTGGAGATACGCGCGCTGGCTATCGCTTTCTTTTACTCACTGGGAACCGCTGCGGGAGGAATCGCCGCACCGTGGCTATTCGGCTCATTGATCGGCTCCGGCTCGCGCGAAAACATTTTTCTGGGATATGTCGCTGCGGCAGCGTTGATGTTCGCCGCGGCCTTGATTGAGATTGTCTGGGGCGTTAAGGCGGAGCGAACCAGCCTTGAGCAACTGGCGAATCCGCTTTCCGCAGAGCAGTAGACGCGGCGCCTTGTCTAACTAAGAAGCGGAATGCCGCGAGCGAAGACGTTGGCAATTTTCAATTCGGGCGTCAGAAGAACAAGGTCAGCGTCCGCTCCAACGCTCAAAACACCCTTGCGCTTTTCCATTCCGACGCGGCGAGCAGGATTGTAAGTGGCCATGCGAATTGCTTCGATGAGCGGCACGCCCAGGCGCACCATGTGCTGCACGGCGCGATCAAGCGTCAAAGTGCTGCCTGCGAGTTTCCCTTCGCGATTGCGGCAAACGCCGTCGGTAACGGTCACGTCGAAAGTGCCCAGACGATAACTTCCATCGGGCATGCCAGTAGCGGCTGTACCATCGCTGACGAGCAGCACCAGATCGGTTCCCTTCGCGGCAAGCAGAAGACGGATCGCCGGATCGTCCACATGCACACCATCGGCGATTATCTCGGCGGTCACGGACGAATCGGTGAGCACCGCGCCAAGAACGCCCGTCTCGCGATGCGAGAATGGCCGCATCGCATTGAAAACATGCACAGCATGGCGCGCGCCTCGAAAGATCGCTGTGTGCGCTTGTTCGTAGGTCGCGTCCGTATGACCAAGGGCGACGACCAGGCCTTTTGCATAGGCGCGCTCGACCAGATCGAGTGCGCCGGGAAGTTCGGGGGCTAGAGTAAGGATTTTCACCGTTCCGGCGGCAGCTTCCAGATAACGGTCGAGGAGCGTGACGGAGGGTTTGGCGATAGCGCCCGGCGGATGCACACCGCGGCGAACGGAACTGATGAATGGTCCTTCCATATGAATCCCGATGATTTCAGCGGCCGCGTTTGGTGAGCGATTCGCGCCGCTAGCAATGAAGCGCGAAATGCCCTCGAGGCAGCGGCGCGTTTCATCAGGTGGCGCGGTCACAGTAGTGGCAATCGCAGACGTAGTTCCGCGACGAACCACGGTGGAAGCGACGGTCGACATCGCTTGATCGCTGGACGACATGAAATCGTGACCGCCCGCTCCATGTATGTGAACGTCCACAAAGCCCGGCACGATGGTTGTGTTGCGCGCGGAAATTTCCTTTGCGCCAGGCGGCGCAGTGAGCCCCGCACGCGGCCCGATCGACGAGATGTGCCCATCCTCAAACACCACGGCAGCATCGGGAATTTCTTGCAGAGGTGTTAATGCGCGTCCCGCATGTATGATGGTTGAGGTCATCGCGCACAATCGTACCCGAAGCTTGACGCGCCGCGCGCAAAAACTAAAAGCTCGGTTGCAAGAATGGAACGCTCAGCTACAATTATTGAACTCTCAATGGACTCGGAGGTCCGGAATGGCAAACGAAAAGCGGTTTGTGGCGTGGAAGCGCCATCATAGAAAACGAAAGTCAGCGAAAGCCAAAATGAAGCTCTATGAGCAGGGGAAGTTGGCGCACGACAAATTGCCCGCGCTCGCCAAGACTTTTCTTCGAAGAAAGATGCGTTCGCTGTCGAGGGCAGAATAAATATCGCTCTGGCAAAAAAAAGGAGGCGCCCCTCAGAGCGCCTCCTCTTCGCCGCGATTGCCGTTCCTTGGCAATCCGGCCGTCATGGCTCAAACGGTACTTACTGCTGGCTTGAGCCGGTAGAACCGGAAGCCGCCGTTTGTGCCGGGGCTGCCGCTTTTGGAACGCTCAGATAACCGCTCACTTTATTCTTCGCAATTGAATTCACAACCATCTCGAGCGGTACCTGATACTCGTGCGTGTAGAAGTAAATCGGTTCGTCGACTGAACGGTTCTGCTTCACGAAGCGCTTGTCATCAACGTAGAGGTACATGGTGAAAAGCTGCTTCTTGGTGTTTGTTCCGCGCAGTTCAACGGTCAAATCGCCCACGCGCTTCCGATGGCTCTTCTTATCGACGGTGAACTCGTAGATGTTGCGCTCACCCATGCGGCGCAGTTGCTCGACTTCATCGTGATTGCGCGCGATCAAATTCCCGAACTGGTCGCGCGTCATTTGAAGGGTCTGCTTAGTGGAGTCAAGGTCCGTCTTCACGCCGGTGACGTCGCCGCTCAACTTATTGACGTCATCGGAGCTAGCCTTGGCGGCGAGTTCGCTATTCATCTGCTGCTCGGCCTGCTGCACATTGGCGAAGTTCTTGGCATCCTCTGCCTTAATCCTGCGCGCATCTCTTCGCGCGGTGGCCAATTCACCCTGGGTCAGCTTGAGCCGGTCAGTAATGACGTTCAGCTCGCCTTGAACCTGAGCGCTGGTCTCCTCGCTCTGCTGCAAGCGCTGGTCCAGCACGCTCTGCGCCTGCTTGTCCGCCTTCACCTGGGCCGCGAGAGCCTGCTCATTGCTGCTTGAGGCGCGCTCCGCGCTCCAGCCGATGCCCAGCGCAATGAGAGAAACTACCGCAATCAATACTACAACTAGGCCTACCCATCGGGGAGTCGCCGCTTCCGGCGGCGTTACTTGATTTCGCTCTTCGAAAGTCATCTTCGTCTCTCCTTGAACCTGAATTCCCCCTGCCGCATGGGACAGAAGCACGGCTAATACCAATCCTCCGCATGCGTCTGTTCTTATGTAAGCCTTTATATTTCAGTATATTAGATGGACCTGGCCCCGTGTACAGGATTACTCGAGTACAGCCTACCCTGAAAACTTTACCTTGCCACGGTTGTTTCTGCTCTAAATGGTCCCGCCGCTCTGCCTCCCCAGTGGCCTAGCGGGTGATTTGCATATGTTTCAGCACCTCAATGCGATCATCGAGCGGAGGGTGGGTACTAAACAGATTGGCAAGCATTCGCCGAGCTTGCAGCGGCGCCACGATGCACAATGCCGCCGTCGAAGGAGAGATGTCCATCGGGATTTTCTTGTTGTAGCCCTCGAGCTTTTGCAGAGCGCTAATCAGGCCGTAGGGATGCCCGACCATCTTCACGCCCGAGGCGTCGGCCTGGTATTCGCGCTGGCGGGAAATGCCAAGCTGCAAGAGCAGTGCTGCAATTGGCGCAAGAATCAGCATCAAAATCGCGGTGATGGCGTTGCCTTCGCCTTCATCGCGCCCGCCACCAAATCCGCCAAAGATCATTCCCCAGCGACCCATTTGGGCAATCCAGGTGATGGCGCCCGCCAAAGTGGCGGCAATCGAGGAGGTGAGAATATCGTAATTGCGCACGTGAGAAAGCTCATGCGCGATCACTCCCTCAAGTTCATCGTCGTTCATGATCTGCATCAAACCGGCAGTCACGCAAACTGCGGCGTGATGGGGATTCCGGCCGGTAGCGAAAGCGTTAGGTGCAGGCTGCGGGCTGACGTAAAGCTTAGGCATGGGAAGGCCTGCCTTGCCGGCAAGGCGCTCCATGACAGCATATAAACGCGGCGCTTGCTCGCGCGTGACTGGCTGAGCATGACTGGAACGCAAAGCGATTTTGTCCGAGAAAAAGTACGCAACGGCGTTCATGACAACGGCCGCGATTAGTCCAAACGCCATGCCTCGGGGACCGGCGATGGCTTTGCCGCCAAGAACCAACAGAAGGGTAAGAGCTGTGAGCAGGAACGTGGTTTTGATGGTTTTCATTTGTTCTCCGGGAACTGACAATCATAGTTTACGAGCGCACCCTTTGGCGGTCAAATCAGGGTCGCCGCGCCGCGCGCGCGTCAGATTTCTCCTTGGGCTTGTCAGCTTTTTCCTTCGCGAAACGCATTTCGCCGGTTTTTGGATCTGCGTCAACCACAACACTGTCGCCCGGAAGTATCTTGCCGTCGAGGATTTCGATGGCCAGCGGATCCTGCACCAAGCGTTGAATGGCGCGCCGCAACGGACGCGCGCCGTAAGCGGCGTCGTAACCTTCCTGAAGCAATAGTTCACGCGCTGCGGGCGACAAGCGCAACGAAACATGCTTGGTTTCCAGCATCTTGGCGACGTGCGCGAGTTGCAAATCGACGATGCGCTCCAATTGCTCTTTGCCCAGTGGCCGGAAAAGAACGATGTCGTCCACGCGGTTCAAGAATTCTGGGCGGAAAACCTGGCGTAGCGCGTCCATCGCTTCCGCTCGCGCGCGCTTCGGGTCGGCCGCCTCCAGTTCGAAGATTGCGGATGAGCCGACGTTGGATGTCATGATTATGACCGTGTTGCGGAAGTCCACGGTGCGGCCTTTGCCGTCAGTCAATCTTCCATCCTCGAGAATCTGCAATAAAATATTGAAAACGTCGGAATGGGCTTTTTCAATCTCATCCAGCAACACAACAGAATACGGATGCCGCCGAACCTGCTCGGTCAGTTGGCCGCCTTCTTCGTAGCCAACATATCCCGGGGGCGCGCCAATCATGCGCGCGACAGAATGCTTTTCCATGTATTCGGACATATCCAGGCGTATCATGGCGCGTTCATCGTCGAACAAAAACTCTGCTAGCGCGCGAGCGAGTTCCGTTTTGCCAACACCAGTGGGCCCCAAGAACAGGAATGAACCAATCGGCCGATGCGGATCGGACAATCCGGAACGGCTGCGGCGAACCGCATTGGCTACGCGAGTAAGCGCGTCATCCTGGCCCACGACGCGCTGGCGCAGGCGCTCTTCCATGTGCACGAGCTTCTGTACTTCGCCTTCGAGCAGGCGTCCCACAGGAATGCCGGTCCATTTGCTCACGATGCGCGCGATGTCTTCTTCACCGACTTCTTCTTTCAACATGGCGCGGCCTTTTTGCAATTTCGCAAGTGCGTCTTGCGCTTGTTGCAGGTCACGTTCGGCTGCGGCCAATTTTCCATAGCGAATCTCGGCGACTTTAGCCAGTTCGCCGGCGCGTTCCATGCGCTGCTCTTCCGTTTTGAGCTGGTCGATTTCGCCCTTCGTTTTTCGAATGCGAGCTATAGCGTCTTTTTCGACTTGCCATTGCGCTTTGAGCGCGTTGGATTTCTCACGAAGCGAAGAAAGTTCCTTTTCAATCTCACGGAGACGCTCGCGCGAATGCGCATCGGATTCTTTCGAGAGAGCCTGGCGCTCGATTTCCAGTTGCAGGATGCGCCGCTCCACTTCATCGATTTCCGCGGGCATGGAATCGAGTTCCATTCGCAAACCGGCGGCGGCTTCGTCGATGAGGTCAATGGCTTTATCGGGCAGAAAACGGTCAGAAATGTAGCGGTGCGAAAGCATGGCCGCAGCAACGATGGCGGCATCCTGAATGCGGACACCGTGATGCACTTCGTAGCGTTCCTTGAGCCCGCGCAAAATGGCAATGGTATCTTCGACTGAAGGCTCAGGAATCATCACCGGCTGAAAGCGGCGTTCGAGCGCAGGGTCTTTTTCGATGTATTTACGATATTCATTGAGCGTGGTAGCGCCGATGGCGCGCAGCTCTCCGCGAGCGAGCGCCGGCTTGAGCATGTTCGAAGCGTCCATCGAACCCTCAGCGGCGCCCGCGCCAACGAGGGTGTGCAGTTCGTCGATGAACAAGATAATCTGGCCTTCGGACTCGGTGACTTCTTTCAACACGGCTTTCAGGCGATCTTCGAATTCGCCGCGATATTTCGCGCCCGCAACGAGCGAAGCAAGGTCCAGCGCCACAATCCTTTTGGGCTTCAGCACTTCCGGCACATCTCCGGCTACGATGCGCTGAGCGAGGCCTTCGACAATGGCCGTTTTTCCGACGCCAGGCTCGCCGATGAGCACGGGATTGTTCTTTGTGCGCCGGGCAAGAATCTGCATGACGCGGCGAATTTCTTCGTCGCGGCCGATCACCGGATCGAGTTTGCCTCGGCGGGCTAACTCTGTGAGATCACGCGCATATTGCGCAAGAGCGCGATAAGTAGTTTCCGGATTCTGGCTGGTCACACGGTGGCTTCCGCGCACGCTGACGAGGGCTTGCAGAATAGCGTCGTGTCCCGCGCCGTTGCGAGCGAGCAAAGCGCCCGCCGCATCGCGTTCGCGACTGGCGATGGCCAAAAGAATATGCTCGGTGGAGACGTATTCGTCCTTGAAGCGCGCCGCTTCGTCGAATGCGCTGTTCAGAACGTCGTTTGACGCCTGGCTCAGGTACTGTTGGCCGGCTCCAGAGACTTTGGGCAGGCGCTCGATTTCGCGGCGAACTTCGGCGCCAATAGCTTCTGGCGACACGCCCAATTTTGCGAGAAGAGGCGACACCACTCCGTCGCCCTGCGTCAGGAGCGCAGCCAGTATGTGTAGTGGCTCTATCTGCTGCTGGCTGGCCTGCGAAGCGAGCTCCTGCGCGGTCTGCAGCGTCTCTTGAGCCTTCACCGTTAATTTGTCGTATCGAATCATTTTATTTTATTCGTCTTATTCGTCCAAATTGGCTATTCCGAGTCCAGTCCATTGTAGACAAAAAGGGGCCGGATCAGCTCCGGCCCCCCGCTTCCGCTTTGACCGGTTTAGTTCTTGCCGTTTGTGACGTTAATCTTCACCTGCTTCGGCTTCGATTCTGCGCGCTTTGGCAAGGTGACGGTCAGCACTCCATCGCTGTATCGCGCCTGGATTTCATCCGTGTTGACGGTATTCGGCAGCGAAAAGCTACGAGTGAAGAATCCATAGGAGCGCTCCATGCGAAGGTAATTCTCCTCCTTCACTTTTTGCTCCAACTTCCGTTCGCCCCGGATGGTCAGCATGTTGTTCTCAACCCTCACGTCGATGTCTTTCTCGACGACTTCGGGCAAATCGGCTTTGATGACGAGTTCGTTCTCCGTCTCGTAAATGTCCACTGAAGGCGCCCACGCCGTCAAAGCGGATTGATCTCGGTCGTGCGACAAATTGCCTTCAAAAAGGCGATTGACCTGTTCCTGCAAAGTCGCGAGGTTGCGGAAGGGGTCAAAACGGCTGATGCTATTCATGTGCGTCATCCTCCAAGTAACAGTCAATATATACTACACAAATGCTTATATAATATGAGCGTCTTGATGTCAAGTACTTTTGCAAAGTAGGATTTGACATCTCCAATTCATCTATATAGCTTTAATAATCAAACACTTAAGATAGTGTGTTTCCGGCATAGTGAGCAGGATCGGATGGTCCCGGGATTGAGTTCGACGCTCGACCACTTGGATATATCTGTGAGCGTCGTTTGCCGCTTCAGCGACCAACTGCAGGAAGAGGGCTTCCGAGATGTGATAAGAGCAGGAGCAGGTGATGAGGAATCCGCCTGGCTTCAGTATCTTCAGAGCGCGCAGATTTATCTCCTTATAGCCGCGGACAGCCGCGATAATACTGTCGCGGTTTTTCGCAAAGGCAGGTGGGTCGAGGATGACGCTATCGAACTTTCGCCCTGAGCTATCGTAGGCCTTGAGAACGTCGAATGAGTTAGCCTCCGAAAAGGCCACGTTTGAAATGTTGTTGAGGGCCTGGTTTTCCCGGGCAAGGGCGATTGCCGCACCGGACAAATCAATTGCCTCTACATGAGCGACTTGTGATGCGACAGTGAGCGCGAATCCTCCGTGGTAAGTGAAGCAGTCGAGCACTTCGCCATGGGCATAGTCCTTGGCCGCGCGATGATTTTCGCGCTGATCCAGAAAGCCTCCCGTTTTCTGTCCGGCGCGCAGGTCGTAAGCAAAGCGAACTCCGTTTTGGCTGGCGATGATTTTCTCGGGAACGCTGCCATAAAGCACGGAGTTGCGGCGTTCCAGACCTTCGAGTTCGCGGACTCGCGGATCGTTTCGCTCGAGAATGCCCTGCGGCGAGAGGGTCTCCGTGAGAATGGAGACAATCTCATCTTTGCGCCGTTCTGCTCCCTGGCTTAAAGTTTGAATTACCAGCCAATCCCCGTAGCGATCGACGATTAGTGATGGGAGCAGGTCCGATTCGCTGTATACGAGCCGATAAGCTTCGGTGTCAGCGACCACGCGCTTACGATATTCGATTGCGGCAGCAATGCGGGAAGCGAGGAATTCTTTGGTGATGGGGAGATCATCACGCGTAAGCAGACGTACCGTGATTTGGGAGCGGCTGCTGAAAAAAGCGCGGCCGACGAAGTTGCCGGCGTCGTCAGTGACGCGAACGACGTCTCCGGGCTCAGCCTCGGCGCTGCGCACGTCGCTGCGGTACACCCAAAGATGGCCGGAGCGAATGCGTTCCGCCCCGCGTTGGCTGATCTTGACGTGGCCTTCGGCCATGCTGTTCCTCGTGGATACTTTGTGCCAGAAGCTTCGTTAATATAGGAATTCAACGTCCGGCAGAGCGCAACGCGCGAGAAGCAAACGCTCGGAACCGGTTGGGCTTAGCTGATTCATAGCATAGCTCATGGGGAAGATCCATTGTGACGAATGCGCGTGAAAAAGCCACGGAGAGTGGAGTTTGAAAGTAAACGAACTTGATTACCATTTGCCTGCCGAGCGAATTGCGCAGAGGCCTCTCGAAAAGCGCGACGCCTCTCGCATGCTACTGGTGGACCGCGCATCCGGGTCGTTTGAAGACCGCATGTTTCGTGAACTTACGGAACTCCTCAAGGGCGATGAACTGATCGTTTTAAACAATGCTCGTGTGCTGCCTGCGCGTTTGTGGGGCCACCGCATCGGAATTCATGCGCAGCCACTCGGCAAGAACAGCCCCATTCGCAAGGAAAATCTCACCAGCGCGATCGAGGTTCTGCTGCTGCGAAAGGTTGGCGAGGACGAATGGCAAGCGCTAGTCCGGCCCGGCCGCAAAATTTCCGTCGGTGAAATAATTGTGTTTGGTGGCGGAGAGTTGAAGGCCGAAGTCTTGGCCCGCGGCAGCTACGGCCAGCGAAAATTAAAATTCACCGCTGCTGGGAGCGTGGCAGATATGGTCGAGAGGCTCGGACATATTCCGCTGCCGCCATACATCAAGCGCGAAGATGAACCGTTCGACCGCGAGCGATACCAAACGGTTTTTGCGCGCCACGGCAGCGCTGTCGCTGCGCCGACGGCCGGCCTGCATTTTACGGAGACGATGCTTGCGCGTTTGCGCGAGCGCGGAATCGAGATCTGCGAAATCACGCTCGATGTGGGCTTGGGCACGTTTGAGCCGATTCGCACCGAGCGACTGGAAAATCATCAGATTCATGCGGAATCGTACGAAATTCCAGAAACGACGGCCGCTGCGATTGGGCGAGCGCGCCGCGACGGAAGACCTATTCTCGCGATTGGCACCACGGTGGTCAGAGCTCTTGAAGATGTTGCGGAGAAAGTTTCCCGCGGTGAGCCGCAGAAAGAGCCTGTGAGGCCGGGCCGATTCGAGGCAGAGATTTTTTTGTTCCCGGGCAAGCCTTTTCGCGTGGTCACGCAGCTTTTGACGAATTTTCATTTACCGCGTTCGAGCCTGCTCGCTTTGGTCGCGGCTTTTGGCGGCCGCGAAAACGTGTTGCGTGCTTACCACCATGCTGTTGAGGCGCAGTACCGATTCTACAGTTATGGCGACTGCATGTGGATTCGCTGAGCACCTTTCTCTTCCGTGCAAGCGAAGGTAGCATCGTTTATAATCGGGCCAGCGTTGGAGCGCCCACGTTCATGAGATTCCTGATTCTCAGCGATGTTCACGCAAACCTGACTGCGCTTGAGGCCGCACTCTCAGAATCAAAGGGAAAGTGGGAAAAAGCCGTGTGCCTGGGCGATGTGGTGGGCTACGGGCCGGATCCCAATGAAGTAGTCGAGCGCATCCGCAACCTGGGTGCGGTGACCATTCGCGGCAATCACGATAAAGTTGGCAGCGGGCTGACCAGCGCCGAGGATTTTAACCCGGTGGCCCGCGCTGCGGCGATGTGGACCCGCGAGCGCCTGCGTCCTGAAAATCGCACCTACCTCGAACAGTTGCCTTTGGGCCCGGTTTCCGTCGATGGGTTTTCTATGGTTCATGGCGCAATACATGACGAAGATGAATATGTAGTCGCACCAGCTCAGGCGCTGGAATCGCTGCTTGAAGCGCCATCGCAAATCACTTTTTTTGGACACACCCATCTGCAAGGTGGATTTTCTCTGGATCCAGACAATCAGTTATCCTCGCTTCGTTTGCGGCCAGCGGATGGTCAAAAATTCGCGAAGCTCGACATCAAGAAAGGAACAAATTATCTGCTGAACCCGGGCTCGGTGGGCCAGCCCAGAGACGGGGACTCCCGCGCTGCATTTGCCATTGCCGATACAAACACCAACGAAGTCGAGTTTTGGCGCGTCACGTACGACGTGGAGGCGGTGCAGCAGCGCATGGAGAAGGCAGGCTTGCCGGAGCCGCTGATTATGCGGCTATCCTTCGGCCGCTGAAATTTTGTAACGATCGTCAACCAGTTTTCAATATTCAGGAGAGCAGGTTGGAGCAAGAGCAGCGAAGCCGGATGGGCGGTCCATTTCTGGTGGGAGCTATTGTTGTGCTGATCGTTTTTGGCGCTTTTTATCTGGCGCTGAGCTTTTCTGGAGGGTCCACTTCAAAAGTTCAGAAACCTTTGCCGTTCGGTCCTGCGGAACAGGCCTACGTGGCGAACATAAAATTCGAAAATCTCAATCTGTCGGGCCTTGAAAACATGCTGCATCAAAAAGTGACATATTTAAGCGGGGACATCTCCAACAAAGGCACACGCACGATCCGCGTCGCCGAGGTTACCATCGAGTTCTACGACCAAGCGAATAAAGTGGCGCTGCGCGATACGCGGCGAATCATTGGAGACAACACGCGTCCGCTCGAAAGCGGCGAGACCCGCGATTTCCAGATTGGCTTCGAAGCTATCCCGAATTCTTGGAATCACCAGTTTCCAACGATTCGCATAACAGGACTCGATCTCGAATAAGTTCCGTTGCGGCCCCTATATGGATCAGTGGAAAAATCTGGAGCAGGCTCTTGGCGAGATCACCGCTTCCGGCGCGGCCGAAGTGCACGAAGATGGGAAATGGCTTGCCTCGCTGGATGGCTTCCATAGCGAGTTCCGGGCACACGGCAAACACACTCTGATTCATCTGTGGTCTTCGGAAACCAGTCTAGTGCGCAGAATCTTGAGCGTCTCTGCCTGCGAGTCCAATCACATTCAAATCGAGGTGCAAAAATTCGGCGCGGCAAGGCCGGGACGCCTGGAATTTATCGCTGCGGCCCACCAGCGATCACCGGTGCGCATCGGCAGAGAGCAGTTCAAGGAACGATTTGAGCGGATGCTTGCCGAACAATTTCCCGATGCGCGCGTCGAATCGCTCTCCACAGCCGCAGATTTGAAACGATCTTTCTCGGGCCTGTACACACGTGGAATCATGAGCGAAGGCCGGTCGAGCTGGGCAGTAATTGCAGCAGGGCCTTCAGAAAATTCTCAAGTGTGTGAAGGAATTTTGAGCTTCGGACTATTGTGGCTCGATTGGACGCGCAAAAAGGCAGAGCGCCCTCCTATTGAGGGCCTGCGAATCTTCCTTCCTGAAGGTCAAACGCGAGTGACGCTGGAACGCGCTGGCGCTCTGAGTCCTAACGCCGGCCTGGAAGTCTACGAATTCAGCAAGACGGAATTTCGAATTCAGCGCGTGGAAGCATCCGGCCGAGGCAACGTCGAAAGCTGGCTCGCGCCGCGCCGTGATGCCGAACTCGTCCTCGCGGCAGCAAGCGGGATTATTCATAGATTTAAAAGACTGGCGCCTGAGGCTGCCGATTCCATCGAGATTTCTGTTCCGCCCGGCACTCATGCGCTTTCTTTCCGTTTCCGTGGACTGGAATTTGCGCGGTGGAGCGAAGGGCAATTGTACTTTGGCCCGGGTGATCCGCGCCAGCGCGCGAGCACGGGAGATTTCTCGCAGGTTGCGCAGGTTATCAGCAAGATCGCCGCAAAGCGGAGCCCTGCCAGTTCTGATACGAAAGATGCGCTCTATCGAGCTGCGCCAGAGCGCTGGCTGGAAACGATCATCCGTGCGGCTCCGGAGAGGCTGGATGCTTCGTTGGACCCAGCGCATCTTTATTCTCAGGTGCCCGCGTTGGCGGCTGGCGAACGAGGAATCATCGACTTGCTCGGCGTAACCCGCCAAGGCAGGTTGGTAGTGATTGAACTGAAAGCGTCAGAAGACTTGCACCTGCCGTTACAGGCAGTGGACTACTGGCTGCGCGTCAAACGGCATCTTGTTGAAGGCGATTTTAAGCGGTTTGGGTACTTTCAAGGCATCGAGCTGCAATCCGAACCGCCTTTGGTCTGGCTTGTTGCGCCCGGGCTCCGTTTCCATCCTGCGAACGAAATCCAGCTGCGGTATCTCGCGAGTGAAATCTGAGTTAGCAGAATCGGACTGAACGAAAATTGGCGCGCCGGTGTGCGCGTGCTCCTCAGACAGTGACTTTAACTCTGAGGCAAAAAAGAAGGGAAGCAGCTTTAGGTTGCCCTAGCGCCACTTCCCGGGGTGTGTCCTAGATGTGATTACTTAAATAGATGCCATATTCCTCGAAAGGTTGCAACGAAGGAAATCGCGTATATGCGGGACAGAGAAAACCCCGACTGGCTTGTCAATAGAAGAGGTACTTCCTCCACTTCTCGTCCTTATGCCCAATCAGGCGCATTAGCTGGCGCGAAGTGTGCAGTGTGAACGGCCGCGGGCGGCGAGCAAGTTGTAGCCCAGCTTCTTCCGGCGTGCGATCGCCCTTGCGATTATTGCAAGCGTAGCAGCAGGCCACCAGATTCTCCCAGGAAGACCGGCCGCCCCGCGAACGCGGCAGCACGTGATCAAGCGTAAGCTCCGAAGCGGAGAATGTGTTCCCGCAGAACTGGCACATGTTGCGGTCTCGCAGGAGAATGTTTTTTCGCGAAAGCGCGCGGCTCTGCTGCGGGATATGCCGATAGCTCAGGAGGCGAATCACAGATGGCACCGGAACAGCCTTGTTCGTCGAGTGCACCTCTGAGATTTGCGTCTCTTCGGCCTGGGCCACGCCTTTGAGCATCAAAACCAAAGCTCGTCTCACAGCAGTGACGTTGATCGGCTCGAATGTTGCGTTTAGAACCAGAACCGGTGACTGCATCACGGAAGGCCGGCGCGGCGCTACCCCAGACTCCGCTTTGGAAACAACATCGTTAACCGTGCGAGTTCCGGCGATGCTGATTCTCGGCCGGGGCCGGAGTACGTCTTTCGGTTTGTGGCGGTGGTCCATTGTCGAGTTAATGCGCCCTCCGAAACAACGCCGCCTTCATTCCTTAGATGCGGGTTGCGTGGGCCAGGTCTGACTTTTTTGGTTCAACTTTTCGGCCGGCGGACTCCCACGCCAAATTGCCCGCGCAACGGTTAAACCCATGACACTCTTGGCTCCCGCTTTCCGCAAGGCCTGAGCGCAGGCATCGAGAGTCGCGCCGGTGGTAAACACATCATCTATCAGCAACACGCGGAGGTTGTCAATCCGCGTTCCTTTGCGGATTTCGTAAGCGCCACGGACGGTGAGCCAGCGCTCGCGCCGCGACAGCAGAAGCCGTTCTGGGCGCGGCTTTGTGCGCACCAGCAGGTAAGCGCCGAGAGGAAGCTTCAGCAGGCGAGCAAGTGGCTTCGCGATCAGCTCCGCCTGATTGTACCCGCGCTCCCGACGGCGTACGGGATGCAGCGGAACCGGCACGATAACGTCGGCCTCGCGGAGGATCGGATGCTCCTCCACCGTTGTGTTTAGCTTGTTGGCGAACCAAGCTCCTAAACGCGTCAGCCTTTGATATTTGAGCAGGCCGATGGCGCGCACCATGTGATCCGTGTAGGCGCCATAGCTTCGCGCGGCATCAAAGGCATACAGTCCGCGCCGGCATGCAAAGCATTGCGGAACTTTAGCGTCGAGAGCTACTTCAGAAGGGAACGGCCGGCCGCAATGCTCGCAAAAAGGGCCTCGCAATGGCCCGAGCGACGCGAAGCAGTTTTCGCAGATAGGAAGCAGGCTTGCCGTCGCAAGCACTTCGCCGCAGATGTTGCAAGGCGCTGGGAAGAGTACAGAAATGACCGCGTCAGCGACAGTTCGAATGCCGGAAGTCATTGTTTACCGACCGTGGAATTACACGTAATCTACAACAATTCACACGATCAGCAAAGCGGACTTCTCGCGCAGGATAATGTCTGACTGATCCAACAACTGAAGAATGGTGTCAGCGGTTGGAAAGAAGCAAGTGGAAGAGTTCTACAGAAGGCCCTGTTCTTGCTTTTCCTGGCAATTGATGCAGTAGCGCGTCCACGGCACGGCTTCCAGGCGCTTTTGCTGGAGTTCTTCGCCGCACTGAATGCACTGCCCAAAGGTGCCCTCACGGATGCGGGTCAAAGCTTCGTCAACCAGTTGCAGCAAAGCGCGGTCATTGTGCGTTTGGCCGAACAGAAATTCCTTTGTGTAGGAGTTCGCGGCCTTATCAGCAAGATCGACCGTAGGATCCTCGTCTGCCTCGCGCCCTTCCTGCCCGGTGCGGGCGATGGCCTTCACGAGCTCTTCGCGGCGCGTTTGCAGCTTCTTCTTGTAGTACTCCAGCCTCTTTTTGTCCACAGTTGAGGTCCTCAGAGGAGTTCTCCCCTCAATAAAATCAAACGATTGTAGCGGCGCGCTAAAGGGTTGTCAAATTCGCCGGCCGCTCCATCACACAAGCGTAGATTGGATGCTGTTCGTGGTACTCAAGTTGCGGATAAGCGAAGTGGGGCGCGCCACACGGGACACACCGGGGACACGCATGCCGCCCGCGGGTAGTGGGCTACTTTGAATAGAAACTGGGTTTATTTTGGAATTCGGATTGCAGTAAAAAGGCTGTCGTAGGCTGGCTAGGTTAAGTCACTTTACTTCTTGACGAAGAAGTGAAACGCCTTGCCATTTTTCGGGTAGATGATTTTGCCGTTCTTCAATCGTACGGAGCGGCAGTACACTTCCCGATAACTATCTGGAACATTCTTCATAGGCCTCCTTTCTCAGGCGTCACGTCTCGCAACGGTTCGCCCGTCTGAAAGGAGGCCCTGAAGGACTCCCCTCAGAGGGGCGACCGGGATGAAGTGAGCTAAGTCAGGGGCCTTTTGAAAGCGGCCCGACGGTCGCCATCCGACAGCCGATGGAATTATACCTTGCAAAAGCCGCTTTCGCATGTAATAGTTTTCACATGCCAAAGCGGAATAAGCATTTCAAAAGGCCGTCTGATGTAAATGAGCTTGCTCACCGTTTAGTTGAGGAGTCTACTGACGAAAATCGTGATAGGATACCGCCTCCATCGAAAGCCCAAATATCTCTTGTGATGGCGGAACTAGGGCGACGAGGTGGTAAGAAAGGCGGTAAGCGTCGGTTGGTAACGATGAGCGAAGAAGAGCGCAAGAGAATAGCTAGAAAAGCGGCTCGTGCTCGATGGAAAAATAAAAGGGTGGATTAGCCAGTGGCAACTTCGCCTCCAAGCATTACACCGACGCCGGTCACTGCGACAGCTAACGAATTTATAGAGCAGCAGCTTGATTCAAGGCTTTGTGCCATAGAGTCACAATTTGGCTCGATTCATGCGCTAAGTATGAACTGCCCACTTGTGTTTGGCGTTGACGATATTCTACGGAATGCGGTTGAAAAAAGGTACAAGGACGGACAGACCAAAGGACAACCCAGCGATAAAATCGTCATAATTCTTACGACGACAGGTGGGTACCTTGAAACCGTTCAACGGATGGTTGACACCGTTCGTAGGTTCTATCAGGTTGTCGATTTTGTTGTGCCGAATTACGCTTACTCGGCGGGTACGGTCTTCGCTATGTCTGGCGACGATATTTACATGGACTACTACTCGCGGCTAGGCCCGATTGACCCGCAAATTGAAAGCCAACAAGGTCGGCAAGTATCCGCTCTTGGGCAGCTAGAGAAATATAACGCACTGATCGATAAAGCTCAAAATGGAACAATCACGACCGCAGAAGTTCAACTTCTTATTGATGGATTTGACCAAGCCGAGCTTTACAATATCGAGCAGGCTAGAGACCTGTCGATAGACCTGATACGTCAGTGGCTCGTAAAATTCAAATTCAAAAACTGGAAAGAAACCGAGACGAGAAAATTAACCGTTACCGACGCAATGAAAGACAAGCGAGCAAGCGACATTGCTACGGAGTTGAACAACACGAAGAAATGGCATTCTCACGGATATGGGATATCGATGGAGGTTTTGCAACACGATCTCAATTTACTAATTAACGACTACGGTAAAGACCCTGTTCTTTCACACAAAATTAGGGCCTATCATGACTTGTTGGCTGATTACATGCTCAGAAGAGGTTCGGAAGGGGTCATGCACGTCTTTGGCGTTTATCGGTCTTTCATATAGAGAGAGGAGGTTAAATCCTATGCCGCACAAAATAGACCTAGAAGAAATCGCCAAGAAAAATGCATGTGTTGATCTTGATGCACTGGAAGAAGGAAGAAAGCTACGTCAGGGTTTGCGCGAGTCCCCGAAGCGCCATCGTACTATGACGACGGCGAGAAGGCGTGTCCGAATTGATGATGACGTTTCTAGTGACCCCCGCGTGGTGCGGTTACAGCGGTCTTTCCATTCAACAAAAACTTCTTGACATGCTAAAGCGGCTTTAGTATTATAGCCGCATGAACAAGCTCACTCACGAACAGCGAGTCCAAGCCGTCAATTGTCTTGTCGAAGGTTGTTCAATTCGCGCTACCGTCCGCATGACTGGAATTGCCAAGAAAACTGTCATGCGCTTGCTGCGTGAAGTTGGCGAAGTCTGCGAGTCTTATCAAGACCAAGTACTTCGCAATCTCCGTTGCCGTCGCATTCAGGTTGACGAACTTTGGGGGTTCAACTACTGCAAGGCGAAGAACGTCACGCCGGACATTGCAGCTAAGGTTGCGAATGCTGGCGACGTTTGGCTGTGGGTTGCGATCGACCCCGAATCGAAATTGGTTCCTTGCTGGACGCTCGGCACTCGCGGCGCAGAGACGGCCTTTGGATTCATCCACGACTTGAAAGACCGCCTTGCAAATCGCGTGCAACTAACCAGCGACGGACATAGGGTTTATTTGGAAGCGGTCGAGAATGCCTTCGGTTCGGATATCGACTACGCGATGCTCATAAAGGTCTTTGGGCGTGACCAAGAGCCGGACACGCGCTACAGCCCGCCGGAATGCATCGGAACACAATTGGCGGTCATTACAGGCAATCCCAATCCGAAACATATCAGCACGAGCATGGTAGAGCGCCAGAATTGGAGCGTCCGCACGGCGATGCGGCGCTACACGCGGCTGTCCAATGGGTTCTCCCGCAAGATTGAGAACCATGCGGCGGCGGTTGCATTGAACTACTTCGCCTACAATTTCATCAAGATTCACCGAACGCTGAGAATGTCTCCAGCGATGGCCGCTGGCGTTACAGACCATCTGTGGAGTATCAGCGACTTGGTTAGCCTATGGGAATCAGAGGAACAAAAACGGGCTGCTTAATTCAAAGTAGCCCACTACCCGCCCGCGAGCGCGGTTGCGGCACTTTGATGCGACTGATAGAATCGGGAATTTGCGCGGGACAATCGGAACGCCACTGTGCCCGCCGATTTTGAATTCCCGTTGGAATTGGGCTGGGCGCCCTTCAGGGAGAGTGAGTTGGCCAAATACGACCTTGCCATTATTGGAAGCGGACCTGGGGGATACGTAGCGGCAATCCGGGCGGGCGAATGGGGCTTGAAGACGATCGTAGTCGAAAAAGACCCATTTCTCGGCGGCACGTGTCTGCATGTGGGCTGCATTCCGACGAAAGTTTTGCTGCATCATGCAGACCTCTACGAGGACTTCAAGCGAGCGTCTGAGTTTGGATTCGAAGTCAAAGATGTGAAGGTGAATTGGCCGGCGATGATCGCGCGCAAGACAAAAATTGTAAACAAACACGCCAAGGGAATTGAATTTCTCTTCAAGAAAAACAAAGTTGAATCCGTGCAGGGCTGGGGCCGCATCGCTGGACCGGGACGAGTCTCCGTCGAGGCCAGCGGGGAGAAAAGTGAGATTGAGGCGGCGAATATAATGCTCGCTTCGGGCTCCGATGCGCGCTCGCTGCCGGGCATCGCTATCGACAACAAAGACATTCTCGATAATCGCGGGATGCTGGACGTGCCCGCGATACCAAAATCTCTGGTAATCGTCGGAGCAGGCGCGGTGGGTGTTGAATTCGCTTCCATTTACAAGACCTTTGGCACGGAGGTCACCATTCTCGAAAAACTGCCGCGCATGGTTCCCCTGGAAGATGAAGAAATCTCTGCCGAACTGGCCAAAGCTTTTCGCAAACGTGGGATTCGCTTTGAACTCGAGGCGGGCGTCGAATCGGTGAAGAAAGACGCAAAAGGGGTGAACGTCACCTTCAAAGGCAAAGCGGGAAAAGCGCAAACAATCTCGGCTGAAAAGGTTTTGATTGCCGTGGGTCGCCGCCCGCTGACGGAGAACGTGGGACTCGAAAAGACTGCGGCGAAAGTGGAACGCGGCTTCGTGCATACCACGCCATATATGGAAACGGCCGAGCCGCACTTGTACGCCATCGGCGATATTGTCGCGGGCCAGCCGCAGCTCGCGCACGCCGCTTCCATGCAGGGGATTATCGCGGTGGGGCGCATCGCCGGGAAATCAGTGCAGCCATTTGATCGCAATCGCTGCCCGAACTGCACGTTTTGCGAGCCCCAGATCGGCTCAGTCGGGCTGACGGAAAAACAGGCGCGTGATGCGGGCCACAAAGTGAAAACCGGCAAATTCCCTTTCGCGGGCAACAGCAAATCTTCCATCCTCGGGCATCACGAAGGATTTATCAAAGTCGTAGCCGACGAGAAGTACAATGAAATACTAGGAGTGCATTCGATCGGCTCGCTTTCGACGGAAATCATCGCTGAAGCGACCACCGCATTGCAGCTCGAAGGCGCCGTTGACGATATGATGGCCATGATTCATGCCCATCCGACGGTGTGGGAAGCAATGGGCGACGCGTTCAATTCGGTGATGGGACTGACAATCAACGCCTAGAAACGAACTCGCGCCACGGCGGCTGCCGAAGAAAAAATACGATGCAAGCGAACGATAATACTTGTTGGCTGGTTGACCTCGGGCTCATCTCCTACGGGCCGGCGTTCGAATTGCAGCGCCGCTTGGTTTCCGCACGCAAAATCGATGCCGTGCCGGATGTGTTGCTGTTGTGCGAACATCCGCACGTCGTCACCCTGGGACGCAACGGCCACCAAGAGAATTTGCTGGCCTCAGCGCAGTTGCTGCGGCAGATGAATGTGGAATTCCATCATTCGGATCGCGGCGGAGATATTACCTATCACGGCCCCGGCCAAATTGTCGGCTATCCCATTCTGAATCTGGCGGCCATCCGTCGCGACGTCGGATGGTACATGCGGCAGCTCGAAGAAACGCTGATTCGCGCCACCGCGGAGTTTGGAATTGAAGCCGGACGGCGGGCGGGAATGACCGGCGTTTGGGTCGAAGCCTCCAGCGATTCCGCCGACGGACGTGTTGCTGGCGCAGAAAAACTTGGAGCCATCGGCGTGCATTTAAGCCGCTGGGTCACGTCACACGGATTTGCGTACAATGTCTCTACCGATTTGCGTTATTTCGATTTGATTGTGCCGTGTGGACTTCGCGGCAAACGGGCAACGTCGCTCGAACGCCTGCTGGGTCGCGCTGTTCGCCGTGATGACGCTACGTCACGAATTGTTAAGCATTTTGCGCGCATCTTCGGCCGCGAGGTGCGCGGCGTTTCTCGCGAAACGTTGGAAGAAAATTTGCGCCAAGAGGATGTGGCGGCGTACACAACCGTTTGATTCACTTCAGAGCCCGTGAGGAACTCTGCCATTTCGCGAATCAATTGGACGTAGAATACAGGAGGCTCACGCAGGAAGCCAATTATGAGTTATCCGCTCTCAAGAGATCAGCACCTCGAACTTTATTACTACATGAAGTTGAATCGCGCGCTCGATGAGCAGCTAGTGCGATTGTTCCGCCAGAATGTGGTGGTAGGCGGCCTGTACTCCAATCTGGGACAGGAAGCGACCTCCGTCGGCACGGCTTATGCTCTTGAAAAGCGCGATTGGATCGCTCCCATGATTCGCAATGTCGGCGGCTTGCTCGTGAAGGGCTATAAACCGCGCGACATTCTGATGCAGTACATGGCACGCTACGATTCTCCGACGCACGGCAAGGATGGCACCAGCCACTTTGGCGACATCAAAGTTCGCCACGTGGTTTCGCCTATTTCCATGCTGGGCGATCTGGTGCCTGTAATGGCAGGCGTCGCGATTGGCGGACGCTATCTCGGACAAAATATCGTCGCTATGACCTGGGTAGGCGACGGCGCAACATCCACCGGAGCTTTTCATGAAGGATTGAACTTTGCTGCGACGCAGCGAGCGCCGCTGGTGCTCGTCGTGGAAAACAACCAATGGGCTTATTCGACGCCAGTAGCCAAACAAGTGCCGATTCACGACCTCGCTGACCGTGCCAAGGCTTATGGCATTGCCAGCTCGATTGTGGACGGCAACGATGTAGTCGCCGTCTACCAGACAACCAAAGAAGCAGTCGACCGCTGCCGCGCTGGCAAAGGCCCTGTCCTCATCGAGGCCAAAACCATGCGCATGAAGGGACATGCGCAGCACGATCCCGCGGAGTATGTGCCCAAAGAGATGTTCGCCTACTGGGAAGCGCGCGACCCCATTGCGCGTTACGAAAAATATCTTACAGAAAATAAGATCTGGGATGAAAAGACAAAAGCAGCTCTCGATGCGCGCATTGACAAAGAATTGAAAGAGGATCTGGAATTCGCGGAAAAATCTCCGCTGCCTCCTCCGGAACTTGCCGAGCAGGGCGTTTATTGCGACGGCTGCCACACCGTCGAGGCAGAATGGAAGCGTTCCAAAAGAGAAGTGACGCCGCCGCAATCGAGCGTCAAGCCGGAATGGCAGGTCAGCGATTTTGGCGGTTTCGACTTGCCTGCGGCGGTGACTAAACAGGCCGCCGCAGCCGCGGGCAATGGCGGAAAGGCGGCGAGTTCCACGGCGCACGGGACGAAACCTATGCATGCAAAATCCGACGGGAAGACAGCGGCGCAGAAATCCAATGGAAGACCTGACAAATCGGCCGAAAAAATGAAGGTGGCGCAGCGAGTTCCTTTTGGCCGCGGCCCCAAGGGCAAAGCGGGGAGAAAATAATGGCGCAAGTTACCATGCTCGAAGCCATTCGCCAGGCAATTTTCGAAGAGATGGAACGCGATCCCACGGTCGTCACTATTGGGGAAGATATTGGCGTTTATGGCGGCGCGTTCAAGGTCACCGCAGGATTGCTGGAACGTTTCGGATGGGAACGCGTGATCGACACGCCCATCAGCGAAACGGCCATCATCGGCGCCGCTGTGGGCATGAGTTATCAGGGGCTGCGCCCAATCGCGGAACTGCAATTCATTGATTTCATCGCTTGCTGCTTCAACCAGATCACCAATTTCGTTGCAAAATCCCACTACCGCTGGGGCGCGCCGGTGCCTATGGTGATGCGCGGCCCATCGGGAGGCGGAGTTCACGGCGGCCCATTCCATTCCGCAAATCCAGAGATGTATTTTGTGCACACTCCGGGGTTGAAGGTGATTTATCCTTCCACTGCCTATGACGCCAAAGGTTTGCTGAAATCAGCGATTCGCGATAATAATCCTGTGCTCTTTTTCGAGCATAAATTCCTGTATCGCCGAATTAAGGAAGAGCTGCCGACGGATGATTACACTGTGCCGATCGGGAAAGCGATTGTTCGACGCGAAGGCCGCGATCTGACTATCGTAACTTATGCGGCCATGATGCATACTTCGCTCGAAGCAGCGGAAGAACTGGCAAAAGAGGGCATCGAGGCTGAAGTTGTTGACCTGCGCACGCTGCTGCCTCTGGACAAAGATACAATTTTGCAGTCCGTGAAAAAAACCAACAAGTTGCTCATCGTTCACGAAGATACGCGCACTGGCGGAATCGCCGGCGAAATCGCCGCGGTCGCATGCGAGGGCGCATTCGAGGATTTGGACGGCCCTATCCTGCGCGTCACCGCGAAGGATTCACCAGTGCCGTTTTCACCGCCGCTCGAGGAACGTTTTTTGCCGAACAAGGACGACGTAATTGCAACCGCGCGCGAACTGGCGAGATATTGAATTCCAAGGAGAGACGCAATGGCGACTGATGTAATCATGCCCCAAATGGGAGAAAGTATTTTTGAAGGCACCATTACCAAATGGCTTAAAAAACCGGGTGAGAAGGTCGAGCGCGATGAGCCGCTGTTCGAGATTTCCACCGATAAAGTCGATGCGGAGATCCCGTCGCCGGCGGCGGGTGTGCTCAAGGAAATAAAAGTTTCTGAAGGCCAGACCGTTCCTATCCAAACGGTGGTTGGCGTCATTGACGGCGGGGGAGGAGCGGCAGCATCTGCGCCAACGCCAGCTTCTGCATCGTCGAAGGCGGCGGAGCAGCAGGAAACGCGCCAGCGCGCGGACGAGAAGCCTGCGCCCGCTTCTGCTCCAACCAAGCCCGAAGTAGCTAGGGCCGATTCTGCGAAGGCTGCAAACGCTCAAACCGCAGCTTCAGCGCCGCAAGCTGCGCCGAGACCGGAACGGGCCGCAACGGCTGCCGCGCCTCAGCGTCCTTCGGGAGAAAAAGTTCGCAGCTCCCCGCTGGTGCGCCGTCTCGCGAAAGAAAAGAACGTGGATTTGACGCAAATCCCGGGCACCGGAGCCGGAGGCCGCGTCAGCAAGCGCGACATTATGGCCGCTATCGAAGGCGGAGCAGTCGGTCAGCAAGCACCGGCGGCTTCGTACGCGCCATCAGCACAGCGTCCAGCTGCAGTTCCGCCTCCGCCCTCCGCGACCGGCGCGCGGGCGCACGCGTTGCTCGAAACAGCGGTGCCCCGCGAACGCATGTACTTCGGAAATTACAGCGTCGAGCCTATGTCGGTGATGCGCCAAAAGATCGCCGAGCATATGGTGATCTCAAAGCGCGTCTCTCCGCACGTTTACTCCATTGACGAGGCGGACGTGACCGGACTGGTCAAGCTGCGCAATCAGAAGAAAGAAGAATTTGAGCGCAGCACCGGCTCCAAGCTGACCTTTATGCCATTCTTCATCCGCGCCGCCGTGGAAGGCCTTCGCGCCTTTCCCACGGTGAATTCCTCGGTGGATGGCACAAACATCGTCTTCCATCGCGAATGCAACATCGGCATCGCCGTGGCGCTCGACTGGGGCTTGATCGTGCCCGTAGTTAAAAATGCGGAGGAGAAAAATTTCCTTGGCTTGCAACGCGCCATCAACGATCTTGCCGAGCGGGCGCGTTCGAAGCGGCTGAAGCCGGAGGAAGTTCAGGAGGGCACATTCTCAATCACCAATCCGGGCGTCTTTGGCGGCCTGATGGGCTTGCCGGTGATCAGCCAGCCAAACGTCGCAATCCTGGGCCTCGGCACAATCGAAAAACGTCCCGTTGTGGTTGACGACGCGATTGCTATTCGCTCGATGGTCTATCTAACGTTGAGCTACGATCATCGCGTGGTTGACGGCGCGGTCGCTCATCAATTCATGGGCAAGATCAAGCACTTTCTCGAGAACTGGACAGAAAGCATCTTGTAAGGTTCCCCAGCCGTCTCTCCACGGGGCGGGATCGCTCTCTCGCCCCGTTTTTTTATTTGCCGAGCAGTTATGCCGCGCCGCAGACGCAGTCCTATTGCAGACGCAAGCGCAGCCGTTCGGCAAACATCTCCACTTGGGGCAGCGGAACAACCGCGATCTTCTGCTCGTCGAACAGCCGCACGACGAATTGGTGCCGCGGGTTGCCGGATAAAGGCGCAACTTCGGTAATCGCAGTAAACTCGGAATCCGCCTGGCGCGCGCGAATGCACTCCGCAGTGTAGGCTAGCACTTTGGCCTGCGCAGGATCGCGCCCAAGCGGCAGCGCCTGCAGATATCCGCGCGTGCCGTTGTAGCGGTAACCAAAATCGATGCGCATGGGATCGCCGGGCTGGGTGAACTGCTCGGCGCGAACTCCTTTTTCCATTCTCGCGAGTATGCGGTGCCTGCGAAAAACATCGTTCAATTTTGCGCGAATCCACGCGCGCGTATTTTCCAGAATTGCCGCACCGCGCCCTACCCTCGCCGGAACGGCCACGTGGTTCTGATATAGCCGCTCCAGTTCGGCGTCAAAATCGTCGTTCATGACTGCCTGTTGCGGGCTGAGTTGCAGAACGCCCGAAAGATTCTGCGACATTTTTTCAATCCATGCCGCGCTCGCTCCGGTGGCGGCAAGTTCTGACTGGAACGCCGCCGGCAAATCGCGCAGGACCGCGACATCGGCGTTGGGATGCAGCCTCCGCACCCGCACCAATTCGGATTCGTCTTTGATCAGCCGGGCGCGCGCGCGCTGTTTCTGCGGATCTTCGAGCAAGATTCCGATGTTGACCCACTCGTCGCGAATCAAATTCGGGGTGTATCGCAGAACGCGGTAAGCCAGCATAGTTCGATTCGACTCAGCCATGTTTCACTTCCAGTTGGGAAAGGGCTGTCGCGAAGAGTTTTTCGCGCTCAAAATCAGTTCGCGGACCTGCTTGCGCCTTCGCAGCAATCTTTCCAACAGCGCATAGAGCGCATCCTGGTCGAAATTGTACCACTCCGGAGGAACCTCCCGCGCGATCTCGTCGAGCGCGTTTTCCGTAATACGCTTCTCCACTCGCTCAATCCACGGCTCGAACGCGTCCCATCCGCGCACCTGCTCGTAGACGGCCGACCGCGAATAAATCCCTCGCAGTGGCGCGTCCGGAAAATTCCATTCCGACGCGTTAAAGCAGAAGCCATGATCAATCATCACAGCGCGGTACCGCTCCGCCTCCCGTTCCCGCAGAAAAATCGCCTGCCGGCCGTTTGTATTGCAGGTCCATTTGTCGAATACGAATACGCCACAAAAGTCCGTCAGATTCGCAACCTGGCGCAGTTGCTCATCCGGCAAAAAATCGTACACCACCGTTCGCGCCGGATCGCCTGGGTATTGCGAGCCAAATTCCAGACCGGGCGTGCAAGGCACTCTCCCGCGCCCCAATTGGACGACCAAATCCTCTGTTAGGGCGACCATCTCAGAAAGAACTTCGACCGCCGCCGCGCCCGCCACGGCAAGCCCGATCCGCGCCGCCAACCGTGTTCCGAGCAATTCGTTCGCCAGAATCCTTGTCCCCTGCGGATTGTTCTGGAATTTGACGATGTAATAGTTTTCGTCCTCGCAGCGCATCAAATGGGACTGCGCGCCGCCGCGCATTCTTCGTATATGTTCAATGGCCAGCGGCATCGCGCGCTATGCTAGCCAGCGTTCTCTCACGCAGCAAGAAAAACATTTTCAATTCGGGAAAAACCGCGCCATCCCGGCGTGTTCCAAGGCGGCACACAACGACGCACGTCACCCTTGTCCCGGCACGCCCGCAACATATTATCCGTCACATCGAAATTTGCGGAAACGTAGCTTGCAAGGAAAATTGGGATGGCGATGCTCCATCGTCAAGCCGCCGAGCGCTCTTCAGCCCGTCAACTTGTTGACTGCCACGATCATAATTTCGAGGATCTTTTTGAGGAGAGCTGCGTTTAGCCCATGCGCATTCCGCCGTTCACGTCAAGGACGTGCCCGGTTATATATCCTGCTTCCTCGCTGGCCAGAAAAACAATCGCCGCGGCCACATCATGGTCTGCGCCAAATCGCCCCAGCGGAATCCGCGCCTTCATTTCTTCCTTCACTTTTTCCGGCAGCGGCTCGGTCATGGGCGTGGCAATAAATCCCGGCGCCACCGCATTCACGGTGATATTTCGCGAAGCCATTTCCGTGGCAATCGCCCGCGTCAGCCCAATCAGCCCGGCCTTCGCCGCCACATAGTTCGCCTGACCTGCATTTCCTGTTTCCGCCACCACCGAAGTCACATTGATGATTCGCCCCCAGCGCTGCTTCATCATCGCGCCCAGCGCCTGCTGCGTGCATAGATGAGCCGCCGTCAGATTCGTGCGCAGCACCGTTTCCCAATCCTCCAGCTTCATCCGCAAAGCCAATCCATCGCGCGTAATCGCGGCGTTGTTCACTAAAATGTCCAGGCGCCCGAAACTCGCGAGAGCTTGCTGAAACCCCGCCTTAATTTGCTCCGCGTCGGCAACGTCCATTTTCAGCGCGAGCGCGTCGCCGCCCGCGGACTCAATCTGTTTCGCAACTTCACCTATTTTTTCCTCGTTGCGCGCCGCCAATGCCACGCGCGCTCCCGCTGATGCAAGAGCAATCGCCGTGGCACGGCCAATCCCCTGCGACGCGCCGGTAACCATCGCCACTTTTCCAGCCAGCGAAAACATTCTCAGGATTTCCTTCCGGATTCGGCTTTACGATTCCGCCACTTCCGCGCGCGCCTTGGCCACTTTATCGATGGTCGATTGCAGGCTCGCCGCGTCCTCCACGTTGAAACTGCGCACCGAGCGGTCAATTTGCCGCAGCAAGCCGCTAAGCACACGCCCCGGGCCAACCTCCACAAAAATGCGCACGCCCTGCTCGATCATCTCGTGAATGGAATCTTCCCAGCGCACCGGCAAGCACACTTGACGAATCAAAGCGTCTCGCGCCTCATCGCCCGTGGTGATCGCTTCCGCATCCACGTTGGTGATCAGCGGAACGCGCAGCGGCGCAAACACCGTCGCACGCAAATCCTGCTCTAAGCGCGCCTCCGCGGGCTTCATCAGGGCGCAATGGAAGGGCGCAGAAACCGGCAAAATCACCGCGCGCTTCGCTCCGCTCTGCGAAGCAATTTCCACCGCGCGCTTCACCGCCGCGGCAGTCCCGGAAATAACCGTCTGCTCCGACGAATTCAAATTCGCCGCGTTTACCACTTCGCCGTTCGCCGCCTTCTTGCAAATGTCCGCAACCTCGGCAGGCGCAAGTCCCAGGATCGCCGCCATCGCGCCTTCTCCGGCCGCCACCGCTTCTTGCATGTATTTTCCGCGGTGCCGCACCAACTTCACCGCCGCAGTGAAATCCAGGCTCTCGGCCGCCACCAGCGCCGAATATTCCCCAAGGCTGTGTCCTGCGACAAAATCCGGCGTCACGCCGTTTTCCTCGAGCACCCGCGCCGCCGCAACCGAAACAGTCAGAATCGCTGGCTGCGTGTTTTCCGTCAGCTTTAGTTGCTCCTCGCTGCCTGTAAAGCAGATCTCTGAAAGTGGAAATCCCAGCGCCGCATCCGCAAGTTCAAACACCTTGCGCGCGGACGGGAATTTCTCCGCCAAATCCCGCCCCATGCCGGGATATTGGGAAGCTTGCCCTGGAAATAGAAATGCCAGCTTGCTCATCTGTTTACTCGTGCGCTCGTTCGCAAATCTTAATCGGACAACGCCCCTGCTTCGACTTTCTGCGTATAAAAATCTTGAATCGCGAATTAGCTCAAAATCAGGCGCGCGCCCTAGCAGGCGCTGTGGAAAGCTCCTGCTCGATTTTCTCGTTCGCTTGAGCGCGGCAAAGTTCTGCCGCTACTCGTATGGCATTCTTGATGGCGTTCGAATTCGACCGCCCGTGTCCAATCACCGTGATTCCTCGAACACCCAGCAATGGCACGCCCCCATATTCCGAATAATCGATCTTTTTCCGGAAGTCCCCAAATGCGCGCCGCGACAGCACGTATCCCATTTGCGCGCTCAAGCTGCTCTTCAGCGCTTTCTTCAGCATTCCACCCACGTGCTCCACAAGGCCTTCGCTGATTTTTAGCACGATATTGCCGATGAAGCCATCGCAGACGATGACGTCCACATCGCCCTTGAAGAAATCCTTCCCCTCCACGTTGCCAATGAAGTTCAGCGAGGTCTGCTTCAATAAATTCGAAGCCTCGCGCGTCAATTCGTTCCCTTTCATTTCCTCTTCGCCAATCGACAGCACGCCCACGCGCGGCCGCTTGGTCCCAAAAATTGTCCGGTAATAAATTTCGCCCATTATCGCGAATTGCTCGATCTGCTCCGGTTTGGAATCCACATTCGCGCCCACATCCAGCAGCACCGAGGCGCCGCCTCTGGCATTCGGGAATGCCGCAGCCAGCGCCGGACGGTCCACAGAAGGCAGCGTACCCAGCACGAAACGCGCAATGGCCATCACTGCGCCGGTATTCCCCGCGCTCACCAGCGCATCTGCCTGCCCCTGCCGCACCATCTTCGCGCCCACATGCACAGAACTGTCGCGCTTTTTGCGAAATGCCAGCGACGGCGAGTCTTCCATGGTGATTACTTCAGTCGCGTGCACGATTTCGATAGGCAGCCCGCGCGCGGCATGGCGGCTCAATTCCGCGCGAACTTTACTTTCCAGACCGATGAGCACGACGCGCACACCATACTGACGCGCCGCGAGCACCGCTCCTTCCACTTCCGCTCGAGGAGCGTGATCGCCGCCCATGGCGTCCAGCGCAATGGTTGTCATCGATACATCGCTTTGACTGAATGGCGCTTCAGCTGAATCGCGGAGGCGATTCTCCGCAGTGAGAGTCTACTTCTACGCGGATGTGTCCACAACTGCGCGCCCCTTATAATACCCGCAGTGGGGGCACGCGCGATGCGGAAGCTTGGGCTCGTGGCAATTGGGACAATTGGTGATTGACGGCGCCTTCAGGTGATCATGCGCCCGCCGCGTGCTGGTACGTCTCTTCGAGTGACGTCGCTTTGGATTCGGCATTCCTACTCCTTTAGCGGAAACGCGCACGAACGGCTTTCCCGCGTATTCTGAATTCGTATTTTACTGTTTTTTCGGCCAGTCTTGCTTCAATCGTGCAAGCGGCGCCATGCGCGCGTCCGTCGCATGGGTTTCACAGCGGCACTCTTCTTGGTTCAAATTCGCTCCGCAGTGCGGGCACAACCCCCGGCAATCGCTGCGGCAAATCACTTTCATCGGCAGCGACAGGTTCACCTGCTCCGCCAGAACATCCGCAAGGAACAGCCCATCGCCTTCAAAAAACGCAACATCCGTATCATCCAGATTCAACCGAATTTCCTCATCTTTGCGAATCGAAGCCATGGGCCGGTAAATCAGGTCGAAATCCTTGCTCACTTCCTCGACCACGGTGTCCAAACATCGCGCGCAGGTCAGCTCCAGCCGCGTATGAAACGTGCCAAAAATGCGGATTTGCCCGTCAATCAGTTCCGCGGTCGCGCGCACTTCCAGCGGGTCAATCTGCCGGAAGTCCCCGGAATGGAAATCGAGCGTGCTGGGCGCATAACTCTTTCGTATGCGAATTTTCTTCGTGGCGAGTTCGTGTACATCCAGGAACATGACAAATCCCGTGAAAAGCAGGTGTGAAAATCCATTATAAGGCGCGGTCATTCAATGTCAAGGAAGCCTGAAACAAACATTTCTTCTGACGCGAATCAGGCACTTGCCTCTTCACGCTACGGTTTTTCCACTCGCTTAACCAGACAAAGCGAAGATTGCCTTCTGCCGGCTATAGAATCCGTTCTGGAAGATGAGACGGCGCTGGGCGCGGCGGAATCATTGTAAGGAGGCGAAGAAGGGTGAGGTCGAGAGGCAAACTGGAGTCGCCAGGCGCCGTGCGCAGACGACGAACAAGCAAAGCGATCGAGGAACTTGCTATGGCTGGCTTTCTGGTAACGCCGAAGATTCAATTGTCGCCAGTACATCTCTCGAATGCCTGGAAGAGCGCGGATAAAATCGCTCAGGGCGCAGTGGCGATGCTGCCGAACATAATTCTGGCCGCTGCAGTGTTTATCGTGTTCGCGATCGCTGCGCGGATCGGCAAATGGCTGATTTCACGCCTGGGCAAGAAAAAACGGATCCGCCAGAACGCAGCGACGCTGCTGGGCAAGCTAATGCAGCTCGCCATTCTTATGATCGGCTTCCTGACGGCTATGTCAGTCGTGGCGCCTTCGTTCCGGCTGGGCGACTTGGTCAAAATCTTGGGAATTGGCGGGGTGGCGATTGGCTTCGCGTTCAAGGACATTCTGCAGAATTTCCTGGCCGGAATATTGCTGCTGATCCATGAGCCCTTCCAAATTGGCGAGCAGATCAACGTGACCGGCCTGGAAGGCGCGGTGAACGAGATACAGTCGCGGGCAACGGTGGTAATAACGCCGGACGGTGACCATGTGGTGATTCCGAATGCCACACTCTTCACCAATCCGGTGACGGTGCGCAAAGAAAAGACTGGCGTCTTGAAGCCGCAAAAACCCGAACAGGAACAACCGGGCAGCAGTACGGAACAAGGCAGCGAAACGAAGGCGGAGAGCGGCGAGGCGAAAAAATGAGCACGGAGCAGAAAGGCTCAGAGGGCACGAACGTCAGGGCTAGCGCCTGAAATGGTCCCGAATAAGTTGTATTACAAAACGGCGGCAACCTTCTTCAAATCAGCAACGAAGCGCTTCATTTCCAGATGCCGCGTTTCCTCGTCCGGCGCGCGCAAAATCGAAGACGGATGTACGGTGGCCATCACAACGGGCGCCAGCGGAGATTCCAGGCGCTCGCCGCGATGTTTTGTAACCCGAAAGCCCTTTCCCAGCAGCGCCTGAGCCGCCGTAGCGCCCAGGCAGACGATCACTTTTGGGTGGAACAGCGCAATTTCTGCATCGAGCCAGCGCCGGCATGCCGCAATCTCAGTGGCATTTGGTTTTTTGTGAATGCGGCGCTTGCCTCGTGGCTCCCATTTGAAGTGCTTCACGGCATTGGTGACGTAAACTTTCCCGCGGTCAATTCCCGCATCGAGCAGCGCCTTGTCCAGCAACTTGCCGGCAGGACCAACAAACGGTTTGCCAGTGAGATCTTCCTGGTCCCCCGGCTGCTCACCTACAAACATGACCTTCGGCACGGCGCCGCCCCCTTCGCCGAATACCGTTTGTGTGGCGTTTTTCCAAAGACCGCAGGCCTTGCAGGTCTTTGCTTCGCGTTGAAGTTCTTCAAAGCTTGCGCCCTCGGTCGAGAGCGGCTTTTTCTCCGGCCTGGAATTGGATCGCGGCATTGCAAATTAAGATGCGACATGACGTGTTTTGCGCCAAGGGCAAAAGTTGCCGTAATGGTCTGGAAAGGACTAGAATCCCGCATGGTTAAGATTCTGTTGGTGGTGATTAAGTAAGCTATGGATCGAAGTTCCTCTGTCAGTTTCAGAAAGTGAATTTTGACGTCCAAAATAAACTTGGGAAAAGCATGAAAGTAAAATCAGCAACTCGCAAAAAAAAACCTGCTGCGCCGCCTTCTGCGCGGTTGGCCGGCGCTGCTGGCCGGAGCGATTTGCTGATTACCGCGATTGGCGCTTCCGCCGGAGGCATTGAGGCCTTCTCAGAACTAATGCGGAGCTTGCCCGTCGATACGGGAATGGCCTTCGTGCTGATTCAGCACCTCGACCCGAAGCATCACAGCATGCTCACTGAATTGGTGGCGAAACAAACCACCATGCCCGTGGAAGAAGCAACCGACGGGATAAAGGTTCAGCCGAATCACGTATACGTCATCCCGCCGAATGCAATCATGTCCATTTCCGATCACACCCTGAAGCTCACGCCGCGGTTAGATTCAGGCGTGCAAATGACCATTGATCGATTCATGCGTTCGCTCGCTGAGTCGCAAGGTAATCGCGCGATCGGCGTGATTCTGTCCGGCTATGGGACCGACGGAACTTTGGGAATGGCGGAAATTCAAGCGCAGGGCGGCGTGACCTTTGCGCAGGAGGACGCCAAGATCGACGGCATGCCCAAAAGCGTCATCGCTGCCGGGCACGCCGATTATGTCCTGCCGCCTAAAGGCATCGCCCGCGAATTGGCTCGCATTGCCCGCCATCCTTATGTCGCAAAACTGCCTCCGGCAGACAGGGAAGAGGCGCCTTCAGCAGACTCCGGCCTCAGCGCTATCTTCCAGTCTTTGCGCAGAACCACCAGTGTGGATTTTACGCTCTATCGGCAGACGACGATTCTGCGGCGCATCCACCGCCGAATGGTCGTTCACAAAATCGACAGAATTGACGACTATGTGAAATTTGTTCAGGCTAATCCGGCGGAAACCAAAGCCCTGTATCAGGACATGCTGATCAATGTCACCAGCTTCTTTCGGAATCCCGCGCTGTTCGAGGGGCTCAAAGCCCAAATATTTCCCAAGATTCTGAACAGCAGAATGCCGGATCAGCCGATTCGTGTGTGGACTCCGGGTTGTGCATCAGGCGAAGAGACCTATTCGCTTGCCATCGCGCTGCTCGAATTTCTCGGCAGCCGTGCGTCGCGTATTCCCATTCAGTTTTTCGGTACCGATGTCAGCGAAGAGGGCATCATCAAGGCGCGCAGCGGGGTATATCCTGAAAATATCCAGAGCGACGTCTCCGCGGAGCGCCTCCGGCGGTTCTTCACGAAAAGCGAAAACATGTACCGCATCAGCAAAGACATTCGCGATATGTGCATCTTTGCGAAGCACAATCTGCTGGGTGACGCCCCTTTCTCGCAGATGGATATCATCTCCTGCCGTAACCTGCTGATCTACCTCGAGCCGTCCGCGCAGACCCGCGTGATTTCGCTGTTTCATTACGCCCTGCGCTTTGCTGGATTTCTAATCCTGGGAACCTCCGAAGGCTTCGGAGCTGCTTCTCATCTTTTCGCGACAGAGGACCGCACGTTCAAGATTTTCTCCAAAAAAGGGCTGGCCACGCGCCAACTGGTTACGTTCTCCCTGAATCCCCCGTTCGAGAGCGGGGAACAAACTCCTCTTCCGGACCAATCGAAGCCTTCTGAGGCGTTCAACTACGTTGATGTTCAAAAGGAATTCGACCGCCGCTTGCTCACGCATTATGCGCCGGCCGCAGCCTTCATAAACGACGATATGGAAATCGTGCACACGCGCGGCAGCATCAGCCGGTATTTCAAGCTTGCGCCAGGACGCGCCAGTTTGAACGTTCTGAAAATGGCCCGCGAAGGGCTGTTGCTCGACTTGCGAAACGCGATTAGCAAGGCCAAGAAAGAGAACATCACCGTACGCAAGGAAAATGTGCGCGTGAAAGGGGGCGACGGAAACGGTGGCTCTGTCGCGGATCCGCCGCGCCTGGTAAATTTCGAAGTCTCGCCCGTCCGCATTGGCAGGCTCAAAGAACAATATTTTATGGTGATCTTTGAGGAAGCGCCGGCCAAACCCGCGCAAAAAAAAGGGCAAGTCCCTCGTGAACAGGCATCAGAGTCCCACTCGGGACGAATTACCAAGCTCGAACAGGAATTGGCTGCCACAAAGGAATATCTGCAATCGGTCATCGAGACCCAGGAAGCGATGAACGAGGAATTGCAGGCCGCCAACGAGGAAATCCTGTCGAGCAATGAAGAGTTGCAAAGCACTAACGAAGAACTCGAAACCGCCAAAGAGGAACTGCAGTCAGCAAACGAAGAGCTCAGCACGGTGAACGATGAACTTCGTAATCGCAATACCGAAGTCACGCAGGTGAACAACGATTTGACGAACCTGCTTACGAGCATTGACGTTGCTACGCTTATGCTCGATAGTGATTTCATCATCCGCCGCTTTACTCCGCAGGCTCAGAAAATTTTTGGTCTGGTTCCCGCTGACGTGGGGCGGCCTCTGGCGAATATTAATCCGACCATCGAAATCCCGGATTTCCAGAAGATGGTGCTGCGGGCCATGTCCGATGGGCAAACATTGGAAACAAACGTCTCAGGTAAAGAAGGCGCGTCGTACCAGGTGCGCATTTCGCCGTATCGGCTGGCAGACCATAAAATCGATGGCGCTGTAGTTATCGTAATGTCCTCTAAAGGCGCGAGCGCCACCTAGATAAGCGTTATCGTTCCCCGTTGAGCCTCGGTTCGCTGACCGAAGGTGGCGCCGGTGAAATAAACCAATATTCCTCCAGCCACTCGCCGTATAATTACCATCAGCCCTGAGGAGTTTTTGTGGCCAGGAAAAATGCCTCACGCAGCGCCCGCCTGAAAAAGCCTTCCCGGCGTGAAGCTCGCGCAGTGCTGCGCCGCAGCGCCGGTCCAGTTTCCCCTCGTTCTGATAACAAGGAATTCTTTAGTTCCTTGCTCGAGGAGCTTGAGATTGGCGTAGCGAACGTGTCGGCGGATGGCGTAATTCTCTATGCCAATTCCCGCTTAGTGCAGATGCTGCAGACGCGCGCACAGTCTGTCATTGGAGCGTCGCTCACGCGATTTATCTCGGATGCGAGCTGGCCCGCATTAAATATTGCGCTCGCGCAGGGAATGAAAGCGCCCACGCAGGGCGAAATGAAGATGATGTCGGCCTCCGGCGGCTTGCGGACCATTCAACTGTCACTGAGACCAATCCAGTTCGGCGGAATGATAACCGTCATGATCGCGGCCACCGAAGTCACCGAACTGGTCGAGAAAAACAAAGCGCTGCGCGCCACCGAAGAGTCTTTGCATCAGCTCTCTGCTCGCATACTTCAGTTGCAGGATCAAGAGCGGCGGCGCATCGCGCGCGATTTACACGACATTACCGGCCAGGAACTCGCTGTGGTGGTCATGTCTTTGAACCAGCTTGCCAATAATTTGGACAATCCCGGAGTGAATGCTCGCCAAATCCTTGGCGATGCCGTTGAATTGGTGCGCAAAATCGAAGATGAGATTCGCACACTGTCATATTTGCTGCATCCGCCCCTGCTTGATGAATTTGGGCTAAGGTCGGCGCTCAACTGGTACGTGGAAGGTTTTAGCAAAAGAAGCGGAATCGAGGTAGCCGTTGAAACCCCTCGGGACTTGCCGCGCCTGTCCGTCGAGAAAGAGACGGCGCTCTTCCGCGTCGTTCAAGAAAGCCTGACAAACGTCCTGCGCCATTCCAACAGCTCCAAAGCGCGGATCCGAATTCGCCTGAATGATGGGAGTATCCGGCTTTCTGTGGACGACGAAGGCCAGGGCATCAGCCGCGAAGCCCTCGCGAAAATCTCCGTAGGCACGGCAAGCGGCGTGGGTACCCTGGGCATGCGTGAGCGCCTGCAACAGTTGGGCGGGACGTTGAAGTTCCGTCCTCGTGCCAAGGGCACGCAAGTAGTAGCTACGCTTCCGATTGACAAGGCTGACTGGGCCATCACTGAAGAAGCGTTTTCCGATGCTGCCACGGAACAGCCAAGCGAAACCTCCGAAGCTGCTTCGACCGGGACGCGAAAGAAGCGCATCTTGATCGCGGATGACCATGAGGTTACGCGACAAGGCATCCGGAGTTTGCTGAAGGACGAGCTAGACCTGGAAATCTGCGGGGAAGCGCAGGACGGGCTGGAAGCCGTGGCCAAAGTGCGCGAGTTAAATCCTGACCTGGTAATCATGGACATCAGCATGCCCGGAGCAAGCGGCCTATCTGCCGCGACCACGATTCGCGATTCCGGAGCCAATGCCAAGATATTGTTCTTCACGACGCATACTTATTCGGAGATAGAAAGAATGAGCCGCGTCGGCGGTTTCGCGGGCTTTGTCACAAAAACGAATGCAGCGCGCGACTTGGTGCGTGGCGTGCGCGCGGTGCTTGCTGGCAATAAATTCTTCAACTCAGAAATCGTTCGCACCGCCACGGATTGAGCAACAGTTGCGCCTCGGATTTATTGCTGAAGTTCGTTCAGAAGGGATTGCAACCGCTTCATCTTTTCTTCAATTTGTTTTTTAAGCGATTCGGAACCGTCCGCCGTGCGCATAAAATGCATGGCGGCGTTGTAAGCCTTTCGCGCATGGGCCATGTTCCGCTCGCTTTTTTCAGCGTCACTGGTGGAAGTTGCTATTTCGCAAAATGTGATGGCTAGATCCAGCTCAACGTTTATAAATTCCGAGCGGAGGAGTTTTTGCCTCTCGGCTAGCACCGCTTGTCGTCGTTCACGGCTCATCTGCAACTGCGCCATCGCACCAAGAATCGCATACACCGCGTGGGGATTCCGCGAAATTTATGATCCTATCGACTGGAACAGCGAATGATTTCGCGCAGGGATGTTGCTAGCGCTTTCGAAGCTGTGCACGGTCTACGTTTCCATTGACGACCAGGCAATTCGCAGGTAACAAAGCTTTACAACGCAGGTCCGTCATACGAATGCTAGGATCGCCGCCCGACAGCCAATATCAGGAGACTGCCGTATAAGTGACGGAATAAAACTTTATTTGGCGTGGCAGCCTAACAATCGAGCGCCTATGCCGCTCAATCTCTAGCACGAAACTAAACGCTTCGTTCTTATCGCACGCCGCAAGATCGGGCGCTCGTTGTAAGAAAAGCTCCCCGGATACCGCGTTCTACTACGCCCGATTCTTGAGCGCCCAGAGCAACGCACCTGCTTCGCAGGCAGGCGGACAGATCACGCGGTAGATGTTGATCGGGTGACCGTATCTCAGTGATTCAGCACCTTATTGGCGGCGGCAATGTCGGATTGCAGGCGTGATACCCCCGCGCCCGCATCAGCGATGTATCCGTTCGCCACTTGCACCATCGCGGGGGTGGGCGGCACGAGTGCCATACTCACCTGAGACGCAATGGAGGTCAACCAAGCGCGCAGCCGGCCGGGATAGACCAGTGCGCCTTCACCGGACTGGATCTTGAGATCCACCAGATCGTCTATGTCATGGTTTAGGCTATCCAGCGCCGATTGCGCCTGAGTGCCTGAGGCGCTGTTGTTAGCTACTGCTTTCTGCAGCGCGTCACGCGCATCAATGGCCTGGTTCAGGTTCGTATCGAGCCGGTTCAGCGCGTCGTGAATCTGCATCAGCAAATTGAAACGCTGCTGCAACTCCTCCTGTGTGGTTTGCAATCGCGGGTCCAGCTTGACCACAAGCGGCTGCTTCTGCGCAGCATCTCCATAGGTGAGTGTCACGTAGTAGGTTCCCGGCAAGACTTCGGGCCCTACCGGCACGGCCGCGGCAAAACCTGAATTGAAAATGCCCTTAACGTCCACGGCATCCGGGTATCTCATGTCCCATTGGAAGTCGTTCATGCCAGGCTCAACAGCAGTCAACTTTTCTTCCTGTTGCTTTCGCGCCACTGCGGGAATACGCGACGGCGGCTGCGGTTTGCCTTTGGTTTTCAAATGCAGCGTGAAGCTGCGGATCAGGTTGCCGCTTTCCGTGCTAAAGCTCAGCTTCACCGGCGTGCTGCCGTTGTAGTCGGCCGGCAGGTGAAAAAACACCGCGACTCCGGGCGCCAAGTTCTGGCCTTCCGCTCCCCGCGGTCCAAACCCGAACCCACCGCGAGTGGCCAGCCAAGCCTGCTGCGGTTTGAATAGGTACGGCGCGCCTTCGGCTACGTGGGCAGCTCCCAACTGCTCCACAAACTGCAGGTTATCCAGCACCCAGAAGCCACGTCCGAAAGTGGCGAGCACAACTGAATGCTGCTCGGGCTGAATCTCCACATCGCTCACCCGCACCGCCGGCAGATTGAGGCTGAATGGCTGCCACTGCTGGCCCCCATCCAGACTGAAGTACACCGTGGCACTGGTACCTGCGAACAGCAGATTGGGCTCGTTCGGATCCTGCCGCACGCTCTCGATGTATTGGTCTTCGGGGAGTCCCGTGGTGATCTCCGTCCAATGCTTGCCGTAATCGGTGGTTTTGTATACGTACGGATGAAAATCGTCCCAGTCAAAGCGGCTCGCCGAGACGTATGCCGCACCCTCATTGGTGTGCGAGGGCTCGATGCAGGTGATTGTGGACCAAGTCGGCAGTGTTGGCGGGCGCACCTGGTTCCAGTGTCCGCCTCCGTCGGTGGTCACATACACCAAGCCGTCGTCGGAACCCGTCCAGATGACGTTGTCGGTGCGCGGCGAAAAAGCAATCGAAGATATGGTGTCGAACATCTCTTCGCCGGTCACATCCGCGCTAATCGGCCCGCCCGGCCGCCCCTGTTTGCTCTTGTCGTCACGCGTGAGGTCCGGACTGATCGCTTTCCAGTTGATGCCTTCGTCCAAGGTCTCAAACAGCACGTTCGCTCCCATCAACAGTTCCTTGGGATTGCCGGGGGCAAATACCACGGGATGATGAATCCAACCGTAGCGGTACTTAATCTCGGATCCCGCGAGACCAAATTTGTAGTCTGGCCACGGGCTCACATTAGTGGTCAACCCCGTCCTGCGATTCTCTTTCCACTCCATGCTGTAGTAGCCGCTGCCGTAGGTGATCCACGGCTGGCCTGGTGTCGGAACGACAAAGCTCATCTCTCCGCCTGTTACGGTTTTCCAAACCGGCGGAATACCTCCACCAGCGACGGCGCTCGGCGATTCGTCCGAACCTCGGTCCTGCTGTGCGCCGTAAATATGGAACGGAAATTGATCATCGAGATTGGCGTGATAGAACTGGCCGGTCGGCTGGTTATCCTCTGAACTGAAAGCTTTCCCGCCATTTTGGGTGACAGTTGCCCCGCCATCATTGCCTTCGATGAAGATTTGGGGATTGTTTGGATTGATCCACAGCACGTGGTTGTCGCCATGCGGTGGATGCAGAGCGGTCAGCGTCTTCCCTTTGTCGTGCGATACATACACTCCCACGTTGGGAAGGTAGATTGTATTTGGGTCTTTGGGGTCCACATACACGTTCATGTAATAGAAGGCGCGTTGCGTTATATCCATGCTGTTGTTGATCAGATCCCAGCTCTGGCCGGCATTATCGGACCGAAACAGGCCGCCCGCCTGGCCCTTGTAATCCGCCTGAATCAGTGCGTACACAACATTGGGGCTGCTGGGCGCCACCGCGATGCCCACTCTTCCGAAAATGCCAGTCGGCAATCCTGAACTGTGCGAGATGTTGGTCCAGTTCGCACCGCCGTCGGCGGTCTTGTAGATGCCGCTGCCCGGTCCGCCGCTCGAAAACGTCCAGTGCCTCCGGGACATCTGCCACATCGCGGCATACACCACTTGCGGATTGGATGGATCCATTGCCATGCTGATCGCGCCGGTGTCGTCGTTGACGTACAGAATCTTCTTCCAGGTCTTGCCGCCATCGGTTGTCTTGAATACACCGCGGTCCGGATTGGTCCCGAACAAATGGCCCAGCGCCGCGACATACACAACATCAGGATTATTGGGGTCCACAAGAATCCAGCTGATGATGTGCGTCTCGCCCAGTCCGATGAATGTCCAGTTCTTTCCGCCATCGGTGGACTTGTACATCCCCTCCCCGGTCAGGACAGTGTTGCGGGGAGCTGAATCGCCAGTACCCACGTAGATAATCTTCGGATTGGAGGGCGCAATCGCCATGGCGCCGATATTGTTGCACTTGAAATCCTTGTCGGAGATGTTCTTCCAGCTATGGCCGTAATCTTCGCTCTCCCAAACGCCCCCGCCCGCCGTGCCCATGTAAAAGACGTTGGGCTCGTCGGCGATGCCGGCTACCGTAGTAACGCGTCCGCCGGTATAGGGACCGACGCTACGCCAGCGCGGGGCGCTAGTGAGCTGGCTTGATGGCGCGGCTGCTGCAAACGCCGCCGGCAAAGCTAGGGACAGAACGGAAAGCAGCAAAACGCATCGTGCTTTGAACATGGCAGTGGGCCTCTCTTTTAATGAATTCATTCTATAGAATCCAAATCCGCCTCGGCGGCAGTGCCCTACTCTATAGGACAAAAGCATCGCCGTCACAGCTCCCTATTTTTCAGATCGCAGGTCGGCAGCATACCTGTTGCGCAGCGGCTCTCGCCGCTTCTTTGACCGATAGGATGTTCGCGACACCGCATTTCACAACAGCGACAATTAAGAATGCAAGCCCATTCTGCAGGGAAAGGGCGCACTCGCACCTTCTCCCTTGCCGACCCTCTCAACTCGCAATGTTCCTCTGCATGAAAAGTCGGGGAGTACGTACTCCGTTTTGAATGAAGGGAAGATCCGCGGCCCGCGAGTAACCGAATGAAAGGATTTGGCTCCCCGGGCTAGATTCGAACTAGCAACCCTTCGGTTAACAGCCGAATGCTCTACCGTTGAGCTACCGGGGAACCGCGCAACATATTCGTTTTCATTCTAGTACAGCTATCGAAATGATGCCCGTTAAGCCGTTGGTTCCAACTTCGGTCCAACTGTGTGATTTTGTCGAACTTCTTTGATGAAATCAAGAAAATCGGATGACTGATTTTCAAAGACTTGGACGGAGTGTTCTGCGAGGAATTCGCGAGCATTCGGCAGCACACCGAGTGCTCTTTTCCATAAGAAAAACGCAACCAATGTCTGACCGGCGAAGTAGTTATTCCACCTACATAATTGGCAGCGGAATCGTTCTGGGAATAATACCGTCCCTTTCCTCTCGATGAACGGCAATACTGGCATTACTGCCATTACTGCTGCGCTGCCACCAGCCTTCTCGCTGCGGCAGAATCTCGGCCGCCACGTCGCGCCCGTGATGCGCACCCGCGCGCGATGCACTTCCCCTTTCGTCTTCGCTGGCACGGGTCGCTACTTGGAAACTCTCCATAAACGGTGGAAATCCTGGAAGATATGCGATGGACACTCCCGGATATCGGTTGACCGTATTCTGTGGCCATCCGCAGACCCACGCTCTTCTACCCTCTTCTTCCGAGATTGCTTGCCGAAAGAAAGCGAGCGCTTGTCCCTGGACGGAGCAAATCGATTTGAATTCTTTGCAGTGACCGCCATCACCATTGCTTGTGACGGTTGCACTTGCCGCGCTGCAAGGGGCGCGCTAGCGTCTCGCGGCATTACCTATCAATCAGGCGGCAGAGGTACGACCCGACAAACTCCCAGCGAGGGAATATGGACGACACTACGCGAAATCTAAGGCATTTACGACGGGCTTCCGGAGTTTTCCTTTTCCTGGCGCTGAGCGGACTCGTGCCTTTCCTCATCCGATACGGCGTGTTGTCGCAGTGGATTCTCTTGCTGCACATTCTGATAGGGGTATTGGCCGCAGTGCCGCTCACGCTCATTTTCTGGAAACATGGCCGCAACGCAAGCCATGCTCAACGGACGCGGTGGTCGAGCCCCGGTCTCTGGGCTGGGCTAGGTTGGATCGCGCTTGCTGTTAGTGGGTTTTGGCTGGTGGCAAAAGGGATTGGAGGAGTCTTCGTACCCTACCGCATGCACTACTTTCACTTGGCCGCCGGCATTGTCCTCGGAGCCGCAGGGCTATTTCACATCGGATACGGCCTCGTCCGAAGCCAATTCCCTCGATCTCGCTATAGCGACTTGGTTCGCCCTGTATTTCTCTGGAGCATCGTTTTCGTTGTGGGCGCGACTGGGATCCTCGTTGCGCGACGGCAGAAGAATCTGGCAGCCGCGAATTTCAGCCCATCGAACGCTCGCACCACGACGGGCAAAGTGATCCCGGCGCAACTGATGGTCGGTTCGGCATCTTGCGGCACGTCGGGCTGCCACAGCACTATTTACAGGGAGTGGGTACCCAGCGCTCATCACTATTCGGCAATCGACCCTTTTTATGAAACCATCAAAGCCAATTATATTCACGACCGAGGCCCTAATTCGCCCCGCTATTGTGCGGGATGCCATGAGCCCGTGTCCCTTGTCGCCGGCGAAAATATCCTGGCGCGCACGGGAAGCAGCGGCGCTGAGGGAAGTTCTTGCGTTTTCTGTCATGCGCTCCGCGACACCGAGACCCGCGGAAACGCCAATTATGCAGTTAGGTCTCCCGATCCGTATCTTTTCGAGCTGTCCTCGAATTCGGCATTGCGCAGAATCGCGGACATGCTGATTCGGCTTCACCCGGAACAGCATCAACGCGATTACGCCGTCAAACCTTCCGAAACCGCGGAATTCTGCGGCACATGTCACAAGCAGTACATCAGCAAAGAAGAGAACGGCTGGGGGTTTGTGCAGCTTCAGGATCAATATGACAACTGGAAAAATGGACCCTGGCACACCGACCCGCGCCGGAATCTGCAATGTCAGGATTGCCATATGCCCGAGGTCGCCACGGACGATCCGGCGCGCAACGCCCAGGGCTTCATCCATGACCACCGCATCCTGGCATCGAATAACTATGTTCCGGAAATGCTTGGACTGCCCGGCGCCAAACGGCAGACGGAGATGGTGAGCGACTGGCTTGCCGGCCGGACGGTGATTCCGGAGATTGCGAAGGTCTGGCCAGCGGGTCCGATCGTGCCCGTAAATTTGGAGCCGGAAGGATCATTTTCCCCCGGCCGCCCGGCAAGCGTCCGAGCTCTGGTGACCAACTTGAAAGTTGGCCACGAATTCCCAACCGGGCCGCTCGACGTTATCGAAGTCTGGCTGGAGTTCCAGGTGAGCGACGGTCGCGGGCGCTCTGTTTATTCCGCAGGCACGCTCAGCCAAGACGGGAGCATTCAGGGGAAAACGGTCGAATATCGTTCCTATCTGCTCGACAGGAATGCGCAGCCCGTGTTCACCCATGCTCTGTGGAACGTTGTTGGCGCGCGCGACAAGCGGGTGATATTGCCCGGCGGCAGCGATACAACGGTCTTTCACTTCCCGATTCCGCGGAACGCCGCGGGACCGCTCCGATGCGACGTTCGTTTGCTCTATCGCAAATTCAACTTCCAAACGCAGGCTCGGCTCTTTCCTGCTGGCCACGGACCGAAGATCCCGATCGTCGTAATTTCCCAGGCGAGAATCGAGATCCCGCTCGTCGCGCAGAAAAGGCGTAGCGCTGCCGGAGCCGTAACGAAAACCCTGCGATGAGGCGCCGCGAGTGCCTGCGCTGGCTTGCAGCCCTGCCGCTTGTGGCAGCAGCCGGATGCCGCGAGACCCCGACACAATCGCCGAAAGCGGGTGTGCGATCCGGCCCAGCAGCTCCAACTTTCCACGACGTCACTGCGCTCTCGGGATTGCACTTTGTTCACTCGGTTGGTACTCGCAGTAGCCTGCTGCCGGAAGACATGGGTTCCGGCCTTGCTTGGGGCGATTATGACAATGACGGCTATCCCGATCTCTATGTTGTGAATCAGGCTGGAGCGTTTGCCTCGGGGCATTTCGAAGGTCCTGGCGACCGGCTTTATCACAACAATGGCAACGGCACATTCACTGACGTTACCGAAAGCGCCGGTCTAGAGTACGTGCACTTCGGAATGGGAGCTTATTGGGGCGATTACGACAATGACGGGCTGCTGGACCTTTTTGTCACCGGCGTAGGCGGCACGAAGCTCTACCACAACGAAGGCAATGGCCGCTTCCGTGACGTCACGCACGAGAGCGGCGTTTACGATCCTTTGTGGAGCAGCAGCGCGATCTGGGTGGATTTTGACAACGACGGCTGGCTCGACCTGTATGTTCTGCACTATGTGGATTACCCGCACGACCTTGCCCATCTGCGTTTTGCAGCCGAGCGACAGTACGGAGTGGTTGTGCCGGCAGCGCTGAATCCGCGCTCGTTTCGCCCGCAGCCGAACCGCCTGCTACGCAACAACCATAACGGCACCTTCACCGACGTCACGCGTCGCGCCGGCATTGCCGATGCGGATGGCCGCAGCCTCGTTGTCACCGCTGCCGACTTCAACCTGGACGGCTGGCCTGAACTCTACGTCGGGAACGATCTAAGCATGAACCGTTTCTTCCTGAATGAAAGAAACAGCCGCTTCGCCGATCGCAGCACGCAGACCTTCACTTCGGAAAACAAGGGAACCATGGGGCTCGCCGTCGCCGATTTTGACTTCGATGGCGATCTTGATTTCTTCGTTTCCCACTGGCTATCCCTAGGCGCTTCCCTCTATCAGAATTTGCTGGTCGAGACCCACCGGCTGAACTTTGCCGACGACGCCGAACTGGTTAACCTCGCCTACATTTCTCTGCCCATGGTCAGCTGGGGATGCACGTTTCTCGATTATGACAACGACGGTCTGCTCGATCTCGTCGTTGTGAATGGAAATACGCTGGAAAATCCCGAAGATTCCAGCCTGCTCGTGCCACAGAAGCCATTCTTGTTCCACTACGACGGCACCGCGTTCCACAATGTCGTTTCCTCCGTCACGCCAGAGCTCGATCGCCCGCTCAATGCGCGCGGCTTGGCTGCAGCCGACTTCGATAACGATGGCGACATGGATTTCGCGATTTCATGCAATCGTGGTTCGTTGATTTTAATGCGCGCTGACGGCGCCGAGCTTGGCAATTGGATCAAGGTGGATCTCCAAGGGACCAAAAGCAACCGTCAAGGCATTGGCGCTCTGGTTCGAGTATCGGCAGGAGGCCGAAACTACTTGCAAGCTTACGGAAGTCAGGGCTCTTACCTTTCGCAGCACGCGACCCCCTTGCATTTCGGCCTCGGCAAAGCAGCATTGGTAGAGCGGATTGAAGTCATGTGGCCGAGCGGCCGGCGCCAGAATCTTACCAATCTGAGATCCCGGCAAACACTGCATCTGCGCGAAGACTGAGCGATAGCTCACAAACGTGTGCGCGATTGCAAAGCCTGCACGGAGCGCCAGCACCAACGAAATCATTCTCGGCAAAGTGGACGAATTCATTGCTAGGTTGCAGGGCGCACATACGGGACAACAGTCCGCGACTATCCGCATCCCATTTCAGGTCACGAACACATCCGCTTATTAATCCTGGCAGGCAAATGGGAAGGTGAATACCGCAGCCTATTGCAGGCGCTGGGTCTTTGAATCGAAACCTATCAGAGAATCGAAGATGGCGAGAACGTGCCGGCGATATTCGGCAATTCTTTCAAAGTTGGACCGCTGTTCCGGCTGGCGCACGCATTCGCGATCCCATTTGGCCAGAACAGCGGCAGGAACTTCAATGTCACGGCGCAGCTCCTCGGCCGAATGCCCGCGCAAAAACAGCCCATAAAAGAAGGCCGCTTCCCGCTGCGGAAATTCCAGTTCGCGAAGCGGGTCTTCCAGAGCGTTCGTCAACGTAGCCGGATTTGCCTGTGTCGCCATATCGCAAAAAGGCAGTTTACCGATTTCATCGTCGGCGTCAAGAGCGGATGCAATAGTTGTAGGGCGTAAGAGCAAAGGCGTCAGTAGCGGCTCCGGCTGGCCCGGAGAAACATTTGCAGAGCGGTGACGTTCGCCTGGTCGCTGCCCACGCGCAGCGCATCCACCGGCAGGCCAAGCACCTCCGCCTGCTCCAGACTAAGTCCAGCATCGTCCAGCTCGGCCAAGCTATAGCCCTCTGCCGGAACCAAGCGGTTGCGAGCGGAGCGATCCACAGGCCGCGGAGGATTCACCGCTGCGCCGCGCCTGCGTACCCGGTTGAAAAACTCGTCCCAGTCTCGGCGGATCCACATGGGACCCTCCCTCTCGCAAATCCAACTGCCTGGTTAGATGCGCGAATTCTTCTGAGCGTCGCACCAGTACGAAATTACCCGATGCGCCGTGGATTGTAACCCCCACTGTCAAGAAATGTCGCACTTCCCCGTGCTGTGTATCGATAACGTTACGAATCAGATGGGCACATTGGATTTGGTATCCAAAGCATGCCCCTCGCGAGAAGCGATCCCGCGCTTGGCTTGCTATAATGTCCCAAATGGACGCGGAACCATCACCGGTGAACCAGCCCGCCGTTGTCATTCATTATCATGAACTTTGGCTCAAGGGCGGCAATCGCCGCTTCTTCGTATCGAAGCTGGTCGCAAATCTGCGCGCAGCTTTGGAAGGCATTTCCATCGAGAAAATTGAGCGGCCAAATGACCGCCTGATTGTCCGTGCGTGCAATGATGCCTCGCTCGATGAAATTCTGCGGCGCATCGAACGAGTCTCAGGAGTCGCCTACTACGCTCTCGCGCGCGCTGTAGAGCCAAACCTCGATGCGCTCTGTGAGGCCGCCTGGCAAGAAATACAGCCCATCTCCTTCGCAACATTTGCGGTTCGCGCCAAGCGCAGTGACAAATCTTTTAGCCATCGCAGCGCGGAAATCGAAAAAATTGTCGGCAAATATATACTCGATTCGCTCGAATCCGCTGGCCGCCACGCTCGCGTGAAGCTTAACAGTCCGGATGTGACCTGCCGCATCGAAATTACTTCGGGTCCCGCGCTCGTCTACGCCCGCAAAATTCCTGGCCCCGGAGGCTTGCCTGCCAACACCGCTGGCAAAATGATGTGCCTCCTTTCGGGCGGCTTTGACTCCGCCGTTGCGGCTTTCATCATGATGAAACGCGGGGCGCACCTGTCCTTCGCGCATTTTTATGGCAGCGGCGCGCGTCCCGGCGAATCTTCATTTCACGTCGCTCGCCAGCTTGTTCGCCAGCTCGTTCCCTGGCAATTCACCGCGAAGCTCTATCGCGTGCCTTTTGAATCCATTCAGCGCGAAATTGTCCGTTACGCGCCTGAAAGCTGCCGCGTGTTGCTCTACCGCCGCATGATGTTGCGAATTGCTGAAGTTCTGGCGCAGCGAAATGGCGCCCTGGCCTTGGTTACGGGCGACAGCCTTGCACAAGTTGCTTCGCAAACGCTGCGCAATCTGGTGGCGGTCGAAGCTGCCGCAAAAATGCCCGTATTTCGTCCACTCGTGGGCGCCGATAAAATGGAGATCATCGAGACCGCGCACAAGATCGGCACGCACGATATCTCGGCTGAACCCTTTCACGATTGCTGCCCGATTTTCCTGCCGCGCAGCCCGGTATTACACTCCTCTGCCGTTGAATTGGAATCAGCGGAAAGTAATTTGGATATTCGGAGGCTGGTTCGCGAAGGCGTCGAGAGCGCGGCGCTCGAAACATTTCGCTATCGCAATGGCGAAGTCGAAATCAATGAAGTGCCGCCGAAAACCAAGCGCAACATTGCAATCGCGTAGTCCTGGCTACTTTTCATCCTCTGCATTGCCTTTAACTGCGGTAACTCGCATTGATGCGCACATAATCGCCAGTGAAGTCGCATGTCCAGATGCGCGCTGCGCGTTTGCCGGCGTGCAAATCCAGCACAATGGGAACATATTTGGCGAGCAGCTTGCGATGCGCGGCTCGTTCATCAAACTGGCGCGCACAGCCGTTACGGCACATCAAGATGCCTGCCATGCGCACCTCAGCATGGTCTGGATCGAAGCGCACGCCCGCGCGTCCCGCGGCAGCCAGAATGCGTCCCCAGTTGGGATCGCCGCCGGCAAGCGCCGTCTTCACCAGCGGTGAATTCGCAATCGTTCGCGCAATTTCATCTGCGTCGCGATAGGAGGCTGCGCCACGCACTTCTATTTCGATCACCCGATGTGCGCCCTCGCCATCGCCAACAATCTGCAACGCCAGTGACCGGCAAACGGATTCAAGCGCCGCACGGAATTTGCGGTAATCGGCGGCACCTTCACGAATAGCCGGCGCATCGGAAGCGCCATTCGCCAGGAGCGCCAGCGTGTCGTTCGTCGAAGTGTCCCCGTCCACGGTGATAGCGTTGAATGTCGTGGCAACCGCTTCGCGCAGCGCGCTGCGGAGAATCACTGGCGAAGCTTTTGCGTCCGTTGCAACAAACGCCAGCATCGTCGCCATGCGTGGATGAATCATTCCCGCGCCCTTCGCGCACCCGAGCAACCGCACTCTCTTGCCTCCGATGAGGCAATCCGCCGCGGCCCACTTGGGGTGCGTGTCTGTGGTCATTATGGCCCGCGCGAATTTCTCGAATGATTTCGGATTCGCATCCCGGTTAGCACTCAGCGCGGGAATAGCGCGCAAAATCCGTTCGACGCGAAACGGCATGCCGATCACGCCCGTCGAGCAAACGAGGATTTGCGCGGCGCGGCAGCCAATCGCCCGCGCTGCGGCCATTGCCGTTTGTCGTGAGGCGGCGAGCCCTGCGGCGCCCGTCGCGCAATTCGCGTTTCCGGAATTCACGATTACGCCCCGCATTCGCGAAGCCGAATGGCGAATGTGCTCCTGTGACACCAGCACAGGCGCCGCCTTCACGCAATTCGTTGTGAACACGCAGGCCGCTGTTGCCGGCGCTTCGCTGACGAGGAAGCCCAGGTCGAATCCGGATTTCTTCAATCCGCAGGCCGTCGCGGAGAAGGTGAAGGCTCGCGGCAAACTCGAGGCGGAAAAGGCAGGCATTTTCAGGCTGGAGAACTTGCCACTTCGTCTAAAATCGGCAGCGAAAGTCTTTCCGCGACCACTGTGGCAATCACCGCTGTCAGACGGCAGCGGCGAGCCTTAGGGCAGGTCCGGCAATCGCGCTCGATTTTTTCCGGCAGCGCGCGCCGCGAAGATGTCGCAAATCCGTAGCGCACAAAGAAATCCGGCGCATGGGTCACCGCAAAAACCCGCGCAATATTGCGCAACCGCGCCTCGGCTAGCGCAAATTGCACAAGTTTTCCGCCCAGCCCTTGGCCGCGTATCTCAGAATTCACAGCAAGTGACCGAATTTCCGCAAGATTTGCGCCATAGCTTTCGAGAGCTACACATCCGGCGATGCGCCGTTTATCTTCGACGACAAGAAATTGCGCGATATGCTCGCGTATGTTCTCTTCGCTGCGCGCGAGCAGGATTCCTTGCTCGGCATAATGCGCAATCAGCGCATAAATCGCCGCCGCATCGCCGGAGCGCGCGCGTCGCGTTCTCAAACCTTTTTCTCCGCGAAAGCGAGCCGTTCTCTTGCATCTTCCAGCGCTTTGCGTACAGCTGATGGAGCAGTCCCGCCTGTTGAATTGCGTCGGTTAAGAGAAGCCTCGGCGTTCAGTGCGCTCACAAAATCCGATTCGAACGCGCCAGAATATGCCTTCAGTTTTTCGAGAGGCCATTCGCTCAGCTGTTGATCTTGTTTTTCACTCTCGCGAATGAGCGCTCCAACAATTTCGTGCGCCTGACGAAAAGGAATGCCCTTCGCCACCAGGTAGTCAGCGACTTCCGTCGCGAGCAAACCTTGCTCCTGCACGCTCGCGCGCAATTTACGTTCGTCGAATTTCGTCGTGGCTATGGCGCCTGCGGCGATTTGAATCATGCCCAGCGTTTGATCATGCGCGTCAAACAGCGGCTCCTTATCCTCTTGCAAATCCCGCTGGTAACTTGAAGGCAGGCCTTTCATCGTAACCAGCAGGGCCACCAGCGCGCCCGTCACGCGCCCGCATTTTCCGCGAATCAATTCCCAGGCATCGGGGTTTTTCTTTTGCGGCATCAGACTGCTTCCCGTTGAATACTCATCCGGCAAAACCACAAATCCAAATCCCGGGGAAGCAAAGAGAATCATGTCCTCCGCCAGGCGCGATAAATGGCTGGCAAGAACACTGAGCGCAAACAAATAATCGAGAGCAAAATCGCGGCGGCTCACGGAATCGAGGCTGTTTCGCGTAACCTGCGCGAAGCCCAAATCCTTTGCCAGAGCTTGCCGGTCAACAGGAAAGGCGCAGCCGGCGAACGCTCCCGTTCCCAGTGGGCACGCGTCGGCCGCATTGGCCGCAAATTCGAAACGCTCAAGGTCGTGAAAAAATGCTTCCGCATGCGCGAGCAGGAAATGCGAGAGCAAAATTGGCTGAGCCGGTTGCATGTGCGTCATGCCCGCTATCGGCACGCCAAAATTCCTTTCGGCCTGGTCGAGAAATGCGCGGATCAACAGGCATGTCGCGCCGCGCATTTGCGCTGCCGCGTCTTTCACGAACATGCGGAATTCCGTGGCGATCATCTCGTTACGGCTGCGGCCCGTGTGCAGCTTCTGGCCAACCGCACCCAGCTTTTCCGTCAGCGCCGATTCCACAAAATGATGCACGTCCTCAGCAGCGGAAGCGTCCAGCCATGCCGGTTCAGCGGCTGCGCGTTTCTCAATTTGTTCGAGCGCCGCGCAGATTTGTCCCGTTTCCGTCGCCGTGAGGATTCCGATTTTCTCCAGCCCGCGCGTCCACGCCCGATCGAGTTTCAGTTCAAACGGGAGCAGCCGCCGGTCAAATCCGAACGAGCGCTCGAATTCATAAAACGCTTTGTCCGGCGCCTGCTCAAAGCGCCCGCCCCACATTTTCTTTTGCGCTGCTTCGCTCAATGCGCAGCCTCGCTCTTGGCGGGAATGGTTATCGGCAGCGCGAACAAATTAATGAAACCCTCGGCGTCCTTTGGGTTGTAGCCGGTCATGGTGAAGCTCGCTAGATTCGTTCGATAGAGCGAATTCGCAGACTCGCGCGACGTTACGTCGACGTTGCCCTTGAAAAGGCTCAAGCCAACCGCGCCGGTCACGCGGCTCTGCGACGATGCGAAAAACGCGTCCAGCGACTCGCGCAGTGGAGTGAACCACATTCCGTAATAAACCATCTCCGCGTACCGCAAAGACAAATGCTGCTGGAAATGCAGCGTCTCCCGGTCAAGGCACAACGCTTCCAGCTCGCGATGCGCAGCCACCAGCAGAGTCCCGCCCGGCGTTTCGTACGCGCCGCGCGACTTGATTCCTACCAGGCGATTTTCGACCATATCCATGCGGCCAACGCCGTTTCTCGCTGCCACGTCATTGAGCGTCTCAAGCAAGGCCAGCGGGCCCAATTTCTTGCCGTTCACCGAGACGGGTATTCCCGCTTCAAATCCGATTTTTACTTCGGTCGGCTGATTCGGCGCCATTGCCGGCGAAATCACCCATTGCCACATCGCCTCTTCCGGCGCATTCGCCGGATCTTCCAGACGGCCGCCTTCATGGCTCAGGTGCCAAATATTGCGGTCGCGGCTGTAGATATTCTTTGTGGTTTGTTCGACCGGCACATTGTGTTCGCGCGCATAAGCGATTGCTTCTTCGCGTGAACTGATTTTCCATTCGCGCCATGGCGCAATGATTTTCAATTCCGGCGCGAGCGCTTTCACCGCCAATTCAAACCGCACCTGATCGTTCCCTTTGCCTGTGCAGCCGTGCGCCACAGCATCCGCCCCGAGTTTGCGCGCAAGCTCCGCCTGTCTGCGCCCAAGTATCGGCCGCGCAAACGACGTGCCCAGCAGATATTTGTGCTCGTAAACGGCGCCCGCCCGCAGCGTCGGCCAGATGTAGTCCTTGATGAACTCCTCGCGCAAATCTTCAACGTATGCGGCGCTCGCTCCCGTCGCCAGCGCTTTCCGACGCGCCGCCTCCAGGTCTTCCTTCTGCCCCAGATCGCCAATCATGGCGATCACTTCGCACTGATAATTCTCCTTCAGCCACGGAATAATGATGGAGGTGTCAAGTCCTCCGGAATAGGCCAAAACCACTTTCTTTGCCAACGTTTTCTCCTTAGCCAAGCAAGGTGAGCAAAATCGCTTTTTGGACGTGCAGGCGGTTCTCTGCCTGATCGAACACGATCGATTGCGGCGAATCGATTACCTCGGCGGCAACTTCCGAGCCACGATGCGCCGGCAAACAGTGCATAAATACTGCCTCAGGATCCGCCTGCTGCCGCAGAGCGGCACTCACCTGATACGGGGCGAAAATCTTTTCTCGCTGCGCCGCTTCATCCTCCTGGCCCATGCTCGCCCACACATCTGTGTAGATTGCCTGCGCTCCATTTACCGCCTCATACGCCGAACGTAAAATTTCTATCTTCCCGCGGCTTTCGCGCGCCGCCCGCCGCGCTTCAGACACCACTGCGGGATCCGGTTCGTAACCCGCCGGCGTCGCCACGCGCACATGCACTCCGAGCCGGGAGCCCACCGTCAACAATGAATGGCATACATTATTTCCATCCCCGATGTATGCGACCTTCAATCCGCGCAGGCCGCCAAATCGCTCCTCCAGGGTAAAGAAATCGGCATACGCCTGGCAGGGATGGCAGCGATCCGAGAGCGCGTTAATGATCGGTATTGACGAATTCTCCGCCAGCTCTTCCAACACTTCGTGTTCGAACACTCGCGCCACAATTCCCTGAACCCAGCGGTCCAGATTCCTCGCCACGTCGCGAACCGATTCGCGGGCGCCCAGCCTCGATTGCGTGTGGTCCAGGAAAACCGCGCCGCCGCCCATGCTCGAAATACCTACTTCAAATGTGACTCGCGTGCGCAGCGATGGCTTTTCGAAAATCAGCGCCAAAAAACGTCCCGCCAGCGCACTCCGAAACCGTTCCGGCCGCGCTTTAATGTCTGCCGCCAGATGGTAAAGTTCGTGTATTTGCTCGCTGTTCCACTCATTGCCCGTCAAGAGATCTGACGCCAGCTTCGGCATCGTCGCGGTGGCTGTGATCGCGTTCATTGTTACCTCGCTGCGGCGTGAGCGTGCGCTCCAACCGTTTCCTCAGTTCGAGTAGGGTGTTGCTCCTGAGCCGCAACCTTTTCCTGCCATACTCTGCGTGGAGCTTTCTCTAAAACGACTTCGAGCTTCTTCAGAAATTCATTCACATGCCGCGCGCGAATCACGAACGGTGGAAGGAAGCGCAAAATGTGCTCATGCGTGCAATTGATGATCAGTCCCTGGCGCAAAGCTCCCTCAACAATCGACGCTCCTTCAATCGTCAGATCCAGTCCAAGGATCAATCCTTCGCCGCGCACTTCGCGGACAAAATCAAAGCGTGCCTGCAATTTTTTCAGGCCGTTTCTTATTTCCGCGCTGCGCTCGTGAACGTTTTCCATTAGCTTTTCATCTTCAACGGTCTTGAGAAATTCCAGCGCTACCGCGCACACCAGCGGCCCGCCGCCGAAAGTCGTTCCGTGAATCCCCGGCGTAAATGCCGCGGAAAACTTCTCATTCGCAATCAGCGCGCCTAAAGGCAAGCCGCCGGCAAGCGGCTTGGCCACCGTCACGATGTCCGGCTTGGCGCCAAATTTCTGGTACGCGAATCGCCGGCCCGTCCGCCCCAAACCGCACTGGATCTCATCGGCAATCAGCGCAGCATCGTTTGTGGTTGCAAGTTCGCGCGCACGCTCCCAAAATTCTTCGCTAATAGCGGAAATTCCGCCTTCCCCTTGAATCGTTTCGATAACAATTGCGCCAACCCGCTCGTCGAATTTCCTTGCGAGGTCCGCCACATCGTTAAAACGAACGAATTCCGCGCCCGGCACCAGCGGCTCGAATGGCTCGCGATATTTCGCCGGATACGTAATCGAGACGGCCCCAAAAGTCCGCCCATGAAACGAATTCTCCAGCGCCAGAATCCGTGTCTTCGGCGCAGCGCCAGGCGCCGCGTTTTTCTTTGCATACGCCCGCGCCAGCTTTAGCGCGCCCTCAATCGCCTCTGTGCCGCTATTCGTAAAAAAAACGCGGTCCAATCCCGACCATTCGGCTAGTTTCTTTGCGAGCGGCCCTTGAAATGGATTGTGAAACAAATTCGACAAGTGAATCGCGCGGCCCGCTTCGGCTCGAATAACTTTAACGAGCCGCGGATGCGAATAGCCCAGCGCGTTCACCGCGATTCCGCCAAGGAAATCCAGATAAGCATTGCCCGCGGAGTCGTACAGGTAGCAGCCCTTGCCGTGAGAAAACACAACCGCGGGCCGCCGGTATGTCCCCATCAAATACCGACCAGCTTCGCGAAGAATCGCAGACACATCGCCGCTATGTCCTTTGCGATTCGCCTTCGACGCCGCTATTTTTCGCTTTTTCATGTGTCCTATTGCGCCGCCTGTGCTGCAAATTTGCGCTCTTTAGCCACAGGCATCGGCAGCACGCGCGTTCCCGAACCTCTTGTCCCGTTTGTCGCCGAGCGAAGCGCGCGCACGTTGGTCCCTCCGACGATTCGCACTTGCTGCACGCCGCCGGCAAGAGCGCGCTTGGCCGCTTCCAGCTTCAAAATCATTCCGCCGGAGACTTTTTGCTGCCGAATCAAATCTTCGATCTCCGTGCTGCTGACTCGGTCCAGCACCTTGTCGCCATCCAACACGCCAGCTACATCCGTCAAGAAAATCAGCTTGTCCGCCTGGCAGTATTCCGCCGCCGCGGCGGCCATATGGTCTGCGTTGATGTTATAAAGCTCGCCGTCAAATCCCATTCCCAGGCAGCAGGCCACCGGCACAATCCCGGCGCGCCAAAGTGAGCTCAAAAAATCCAAATTCACGCCCGTCAAATACCCAACGTAGCCAAGCCCGCCCGCGTCGCCTTCGTGGCACATCGGCTCAGCGAGAAAACACGCCGAGTCCGCCGCCGAAATCCCAACTGCATTCTGCCCCGCAAGGGAAATCGCGCCTGCCAGCCTTTTGTTGAGCAGCCCCGCGAATACCATTACTGCCGCATCGCGCGTTTCGCGGTCGGTAACGCGCAGCCCTCGCACAAATCGCGAAGTGATTCCCATTCGCGCCAGCGTCGCGCTGAAAATCTTTCCGCCGCCGTGGATCACCAGGAGCTCATGGCCGGCCTTCGCTGCGTCGGCGATTTGCTGCGCCAACCGGCGAACCACCGCGTCATCGTCCAACAGCGCTCCTGCGAGTTTTACGACGATTCTCATATCAGCCCTGTCGACTCCGCATAGCCTTGCATTAAATTCAAGTTCTGCACCGCTTGTCCGGCAGCGCCTTTGCCCAGATTGTCCAGGCAAGAAACCACCACAATGCGCTCTCCGGATTCGTCCAGCGCAAAACCCAAATCGCAGAAATTCGTGCGGGTCACGTGCTGCAACTCCGGGAGCTTCCCTGCGGGCCAAATGCGAATCATCGGGCGCGCGGCATAAAACTTGCGAAATTCCGCCTCGATTTCCTCCTTGCGCCGCGATTCCTTCAGCCAAAACGAAAGAGTGGACAAAATTCCGCGCTCCAGCGGCAGCAGATGCGTAGTGAAAATCAAATGCGTCGGGTCGATTCCCGCGTGCTCGGTAATTTCAGGCGTGTGCCGGTGCGTGAACACGCCATAAGCGCGGAAGTTCTCGTTCACCTCCACAAAATTCGTCTCGCGCTTCGGCTCTTTCCCCGCGCCGCTTGCGCCGGATTTGCAATCGCACACAATTCCGCGCGTCATGTCCACCCAGCCAGCCTCAATAAGCGGCCGCAATCCCAGAATCACCGATGTCGCGTAGCATCCCGGATTTGCAACGAGCCGGGCCTCCGCCAGCATTTCTGAATAAATCTCGGGCAATCCGTACACCGCCTTTTGCGTCAACCCTAAGTCCGGCTGCGGCAGTTTGTACCAGCGCGCAAACGTTTCCGGCTCCTTGAAGCGAAACGCTCCGCTCAGGTCGATAACCCGCAAGCCCGCGTCCAGCAGCTCTGGAACAAGTTCCAATGAAGCCTCGTGCGGCGTGGACAGAAACGCAGTTCCCGCCCCGCTCTCCGCGATAGCGTCAATCGAAAGCGTACGGCAGGGCGCCTCTCCCCACCCGCGCAACTGCGGAAAAATTTGCGTCAAACAGCGGGCGTCTGCGTTTTCGCCGCGCAGATAAAAAGTTGGCCGTTCAATTTCCGGATGCCGCAGCAGCAGGCGGGCCAGCTCGAATCCCGCATAACCGGTTGCCCCGATTACTGCGACCCGTTTCGGGTCTTTCATCGAAGCAAGTCCTCCATGCGCTTTTGAATAGCCGCCCGGGCCGTGCGCGATGGCGTGACAATCAGCACCGTATCGTCTCCGGCAAGCGTCCCGGCAACTTCTTTCCAATGTTCGCCATCTACCGCCGCCGCCAGCGGCTGAGCGCCTCCCGGCGGCGTCTTGAGGACCAGCATGTTTTGCGCCGGGCGCATATCCACCAGAAATTCGCGCAGCGCACGCCCCAGTTGCGGCACCGGCGCAGACTCTTCTGCGGCCGCACTCAGCGTCCGGTAACCCTCCGCCGTTTTCACCAGCCTCAATTCCCGCAGATCGCGCGAAAGCGTCGCCTGCGTTACTCTCACGCCCATTTGCAGAAGCCGCCGCCTCAGCTCATCCTGATTCGCGACCGGCTCGCCGCCCACCAGCTTCAGAATTTGCCCTTGCCGCATTCTTTTATGTGTTCCCATCCCAGGCTTCCACTGTTTGAATATTCATTCCTATGCATATTTATACGTCGACGCGGAAACCAATGTCAAGGAGAAACAGCGGCGGTCAGTTTGAATTGTCTTGGTTGTGACAATGGCAGTCAAAATTCACACTCACCGCTCACACGGCTTGACACTTGATGCTCGGATGAGTTCTGCTCTGTGCGAGAATCTCGAGGAAAGGAATTTCGACATGCCGCTGCAAGTTATTCAGCGCCGGTCGCGCGGTTTCATTTGCCTCAACGCGCATCCTGCCGGTTGTCGCCGCAACGTGCAGGAGCAAATCCGCGCCATTGCCAGCGGCCACAATCAACAGAGTGGGCCGTCTAAAGCGCTTATCGTTGGGGCTTCCACAGGATATGGCCTTGCCTCGCGCATCGCCGCCGCGTGGGCCTTCGGCGCGAAAACCGTCGGCGTATTTCTTGAGCGCCCTGCCGAAGGGAATAAGACTGCGAGCGCCGGCTTCTACAACACCGTCGCATTCCACGAATTCGCGCGCAACGACGGCCTGCTTGCCGCGAGCGTCAACGGAGACGCTTTCTCATCCGAAACCAAGCGCATCGCCGGAGAGATGGTTCGCAAACAACTCGGCAAAATTGATCTGCTCATCTACAGCGTGGCAGCGCCCAAACGTGTCGATACTTCTGGAGTCGCACACAGTTCTGTCCTGAGACCGATTGGCAGTCCCTACACCAACAAAACGGTGGAACTCGACTCCGAGAAAGTAACGGGAATAACCATTCCGCCCGCCAACGATCAGCAAATCGCCGATACGGTCGCGGTCATGGGAGGTGCGGATTGGAAGCTGTGGGTCGACATGCTCGAGGAGCAAGAACTGATTGGTGGTAATTTCCGCACGCTTGCCTACTCGTATATCGGTCCGGAATTGACCTGGCCGATTTATCGCGACGGCACAATTGGCCGCGCCAAAAAAGATCTGGAGGAAACAGCTCGCGCGTTGGATGCAACTTTGCGCCACAAATTTGGCGGCGCAGCGCGAATTGCCGTCAACAAAGCCATCGTCACGCAAGCTTCTGCGGCAATTCCAGTCGTGCCGCTGTACATGAGCCTGCTCTTTCGCGTCATGAAGCAGAAAAATCTGCACGAAGGGGCCATTCAGCAAATGCGCCGCCTTTTTTTTGACTTCCTCGCGAGCGATTCAAAGCCGCTCTTTGATTCCCAGGGGCGCATCCGTCTCGATGATCGCGAGATGCTCCCCGAAGTCCAGTCGCAGGTTTCCGCGCTTTGGCCGCGGGTGGACACCAGTAATCTGCGCCAATTGACTGATTTCGCGGGCTTTCAACATGATTTTCGTGCGCTGTTCGGTTTTGAGATCGAGGGCGTGGATTACGCCGAACCTGTCGAAACCGCGCTTTCCTGGCAGTGATTGCCCTGCTTCACGTTAAAAATGAAAGACCAAACCTGTCGAAATGCGCCCGTCCGCCGAAGTGGACGTGAGATCGCCTGTCACTACATCGGCTTGTATCGCGCGAATCGATAAATAATGATTCACGTTGATATCCAGTCCGCCGCCCACTTCCGTGCTGAAGGCCGTATGCGTCACGCTCGGGATGCTCAAATGCATGCCTCCGAGTAGGAGATGGACAAATGGAGAATAGTGCATCGGCAATCTAACCTGCACTCCCCCGTAAATGTTAGTAACGCTCATCGACCTCTGGAATAGAGTGCCGTAATTCCCAGTGAAATCCCCGACGATTCCCACATAAGAATTCACCTTGTATGTAAGCGACGCCTCCCATCCGCTGGCATTCACATCGCCGCCTTTCTGCTCAAACCGCGCATAGGAATAGCCGCCAAAGAGATCGAACTTCTGTGCTCGTGCCGCAACCGGTGCAAGCAAGAACAAACAGAGCAAGAACGCAACTTTTCGCATCTTAAATTCCTCCGTCAGTTGGCACAGGAACCAATCGCTGGGCGCGCGCCGGCGAAGCCGTGATGACCCCCGCAGAATAGGCTAACGCAAACCTCATGAGAAGAAAATGGCCCTCCAGTATTAAAGATGCGCAGAGCGCAAAGCTAGACAAAGTGTCAGAGTAAAGGTTCAGCCGCCCCGCTCCCGATAATCTCGCGAGTTTCATCCCGCAGGCGCACAATTTCCCGCCAGCCATCGCTTTCTCCGCCCGATTTGACCAGCGGCCCAATTATCATCTGCACTTTCCCCGGTTTAGGCAGAATGGTCTTGTCACGCAGCAACTCGCGCGCGCCACGAATCGCAACCGGACAAATCGCGCATCCAGTATCCACCGCTGCCTTGAACGCGCCCAATTGAAAGGGGCGAACCCCGGCTTCCGATGTGAAAGTACCCTCGGGATAAATCACCACGGATTCTCCGCGCCGAAGCGCCTCCTCAATTTCATTTGATTGCGCAACTCGCGCTTTCGCGTCATTTCGGTCGAACGCAAAATGGCCCGAGCGGTTCGCCAGCAGCCCCACCAGCGGCATCGAGTGAATCTCTCCCTTTGCCACATAGCGCGCTTCCGCAGGCAAAAATCCCAGTAGAATTAGAATGTCCAGATAGCTGGAATGGTTTGGAGCAAAAATCCATGGCCCTTCTGAAGGCCACCGCTGCAGCAGATCGCCTCCCGCAATTTCCACGCGAATCGCCGCCAAAAGCAGCAGTATCCGGCAGGCATTGTGCACTAATTTTGCTGAGAAGCGGCGGCTTCTCATCGGAAGCAGTATCGTCCACACGATTAGCGTTGCGATCCCAAATAGCGCCAGCGCATACGCGCCATAAACAATTTCCGCCGCTCGCACTAACAGCGACTTCGCGCCCAAAACTATCCGCGGTGCCGCGCCGCGTGCCGCCAGCTTTCCAACCTGCATCCACGCCGGTTTCTGCCGCTTCCCCAGCTTGCCTTCCACATATAGCCGGCGTGTCTCGCTGCGGCGCAGCTTCCCGCTCGACGTTTTGGGAATCGCGTGAACTGGCAGAATTTCCACAATATCGGGCGGCAAGCCAATTTTTTCGCTCACTTGCGCGGTAATTTCTTGCGCAATCCGATTGCGCTCCCCTGTGTCTCTCGTCTCCGCAACCACCACCAGGCGCTCCGTGCCGCTCGCCTCATCGGCAACTCCAAAAGCCACTACGCAGCCTGTCCGCACGCCATTTACGCGTCCGGCGATTTCTTCGATCTCGTGTGGATAAAGGTTCCGGCCGCCTTTGATGATTAAATCTTTCGCGCGCCCAGTGATGTAGATCTCGCCTTCCGCAATGTAGGCCAGATCGCCCGAATCGAGCCACCCATCCGCGGCTATCAGTTCGCGCGTCGCCTCAGGATTCTTGTAATACCCGGGAGTTGCCGAAGGCCCTCGGAAATGCAGACGACCTTCGACGCGTTCCGGCGCTTCACCGCCTTGCGCATCTACCACGCGAACTTCCATCCGCGGCAGCGGCTGTCCCGCCGACACAAATTCCAACACGCTCTCGTTCTCTGCGCATACTGGCACTGCCTTGCCTTCGCTTTGAAACTCCTCCCGCGAAATGCGGTCCACGCGCGCGCCCGTCCCCATCTTCGGCGTGGCCACTCCAAGGCTCGCTTCCGCGAGTCCATAAACGGGCAATAACGCTTCGCGCCGGAATCCGCATCGCGCGAATTTTCCCACGAACCGGTCGAGCGTCTCCCGCCGCACCGGCTCGGCCCCGTTCAACGCCGCGCGCCAGCAGCTCAGGTCCAAACCCTCCATTTGCGAATCCGAGATCTTGCGCACGCACAATTCGTACGCAAAATTCGGCGCTGGGCTGAGCGTTCCGCGATGCTGGCTAATCGCACGCAGCCAGCGCTCTGGCCGCGTCAGAAACGCCAGCGGCGAAAGCGACACCAGCGGAATGCACTTCGTCAGCGGCACAAACCATGCGCCGATTAATCCCATGTCGTGATACAAGGGCAGCCAGCTTACCGCCACATCATCGCCTTGGATTTTCACCGCCTCGTCGATTGAGCGGATATTCGCCAGCAGGTTCGCATGGGTCAGCACCACTCCCTTTGGACTTCCCGTAGATCCTGACGTGTATTGCAGAAAGGCGATGTCTTCTCCGCGCCCGCGGTGTTCAACCCCTCCCAAGGGCCGAATCTCTGTGTCTGGCGGCAGCTCCCCGCCATTCGAAGAACTGAGCTGCATCGCCGTAACCACGCCGCGCAAAGATTTCACTTGCGGTTGCAGCAATTTGGCCACTGACTCCGCGCTTCGAAAAGTGACCAACAGCCGCGCTTCCGCGTTGCGCAGAATCGCCGCTTGCCGCTCCGCGTATTCCTCGATGCGATCTGCCCGAAATGGCGGATAGATCGGCACCGGAATCGCGCCCGCCAGCATCGCTCCCGCAAAAGTCCAAAAAAATTCCGCGCAGGTGGGAAGCATAATTCCCACAGTTTGCCCCGGCAGGATTCCGCGCCGTTTCAGCTCCGCCGTGACAACCAAAGCGCGCCTGTACAGCTCGCCGCAGGTGATCGCGCGAACGCTTTCATTTTCCCCGTACAGATAAATGTGATTCGCTTCCGCATCAAACCGCCCGCGAAGCGCGATAACTTCCGCCAGCGTCTCAGCGCTCGCCAGTTTTTCGAGCAGCTCCTCGCGCTCTCGTTCCTGTCCGCGCGGGCTCGACCCAATGGCAGAGCTTTGTGCAGATTGGCGCTGGCCGGCGGGGAGCGCCATTTGAAGCGCAACGGCATCCGCCAAGTCGGTCGCCGAATCCGCCTCCGCAACCACATTTTCGGGAAGTTGAATGGAGAACGCTGCGTCCAGCCGCAGCATCAGCTCCACGCGCTCCAGGCTGCCAAGCCCTAGGTCGCGCTCCAGGTGCGCCGCGCCTTTTTTGTGGTTGAATTCTTCCAGCGCTCGCTGGTTTCCCAGTTCGTTCAGCAGGTGGACAATGATTTCGCGGATTCCCTGCTCGAGATCGGTGCGTTCGAGTTTGGTGGCGGAACTTCCCACGATGAATACCGTCTATCGCGGCCTGCGCGCAAAGAAACCATAGTGCCCGCGCGCTTTCCGGAATATGTTCGAGGCTATCATGCCATTGTTTCCTCTTCAACGGGCGGGTTCGGCATTCTCGACGCTGTTGCTCAGGAAGCTGCCGAAGTAATTTCCTTGTTTCTCGTACAGACCTCGCGCCCCATCTGAGCCCTGAGTTCTCTAAATCTGATGAAACCCTCCGACATAGCAGCGCGTCTCTACGCCAGCACGAAACGGTTCGGTGTCCCCATTGCAATTTCGGCTTTCAAGCGTTAGTGTGCGCAGCACTATTTTAATATTCAGCGACTCTTCGGAGGTATTTTTCGATGACGCAATTTGATGCTCGTCGCCTTCGCTTTCTCTCGCGCTTGGCCGCCGCGCTGGCGCTATCTTGCTCCATGCTACGGACTCCCAATGCCGTTGCGCAAGGCCAGCCTGCTGAGCCGACAATCGAATCGGCGACTGCCAATTTGAAAATGCGCGCCATCGGCCCGGCAATTATGGGCGGACGTATCGACGACATCGCCGTCGCCGACACCAGTCCGAAAACTATCTACCTCGGCGCGGCTGCTGGCGGCCTCTGGAAAAGCACGGATGGCGGCATGACGTGGACTTCGCTTTTCGACCGTGAGCCAAATCCATCGATTGGCGCTGTTGCCGTCGCGCCATCGAATCCCTCCGTCGTCTGGGTCGGGACCGGCGAAGCCAATAACCGCCAGAGCGCCTCCTGGGGCGACGGCGTCTACAAATCCACTGATGGCGGCCAAACCTGGTCGCACATGGGCCTCGAAGACACCCAGGCCATCGGTCGCGTGGTGATCGATCCCACGAATCCTGACGTCGTTTACGTCGCAGCCGTAGGACATTTGTGGGGACCTAATCCCGAGCGCGGCCTTTTCAAAACAACCGACGGCGGGAAAACCTGGAACAAAGTTCTCTTTATCAACGACGACACCGGCGTCACAGATGTCGCCATAGATCCGCAGAGTCCTACTACTCTCTACGCCGCAGCCTACGAACGCCGCCGCACCGCGTGGGGCTTCAATGGCGGCGGACCCGGCAGCGGAATTTACAAAACCACTGACGGCGGAGCCACCTGGACCAAACTCACCAAGGATTTACCGGAAGGCGACATGGGGCGCATCGCCCTCGCCGTTTACCGCAAAAATCCAAACATCGTCTACGCCTTGATTCAAAATGCCAAAGGTGGAGTCTTCCGCAGCGAAGACAAAGGCGCAACATGGACGAAAATGGGCTCTGAGAATCCCCGCCCCTCCTATTTCAGTCAGATCCGCATCGACCCTAATAACGACCTGCGCATCTGGATGGGCGGCGTCAATCTTTACTATTCCGAAGACGGCGGCAAGACCTTCAATCAGCGCCGTGCACGCGAAGTTCACAGCGATTTTCACGCCATTTGGATTGACCCGGAAAATTCTAATTTCATGCTGGTAGGCTGCGACGGCGGCATCTACGAAAGCCGCGATGCTGGCGCCGATTGGGACCACCTGAACGTGATGAATCTCGGCCAGGCTTACGAAGTGGGCTATGACAACCAGCAACCGTATCACGTTTGCGCCGGATATCAGGACAACGCCGAGTGGTGCGGCCCCAGCCGCACTTGGTTCGCTGGCGGGATTCCCAACAGTTCATGGTTTATGGTCGGCGGAGGCGATGGCTTTTACGTGAAGCCAGACCCGGCCGACCCGCAGACCATCTACACCGAATCGCAGGATGGTAACCTTCAACGCCGCGATTTGCGCAATAACGAAGGGCTGAATATCCGCCCCGTTCCTCCAAAGGAGTCCGACCCGCCATACAGATTCAACTGGAATTCTCCCCTGCTCGTTTCTTCTCACGACCACAACACGATTTATTACGGCGGAAATTTCCTTTTTAAGTCCACTGACCGCGGCGATTCGTGGATCAAGCTCGGTGGCGATTTGACTACCGGCGTTGATCGCAACACGCTGCCAATTCTCGGCGCGCTACCCACCAAAGACACGCTCTCGCTCTATGACGGCGTCGAATGGTATCCCACCATCACCGCGATCGATGAATCTCCCATCAGCTCATCCGTGCTGTGGGTCGGAACCGACGATGGCAATTTGCAAGTGTCACGCGACGGCGGCAAAACTTGGAAAAACGTCGCCGACCGCCTTCCCGGCGTCCCCAAAGGGACGTATGTCTCGCGCGTCGTCGCTTCGAAATTCGCCGAAGGCACTTCCTACGTCGCCTTCGACGGCCACCGCTCCAACGATTTCCACGTTTATCTCTTCAAAACCACAGATTATGGCCAATCCTGGAAATCCCTCAGCGACGGCATCCCCGAATCTGCTGGTACTTTGCACGTTGTCCGCGAGCATCCCACGGACAAAAACTTGCTCTTCGCCGGTGCCGAATTTAGCGCCTATTTCTCGCTCGATGGTGGCGCTCACTGGAACAAACTCGCCATGGGCCTGCCCACTGTTCCGGTGGATGACATTCAGATCCAGCCCCGAGAAAACGACCTCATCCTCGCCACTCATGGTCGATCTATCTACATTCTCGACGACCTCACTTCGCTCCAGCACTTGAACTCGCAAGTTCTCGCCGAAAATCTTCATGTCTTCCCGATTCGCAACACCATCGGCTGGCGCATCTACAACAACCGCTGGTTTGACGCTCAGCAGGTTTTCCTCGGCCCCAATCCTCCCGACGGCGTATTGATCGATTTTTACCTGAAGTCCAAGCCGGCAAAAAATCAAAAAGTCACCATCACCATTCTCGACTCCGCCGGTAAAACCGTCCGCGAAATTGACGACCGCAAAGCCGAAGCTGGAATCAATCGCGTCAATTGGGATTTGCGCTACAACCCTCCCGTCAAACTGACTCCTGAGCAGGAAGAGGCGCTCGCGCAGGGTTTTTTCGGCGGAGGCGCGCGCGGCCCCGTTGCCGACCCGGGTGTTTACACCGTCAAAGTCGCGCTTGGTGACGATTCGCAAACGCAAACCGTCCATGTCGAACAAGACCCGCGCGTCCATCTCACCGCCGCTGACAGTGCCGCGCGCCACGACGCTATCATGCAAAGCTACGCACTCTATAAGACCGCCAACGACGGCCAAAAACTTATCGCTGGATTGAAGAAGTCCCTCGATGACTCGCTGACCTCCTGGAAAAAGCCCAACGCTCCCCCCGATTCAAACAAAGTTCCCGCGCCCATCGTCGCGCAGGCCGAAGCCCTCCAAAAGAAGGTCAACGACCTTAGCGGCAAATTCGTGTCCGCAGGCGGCTTTGGCGCCGGAGGCCCGCTGCATTACACCACTCCGCCTTTGCCAATGCGTATTGGCCGGCTGATGTCGCAGCTTGATGGCTATTTGGCCGCTCCTACGCCACCAGAAAAGGAGCAGTTAGCCGCCCTGTCTCAAGAGCTCAACCAATCCACCTCTACGCTGCACCAGCTCATCAATCAGGATCTGGCCAGCTTGAACAAGTCTCTCAATAAGGCAGGCGTTCCGCACATCACCGCGGAACCCCTGCAAGAGCCGCCGCGCCGCCCCAGTGAGTAACCGCAACATGGGGCGGGGCTCGTTCGATTTGGCGTAGCAACCTACACAATAATAAGCAGATACAGAAAAACAGCCACCTATGCGCCCGAGTACGTCCGTACCATCACCAATTGAACCTTCCGGCCTATCGACGCCGCAAGCCCCTATCGGCAAAATGGCTTCGCGTTCGGGATTCGGCGTGCGCCCCCCGCGCGAATCGGATCTCGAAAGTGTTTGCACCTCCATCACCCCATGCCCACGGCGGCCGGCACCCCCACCGGCCGCCTTTTTTTTCGCCAATCCCCTCCCTCCGCGCGTGACTCTGTTTCGGTGCCAGCGGTAATGACTCCTGCCCATCCGTGACGCCTGCGTGCCTCCTCCAGCTTGAACACGGAATGCATAAAAACCAAATTCTGTATATTTATTCCATTTCAAGTAGGCTTCAGTTCTTCCCCTGACCCGGCCTGTGCATAGACACCTGTACCAATCCTCTCATTTTTAACACCTTAACTTCCTGTTGACCGCGGCTTGCCCTTTGTGGTACATCGCTTGCACGCTACGCCGCTAGCGCGGGGTGGGCCTGAGCGGCGGGCGAGGGGAAACGTCCTGCATCCTGTGGGCTGTAAATTTTGCAATCGGAAAGCGTTCTCGCGATTGCGCGCGTATGTCACCCCTGCATTTTTGCTGGCTACAGATTTGAATTTCACCGGAGGCAGACCGTGAAAAGAATTTTTCAAGTCTTGTTTTTGACCGTCCTAAGTGCCGCGTTCCTCTTCTCCACTCGTTCCGCGTGGGCGCAAGCCACCACATCCCTTCGTGGCGCAGTCACGGACCCTAGCAACGCTGCCATTCCCAACGCCACTGTGCGCTTGACCAATATCGACACGAACTTGCAGCGCACCACCACCACCGACCAGCAGGGCAGCTACGTGTTTGCTCAGGTAGTGCCCGGCCACTACACGCTCGACGTTAGCGCCAGCGGCTTTTCCAATTTCGAGCAAAAAGGGTTCGAACTGCTCGTGAACTTGCCTGCCACTATCAATGTCAGGATGAAAGTTGGCGCCGCGACCGCCACGGTCGAGGTCACCGGGCAAACGCCCCTTCTGAACACCACTAACGCCAGCCAGGGCAATGCGCTCAGCGGGGGACAAATTAGCCAGATGCCACTGTACGGTCGCAATGTCGCCGCTCTTCTGTCGCTTCAGCCCGGTGTAGTCACCACTACTAACCGTAATGACTCGGCGATGAACGACACGCGCAGCGGCTCCGTCAATGGCGCCCATAGCGACCAGAACAACATCACTCTCGATGGCGTTGACGTCAACGACCAAAGCGGTGGCGCTGCTATCGGTGATGCAGCTGGAGCCGCCTTCGCGACTGTACTTCCCGTGACCGTCGCCTCCGTCCAGGAATTCCGCGTCACCACCTCCAACTTCGGGGCTGCGCAGGGGTATTCGGAGGGAGCACAAACCGCGCTCGTCACCAAGGGGGGAACCAATGCCTTCCATGGTGGCGCTTACGAATTCAATCGCACCCAGCTTGGCGAGGCCAATGATTTCTTCAACAAAACGGCTGAAGAAGCTTCTGGCCTGCCCAATAAACCCCTGCACCTGATTTATAACATCTTCGGCGGTGACGTCGGCGGCCCCATCGTTCACGACCGTTTGTTTTTCTTCGTCAACTACGAAGGTCACCGTCAGCATCAAGCCGCCACTGCCTTAAGGACCATTCCCTCACCGACGCTGGCCGACGGAATTATCCAATATCCGTGCGCGGGCACCTCGACTCAGACGCCGGTGCAGCAGTGCCCCGGCGGGACTGTGCAAGGAGCAACCAAGACTTGGAACGTCGCGGCTGGTGATTTCGCCATCGGCCCCAACAATAACTCGGCCAACACGGGTGCCGGATTGGCTCAGATGGACCCGCTCGGATTCGGGCCAAGCCCGTCCTCTATCGCTTACTTTCAAACTTATGTTACTAACCCTGCCGTAGCCCCCAATCCCAATAACGACCCCGCCCTCGGCGACGGCTTCGGCTTGAACTACGACGGATTTCTCTTCCCAGCTACTCAAAGCATTCGCAATGACATTCTGATTGGCCGATTTGATTACAAACTGACCGCCAGTGGCAGCCAGACACTCTTCTGGCGCGGCAGTGGCCAGGACGACTACGTGCCGGGCGGGCCAACCGGCGCCGGTCTTCCCCTTCTCCCCGGGGGTCAGTTTCAAAGCACCTTTACTGATTTCAGCAAAGGCTTTGTAGCAGGGTATACCGCAGTCATTACATCCAACTTGGTCAACAATTTCCGCTACGGCTTCACACGCCAGAGCATTGTCAACGCTGGAGACTCAAACCTTCCGTTCAATGGAATCCGCGGATTGAACCAGGACGAGGGCAACTATTCAAACGGATTCAATTTCCCTGTTCATAATTTCACGGACGACATTTCCTGGACAAAAGGGAACCACACGTTCGATTTCGGCACCAACATCAACCTCATTTACAACAACTCCGCAACCACAACCAGCTCCTTCAGCAGCGGCAGCACCAATGCCGCCTGGCTTAACGTGGGCGGCTTTGCGAACCGCTCAAGCCCGTTTAATCCTGCGTCAGCCGGTTTCCCCGCCGTCGACGGCACCTTCGACACGAACTATGATTTCCCGCTTATCGGGCTACTCGGAATGGTTACCGAAGTCAATGCGCAGTATAACGTTCATGTGAATCCAGACGGCTCCGGAGCAGCGCTCGCGCAAGGCACTCCCGTCCAGCGTCACTTCTCGCTCTATGAAGACGAGTTCTACGCGCAAGACTCATGGAAAATCAGGCCAAACCTCACCTTCAATTACGGATTGCGGTATCTCCGTCTTACCGCGCCATGGGAAACCAGCGGCCAGCAGGTTGCTCCTACCCAAGATCTGGGAACCTGGTTCCAGGAGCGGGGTGATGGCATGCTTCGCGGCATTCCAGCAAACCAATTCCCGCTCGTCACGTTTGATCTTGCTGGAAGATCGAATGGCCGTCCCGACTGGTGGCCGACTCAGAACGATTTTGCGCCGCGCGTTTCCATCGCTTGGTCTCCTGAGCCAAGCGGCGGTTTTTTGCAAAAGCTCGTGGGCAGCGGCGACAAGACCGTGATTCGTGCTGGATTCGGTAAGTACGACGACCACTTTGGACAAGCCATGATCGAAACCTTCAACACCAGCGGCGGCGAGTTCGGCCTTTCCACATTACTTGTGAATCCGGCACAAAGTGAAACGGCGGCCTCATCGGCCCGATGGCAACCGCTTAACGGTCAGCCTCTCACCTCGGCCATCAACAACGTCCCCAACATCGATCCCGCGACAGGAAACCCATACGTAGACCCATTTGGGAATCCTCTATTTACTCCGGCCCCTGCCGTCGGATTCCCAGCCACGTTTCCCCCAGGAAACTTCTGCATTTGCTGGGGCATTGATAGCTCTCTGAAAACTCCTTACTCCTATGCTCTTGATTTCTCGATTTCGAGGGAGCTGCCGCACCAGATGGCCATCCAGATCGCTTATGTCGGCCGGCTCGGACATAACCAGCTCCTCCAGAGCGACCTGGCACAGCCTCTGAACCTGGTCGATCCCAAATCCGGAATAACCTATTACCAAGCGGCGCAGGTTATGGCCAAGTTGGCCAGAATAAACACCTCGGGCGGAGGAGCCAACGGCGGCACCGACCCGTCCACAGTAACTTCAGCTTCTATTGGTCCTACCGCTGCTTATTGGAATGATTTGTTTAGCCCGGTGGCGGCAGGAGACCAGTATAACGCCGGTGCTCTGATTGCCAACCAGGTTGCCAACCAGACCTGTGGCACAAATCTCGCCACTGGCAACCCTTGGCAAATCAGCCCTACCACTGACCCAGTAACAGCGATTTACCAAACCTATCTCTGCACCGCGAACAACGAGACTTCGGCAATCTTCTTCTACGATTTGGCTGGGATTCCGAGCTTGAATGGCGGGCCCAGTTACTTCGCCAACACTGGCCCCTTCACCTGGTTCGATAGCCAGTACTCCTCTCTCTTCGCATGGCGCTCACAGGGCTGGTCGCATTATCATTCGCTGCAAGCGACCTTCGAGAAGCATATGTCCCAGGGTGTACAGTTTAACCTTAACTACACCTACTCTACCTGCTTCGATTTGGCTTCCGACGCGGAAGGCGTAGGTCAGTGGTCGGCGCTGAGCGGTAACGTTGTCAATCCTTGGATGGGCAACCAGTTGAGTGGTGCCTGTGATTATGATCTCCGCCACCAGATCAACGCCCAGTGGATCTGGCAGCTTCCGTTCGGACAGGGTCGTCCGCTTGCCAGCCACATCGGCAAAGGGCTTGATGCCATGATCGGCGGATGGCAGATTTCCGGTCTCACGCGCTGGTCCAGCGGATTCCCGGTTAGCGGAGGGACGTGCTTCTGTTTCCCAACAAACTGGCAACTGACCGGCGTCGCCATGTCCAGCGCTCAGGTCAGTGGTGGCCATTACAACGTCGTGGACCAGGGCGGCACGCTGACCTACAATGCCTTTAAGAATCCAGCTGCCGTCTACAATGATATCAGTGTCCCGCTTCCGGGCTTCTCCGGTTCCCGCAATCCGTTCCGTGGAGATGGATTCATGGATACGGACATGGAACTCTCCAAGATCTGGCATATGCCCTTTGCCGAAAGTAATTCGCTGCGCCTCAGCTGGGACGTATTCAACGTTTTCAACACAAAACGCTTTGACGTCCAGAGCCTGACTCTCGCGATCGATAATCCAGGTTCGTTCGGAGACTACCAGCGGCTCTCGACCCAACCGCGCGTCATGCAGTTCGGATTGGAGTACACCTTCTAGCTACCCGCATCACTCAGCCCGAAAGAGAACGAAGGCCCCGGGAAACCGGGGCTTTTTTCTTGAGGCCTGCCGCAGCCAACGAGTCACAGCCAAATATAGCGAACAAAAAGCGAAACTATACTTCAAATTTCTAATCGATAATCCTTGAAATTAGAAATGCCTGTAAGTGATTGAAAACAAAGGGAAGGTGAATTTCTAATCGATAACTTTAGAGCCCTTTTCGCATTCGCGCTTGCGCGGAATCGCGCCAAATCCGATCACGAAAATGCTGTGATCAGCTTTTGGGCTGAATGGAGGTTAGCTTTTCGGCGTGGGCGAACTTGACTTCTTCAGCTTCTCATTAATCGCGTCAATTTTGTCTTGCAAATCGGTCACTTTCTTCTGCGCGTTGTCGACCTCTGTCTGTTTGGCAGTGATTTGATTCTGGTCGGCGTCCAATTTCGCTTTGCCCTGCTGATTCGACGCATAATCGGGCGCGCTGTAATACTGATCGGAATCCAGTTTGTATTCGCGCTGCGCAATATTCAGATCCGTCTGGGCGCTCTTGAGTTTGTTCTTCGCGTCCGCTAACTGCGATTCCAGTTTCGCGCGTTGCGCCGTAAGTCCTGCCGCATCGTTAGCGTTGGCGCTTGGCGCGGCTGGGGCTGCGCTTGCTTGGGCTGCACTGTTGCTGGTTGTATTCGCTGGCGGTGGTACTTTTCCAACGATGCTCACGGGCGCAGAAGTCGGCAAATTGTCGTTCGTCCAAACCACTTTTGCCTTCGGCGCCGTCTTCTCCTGCTCCCTGACCTTGCTCGCTTTTTGCGCTAGAGACTGTCCTGATTGTTGCGCCATGGCGAGCGGCGCTACAAAAGAACAAATGGCAAGTGCGATTGCTGCTTTTTCAATCCTCATATTTTGCCTCAATGCGTGTCGAGCTCTGAGCTGCGTCGAAGCTCATCTCGGAATTTCGTCCCTGTACTTCATCTTAGCCCTTGATTGGAGAGATGCAAACAGGTGCGCGCAGGCTGCCCTCGAAAAAGTCACCTGCACCGGCGGGCAAAAAACCCTGAGCAGTCCGCGGTATCGGATCGCGAAAGAAAATTTACAAGGCCGACGGCAACTCGGAATTTTAGTTGTGGCAAATAGCATGGGGAAGCATAATCCAGCTGCATACCGCAAAAATAAGTCTGTCCGGAAGAGGAGGCGTGATGGTCGGCGCGCGATTCTTTTTTGCAGGTTTTCTGGTTCTTCTTCTGACAGGATTTTCTTCTGGAACGCTCGCAGCGCCGCGCAGAAGCGGCTCGCCGGCGCCGCAATCGCAGGCGTCGCAGCAATCCCAGACGCGACAAACGCAGGCGCAGCAGCACACGTCAAAAAACGTGGAGGCCTATACGCTGCCGCCGGATCTCTACGCGAAGGCAGTCAAGTATTCGCGCGCGCAATACATCTTGTATTTCGTCGATTTTGTGTGGGGCGTGATTGTTTTGCTGCTGATTCTGCATTGGCGTATCGCGCCGAAATATCGCGACTGGGCGGAAACGACGACCAAGCGGCGCTTCCTGCAAGCGGTGATTTTTACGCCGATTTTGCTGCTCACAATTGCGATTTTCGAATTACCAACCGACATTTACGGCCATTGGCTTTCCCGGAGCTATGGGCTCTCGGTGCAAGGCTGGAGTTCGTGGGCGGGAGACTGGGCGAAAAGCGAAATCATCAGCTTCGTCATGGGAATTATTCTGGTTTGGATTTTGTACGCGGTGATTCGGCGGAGTCCGCGGCGATGGTGGTTTTATTTCTGGCTGGCGGCGCTGCCGATTTTGCTTTTCGTAACTTTCCTATCGCCGCTGGTGATTGACCCAATGTTCAACAAATTCGAGCCGCTGCAGCAGACCGATCCGCAACTAGTGACCGCTCTCGAAGAAGTGGTGCATCGCGCGGGAATGCATATTCCGCCGGAGCGCATGTTCCTGATGAAGGCCAGCGAAAAAACTAAAGCGGTGGATGCCTACGTGACTGGATTTGGCGCTTCGAAGCGCGTGGTCGTCTGGGACACGACGATTCAGAAAATGACTGTGCCGGAAACGATGTTTGTCTTCGGACACGAAATGGGCCACTACGTTCTGGGGCACATCTACAAAGGCATGATTTTTGGCGCGGCGCTCGCGTTTGTGCTGCTTTATTTAGGTTTTCGCGGGATGTTGTGGACCCTTTCGCGGCGAAGCAGCGCCTGGGGCATTCGCGGCACGGACGATTGGGCATCTTTGCCAGTCCTGCTGTTGTGGGTGACGATTCTGAGCTTCCTGGCTTCGCCGATCACAAATACCTACAGCCGGCACGACGAGCATCAAGCGGATCAGTACGGCCTGGAAGTCACGCACGGGCTGATTCCCGATTCCAGCCAGGTGGCAGCGCGCGCTTTTCAGATACTCGGCGAAGTGGATTTGGCGGATCCCCATCCGAATCCGTTCATCAAGGTATGGCTGTTGAGCCATCCGCCGCTCGCTGAGCGGGTGAAGTTCGCGCTGACGTATGACCCGTGGGCGCAGGGCAAGCAGCCTGAGTTCGTGAAGTAAGTAAGCCTGCGACAGTCAACCATACTTCACGATTAGCGATAAATAACAATTGATATACGATAATTTGATATTGACTCGCGTTGCTAAGCCATATTATGATGCTCTGGTGGGCTTGCTCCCCGAAACCCCACTTACCAGTTTAACTGGCATGGAGATTTATTGAATGAGGCCATTTTTTCTTAATTTGTGGCTCACAGTCTATGTGCTGCTTGCCGTTGTTCCGGTCGTTTGCCGAGCACAGACTCCGCAGCCCCCAAAGCCGAACGCAAAACTGTCACCACAACCTGCCATACCAGCAATCCTCGCGGCGTTCGACAAGTATGAAGTTGTTGCGATGTCCGAAGCCCACGGCGATAAGGATTTGGACGATTTCATACTCTCACTGATTCGCAGCCCAGAATTTCCTGAAGAGGTGAATGACATCGCCGTCGAATGCGGCAACTCCCTGTATCAACCGATTCTCGATCGCTACATTGCCGGAGAGAAAGTCCCGTTCACGGAAGTACAGAAAGTCTGGCGCAACACGACGCAACCAATGTGCGGCATCTCGGAATTTTTCGAGGAATTTTTCCCGCTGGTACGCGCCATCAATCAAAAGCTGCCGCCGTCAAGGCGTCTTCGCGTTCTGGCTGGCGACCCGCCGATTGATTGGGATCGGGTCAAAAACATTCAGGACTACCTAAAATACAAAAATCGTGACGCCAGCATTGCTTCCGTAATGGAGAAACAAGTTCTATCTAAGCATCAGAAGGCGCTGATGCTCTTCGGCGAGTTTCATGACTTGCACGGGATAAACGTCTCCTCGGGCGAAGCCGTCACGATGTACGAGAAGGATTATCCCAACGTGACCTTCGTAATCGACGACCTTTCCGAGAACTTTAACCTGCCCGAATCGGTTGAGAAGCGCTTGGCAAGCTGGCGTGTCCCATCCCTCGCGCTAGCCAGAGGTACTTGGCTCGGAGCCATGCAGCTCGGCCAGTTTGACCCGCTCCCGTTCCGTCTCGATCCGAACTGCCATCCGGTATATGACTTCCCGCGGAATAAACCCATGGCCGAACTCGCAGACGCCTTTCTCTACCTCGGTCCTACGAATCTGGCGCTGAAGGAGCCGATGCCTGCCGATGTAGCTCTGGATAAAACCTACATGAAGAAATGGTTGTGGCGAACGTCCCTGCTTACGCCCCCATTCGAAACGCTGAATCAGGCCGATCAGCAGATTGTAAACGGCGCGGGAAGCCCGCCGCTCCTTATGGGCGATGTCACGCCGGAGGCCATGAAGAGTATTACGCAGGCTGTCGTCCGCGGCTGTCTCGAACACAAAAAGGACGGTAAAGCGCCCCGCTAGGGTCGCGATCGCGGGAAAGGAGGATTCGATGGGACCTGAAATCCAACAGAAGCTGAGAAAGATCAAGACAGCCAGCATCATCTTCCGGGCGATCACCAAAGGATTGCTGGCGCTGACGGCCTTCTTAGGCCTTGGTTGTCTGGTATCCGTGACCCTCGGCATCGGAGGAGTCGACTTCGACGGCGCTTTATTCCAGACCTTCGGGCTTAGTCTCGCCTACCGACTGTTCTTGGGCATCGTCACCGCCGTGACATGGGCGATTGCGGTCAAAGGTTTCTATCACCTTCATCGGCTGTTCGGGAATTACTCCCGCGGAGGGGTGTTCACAAGAGACTCCGTAAGCCAGCTTCGAAAATTTGGCATCGCGTCCGTGCTTTGGGGAGTGATGAGCTTTCTCTGGCTGGCATCGCTCGCGATCTCCATGCACCCGGCGAAGACCTTCAGAGGCAACGCGGACGCCTCCTCCATCGTGCTCGGAGTGGCAATCATTGTGATCGCCTGGTTCATGGATATGGCTGTGGACCTGCGCGAAGAAAACGAGTTAACGATCTAAGCGGAGGAAGAAGACGAACATGGCGATTATCGTCAACGTGGACGTGATGCTTGCTCGCCGGAAAATGAAGCTGAACACACTGGCCGAATTGGTTGGAATCACGCCGCAAAATTTGTCAGTGCTAAAGACGGGTCGGGCGAGAGCGATACGCTTCAGCACCTTGGATAGGCTCTGCGAAGTACTGGATTGTCAGCCAGGCGACCTTCTCTCTTACGAAAGAATTTCCGAACCATCTGCACAGACGGCAGCCTAACTTAAATACCGCTACCCGGGTAAGGTGCCGACTTTCGAGCATGGATGCGCATGCGGATGCCGTTGCGGGGGCGCAGAGTGGCGAGCGGCTCCGGCACGATTTCCTGATTTTCTTGCAGCTCAAAGCGAAAACGCTGCGCCAGCGTTGCTGTCACCAGCGCCGCTTCCATCATTGCGAATCCCTGGCCGATGCAGCGGCGGGGTCCGCCTCCGAACGGAAAGTAGGCATACGGCGGAAGGCGCGTGATTAATCCATCCAGCCATCGCTCGGGACGAAAAGCGAGCGGCTCAGGAAAATAGCGCGCATCGCGGTGCATTACCCACGGGGACATCAGCACGGTAGTGCCAGCGGGCAAAGAATAGCCTCCCAATTCGACTGGCTCATTTGCTGTTCTGCTGCCCAAGACAAACGCGGGCGGATAAAGGCGCAACGATTCATAAATAAGCGCTGTGAGATAGGGAAGCGATTCGACGTCCTCGGGACGCGGCGCGCGGCCTGCCAGCACACGCGAAAGCTCTTGGTGCAAGCGCGCTTCCGCAGCGGGATTTTGCGAGAGGAGATACCACGTCCAACTGAGGGTCAGCGCAGTGGTCTCGTGGCCGGCGAAAAACATGGTGATGGTTTCGTCGCGGAGCTGCTGCGGCGTCATGTGCGAGCCGTCTTCGTCGGTGGCGGCAATGAAACGCGAGAGAAGATCGCTGCCGCCGGATTGGCGCGAGCGGCGCTCTTCAATGAGGCGATAGATGAGGTCATTCACGTAAGCGAAGGCAGCTTTGGCGCGGCGATTCGCCGGCGTGGGCAGGCTGGCGGGCAGGTGCAACGGCGAACGAGCGCGCTTGACCGTGTAGCGCATCAGGCCGGGCAAGATTTTGCTGATGCGATCGGCCTCCGGCCCAAGGTCCAGCCCGAACAGAGTTTTCACGGCGATGCTACAAGTTAGGCGCGACATTTCCGTAGCGATGTCGCGCACTTCACCGTCACGCCACGCAGACGAATGCGCGATGGCCTGTTCAACCATGGCTGGCGCATATTCGTTGATTTGGCTCTTTTGAAATGCGGGCTGCGCAAGCCTTCGCTGGCGCTTCCAGAATTCGCCTTCGCTATTGAGCATGCCGTTTCCAAGCAGAGGCCGCATAATGGCTTGCGCCAGCGCGCTTTTGCGGAACTTCTGCTGTTGCATCACCAGCACTTGCCCGATGAGATCGGGATGATTGAGCAGGATTCGACGGCGCCCGGCGATGGGAAGAGAAACCATGTCGCCATATTCGCGCGCGGCGCGTACCAGTAGTCCGAGCAGGTCCTTGCGAAATTCGAAGAAAAGGCCGAGCAGCAGTTTGCCGCGAGGACCGGGCGGAAGTTTTGCGGATGACGGCATTTTGCGGTCGCGAAGCTTCTCAATCTGTGTATCACAGATGAAAGTGGGAATGCACGCACGGGCCCAGCACAAAGTCACGCTTCAGCGCGCTTAATCATTGGCGCGCGCGACGGCCTTCGATAAGATAGCGCCGCTGATGGCAGACTTAACTTTCACGCAGGCTATCGCCGCGCCCGCGAAGATCGTCGGCGCCTTTTTTGTGCCGCACCGCATGAACAATTGGTATGGCACAGAGCTCAATTTGCAGATGGAGGTGCAGGGAGGCGCAATTGAATTTCGCACCGGGCAAAAAGTGAAGTTGGTTGGACGAATCGGCAAGCGGGAGTTCACGCACACCGCTGTGGTTACGGAATTCGAGCGCGGGCGCGTGCTGGAGTGGCGTTTTCAGGACGCGTATGGCGTGCGCGGGATGCAACGCTGGGAGATAAGCGAGAGCGAGAATGGTGCGCGAGTGGTGATGCGCGATCGTTACGAAATGCCAGGGTGGTTTGGGCGGTTTTTCGATTGGCTGCTGACGCGGCATGCAGTGGCGCGGCGCGACCGTCAGGAGCTGGCACGCTTGAAGCGCTTCGTCGAACACGCGAACTGAACATGCGGGACATTATGGAGGATTCGATTTAGTGTCCGTTTGTGGTTATGGCTGTTCGATTGCGGACGATTGCGCCTTTGCGGTCGTTAGCTTAGGCGATTATTTTCAGGTAGATAGGGTTGGTTCCCGCCTTGCTGCAAAGATTCCTTTGGTGCAGGGGCGTTTAGGAAGTTTTGTCTAGGACCGAAGGACAAGCCTTCAACAGGAGAGGACTGAAAATGACCCAGCAGCGTTACATTCGACTCGTTGCCATAATTTATCTGGTTGCTTCGCTGGCCACAGGAACGCCGGTGTTTGCGCAGGCGCCCGGCCCACAGGCGGCCCGATCCCAGGCGCAAGCGGCTCCGCAGCAGACGCCGCCGAGCAATTATCCGAGCCTTCTCCTGAACCGGGATTACAGCAAAGGGAAAAGCGCGCTCCCGAACATTTTCGCTCCGTATAGCGGCGAATTTGTGCCGCATCCAGATCTTACCAACAGCTCAACGATTTACAATCTGATTCACGATAGAAAGCTCGAGCTTAGCCTTCCTGATGCCATTGCGCTGGCTCTGCAAAATGACCTGAATATCGGCGTCTCGGAATACACGCCGTGGATCGCGGAGACAAATATTCTGAACGCGGAAGGCGGCGGCACGCCGCTCGGTTCCTTCGTGATCGGCGGCGGGGGGGGCGGGAGTTTCGATCCGGTAATAAGCGTCCGCTCCAGTATTAGCGACATTTCGCAAACCATCAACAATCCATTGACTAGCGGCGTCGGCACAAGCGCGCAAAACTTGACGCAAACAAGTCACAATACACAAATCAACCTCAGCTACACACAGGAATTTCACAGCGGCACTCTGTTCAACGTTCAGCTCGACAATACGCGCAGTTCATCCTCTCCGTCGGCGAACTTTTTCAATCCTGCGGTCACGTCGGACCTGATCGTCGAACTTCAGCAGCCATTGCTGAATGGCTGGGGTTTTCTGCCGCACACGAGATTCATCCTCGAAGCCAAGAACAACAGCAAAATCGGTCAGTTGCAATTCGAAGAAACGGTCATCTCTGAGGTTACTCAGATTGAGACGCAATACTGGATTCTTGTCGCCGATCGTCAGCAGATCGCGGTGGCCAAAGAAGCCCTCGCGGCCTATCAGCAGCTTTATGAAGCCGACCAACGCCTGCTTAAGATCGGCGAAATCGCGCCCAGCGACGAAGTCCTTGCTGAGTCATTCATCGCTCAAGGCAACCAAGTTTTGCTCGGCGCGCAATCTGCCGAGGCGGTGCAGGCCGCGGTTGTTCTCGGCTTCCTTACCAAGGACCCTTCGGATCCAAGGTTCAAAGGCGTCGAACTGGTCCCGACTACGTTCCCCGAGGACGCGCCGCAGGTTCCAGACATCTCTCTTGATGATGCCGTGAAGGAGGCCTGGGCGAATCGGCCAGAATTGAAAGTCGATCAGCTCACACTGCGCAACGACAGTTATGACATCCGCGCCACGAAGAACGCACTTTTGCCGAGTCTTACCCTATCCGCGGAATACGCCAGCGTTGGCTTGAGCGGAAACACCGCGGGCGCGTTCATTCCCAACGGAACTTTCGCGCCGGCGATTACAGAACCTATTGTCGATCAGAATGGGAATCCGGTCACGTCCAATGGCATCCCCATTTTTCTTGGTGTGCCGAACGGCACATTTGGACCCGCAGCCGCCAGCGGAATCGGCAGCGCTTATTCCCAGATTTTTCACAACACGTCTCCCGAATATGCCGCCAGCTTGAATCTGAACCTTCCGCTGCGGAACCGCACGGCTCAGGCTGCGAACGCGCAAGACCAATTGACTGAACGCGAGCACCAAATGGCAAATCAGCGCAACAGGAACACGATCTTCTCCGGCGTCAAGGAGGCGCTGGCCGCCGTCAACATCGATGCGGCGCAGGTACAGGCTGCGGTCAAGGCCACGCAGCTTTATCAGCGAGCTTACGACTATTCGGTTAAGAGCTTTAATCTTGGGCAGTACGGAACCAACGGCACATTCTACGTCACTCAGGAAGCTTCCCTGTTAAATGGCGCAAAGGTAGCCGAACTGCAGGCCAAGACGACCTACGAAATTGCGCTGGCCGACTTCAATCAAGCGCTTGGGCGCACCCTGAGCGCGAACAACATCACCATTGCCGGCGACGGGCATCGCGACATGGATCTATTTGGACCCGAGCCACTGATTCCTGGAACAATCAATGGGCGGCTGATTGGAAATAGCTTCGTAGGCGACGAGACGCGCTAGTTGAGTTTTCGCTGGCACGCGGCGGCCGGAAAATCGAGACGCGGAACATTATTCGACGATGATGCGCAGGAATTTTTTCTTGCCCGCACGGAGAAGGAATGAGGCGGGCTTGGAGAGGTCAAGCTCTTTTCTTACATCCTCGATCCGCTCGGCATCGATTTCGACGGCACCTTGCTTAATAAGACGCTCGGCTTCGGCGCGCGAGGGCGCGAGATCGGACATAAAAAGAAGCGTCGAAACCCGCGTTAGCCCGCTGCGAGCGAGTGTTTTCGTCGGCACATCTTCAGGCGCCTGACGATCGCGGAAGACGCGTTGGAATTCGTCGCGGGCAGTGCGCGCAGCATCTTCGCTGTGAAAATTGGCAATGATGGTATGGGCCAGTTGCATTTTTGCGTCCATGGGATGCAGCACGCCGGTGCGAACTTCCTCTTTCAGGCGGACAATGACGCGCTCCTCGAAATCCGTCAGCAACTCGTAGTAGGACCACATTAATTCGTCAGAGCTGGACATCAGTTTGCCGAACATTTGCTGCGGCGATTCATTGATGCCGACGTAATTGCCGAGGCTCTTCGACATTTTTTTCGCCCCATCGAGGCCGACGAGAATGGGCATAGTGAAAACGACCTGCGGCGCGACGCCGTATTCGCGCTGAATATCGCGGTGCACGAGGATGTTGAATTTCTGTTCGGTGGCGCCGAGCTCGACGTCAGAGCGAAGCGAGACAGCGTCGTAAGCTGTCAGCAAAGGGTAGAGCAGTTCGTGAACGGAAATGGGAAGATTTTGATCGAGGCGCGCGCGAAAATCCTCGCGTTCGAGCATGCGCGCCAGGCGATAGTGCCCGCAAAGGCGTACCACATCATAGCTGGACATTTTGCCGAGCCACTCGCTGTTGTAGCGGACTTCCGTTTTGGCGGGGTCGAGAATTTTGAACACCTGATCAAGATAAGTCTTGGCGTTCGCGTCCACCTGCTCACGAGTGAGCGGCGGCCGCGTTTCCGATTGGCCAGTAGGGTCGCCAATCATAGCGGAAAAGTCGCCGATGAGAAAAATCGCGGTGTGGCCGAGGTCTTGAAAGTGTTTGAGCTTGCGAATGACCACGGTATGGCCGAGGTGAATGTCCGGCGCGGTGGGGTCAACGCCGAGATAAACGCGCAGAGGCTTGCCAGTTTTCGCGGACTGTTCAAGCTTGACCTTCAAATCCTCTTCACGAATGATTTCCGCAGCGCCTTTGCGCAGGTGGGCGAGCTGTTCGTCGACAGGCTTGAACGCATGCGGCGCGGATTGGGCGCGCGATTCAGACATGGGATTTTGCGCTTTCTGCGCTTTTGACAAGTATCACGCGGCGGCCTTCGATGCGATAACGGCCGTCGAGAACGATGCGCACGGCTTCAGAATAGATGCGATGCTCCTCGGCGAGGATGCGTTTGGAAAGCGAATCGACGGTATCATTGTCACGAACCGGAACGGCGGACTGCAAAATGATAGGGCCGGCATCGAGATTTTCGTCCACGAAATGCACCGTGCAGCCCGCGAATTTCGCGCCGTGCTCAAGCGCCTGGCGCTGAGCTTCGAGGCCGGGAAATGCCGGCAGGAGCGACGGGTGGATATTCAAAATGCAGCCGCGAAATTCCTGCACAAAGTAGGCGGAGAGCAGTCGCATATAGCCGGCAAGGCAAACCAAATCCACTTTTCGTTCGTGTAGCGCTGCGGCCACTTGCCGGTCATAAATTTCGCGGTCCCAACCTTTTGACGGAATCACGCGCGCTTCGATGCCTCGTGCGCGAGCCCTTTCGATGCCTGGCGCGTTCTCGCGATGGCTGATGACCAAAGAAATTTCCGCGTTGGGAATGCGGCCAGAGGTGACGCTGTCCGCAAGCGCCTCAAAATTTGAACCACGGCCCGATAACAGAATGCCGATACGCTTTTTCATGAATGACAAAAGTTAGCATAGTTCTGCCGAGAGGCAAACCGCTGCAGGCTTGACAGTTGGGGCTGTCTGGCACATTCTACCCGCCAAATTCGTCCTGAGGAGGCTTCCATGAAAATCTCGCGCCCAATGGCGCAAGTATTCGGATTATTCACCCTGGCCCTGTTGGTGACCTCATGCAGCCAAAAAGAAACGGGCAAGCCTGAATCGCAAGCTAAGGCCGCCCAAGCAACGCCGGCACAAGACCAAGATGCGATTCGCGCTTTGGATGCTGACTGGAGCCGAGCGGTAGCAGCAAAGGACGCTGACAAATCGGCTTCTTTCTACGCTGAGAATGGCACATTGCTAGCGCCGGGAGCACCCATTGCAACCGGAAAGGATGCTATTCGCAAGACCTGGGCTGGCCTGATGGCCACTCCCGGATTTGCATTGTCATTCACTCCGAACACAATCAATGTTTCTCAATCGGGAGACCTTGCCTACGAATTGGGCACTTACAGCCTTACGACCAACGATAAACGTGGTAAACCTCAGACGATGAGGGCGAATTATGTGGTTGTATGGGGTAAGCAAGCAGACGGCTCATGGAAAGCTCTCGTTGATGCGCCCACGACTACGCAATAGGTGCGTGGGCGATTGTCGCCTTACTGAAGGGAGAGCGCGCCGGAGAAGCTAACCCGAGGTTTACTGGAGGAGGCGGATTCGATGCGGCCGATGCGAAAAAAGCGTTCGCGGCGGCGCTTGAGTTCGGCTTCCACCTTGTTTGCGTTTTTTGAAGGCACAATCAAAATCATTCCGACGCCCAGATTGAACGTGCGCAGCAATTCGTCCGTTTCGATTTTTCCGATTCGCGCCAGATAACGAAAGATCGGCAGAACCGGCCAGGAGCCTAAGTCAACGACGGCATGAACATTTCGCGGGAGCGCGCGCGGAAGATTTCCAGGAATTCCACCGCCGGTGATATGGGCCATTCCTGAGAGCCAGCCCCGCGCGACGATATTTTTGAGCATCGGCCAGTAACAGCGATGCGGCTTCAGCAGCTCGGCGGCAATTTTGTTGCGGATCTCAGCGACGTAAGTGTCGGGCTTCAGTTGGGCGACCTCAAACGCGAGTTTGCGCGCAAGCGAATAGCCATTGGTGTGAAGGCCGCTCGACGGCAAGGCAATCAAAACATCGCCTGCATGCACGCGGCGCGGGTCCGCCTGATGGCCGCGTTCGACGGCGCCGACGATAAAACCGGCCAAGTCATATTCACCCGGCCCATAAATGCCGGGCATTTCGGCTGTTTCGCCGCCAATGAGGGCGCATCCCGCCTGGCGCGCGGCGCGGCTCATGCCATCAAGCACCTGCTCGATCACGCGCGGATCAATGCGTCCCATGGCGAGATAATCGAGAAAAAACAGGGGCTCGGCGTTTTGCGTCAAGATGTCGTTGACGCAATGGTTGACGATGTCTGCGCCAACCGTGGAGTGAACGCCGGCGGCCGAAGCGACTTTCAGCTTCGTGCCAACGCCGTCGGCGCTGGAGACGAGAACCGGATCGCGCCAGCGCTTGCGATCGAGGTGATAGAGCGCGCCAAAGCCGCCAATTGGGGCGAGCACGGATTTATTAAGCGTGCGCCCGGCAAGATGCCGGATACGCTGTTTGGCTTCGTCGGCTCGGGAAATGTCAACGCCGGCATCGGAATAACGCATGGTCCGCCCAATTGTCAGGAGAAAACTGTTTCAAAAGGTTCGAAACAGCCGATTCCAGCGCATTTCGCTGGGATGAATCAAAATGCTCAAATATGTGTCGAGCCGCTCGCCAACGTGCCCGGGCTCCCAAACATCATCATCCGGGGCTTTGATGGACATGTAGATGAACAACGGCGTGCCTATAATGTTTTGCCGCGGAACGTAGCCCCAGAAGCGGCTATCGTTTGAATCGTCGCGATTGTCGCCCATCACGAAATATTCGCCGGGAGGAACGTGAAAAGGCCCGGTGTTCTCCTGCGGCGCGGAGGGATCGGGCGGCGGATTCAAGTAAGGCTCGTTGAGTTTTTTCCCGTTGATAAAAACCACGCCGCGTTTGATGTCCACGGTATCACCGGGCAATCCAATCACACGCTTGATGAAGTCTTCATTATGAGCGGCCTGCGGCGGCGCTTCGAAGACGATGATCTGCTGGCGTTTGGGATTACGCCACAGAGCGATGTGATGTTCGGTAAAAGGGATGCCAATATCGTATCCGAGCAAACTAACGATCAAATGATCGCCAATTAATATGGTGTGCTCCATGGACGCGCTGGGAATGACGCGAGCCTGAATGACCATGGATTCGATAATGAAGAACGCCAGAATCACCCAAAGCCAGGAAAGAAGCTCGCGCCGGATTTTGTCGCGCTGGGTCGGCTCCGGCTTTTGCGCTTTGCTCTGCGCTTTGTTCTGCGATTTTCCGCGGAGCGATTTTTTTGCAGCTGTCATTCGTTTGCGTACCTACGTTTGCGCACCTAAAAGCCGTGGAACAAACGGTGCCAGCGCACTTCGCTGGGATGCACAAAAATGCTGAGATAAGTCTCCATACGCTCGCCGATATGTCCCGGCTGCCATACGCTTTCCGGCGCTCTGATGGACATAAAAATGAAGAGCGGAGTGGCAATGATGTTTCTGCGCGGAACGAAACCCCAATAGCGACTGTCGTATGAATCGCCGCGATTGTCGCCCATAACAAAATAATCGTTCGGCGGCACGACGAGAGCGCCGTCGTGAATATGGCTCGGAAGCGCGGCGGCCCACTTCGGGGTCAAGCCGTCGTAAACTCCGTCGTTCTTGGATGGGAAATTTTCGAGAGAACTGGCCATGTCCGCAGGATCGCGAAGGACGTACGGCTCTTTGAGGCGGTTCCCGTTGACGTAGACAATTCCCTGATGAATGCGGATGCTGTCTCCCGGAACGCCGATGACGCGTTTGATCAGGTCTTCGGTGCCATTGAGCGGAGAAACGAGAATGATGATTTGCTGGCGCTTCGGATTACGCCACAGTGGCACGTGCAATTCCGTGTAAGGAACGCAAAGGGAATAGCCAAACGGGCTAACCACCATGTGGTCGCCGACGAGAATCGTCCTTTCCATTGAACCGCTGGGGATCAAACGGTTCTGCGCCATAGTGCTCTCAACAAAAAACAGCGCAAGCAGCAGCCATACCCAGGAAAGAATCTCGCGCATCACTTTCTGGCGCGTGGTCTGCCGGGGAGAAGCCTTCTGAGAGGCTGCTTGCTGGATATCAACCGGCACGATGCGCCTCCACTTCCAACTGCACGAGCTCGGTGGGGTACACACCGGTGTAGCACGAGGTGCAGAAGTGGCCATCTTTGTCTTCTACCGCGGCACGCAGGTTTTCGAGAGAAAGATAGCCTAACGAATCGGCGCCAATGAATTCGCGGATCTCCTCGACGGAATTTCGCGAGCCAATGAGTTCGAGCTTGGTAGGCGTATCGACGCCGTAATGGCACGGCGACACCGTTGGCGGGCAACTGATGCGCATGTGAACTTCAGCGACGCCGGCTTCGCGCATCATGCGCACGATTTTGCGGCTGGTGGTGCCCCGCACGATGGAGTCGTCCACCAGCACGACGCGGCGGCCCTCAAGCAGGCGGCGCACTGGATTCAGTTTCAAGCGCACGCCGAAATCGCGAATGGCCTGCTCCGGCTCGATGAAAGTGCGGCCCATGTAATGATTGCGAATCAGCCCCATGCGAAACGGAATTCCGGATTCTGCAGCGTAGCCGATGGCGGCAGGCACGCCAGAATCAGGCACCGGAACGACCATATCGGCAGCGGCAGGATGCTCGCGCGCGAGCAAGCGGCCAAGATTTTCGCGCGTAGGATTCACGGCGCGGCCAAACACAACGCTATCGGGACGCGCGAAATAGACATGCTCGAAAATACAAAACTGATGCGTTTTCTCAGGCGCGAAATGAATGGATTCGACTCCGCTCCTGGAGATGCGCAACATTTCGCCCGGCTCGACGTCGCGGACATATTCGGCGCCGATCAAATCGAATGCGCAGGTTTCCGAAGCCACCGTCCAGGCATCGCGGAACTTACCAAGGGCCAACGGGCGAAAACCACGAGGATCGCGAATGGCAAAAATCTCGTCGCGCGTCAGAATCAAGAGTGAATACGCGCCTTCGACTTGACCGAGCGCGTCGGCAATTGCTCCGGCGAGATTCCCCACCTTGCTGCGCGCGACCAGATGAACGATCACTTCCGTGTCGCTGGTGGTCTGAAAAATGGATCCTTTATGCTCAAGCGTGCGCCGCAATTCGAGGGCATTGGTCAAATTACCGTTGTGCGCGAGCGCGAGCTTGCCCTTGTTGCAATCGCTGGCGAGGGGCTGCGCGTTGTTGAGCGAAGTATCACCGGCAGTGGAATAGCGCGTGTGGCCGATGGCGGCGAAGCCAGGAAGGCGGCTAATTACTTCCGGGGTGAACACATCCTGCACGAGGCCCATGCCTTTTTCGAGGCGGAACTGCACGCCATCAGTAGCAGCGATGCCAGCGGATTCCTGGCCGCGATGCTGGAGCGCATACAGCCCGAGATAAGCGAGTTTCGCCGCTTCCTCAGCGCCAAAAACGGCGAACACGCCGCACTCGTCGTGGAAGTGCTCGTCTTCCAGATGGAGATTCCCGTTCATTCGTTTTGCGACGCGTTTTGCAAAGATCGTTCCAGACTGCTTGACCAGATTTTGCAGAGCTTATCTACAGCGGCGCGAATCGCTGGCTGGCCATTAACTTGGATGCAGAATTCCCCGGTAGTGACTGTGCCGATTCGCTGCGCTTCGACCTTATATTGTGCCGCAATGTGCTCGACGCGAGCAAGCGAGTCTGAATGAACGGAGATCACAGCTCGGGCGCCGGATTCCTCGAAGAGCGCGAATTCTGCGGGAGCTTCCGACTCGAGGTTAACTTGCGCGGCGAGACCGGCGCTCGCAAAGCAACATTCCGCAATAGTCACGGCGAGACCGCCATCGCTTACGTCATGCGCAGACTGCACGGCGCGCGCCGCTGCCAATGCGACAAGGCAATCGACGAGCGCCTTCTCGGCGTGAAGATCAACCGGCGGCGGAGCTCCGGCGACAATGCCACGAATCGTCTTAGCATATTCCGAAGAAGAAAAAGTCCTGCGCTGTTCCTCTATCGCGCCTCGCGCTTCGGCCAAACCGTTCAGCAGCACAATCGCGTCGTCTTCGCGTTGAAACGCCATGCCCGTGGCGCATTCTGCGTCGTCCACAATTCCGAGAACGCCAATCACCGGCGTGGGATAAATTGCGCGGCCCAGCGTTTCATTGTAGAAGCTGACATTTCCACCGGTGATGGGAGTGCCGAGGCCGCGGCACGCATCGGTGATGCCGTCAATTGCTTCACTGAATTGCCGCATCACTTCAGGCTTTTCGGGATTGCCGAAATTGAGGCAATTCGTTGCGGCAACGGGACGCGCGCCGGAGCATGCGACGTTGCGCGCTGCCTCAGCGACTGCATGCATCGCGCCGATATGTGGCGACAGTTGGCACCAGCGCCCATTTCCATCCGTAGAAAGCGCCAGCGCGCGTTTTGTCCCCTTGATGCGAACTACTGCAGCGTCACCTGCGCCGGGCGCAACGCGCGTATTGGTACGCACCATATAATCGTACTGCCCAAAGACCCAGCGCTTCGAGGCAATCGCCGGCGAGGCAAGCAGCTTGCAGAAATCCTCGTTCAGGTCCGCGTTCTTAGCGGCAAATTCGACCAAAGGCTCAGCTGCCTGCCTTGAATTTTGCGCCGCGATGGGCCGCTTGTAGACCGGCCCTTCTTCCGCGATTGCGTGAGCGGGAATATTCGCAACAACGCGGCCATTTTCCAAGACGCGCAGACGTCCATCGTCAGTGACGCGCCCGATCTCGACGGCGTCGAGGCCCCACTTGCTGAAAACGTCGAAGACCTCGCGCTCGCGCCCACGCTGGGCGATCAACAGCATGCGCTCCTGCGATTCACTGAGCATGACTTCATACGGTGTCATGCCGGTTTCGCGTTGCGGCACGCGCGCCAACTCGATTTCAACGCCCAGGCCGCCGCGTGAAGCCATTTCGCACGATGAGCTGGTCAATCCCGCCGCACCCATGTCCTGAATCGCAACTACGGCTCCCGTGCGCATGACTTCGAGGCAAGCTTCGAGCAGCAACTTTTCCATGAACGGGTCGCCCACTTGCACGTTGGGGCGCTTTTGCTGCGATTCTTCGCTGAATTCCGCCGAAGCGAGGAGCGATGCGCCGTGAATGCCGTCGCGTCCGGTCTTCGCTCCAACATAAATCACAGGATTGCCCGGGCCTTTGGCGCGCGCGAAGAAAAGATCCTCGCGCCGGGCAATGCCCATCGCCAGGACGTTCACCAGAGGATTATGCGAATAGCACGGCTCGAACTGAATCTCTCCGCCCACGGTAGGCACGCCGAAGCAGTTGCCATAAAAAGCGATGCCGCCGATTACGCCGTCGAGGATGCGGCGATTGCGCGCCGCCTCTGCGGCCGTGACATTTTGACCCGCGTGCAACGGCCCGAAACGCAGCGAATCCAGCACTGCAATTGGCCGCGCGCCCATGGTGAAAATGTCGCGCAGAATCCCACCAACGCCCGTGGCTGCGCCCTGAAACGGCTCGACGAAACTCGGATGATTGTGCGATTCAATTTTGAACACGGCGCACAGGCCGTCGCCAACATCCACCACGCCGGCATTTTCGCCGGGGCCCTGGACGATGCGCGTTCCCGCTGTGGGCAGGCGCTTCAGGTGCGCCTTGCTCGACTTGTAGGAGCAATGCTCGCTCCACATCACGCTGAAAATCCCAAGCTCGGTAATGGAGGCGTCGCGACCGAGGATGTTTTGAACGCGAGTGAATTCCTCGGCGGTCAGCCCGTGCTGGGCAGCAATTGCGGGAGTGATTTTTGTTTCGGTCTCGATCATCACCAGAATCTACTTTTCGCGCGCAAACCGCATCACCGCATTCCACAAAGATGCAGGACACCAATGCTGAAACGCCAATTTTTGCGTGAGCAAACTAAACGACACGAGAAGCAGCCCTCCACAAAATAGACGCGCCTCACAAGGCTAGCGCCGCAGTGGTGCCGGCGGCGGTTCGCGCAGAATGTCCTAGGCTGTTGACGATAGAACGGAAAATGACCAGGCCATCGGTTGAGCCGAGCGACGCTTCGACTGCTCGTTCCGGATGCGGCATCATGCCGAAAACGTTGCGCTCGCGGTTGCAAATGCCGGCAATGGCTGCAAGAGAGCCATTCGGATTCGCGGAATCTTCAATTTCGCCCGCCGGCGTCGCATAACGCAGGACAATTTGGTCGTTGCACTCCAGTTCCTCGAGCGTTTTTGCGTCGCAGAAATAATTCCCTTCCATGTGTGCGATAGGGATTTTAAGGATTTGCCCGCGTTGGGCCGCAGAGGTGAAGGGCGTGTTCGTTGTTTCCACGCGCAGATGAACATCGCGGCACAGAAAGCGAAGCGCCCGGTTGCGCAGCATGGCTCCGGGAAGCAGGCCTGCTTCGAGGAGAATCTGAAAACCGTTGCAGATGCCCAGCACCAATCCGCCGCGACGCGCAAACCGTTCTACCGCATGCATCACCGGAGAAAAGCGCGCAATCGCTCCAGTGCGCAGATAATCGCCGAATGCGAAACCTCCGGGCAGAATAATAGCGTCGCAACCCGGGATGTTTTCGGAGCGATGCCATAGAAATTCAACCGGTTCGCCGAGCACCGCGCTAACGGCGTGATAGGCATCTTGGTCGCAATTCGAGCCTGGAAACACTACGACGCCAAATTTCATCGCCTGGAATCTCCCCATTTCAATTCTAACATATCAAGGCGACAGGCATTGCCCAACAAATGGACGGAAAGGACGAAAAAATTGACGGGGAAATGAGCGTAACGAACAGTGGAAGAAGGCTTTCAGCGGCGCGATTTTTTCTTGCGGTTGGAGGAGGGCTTGCGGTTTGTGGATCGATGGCTCGTCTTAGGAGTATCGGCTGCATCAGCGCCATTTGCAGCTTCGCTACGGGCCTTTATTTGCGAGGACTGCTCGAGCATTCTCTTGCGTCGTTCGAGGGCCCAGCCGGGCTTGTTCACCTGGCGCCCACGCGCGATTGCCAATGCGTCAGCGGGTACATTTTCCGTCACTGTCGAACCAGCCGCAATATAAGCTCCGTCTCCGACGGTGACGGGCGCAACCAGCGCCGAATCGCTGCCTACAAACACACGCTCGCCGATCCTCGTTGGATTTTTTCTTAAGCCGTCATAGTTGCAGGTAATTGTTCCGGCGCCGATATTCGATTCGCGCCCAATTGTCGCGTCCCCGAGATAGGTCAAATGCATGGCCTTGACGCCCTCGCCGAGAACGCTTTTCTTTACTTCGACGAAATTGCCCACACGCGCTCCGGCGCGCAGTTCAGCGCCTTCACGCAAGTGCGCAAACGGGCCAACCATCGCGCCCGCGCTCAAGCGGCTGCCAGTGATTACCGAGTATGCCCGCACCAAAACATGATGCTCGATCACAGCGTCGCTGAGGATGCTTCCGGATTGAATCCGGCAATGCGGTCCGATGCTTGTCTTGCCAAGCAACTGAACACCTGGCTCGATAACCGAATCGGCGCCCACCTCGACTTCCGCGTCGATTAGAACCGTTTCCGGGAGGTAAATCGCAACGCCTGCGTCCATCAGCGCTGCTGCTTTGCGCGCACGCAGAACGCGATCGGCTTCGGCAAGCTCGCGGCGGGTGTTGCATCCGAGGATTTCTTTTGCGTCAGCGGATAGCACGGCCACCACACGCTCCCTTTTTTTCAACTCCGCAATAGCATCGGTCAAATAAAGCTCGCGATGCGCATTCTCCGGACGGACTTCGGCCAAGCAGGGCCACAGCTTTTCGAGCGTGAAGCAATAAATGCTGGAATTCACTTCACGAATCTTTCGCTCGCTGTCGTTTGCGGATTTTTCTTCGACAATAGCGCTGACCGTTCCATCGCGGGTTCGCACGATGCGGCCATATCCGGCGGGATCGTTCAGCTCAGCTGTGAGAATTGTTGCCGCGGCGTGTTCTTCGCGATGCGCGTCGAAAAGCGCACTGAGTGTTTCAGTGCGAATCAGCGGAGCATCCCCCGGCAGCACGATCGCCAGCCGAGCCTTGACGCCAATTGCGGCGCGGGCAATCAGCATCGCGTGGCCAGTGCCGTTTTGCGGTCGCTGCAGCACGGTGCTTGCTCCAAACGGTGTGACCGCTGCGCGAACGTCTTCGGCCTGATGGCCAACGACAACGAGGATATCGCCGCCGAGGGGCTTGCACGCACGGATCACGTTTTCAATTAACGGCATGCCGCCCGCGCGATGTAGCACCTTGGCGACTTTCGACTTCAGCCGCGTGCCTTTGCCAGCGGCCAAAACGACGCAAGTGAGTTCGTTTGCTGCCATGGACGCGATTATTGTCTCTTTCCTATTGCCGTTTGGCAATTCCGCGACGCTTTAAGTTTACAGGATACGGGAAGGAAAGGATGGTTCGGAGCTGGCTACTAATCGGCTTGAACAGTGGCGGAAACGGCTGCTGAAATGGCGTCAGCGATTTGCGTCGATTCGTCGCCGAAAGTCTCCGTCCAATGCGAGGGCTCGGCCAGCAGTCGCATCACAAGGCGCGTATGCAGCGCGTGACCAGCTTTATGCGCTACCACCAGCGCCTTGAGAGGACGGCCTAGCAGCGCCAGATCGCCAATCAAATCCAGAGCCTTATGGCGGCTAAATTCATCCGCGAAGCGCAGCTCGCCCTGCATTAGTCCATCGGGCGTGAGGACAATAGCGTTTTCGAGCGAGCCGCCGCGAATCAAACCCATCGCTCGAAGCTTTTCGATCTCATGAGTGAATGTGAACGTCCGCGCCGGCGCCAATTCGCGGGAAAAAGATTCGCGGTCCACGGCAATTTCAGCTTCCTGCTTGCCAATCAATGGATGGGGAAAATCAATGAAGCAGCGCACGCGGAATTCATCTGCGGGGTAAATTCCAATGCGCCGGTCGCCCTCAGAAATTTCCAGCGGCTTAGTGACCTTCAGATATTTGCGGCGTTTGCGAAGCTGGCGGACGCCCGCTTCACCGAGCATTTTTATGAAAAGCTGCGCCGAACCATCGAGGATTGGCAACTCCAGCGCGTCAATCTCAACGTAGACGTTGTCGATTCCGCAGGAATACAGCGCCGCGAGCAAATGCTCAGTAGTCGAGAGCAGCACGCCATTCTTCATCAAACTTGTGGCGTAGCTTACGCGTGCGACGTTTTTCCCGTGGGCCTCGATTTCAAAATTGTCCAAGTCCACGCGGCGGAACACAATTCCCGTGTCCGCAGGCGCGGGAACCAGACGGAGATGTGAGCGGACGGCGGTGTGCAGGCCAACGCCTTCAATTTCGACAGGGTGCCTAATTGTGAATTGGAAGCTCAAGACGACAACCATCCCAGCATTTCGTTTACCGAAGAAAAGGCAATAAGTTGCTTTTTGTTAGTAACTTGCAAACAGAGAGGTGGCGAACGAGCCGCTACTGTTGTAAACATGCAACAAATGGTCGGGTTCCGCGTTGCGCTTGCGGTACGGCCGGTGGGCGTGGGGTTGACCCAAGTTTGGTCATTCGGTGCCAAGTTATCCTGGGGGCCCCCTCGTACTTGTCGGCGCGTACCCGGGCCGGGTACAATGTAGATTCACAATTCCCGTGCAGACACCATTTCCCATCATTTCGAACGCACCGCTGACACCCGCCGAACCTGGGCTGCATCCGCGGCCATCGTGGCTGCGCGTGAAATTTTTCGGCGGCGAAAATTACCAGGACCTGAAGCGCATCATGCGCACGTTTGAATTGCATACAGTGTGCGAAAGCGCACGCTGCCCCAACATGGGCGAATGCTGGGACCATCGCACGGCCACATTCATGATTCTCGGCAACATTTGCACACGCGCATGCGGGTTCTGCTCCGTGCCGTCCGGAAAGCCAATCGGCCCGCCCGAACAAGACGAACCCGAGCGCGTCGCGAAGGCTGCGCAAAAAATGGGACTGCGCTACGCGGTGGTGACTTCCGTCAATCGCGACGATCAACCCGACGGTGGCGCAGGAATTTTTGCGCGGACCATTTTGGAGATTCGCGGACGGGTGCCCGGCTGCAAAGTAGAAGTGCTGATTCCCGATTTTCGCGGAAATTGGGAGGCGCTCGGAACCGTAGTGCGCGCGTCGCCCGAAGTGCTGAATCACAACATGGAAACGGTGCCTCGGCTATATCGCCGCGTGCGCAAGGGCGCGGTTTACGAACGCTCGCTCGAACTGCTGCGTCGCGCGAAGCAAATCTCTCCGGCAATGCCGACGAAAACGGGCATGATGCTGGGCCTTGGCGAGGAGCGCGAAGAAGTTCTCGGCGCGATGCGCGACATTGTCAAGCAGGGCGTGGACATTTTGACGCTGGGGCAATATCTCCAGCCAACGCGCGAGCATTTGCCTGTCGCACGCTTCGTCCATCCCGATGAATTTGCGGAATACAAGCGGCTCGGAGAGGAAATGGGATTCAAGCACGTCGAATCGGGTCCGCTGGTGCGCTCTTCCTATCACGCGTTCGAACAAGAAGAAGCGGCTCGCTGCTAGGCCTCCTTATTCCATAATACGCGGGTCCTGCGAGCGCGGAATCCAGCGCACCAGCCACGCCGCCGTCACGTACATCACGAAACATTCCAGCGCGAACGGAATGAAACCCAGATAGCCCGGCGCCGGCATTTCAAAAATTTTCCATTTCTGGAAAATCGGAAAGATGTAATACCACTTCGCTGCGGCCCAGTAATTCCAGAACTCCCAGAGCCAGCCGCAAATCCATCCAGAGACAAGAAGCGAGCAAAAGCGGCCCCATCGGCCATAGGAAATATCGCCGAGCAGGGATGGCAAGCCCAAACGGCAATTCAGGGGGTCAAGCAGCAAATAAAATCCGACCCAGACGAGTCCAAACAAATACGCGGCGACGTGCCGGGGCAAAATCGCCGGCATCGCGAGGCACAGCGCGCCCGCGATCATCATATTTCGCGTCAGCACGGGCGAAATATTCTTCTCCTCTCCTCTTTTGAACCAGCCGAACGATTCCACCAGCTCACCGGTCTCCAAAATTGCGGGCGTAATCGTGGCGAAAGACCAGCCATAGCCCACCAATGCCCAGAAAAGAGATCTGGGCACCCCGACGTAGGTCCAATTCTGCAGCCGTAAATTGTAAGCTTCGAAAATCAGCCACAGAGGAATGGAAAGCAGCGCCATTTGAAAGAAATCCCGCGGCGCATTGCGCAAACGCGACCTGCCGCTCACGGCAAAAACAGCCGAATCGCAAATCAGCAAATACGCGGACCATGCGATGGGGGTGAAATACGTCGCCACCGGCTCGACGTGCCGAAACATAAGCCATTCCGCGCCAGCGAGGGTTGCTAACCCAAACCAGCCGGCATAGGGGAAGAAGTACTTTCGGTGACGCAGGGCCTCCAGAAAAACGATGGCTACGGTGGCCGCAGTAATGATAATCCCCACTTTGAGCATGCCGCGCAAAGTGTAGCGCAGTTACGGCAATTTTATCGTGGGGCATTTGCCGTTCTTTGCTATTCTTTGCCTTCATCTTCGGCGGCAATCAATCGAGAATGAATCGAGCACAAAATCTCGAGCGTGGACTGGGGCTCAAAGAAGCGGTTGCGCTCAACATGATCGACATGGTCGGCATCGGGCCCTTCATTGTGATTCCGCTGGTTATCAAGGATATGGGCGGACCGCAATGCTTGCTGGCGTGGGCCGTCGGCGCGGTGCTGGCGCTGATCGACGGCTGCGTTTGGGCTGAACTGGGCGCGGCAATACCCGAAGCGGGAGGGAGTTACGTATATCTGCGCGAAGCGTACGGTCCGGCGAAATGGGGCCGCCTGCTGTCTTTTCTGGTGATCTGGCAAACGATTTTTCAGGCGCCGCTTGTGATGGCCTCCGGCTCGATCGGATTCGCTGAATATTTCACCTACCTGCATCCTTTGGGCCCATATGGCCAAAAAGCCGTTGCCGGTGCAGTTGTGATTGTGCTCACGATCCTGCTCTATCGCCGCATTACGGATATCGGAAAAATTTCCATGCTCCTTTGGATAGGAGTCTTCGGCACAGTGCTATGGCTGATTTTCGCGGGCGCCACGCATTTCCACGCGTCGATGGCATTCGACTTTCCTGCGGGCGCATGGTCGCTCAATTGGCTGTTTTTTGCTGCGCTCGGCAGCGCAACGGTGCAGACCATTTACACATACTGGGGCTATTACAATGTTTGCTTTCTCGGCGGGGAGGTGAAGCAGCCCGAGCGGAATATTCCGCGAACGATTTTCCTTTCCATCATCGCCATCGCTGCCCTTTATTTGGCTATGCAAACCTGCGTGCTGGGAGTGGTGCCGTGGCGGGAGGCGCAAAACTCTCAATTCATCGTGAGCACATTTTTTCAGCGGATCTACGGAACGGAAACCGCGAGGTTCGCGACGGTGCTGATTCTGTGGATTGCCTTTGCATCGCTTTTTTCGCTGACGCTGGGCTATTCGAGAATTCCTTATGCCGCGGCTCGCGATGGCAACTTCTTCTCCGTTTTTGGACGCCTGCATCCCACCAAGCGCTTCCCGCACGTTTCGCTTCTGGCTCTATGCGCTGTGGCCTTCGTGTTCAGCCTGCTCTTCCCGCTGGAGACGGTGATTGCCGCCATCGCCGCGATGCGCATTCTGGTGCAGTTCGTCGGGCAGGCCGTGGGCGTGATTCTGCTGCGGTGCAAATGGCGGCGTGAGCGCCTGCCATTCCGAATGTGGCTTTTCCCGATTCCTGCCATCATGGCTATAATCTTGTGGCTGGCGTTGTTTATCGCTACCGGGCGCAGAATGCTTTTCGGTTTAATTGCGATTGGAGCGGGCGTGATTGTTTTCCTGGTGCGTTCGAGAGAACTAAAGCAGTGGCCCTTCGCGGAGGCGGCCCGATGATTCCGATGATAAAAAGATGCGGCGCTATCTTAGGCGCGTTGACGGCAATATTTGCGGGGGCTCGAGCCGTTCGCGCGCAATCGGTTCCTCAGGTCATTGACGCTATCGACCACGCTCGCGTCACCACGCGCATTTTGTATGTCGACGCGCATCCGGACGATGAACGCTCCAGCGTACTCACATATCTCTCCCGCGGATTGGGCGCGACCGTGGCGCTTTGCTCGACCACACGCGGCGAAGGCGGACAAAACGCCATTGGGCCGGAACTTGGGCCGGCATTGAAAATCTTGCGTACCGATGAACTTTACAAAGCCACGCAAGTCTACGGTGTGGAGCTTTTTTTTACGCGCGCGCCGGACTTCGGTTATTCCAAGAGCGCTGAGGAGACGCTCCGCATCTGGCACGGAATTGACAAGGAAGACCTGGTGCGCATCATTCGCACGTTTCGCCCCGACATCGTTATCAATCAATGGGGCGGGGTTCATTTCGGACATGGACAGCATCAGGCCACCGGCATTGATGTTCCGCTGGCAGTACAGGCCGCGAGCTATCCTTCCTCCTATCCCGAGCAACTAAAAGAAGGACTGCGGCCATGGCGCGTGGAGCGCGTTTTGCAATTCGCGCGCGAAGGCGAAAATAGGGGCAGCACGGTCACTTTGCCGGTCGGCGATATCTCTCCGCTGTGGGGCGAGAGCTATTCGGACTTGGGTCTCAAAGGTTTTGCGAACCACCGCTCGCAGGGCATCACTCGCATACTCGATTCCTCCTTCTTTCGCCGTCCGGTTAATTTGACGGTTGTGGAGGGCGGCAAAACGACGCTTCAGGACTTCGCGCGGCCACTTTCCTCGCTCGGCCTCGGCTCTAACACTTTGGAAGGCGCTCTTAGCACCGCTGACGGCGCGCTGACAGCCGCGCGACAAGCCGCGCTGCGCCTCGATTGGCCCAGTTCGGTAAAGAATCTCGCCAGCGCAGGAAAGGAGATCGAAAAAGCAATTAGCGAAGCGCAATCCAGTCAGGCCACCGCGGACTACGATCGCATCTGGGCGCTACAAAAGGAGCACGAAAAAATTGACCGAGCGCTGGCTGAGGCTGCCGCACTTCATCTCACGGCAGAGTCTTCGCGCAGCGCGTTGGTCGCTGGCGAAAGCTTTTCCGTTCGCGTGAGCTGGCAAGATCGCTCAGATGTTGGCGTCCAACTCGATGCACCCACGTTGGAAGTGCCGCAGGGATGGGCTTCAACCGCCGAACAGGAGAACGAGAATGACGGCGGTCCGGCCGCGTCGTTCAAAGTGCAAATTCCCGCGGATGCAACGCCGCCAACTTCGCCGCAAGACGCCATTTTGCCCTGGCACCCGGCCCTGGTCGAGGCGAGCATCAGCGGCACGGTGGACGGCTATAAATTCTCATTTCGCGAGCCCGCCGTCGCTCACGAATATACGTCCACGACTGTAGAGACCATGCCGCTCGCGCTGGTCCCCGCTGTGACGATTTCCGTAGACCAGCAGCAAATCATGCTTCCTGTGAACCGGCCCGCGCGCGCGTTCCAATTGCTAGAACGCGTCAGTTACCATGGCACGGCGCCGGCTCATGTGGAACTCGGAGTTGACGCGCCACGAGGCTGGAGCATTTCCACTGTCGCGCCTCTTGATTTCTCCGCCGCAGGAGACCGCCTCGTACGATTTACGGTTACGCCCCCTGAAAATGCGCCGGAAGGAGCCTATGAGCTGAAGCCCTACGCGCGCACCGGTGCTGGGACGTTCTCCACTTCTTATGAAGCGCTGCCTGACCTGCCCTCGCGACACGTGAGCGAGCCCGCCACGGTAACAGCGCACGTTCTGAATCTCACGATTCCGCGGGATTTGCGTGTTGGATACATTGCCGCGGGAATTGATCCTGTGCCGCAAACGCTGCAGCAGCTGGGCATCAATGTCACCATGCTGGACGAAGCTGCGCTCGAATTCGGCGATTTGAATCACTACGACGCGATTGTCGTCGGCATTCGCGCTTATGAACTTCGCCCGGACGTGATGAGCGCCAATCGCCGACTGCTCGATTACGTCGCGCACGGCGGCACGTTGCTCGTTCAATACGAGCGCGATTTCGCGTGGAACAGGCTTTTGCCTGCTCCTTTTCCGGCGACGGAAGGCAAGCCGGTTCCGGGTAACCCTGGCCGATACACTTCAGCCGACCGCATCACCGATGAAAATTCGCCGGTACGTTTTGTGGATCCTGCCAGCCCATTGCTCAATTATCCAAACCACATTACGCAGGATGATTTTCGCGGGTGGATTCAGGAGCGCGGCCTTTATTTCTGGGGGCAGTGGGACCCGCGCTACCACACGGTGCTGGCCATGCACGATCCGGGCGAATCGGATGTGGAGGGTGGCCTGGTTTGGGCCCGCGACGGCAAGGGGATCTACATTTACACCGGTCTGGTATTCTTCCGCGAGCTTCCCGCCGGCGTTCCGGGCGCGTACCGGCTATTCGTCAATTTGCTGAGCGCATCGCGAGCGCCGGCGGCACAGTAAGCGTTACGCCGTAACGCAGCCCGGCATATCTCATTATCGCGTAGTGGAAGAATGTAACTGCCGAGCGTTATCCTCGCGCAACATCTCGCTTGTCTGCTGCTTCCCGATAAAATTACCCGTGTTATCTTCATTTCGCCGGCACGGGCCTGGCGTGAGTGCTCGGCAAGCTAACAGGGGTGGCTGCTTTTTCTGAAATATCGGGGGAGAGAAATGACAAAATTCGTGGCGCTGTTGTGCCTGCTGTTTTTTGTTGTACTGACTGGCTCGGCGAATCCGCAAAATAAACAGAAGAAGCAGAAGAAACAAGCTGCCGCGTCGGAAACCGTCAAGATGGACATCTCCGACCAGATTGACCACGACATCGGCGAAATGCTGGGCGCCTGGCAGGTGGGCGACATCGAAGCCATGCACAAATATTATGCAGACGACGCTACATTTGTCTCCGGCACTTACAGCATGCCGATCGTGGGCTGGCAGAGCTACGTGCGGCAATATCTTCAAGAACGCAAAGGATTCACCGGCATCCAGCTCATCCGCAGAAACACGAATGTCTTTCATTATGAAGACACTGCCTGGGCGTGCTATCAGTGGGAATTCGAGGGCCTGGCAAACGGCAGACCTATGACTGCGCGAGGACAGACTACCCTTGTCTTCGTAAAAACAGGGGACCGTTGGCTAATCGTCCACAATCACACTTCGGAGATCTGCCCGGGCTCCTGAAACAGTCTCGTCTGAACGCCGGCGAATTCCGCGGACAAGGATTCAAAAGCTCTTGAATCCCTGCCAGATCCACAGCCCTGCGCTCACCGCGGCCAGCAGAATCCATGTAATCATCACCGCGCGGATGATCGGATTGATGCGCTCGATTCTAGCGACGACTTCCCGCTGCTCCGTAGCCAGATTCTGATCGGCAAGAAACAGTTGGTCGTCTTCGTGCGCTTCAATTGTTCCGCGGTAGATGATCAGACAGAACCATGCTGCGAGAACTACACCGCTGGCAATCAGAAAGGCAAAAGAGGTCACGTGGAACGTGTCCATAGCTGCCTCCTCGCCCGAGAGGCCAGAACACTTGTGGCGCACAACCGGCCCATCGGGCCCTTATTTGGCCGGATCATACCACCGCCAGAAGCCCGTGGAGTAGCAATTGTACTCGTCCACATGATTAGTGACACTCGACCTCGTGAGATTGAGATTTCCAGTGCTCGAGAAATTCGAGGGGAGTCCGATATCCAAGCGCTTGGTGGGGACGCACGGTGTTGTAGATGTGCTCCCAACGGCGCAGCTGCGGATTCAACGACGCGACGCT
>Ga0209167_10000029_pt1 | contig 195378 bp, 155 predicted proteins | sample Coa_R1_9_FD_187154 | JGI IMG/M metagenome (GOLD analysis project Ga0209167, IMG submission 187154) | Surface soil microbial communities from Centralia Pennsylvania, which are recovering from an underground coalmine fire - Coalmine... | ecosystem: Environmental > Terrestrial > Soil >...
AGGGCTCGGAATCTTTGCCGGTCAGGTGCTTCTCGACTTCGCGTTTGAACTCTTCCTTCGTTAGCTCCTGGGCTCTGTGCACCCAGGTTGCACTTTCGAACCGCTGTGCCTCCCGGCGAGCCACCTTCGCCAGCTCGGTCGCCTTTGTCCAGCCGATTTCCCTAAGCTGATGCTTCGGCACCTTGGTCAAATGCTCGTGAATCGCCATCAGGTAGTAAGCTTTACGGCGCGAATCGGGAAACTTTTTCTCGAGGAACTCGTCGAACGATGCCAGTCCGTCTAGACGCCAGTACTGGCCGGAGCGGACCTCACAGAGGTAGCGGCCCAGTTCAACGAATTTGGTGTCTCGTTCGCGCTGAGCGCTCCGGTCCCAAGCAAGGATTTCCTCGATCTTGGTCAGCACGAACAGCGCGCGGCGCCGATTGAGTTTCGGAGACACGATCGGTAATCCGTTACCCCTCAAACTGGTCAAGCCAATCAAGTTCACTCGCCCCCGGCTTCCGGACCAACTTTGCGTCCACCATCTCCCGATTTCCCAAACAGAGCCCCAAGTGAGCGCAGCCGACGCACCCGTTCTGGGGAAACCGAATCCCGCTATGCGGTAGGAATTGGCCAGCCTGGATCTGTGACGCAGTCGATTCGATCAACCGGCCGAACTCGAGCCGTTGCTGTTCGCTTATCGAAGTCTTCAAGTATTGAATTTCGGGTGTGTGTTTCCGGACGAAGACCACCAGTGCCACCTCCGAGATACCTGTCGCCCAGGAGTAGCAAATCAGCTGTGGATCGAGCGCCAGAAGACTGGCATCTTCCGGATACTTGCTGGTGGTGGTTTTCCAATCGATCAGGCAGTAGGTTTTGTCCAGATAGCCCAAGGCGTCGATGTACGCCACGAAATCATTGTCATCAGACAAAACACGTGCCACCTTGACCTGGAGATTTTGCCCGGGATCGGGAATCCGAATGCGATCATTGCGGGCGAACATCTCCAGCAGATGAATTCCTTGACGAGCCATGCGATCCCACGAATCCGTTTTGCTGTATCCCAGTTTCGCTTCGCGATAAACGCCCCATTCTTGGAATAGCGCTGCGGCGCTGTCCTCGCGCCGGAAGTAGGCAGTCAAAGCCTTTTCAAAACAGCGGCCGAAGAGCAGGGAAGCCTTGGTTTCTTTCTCTTGCCAGCCATCCAGATAACGATAGCGATAGCTGCGCGGGCAGCGCAGGTATTGGCTGATCTGGGTGTGGCTAAAGGTCATTTGTAGCCTCCGTGCCCACTGGTTTCACCATCGTCGCCATGACCTCTTCCCATTCCCCACCTGGGGCAAATGCTTCCAGGTTCAGAAACGAATGGCCGTTCAGCGCGGTGTGAGAGACGCGGGCGATTCCGCGCAAGCCCGTCAATGCTTTTTCGTCTACGTCATCCTGCTCGATCAACTCACGGTCATATCCAAAATCGCGCAGGAACCAATTCAGCTTCCACAGCGCTTTCGCGGTGCAATACAGCCTTCCGGAGAACCGCCAACCCTCGAACTCCTTCGGTTCGAGAATGACGAAGTAGACGGTGAAGAAAGGCTTCTGCGGATGCCACCGATAGGCGGCTCGTTCAACTCGCACGAGGAATAGCCCTTCGAGCTGCCCGTTTTCACTCTGGCTCTGCTGGCCAAGGCCGACGATATGGCGTCTCATGCGTGTACCTCCTGTTCTTGCGACTTCGCGTAGCTGCTCAGCTTTGAGACCAGTCCATCGCGATCCTTGATGGCCCATTCGGCGAGATGGGAAATAAACGCTTCAACCAGATCACGGCTGGCCTCGCGGAGGGCGGTCGCACCGCAATAATCCGCGGCGTAGCTTTTCACCAAGGAGGCGTCCAAGTGGTGCTGGCGGATTAGCAGGCAGAGACGATCGCGAAGCCGCGGCTGGCCGTTGGTGGACGCATGGTTCACAGAGGCACGGGAGCCATTCTGCTGACGCTGCGGCTCAACCGGAAATGGAGGCGAAAAAGCCCCAAGTTCCTCAACGGAGCAGATGCCGATTCCGTAGGCTTTGCGCAGGGCACGATTGACTGCGCGGGTTTCGGCCACGCGCATTTCCGCTCCATGGACAAGCGGAGAGACATTCGACGGATCGGCGTCGCCGTAGCCGACAAACCCCTTTGAACTCGAACGTTTGTAGACGGTGGCCCTGAAGACCCAGCGCTTCGCAGCCGGATCGGAAAGCTTTGCGACCAGCGTTGTTCGAATCCCTACACACCGTTTGCGCTGAGCGACACGCAAGAGTCCAGCGTGGGTGACGTACCACCTCCGATCAAGAAGGCGGACATCACCCATCGCAACAGATACGTGATCCCTACTGGTTAACTCTCCAAGCTCGTTCAACTGAGCTCGCGAGATTTCGCCATACTCAGCCCGCGCAACTTTGAAATTTGCGCGTATAAGTTGAATCTTCTTCATAATGCCTCCAATGACATGCTAAGCGCTAAGTATATGCTTAGCGGTTAGCATAATCAAGTGCTTTGTTGATTTTGCATGGCCCGGGGATTAACGTTGGTTCAACAATGGCAATGAAAAAGGATAAGGATCCGCATGCTGTTTATCTTGGGCGGCTAGGCGGGAACGCGCGAACTCATAAGTTGACCCCAGAGGAAAGGCGAAGTATTGCAATCAAAGCTGCGCGCGCCCGTTGGGCAAAGGCGAAGAAGAATCAGGAACGATCTCCCCAGCCGTGAATTGGTTCTATTGCTCTCAGCCTGCCAAGCCTTGCAATCCTTAGTCCACGGTCGGTGCCGAGTCAATTTAGCATGACGGCCATCTTGACCGGTCGCTCGGAACCGAGCATGTCACTGTTCTGCGCTTGATGGTGCAGTCGTTGCCGCGTGGGAAAATCCAGCGAATGCGACCTAACCCCCCTTGATGGCATCACACCGTAAATAGCAAATTACGTTTGATTTCTAGGAGCGCGGATCATGGATCCCATCAACAGTTCTCAAGAAGAGCCAAAGCCTTCTTCTGAAATCGCCTCGGCTCCAGCTGCACCTAAGGCAAATGGGGCGCGTCATAAGAGGTCTGCTGCTAAGTCTGCTCATCAAAAAACTACAGCTGCACTTTCTGTTACCAACTCGGCCACTGGTCCGCGCACTCCTCAGGGAAAAAATCGCTCTAAAAGCAACGCCAGCAAACATGGGATCCTTTCTAGCGTAGTCGTGTTGCCGGATGAGTCTCGGCCCGATTACGAATCGCTCCTCGGTGGATTCCGAGAATCACTTCAACCGGTGGGTTCCTTGGAGGAGATCCTGGTTGAGAAGCTCGCTAATCTGCTTTGGCGTCATCGTCGGCTTATTTGCGCCGAGGGAGCAGAGATTCGGAAGAAACGGGAATTCCTCGAGTGGGATGCGGAGCACGAGCAGCGCAGGGAGGCGGAGAAACAGGCCCGCGAAAAACCGAAAGAAGATTCGGACTTTTTCAGCGCAGCTGACGCTAACAAGGAAGGTTTGATCTGGCACATTGAAAATTCAGAGATCGTGGATCGGTGCCTGGAATTGCTTAGTAGGTTTCGGGAGCAGATTGAAGTCCACGGGCCTTGGTCCGAATCAGAAGACGCTACATCGATTCTCGAGAAGATCTATGGGTCTCCAACTCAGGAACATATCAGCGAGACTCTTTATGACAACTACGCTGAATGGCGTCGTCTAGAGGGGCAAGAGGAACCGGGGCATGGATATGCATCGCCCAAAGGATTGAAAAGACAAATGCTTCGGGCGATTGATTTCGAGATCAAACGACTGACGGAGTATAAAGAGAAGCAATTCAAAATCGGCATAACAAGAATCGAGATCGAAAAGCTCCGTCAAAGCGTTCCCGACACGCCGGCGCTCGATCATCTGATGCGGTACGAGGCAAGCCTCGAACGCAGCTTCGACCGTACCCTCAGCCAGTTCGAGCGCATGCAGCGTCTTCGCAAGGGCCAGATCGTCCCTCCGCCCATCAAGCTGGAGCTCAGTTCGTAACGGGACCGCGAGAGGCAAAATTACAAAACGAACTGGCTAAATACCAGAAAAAAAGGCGCTTGGTATTTCAGAGACTGCAAACCTTGCCGATTCGGGTCGATTGGCAGGCAGAAATACGTCATCGTCCCCTGGCGAGCTGTTCGGCGTGGCGCGAACACCTGCCAGCCAATGGGTGAACATGGTGAACATAGTGCACATTGAAATGGGATATGGGTTATGAAGCGCGCGGTGCCTTGAGGCAGGGCGGACTGGCTTGAACGCGCTTTCGACCGCATCCTCACTCCCAGCCTCACCAGCGATAACGCCCCGGCATTTCGAGCGCAGCCGTAACTAACTGATTCTAAATCATTTCAATACTTCGAGAGGCAAGATACTGAATACTGCGCTCAGGGGACTGCTGTGAGGACGTCAGCAGGAGGCTGGCGCGAAGTCCATCCTTCGCAGAAACCATTTTGTTCAAATCGTTCGCGCGCAAGCATGATCGCAAAATCCGCAAGTTCTGTCCTGCATGTCCGACGACATGAATGCCCAAATATTTATTTTGCCATTTCTTTTCTGTATGATGTGAGATTGCGTTTCTAGGGAGAACTTGCGCAGATGACGCGGAGAACGCCGGAGCATTTTGCAAGGCACGATCTGAAGATCGGAATCATCGGTTGCGGATACGTGGGCCTGCCGCTGGCGTTGAACTTCGCCGCAAAGGGCCATTCTGTGATGGGTTTCGACACCGATCCTCAAAAAGTTGAGAAGCTCAACCGTGGCGAATCCTACATCAAGCATATTTCAGCCGCAGAAATTTCCAAGCACGTCAGCAACAAGCATTTTTCCGCGACCACCGATTTTGCGCGGCTCCGCGAAATGGACGCAGTATTGATTTGCGTGCCCACGCCGCTCGATGAACGACGGGACCCCGACCTTTCTTATGTCGAAAACACAGCGCGCTCGATTGCGCCACATTTGCAGCGCGATCAGTTGATTGTTCTTGAGAGCACCACTTATCCTGGGACTACGGAAGAGCTGGTCCTGCCGATTCTCGAGCAAAACGGTTTGCGCTGTCCGATACAAAAGGCCGAGGACTCAAGCACGGAATCCACAGATTTTTATCTGGCATTTTCGCCGGAGCGGGAAGACCCTGGCAATAAGCAGTTTGGGCTTGCGCAAATCCCCAAAGTGGTCGGGGGAATCAACTCCGCTAGCGGCAAAGCGGCGGCAAATCTTTATGCGCAGATTGTGGCGCGCGTGGTTCCGGTGAGTTCGACGCGCGCGGCAGAGATGGCGAAGCTGCTCGAAAACATCTTTCGTTGTGTGAATATTGCGCTGGTGAATGAACTAAAGCTGTTGTGCCAGAGAATGCATATGGACATCTGGGAAGTGATTGACAGCGCGGCCACCAAGCCTTTCGGCTTCATGCCGTTTTATCCGGGACCCGGCTTGGGCGGACATTGCATTCCTGTGGACCCGTATTATCTCTCGTGGAAGGCTCGCGAGTATGACTTCGCGACGCGCTTTATCGAGCTTGCCGGGGAAATCAACACTTCGATGCCCTATCACGTGGTCGACGCCGTCGCGGAGGCGCTGAATGAACGGCAAAAAAGTCTCAAAGGCTCTCGCATTTTGCTGCTTGGCGTCGCCTATAAAAAAGATATCGATGACTTGCGCGAATCCCCTTCTCTGAAGCTGATGCAGTTGCTCATCGAGCGCGGCGCAAAGCTCGACTACAACGATCCTTTCTTTCCAGCGCTCCATAAAATGAGGCATTATGACTATTCCGCGATGCGCTCAGTCGACATCAGTCCCAAGTCATTGGCAGCTTACGACTGTGTTCTCATCGCCACCGATCACTCTTCTTACGACTACGAGAAAATTGTGGAAAATTCGAAACTCGTCGTTGACTCGCGGAACGCTACGCGGCACGTAAAAAATAATCGCCAGAAGGTCGTACACTGTTAATTCCATTCGTGGCATCCGCAAAATCCAAACAAGGGACCTTGCCATGCGCTATCTGGTAACAGGAGGCGCCGGCTTCATCGGCTCAAACATCGTGGATGAGCTGTTGCGCCGCGGGCACGACGTGACTGTGCTTGATGATTTCTCTTCGGGCAAAGAGGAAAATCTCGTGCGCGCTCTGAAACGGATTCGCCTGATTCGCGGAAGCATTTGCGACCTCGATACAGCGCACGAAGCCTGCAAAGGAGCGGATTTCGTGTTGCACCTGGCGGCGCGCACATCTGTTCCGCGCTCCGTGGTCGATCCGGTCGAGACAAACAAAATTAACATCGATGGCTCGCTGAACGTGCTCGTTGCCGCGCGCGACGCCAAAGTTCGCCGCGTCGTTTACGCCGCTTCCTCTGCTGCTTACGGCGAAACTCCGATGCTCCCGAAAGTCGAAACCATGCCGCCGCAACCGATTTCGCCATACGGTGTAACGAAGCTGGTCGGCGAGATGTATGCGCAGGTCTTTGGACGAGCCTATGGACTGGAGAACGCATCGATTCGCTACTTCAACGTTTTTGGCCCGCGCCAGGACCCGACCTCGCAATACTCGGGAGTTTTGTCACGTTTCATGCTGGCGATCATCGAAGGCACTTCCCCAGCTGTTTACGGCGATGGCGAGCAGTCGCGCGACTTTACTTATGTCGACAATGTTGTGGACATTTCGCTGCGGGCTTGTGAAGCTCCAAACGCTTCCGGCAAGGTATTTAACGGCGGTACTGGGGTACGCATTACGTTGAATGAGGTTCTCAGGTCACTCGAAGAAATTACGGGCAAAACTATAAAAGCAAAATACGACCCGCCGCGCACGGGAGACATCCTGCATTCCCAGGCTAACATTGAGCTCGCACGGAAGATCCTGGGCTACGAACCGCGCGTGGACTTTAAAGAAGGTCTGCGCCGCACATGGCAGTGGTATTCTGCGAATTTTGCAAAACAGTAGTATTCCCGTGATGCCTGCATCGCAGACCGGCGTGATGTCATGAAAATACTGGTGACCGGAGCTGCCGGTTACATCGGAAGCGTCTGCACAGAGACACTCCTCGAGCGCGGCCACAGCGTAATTGCGCTGGACGATCTCTCCGAAGGCCATCGCGAGGCGGTAGATCCGCGAGCTTCACTTTGTCGTGTCAATTTGCATGATTTCGAAGCGCTCAACGAGGTTTTCCGTGCTAACGAAATTGACGCGGTGATGCACTTTGCCGCTCTTTGCCTCGTGGAAGAATCCGTCCGCGAGCCCGCCAGATATTATCGCGCCAACGTAGCGGCAGGCATCAATCTGCTCGATGCTATGCTCCGCCACGGCGTGAAGAAGCTCATTTTTTCCTCGACTGCGGCCACCTACGGCGAGCCGGAAACTACCCCCATCCCGGAGACGCATTCCACAATGCCCGTGAACCCTTATGGCGCGTCCAAGTTGCTTTTCGAGCGTGTTTTGGCGGAATTTCGTTCGAGCGCCGGTCTGGAATGCATCACTATGCGGTACTTCAATGCCGCTGGAGCCTCGGAAAAATTCGGCGAAGATCACAGCCCGGAGACGCACATCATACCGATCCTTCTGCAAGTCGCGGCGGGAGAGCGCGAGAATTTTCAAATCTACGGAACAGATTATTCCACGCCGGACGGCACGTGCGTTCGTGATTACGTCCATGTAATCGATATTGCGCAAGCGCACGCGCTGGCCGTCGAACGCATCTCGGAATTCGCTGGCAGAATTTATAACCTAGGGAACGGTGACGGGTTTTCTGTAAATGACGTCATCCAGACCGCCGCCAAAATCACAGGCAGCCGGATCAATAGCGTTAAATCACAACGGCGCCCCGGAGACCCCGCAGCTCTGGTGGCTAGCTCGGAACGAATTCGCAAAGAGTTGGGATGGTCGCCAAAATTCCCCGGTTTGGACGCCATCATTCGCACCGCATGGGAGTGGAAGCAGCGCCATCCCCGAGGCTACGGCAAGCTTTAGCCTCTCATTTTGGCACACCCTACAGAATCTCACCGCCTGCTTTAATATGCTCCATGTATTCCACTACCCGAGGATGGTGTGTAATTTCCCCCGCATGGACGGTGAATCACCTACGTTGAGCGCCCGCCCCGCTGAGCCTCTTGTTAGCTATTACATGCGCCGTTTAACGCAGACAGTGGAGCTCGCCGGCGCCACCTTTTGTGGCTTCCAGCGTGGTTGGGGCGAAGACCTGGTTCTATTCAACCACCCGCTTACCCACAGTACTCTCGCTCTTCCCCTCTCCCAGCTATCCATCGACAATATCCGCGCCAAAATCGCCGCCAGCTCCTAAACACAGCCGTTAAAGTCGACCCAAGATTTTCTGAAACTTTCTAGCACGCGTGTGCGCCTGAAAAAAGAGCGGAAGCCGACTGACAAAATCGCTATCAGGGTTGCGGGAAGATATGGACTTCGGCGGCGAGAATGGCAATCGCTGCAAGTGTGGTGACGATGGTGACGGTTACGCCGACTTTGGCGAATTCCGAGAATTTTATTTTCGTTTTCCACGCGGCCTGTTGCAGAACGATTAAGTTGGCGACGGAACTGATGGGCGTAGCGTTGCCGGCCAGTGTGCTGGTGCTGGCGACCGAAAGCCACAGAAAATGCGCACGCGGAAACTGATCGATGAGCGGGCGGACCAGCAGCACTGCGGGAACGTTGCTGACGAGATTCGAGAGCACGAGCATTGCACCGCTGATGGAGAACAATTGAACCATGGCATGCTCCTTGAGGCCGGGCGCAAACAATTGAATAAGATACGCAATAGCGCCTGAGTTTTCGAATCCCTGCATTAATACGAATAATCCCGCGAAGAAGAGAAGCAGCTCCCAATTGAGCCGCCGGTAGATATTTTCGGACTTCACGCGGCCAATGATGAGAATGAACGCGCCGACGGCGGCGGCAGCCAGAGGAAATGGGAAGTTCATAATCCACAAAACAAGGACGAGTAACGCAGCGGCGGAGCTTTTTGCGAGCAAGGAACGGTCGACAACCACGGGAATTTCAGTGGCTGTGCGTGCCAGCGGAGGCGCGTGCCAGATTTGGCTGCGGAAAAACAGTGTGAGGATGGCGGCGTCAAGAATCAGTCCGATGATCCCGATTGGCGCGAGGTGCGCGAGAAAATTCAAGAAGGTGAGGTGCGCGGTCACGCCGACCAGTGCGTTCTGCGGATTGCCGGTGACGGACATGACCGAGCCGATGTTGGCCGAGGTGGCGAGGGCGAGGAGATACGGGATTTTAGGGAGGCGCAGGCGTTCAGTGACGGCGAGAACGATGGGAGTGAACATAAGGCAGATGGTGTCATTCACGAAAAACGCGGCGAGAATGCCCGACGTGAAAATCAGAAGCACCAGAAATTGAAATGGAGTGCGGGCCATGGCCGCGACGCGCTCGGCGATCCAGTCGAAGAAATGCGCGATCTGAAAATGAGCGACCAGGATCATGATACCGAGGAGGAAGATGATGGTGTCCCAACTGACAGCCTGATAAGCGCCGTCGAGTGAGACAGCTCCGGCGAGCACCATGGCGACTGCGCCGCAAAATGCGGCGGCGGTGCGGTCCAGACGGCTGCCGCGTCCGCTTTCGATGGCGATGAAGATATAAGCGATAAGAAAAATGACGATCGGAAGCCAGTGAAGCGGCGCAGAGAGGAGAATGAGGGCAACAGGAGGCTGTGGCATGCGGTTTTGAGCTTAACGCGGTTTATGTACAACAGACAATCTTGACCGCCGACTGCATTCCAGATTGCCGCATTACCAAAACTTTATTTCCGAAACACGTTAACGAAGAGACCGTTTTGTCAACTATTTGCCCTAGGAGTTCTCCCGTTTGGAAGCAGGGGATGAAATATGGGTGCTCCGCAACGGCTTACTGTACGAGCTCGCCTTAGAACGCCACGTCCTTGACGTGCGTGGCGATGAACCAGCTATTCCCCCACGCATCGCGCACGCCTGCGCTGCGGTCGCCATAGGGCTTATCGCTTGGCGCCTCGATGCTCGTCGCCCCGGCGCGCAGTGCTTGCGCATATACAGCGTCGGTATCCGGCACGTACAGGTGCAAATGGCATGGCGACTGCCGGTTCGCGCGAAACGCCTCGTCAATCTCAATCTGCCCGTCGCCGATGAACACCGTCGCATGTGCAACGGCCCCTCCCGGCCATTTGTGCACGCCTTCCGCGCGCCCGCCAAACGCCGCTTCGATGAAAGAAATCATTTTCTCTGCGCCATGCAAATGCAGATAGGGCTGCACTGTCGGATGGGAATACTTTTCCGCCGGCGGCGTGATGTACCATTCGTTCCCAAACGGGTCCCGTACGCCTGCTTCATTCTCACCGTAGAATTGCATTGCAGGTTCGTACAGCGAAATCGCTCCCGCCTTCAACGCATTGCGATAAGCGGCCTCGTAATCCGGCAGCGTCAGGTGAATCGTTACCCGCGTGGGCACGAATTGCTCATTCCCGTCGCTCATCTCGATCGTCGAATCGCCCAGTTTCACCTCCGCGTGCATGATTTTTCCGCCCGGCACCGGCACGCGCCCGCGCTCCTCCGCGCCAAACGCCTCAACGAGAAAATCGATGAACTTCGCCGCGCCACCAACCACAATGTATGGCGTAATCGTGCGGAATCCCTCGCGCATGTACGAAGCTTTCTTTGATTCGCTGGTTCCTGCCTTGTTCACTGCTGTATCGGTTGCCATTTTTCCCTCCCATCTTTCGCGCCACTCGTTGACGCAAAGCCATCTCGCCGCCGCGCGGCGCATCTACAAAAATGCTGGCTTTCGCCTTGTCCATAAGCAGCCGCATCACAGCTTCAGCCTCGATTTGGTCGCGGAGACCTGGGATCTCGAACTTTAATTCGCAGCCGTCGCCGTGCTTCTTTTCGCCCACAGTTGCGCTCCCAGCGCAAACACTGCCGGAAAACATTCCAGTACGTAGCGTGGCTCCGGCGTTTCAATCGTCGTCAGAAACGCGGTACGAATCACAATGAACGCGACCAGTGCTAGCGCCGCCGGATTTGTTCTGCATCGCCACGCGCCAAGAAATGCCGTCGCGCCATACGCGATGCCCAAAAGAAAAAGCCCCAGCGAATAGCAGTATTCAGACTCGCTGTCCTCCCACCATTTCCCAATTGGCCACAGTTTCCCGGAAAGCGGCAGCATTTCGATGCGTGGCGTAAACCACATGGTGAGCGTCCGCAGAAATGGAACAGTTACATAGGTCCGCAACGGGTGCCGCTGGGTGCGCTCGCGCGCAATCTCCGCGAACTGCCGGTCCAGCTCGGGAGACATTTCTTTGGTGTCGTTGTATTGCTCGAGTAAATTCGCGACTCGCGCGCGCTCAGCCGGTGAGTCGAACGCCGAGCGCGGCAAATCCTGCAGATGAATTTCGTCGCTGTCCAAATTCCACGACACCAAAAAAACGTCACCAAATCGCCACAGCCACGTCTTTTCCCAGGAAGAAAATCCGGCGGTAACGTACTCGTCGGGAAGCTCACTATACATGGGCGACAAAAACTGCACCTCGTGGAGCACCCGCCAATTCCGCGCCGCCCACGGCAGCAATGGCAACGCAAGTCCCACCGCCATCAAAATCACGGCGCGCGCCAGTTTCAGCCAATTCGCTGGACGCCGCCACATAAACACCAGCGCCGCTCCCACGCCTGCCAGGACGAGCGGCGTTTCTGGCCGCACTAGCGTCCCAAATCCCACCACAATTCCGCCCAGCAGCCAGCGCATCCACGCAGACATTGGGTCGTGTGCCAGCGCAGCCCATCCCAGCCGCTCCTTGATTTCAGAGCCGCTTTCTTCTCGTATCGCCTCGACCAGCACCAGCAGCGCCAGCGCCGTCAAAAACGTCGCCACCGTTTCCGTCAGCACCACCGCCGTGTAATTCGCCGTAAATGGGCAGATCGCGGCCAGCCATAGTGCTGCCAGCGCCACGCGCGACCGGCTCGCCGTCGGCGCAATGATAGCCGCAATTCCCGCCGCGAGAATGCACGCCAGCACATCGATTCCGGCCTGCGCAATCATCACCGCTCGCGCACTCTCGCCAAACAGGGAATAAATCACCGCGAGGAACGCCGGATAGCCTGGCATTCTTATATCCACCGGCACCAACCGCCCCGATAGCTCCAGCGCGTAAATCCCGTGTTTCAGCCAATTCCGCGCAAGTTCTTGATAAATCGGGGTATCCCCCGCGCTATAAAAAGGAAATTGCCATATAAAATATAGCCTCAAACCAAACGCCATGAGTACAGCGCTAGTGACCTGCAAGCGCATCTTAGTAGAGTCACTCATTGACACGATTTCCGTGGACAGCTAGCTTGAATTGCCCTTATGGTGAAAAGCAAGCCCATATTCTATGACGAAGAACGCCGGCGCTGGCGCCGCACTCGCCGCGTTTTGGAAATCGCGGGAGTGTTATTCACCATCGTTATTGTTGTTTTCTTCTTCAATATCCTCCGCCGCCCCAATCTACCTGAGCTTCTGCTTCCGGAACGCGGGCCCATGTACCGCCCGGTGACTTCTTCCAAACTTCATCGCATCCGGCCGAAACGCGCCGGCTTACGCCCCATCCGGCTCCGCAAAGTGGCTGCCATTGGCAATATTCCGCAGCAATATGACCCGCTTCGCGTGGGCTTCTACGTCAACTGGGAATCCAACAGCCTCGCCTCGCTCCAGCTCCATTACCGCGATATCGACCTGCTGGTCCCTGAAGAGCTCCACGCCTTCACCGCTGATGGTTCGCTTGCCGTGGATAACGATCCCAAGCTCGATGCCTGGCTGAAGACCATCAATATCGAGCTTCCTCAAATGCCGCTCGTGAATAATTACGACGGCCAGATATGGCAGGTTGATGCTATGGCGCAAATGCTCGCTAACGCGGCTTCCCGTCAGCGCCTTAGCGCGTCGCTCGCCGCTTACGCCACCTCCCACAAAGACGCGGGTATCGCCGTAGACTTTGAAAACGTCCCCGATCAGAGCCAGAAAGACTTTACGGAATTCATCCGCGAATTGGGCGGCGCTCTTCACAATGACAAATTGAAACTCATGGTCGCGCTGCCCGCCGCGGACTGGACCTACGATTACAAATCCATCGCCTTGTATTCCGACGCCATCGTTCTGATGAACTATGACTTCCACTGGCCACAATCTGCGCCCGGGCCCATCGTTTCCCAGGATTGGTACCTGAAAAATCTCAACGCGATCACCAAAGTGGTACCGCCGCAGAAAATTGTCATGGGCATAGCTAATTACGCCTACGACTGGCCTTCGCCCACAAAACAGAATCCCCATCCCGTCGCCGATGCGCTTTCATTCCAGTCCGCCTGTGTGCGCGCGAGCGAATCCGATGCCAGCATTGAATTTGACCCAGCATCGCTCAGCCCGTTTTACAGTTACGAAGACGAAAACAATAATGTCCATAACGTCTGGATGCTCGATGCCCTCACCGCATATAACGAACTGCGCGCCGCCGATCGCGCTCAACTGCAAGGCGTCGCTCTTTGGCGCTTCGGCTCGGAAGATCCCTCAATATGGGATATTTGGAATGCCGCCCATGCCAACGAACAGGCTCGCGCCGATCTTCAGACCATTCCACCAGGCTACGACTTAATTCTTGAGGGAGCCGGCGATCTCTGGCGCATTACAGGCCAGCCTCAAAGCGGTGAGCGCGCCTTTCAGTACGACCCTTCCACGGATATGTTCACTGATGAGCATTTCACAAAATATCCGCTCTCGTGGCGCATCGAACGCATGGGGGGCGCGAATCCCAAACTGCTCGCACTCACCTTCGATGACGGGCCCGATTCCACTTGGACTCCGCAAATTCTTCGCGTTCTCGAACAAAAACACGTGCCTGCCGGCTTTTTTGTCATCGGCGTGGAGGTTGACCGCTATCCAAGCATTGTGCAACGCGAATACGCCGACGGCGACGAAATCGGCAATCACACTTATACCCATCCCGATTTCGATTCCGCTTCAAAAACGCAAATTGAATTTGAGCTGAATTTGACGCAGCGCCTGCTCGAAAGTGACCTCGGCGTGAAAACTCTCCTGTTTCGGCCGCCCTATGGCATCGACGAAGAGCCGGAAACCGCCGCCGAAGTCTCGAATCTGCCCATCCCCCAGTCTATGGGCTATCTGCTTGTCGCAGGACACATTGACCCGCACGATTGGGGCGAAGAGGGCGGCGTGCCTCCTCCTCCCGTGCAAACTATCGTCGACCGAGTCGTTTCCCAAGTGGAAAAAGTGCCCGGCAACATCATCATGCTGCATGACGGTGGCGGCAACCGAAGCCAGACCGTCGCCGCGTTGCCCCAAATCATCGATCAGCTCGAAGCCAAAGGCTATCAGTTCGTTACCGTTTCGCAGCTTCTCAACCAGGATCGCGCCGAGGTCATGCCTCCGCTATCCACGAAAGAGCGCATCTTCGCCAGCGCCGATTCCTTCATTTTCAATATCGTCCACTGGCTGCGCCTCATCATCGCTTTCATTTTCATCGCCGGCATCGCTCTGGTCAGCGGGCGCGCTCTCTTCATAGGCCTGCTCGCTCTTGCCGAAAAACTGCGCCCTGCGCCTAAGGACCATCCTGAATATCAGCCGCTCGTCAGTGTTCTCGTTCCGGCCTACAACGAAGAAAACGTCATCGCCGACACAGTCGGCTCCGCCCTCGCCTCGCATTATCCCAAGCTCGAAGTCATCGTCGTCGACGATGGTTCTACCGATGAAACTGGGGCCCGCGTCCTCGAAGCCTTCGGCCATGATCCTCGTGTGCGCCTCTTGCATCAGGTCAATTACGGAAAATCCGCGGCACTGAATCACGCTCTCGCCGAAGCTTCCGGCGAGGTCATCATCACCATCGACGCGGACACCACCGTTGATCCCGAAGCGATTCCGCGCCTCGTCCGCCATTTCGCCGACCCACACATCGGCGCCGTTGCCGGCAACGTGAAAGTCATGAACCGTAATCGCTGGCTCACGCGCTGGCAGGCCCTCGAGTACATCACCAGTCAAAATTTGGAAAAGCGCGCCTTCGATTTGCTGAATTGCATTCCTGTGGTCCCCGGCGCAGTCGGCGCCTGGCGCGCCGAAGCCATGCGCAGTTGCGGAGGCTTTGCCGGGGAGACCGTGGCGGAAGACACAGACCTCACCCTCACCATTCGCCGTCACGGATGGAAGATTCTTTATGACGAAGACGCCATCGGCCGCACTGAAGTTCCTGACACCATGGAAGCGCTCATTCGCCAGCGTTTCCGCTGGACTTTTGGCACGTTGCAAGCTTTCTGGAAACATCGCGACGCCATTGGCCGCAAACGCTACGGCACGCTCGGCTGGATTACTCTGCCCAATGTCTTTCTGTTCCAGATTTTGCTTCCGCTGGTTTCTCCGGTCATAGACTTCCTGTTTCTTTTCTCGATTTTGCTCTGGGGCCTCGCGCAGTTCCGCATCACTCACATGCCTGCTTTGTGGACGAGCGACGACGTTATTCGCTCGCTCATTTTTTTCGCGGCATTCATGCTCATTGACCTGCTCACCTGCGTCATCGCCTTCGCCCTCGAGAAAAACGAAGACTGGTCGCTGCTTCTCCCCATCCTCATCCAGCGTTTTTATTACCGGCAAATGATGTACGTGGTCCTGTTCCGCTCGATCAAGGAGGCCATCCACGGCCGCCCGGTCGGCTGGCGCGGCGTCGAAACTCCCAAGCCTGAAATCCCTGCCCCTGTTATTCAATCTTGACACGTTGTCTGTCTGTCGAAGCAGGTTTGACCCAGAGAAAAGCCGCTCGGTCTCCATTCTGAATATTTCCTGAAGGGCTCGATCCACTTCGGCAACTTCTCAGAATTCGACGAAACGCGGCACAGCTGAGCACGTCTAAGAGTTACAGAAGTGTAGAGGAAATCGCGGTGGGGTGCGCCACCTGGATGGCCTCAAATTAGAAAAACAGGGGCAGATTTATGCATTCAGGGAGAAGAATTACCGGCGCGCTGACCGCGGTGGTATTTGGCTGCATCGCAATCGCTGGCTTGAGTGCGCGAGCAGCGTCGAACCTGCACACGGCATACCCGCCGGAGCAAGCTGCCACGCAGAGCGCTTCCAGCAGACCCATCGGAACCATCCAATCGATCGTCGGCAACCTTATCGTGCTGAAGACCGACGCGGGCGCGCAGGTGAGCGTCATGGCCGGGGACTCCACGAAAATTTTGCGCATCGAGCCAGGCCAGAAAGATTTGTCGCAGGCCGCGGTGATTCATGCGCAGGATTTGCAGGTGGGCGACCGGATTTTGGTGAGCGGGCAGATATCGAGCGACGGAAAATCGGTGGACGCGACGACCATCATCGTGATGAAGAAATCGGACCTGGAGGCGAAGCAGCAGCAAGAGCGCGAAGCATGGCAGCATGGCGTCGGCGGGCTGGTGAAGAGCGCGGATGCGCCGAGCGGGTCGATTGTTGTCAATGTGTCGGCTCTGGGCGGGACGAAAACAGTGACCATACACACGACAAAGGGCACGATTCTGCGGCGATACGCGCCGGATTCAGTGAAATTTGACGAGGCTAAGCTCGGAACGTTCGCGCAGATTCGTCCTGGGGATCAATTGCGGGCGCGCGGAACGGCCAGCGCGGATGGAGCGGAATTCACTGCGCAGGAAATTGTCTCCGGAGCGTTTCGCAATATCGCAGGGACGATTATTGCGATCGATGCGGCTGCGAATACGATTCGCGTGAAGGATCTGATCGCAAAGAAGGAAGTTGTGGTGAAGTTCACGCCGGAGTCTGAAATACGGCAACTGCCGCCGATGATGGCGCGAGGAATTGCGATGCGCCTGCGCGGCGGCCAAGGCGGCGGCGTCGAGAACGGGCGCGGAGCGGCACAAGGCAATCGGCCGGCCGATGCCCAGGGTGCGCGTCAGCCGGGAAGATTTCAGCGCATGAGAAATGGTGCAGGAGGGCCTCCGGGCGATTTGCAGCAGATGCTGAGCCGGCTGCCCGCAGTGCAAGTGGCTGATTTGCAGAAGGACGAGGCCGTGATGATTGTGTCCACCCAGGGCGCGGTTCCCGGAGAAGTGACGGCAATCACCATGCTAGGCGGCGTGGAGCCAATTTTGGAGGCTGCGCCCAAGGGACAGCAGGCCATGACGCTTTCGCCATGGAGCTTGAGCGCGCCGAGCGAAGGAGACAGTAACTAGTTTGGCCGGTTTTTTCCGTGCCGCGCAGGATTCCTGGAACTTTTGTCGAATAAACGCGGAATAGTCAGACAGGAGCACTGTATGCGGATTCGCATAGCGATTATCGGATTTTTAATTGTTTTCACGGCAGGTATCGCGCTGGCGCAGAGCGGCACAGGAACGCTGCGAGGCCGCGTGACGGATCCATCGGGCGCGGTGCTGGTGGGAGCGGAGGTATATGTTACCTCGGCGTCTGGCGAATCTGTGACTGCGGTAACCAACCGCGAAGGCATTTACGAAGTGAAAGGCCTGGCGCCCGGAAAGTACAAGCTGCAGTCCATCGCGAAGGGTTTTGCATTATTCGAAAAAGACGACGTGGAAATCAAGCCGGGGCAGGTCCAAGAAGAGAACATTGCGCTGGTGATTGAAACCACGAAGCAGAAGGTGGAAGTGAACGCTTCGGCGCCGACGCTGGATGTAAATCCCGCGAATAATGCTGGCGCGATTGATTTGAAGGGCAAGGATTTGGAAGCGCTGCCGGATGATCCGGACGAGTTGTCTCAAGATTTACAAGCGCTGGCGGGGCCTTCGGCGGGGCCGAATGGCGGGCAAATGTACATCGACGGATTCACCGCCGGGCAATTGCCGCCAAAGTCCGCCATACGCGAGATTCGCATCAACAGCAATCCGTTTTCTACGGAATACGACAAGCTGGGCTACGGGCGAATCGAAATTTTCACCAAACCCGGCACAGACAAACTCCACGGCTCGGGAATGATCATGGGCAACGACTCGATCTTCAATTCGAAAAATCCCTTCGCGGTCAGCGAGCCACCGTATCACTCGGTGATGTTCAACGGGAGTTTGAGCGGGTCAATCAGCAAGAAGGCGTCGTTTTTTGTGAGCGGGATGCGGAGGAACATAAATGATGTTGCGGTGCTCAACGCGTGCGTGCTGAGCAACGACACAAATCCGCAGTTGTTTGCAGCGACGCATCAGACGGAAACGCCGCGCGCGGGAGGCACGAGCCCGTGCAGCCTGCAGACAATCTCCGGCGTGACTCCGTTTACCGCGTCGATTCCGAATCCGCGGACGATGTCGAATATCAGCCCTCGCGTGGATTATCAGCTCACGAAGGCCAACACGCTGACGGCGCGCTATCAGTACTGGCGGAATGACGCCCAGAATACCCTGGGCGGAGCGCTGGATGTTCCCACCCAGTCATCGAATTCACTGAACACTGAGCAGACCGTGCAACTCTCCGATTCGCAGATTATCGGAAGCTCGATCGTCAACGATTTGCGTTTCCAATACTTGCACGAATCGAGCAGCGAGATTCCGGGAAGCAACCTGCCGACCGTGGACGTCCTTGGGGCATTCAATGCCGGCGGAAACAATTCGCAGACAGTGCTGGACAGGGCGAATCATTATGAGTTGCAGAACAACACGGCCTGGGATCTCGGGAAGCATTCGCTGAATTTTGGAGGGCGAATACGTCGCGTAACGGATGACAGCAGCGCCACTTCCGATTTTTCCGGCATGTTCAGCTTTGGATCGCTGCAGAAATATCAGATTACGGAGCAAAACATTGCCGCGGGTCAGCCAGCGAATGCCTGTCAGGGTCCAGGTCAAACGAATTGCGGCGGTGCCAATCAGTTTTCAATCACCATCGGATCGCCGCTCGCTTCTGTCTCGTGGACGGATGCAGCTTTCTATATCCAAGATGATTGGCGCGTGCGCCCGAATCTGACGATCAGCCCGGGCGTGCGTTTTGAAACGCAATCGGGAATCAGCGACCACGCAGACTGGGCGCCGAGACTCGCGTTCGCTTGGGGAATCGGCAGCGGCAAGACCGGCCACCCTCAAACGGTCATTCGCGCAGGAACGGGGATTTTCTACGATCGCTTCGAGGAAGATCTCTTAGCACAAGTGGCTCGCCTGAACGGCGTCACAGAGCACCAATATGTGTTGCAGCCTCCGCCTCCCCCTCAGCCTCCCCCTCCCCCCGGAAGTTCCCCTGGCGTACCGTGCTTTTTTGCGACCGCGCTGCAGCAACCGGTCACGCTGGCGGAGGTTCAGTCGCAATGCCCCGGCGGTTCGCTGCTGTCGACCGTTTACCGCATCCAGCCAAATGTTCGCGCGCCGGGTATGTTGCAGAGCGCAGTAAGCGTCGAACGGCAGGTGACGAAAATCGCGACGGTTTCCGTCAGCTATATCAATTCGCGCGGCTGGGACCAACTGCTCACCAATAACATCAACACACCCTTGCCCGGCACCTATCCGAACGCACCCGTTTATCCTTCGGGCTCTCCAGGCAACATTTACGAATTCCAATCGGAAGGCGTGTACCGGCAAAATGAACTGATTACCAGCGTGCGGGTGAACACTGGGCCGAATCTTTCGCTCTTTGGTTATTACGCATTAAATTATGCCAACGCCGACACAGATGGGGCGAACAGCTTTCCGTCGAATCCATACAACATCTCCGAGGATTACGGGCGAGCGGCGTTTGACGTGCGGAATCGGGCGATTCTCGTCGGGACGATCGGAGCGCCGTGGGGGTTGCGCCTTAGTCCGTTCATGATTTTCACTTCCGGCCAGCCCTACAACATCACTATTCAGCAGGATTTGATTGGTAGTTCGCAATTCAACCAACGGCCCTCGTTCGCAAGTTCGCCCACCGAACCAAACGCGGTGGTGACGCCACTCGGAGTTTTCGATACGGTGCCGCAGCCAGGGGAAACCCTGGTACCGATAAATTACGGGACAGGGCCGAGCCACTTCACGCTGAATCTGCGACTGACCAAGACGTTCACGTTTGGCAAGGAGGGGGGAGGGCCTGGCGGCCCGCGGGGTCCCTTTGAAGGCGGTGGAGGAGGACGGGGAGGTGGCGGACGCGGCGGCCGGGGGATGGTTTTCGGCGGTGGAGGGCCATTTCAACGGCAGGGACCGAGCGGACGCTACAATCTGACGTTCAGCGTGATGGGCCGAAACGTGCTTAACCACGTGAATTTGTCCACGCCGACTGGCGTGATCGGCTCGCCATTTTTCGGCAAATCGAACGGCCTGGGCGGCGGACCATTTTCCTCCGCAGCGGCGAACCGGATCATTTACCTGCAGGCGAGCTTCCGCTTCTAAGCTTACAAAAAGACAAACTCGGCTGGCGATCGGGCTTGCTCTGGCGTTTGGCCAACCAGTTGCTGGCCGAAAGGTGCGCAAAGCCTCATCACCAGCCCTGGTACATCGAGTGCGCGACTTTGCCGACGGAGCTGGAGATGTTAGGCTTATGGGCGGTGACATGCTTAGCTTGAGATGCGTGATTTTCTAATCGACAATGTTCGGAATTAAAAATTGGCCTAAGTTGCTGAAAATAAAGGACCGGCCCCGTTCTAATCGATAACTTTGCAAGGCTTAACGGTTCAACGAGAGTAGCTTTCTGCGTTTTTGGAGATTAAACGTGATTCAAATGATGGATGTCGAGAAGTTCTACGAGTCAGGCGCCGGCAAGACGTGGGTGCTGCGGCGCATCAACTTGGACGTGCGCCAGGGCGAATTCATCACCATCATGGGTCCCTCCGGCGCGGGCAAATCCACGCTGATGGGCATCATTGGCATGCTCGACGGCGCGTGGAAGGGCCAATTTTATTTCGCCGATCATGAAGTCCACAAACTCGACAATCGCAAGCGTGTCGAGCTGCACAAAAAATATATCGGCTTTGTTTTTCAGCAATACCATTTGCTCGACAATCTCACCGTCGCAGAAAATCTCGATTTGCCGCTTTCCTATCGCGACCTTAAAAAATCCGAGCGTGAAGGCATGGTTGCGGACGTTCTCGACCGCTTCCAAATTGTGGGAAAAAAGGGACTGTATCCCAATCAACTTTCGGGTGGACAGCAGCAACTTGTCGCGGTGGCGCGCGCAGTGATTGGAAATCCGAAACTGATTCTCGCAGACGAGCCCACAGGAAGTTTGCATTCCAGCCAGGGCAAAATGATCATGGACCTGCTGAAAAAGCTCAATGACGAAGGCACCACGATTATTCAGGTTACGCACAATGAAGCGTGGGCGGCATACGGTAACCGCATTATCCAGCTTGCGGATGGTTGGATTGTCGAAGGCGCGGCGCAGGCGAGCAAGGCATGAGTGTCCGAAATCGCAACAGCATATCCCGCAATCGGGCGTAGGGAATCCCGCCAGGGACCGTTTGTCCCTCTAATCCAAAGTTACAACAATACTTAACGACAATAGGAATGGCGCTCTAGCTGCGACGCAGAGTTGGCGTACTGGGCTGCGTGCGTTCGACCGCGCAAACCAAGAGCGGCGCAAGAAGGCGTAGACGAGGTAGAACCGTGGTTTGGGAAATTGCAGCGCAATCGAAAGCCCAAGGGCATGCGGATTCAAGGGAAGGCTGGCAGGCGTCGAACCAGCTACGAGTGCTCATTGCTGACGACCAGACAGACGTGCTGGAGGCTCTTCGGCTGCTGCTGAAAAATGAGGGCTACGAACTGGAGTTAGTGAATTCTCCCGCGGCGCTGCTTGCGGCTTTGTCTCGGCGGTCGTTTGACCTTGTCCTGATGGACCTGAACTATGCGCGCGACACAACTTCGGGGCGCGAAGGGCTGGACCTGCTTTCGCAGATTCATGAAATCGACGGTCTGCTTCCGATTGTGGCGATGACGGCGTGGGGCAGCATCGAGCTGGCGGTCGAGATTATGCGCGAAGGCGTTCGCGACTTCGTGCTCAAGCCGTGGGACAACACGCGATTGCTGCGCATTGTGCGAACGGAAATCGCGAAGGGAAGGCTGGCGCGCAAAGAACAGAAAATGCAGGCGGAAAATCGCGCGCGCGAGATCGCTCGCGGCGATGGCGATTGGGAAGAAGCGCAGCGCACGCAGCTAGGTTTTTTGCCCAAGGAAATTCCGCAGATTCCCGGCTGCGAATTTTCCGGCGCGTGGCTTCCCGTTCACGGAATCGGCGGAGACTATTTCGACGTTTTCCAGGTGGATCTGGATCAATTTGCCATTTGCATCGCGGATGTGGCCGGCAAAGGGATCGCCGCGGCGCTGCTGATGTCCAATCTGCAAGCCACAGTGCGCAACCTGGCGGCGCAGAATCTCGCACCGGCGGAGCTGACCGAGCGCGTGAACCGCTTCATCCGCAATAACACGGCGCCGGACCGCTTCATCACTTTTTTCTACGCAGTCTTCGACGCGCAAACGCGCCGGCTGATGTACACCAATGCGGGGCATAATGCGCCGATCGTGCTCGGCGGTGATGGAAAGATTGCGCGTCTTGTGTGCGGCGGGCAGGCGATGGGAATTTCCGCGCGACAGTCGTACGAGCAAGATACGGTCGAACTGGCGGAAGGCGGCCGGCTGATTCTCTTCACCGATGGAATCACCGAAGCGGCCGATTCACAGGATGAGCAAGAATTCGGCGAAGAGCGTTTGCTGGAGATTCTGCGCGAGAGCCGGGCGCTGGGAGCCGCGAACATTCAAAGTTCGGTGCTGGCGCGCGTCGCGAAATTCACCGGTGGCAAATTTCAAGATGATGCAACACTGATCGTTTTGGCAGTGGGCTAGCCAGCTGCCCTCATAATGAAATCCAAGAGGGGCAAACGATGAACACATTATTTCAAGACATTCGTTATGCGGTCCGCATTCTGCTGAAGGCGCCGGGATTCACAGCGATTGCCGTGCTGACGCTGGCGCTGGGCATTGGCGCGAACACCGCGATTTTCTCCGTCGTGAATGCGGTGATTTTGCAGCCGCTGCCCTATGCGCAGCCCAATCGGCTCGTGGTCGTGAGCGAAGTGCCTTCGAATACTCCCGCCAATGCCATCCTTCAGGGCAGCGAAGGTTACCTGAACTTGCTCGACTGGCAACGCGAGGCACAATCCTTCTCCGCGATGGGCGGGTACGAAGACAACAGCATGACCCTCACTGGATACGGCGAGCCCGCCGTCATTTACGGCGCGGTTGTAACCTCCGGGCTTTTTTCCACGCTGCGCGTCGCGCCGCTTCTCGGCCGCACGCTCGAGCCGCAGGACGACATCAAAGGCGCGGCGCGCGTGGTGGTCATCGGCGAAGATCTCTGGCGCGGCTCGCTCCGCGGCGATCCGCGCATCATCGGCAAAACTCTCGAGCTCGATTCCGAATCGTTCGCCGTCGTTGGCGTCATGCCCGAGAGTTTCCGCTATCCCGACCAAACACCGCCGAGCGAATACTGGATTCCCATCGCACAGAGCCCCGACTACGCATCGTTTCTTTATAACCGCCAATCCAGTTTTCTCTCCGTGATTGGCCGGTTGAAACCGGGCTTCACAACTGCGCAAGCGCAGTCCGAACTCAACCTGATCATCAAGCGCCTCACCAAGCAGTACAATCTGATTCCCGGTCGGGTCGCGCATCTCGCGAATCTCAAGCAGCTCATCGTCGGCGACGTTCAACCTGTCTTGCTAATTCTGCTCGGCGCGGTCGGGCTCGTCGTGCTGATTGCCTGCGTCAACGTAGCCAATCTGCTCCTCGCTCGCGCTACCGGACGCGCCAAGGAAATCGCCGTGCGCGTGGCTCTCGGCGCAGGACGCGCGCGCATTTTCCGCCAGCTCCTCACCGAAAGCGTACTGCTGGGAATTTGCGCGGGCGTCGCCGGCCTGCTTCTTGCGTTTTGGGGTGTTGCGGGAATCAAGGCACTCGCTTCCGATCAGCTCCCGCATCTGCGCAATATCGGCGTGGACGGCTCGGTTCTGGTATTCACCTTAGGGCTTTCGATTTTTTCCGGAGTGCTTTTCGGCCTCGCGCCGGCGTGGCAATCCTCGGAAATCGATTTGAACGAAGCGTTGCGCGAAAGCGGCCGCAGCTCTACCGGCGGAACGAAACGCCGCTGGACGCGCAATGTCCTCGTGGTCGTGGAAGTTGCGCTCGCTATCGTGCTGCTGATCGGCTCCGGCCTGCTTCTCAAGAGTTTTTACTTGTTAACGCAAGCCAGCCCCGGTTTCGACCCCCAGCACATTCTCACCGCCGACGTGGCGCTGCCAAAATCGCAATACACCACGCCGCAGCAATGGAACGGATTTTTTCGCGAGGCTGTCGCGCGCCTCAAATCTCTCCCGGGCGTAGACGCCGCCGCCGCGCTGCCCATTCCATTCAGCGGATCGAATCTGGGCTACAGCTTCGAGATCGTCGGAGCGCAGCCGCTTCCGCCGGGCCAGACGCTGGACGCTGCCGCGCATTCCGTGACGCCGGATTATTTTCGCGTAATGCGTATTCCGCTTCTTCAGGGCCGCGAATTCAACGAAAGCGACACCGCGCTTAACGCCGCCGACGTTGTGATCATCAGCCAGGAGCTCGCCCGCCGGTATTTTGCGCACAAAGATCCGATCGGCCAGAGCCTCACCATCCACAGCGTGCGCCCCGACCACAATGCACGCATCATTGGCGTTGTCGGCGACGTGAAAGACAAAGCGCTTACCGATGCGCCCGCGCCGATGATGTATTTTCCCTACACGCAGGAGCCGTGGTGGGTGATGAGCTTCGTCTTGCGCGCAAAAGGGGAACCATCCTCGCTTACCGGCGCATTGCGGGCGCAAATCCATGACCTCGATTCGGCCCTTCCGGTGCAGGACGTGCACCCGTTCACTTCGCTTATCTCCGATTCGGAAGGCGATGCGCGCTTCCGCTCGATTTTGCTGGGACTTTTCGGCGTGCTGGCCCTGGTGCTCGCCGCGGTGGGAATTTATAGCGTGCTCGCCTACGTGATCGTGCAGCGCACGCATGAAATTGGCATTCGCATCGCGCTTGGAGCGCAGGAGCGCGACGTACTGAGTCTGGTCATTGGCCAGGGGATGCGCGCGGTGCTGATTGGCGTCGCGATTGGCGTTGCGGCGGCGCTCGCGTTGTCGCAAGTGCTCGCTACTTTTCTCTATGGTATTAGCGACAAAGACCCGCTCACGTTCGTTGGCGTTTCTTTGCTGCTTACGCTCGTTGCGCTGGCGGCGTGCTACATTCCGGCGCGGCGCGCGATGAAAGCGGATCCCATGGTGGCGCTGCGGTACGAATAGTCGAGAGTTGATAGTTGAGAGTTAGAGGTAGCCGTTTTGCTTTCGACTTTTCAACTATTGACCGTTCCCCGTGGTCCTTCGCCTGGCCACGCGGCCAGCTGGCCAGCCCCAATTTCTCTGCAAGATGAATAGTGAAACGGTAAAGACAATGATGTATAACAAGGGGCACGCCGCTCCTGCAGGCATACTAGGCGCACTCCCGGCGGCTACGACGACGGCATATGGGGAAACTCTGGCAGGATTTGCAGTATGGCGGGCGCATGCTGCGCAAAAGCCCGGGATTCACGCTGGTCGCCATACTCACTTTGGCGCTGGGCATTGGCGCCAACACCGCGATATTCAGCATCGTCAACGCGGTTGTGCTGCGCCCTTTGCCATTTCCAAATCCTCAGCAACTGGTGCTCGTATGGGAAACGGACGCGAATCGTAAGATTATGCATGGCACGGCGCCGCCTGCCGATTTCCTCGATTGGCGCTCGCAAAATCAGGTTTTTCAGAGTATCGCCGCGTATCAAGTCTGGTTTTTTACACTCACCGGCGCGGGCGAAGCGGAACAGCTTTGGGGCGCGCACGTTTCGCCGGATTTTTTTTCAATGCTCGGCGTCAAGCCGGCGCTGGGCCGCGGTTTTCGTCCCGATGAAGAGCAGCCCGGCCACGATGAGGTTGTGATTCTGAGCCATGGAATCTGGGTGCGCCATTTTGGCGGCGACCCGGGCGTCATCAATCGCAGCGTCACCATTGACAATAAAATCTATAAGGTCGTGGGAGTACTGCCCGCAGGTTTCACATTGTGGGGATCCGGCCCCTCGCTCGATTTGTGGATGCCGCTTTCTTTTGCACCCAGTGAAATTCGCCGTGACAATCCTTCGCTCATCGTGTTCGCGCGCCTGAAAAATGGCGAGACCATCGCGCATGCCAACGCCGATATGAGCGCCATCGCCCACCGGCTCTCCATGGAATATCCCGCTACAAATCAGGGAACTGGCACGAATGTGGTTTCGATGCATGAAGACTTCAATCGCGGTATCGGTGACCCTTTGCTTGTGCTTCTGGCGGCGGTGGGGTTGGTGCTGCTTATCGCCTGCGCCAATGTAGCAAATCTGACGCTTTCCCGCTCCGCTGGCCGGCAGCGCGAAGTGGCTATCCGTTCCGCGCTGGGCGCGCGGCGTTTCCGGCTGGTGCGGCAAATGCTGACAGAAAGCGTGCTGCTCGGATTGCTGGGAGGCGCGGTCGGACTGCTGCTCGCCTATGGCGCCTTGCGCCTCTTGCCCCTGATTGCTCCACCGCCAGGAACGGCCGGCGAAATTCCGCACGCGGGTTGGATCGGAATCAATTTGCCGGTGCTCTGGTTCACAATCGGCATAGCCGGCTTAACAGGAATTATTTTCGGCCTCGCACCCGCGTTCCAATCGTCCAAAGCCGATCTGAATGAGGCGTTGAAGGAGAGCAGCCGCAGCTCCACCGGCGGCACGCAAAGCCGCGTAATGCGCAACTTGTTGGTGGTCGCCGAAATTGCGCTGTCCCTGATCCTGCTGATCGGCGCGGGCACTTTGCTTCGCGGCCTTGATGGACTTCTGAACGCCAACATGGGATTCAATCCCCAAAACGTTCTCTCTTTCCAGGTGTGGCTGTCTGATTCAAATTATCCGGCCATGGCGCAAGCGCGAGCCTTTTTTCAGCAGGCAATCGCCAAAATGCGCACTCTTCCTGGGGTGAGATTCGCCAGCGCGATTGATTTCTTGCCGCTCACCGGGTGGACGGATTTCGCGACTCTGGATATCGCCGGCCGGCCTGCGCCTCCGCCGAAAGAGGAATTCGTCGCCCATTACCGCGTGATTGACGCGCAGTACTTTCAGACCATGCAAATTGCCCTGCTTAAGGGGAGATATTTCTCCGATGCAGATACGGAGAATGCGCAAGGTGTTGCCATCATCAGTCAGGCGCTCGCAAGCAAATATTGGCCGAATCAAAATCCCATCGGGCAGCGCATCCGCGCCCACGTCGAGCAATCGAAGTCCGCGCCATATCGTCCCGCGGTCAGTGATGGGTGGATTACCATTGTGGGTCTGGTTGCCGATGTGCGCGATCGCGAATTTGGCGATGGCCCGCCACCCCTGCTTTATCTCCCTTACACGCAAGCGCCGTCGCGCATCATGCGCATCGTGGCGCGCACCTCTGTTCCGCCCGATTCGCTTGCTCCGTCAGCGCGCCAGGCTGTTTTTTCCGTGGACAAAAATCAGCCTGTCACGGAAATGAAATCCATGGATGAATTGCTGTCAGAATCGGTTTCGACGGAGGCGCTTGACGCCAAGCTGCTCACTTTTTTCGCATTGCTGGCCCTAACGCTCGCCGCCATCGGCATCTATGGCGTGATTTCCTACGGAGTGCAGCAGCGCACCCATGAAATCGGCATTCGCATGGCGCTGGGCGCGCAGCCGCGCGATGTGATTCGATTAATTGTTGGCCATGGAGTCCGGCTGACGCTGATCGGCATTGTCCTGGGAGTCGCTGGATCCTATGCGCTGACCACCGTCCTCGCAGGATTGCTCTTCGGCGTGAAGTCAGTCGACATTCCCTCTTCGCTCGCCGCTATCGGGGTGCTCGCGATTGTGGCCTCAGCCGCCTGCTACATTCCAGCGCGTCGCGCCACGCGGGTCGATCCACTCAATTCGCTGCGCTACGAGTAGCTGCAGAGCGGCACTCCGGCAAGCGCTTATGGCTGTTCATTCTAGGCAAGTAACTGTCCGAATTCGGACACTGCGGTCGCAAGCAAACATCTCCCCGCTGTGCTAATCTCTCCAAAACACGGACTTTGCTGATTTCGGGTTACGGCAAACGACGTGCCCGATAATGCTCTTGGGTACTCCGCGATGAAAAACCTCTGGCAGGACATTCGCTATGGCATTCGCACCTTGGCCCGGCAGCCTGGCTTTGCCGCGGTAATCGTGCTTACGCTGGCCCTGGGTATCGGCGCGAATACCGCGATTTTCAGCGTGGTCTATGGCGTCCTATTGCGACCACTGCCTTATCCTAACCCCGATCGCATCACGCAAATCTCCGTCAGCTACAACGGCGTGCTTGACTATTCCGGATTCAATGCGCAGGAATTCAAATTTTGGCAGGGGCACAATCAACCGTTCGCCGCGGTCGCGGCCACAACCGGCGTCGGCTTCAATCTCTCCAGCGGCAACCTGCCGGTGCGTGTCCACGCGCTTCGCGTCTCAAAAGATTATTTCCGCGTGATGGGCGTGCAGCCGGCGCTTGGCCGCGAATTCACGCAAGATGAAGACAGCGCAAATGGCCCGAACGTTGCCATTCTGGGCTATGGCCTTTGGAAATCGGAATTCGGCGGAGATGCCGGCCTCGTCGGAAAAACAATTTCGCTCGATGGGGCGCCGTACACAGTCGTTGGAATCATGCCGGCTGGTTTTCAAAATATAAGTTTGCGCGGCGATTCAGACACTGGCGTCGAGCTATGGACAACCATCGGCCAGGTTGCGAGTTCGATTGGCCGAGGAATCAATTACACGGTCATCGCACGGTTGAAGGAGGGCGTGTCGACAGAGCAAGCCGATAGTTACCTGGCCATCGCTTTGAAGGAATTCGCAAAACAATTTCCATCGCAAAGATTTTCGCCTCGGCACCACGCCGCCTTCAGCGCCGAGCCACTGATTCACATGGCTTCGCTCGGCTACCGCACAAAACTGCTCGTGTTATTTGGCGCGATTGGATTTGTGCTGCTCATCGCTTGCGCGAACGTCGCGAACCTCCTGATGTCGCGCGCCGCATCTCGAGGAAAAGAATTCGCCATCCGCACCGCGCTTGGCGCGAGCCGCATGCGGCTTTTCCGCCAGCTGCTCACCGACGGCCTTGTGCTGGCCATCGCCGGCGGCGCACTGGGGCTTCTCATTGCGAATTGGGGACTCAAACTGCTCTTGGTTCTCGCGCCCACGGATTTGCCGCGCGCGCGCGCCATTTCGCTCGATGGCTGGGCGCTTGCTTTCACCGCGCTGGTTTCTTTGCTCACTGGTGTGCTCTTCGGCATCGCCCCGGCGTTTCAATCCTCCAAGGCAGATCTCAACAATTCGCTCAAAGAATCCGTTGGCCGCGCAACTGCGGGACTCTCTTGCAGCCGTTTGCGCAGCGCGCTGGTTGTCGGGGAAATTGCACTCTCGCTAGTTCTGCTTACCGGCGCTGCGTTGCTCATCGATACCTTTACGAATCTGCTGCACACCAATCCAGGATTTGATCCGCATCCGATTCTCGCGCTAGAAACCTGGACTACCGGCCAAAAGTTCGCCGCCACACCTTCGGCCTCCAATTTTTTCCACAAAAATTTGGATTCAGCAGCCATCTCCCGCTTTTATCAAGGGATTTTGCAAAAGGTTCGGGCAGTTCCTGGCGTGCAGAGCGCCGCTGTTGTCGGGGGAGGCTTGCCGCTTGAGGGAGGCGGAAACGTGTTCGTGTGGCTTCCCCCGGAGGGCGAATCCCGCGGCCTCTCTTCGGATTTTCGCTCAATCAGCCCTGATTATTTCCGCACGATGGGAATTCCGTTGCTGCAAGGCCGCCTTTTCTTGAATGCTGATTCTCCGGAAGCAAGCAAAGTCGCGCTCATCAATCAAGAGTTCGTGCGCGAGAAATTCCCGCGTCACGATCCTGTCGGCCAGAGCCTCAACGTGAATGGAACCGCTCGTCAAATCGTCGGCGTGGTCGGCGATGTCAAATCCGATCTCGGCGAGCCTGCACCTCCAACGGTTTTTATTCCACTTGCGCAGGACCCTGGACTAATCCAAGAATTTCAGATGTTCGGAATACCTGTCTTTATCATCGTGCGCACGGCGCAGCCGCCGCTCAGTCTGAGCCACGCTGTCGAAAACGCCATCCGCAGCGCAGACCCGCATATACCCATTGGCCACATCGAATCCATGGAGCAGATTCTCTCCACTTCGCTCTCTTTTCAAAGATTTTCAATGACGCTGATGAGCATTTTCGCGGGATTGGCGCTGATTCTCGCCGCTTTGGGAATTTATGGCGTCATCGCGTATTCTGTGGTGCAGCGCACGCATGAAATCGGCATTCGCATAGCGCTGGGCGCGCGTCCTCAAGATGTGCTCAGCCTGGTGATTCGTCAGGGCATGACTCTCGCCGGAATCGGTGTCGCAATCGGAGTGGCGGGCGCGCTGGCGACTACGCGTTTCCTGGCGTCGCAACTTTACGGTGTGAAGCCTGCGGATCCTATTGTCCTTACGACGGTCGCCGTGACGCTTGGCATAGTGGCGTTGCTCGCTTGCTATATTCCGGCACGCCGCGCGGCGCGAGTAGACCCGCTGGTCGCGCTTCGCTATGAATGACTTCTGTCGCTCATGTCCCGATCGCGCGGTTATTGCGGAAAGTCGCCGCAACGGGACGTGAGCTACAAAGAAAATCGCGCGACATGAGCTGAACTACGAAATGCTGAGGAATGCTTCGCTGATTTGAATGGCACTCATAAGGGGCTAAATATCTATGACCGGTTCCAGTAATTCACATCGCTGGCGCGTGCTGGTCGCTGACGACCAGCCCGACGTGCGCGAAGCATTGCGCCTGCTGCTCAAGGGCGAAGGGTTTGAGATTGACGCTGTCGCATCGCCGAGCGCGCTTCTTGCGTCGCTGGACACGCGCGAGTTTGATGCCATCCTGATGGACCTGAATTACGCGCGCGATACCACTTCGGGGCAGGAAGGTCTCGACCTGCTTACCGAGATTCGCACGCGCGATGGCAGCTTGCCGGTGATTGTGATGACCGCGTGGGGCAACCTCAATCTCGCGGTTGAAGCGATGCGCCGTGGCGCGAAGGATTTCATTCAGAAACCGTGGGAAAATGCGCGCCTGCTTGCCATTTTGCGCACGCAAATCGAGCTGGCGCACGCGATTCGTCAGAGCGTACGCTTGGAAGCGGAGAACCGCCTGCTGCGCGCCGACGGCCGTCCGATGCTCATCGCCGAATCGGCGGTCATGCGGCCTGTGCTGGACTTGATTTCACGCGTCGGCCCATCCGACGCCAACGTGCTAATCACAGGCGAGCATGGCACGGGAAAAGAGGTGATCGCGCGGACTTTGCAAGCGCTTTCCTCTCGCTCGGGAAAGCCGCTGGTTACGGTGAACGCCGGCGGATTGCCCGAGGGCGTTTTCGAGAGCGAGCTTTTTGGTCACGTGAAAGGCGCGTTCACCGATGCGAAAGTCGATCGCGTGGGCCGCTTCGAGCTTGCCGACGGCGGCACGCTTTTTCTCGATGAAATTGCCAATGTGCCGATGAATTTGCAAGCCAAACTCCTGCGCGCGCTGGAAACCGGCGAGATCGAACGCGTAGGCTCTTCGAGCACGCGCCGCGTGGACGTGCGCATCCTTTCCGCCACCAATGCCAACGTGCAGAATGAAGTCGAGGCCGGCCGTTTCCGCGAAGATCTGCTTTTCCGCTTGAACACCATTGAAATCCATCTGCCGCCGTTGCGCGAACGCAAGGAAGATATTCCGCTGCTGGCCATGCATTTCCTGCGGCAATCCGCGCAACGCTATCGCAAAAATTTGTCTGGATTCGAGCCTACGGCCATGAAACTGTTGCTCGAGCACCCCTGGCCGGGCAATGTTCGCGAGCTGGACCACTCCGTCGAGCGTGCTGTGCTGATGGCCGAAGGCTCCGAAGTGAGGGCCAGCGACTTGGGGTTGCGGCAGGTGCGCGAAGGAAATTCCCGAATCGAAGATATGAGCCTCGAGGACGTCGAGCGCGCGCTGATTCAAAAAGCCATGGGCCGTTATGGCGGAAACGTCAGTCATGCCAGCAAAACGCTTGGCCTGAGCCGCAGCGCGCTCTATAGGCGGTTGCAAAAATACGGGCTGTGAAGCCTCTCGCTTACGAACGCCGCATCCTCATCCGCGCGCTTCTCGCGGGGCTGTTCGGTTCTGTCACCGCGATCATTCTCCTGTGGACCGGCCAGCACGACGCCAAAACGGCCTGGACGCTCACCATCATCATAGCCGCCGCGTGGCTCGGGTTTGCTTTCAGCGCGCAGAACCGCATCACTTTTCCGTTGCGCACGCTCTCCAACATGCTCGCCGCGCTGCACGAAGGGGACTTCTCGATTCGCGCACGCGGCGCGGAGCATTCCGACGCGCTGGGCGAAGTGATGCGCGAAGTCAATGCTCTCGGTGAAACTCTGCGCCTGCAACGTCTCGGCGCTCTGGAAGCTACCGCGCTTTTGCGCAAAGTGATGGAGGAAATTGATATCGCTGTGTTCGCGTTTGATTCCTCGACTCGCCTGCGCCTGCTGAACCGCGCTGGCGAACGCATCCTCAATCGCCCTGCCGAACGCGCCATCGGCCGCACCGCAGAAGAGCTTGGCGTCGAATTTTGCCTGACTGTCGAAACGCCGCACGTCGCGCAAATTGCATTTCCGGGGAAAATGGGCCGCTGGGAGATTCATCGTGGCAGCTTCCGCGAAGGTGGCAAGCCGCATCAACTCGTTTTGGTGTCCGATCTGAGCCAGGCACTCCGCGAAGAGGAACGCCTGGCCTGGCAGCGGCTGATTCGCGTGATTGGGCACGAGCTCAACAATTCTCTCGCGCCCATCAAATCCGTCGCTGAAAGCCTTTCCGACATGATGTCGCGTCCCCAGAAGCCTGCGGATTGGAAAGACGACATGAGCCGCGGCCTCGCAGTCATCGCCAATCGCACCGACGGGCTCGCGCGCTTCATGAACGCCTATGCGCGCCTCGCGAGGCTTCCAGCTCCGCAGTTGCAGCCGATGCCCGTGGCCACCTGGGTACAGCGCGCGGCCAGCCTCGATCCGCGCATGCGCATTCCGGTCGAAGCTGGTCCCGAGATCACCATACAAGCGGATCCCGACCAATTGGATCAAGTGCTCATCAATCTCGTTAAGAATGCCGTGGATGCGGCCAGCGAAACCGGCGGTGGCGTGCGCGTGGGCTGGAACACGGAGGATAGTTTCCTGGAAGTGTGGGTTCGCGACGAAGGACCGGGCATACCCAGCGCCGCCAATCTCTTTGTCCCGTTTTTCACCACTAAGCCCGGCGGCTCGGGCATCGGGCTGGTGCTCAGTCGCCAAATTGCGGAGGCGCATGGCGGCAGCCTGAGCCTGGAGAACATCACTTCAGGACACGGATGCGAGGCTCGTTTGCGATTGCCGCTTGTAAGAAATTAACGCGAGGCCGCGGAAGTTCGCCGGACCGGTTCTTCTTTGCGACGCGTCCAGAATTCCGGGGCTGGTTTCACAAACGCGACTCCCACTCGCAACTCTGCGCGTTTCGGCCATTTCGCCAGCGTTACTACATAGCACTGCTGCTCTTCTTTGGTGAGCCGGTTCAGCACCAGCAGCTTCTGCCCGCGACGCACGTTCGCGCCAGCGTTAAGGTGCAGCAGACCTCCGTTCGCGTTCACTTCGAGTGTGTTGGTTTCCTGGTAGAAGGGTTCTTGCGTTGAGGTGTATCCGTAAACAAACAACGGTACGTACAAACTAACTCGGGAGCTCCTGCGCCGCTCAGATACCAGCTTGATCGGGAACTCTGCCATATCACGCCGCTCGGGAGACTCGGGCTGCTGAACAAAATCCCAAATAATGCTCACGAACCACCTTCGCGGGGACGAAGGTACTGCATTTATGCTACAAGAAAAATAGGTCTAGCGCAAGGACGTTCTAGTACTAGCACGGCATAAAGCCCGCAGTTTGGGCCTGACGGGCGTTATGCCCCCATATAAATCACAGTTAATTATAGGCTTACATCGCAAAGCTCTGAATCGCCGCCGCCTCATTATCGTACACGTCGAAAACGGTCATGAGCTTGGTGACCTGCAGCACTTCCCTAAACTTCTGCCCGAGGTTGCAAAGCTTCAGTGTGCCACCCTGCGAGCGAGCGCTATGGAACGTCGCCACCAGCGTGCCCAATCCCGCGCTGTCGATATAGGTCACGTTCGCCATGTTCAGCACAATTTTCTTGTGATTGCTGGCGAGCAGCCCCTTTACTCGCTCGCGGAACGCGTTGCTTTCCTCGCCCAGCACAATCCGTCCATCCAAGTCCACCACGGTGACCCCGCTTACTTCTCGATCCGTCATTCTCAACGCCACGTTATTCGCCTCCTGGCAAATTCGAATTCAATTGCCTGAAATCGCGTTCTGCAAAATCCCCTGCTGCGAGAAGCCTGTGTCCCCAAAATTCAGTAATAATCCGAACAGGACATATAGTAGCCGCATGAGTTGCAAATCAATTTGCATCGGTGCTGCTCGAGCGCTCGAAAGCATACTGGACAATACGTCGAAGCATTTGCCGGCTGGTGTGTTACGTTTTTCGAAGCGCTTTTGCATTCCTCTCCCGTCGGCAAGGCAGTAAACGATTTGGCAGGTTCTTCCGCTCCCATCGGCCCAATGTTTATAGCATATCCAGTGTTTGCGTCAAAGCGGCGTTCGCGCAAAAAATCCGGGCCTCGGTGCTTCTCAGTTTTCCGTAGCCGCAAGGTAGTGCCCGAGAAAAGCGCGCAGTGAAAAATGCGCCGGAAGGCTGCAAGTGCGCTAGAATAGAAACAACCAGCGTCGCTGAAGCCGCATCACCCACTGTAGAAAGCACGGCATCAGGGAACACGCGAGGAGCTTCCAATGATCCGCCGGGCGAGTTTCGAGCTTCTGGTTGGCATCTTTCTGATCTCCGCAGCCGCGTCAGCGCAAAATAGATTCAGCCATGTGCGACTCTATTCGCCGCCAGCGCGAATGGCCGGTACCCGTCCAGTGCTTCGAACTCCCGCAGCGCAAGCTCCAATGCCTGCTCCCGTGGCCCGTCCAGTGATTGTGCGTCTTCCGGGAACTCCGGCGGTGCAACGAATCGCTATTACAACAAATTCGCAACAGGCGTCGCTGCGCGGGGAAGTATTCTCAAGTGGATCAACCTTCGCTCCCGATTTTTCTCTGGCCGGCGGAGCGTCTTCCGATCTTGGCCAGCTGCTGAACAATGTTCCGGGCCTCGGATTCGATTTCTCCCATCTTGCTGCACTGAACCATGACCTCGGCGTGCGCGCGATCATCGATCCGGTCACGCAGCACGAACTCGCCATCGCCGAACAGTTGCTGCGCGACGAACGGAGCGTTGGAACTTCCGCTTTTGTGCCGTTTTACGGCGAGGGGTACTCCGAACCCGCTGTCTACCAGCAGCAGCCTCCAGTCATTGTGCTTCAGCAGCCTGCGCCGCAAGCGCAGCCTACTCCAGAAGAAACCGCTGCTCCGCCAGCGGCAGCCGAGCAGCCTCCATTGCCGCCCGTCGGCGAGTTTGTTTTGGTGCTTCGCAGCGGAAAGCAGATCAAGGCGGTGGCCTTCACACGCCAGTCCGATTCCATCGTTTACATCACCGGAGATGGAATACGCGGCTCGTTCCCGGTCACCGATCTTGATACTGCTGCGACCGAGCAGCTCAATCAGCACCACGGTACCCCCCTGAAAATTTCACTCTAAGTTCGCCGTCTTCTTCTGCCTCGTCATTCCGCGAAGAATGCCGACACTTGATGAGAAATCTGTGTCGCCGCCACCCATGCCGTTTTTTGCATCGGGCGGGCCCTGATTCTGTATTCCTCCAGCACCCAATAAGTGTAGAATCCCGCATCATGAAAACTGCGGGCTTATGTTTGCTCTGGCGTTGCCTCTGCCCGCTCGAATATCAACGAGACACTTTGCTAGCGGAGAGAACGCAATGAGCGGCGTTCTCCGCGTGGGTCGTTATCTATTCGCAGTTTCGATGGGCGCGTTCGGGGTTCAGTATTTCATTTATGCGCACCGCGCCTCTGACTTGGCGAACATCCCGCCCTACACGGTGGCCAGGGCCTTCCCCGCTTATTTAATTGGCGCGGGCTTAATAATCGCAGCTGTAAGCATCGTCAGCGGATTCAAAGCGGCGCTTTGTGTGCGTCTGCTGGGCGCCGCTCTGCTTCTCGATTTTTTGGTGTTTCATGCGGCAAGGATCGTCGCAAACTTGCACAACGGCAACATTCGCACCCGCGGCTTTGAAACCCTGGCTATGGCCGGCGCGGCGTTTGTGCTGGGCGCTACATTTTCTGCGGAGTCATCCGGCGTTTGGAGCGAGCCCATCGACGCGACGGCAAATTTCGGAAGGTTGCTTGTCGCCGGGTCGCTGGCCATATTCGGTATTCAGCACTTCATGGGTCCTGACTTCATCGCATCGCTGATTCCTGCGTGGATGCCGGCGCGTTTGTTCCTGGCGTATTTTACCGGCACAGCTTTCCTCGCGGCCGCACTCAGCTTCGCAACGGGCAAGCTGACGCGCCTCGCAGGCATTCTGCTGGCGCTCATGTTTCTCATCTGGGTCGCCGTGCTTCACGCCCCGCTCGTCGCTCACTCTTTGCACAATGGGAATTTGTGGGCCAGCATGTTCGTGGCTTTGAACATGGCCGCGATCGGGCTGATCATCGCCGAAGCCGTTTCTGTCCGCGTTGTGCGGCTGACGAAGTAGCCCTTTACCTCCTGCTTCTCTGTGGCTTCGTTTCTGGTGGCAGTGGCTCGGGCATGAAGTAGCCCGCCTCCGAGGGCAAGCCAGCGCGCTCGAACTGAATGGTCGTATGCGTGATGTGAAAACGGTCCGCCAATCGCTGCCGGATGGCCGCGAGAATTTTCTCGCTTTGCTCCATGTGCATATCCGGAATGCACACGTGACAGGAAAGCGCCTGCAGCTCCGAGCCGATCGTCCAGACGTGAATGTCGTGAACTTCCTGCACATTTTCCACTTCGAGCACGGCATGCGCCACATCTTCCAGCTTCAAATTTCTCGGCAAGCCTTCCAGCAAAATGTGGCTGCTCTCACGCAGAATTCCCACCGCGCTCCACAGCACCATTAATCCGATACCCATACCGATCACTGGATCCGCCCAATTCACGCCGGCCCAGCGGATCGCCAGCGCTCCGACGATGATGGCCACATTCGAAAGTGCGTCGCCGAAGTTGTGAATCAAAATGCTGCGCAGGTTCAGGTCTTCTCGGTTGCGCACCAGGCCCAGGGTGATGCCGCCGTTCACGAGTAGCGCAAACACCGCGACAATAATCATCAGTTCGGTGCGCACTTTCACCGGCCGCAACAACCGCTCGTACGATTCGAAAAGAATGTAGAGCGCCACCAGTACCAGCAAGATGGCATTTACAAAGGCGGCCAGCACGCCGGAGCGCTGATAACCGTAAGTTTTTTCAGGGGTGGGCGGCCTCACCGACCATCGCGCCGCAATCCACGAAATCAAAATCGTGGGAACGTCCGTAAGGTTATGCACGCCGTCGCTGACCAGAGCGATGGAGTGTCCCAGCGTGCCTGCGGCGAACTCCACAATCACCAACGCCAGCGTCGCCAGCATCGCGCCACCCAGCACGCCGGACGAATTCGCGGCATGGCTGTGCGCATGACCTTCGGCTGCGCCGTGCGGGTGGAGATGCATAAGCAAATTCTACCTAATAAAAAACTCGCTGCGCCGGATTTCCGCGCCTGGTTTCGTGTTTTCGGTTGCACACTCTACGCTCACCACCACGACACCGCCTCGAACAACATGTTTGACTTCGCCATTTTGCAAATCTACGATTGAAGTGATCGTTCGCCGCACTGGGGCGGGATTCATTGGAGCAAGGGACTCCAATGAGATCACCTTCGATGCATCCTAACTGCGCAAAATTATCTTTCTGGGGGGCGCGCGGCTCCATTCCCACGCTCGATCGCGGGATGTGGCGCTACGGCGGCAACACGCCGTGCCTTGATCTGGTTGCGGCGGATGGCACGCACTTCGTTCTTGATTGCGGAACTGGATTACGGACGCTGGGCAACCTGTGGGCCAATGTCGAAGGCGACCGTCCCATTCAAGCGCACATTTTCGTCACTCATTACCATTGGGACCACATTCAGGGCATCCCGTTTTTCCGGCCGTTTTATTTGCCGCAAAATGATTTTCACTTTTATAGTTTCCAATCGAAGTATCTTGGCCGGGAAAGTTTGAAGCAAGTGCTCGAAGCGCAGCTCGCGCGTCCGTATTTTCCCGTGGACTTGACGCTGATGCCTTCCGGCCGCCAGTTCTCGGAAATTACTGGCGGAGACAAATTCGAAATTAACGGCACAAAGGTTACGGCGCGCTGGCTCAATCATCCGCAAGGCTGCCTGGGCTACCGTTTCGAAACTTCCGCTGGCACAATTGTTTACGCAACTGACAACGAGCCCGGCGTTCCGGAACTCGATGACAATTTGCGGCAGCTCGCCAACGGCGCTGACGTGCTGATCAATGACGCGCAATGTTCTCCCGAACAGCTCGCATCTTCGCGAAAAGGCTGGGGCCATTCGAGCTGGCTCGAAAGCGTGAAACTGGCGCGCGATTGCGGAGCAAAAAACCTGGTGCTATTTCACCACGATCCCGATTCGAACGACCGCACCGTGGATGGCTATTTGTACGCAGCGCGGCAGGAATTTCCGAATACCTGGGCGGCTACCGACGGGATGGCCGTGCAGCTGCGCGATGGCTGCGCGGAAATCAAACTGCGGCCTTCGCGCATTGGGCAGCGGCGGCCGGTGCATTTTTCCGCCACGGTGAGCGGGCAGGCCAAAGAGGGCGGACGCTTCCAGGAGTACGCGGTGCTCAAAGAAATGAATTTGCGCGGAGGCTACCTGTGGCTTTCGCATTTGCCGCAACTGCAATCGCAAATGGATATTCGCGTGGACTGTGGCACGCCGGACCGTCCGAATCCTATCGTACTGCGCGCGGCGGTGATGCACTGCGATGTTGGCCGCGAGAAAGACCGGTGCGGCGTCGGCGTGGTTTTCATCGACGAAACGGACAACGCGTTCCCTCTCGACTGAACTTCAGGAAATGTGCTGCTCCAGTTGTTCCCAAAATATTCGCGCCCCTCGGCTCACTTTACGGCTTGAGCGCGGGAATTTCGCGCATGCGCGCAAAGGCGCGGCGCACGTGCGGAATGGCGATCGAACCCCCCACAATTAGCGCGACGTTGAGCGCGTCAATCACTTCATCGCGCTTCCATCCCTCTTCCCCGCAACGCAGCAAATGATAGGTGATGCAATCGTCGCAGCGCAGCACCGCGGAGGCCACCAGTCCCAGCAGCTCTTTTGTTTTTACGGGCAGCGCCCCGGATTCGTATGCTTGATGGTCCAGCGCGAAAAACCTTTTCATCCCCAGATGGCCGCAGCCTAGGATTTCTTCGTTCATCTCCGCGCGGAATTTTTCGAAATCCGAAATGTTGTCCGACATGGCTGCCTCCAGACTGAGAAACCCACGGGATATTATGAGCGGAACGCGCGTGACGCGCCAGAGCCTCGGAGCCGATCGCACGATTCATCCCAGCGAACGATGATTTTTGATGCGCCGCGCGTAGACCAGTAAATTTAAGACGCAGACGATGACCGCCGCGGTGACCAGCAGCGCCGCCGGCACATTGGGGTAAACGGTCGCGTCCAAATAGTGCAGCAGAAATGGCCCGCGAAAGGGCATGACGCCAGCGCGCGCTTCGCACCAATTTTCAGCTGTGGTCAGCGGGCATGGCGCGGGAGTGGTTTCAGTGATGATGCCCCAGATAATTGTGGCGAGGTGGAGCGCCCCTAGCCGCGGGCGTCCGCGAGTGAAGAGCGCGCCGAAAATCACCCAGGCGATATACAGCAGATGCGCGAACAGAGCCGCGTCGGCCAGCCCTAGGTAGAGTTGCGAATTCACGAAACGACCTGGGCCGATTATATCCGACGCGCCCGGTCACAATGGCAGGCTCGAAAACAATGTAAATTTCCAGCGACGCGAAACATGGATGCATTTTTCTTAGCACGAAGCCAAGACATGCGTGGGAGGCACAGCTCGGATTGCCATTGGATTGCCGTGTAATGAGCGCTACTCAGGGCCTAGGGGCAAAAAATACTTGGTGCCTTTGACCAGCTGTTTTAGGCGGCGGAGGAGTTCCTGCAAATCGGCGTTGCGTTCGACGAAGTCGATGTCGGAAGTGTCCACGACGAGGAGATTAGACGCGGAATAGTGAAAGAAAAAATGCTCGTAGGCCTGCGCGATGGTCTCGAGATATTCGGGGGAGATGTTGGATTCTTCGCGGGCGCCTTTTTTGGAAATGCGCTGCTTGAGGACTTCAGGCTTGGCTTGCAGATAGATGACCAGATCGGGAACGGCGAGGGAAGAGGCGAGCATTTCGTAATAGCGTTCGTAGAGTTTCAGCTCTTCATTGTCGAGATTGACGTAGGCGAAGATCTTGTCCTTCTCGAAAAGGAAGTCGCTGACGATGGGCGAGGGAGAAGCGTCGCGGTCGACTTCGAGAAGGCGCTGGTGGCGCTCCATTAGAAAAAACATTTGGGCGCGGAAGGCGGAGCCGGCTTTTTCCTCGTAGAAATCGGTTAGGAAGGGATTGTCGTCGCAATCGAAGATGCGGCGGGCATGCAGGCGGTCGGCGAGGATGCGCGCGAGGGTGGATTTGCCGACACGGATCGGGCCTTCGATGGCGAAATATTTGGGAGGTTTGAATTTGGGCTCAGGCATGGACGCGGCATTATAACAAAGTGCTCGGCGGCGGATGATGAGGGTTCGACGACAACATGCGCCGAGATACATCACCCGCCGAGTTGCTCCTGCGATACCAAATGAGCTACCAACTGCGCGAAAGCGCGGCGACGATGTGCGCCAGGGCGTCCACGTCGTGCAGGCTAATCAGTTCGCCCGGAGAATGCGAGTGGCGCAGCGGCCAGCCGAGGGCGACGTCAATCGAGCCGTAGCGCAGAAACGCCGAGCCGTCGTTGCCGCCGCCGGTGACTCCATATTGCACGGGGATCTTGTTGACGTGGGCGATGCGCACCACTTTTTCAACCAAGTCGCGCGGCACCACGTTGGAATTGTCTACGGCACGAACCACAAACCCGTCGCCGAGCTTGGCGTCGCCGAAGCGCGGATTTTCGAGCGGCGAATCGGAGCTGACAAACGTGTCGATGGCGAAAACGTATTGCGGGACTTTTTCCCCGCCTTCGGCGGCGAGACGCGCGGCAAGTTTGCCGGCGCCGACCAATCCGAGTTCTTCACCGGTGGACCAGACGAAAGTGACGTTGCGGCCTTTGAAATTGGGGCCGAGCGCCCATACCGCTGAAATGAGCGACGTGTCGCCGACGCGGTCGTCGAAGCTGCGGCAATTGGCGCGGTCGTTGGCGAGGCGGCGATAGGTTTTGGGAATGGTCACAAAATCGCCGACGGCGACGCCCATTTGCGCGGCTTCTTCGGGCGAGCGCGCGCCGATGTCAACGCGATACATCAGCGCGCGGCCGCGCGGCCATTTGAAGCCGGGCTCGTCCCAGCCGTCGGGCAATTCCATAATCGCAGGAATATCTTTGCCGCTTGGAGCGTGAACAAGCGCAGCGTGGCCGAGGTAATAATCGAGCATGCCGCCGCCTTTGGTTGCGACGGCGAGGCGGCCGTTGGGGAGGATTTCCTTCACTTCGTAGCCGATTTCGTCCATGTGCGCGACGAAAAGCATGCTGGGTGCGCTAGCGGAAGCGGGCGCGGAGCCAAGCTGCAGGATTAAATTTCCAGCGTCGTCGGTTTCGGGCTTGGCCCATTTGGGGAGCGAGCTCTTGACCATTTCGCGGACAGCGGCTTCGTGGTCGCTCACGCCGTAAGTGTCGGAAAGGCGCGACAGAATTTCTTCGTTTGTGGGCGGCGTGTCCTTCGGAGGGGCAAGAACTCGTGAGGAGTATTCCACTGGCTGCGGGGATGAGGTGAAGGAGCCTTGGGCGTAGGCTTCGAGGAGATTGGCGAGATTTGCGAGGTCATGGGTGCTGATCATTTCCGCGGGCGTGTCGGGCCAGGCAGTGGCGATGCCGAGGTGGACGGTTTTACCGGGCATTGACGGCGGAGCGAGATAGCTGCGAGGGATGAGCGGAGCGGAATAGTCTTTGACGAACGGGATGTTGTTTTGCTCGGCGAGCTGTTTGAAGCTAGCGGCGAAGCCGGAAAATTCGTCGCTGGCGGATTGGTCGCCGACGAGGACGCCGGAGCCAAGTTCGCGGCGCGGGGCGCGGCGGAGCGTTGGTTCGGCGGGATTGGGCGGGCTGCCGGTGAGGCGGCCAACGTAAATCAGTTCGTCAGGATGAACTTCATCGAGAACGCGCTGGAGGCCGCGCGCGCCGGCCCATTGTTGGGCGACAAAAGCGACAACCAGGGTGCCGTTAATTTTGGAAGGGTCGAGGCCGCGAAGAAGTTCGACCAGAGCGACGTCGCCGAAACGGTCGCCGATGGCGGGAGAAGTTTCGAAGCCGGGGCCGAGGTCATAAAGCGTGCGATCAATGACCACCGGGCTGAGGAGTTTCGCGCCGAGGCGGCTGGCGTCCGCAGCGGAAGTGGCGCCAATGTCCACGTACATGTTGGAAATGTCGTTCGGGTCGGGCGGATGGGCGCGGCCGGGGAGGAGATGGATTGAAAGTCCGGCTACGACTCCGGGGATCCACTTGCCTGAGGGCGTTTGGAGTTCGACGGGCTGCGCGGAATAGAGGTCATTGAAAAGCGGCAGCGTCCCGAACTGCGGAAGGCGCTGCAGTTGAACATACCCGTCGGAAGTGATGTTGCTGACGACGTAGCCGGGCTCGTCCATGGGGGCGACGATGAGGCGCACGGGGCCGCCGGAGCCGAGCGTGACGATGACGTCATCGAGGTTGTCGGTTTTTGGATGAAAGGCGCTAAGGCGTTCGCGGATTTTGGCGGCGAGCGCGGATTCGTATCCGGGAATCGCGGGCGTTTCGACGAATGCGCGCATGTCCTGGGCCATGGAACCAGAAACTTTGCTGGGACTGGATTGCGCGAAGGCGGACGAAACTCTACAGGCGAGGAATACAACAAACATTGCGGCGAGCATCAAAAAATGAAACTTTCTTATCATGACTGGCCTTCCTTTGAATTGATTTCTTCGTGGAACGATTTGGACGCGCAAATTGAAATTTGACATGAGAGATGGCGCAATCGCAATAAAGCGGATGCGCGAAACCGCGAATGTAACGCAGGGGGCGCGGCGGCTGCAAGTCTTTAGACGCCTGGAATATTGTGAGCGATGCGCGTTGGCGTAGAATCGGGCACGGAGGTGGGGATGACAAAAGTAGCCGGGACGTTCGCGAAGGCGGCGATTCTGAATTTGATGGCCGTGCTGGCGGTTGGAACTGCGGCGGCCCAAAATTCGCCGAATGCAGCAAAAAATGATCGGCCACGGGCGCGGGATCTTGGGCTTCGGATTGGCGTGTACGAGCCGGGGCCGCTCGATGCAATTACCGATGTGGCCGGCGTGCGCATGGGGCAAGTGACGATTATCCGCGGCGAGAATGTGCGTACCGGAGTGACCGCGATTTTTCCGCACGAGGGAAACATGTTTCAGGAAAAAGTGGCGGGCGCGGTGTACGTGTTCAATGCCTTTGGCAAGCTGGTGGGCTCGACGCAGGTGAACGAGCTGGGCCAGATTGAAACGCCGATTGTGCTGACGAACACGCTGAGCGTGTGGGACGCGGCCGCGGCGGTAACGGACTGGATGCTGGCGCTGCCGGGAAATCAAGAAGTGCGTTCGATCAATCCGCTGGTGGGCGAGACAAATGATGGATGGCTGAACGACATTCGCGGGCGGCACGTGAAAGCGGCGGACGTGGTGAAGGCGCTGGAGTCGGCGCGCGGCGGACCGGTGGAAGAAGGCAGCGTGGGCGCAGGGACGGGCATGGTGGCGTTCGGATGGAAGGGCGGGATTGGCACGAGTTCGCGAGCGCTGCCTGCAAGCGCGGGCGGATACACAGTGGGAGCGCTGGTACAAACGAATTTTGGCGGCAATCTGACGATTGCGGGCGTGCCGGTATACCGGGAATTGCAACCTCCGCGTGCCAAGATGAGCGCGAACGCGGAAAAACGAAATTCCGCGGATGGCTCGTGCATGATGGTGGTAGCGACCGATGCGCCGCTCGATGCGCGGCAATTGCACCGGCTGGCGAAGCGCGCGGTTTTCGGCCTGGCGCGCAGCGGATCTTCGGGGAGTAACGGGAGCGGCGATTTTGTAATTGCGTTCTCGACGACGGCCAAAGTTCCGAGCGAAGGGCAGGAAAATCCGAGTGGGACGAGGCTGTCCGAGGAAGCGCTCTCGCCGCTTTTCGAGGCGGTGGGCGAAGCGACGGAAGAAGCGATTGATAATTCGCTGCTGCGCGCGACGACGGTCAAAGGGCGCGATGGGCACGTGATTGAAGCGCTGCCCATCGAGAAGTTGAAGCAGATTTTGGCGCGGAAGAATAGTAAATAGTTGGAGGATTTTGACGTGCCTTTCTCTTCCGGCGGAAGGGAGAGACTGTTCGACCGGTGGCCGAATCTTAACTAGGCATGGCCGAGAGCGCTGTTTCCAGCAGCATCACTTCGCGACTGCACGCGCGCGTTGACGCGTGGCTTGAACCGCACATCGGTCTGCTCGCGGTGCTGGCGCTTGTTGCAGGATTCATCGTGCGACTCGCGGTTGCACGCGGCCGCTATTTGGTCGGCGATGAAGCGCTGGATTATCTGCTGGTCAACCAGGGCTCGGCACTCGAGGCGTACCGCGCCAGCCTGACGAACGCGCACCCTCCGCTATACTACTTCGTGCTGTACTACTCGCGTTTTTTCGGCAGTTCCGAACTGATGCTGCGGTTCCCTTCGGTAATCGCCGGAACAGTCATGCCGTGGTTTGCCTTTCTGTGGTTGAAACGACTGGGAAGGGAGACAGCATTCCTGGCTCTGCTGCTGCTGACGTTTGCCCCGGCGTTCATCACTTTTTCGGCGGAAATACGGCCGTATGCGTTTCTGCTGCTGTTCCTGACTGCGGCGCTGTGGAGTCTGGATCGAGGTTTCGAGAAAAACTCTCCTCGCGCGATGCTGCTTTTCGGGGCGTTTTTGTGTCTCGCAAATTTCACGCATTATTCGGCTATCTGGACCACGATCGCGATGGGAATCTATGCGCTGGCGAGAATATTCCTCGGCGAGCTGAAGCAGGCCGCGATTTTCGGGTGGATAACGTCGCAAGTCTGCGCGCTGATCTTGCTGGGATTTCTGTGGGTTACGCATATTTCTAAATTGCGTAACGATGCGATAAAGTCGGTCGCCGTAAATGGCTGGCTTCGCACCGAATACTTCCAGCCCCGAGAAAATGTCCTTCATTTTGCAATGCGCGCAACAGCGCACGCGTTTTTATATCTGCTGACGCGACAAACGGAAATTTCTGTGGCACTTTTTCTTCTCAGCGTCGTTATCCCCATCGCCCTCGTTCTGTTTTTCGTTTTCGGGATGGCGCTCCTGCTGGCCAATCGCGCAGGCGGCAACCAGCCAACGGCCTGTTCGACGAGAATGTTCGGTGTGCTTATGCTTCTGCCCTTCGCCATCGGCTGGGCTGGCGCGCTGTTGCGACTTTACCCGTACGGCGGTTCGCGACACGTAGCGTATCTGGCACCTTTTGCCGTAGCGGGAATCGCCACCAGTATCGCATGGCTGAGCAGAAAAGCTGTTTGGGCGGGGATTGTCGCCACGGTCGCGCTGTTGCTCGTCTGCACCATGCGGGTGGAGCCCCCGAGTTACATTCCCCGTCAGATCAAGCGAGCGAACGGATGGCGCAGGCGGTGAACTACATCCACGCGTCGGTGCTCGCAGGCGGCGTCATTGTGGTGGATTACAACAGCAGTCTGGTGATGCGTTACTACCTGTGTTCCGGCATGGGCAACATGATACGGAATTTTGAGAATCAAATGAGCCAGTTCGCCTGCGCAAAGTACGAGATGGCGCGGACGCGCGGATACGAATGGATGTTTACACGTGGAAACTTTGGGCCGATTCTCGCGCGAATGGAAAAACAATTCCGCTGGCGACATGGACAGCCGATCTGGCTGGCTCAGGCGGCGGAAATGCGGCTGGATGCGCCAGTGCTGGCGCGCTTCGGAGCCGGCCCCAGCAAAGAATTCGGTCAGAATATTTCTGTAGCTCAATTGCGCGCTCCTTAGCTATTTCCTGGCGGCAGAGTCGGGCGATGAGGGTTTCGCGGCGATTCATGGCGAAGGCAACGAGTGACCCGAAGGGGCGAATCCCGAAGGTAAACGGCGCCGAGGCTAGGAAATTGCGCGAAGATGCAGTATCTTCGATATTGAGTTAGAAATATTGAGTTCGCGGCGTGTGGAGGAAATGAATGGCGGAAGAGAAAGACAAGGCGGCGGCAGGAACTGCGAGCGTGCGCATGGTGAAATGCGTGAAATTCGGACGCGAAATGCCCGGCCTCGATCGCGTGCCGTGGAAAGGAGAGCTGGGGCAGAAAATCTACGAGAACGTTTCAAAAGAAGCGTGGAAGATGTGGGTGGAATATTCCAAAATGCTGATGAACGAGTACCGGCTGAATCCGCTGGATCCGCAGTCGCAGGTAATCATCGGCGAGCAGATGGAGAAGTTTTTCTTCGGCGAGGGCGCGCAACTGCCGCCGGGATACGTTCCGGAGAAGTCCAAAGGCTGAGTCAGTTTCTTTCCCTGCGTACTTTACGATCTCTTATTCTCAGAACAATTTTGCGCGTGGATTTCTGATGTGCGAACCGCGTTTACGCTGGGATTTTTCCGGTGACGGGATGCTGCACGGGCAAGCGCGGCGAAAAATTGAAATGCAACAGCGAATGAGCTTCGCGCAATGCAGATTCAACCTGTGCAGGCTGCGCGGCGCGCGCAAAAATGAATCCCAAGTAGCTCGAGCCTTGCGGCCAAGCCGCCACGTAATCTTTCAAGCGCGCGGTAATTTCAACGCCGGTGACGTGACGGACACGCATCGCTTCCTGCAAACCTTCCACGCTTTCGAAAATTCCGCTGCGGGGCACGGGAATCATCATCACGCCGGACGATTCCGGCTCGCGTTCGATTTCTGTTCCCCCTAGATGAAGAGCATGGCGTATCAGCAATTCCTCGAGGGAGATTTTCCGCGGGCCGAAACGCAACGCGCGCGAACATAATCCGCCGATCGGGCGCGGCGCGATTTCGAGCGGCCACGGGCCAGCCTTGTTGATGCGAAATTCGGCGTGAATCGGTCCATACGCGAGGTCAAGCGCGTGAATCGAGCGGCCTGCGCAATCGGCGAGCGCGTTCTGTTCTTCCTCAGAAAGGCGCGAAGGCGTGACATAGATTGTTTCTTCGAAGTAGGGGCCTTCGAGAGGATCGGGCTTGTCGAAAATTGCCAGAATTTTCAGGCGGCCATTGTCGAGCAGACCTTCAACGGCGACTTCTTTTCCTGGGATGTAACTTTCCACGAGCAATCTGTCGAGAGAGCCGTCGCGAGTGACTTGAATCGCCGGCGAGGCGAGCAGCCCTGCGATTCTGGCGACGGCTTCGCGAAATTGTTGCGCGTCATTGGCGCGAATCACGCCCTGGCTTGCGGCGAGCGACAATGGCTTGAGCACGCAGGGAAATTTCACCCGAGGCAAAACGTCATCGAGCGGCTCAGCAACAGGAAACGACAAAAATTGCGGGACGGGCAGACCGGCGTCGCGAAAGGCTTCGCGCTGCGCGAGTTTGTTGCGGCAACGCTCGACGGCGCGCGGACTGTTTCCGGCGAGGCCGAGAGAGTGCGCGGCGTATGCCGCTGCGGGAGTGGGACGATCTCCGAGCGCGAGAATGGCATCGGACGGATTCGATTTTCCGCAGCGGACGATTTCAGCGGCGGCTTCTTGCGGCTTTTCGAAACTGAGGGGCAGCGCGCCATCGCTCCAGGGATCTTCAAGTTTGTGGCAGCGGTCGGTGCCAAATTGCACTTCGATGCCGAGAGCTGCGGCGGCGTCGGCAAATCCGCGCGTCTGGTAGCCCAGCTTGCTCGCGAGAATCAGAAGTTTTTTGCGCCGAGAATCCATCGATAAAATTCCGTGAACGGTTGCGCGGCGTCAGACGAATGCATCCGCCTGGCGCAAAGATTTTCTGGCATCGGCGATGGAGGCCAACTGGTCTCCGGTTGGTTCCGCTCAACAATACCAAGGCTCGGTGAGATACGGAGTGGCGGCTCGGGAAGCGAGAATGGGCTGCTGGCGGTCGAGCGCGGATTCGCTCAAACCGGCGGTGCGGCGCGCGGCCTGTTCGATGAGCGTGAAAGTGCGTGGGCGCGAGCGGCCCATTTTTTCGCTGGAATGCACGATGCGCTGAATTTCTTCGCAGAGAGAATCAACGCGCCAGTCGGAGTGCTTCCACGGATAAACCATGGCGACTTCATCGAATGGCGCGGCACTGTCGCGAATTTCTTCGAGATCGAGCAGGCGCGAGCCGGCGGGAATCAAAAGACGGATGGCGAGTTGAATAGGCGCAACGTTTTCGACGAGATTATTTTCACGAAGGACTTCGAGAAGATCGAGATAGCCATCGAGCGTGGTCCATGGAGTGAAAGGAACGAACGTGGGGTGCAAAACCAAGCCTTCGGTGCGGAAGCGGCTGACGACTTCGAGAAAATCGGCGCGCGTGTGATGCTTCTCGAGCTTTTCGAGAATGATGTCGTCGACAGATTCCACGGCGCTGGTGACGAAGAGGCAGCCGGTTTCATGGAGGGTGCGAAGATGCTTGGAATGCTGCAGCAGATGCTCGACCTTGATGGTGACGTCATAGCAGAGCGCCGGGAATTCGCGGTGGAAGGCTCGCAGCAGCGTAATGGCGTGGCCGATACCGTTGAAAAAATCGGGATCCCCGAAAGTGATGTGCTGCGCGCCGGCGGCGACTTGCTGGCGAATATCGGCAAGAACGACATCCGCGCTGACGACGCGAAAAACACCGTTGTAGACGGGCACGATGGGGCAGTGGCGGCAAAGATGTTTGCAGCCGCGGCTGGCCTCGGTGTAGCCGGCGACAAGCTTTTCGCCGTTCGGCATCGCAACGCGGGCATATTTGTCGAGCGGCGGAAGGCCGGCGCGATCGGGAACTTTGAAATTCTGGCGCGCCAGCGAAATTACCGGCTCGGCGCTGTCAGGAGCGCGCTCGCGTGCAACATTTTCGGGCGCGTGCGGCGTTTTGGCGAAGATTGTTTCGGCGAGGTGCGCGAGGCGCTGTTCAAATTCGCCGCCGAGAATGGTCTGCGCGCCGAGGCGGCGAAGCCAGGATTCGTTCACGGACGCGTAGAGCCCGTAGAAGCAAATGTGCGCTTGCGGATTGATTTCGCGGACGCGCGGAAGCAATTCGACGGCGAGGCGCGTAGCGGTGTGCATGGGGACGTAAAAAGCAATAAGCGCGGCGCCGCGAATGTGATCTTCGGTGAGCTGTTCGCGCGAAGTATCCACGCAAATGACTTCCGCGCCAGTCTCGCGCAGCCATGCGGCGGGAGAGGCGAGGCCAAAAGGCTGGCGCCCGAGTTCGTACGTGGCGATGAGGAGAACTTTCATCGTTGCGTTTCCATGTGCTTTTACACCGTTTTTAAGACGCAGGCGGTGACTTGAAAATTATGGCATGCGCGAAGGTGGCGCACAAACGGCGGGAACGCTTTCGCGGGAAAATCAGAAAATGCAGAGGCGCGATTGCGCTATCATATAAAGTTAAGACAGGGAGCCTACAACTCGCATGAGCGCAGCCTCGAATTCCTTCAACGCCCGTTCCACACTTAAAGTTGGCAGCGAGAATTTCGAAATTTTCCGCGTTGCCGCTGCTGGCGAAAGCAAAATTTCGTCATTTCCCTTTTCGCTTAAAATTCTGTTGGAAAATTTGCTGCGGCACGAAGGGACGCCTTTCGTTCACGCGGACGACGTGCGCGCCCTGGCGAATTGGAAGCCGGAAGAAGGGCCGTCGAAGGAAATTTCATTTTTGCCGTCGCGCGTGCTGCTGCAGGATTTCACGGGCGTTCCTGCGATTGTGGATTTGGCGGCAATGCGCGAAGCGATGCGCAAACTCGGCGGCGATCCGGCGAAAATCAATCCGCTGTTTCCGGCGGAGCTGGTGATTGACCACTCGGTGCAGGTGGACCAGTTCGGCACGGCGCAATCATTCGCGTTCAACTCGGAAATGGAATTCATGCGCAACATCGAGCGCTATGCGTTTTTGCGCTGGGGGCAGAGCAGCTTCCGGAATTTTCGCGTGGTGCCGCCGGATACAGGGATTTGCCATCAAGTGAATCTGGAATATTTGTCGCGCGTGGTTTTCCGGCGCGAGGAAAACGGCAAAAAGCTGGCGTATCCGGATTCGCTGGTGGGAACGGATTCGCACACCACCATGGTGAACGGACTGGGAGTTTTTGGCTGGGGAGTGGGCGGGATTGAAGCGGAAGCCGCGATGCTCGGGCAGCCGCTGTCGATGCTGATTCCGCAAGTGGTGGGTTTCAAGCTTCACGGGCGGTTGCACGAAGGCGCGACCGCGACGGATCTGGTGCTGACCGTCACGCAGATGCTGCGGAAAAAAGGCGTGGTGGGGAAATTCGTGGAATTTTATGGCGCGGGCCTGTCGAGCCTGACCCTGCCGGATCGCGCGACCATCGGCAACATGGCTCCGGAATACGGAGCGACCATGGGATTTTTTCCGGTGGACGCGGAGACGCTCGCGTATTTGCGGTTCACGGGCCGCGACGAAGCGCAGGTGAAGCTGGTCGAGGCGTACACGAAAGAGCAAGGGCTTTTCCGCACGGATGCGACGCCGGATCCAATATTCTCCGACACGTTGGAGTTAGATTTGGCTGACGTAGTGCCGACCATCGCGGGGCCTAAGCGTCCGCAGGACAAAGTGCCGCTGACGCAGGCGAAAATCGTATTCGAAAAATCGCTCACCGCAGCGCCGAAGCGCGTGAGCGTGCAAAATAATGGCGACCGCTTCGAAATCGCGGACGGCTCGGTGGTGATTGCGGCGATCACCAGCTGCACGAACACTTCGAATCCTTCGCTGATGCTGGGCGCAGGAATTCTGGCGAAGAAGGCGGTCGAGCGCGGATTGAAATCGAAGCCGTGGGTGAAGACCAGCCTTGCGCCGGGATCGATGGTGGTGAGCGATTATCTGAAAAAATCGGGACTTACACCATTTTTGGACGAGTTGCGATTTAATTTGGTCGGCTATGGATGCACCACGTGCATTGGAAATAGCGGGCCGTTGCCGGAGGCGATCGGCAACGCCATCAAAGAAAATGATCTCGTGGCGGTGTCGGTGCTGAGCGGCAATCGCAATTTCGAGGGGCGCATCAATTCGCTGTGCCGCGCGAACTATCTGGCTTCGCCGCCATTGGTCGTCGCGTACGCTCTGGCAGGCCGCATGGATTTCGATATGGAGAAAGACGCGCTGGGGACGGACAAGAATGGCAAGCCGGTTTACCTGCGCGAAATCTGGCCGACGCCGCAGGAAGTTGAGACGCTGATGCGTTCGGCAGTTTCGACGGAAATGTTTCGCAAGGAATATGCGGATGTGTTTACCGGCGACAATCGCTGGCGGGCGCTGCCCGTTCCCAAGGGCGATTTGTACGCGTGGGACGCGAAATCCACGTACATCAAGCTACCGCCTTTTTTTAAAGGCATGCCGGCAAAGCCTCCGGCGCTGCAAGATTTGAAGGGGCTGCGCGTGCTGGTGCTGCTGGGTGACAGCGTGACCACGGACCACATTTCGCCGGCGGGCTCGATTCCCGCGGACAGTCCTGCGGGGAAATATCTGATTGCCAGCGGCGTGCACCCCAAGGACTTCAATTCCTATGGAGCGCGGCGTGGGAATCACGAAGTGATGATGCGCGGAACGTTCGCGAATATCCGGCTGCGGAATCAGCTCGCGCCGGGAACGGAAGGCGGCTGGACGCTGCATCAGCCAAGCGGCGAGAAGATGACGATTTTCGACGCGGCGGAAAAATATCGGGGAGAACCCGTGCCCTTAATGGTGATCGCCGGTGAGGAATATGGCGCAGGCTCGTCGCGCGACTGGGCGGCCAAAGGAACACTCCTGCTGGGGGTGCGCGCGGTGCTGGCGGTCAGCTTTGAGAGAATTCACCGCAGCAACCTGATTGGCATGGGCGTGCTACCGCTGGAATTTCAGAATGGCGACACGGCGAAATCGCTGAACCTCACCGGACACGAGACTTTTGCAATTGAAGGGCTGGCGAAGGAGTTCAAGCCGCGAAAAACGGTGCGCGTGACGGCGCGCGATGATGCGGGCAAAGAGAAAAGTTTTTCCGCGATCGTGCGCATTGATACGCCGGTCGAGGCCGCTTATTACCAGCACGGCGGAATCCTGCACTACGTGCTGCGCCAAATGTCCTAAGCGCGGCGAATCAGAATTACAAAAGCTGAAATTCCAATCCTGCCGCGCTTTTTCCGGAAGCAGCGCGCTATTGCGGATACACGGTGACGGAGCTTGAAGTGCCGGAAAGGCCTCCGCCCGGGCCGGGATTATTGACGTTGATGGAGACGGTAACCTGCCTTCCGAGACTAATCGGCGGCGGATTGGAGTTGTTGCTGCTGCAGCCGCTAATCACCAACAGCAGCAAAACCATGCCAACGGTTGCGCCGATAAGGGCCCGGCGCTTGCGCGGGAAAGCAAGCAGCATGGCGATTCCGAGAACGGCGGCGCCTAGCGCTGCAAGGAGCCACGGAAATGCGGGGTCTTGCGGGCCGCGTCGTGGCGCGCCCACGGGAACCACATTGCCGATGGTCGCGGTCAGCAAACTCGCGGGCGCCGTAACGGTGAATTGGCACGCGCCGTTCGTGCAACTGAGCGAGCCGGTATCCTGCGCGATCGCTGTGCTAACACCCTGATTGGCGCCAGATACCGGCGTCCAAATCACTTCGGAATTCGACGCGAAATTAGTTCCGGTAATGGTCAGTGTGGCGTTGCTTCCGGCGGTAATGCTAGTGGGCGATGCGCCGGTTATCGTCGGCGCGGGTCCTTCGATTCCGAAATTCAGCGGCGGCGTAGACACACCAGCAACGCTCACGGCTACTTCGCCGGACGCCGCCAGCGCGGACGCGGGAACAGAGACGGTGAGTTGCGTACCGCCGCCAGTTGAAGCGAGCGGAGTGCTGCCAAAATTCACAGTAGCGTTGGTGGGCAGGCCCTGGCCGCTGAGAGTCAAAGTGATTCCCGATGTGCCTGCCATGGTGCTGGTGGGGGAAATTGCGGTCAACGCGGAAGCAGGCAGGCCGGGCAATTGCAAATCCCAAACGCCGCGCCCATGGGTTCCTACTTGTAGGACGCGTGCAGTGTTGTCAAGCTTCAACGAAGTGCATTCCACATGCGGAAGGCCGCCGGCTAGTTCGGCCCAGCTTGCGCCTCCATTGCTGGTGGCGAAAACGCCGACGTCAGTGGCCACGTAAAGCGTGCTGTTGGTGAGGTCGTTTGGGTCCACCACGACGTCGTTTACCGGCGTGTTGGGCAGATCAGTCGTTCCCGGCGTGCCGCAATTTGAAACGTGGCAGCTGATGTCGGTCCAACTTGTGCCGCCGTCACTGGTTTCAAAGAGGTGCCCGACGGTGTCAGTGGTTCCGGTGTTCGGGTCGGTGAAGCCCGAAAAGCCAGAGAAAGCGACAAAAGCAATCTGTGCATTCGTTGGGCTGACGGCGATTTGCGTGACCACGCGAGAAGGCGTATTCGGCTGATCGATTCGGTTGAAGGTTGGAGTTGCGGTGGTCGCATCCGTCGATGCCCAGATGAATCCGACATCTGAGCCGGCATAAACCGTATCGGAACTGTTCGGCGCAACCGCAAGAGTGGTGAGCACACAGTTTCCACTCGCACACAAAGGGCTCGGGCCTGAGGCCGATGTTGACCCGAGAATATTCCAGGAGATTCCGCCGTTTGTGGACTGCCACACCTGGAAAGTTCCAAAATATAGGTTTTGCGGGCTGTTGGGGTCGAGAACCAACGGCGGAATGAAGTTCGCGTTGTCGTTGTCCATAGCGGGCGTATCGAGGGCGATCCAATTGTTGCCACTCGCGCCACCCACCCCGTCTAGCTGGTTTTTATTCACCTCGCCCGTAGCGCCAAACGCCTCGCACGCTGCATACACCGTGCTGGGGATGCTGGGATCGATGGCCGTCCATCCGCCGTCGCCGCAAGCGTCGGTATCATTCCAGTTCAAGCTGCCGGTGAACATTTGCGTGCCATTGTCCTGCGCTCCGGCGAACGCGATTTGCGGATTCGACGGGTGGATGGAATTTCCGGGATAGAATTGCGTCAAGTTGAGAGTGGTGTTCAGGTCAGACCACGTCTGCGCGCCGGCCGAGCCGCTGATGACGTCAGAGGACGCCCAAATGCCGCCGTCATTTCCGGTGTAAAGCTTGCCATTGGGACTAAATGCGAAGGCATGCGTGTCCACGTGGATGAATGAACCGCTCGTATTGTCGCAGGAGACGTCGGCCCAGGAATTGCCGCCGTCCGTCGAGCGAATCACGGTGGAAATGCCTTGATTCGCGGGAAAGATTCCGCACGGTGCTGTGGAATTTCCATTCGCGGCTGGGCCTCCGCCGAGGAAAATCAAATTGGGATTGCTCGGGCTGACGCCGATGGACATGTCGTAGAAGCACTGCTTGTCGCAAAAGCCGGTACTGCCGCTATCGTTCATCAGCAGAGTAAATGTGTCGCCGCCATCGGTGCTCTTGAACACGCCAAGTAAATTGCTTGAGCTATTCAGAATATTGGCGATGGAAACGAGCAGCTCTCCGGGCTTGCCGCTGGAAGCGGGAGGGCCAATGGCGATGGTGATGCGGCCATAATCCGCAGGCCCCCCAACGGCGTTCGCTGCGGAATCCAGACCGGAGAGCAAAGTCCAAGTTTGGCCGCCGTCGGTGGATTTGTAAACGCCATTGTCCAACTCCTCATCGCCCGACAGGTCACAAGCGCCCTGAGCGCCGGTGCAAAATGGGACGCCGAGCGCAGCGTAAGCTGTCTGGCCGGTGGAATCGGCGGGATCGAATACCACTCCGGTTCCAAAATCATTCGGCCCGGGGAAATTGGTGGCGTTGCTGGTCGGAATCACGCGCGTCCAAGTTGAACCGCCGTTGGTCGAGCGGTAGATGCCGGAATTGATTGGGCTGCTTACGCCTTGGACTCCGGCGAGCAGAACCTGACTTGATCCGCTGGTCGCGGGATCCACCGCAATCGAGCCAATGAATGGGCCCGCCGCCACAGGATTTGTCGGCGTGATGGTCGACGGAGTTCCCGGTGTGACGTTCACGAACGTGCTGTCCTTCGTCCAGGTGCTGCCGCCATCGTGGGAAATGAGCACGCCCGCGCCATAAAAACTATCGAAGGCGAAATTCTGTTCGCCGGTGCCGTAGTAAATCGAGCCCGTGTGGCCGCCGGTGCAATCGGCAAGCACCGGATCCACAGCGACGGAACCGCTGGCGAGCGAGAGCTGACTATCCGTCAGGGCTGTCCAAGTCCCGCCGCCATTGGTGGTCTTCCAGAGGCCGCCTTGCGCCGCGCCTGCGTAAATTGTGTTGCCGCTGGCATCGCAGGGATCTACAGCGAGAGCGGTCACGCGGCCGGAAGTCAAACCAAAAAAGAAACTAGATGTGGGCTGCGGGCCAATCGGCGTCCAATTGCTCATGTTAATGGAAATTTGCTGAGCGTTGGCCTGAGTACCGGAATTGATGAGAGTGGTGGAATTCTCGAGATTGGCTTTTGCAAGGAAGCGCTGCATGAAAGTGCCGCTCGATGCGCGCATGCGTTCAAGGTGCTGGACGGCGCGGACTCGTGCGCCCGCCGGAATGTGCTCGAGCGGATAAGCGCGCTGATGAAAGAACCACTGCGCGCGCTTGCGGATTAGCTGCGCGGAATCTTTCTCGCGCTCCGAGCGCTCCCGCGCGGGTCCTTGCCCGATCAGTGGCATTATGGAAAGCGCCAGCGCCACCGCCGCCAGCGGTAGGCCGAAGCTGAACTTATTCGCAGCAACAAGCTTCCAAACGCGCCCAATCGCCGGTCGAATCCGGCCGCCATTCCTTGTGCTCAGGAACACTTTTCGTCCCTCCTCGCGGAGACCCAAGTTGTCGAGAAATTCTAGCTAGAATGTGGTTTTCAGTTGTTTTGCACAATGCTCAAAACGGCTGCCGATGTGAAAACAGGCACCCCACCGTAAAATGCCAGGAAGATGGCGCAATCGTTCGGCTTAGATTCAGAATGGTGGCCGGAGGATGTAGGCGAATTTCGCGCACGCCCCTCCTGCCCCAAATAATTTAACACCAGCGACGCCCCCGAGTTGCGGAAGGTCGGCTAAATGCAGTGAAGCCTCGAGCACCCGCCAGCAGAGTCGAGATGCAGCGCGTAAAAACCTCCGTTGAACATTACGGCTGCAAATGTTGCGAAGGGAGGCCTATGAAGGCTGGAATCGTGTGTCTATGGTGTCCGGTAGTGGGACGGGCCAGTCCCACTATCGGGCGTGCACGAGCAAAGAAACAAGAGTAGAATGCATCTAAACTACTCTGCCACAGTAAGTTAGGCGGCGGCCCCTATAGGCATAGGAATTGCGGTTATGCACGCGGAGGAGAGCTCAGTTGGATATCGTCCGGCCTGATGTTAAGAGAAAAAAGCGCGTTCGCAGGATTATTTATATCGTTGCCATCTTAATTCTGCTGCCGCTAGTGACCTATGGACTTTCCAGGTTGAAGCCGGCGCCTCCTTCTGTGGATGGCTCAGTGATTTACGCAGGCACGGTCAAGCGCGGGGACATGATCATTGACGTCCAAGGCTTGGGCACGCTGGTACCGGAGAACATCGTCACCATTCCGGCGCTTACTGAGGGCCGCGTGGTGAAACGCCTGCTTCTTGCGGGTGCCAGGGTGAAACCCGACACCCTGATTATGGTGTTGACCAATCCCACGCTTACGCAGCAGCTTGCTGCCGCGCAATACAAGTTGAAATCAGATGAAGCCGCGCTGGACAACCAGAAGGCCGCTGTTCAGAACACGCTTGCGGGCCTAGAAACCACGGCGGCGACCGTTCGCTCAAATTATAAGCAAGCGGAAATGCAGGCCGAGGCAGACTCGGTCGGTTACAAGCAGGGCGTGGTAGCGAAAGTCATCGCAGATAAGTCCGCCGTAGGGGCGGCGAATTTAAAGGTCGAGGATGCGCTTGCCCAACAGCAAGTGACCACTTATGCAAATTCCATGAAATCGCAGTTAGCCGTTGATGAAGCGACTGTAGATTCAGACAAAGCTCAGGTCGCTTTGTATCAAACCGAAATGGACGATTTGAATGTGCGCGCCGGCATTGACGGAGTTCTTACCGAACTCGGACCGAATATTGACGTGGGCGCGGAAGTTCAGCCTGGCGCGGAGCTTTGCAAAGTGGTCGAGCAAAACAAACTGAAAGCGTCCTTGCAGATCGCGGAAACGCAGGCGCGAGATATTCAGCTCAATCAGAGCGCGCAAATTGACACCCACAATGGAATTATTCCGGGCCACGTCGAACGCATCGATCCCCAGGCCACCAATGGCACACGAACGGTGGACGTGCACCTCGATGGACCACTGCCGCCGGGCGCGGTGCCCAATCTGAGCGTGGAAGGCACGGTCCTAATCCAGAAACTCAGCAACGTGCTCTATGTGGGACGTCCGGTGCACGGAGACGCGAACAGCACCATCAGTCTCTTCAAGGAAATCAACGGCGGCACCGAGGCAGAGCGCGTGCAGGTGGAGATTGGCGCGGTTTCCGTAAGTAACGTGCAAATTCTCCACGGACTGAACGAGGGCGACGTTGTTATTCTCTCGGATATGTCCGCCGATGACAATTTCAACCTTATACGGATTAAATGAGCGTATGATATTGCGATGAAGGAGACAGCATGAACAGCATCCAAGCATTGATTCATCTGGACGGCGTAACGAAAGTGTTCTTCACCGACGAAATCGAAACGCACGCGCTCGCGGGCGTGCATTTGGAGATCAAAGTCGGCGAGTTTTTGGCAATTGCCGGGCCGTCGGGCTGCGGCAAGTCGACGCTGCTCTCCATTCTGGGCTTGCTGGATTCTCCTACCGAAGGCAATTACACGCTCAACAATCAGCCAGTCGCAAATCTCTCCCTCTCGGATCGCACGCGCATTCGCAACCGCGAAATTGGCTTCATTTTCCAGGCGTTCAATTTGATCGGCGACCTGACCGTGTTTGAGAACGTCGAGCTGCCACTCACCTATCGCAGCATGGCTTCGGCGGAGCGCAAGCAGCGCGTGCAGCAAGTGCTAGAACGCGTAGGCATGGCGCACCGCATGAAGCATTATCCTTCGCAGCTCTCTGGCGGCCAGCAGCAGCGTGTCGCTGTGGCGCGCGCGCTGGTCGGGCAGCCCTCCATCCTGCTGGCCGACGAGCCCACCGGAAACTTGGACTCCAAGAACAGCGAAGCGGTGATGGATTTACTCCGGCAACTGCATGGCGAAGGCGCCACCATTTGCATGGTGACGCACGATCCGCGCTTCGCGGGCGTGGCGGATCGCTCGATTCATTTGTTCGACGGGCGCATCGTGGAAGAGACCATGCACGCGCGCACGCAAACCGTCTAGCAAGAGATTTTGCGGGACTTTTTTCCCCGGCAGTTTTTTGAACGGCCGGGGTGTGTCCGCACGAATCTACCGGGGGGGGGAGAACATGAATAATTTCTGGCAAGACTTCCGCTTCGGAACACGAACGCTGGCGAAGAATCCGGGATTCGCTGTGGTCGCTATTTTGACTCTGGCGCTGGGCATCGGCGCGTCCACTTCCATTTTCTCCGTCGTCGATGCGGTGCTGCTGCGCCCGCTTCCCTATCCCCACCCTCAACAGCTTGTCGCTGTCTATGAAAGGGAAGGAGGCGGCCAGCGTTCCCATTTAGCTGATCCGAACCTTTTTGATTTTCGCAGTCAAAATCACACGCTCACCGCTTTGGCCATGTTCAGTTCGGGTCCCGACGCTATATCCGGCGGCAGCGAACCGGTACGCGTGAACATCGGCATCGTTTCGCAGGGGTTTTTCAAGGCCCTCGGCGTCGAACCGTTTCGCGGACGCGCCTTTGCGCCCAATGAGCATGTTGTCCATGGCGCTGCAGCGATGATTGTCAGCTACAACTACTGGCGCGATTTTCTCGGCAGCGCGAGCGATCTACCAAACGTCCACCTGACCATGGATGGAACTGTTTTTCCAGTGGTCGGAGTCATGCCGCAAGGATTCGATTTTCCCGCCGGCGTTTCAGCCTGGGTCTCGTTCGAGCGTTATGGCTTAAACACCAGCCGCACGTCTCACGATGGCGAAGGCATCGGGCGCGTTCGCGATGGTGTGACTGTCGAGCAGGCCCGCGCCGATCTGGAGACCATCGCCCGCCGAATCCATGAGCAATATGGGAAGGGCGAAAATCCCAATTTTTTCATTTCAGACGCCGTGGTAATTCCGCTCTCCGACGACATCGTCGGAAAGGTTCGTCCCGCCTTGCTCACACTTTTCGCCGCGGTCATCGTTTTGTTTCTGGTCGCATGCGCAAACGTCGCTGGATTGATGCTGGCGCGCACCTCCGCGCGTCGCAAGGAATTGGCAGTCCGCGCTGCTCTCGGAGCCGGCCGCGGCCGTCTTGTGCAGCAATTACTCGCTGAATCCCTTGTCTTGGCCGTTGCCGGCGGTGTGCTTGGAATTTTTCTTGCGCTTTGGACAACGGATCTGCTTCCCGCAATTCTTCCCGCAAATCTTCCGCGTCAACAGGGCATCACCGTCAATGGAACCGTCCTCTTTTTCACGGTTGCTGCCACTTTAACAGTGGCGATCGGGCTTGGTCTTTTCACTGCATGGCGCGCGGGCAACGTGGATTTGAATGACGCTCTGAGCGCTGGTTCGCGAAGCTACAGCGGCGGCAGCCCCAAGGCTCGCAGCGTCCTCGTAATTGGTGAAATCGCCGCAACCGTGATGTTGCTCGTAGGAGCAGGGCTTCTGGGAAGGAGTTTTCTGGACTTACTTTCGGTCAATTCCGGCTTCAATGCCCAAAATTTACTGGTCGCGAAGTTTTCGCTTCCACTCTCAGAATCTGCGCAGAATTTTGGAATGAGTCAGGCGGAAACGGTGCGCCAGACCCAGTTCCTCGAGCAAGCGCTGGCGCGCATACGCTCAATTCCGGGCATTCAATCGGCGGGCGTAACAGGAGACCTTCCTATATCGGGTGAGAACAACTTCCCGGACGGCTTATTTGTGATTCTCAACGGTCAGTCTTTGCCCACGAACATCGATGAGCTGAAGCGCGCGTTGAACCGTATGTGGCAAAATCCCAAACAGACCGGTACCGCGGATTACGCGGTTGCGAGCGGCGAATTTTTCCGGGCAGCAGAGATTCCCATCATTAGGGGGCGTCTCTTCAACGCTCAGGACGGCCCCGACAGTCCGAACGTGGCGGTGATCACGCAAACGCTCGCGCGCGAAAAATGGCGGCATCAAAGTCCCATCGGCCAGCAAATTTTCTTCGGCAACATGGACGGCATCACGAAGCCGCTCACCATTGTCGGCGTCGTCGGCGACATTCGCGCGGAAGGGCTCGAACAACCGCCGAGTCCGGTTATTTTTGTGGACTATCGCCAGCGCGGCTTTGGCGAAAACAGTTCGCCGGCCATCATTTTGCGCGCCGCGTCGTCTCCCAGCGCCATCGTTCCTTCAGTGCGCGCAATTTTTCGTCAGCTCAATCCGAATATTCCGGTGGAATTCACCACGTTCGCGGAAGTCCTGGGCGGCTGGACGGCCCAGAAGCGTTTCTTGATGCTTCTCGCGGGAGTTTTTGCCGGCGCGGCGCTTTTGCTCGCCGCTGTGGGCATTTATGGTCTCGTCGCCAACTCTGTGGTGCAGCGTACGCAGGAAATTGGCATTCGCATGGCCCTCGGCGCGCAGCGAAGCGACGTGCTGCGTCTGGTGGTGGGCGAAGCCGCGCGGCTGGCGGTGATGGGCCTCCTGATTGGCATTGCGCTGTCGTTCGCAGCAACGCAGTTGATCTCGAGCTTGCTTTATGGCGTGAAGGCCACCGATCCGCTCACTTTTGTGATTGTGGCTGTGATTTTATCTGCGGTCGCGCTGCTGGCTTCGTACATTCCCGCGCGGTGCGCCATGCGTCTCGATCCCATGATTGCGCTGCGCTACGAATAAAACATTCCCCTTCCATCAACACGGCGGCCCCGTCAAGGTGAACACCTCCGGAGGCCGTTACATCCGCGTCTAATCTCGCGGGCGTTGGCCGTGGAGTGGGTGGACGTAGATCAGTAGTCTTGCCTGATTCTCTCCTTTCATTTTCGAAAGCTGCAGAGACGCTAAGAGGCGCGACCTCTGCGCTACAGAGGCGAAGGCTACTGCAGAGCGGCGGAGGATTTTTTGGCGAAGACGCGGGAGAAAATGGCGTCGACGGATTTGAGTTGGCGATGCAAGTCGAAAGTATGCGCTAGGCCTTTAGCATCGAGGAATTTGGTGATGTTGGGGTCGGCGGCGACGCAGTCCTGGAAACTGGACTCCGATTCCCACGCGGCCATGGCGTGGGATTGCACCCATTTGTAAGCGTCTTCGCGGGCCGCGCCGTGTTCGACGAGGTCCTGCAAAAGCTGGCCGGAAAAAATCAGCCCCTGCGTGGAATCGAGATTGCGGCGCATGCGCTCCGGAAAGACTTTCATGTTGGCGACGATCGAGGCCATGCGATCGAGCATGTAGTCCACCAGCGTGGTGGAATCGGGAAGAATAACGCGCTCGACGGAGCTGTGGGAAATGTCGCGCTCGTGCCACAGGGCGATATTTTCGAACGCCGCGGTGGAATTGGCGCGCACCACGCGAGCGAGTCCGCAAATCTGCTCGCAGCCGACGGGATTGCGCTTGTGGGGCATGGCGGAGCTGCCGCGCTGTCCGCCGCCGAAGGGTTCTTCGGCCTCGCGGACTTCGGTGCGCTGCATGTGGCGAATTTCGAGGGCGATGCGTTCGAGTGACGCAGCGATGATGGCGAGCGTCGAGACGTAATGCGCGTGGCGGTCGCGTTCGATCACTTGAGAAGAAATGGGCGCAACGGCGAGGCCGAGACGCTGGCAGATTTTCTTTTCGATCTCCGGGCCAAGATGAGCGCAGGTGCCTACGGCGCCGGCGATCTTTCCGACGGCGATGTCTTTTGCGGCGGCTTCGAAGCGCGCGAGGTCGCGGCGATTTTCGTCATACCAGTTGGCGATTTTCAGACCGAAGGTGATGGGCTCGGCGTGGACGCCATGAGTGCGGCCGATTTGCGGCGTGTCTTTGAACTCCCAGGCGCGGCGCTCGAGAATTTCACCAAAGCGCGCGAGGCTGGTTGTGATCAGCTCGGAGGCTTCACGAAGGAGCAAGGCCTGAGCGGTATCCACAACGTCGTTGGAAGTGAGGCCGTAATGCAGCCAGCGGGCGGCTTCGGAATCGTTGACGGATTCGCCGACAGCGACGGTGAAGGCAATGACGTCATGGCGGACTTTCGATTCGATTTCGTTGATGCGCGGGACGTCAATGCGGGCGCGTTCGCGCAGGCGCAGCGCAGCTTCGCGCGGGACAATACTCGCTTCGGCGAGAACGTCGGCGGCGGCGAGTTCGACGTCGAGCCATTTTTGGAATTTGTTTTCGTCGGTCCAGAGCTGGCGCATCTCCGGGCGCGTGTATCTTGGTATCACACGTTTCTCCAGGCCGAGCCGGCAAAAAAAGTGAAAAGCTCAGGCTGATGGATTCAGTTCAGGGGAGAACGTTCCCAAGGACATGATAACCGAAAATGCGCCCGCGTCGAAAATGAAAGCAGCCAAACAATAGAGCAGGTCCCTGCCCGCCGTTCGGCGAGAACCAAAACGCGCCTTCGCCGAAAACGACGGCGAAAGCGCGATCCGGTGAGGAACAAATTTTCAGGCGGTGCGGAGCTGTCCACTGCGGAACGGAACAATGCGATTTTGGTGTCCCTGATGTTTGCGGTCTTTTGATTCGCGGGTCGGACTGGTTTCCCGCTGCGAAGAACTGCGGGGTGCTGGAGGAGTGGCATTTGGCGCAGCGTCGCTCTGGACCTTGGCGAAGCTTTCGGCAACATGTTTGGTGCAGAACATGTCGCGCGCCTTTTGAATCAAATCCCAGCGGCTGCCCACGCCGAACTTCGCGAGAAGCGAAGAGACGTGAAATTTCACCGTGCGCACAGAAATGCAGAGGCTGTCCGCGATTTCCTTGTTCACACGATGATTGAGGAGTTCCTTGAGCACTTCGTGCTCGCGTGGGCTGAGCTCAACGCCGGCGGAGAAACTGCGGCCGACGTGCAGAAGCTCTTCCGCGTGTTTGGCGATGCGATCGATCAAGGAATTGTCGGCGGGCACCAGCACGGCGTAATCGGCAGGCGACTCTCCGCTGGCCATACAGCCCAGCGCCAGCAAGCTTGCGGCGCGGCTTAAGGCTGTTTCCCTGTCACCGCTCATTTCGACTTGGAACCTTGGGGTTCCGTTGTTTTTGTGGCAGAACACGAGTTTTTCCGCGCCCTGGAGTAGCGTTTGTTGCCGTATAGAGTCCTTGGATTCCCCAAAAAGCTGCTGGAACTTCTTGGTTTTTCTAAGAATGGCTGCCCCCTTTTGAAGAAATTTCGCGTTCAAGAATCAAGCGGGCCGTAACTGGTCACAGTTCGAAAAACGAAAAGACACGATTTTCGAAGCAGCAGAATTTGCTCTTGAGCAGTTTTTTATCCGGTTCAACCGATATATGCTGTCCCGGCCCCGGTCGCAAAAAATGCAAGTTATGTGCCGTGATTACAGCAAAATAGTAAAAGTACTAGTATCAGGCCTTTACCACATTGGCCTAAGGTCATCACTGTAGGCCCAATTGTGAGGAATTTTCACCATGGCGGTAATTTTTTCGTGTCAGGAAAGCATGGTAGGAGGAAAATAAGTCCATTAAAACTACAGATTTAGTGGACCGAGAGGGGTGCGTTGTGATGCGACGAGCAGTTCGCCTTCAAAGGGGGATTCTGATGGACGGCGCTTGAGGGCTTCCGCTGCGGAGAGATGGACGAGGTCAGGATTGTTGTTGGTTTCGGAAACGTGGGCGAGCACGAGGAAGCGGGCACGTGCGTCGAAGCCCTCGCTGTCGGAAAGATATTCGCTGACGATGTGATTGGAAAGGTGACCGGTGCGGCTCATGACGCGCTGTTTGACGTACCAGGGATACGGGCCGACTTTGAGCATTTCGAGATCGTGATTGGATTCCAGGATAAGGCAGTCGGCGTCGCGGAGATGAAATTTAACGAGTTCGGGCAGATAGCCAAGGTCGGTGACAATAGCGACTTTGGCGCCGTTGGCGCGAAAGGAATAGCCGACCGGGTCAGCGGCGTCATGCGGAACGGAAAATGGCGAAATTTCGATGTCGCCGATAGTGAATTTTTCGCCGGCGCAAATATGTTCGATGCGCTCGAGCTTTTTGGTGGACGCTTCGGGCAGGAAGCGGACGATTTCGGCGTAAGTGCCTTCCGTCAAATAGGCAGTCGCTCGCCAGTGCCGCAAAAGCTGCGGAAGGCCGCTCGAGTGGTCGGTGTGTTCGTGAGAAATGAGGATGGCGTCAACGTGGCTGGGCGCACGGTCGAGGGCGGCGAGACGGCGAAAAGTTTCTTTGCGGCCGAGGCCAGCGTCCACGAGGAGGCAAGTGCGCTCCGTTTCAAGCAATGTGGCATTGCCCGAACTGCCAGAAGCCAAGATGGAAACTCGAAAGCTGATAAGCCCTCGCCAGCCGCGATGAGAAAAGCGACTTGCGTGCATGATGACAAAGCGAAGAAAGTTCGTCAATGGAATAGAGGCGGAAAAATAAACACGCTGGCATGTCTGCTAAAAGGAAAATTGCGACGGGGCGAGCTTGAAGCCGTTCAGGTTGCCAAGGACGGCGGCGGCGGCTTGCGACGGCTGAAACATTTCCTGGGCGGCGCGCTGGATTTCCTCAAGGGTGACCGCTTCCATGGCGGCGATGCGTTCCGCGGGGGAGATGTAACTGCCGAAGTAGAGATACTGGCGCGCAAGATCGCTCATGCGCGAGCCGGTGGATTCCAGAGAAAGAAGGGTGGCGCCTTTGAGGTTGGCTTTGGAGCGGCGCAGCTCGTCCGCAGTAACCCCATTCGATTTAAGGTTGCGCAGTTCAGAGGTGACTGAGCCGATTAGTTGTTCGACCGTTTCCAGACTGGTTCCGGCATAGATGCAGAGCATTCCCGCATCGTGATAGTGATTGGTCTCGCTGAACACGGCGTAGGCCAAGCCTTGCTTTTCGCGGATGTTTTGAAACAGGCGCGAAGACATGCCGCTGCCGAGAATATTATTCAGCAAGGCGACGGCATAGCGGCGGGAATCGGTCATCGAACACGCCGGAACGCCGATGCAGATGTGCACCTGCTCGAGTTCGCTCTTGGAGCGAGAAATAATTTCAGCGGCGGGAGCGGGCGGCGCGTCTGCGTGGCCATTCCGCACAGGCGCGCGGCTGCCAAAACGCGGCTCGACCAAATCGAGTAATTGTTGATGCGAAATGTTGCCCGCAGCGGTGATGACCATGTTGTTTGGCGCGTACCAGGAGCGGAAAGCAGCGCGGAGCGTGTCGCGATCGAATTTTTCGACGGTCTCCGCGATTCCAAGAATCGGGCGGCCAAGCGCGTGAGCGCCCCAAAGGTTTCTCGAAAACATTTCATGCACCAAATCTTCCGGATTGTCTTCGACCATGCGAATTTCTTCGAGGATGACGGAGCGTTCGCGGTCAATCTCCTCTGCCGGAAACTGCGGATCGATGACCATGTCCGCCAGAACGTCGAAAACAGCTTCAAGATGCTCATCGAGAACGCGCGTATTGAAGCAGACCATTTCTTTAGCGGTGAAAGCGTCAACCATTCCGCCGACAGAATCGACTTCGCGGGCAATATCTTCAGCCTTGCGCCGTCCGGTGCCCTTGAAAACCATATGCTCGATGAAATGGGAAATTCCGCTGCGCTCGGAAGGTTCAGCGCGCGAGCCAGTGCGTATCCAAATGCCGGCGGAAACGGAATGCACGTTGGCCATCGGCTCGGTAACAACGACAAGGCCATTAGGCAGGGTGGTTTGTTGCACGGAGCCATTTTCGAAAGCCATGAATCTCCCTTTAAGGAGCGCCCTTCAGGCGCGAAAGTTCAAGATGTAAGTGAAAGGACGAGAGAAAATGCCGGCATGATTCCGAAAATCGCAACGCACTTGCTAAAAGAGCTTCTCGTCAGGATTGAGTTTGCCGTATTCGCTCGTATAGTGCAAGGGCACGTCGGAATATGTTCCTTTGTCGAGAGAATAGATTTCGCAACTCGAATAGGGATGCGAGTAGACATGAATGCTTGTAGCGCGCTGATTGAACTCCGGAAGATTGAGAACCTGATGGACAGGCTCTTCGCGCTGCACGGTGCCGGGGTGAGCATAGTCCATGTCATAAAAAGTGCTGGGAATAAGGCGGCAGGTGCCGCGGTCGCGATTTTTTTCCTGCACACGGAAGTTCTGGACGCGCAACTTGCCAATGGGCACAGCCATCCAGCAATTCTGGCCGCGATGATTGTGAATGCGGCTGGCCTGGCCCACTTCCCAGCAAATGGCCATGACTTCGAAGAGATCGCACTTGAAAATCAGGTTCCGCGTGTAATGGCTGTTGGCGTAAAAAAGGTACGGCTGCAAAGTGGCGGCGCGAATCTGATGCAGCTGAAGGTAGCTTTCGATGTTTTCGAGCGTGAACTGTTCGCGGTGGATGGCGGAAAGGCTGCGAACCCAGTCATCGATGGCTAGTTGCTCTACTGTTGTTTGCTCCATAGAACGCTCCTTGTAGCGCGCGGGGCCCGCATAAAATGGAGTATAGCGCCTGGAGCGCGCTTGCGCGCTGAAAAAAACGGGACGTTCGCGTAGTATGGATGAAATGAAACCTGCTGCATCGAAATCGCCGCGAGCCGAAGATCGCGCCAGCCTGATCGGAAAATCATTGGAAGAATTGCGCGAGCAGGCTGCACAGATGGGCGAGCCGGCGTATCGCGGCGACCAGTTGTATCGCGCGCTTTATGCGGAGCGGCAGACGCGCCTCGAGAATATGAGTGTGCTTCCAGCGGAGATGCGCCGGAGGCTGGCGGAAGTTTCGCGAATGGGTTTGCCGGAAATTGTGCGGCGGCATGCTTCGGCGGATGGAGCGGTGCGGTACGTTTTGCGATGGGGAGAAGCGCAGCGCGGATCAAACGGCGAATCCGCCGGCAAACCCGGGGCGATGATTGAAACGGTGTTCATGCCGGAGGAGAAACGGCAGACGATCTGCGTTTCGACGCAACAGGGCTGCGCGGTGAATTGCCAATTCTGCCTTACGGCGACACTGGGTTTGCTGCGCAATTTGAGCGCAGGAGAAATTGCGGGGCAGGTTCTGGTGGCGCTCGAAGACAATCGAGAGGCGCTGAAGCCGCAGACGAATGTGGTGCTGATGGGGCAGGGAGAGCCGCTGCTGAATTATGACGCGGTGATGAAGGCGCTGCGGATTATTTTGGACGCCAAAGGAATGGGAATTTCGCCAAAACACGTGACGCTTTCGACCAGCGGTATTGTGCCGGGGATCGAAAAGCTGGGACAGGAAAAAGTCCGGCCGAAGCTGGCGATTTCGCTGAACGCTTCAAACGACGAGCAGCGCGATAAAATCATGCCGATCAACCGCAAATATCCAATCGCGAAGCTGCTGGAGGCGTGCCGGAAATATCCGCTGCGGCCCTGGGAGCGGCTGACCTTAGAATATGTGTTGCTGGGAGGATTCAACGACAGTGTTGATGATGCGCGAAGATTATCGAAGCTGATTGCGAATTTGCGCGCGAAGGTGAATTTGATTCCGTGGAATCCGGGCGAATTGCCGTATCGGCCCCCCAATGCGGAGAGAATTGAGGCGTTCCGCAAATTTCTGGCGGATAAAGGGCACCTTGTTTTTGTGAGGTATTCGCGCGGACAGGACGTGATGGCGGCGTGCGGGCAATTGGCGTTAGTGGAAAGCATCAGCGGCGGTTTGCCGCTGCATGACGCTTAAAGAATTCCAATCACGGACAACATGCGCCCAGTGGTTTTGTCGCGGCGATAGCTGAAAAACAAATCCGCGCGGCAGGACGTGCAAAAATCCGCGACAACAATATTTTGTTTTGAAACGCCGGCCTCGGCAAGGATCGCGGCGTTGGCTGCTTTCAAATCCAAATGGCAGCGCGGCGGAGGCGGCTGGTGCCCGGGCGGCATCATGGTCAGCCAGGGAAGCGGGTTGGGATCCTCGCCGGACGCGAGGGCCTCGAAAGGACCTTCGAACCAATTTTGCGCCTCAGGAAATTTTGCGGCGTACTCCTTCACAACGTCAGGTCCCACTTCATAGCAGCACTGGCCGATGCTGGGGCCAATTGCGGCGACGACTTCATCCGGGCGCGTCGAGAATTCCATTTGCATGCGGCCAAGTGTTTTTGCGGCTATGCGCGCGAGCGTGCCGCGCCACCCTGCGTGAATAGCCGCTATGGCGCGGTTGCGCGGATCGACCAGCAAAATGGGAATGCAGTCCGCGGTTTGTATGGCGAGAAGCAGCCCCGGCGTGGAAGTGGTGAGTGCGTCACCCTGCTGTGGTTGATCGGAAGGGGTCGCGACGACGCGCACGGCGTCAGAATGTATTTGCCGCAACGTGATGAGCGGCATTTGGCGATGCGTCACAGCTTTTACGAAGCGGCGACGATTTTCTTCGATGCGGCGCGAAACATCCCATTCTGCGAAGCCGAGGTTTAAGGCTTTTTCGCTGCGCGACTCGCGCGTAGCTTGCGACGGTAAGATGCTGGCGCCCCCTACGCGCGTGCTGAAGCCATGAACGAGCCAGTCGAATTGTTTGAGCGGCGACGCTTCGAGGATTTGCAGGCCTGATGAGCGGCGCAGGTCCCATTGGAGCGTTCGCAGTTTGGCGGGAGCGCGCGTCCGGCCAGTCTTCGTCTTCGTTTTTGCGGCACGCAGTGGCATATCATTTCGCTCCCGGGCTCGTCAGGAGTATTTCACATTATAGGTATAATGCACGGGCTGGATAAAGATTCGCGTGATGAATCGCCAGGCAGCAGGGACGTGAAAATGATCGTTGGGTTCGGTCTAGATATTGCGGAAACGGATCGTATTACGGCGGCGATTGAGCGGCATGGGCGCGCGTTTCTCGAACGTGTGTTCACGGAGACGGAAATTCGCTACTGCGAGCGGCACAAAGCGAAATATGAGCGATACGCGGCGCGTTTCGCGGCCAAGGAAGCGGCGATGAAGGCGCTGGGCACGGGCTGGCGCAAGGGCGTGCGCTGGCGTGACATTGAAGTGCGAAATGCGCCGAGCGGAAAACCCGGAATTCATTTCTCGGGCGAAGCGGAAAAGCACGCGGCGCGGCTGGGCGCGCGGCATTTTCATGTTTCCATCACGCACAGCGGGAACATCGCGCTGGCACAGGTGATTTTGGAAGATTAGGATGTGATTGGCGCGGCTGGCAGATCGTTTGCGGGGAGCGCCACTTCGAGCCAGCGATTGCGCGGCCATGAGCCGGCGACGCGGACGTTCAAATAATTGCCGGTGATGGCGCTGGTCCAACCATCGCGCTGACGGTCCAATGTAAGCGCGCGAATTCTTCTGCCTGCTTGCGAAGCGCGGAATTCCCGAGACTTTTTTTGCCCTATGGCGCGAAGCGCGCCTGCGCGTGCGTGAATGACGCGCTCTGGAACAGCGTCGGGAAGGCCTGCTGCTTCTGTGCCGGGGCGCGGCGAAAAGGAAAATACGTGGAGATAGCTGAGCGGCAGCGCAGAGAGAAAATCGAGAGTGGCGAGGTGATCTTCGCTGGTCTCTCCGGGGAAGCCGGCAATTACGTCGGCGCCAATGGCCGCATGGGGCAGGATTTCGCGAATCATTTCGACGCGGCGGGCGTAGTGTGCGGCGCGATACCAACGATGCATAGCGCGCAGAATTTTGTCGGAGCCGGACTGCAGCGGCATATGAAAGTGCGGAGCGATGCGCGGTTCGGAAGCGACAAGCTTGATGAAATCCTGGGTGACGTCGATTGGCTCGATGGAACTGAGGCGCAGGCTGGCGAGCGGCGTCTCGGCGACGATTTTGCGCACAAGTGAATGGAGCGATGAGCGCGGTCTCAAGTCGCGGCCGTAGCTGCCAAGGTCGATTCCGCTGAGGACGATTTCCTGCGCGCCTTCGCCGGCGAGACGCGAAATTTCTTGGATGACCAGCGCGGGTTCGATGCTGCGGCTGCGTCCGCGCACAATAGGAATCACGCAATAGGCGCAGCGATGATTGCAGCCGTCCTGGATTTTCAGTGTGGGGCGCGTGCGAACGTCGTCGCGAACATCGTCACAATGATCGGCAGAAGCGTGTGCGAAATGGCGAGGGAAGGCGATGGGAGCCATTCGACCGAGCATTTCGTCGCGCAAAACAAGAGGCGCACGCATGCCGGCGGCTAACTCGGTTGCAGGAACAAAATTCGCTGAGGTGGCGAGGAACTCGCCGAGCGCGCGTTGATGGGAATTGCCTGCGACGAGAGTGACGCCGGGAAGAGCGGCGAGTTCTTCAGGAGCGCGCTGCGCATAGCATCCAGTGGCAATAATGCGAGCGGTGGGATTTTCACGATGGATGCGGCGAATGGATTCGCGAGCCTCGGCATCCGCGGCGGCGGTGACGGTGCATGTGTTGAGGACAATCATAGTGGCGTCGGCATCAGATTCGGCAGGGCGGTATCCTTTGGCGAGGAAATCCTGACGAATCGCAGCAGCATCGGCCTGCGTGGCGCGGCAGCCAAAATTGCGGATGAAAAATGTAGCCATATTCGATTGGCAGCTCTTTCCTGAAACGACTTCCTACACGTCGGGGTCGTAATTCAGATTGGGCGCGAGCCAGCGCTCGACTTCGCGCAGGTCCATCCCTTTGCGGCGGCGATAGTCTTCAACCTGGTCGCGGCTGATTTTGCCCACGGCAAAATATCTGGATTGCGGATGCGAAAAGTAAAGACCGCACACTGACGCCGCAGGATACATAGCGAAATTTTCGGTGAGGCGGATGCCGGCGTTTTTTTCGGCTTCGAGCAAGTCGAATAGTTGTTGCTTTTCGGTGTGGTCGGGCGATGCGGGATAGCCCGGCGCGGGCCGGATGCCGCGATATTTTTCCCGGAGTAGATCCTCAGCGGTTAAATTCTCATCGCGGCCAAACCCCCAGGCGTCACGGGCGCGTTTGTGAGCGAGCTCGGCAAGCGCCTCGGCGAGGCGATCAGCGAGAGCCTTGGACATTAGCGCGCTGTAATCGTCATGAGCTTTTTCGAAATTCGCGACGAGCGGCTCGATTTGAAGCCCCGCAGTTACCGCAAACGCGCCCAGATAATCTCGCCGGCCGCTCTCCTTGGGCGCGATGAAATCGGCGAGAGCGTAATCCGATTCCCCCTCGGGCTTCGCGATTTGCTGGCGCAACGTGTGGAAAGTGGCGAGAACGCGCGAGCGGGATTCGTCGGCATAAATTTCGATATCTTCAAGGATGCTATTGGCGGGGAAAAAGCCGAAAACGGCGCGAGCCGCGAGCAGCTTTTCGCTGACAATGCGGGCGAGCAACTGTTGCGCATCGTCGAACAATTCTTTCGCCTTTGGCCCAACGCCTTCCTGCTCGAAGATTCGCGGATAGATTCCGCGCAATTCCCACGCGTGGAAAAAGGGAGTCCAGTCAATATACGGAACGATTTCCGCAACGGGAACGGCGCACACGCGCACGCCCAAAAAAGAAGGCTGCGGCGGAGTGTACGTCGCCCAATCGAAAGCGGGTTTGCGAGCGCGCGCCTCCGCGAAGGAGAGCAACTGTTGCGTCTGCGGACCGCGATGTTTTTCGCGAGCCTTCTCCTGTTCGTTGCGATTTTCGTCGACGAAACGATCTTTCAAGTCGTCGCTCAGCAGACTGCCCACAACGCCAACCGCGCGCGAAGCGTCCTGCACATGAATTACCGGCTGACGATACATCGGCGCAATTTTCACGGCAGTGTGGATGCGGCTCGTGGTAGCGCCGCCAATAAGCAATGGCACGTTGAACCCTTCGCGCTGCATTTCCTTGGCGACGTGGGCCATCTCTTCGAGCGAAGGCGTGATGAGGCCGCTCAAGCCAATCATGTCGGCATGTTTTTCGCGCGCAGTGGCGAGAATTTTGTCGCTCGAGACCATCACGCCAAGGTCAATCACTTCATAATTGTTGCAGCCAAGCACGACGCCGACGATATTTTTCCCAATGTCGTGAACGTCGCCCTTCACGGTGGCCAGCAGGACGCGGCCTTTGGCGCGCCCGCCGCCGTTGGCGCGTTTTTCCGCTTCCATGAACGGCTGGAGATAGGCCACGGATTTTTTCATCACGCGCGCGCTCTTGACCACTTGCGGCAGGAACATTTTGCCTGAACCGAAGAGATCACCGACCACGTTCATGGCGTCCATCAGCGGGCCTTCGATCACCGCGATAGGCTTGCCGTATTTCTGGCGCGCTTCTTCGGTGTCCGCTTCGATGAATTCCACGACGCCTTGCAAGAGCGCGTGCTTGAGGCGCTCTTCAACCGAGGCCCGTCGCCAAGCGCTTTCTTCTACGGGAGCTTTGCCTTTTTGCTTTACCGAATCGGCGAACGCGAGCAGGCGCTCGGTGGCGTCTGGCCGACGATTCAGCAGAACGTCTTCGACGAGCTCGAGCAAGTCCTTGGGGATTTGCTCGTAAATGGCCAACTGGCCGGCGTTGACGATACCCATGTCCATGCCCGCGCGAATGGCATGATAGAGAAACGCGGAGTGCATGGCTTCGCGAACCACATTGTTGCCGCGAAAGGAAAAAGAAATGTTGCTGATGCCGCCACTGACTTTGACGCGCGGAAATTTAGCTTTGATTTGCCGCGTGGCCTCGATGAAATTCACGGCGTAATTGTTGTGCTCCTCCATGCCGGTGGCGACGGTCAAAATGTTGGGGTCGAAAATGATGTCCTCGGGAGGAACGCCGACTTCTTCCGTGAGAAGTTTGTAAGAGCGGCCGCAGATTTCGACTTTGCGCTCGACGGTATCGGCCTGGCCTTTTTCGTCAAAAGCCATTACCACCATGCCGGCGCCGTAGCGGCGAATCAAGCGGGCGCACTGGCGGAAAACTTCTTCGCCTTCCTTGAGGCTGATGGAATTCACAATGCCTTTGCCCTGAACGCACTTCAGGCCTGCCTCGATGACGCTCCATTTGGAACTATCAATCATGATGGGGACACGCGCGATGTCCGGCTCGGAAGCAATATGATGAAGAAAAGTGGTCATGTCCTGCTCGGAATCGAGCATGGCTTCATCCATGTTGACGTCGATGATTTGCGCGCCGCCTTCGACTTGCTGGCGCGCGACGGCAAGGGCCTGTTCGTATTTGCCGTCAAGTATGAGCTTGGAAAATTTGGGCGAGCCGGTGACGTTAGTGCGCTCGCCGATGTTCACGAAATTTGTATCGGGACGAATCACTAGCGGCTCGAGGCCGCTGAATCGCGTGTAGCGCTCGGGCCGCGACGGTACGTGCGGTTTTAGGCCCTTTACGGCGGCGGCGATGGCGCGAATATGCGCGGGGGTAGAGCCACAGCAGCCGCCGGCGATATTCAACCAGCCGCTGGCCGCGAATTCGCGCAGGTCGGCGGCCATTTTTTCGGGCGTTTCATCGAATCCGCCAAACGCGTTGGGCAAGCCCGCATTGGGATAGCAGCTAATGTAAATGGGCGCGATTTGCGAAAGTTCTTCGATGTACGGGCGCATTTGCTTTGCGCCGAGAGCGCAATTGATGCCGACGCTCAGCAGATTCATGTGCGAAACGGAAATCCAAAACGCGGCAACAGTCTGGCCGGAAAGAGTGCGTCCGCTGCGATCCGTGATGGTCACGGAGACCATTACCGGCACGCGCGCGCCGGATTTTTCGAAGCATTCCTCGATGGCAAAAAGTGCGGCTTTGGCATTGAGCGTGTCGAAAATGGTCTCGACCAGCAACACATCGACACCGCCGTCGAGGAGCCCGCGTATTTGCTCGGAATATGCGGCGCGCAATTGGTCAAAAGTGGCGGCGCGGGACGCGGGGCTGTTCACGTCCTGAGACATGGAGGCGGTGCGGCTGGTTGGGCCGATCGAGCCAGCGACAAAGCGAGGGCCAGCGGCAGGATTTTCAGCGAGAAAACGCTCGATGCTGCGGCGGGCCAGTTGCGCGCCGGCCTTATTCAAATCGTAGACACGATCCTGAAGCCCGTATTCCGCCATGGAAATGGCGTTGGAGTTGAACGTATTGGCTTCGATAATGTCGGCGCCAGCTTCGAGATATTGGCGGTGGATGGACTCGATGATCTCAGGCTGAGTTAAATTCAGCAGGTCGTTGTTGAGGCGCAAATCGCGAGGATGCTGCGCGAATTGCTTGCCGCGATAATCCGCCTCCGTAAGATTGCGTGCCTGGATCATGGTGCCCATCGCTCCATCGAGAATGGCGATGCGCTGGTCGAAAATCGCTTTCAGTTCGGCGGCGCGATTGGGGGTGGCGCTCACGACGGTTTTATGGCTCCTGAAACAGCTAAAGCTGGGCAAACTGCGTACTGCTAAAAGAATAACACGGCAGTGCGCTGGCAATGCCTCCGCGAGCATCAAGCGGCGAGTAATGTGGCCCGAAACGCGATAGCGCGGGATTTAACGGCAAGACGGAACAGCGCCATTTGCATTGGCGCGCGCCACGTTGAAGCTCAACGCGGAGGCCAGGAAATGGCCCGCGGGGTCAAACAAACGCACGCGGACGATGTGATGGCATTGCTCGCGGCCTTCGCCAGCAAGATAAATGGTGGCGCTGAGCTTGCCGTCCGGCGCGCCGGGGCGCATTTTGCCGGTCTGCGTGTACCAGCGATTGGTGAAGACGTCGGCGATGGCATAGTCGCCCGCGGAAATACCTTTCACCTGCGCCTGAAGCGTCGTTGCAGTTCTATCGGTTTGTACAACCGCGTTTGAAGCGGGCGAGACGATTTGAATCTGGGGACCCGAAACTGACGCGACCGCCGCGGGAGGGTTTTGGCGTTCGTATATCTGAATTTCCTGGTCCAGATTGGGTTCGGGCGTTTCCAGCTGGAGCGCGTAACGCGACGAGAGAGCGGGCCGTATCGCGTTGGCCATGCGTTGAGCGTCGTCGCCGATGCCGCCGTCAAGAACAATGTAGTCGAATAGTCCGTTAGTGACCGCTGCGGAATATGCGGGCGCGCCGGTCTTCGAATCGTAATGGAAATAAAAAGGGTCGGTGATCTGCCATTGCGGCAGAGGAGGAGAAAAACTGTAGCGAAGCACAGTGTCGTCCACGAGGACGCGATCGGAACTGGTTAGGCGTCCCTGAAAGTATGCGGCGATGGGTTCTGTATTTGGCCAGAAAACGAATCGGTCAATGTGCCACGCGTTGCCCATCCAAGCAAAGCCGACAGCAAAACAAGCGACGGCCACGGGCGCAGAAAACCTGTAGGGCTTGGAGCCGAGACGCTGCAGCGCAGACAACAGGCCCTGCATTGCCAACGGAACCAGGAAAATCAGCGAATAGTTGACGTGTTTCCAGTAGTCATAATCGGCGCGAGAGAGGACTTGGAAGAGCGGCATGATTGCGGCGCCGCACCATAGCAGCACGAGCTTCCACGCTCCCCCCTGGCGAATGGAAAAGAACGCCGCGAGCGCCAGCAAAACGAGAATCCAGAAATCGAGCCGATGACTGAAATAGATTTGCCAGGCCTGCGCGGCGGGGGCTTTGAGTGAGCCATACGCGCGGCCATAGCGCAAGAGAGCGATGAGTGAGGAGTAATAGTATCCGGCATAAAACGCGCATAGAACCGCGAGAGGCAGGAAATAACCAAGGATGGCGCGGCGGTTTTTGCGAAAGGCCAGGATGACCAAGAAGGGAAAGTAGATGGCGATTAAATACTTGCATAAGAAGGCGGCGAACAGGCAAAAGGCTGCGGAAAGCCATGTAGGCCAGGTGTCACTTTGCCAGGCACGAATGAATAGCCAGAGCCCAATGGCGAAGAAAAAGAGAGAACCAATATCGCGCGTGGCCACCCGCGACACGAGAATCGCAGGACCGAGAAGTGCAAACACGAGCGCTGAGGCAAGTCCCACAGCCGTCGAGAAAAAACGTTTCGCGAAACCGTATACGGCACAGACGATTCCTGCGCCCATCGCGGCAGCGAGTTCGCGAACGCCGACAAGGCCCGCAATTCGGTCGGCCCATGCCGCTAGAATTGGCCACAAATACCAGCCGAAACTGAAATTCAATGGATGATCAATGGGCGGCTGGAAATGCCGCGTGAGAAACATGCGGCCATACAGGATATATATGGATTCGTCCATGTAGGCGCTGGAGTAGTGCAGGTCGCGCGCGCGCAGGTACCAGGCGACCGCGACGATTGCGACCAGCGGCCATTGAAATTTGCGAACTGAACTCCAAAACGAGAACGCCCGCTTCGGTGGTGCATAAGACTTGTTGCTCGCCGAATCAGCGGAAGGGAACAGGGTTGAGGTGGGCACAGCTAAAAGTAATGCCGCCAGGTGGCAAAAAACAAGTGGCGATGGAATGCATTGAACGTATTCAGATAATCGTAACCCAGCCGGAATTCATTATTGGTGCTGGCATCCCAAGTGAAATGGGCCGAAAAAGTGGAGGCAAATTGCGGATTCGAAAAGGACGTGAACGCGGTTTCTGCATTTTGCGCACCGGCGAATCCGCTGAAATCCCACTTGGCGCGTGCGCCAAAATTCCCAGAGAAGAACAATTGCGCATAATTCAGCAGGTAGCGAGTGGGACTGTAATAGCCACCGGTGACGCGCGGAGGTTCGCCGCTTCCGGGTTCAAACTCGGCGTCGTGATCGAAGCTGAGGTAGGTGAAGCCATAGGCGGCCCGAATGTAAGGATGGTCTCCGCGAAGCGACTTGCCGAAATTTCCGTCAACGCTCCAGCGACGGTTGGAAGCGAGATTCTGGCCGGTATAAAAGCCATCGGTATAAGTCACCGAAGCGTCATAGTGATGCGTGGAATTTGAGTAGCTGCCACCGATGGAGCCGAGATTCGTCTCGACTTGCCCGACAAAGATTCCGTTCACATCGGCACCAAGAGTGGAGACGAGCGTCTCCTGGTCGGCGGCGCGTTCGAAGCCCATCTGAAGGGTGAATGACGGCCGCAAAGCAAATGCAGCATCGAATCCGCCTTCAATCTGCGAAGGAACGCCCGGATAAGTCCGCCCTGCGATTTGGGCATGGGTGGTCACGGATTCGGAAGGCCGCGAATCGAGCATCAACGCATAATAGTTCGAATTGAAATTCCTTTGCTGCGTGCGATAGAGCAGCGGCTGGTACATGGCGCTCAAGCGATTCGCTGTACCGAGCGGCGTGGAAACGAGAGCGTCTACGGCGTCGTAATCAAGCCTCTTGCCGTCACGGCGCATGGCATATCCCAGCTCGAAATACGCGCCGAGAGCGTGATCGACATTGCGCTTAAGCTGGATGTAGTCAGGCGTGTCGATACCTGTGACTTGCGCCAGATCGTTGCGCGCATCTGCGTAATCGCTCAAGTCATATTCCGCCTGCGCGAGTTCGAGGGTTGCCGCAGAATCAGCAGCGTCCAGCCCATGCGCCTGTTGCGCCAGGTTGAGAGCTTGGCGATGCTCACCGCGCCAGCCAAGGATTTGCGCTTTGCCGCGCAGCGCCGCCACATTATTGGGGTCCCGCGAAAGAACATCGGAATAAATCTGCATCGCGTCGCTGGAATGGCCGCTCCAGGAGAGCAGTTGCGCTTCCCCCACAAGCGCGCGCGCGTTATGCGGATCCTGCGCAAGGACTTTCTTGTAATACTGCATGGATTGCGCGCGCGTGGCGCTATTCCAGGAAAGAACCTCAGCGTAGGCCAGCAGCAGATCCACGTTATTTGGCGATTCATGAAGGCCTTGCTGGTAGATGTTGATGGCCTCCGGACGAGTTGCAGCATTCCAGCTGAGGACTTGCGCATAATATTGCTGATACTGAAGATTCGACGGCTCGAGCTCATAGGCCCGTTTTAGGAGCAAGAGCGCCTGGTCGCGATGGCCTGCCAGCCAGCTTTCCATTTGGCCCAACTGAAAAATACGAGCAGCGTCGTTGGACTGGAGCTGATCCAGATGCTGCAACGGCTCAATCGCGGCTCGCCAGTTGCCCTCTGCGACCAGCGCGTCAGTGAGGCCGCGCAGCGCATCCACGTTGTTTGGATCAGCATTCAGCGCTTGTTGAAAAAGCTGTGCCGCGCGGTCGAAATGCCCGGCCGCCGCCTCGCTTTTGGCTTGATCGAGCGCAGAAACTTGCGGCACTGCGTGAAGTTGCGACGGAGCCAAGAGGGCAAGGCAAAAGAGAAGCGCTGCAGGCAATGCCGTACGACTCACGTCTGCGCTCCCCGCGTCTGGCTACGGCGTGTGAGCTTAAGAATGCTTCCGTGCCGGGGCGCAACTTCCCAGAACAAATGCTTGGAGATGGCGTCCTGATCTGCGGCCTCAATCTGTTCAAAAATAAGGCCGGTCGAGACGCGCTTGTTCTCCCCTCGAAAGAACTCACGGCTTCTCACGACGCGAGCGTGCGCGTGAATGGTTCCATTGGGAAGGCTGAGCTCGACGGCCATGGTCGTTCCCAGCGGAACTGGTCCCTTTTGAGTGATGGAAAAGCCGTTGCGATTCAGATTGCGCGCAAATCCCCGGCCCACCACGTGCCCCCCATTATCGTTGTACCCAAAGAGAACCGGAACGTCCAGGTGGCTGGGAAAACGATACACGGCGCGGAGCTCTTTGTGTCGAGAAGCTCGCCAGATGACCGGAATGAGCAGAAATATATAGAAAATTGCCCACACAATGTTTACAACGATAGCCCAGAAATAATATCCGTACCACGCGATGTGAGCCAGCCGCCAAAAGCCGAAGCCAACCGCAACGAGCACGCCGATCAGCAGCAAACTCTGCAGCCAGACCTCGGTCCACCGCGCCGAGGTGTCGCGCGCTTTTGGTGTCACCTTGAAGGCAACTTCCTTTCTGAAAAATCCCACAATGGTGGACATCAAAACCGGCATTTTGATCAGATTGAACTCTTCGCTCAGCCAGAACCCGCCGAAACCGCCTTGCAGCAATGCGGTGGCGATGATGTTCAGGAGAAAATACGGAATGAAATAGATGGCAAAAGTTTTTGGAGTTGCGATTAACGGAAAAATTGCAGCCACCAGGCAGAAAATGGGCGTGGCTATATAAATAAACTTCTGAAAACTCATCCAGTAGAAATAGAAGGACGCGAAGTAATTCAGCCTCTGGCCAAAACTCAAACCCCGGCCAAAAAGCGGATTCTCCTTCCGGAGCACCTGCATGGCGCCTTGGCCCCAGCGGTTCCACTGCGTGGCAAAACCGCGGTAGGTTTGCGGCGCCAGTCCGCGCGCCACGGTGCGGTTGTAATAAACTACCTTCCACCCCTTCTTTTGCAGGCGCAGGCCAGTGTGCATGTCTTCGGTAATGCTTTCCGTGGCGAATCCGCCGATTTCATCGAGAGCAGTACGGCGCAGCATTGCCGGGCTGCCGCAGTAAAATGTGGCATTGTACCCGTCCTTGCCGGGCTGGATGACGCTGAAGAAAAGCTCTTGCTGCTGCCAGGCTTTTTCCTTTTCCACGTGAGTGCGATGCTGGAAAGAGTCGAGATTGTAGAAATCCTGTGTAGTTTGAACGACGCCAATTCGGGGATCCGCAAAAAAACCAATGAGCTCGCCAATTAGACCGGGCATGGGAACGTGATCAGCGTCCAGCGTAACGATGAATTCGCCTTTTGTCTGTTTGAGCGCATTATTCAGGTTGCCCGCTTTAGCGCCCAAGTTATTCTGCCGCGCAATATACGTGCAATTCAGCTCGCGCGCGACTTCCGCCACTTCGGGGCGGTTGCCGTCATCAAGCACGTATGTCTGGTGAGGATATTCCAGGCTCACCGCGCAAAGAATGGTTTCGCGGAGCAAGCTCACTGGCTCGTTATACGTGGTGATCAGCACGTCGACGGTGCGGTCGAGAATTATAGGTTGAGCAGAGCGGTTCGTAGGTTTCCAGGTAGTGAAGTAAAACAGCGCCGCTTCGACGAAATTCAGCATCTCCGCCACCAGGAAAAGGTAGAAGAACCACACTGCCGCAGGATTCATCGTCGCGGTCACGCGCCAATAGAAATACCGCACGGTAAAAACCAGCGCGATGACGATCAGAACGCGGATGGCCCACAGACGAGCTCCGGGCTTTAGCGCTTTCTTGGGAGCAGGGCGGGCAGCCGGTACCGTGTTAGTCAATGTGCTCATGTATTTGAACTATGGTTTCCATCACATTTTCTAGCAGTTTTTTTCGAATTGCTGCAATGTCCATTCGGATACGTTTCAATCCCCCAAAAGTACCAGTACGCCCTCCAGCAAGGCCGCAACTGACCCTGCGTGGGGCGGCTTAACCGGCATGACCGGCCAGCTATTTTAGACTCAAGTAAGGCGCAACTTGGCACAAAACCCCTGCCAATTGGAAGGGCCATCATGGGCAAGCTGAAGGCGAGTGATTCTAATCAAAAGTGGAGGCAGGGTGCAAGCGAAAGTCAGTTGGGAAGCTGCGCTTCCTGGAAGCGCATGACGATCAGGTCAGCGCGCCGTCTCACGCCATGTTTCTGCAAGAGGTTCGAGACGTGAAACTTCACGGTGCGCTCGGAAATATTAAGCTGGCTGGCGATTTCCTTGTTTGAAAGGTTCTGCAGCAAAGACTCCAGCACTTCCCGCTCCCGCCGGCTCAAAGTGCCCGGAGTCTTGTTGCTGGACATTCCGGGCTTACGCGCCGCGATAATCGATTCCACGAAACGCGAAAGCACCGACCGCGGCACCCAATATCCGCCTGCCGCCACAAGCGGCAACGCGTCCTGCCACTGTTTTTCGGCTTGGCCATATGCCAGCAGGCCTTTTACCCCCAGCTTGAGAAGGTCAAATGTGCCAGCGTCTGAATGTTTCGAAGCGAGAACTAGTACTCTGGCCTTTGGGTAACGTTCAAGGATCGTTTCCATGAGCGCATGGAGAACGTGCGGAGAAGCCTGTCCGTCTATCACATATACCGGCGCTTTGGGAATGGCCATCTGCTTGACTTCGGAAGGAGAGGACTGAGCCAGCGGCCGAAATGATATCTGGAAAGCCGCTTCCGGCAGGACGCGCTCGAATTCCGAGCGCACGAGCGGATGCGGCGAAAGCAGGCACACTTTCAGGCGATGTGGACGGGAGTTGTGTGACATCAATGGTCAGGCTAACGAATTTGCCCTCAGTGGGCAATAGATAGCTGCGGGGGATGTGGAGGAAACGTCAACCCTTGCCGATCACGGCCCTGACGGTGTGGCGGGCTTAAAAGCAGGTTTTTTTTCGACCCTTGGCGCAATCGGCTGGTCACGCGTGGGGATGAGCTTTGTCGTAAATTTCCATCAGCTTGTCGATGGTGGCATGGGTGTAGCGCTGAGTGGTCGAGAGCGAAGCATGGCCCAGAAGCTCTTGAATGGCTCTGAGATCAGCGCCATCCGCGAGCAGATGGGACGCGAACGCGTGGCGCAGCGAATGGGGATGCAGGTCCATATTTGTGGTGAGCAGGCGGGTATATTTTCGAACGATATTCAGGATCATGCGCTTGCTCAAGCGTCCCCCGTCGCGATTTATGAACACCGCTTTCATCGAGCCGCGACGCTTGGCCCGTTCGAGAATTCTCTGGCGCGCGGGCCAGTAATTTTCCAGCGCTTGGCGCGCTTTGCCGCCGTAAGGGACCAGGCGCTCCTTGCGCCGCTTGCCGTACACGTGAAGAATTTGCTCGGCGGCGTCAATGCTGGATATGTCCAGGCCGGTGAGCTCGCTCACACGAAGGCCGGAAGCGTATAAAATCTCGAGAATCGCGCGGTCGCGAATGGCGCGATCGGCCGCAACCGAAGCGGCTCGCGCGGACCGCCGTTTGGGTTTTTTTCTGGCGGGAGTGGCCTGCTCGATGACTTCGGGAGTCATGCGATCGAGCAGATTGTTCATTTCCTCGGGCGTGGAGATATGAGGGACGCGCTTGGGTAACTTTGGGCGCGCAACCAGGCGGGCGGGATTCTGCTTTAGCGCATTCTCGCGCACGCAAAAACGAAAAAAGGAACGCAAGGCGGCCAGCTTTCTCGCGATCGAGCTTTTTTCGAGGCCGCGGTCGTAGAGGTGATTTACGAACTCGCGTATGACCAGATGATCGACGGAAGCCAGAGCGAGCGGTTCTTCGCCCGGCGGCGTGACGTAAGCTAGAAATTGCTCGAGGTCAATTCTGTAGTTTACGGTGGTCTTTGGCGACGCGTTGCGGACGTATTGCAGATAATGCAGAAATTTTGCGATGGCGTCTTTAATCGTGCCCATGTAGCTTGCCAGTTTTCTCCTAGCTTTTTGCGCCGGCTTCGACCGGTTCCGGAGCAGGCGCTGCGGATTCGCTGGCCGCTGGAACTTCCCAATCGCATTTCTCGTTGAGGCAGGCGTGCAGCACGCCCTGCTTGCTGCGCTTCAATACGGTGAACGGCGCTCCGCATTTCGGGCAGGGTTCGGCGATTGGTTCATGCGGCGTGGTGAAATCGCAGTCGGGATAGCGGCTGCAACCGTAGAAAATTCTGCCTCGCCCGCGGCCTTTCGCCGTGCCGCGGCGCACAAATTCGCCCTCACCGCACTTGGGGCACTTGATGCCAAGAGTGATTGGCCGCGTGTACTTGCACTTGGGATATTTCGAGCAGCCGATGAATTCCCCAAAACGGCCATGACGCTTTAGAAGCTGTTCGCCGCACTGCGGGCATTTTTCATCGAGCGGCTCGTCAGGCAGCCGCGCTTTTCTTGTGCCGGCGGCGAGGCGGCGTGTGGTTTTGCAATCCGGATAGCCCGAGCATGCCAGGAACGCTCCGAAGCGCCCGCGCTTGATGACCATTTCGCGCCCGCAATTGTGGCAATACTCAAGCGTGTTCTCGCCTTCGACTTCCTCGCTGGCGTCGGCGATATCGCGAATGTAATCGCAATCAGGATAACGTTCGCAGCCGAGAAAGAAACCGTGGCGGCTGATGCGCTCGAGCAGCTTGCCTTTGCCGCATTTGGGGCAGATCTCATCTGTGGGAATCCCGGCTTTGTAGGACTCCATTTCGCCTTCGGCCTTCTCGAGGTCGTCTTCAAAATGTTTCCAGAAAACTTTCACTGACTTGCGCCACGGAAGTTTTCCCTCTTCGATTTCGTCGAGTTCATCTTCCAGTCGCGCGGTGAATCCCACGTCGAAAATATCTTCGAAACTCTTCACCAGAAGCTCGCTGACTTTTTCACCAAGCAGCGTGGGTGTGAAGCGCCCCTGTTCCTTGTTGACGTATTCACGTTCAACGATTGTTGAAATGATGGCCGCATAAGTAGAAGGACGGCCAATGCCTTTGTCTTCCAGCTCTTTCACGAGCGTGGCTTCAGTGTAGCGCGGCGGCGGCTCGGTAAAATGCTGGTCAGGACGGATCTTCTCGAGTTTCAGGCGTTCGCCTTCGGTCACGCGCGGCAGCGTGCGGCCTTCCGCGTCAGAATCCTCTTCGGCGGCGGGAGCCGCGCCCGGTGCGGCATCGGCGGCCTCGCTCTTGTCTTCGTCGTCACGCGAGGCTAAATAAGTCTTCAGATAACCGTCAAATTTCATGATTGAGCCGCTCGCGCGGAAGGTGTAATCGCCAGCGGAGATATCAATGGTGGTCTGATCAAACACCGCGGGCACCATCTGCGAAGCGACGAAACGCTGCCAGATGAGCTGGTAGAGCTTGAACATATCCTCGTCCAAATAGCGTTTGACGTCTTCGGGAGAACGCGAGACATCCGTCGGACGAATGGCTTCGTGCGCCTCTTGCGCCTGCTTTTTCGATCGGAAGTAGTTGGGCTTTTCCGGCAAATAATTTGGCCCGTAATTGGAACTAACGAAATCGCGGACCTGCGCAATCGCTTCGTTCGACACGTTCACAGAGTCGGTGCGCATGTAAGTAATCAGCGCGACCGAACCTTCATCGCCCAAATCCACGCCCTCATAGAGTCGCTGAGCGAGCATCATCGTGCGCTTGGCGGAGAAGCGCAGGCGATTGTAAGAGGCTTGCTGCAATTTGGAGGTAGTAAACGGCGGCGGCGCCCAGCGGCGTTTTTCCTTCTGGGTGACGCTGGCAACTTCCCAGGAGGCGCGCTCCACGCTATCAACAATTTCCTTGGCCTTCGCTTCGTTGGGTACTTCGACTTCCTCGCCCTTGTAGCGCCACAATTTCGCTTCAAAGGCGGGAGGCTCCGCTCCGGCGAGCATGGCGTGAATGGTCCAGTATTCTTTGGGAACGAAGGCGCGAATCTCGCGTTCGCGATCGACAATTAAGCGCAGAGCAACAGTTTGCACGCGCCCGGCAGAAAGCCCGCGGCGCACTTTGTCCCACAGCAGCGGAGAAATCTTATAGCCCACCAGACGATCGAGCACGCGGCGGGCTTGTTGCGCGTCAACCAGATTGGTGTTGAGCGCACCGGCATGCTCGAAGGCCGCTTTGATAGCCTTCGGCGTAATCTCGTGGAACATCACGCGGAAGACTTTTTTCCGGTCCACTTTGTTGCGGCTGGATTTGGGCCTGGCTGAAGGCTTCTTGGCCTTCTTTTCACCGTTTTTCACTTTGCCGTTTCCGCTGGTCTCTTCCGGTTCGACGGCGGTTTCCGTGCCGGTCAAGAACTCAACCAGGTGCGCGCCAATGGCTTCGCCTTCGCGGTCCGGGTCAGTGGCCACGTAAATTGCGTCGGCCTCTTTACCCAGTTTCTTTATTTCGTTCAAAATTTTCGATTTGCCCGGGAGCACTGTATACGTCGGCTCGAAATCTTTCTTGATGTCGATACCCAATTCTTTTTTGGGCAGGTCCTTCACGTGGCCGTACGACGCCCGGACGGTGTAGTTGCGTCCGAGATATTTGTTGATTGTTTTCGCCTTAGCTGGCGATTCGACGATTACCAGAGAACGTCCCATAATTTCGCTAGATTTCCTCTTCGCTCCGCTTGGCGCGGCTTACAGCATCACTTTCAAAAATTGCTTGCCCGGCAATTGCTGCACCAGGCCTTTCATCTCCAATTCGAATAGCGCCGAAAGCACTTCCGACGAATTCATCTTCGATTGCTCGACGAGCTCGTCTACTTGCTTGGACTTATCCACTTCCAGCATCGCGTACAGCGTTCTCTCCGCGGGCGCGAGACTTTCTGTAACAAGCGATGCCCGCTGCTCGCCGTCCGTTGTCTCCACCGGCAAAAGCTCGGCGCGGATGGGAGTCGGCAACTCCTCAACGACATCCTCCCAGCCGGTCACTAGCTTCGCGCCCTCCTTAATCAGCTGGTTCGGCCCGAAGCTCGCTGGCTGCGTTGCATAGCCGGGAACCGCAAACACTTCGCGGCCGCATTCCATCGCTAATCTCGCGGTGATCAGCGAGCCCGAATACTGCGCCCCTTCCACTACCACCACTCCTCGCGTCATTCCCGCAATGATTCTGTTGCGGACCGGGAAATTCTGCGGCGCAGGATAGGCCCCCATAGGGAACTCCGATATGATGGCCCCTCGCTTCTCAATTTCAGCAAAAATCTTTCGGTTCTCTTTCGGATAGATAACGTCTATGCCGCAGCCGAGAACCCCTACCGTTCCTCCTGAATTTGCGCCAAGCGCGCCTTTATGGGCAGTAGCGTCGATTCCGCGCGCCAATCCGCTGACGATGGTGAGCCCGCGGAGAGCCAAATCCCGCGCCAGCCTCTCGGCCATTTGATTCCCGTAGGGCGTCGGGCGTCGCGTGCCAACAATAGCAATCGCATGCCGGTTCAGAAGATCCGTATTTCCTTTGACATACAGAAGCGGCGGCGGGTCGTAAATCTCTCGAAGCAGTTGCGGGTAGACTGGCTCATCCCAGGTGATAATGCAGCATTTCGCTGCTTCGGCCTGGGAAAGCTCCTTCGCGGCCGCGCTGATCGCCTGGCGCGAGTGAATGGCTTGAGCGACTGCGGCAGGAATCTGCTGCCCCTCCAGCGCCGTAAGTGAAGCATTGAAAATCGCCTCGGGGCTGCCAAATTCGCGCAACAGCTTGCCGGTCAGGCGCGCGCCAAGGCCCGGCGTAAGCGCCAGCGCCAACCATCCCAAGTATTGGTCGGGCCCCATGAAGGTTTGATTGTCCGCCGGTGAGCCTACGCAGGCTTTCAGGTGCTGTCAAGGATGATTATACCATATTGGTTACATCCCTGATTCCGATGGCTTTCAGGCAACGCAATTCAGATTAAAAGCGCAGCGATGGAGCTGCGCTTCCATTTTTTTTACGCGTATAAGAGGCGCTTTCGGATATAGTGCCGCCGGCAGCCAACCTGCTATGGAGCTTGGTTTCATCGTGCCGGTTGGAGTGCGAGGAGGCGTTCAGCCTATGGCAAGCACAGAAGCGAACCGCATCAAGTTGTCCATTCTCGTCTATCTGGTCTTGACCTTCGCGTTCAGCGCGGTTTTCTACCGTCTGATTATTCGAAATGGAGCGTTGAGCGCGCATGGCGGGCTTTTCGTACTGTGCTTGATGTGGTCGCCGGGAGTGGCTGGACTGCTTACACGCCTGGTTTTTCAGGGGAATCTGCGTGGGCACGGCTGGGGCTGGGGCAAAACGAAATATCAATTCGCGGGCTACTGGATTCCACTGGCCTATGCCTCTGTTGTTTACGTTCCACTTTGGCTGGCCGGCTTCGCCAATTTTCACGCTCCCATTATCGGCAGGATTACACAGAGATTCGGACTTCATGGATCAGTGGCGAGCTACTTCCTGCTCATCGCCACGATCGGCATGGCGCAATCTTGCATGTCGGCGCTTGGCGAAGAACTCGGCTGGCGCGGCTTTTTGGTTCCGCAACTGGCAAAAATTATGCCCTTTGGCGGCGTCGCGCTAACGAGCGGGATCATCTGGTCGCTGTGGCATTACCCGCTGATTCTGATGGCCAACTATCACGGCGCAGGGCCTACGTGGTATTCGCTGTTGTGTTTCACGGTAATGGTTATCGGCATGGCGTTTTTGTTTGCCTGGTTGCGGCTCAAATCAGGAAGTGTTTGGACTACGATGTTGCTGCACGCGAGCCACAACATCTTCATTCAAGCGTTCTTTGATCCGCTGACGCGCCCTGCGCTGGCGACAAAATATCTTATCGGCGAATTTGGCGCGGGCCTCGCTATTGTGGCGGTGGTGATTGCGGCAATTTGCCATGGGAAGTGCCGCGAGCTGCCGCAAAGGCGGCCAGAACAATCCTCCGCAGCCACAGCGCCAGAACCGACCGCGGCTTAGAACCGCCTCGTTCGAGACGTGAACCAAATGCAGCTGTGCTATATTGAAAATTCGCGTTTGTTGCAAAGCTCATGAGCAAACTCCGGATTTCCATCGTCGAATATCTGAATACAGCGCCGCTGGTGTGGGGCTTCGCTGAGGGGCCGCTGGCCGGCAAGTATGAACTCTCGTTCACCATGCCTTCGAAATGCGCCGACGCTTTGCGCTTCGGTGAAGTTGATGTGGCCATTATTCCCGCTATTGAGTATCAGCGGATGGATAATCTCGTGGTCCTACCGGGGATGTCCATTGCGGCGAAGCGGGAAGTACGCAGCATCCTGGTAGTGTCGAAGAAGCCCATCGATCGCGTGAAACGCATCGCTCTCGATACCAGTTCGCGCAGTTCCGCCGCTCTGGTACGCTTGCTGGCGGCGGAGAGCTGGCGCATTGAGCCCGAATTTGTTGACGCGCCGCCCGATCCTGTCGCGATGCTGGCGCAGGCCGACGCTGCGCTCATCATTGGCGATCCGGCGCTCAGGATCTCCGTGAAACTGGATTATCTGTTTGGCAAGAAGCCGCCTGAAGGCGCATGCTGCAGCGGCGATCCCGATGAACTCCCGGTGCCCGGATATCCGGCGCTTTTTGTTTACGACGTGGCCTTTCAGTGGCAGGAAATGACCGGCAAACCCTGCGTACTGGCAATCTGGGCCGGAAAAAAGGGGAAACTGACGCCCGAGGTTCTCGCGGATTTTCAGGCCTCCAAGAAATTTGGCCTCGAACATATCAGCGAGATCGCTGAAGCCGCCTCCGTCAAACTGGACATTCCGCCGTCAGCGCTCGAATCCTATCTCCGCGACAACATTGATTTTTCTCTTGATGAAGAGAACCTCAGTGGCTTAAACGTCTATTTCGAAAAATGCGCTGCTGCAGGACTTATTCCTCGCGCTCGTCCTCTCGAATTCGTTTCCGCGCTGGCTGGAAGCACGGCGCGCCAAGGGGCCTGAGTTGGCCGGCGCTGCTGCGGGGGAAAAGCTCGGCACGCTGCGCATTCTGCGGCGTTACCCATTCAAAAGCATGGCGGGAGAAGATCTGAACGAGGTATTCGTCAGCTATGCAGGACTGGCCGGAGACCGCGCGTATGCCTTTGTGGACCGCAACAATCATTCTAACTTTCCGTGGATGACCGCGCGCCAGCGCCATGAAATGCTGCTATTTCGCCCGCGTTATCTGGAGGGGCCGCACCCTGCGAATGAGCATCCTGCGCAATCATCGTTTACTGCGGAAATCACAACGCCAGAAGGCGAAAAACTCAGTCCATCGGATCCGGCGTTTACGCCCTATTTCGAAAAGCGTTTTGGGCGCGAACTTGAACTGCGCTTCTCCGAACGCGCCATGCAGGACGGTTGCCCTGTTTCGTTGCTCGGTCTCGATACAGTCAAGGCGCTCAGCGAGGAAGCAGGAGTGCCTTTGGAGCACACGCGCTTTCGCGCCAACTTCTACATTCAGTGGGAAAATCGCAAGCCCTACTACGAAGACGCTCTCGTTGGCACGAGCTTGCGCATCGGCGAGAAATTCACGTTTACCGTGGTGCAGAACAATTTACGGTGCGCTATCATCACTTTGGACCCCGCGACCGCGGTCGCTTCGCCCGAAATTGGCAAACTGGTCGCGAAAAAGCACGGCAACTGCTTTGGCGTTTATGGCTCGGTGTTGCGCGAAGGAATCGTCCGCCAAGGCGATCCGGTTTATTCGTTTCAAGGAACGCAAGTAAAAGGAATTTAGCGAAATGGGCATCACGCAGCAGGAAGCTCTCGACTTCTTCAACTCCGACGATCTGCTGGCGGTCGGAATGGCGGCCAACGAAGTGCGCCGCAAGAAAAACGACCCGCGCATCGCCACTTATCAGATCGATCGCAACATTAATTACACCAATTTCTGCACGGAATACTGCTCGTTTTGCGCGTTTTACCGCCCGCTGGGTTCCCAGGAAGGTTACATCCTCTCCTTCGAGGAAATTTGCAAGAAAATAGACGAAATGCTGGCGCTTGGCGGCACGGGCATTTTGCTTCAAGGCGGGCTGCATCCCGATCTGAAGATGGATTATTACGAGAATTTGCTCCGGTCGCTGAAGCAGCGCTACCCGCAAGTGCACCTGCACTGCTTCTCTGCGCCGGAGATTATCTGCATTTCGGAAGTGTCAGGCTTATCGATTCGCGACACCATCGCGCGCCTCGCCGACTCCGGACTGGATTCCATTCCCGGCGGCGGCGCGGAAATTTTGGACGATGAAGTTCGCCGCCGCATTTCGCGGCTGAAATGCACGGCTGACGAATGGGAAAATGTGCACCGCACCGCGCATTCGCTCGGCATGCGCACAACCGCTACGATGATGTTCGGCTGCGGTGAAGAATATCGCCATCGCGTAAATCATTTCGAGCGTTTGCGCCGCATTCAGGAGGATACCGGCGGCTTCACCGCATTCATTCCCTGGATGTTTGCGCCGGAGCATACGCCGCTGGGCAAGCGAATTCCCGAAGCGACCGCAGTCGAATATTTGAAAACGCTGGCGATCAGCCGGCTTTACCTTGACAACATCGACCACATTCAGTCCAGCTGGCTCACTCCGGGCATCAAGGTGTGCCAGGTCGGATTGCAATTTGGCGCGGACGATGTAGGCAGCATTCTTATTGAGGAAAACGTGGTTTACGCCGCGGGCGTTCGCAATCGCACCAACGAAGCAGAACTTCGCCGCATCATTTCCGATGCAGGTTATATCCCCGCGCAACGCGACACTCTGTACCGCTCGTATGCTTTGAAATAGCTCCGATATTAAAAGAGGCGGGAATCGTCCTGGATGCCGCGGGGACAAGCTTGCCTTCAGGTATGCCGCAGCGGGCGGATTTCCAACTCCACTTTGGAATCCTCGGGCAGTTCAATGCGTGAAGTTGGAATGAAAGCGCCGTCGCGATAGTGCGCGTGGATTCGCAGCGGCACAGAAGGCTTTTCTGATCGTACCTCGCGCTCCGTGTGTTTTGTCTCTGAGGAGTGGCGCGCGGAATCCAGCGCCAGATTAGCAAGCGCGTCAGCATCGCTATTCTGCTCCCGCGGAACATGCTCAACCACAAAATGATGGAAGCCGCGCGCCAGCTTTTGCGCCCGCTCATGCAGCGGCTTGAGTTCTGCGCTCTTCACTTTGTAGCGGCCTTGCATCTGCCGCACCAGCAATTCCGAATCGCTGCGCACTCGCAAAGCTTGAATCGAATTTGCCGCGGCGTAATCGAGCGCCGCGATCAAAGCGTAGTATTCAGCAATATTGTTCGTCGCGCGCCCAATGCATTTTGAAATTTCGGCGATCTTTGCTCCATCCGGCTGGCGCAGAACAACAGCATATGCCGCCGGCCCCGGATTGCCGCGCGAAGCGCCATCAATATTGGCAACATGCACGCCCGTGGGCGGCGCTGCATGCGATTCCTGAAATAACCGCGCACTCGAAGGAGGAGCTGATTTTGTGGAGCGGGTCATAGAAGGGGCCTTCTGCGTAAATCCGAATGGCAATAGAGAAAATCGGCGAAAAGCAACGTTTCAGGCCTTGCCGTTTTGTGCAGCGGCTGCTTCCGCCGCCGCTTCGCCCGGGGAGGGTTCCACGTAGTACAAAATGCGCGTGCAAAGCTCGCAGTGATACAGGTCTGCGGTGTTCTCCCGGCGCAGAATCTGAAAAACTTGAGGGCGAATGTGCGCGCCGCAAGCCGAACATGCTTCCCCGCGAACTTGCGCTACAGCCACTCCGCCATGCTTTTTGGCGATGCGCTGATAATGGTCGAGCAGATCTTCGGGAATGCCTTTCACAACGCGAGCGCGTTCCGCTTCGAGCAGCGATAATTCTCTCTCTGTCGCCGCTTTCTCCGCTTCAATTTCCGCGCGCACGCCGCGCGTCGATTCTTCCACTTGCTTGAAATTCTTTTCCGCCGCCTTCACCTGCCGGTCGTACTGTTCGCTGGAAACCATTTGCTCGAGCAGCCGGTCTTCAGCCTTCGCGATTTCCGCTTCCGCTGTCTCCACTTCGTGCTGTAGGGCCTTGTAGGCTTCATTCGTTTTGACCTGATAAGCTTGGTCCTTGTACTTCTTCACTTTCTCTTTCCACTGCTCCACATCGAGTTCGTACCTCTTGCGGTCTTTCTGCGTAGTCGAGTGTGACTCTTTCGCCTTGTCGAGCGCTATTTGACTAGCCTGCAAACGTGCATTCACTTCGGCGAGCCTTTTGGGAAATGTTGCCAGACGCGCGCGAACGGCGCCCAGACGTGTGTCCACGTCCTGCAATTCCAGAAGTTCTTTGAGAATTTCTTTCACCGAGTTGATTCTAGCACATCGTCCTGCTCAGGTCAGGAAAGCCCGGCCCCGGCGAATTCGCGATTCGCGAAGAAACTTGCGGAAACACTGGCGGATGCGGCTGGCGTCAGCACGATGCGTCTTTTTTGCCTGTTCACCCGTATACAGAGCAGTATGATAGGCGCGGCAGCCATTTCGATGGAGGTGCCAGTGGGTCTCGATGCCGAAGTTGCCAGGCTTCGACGGGGAGACCTCGATGCGCTCGCAGTTTTAGTGCGGCGCTACCAGCACCGCCTTTATCGCTACTTGCTGCGCCTGGTGCGCCAGCCCGCCGAAGCGGAGGATCTCTTTCAGCAAACCTGGCTGCGCGTCGCCGGTCAAATCCGCCGGTTCGATCCTCGCCGCAATTTCGACGCATGGCTTTTCACCCTCGCTCGAAATCTGGCGATTGACCACTTGCGGCGCGTGCGTCCAGACAGCCTGGATGAATGGGACTCTCGCGAATTCAGCGTGACGCCCCCGGCTCTTCGTGATTCCGCCCCGCCGGCCATTGACGCCCTGATTGCGCGCGAACGTGCGCATTTCGTTGCGACAGCGGTGGAAGAACTGCCGGCGATGTATCGTGAAGTTCTGGCGCTGCGTTTTGAGGAAGAGATGAAACTCGAGGAAATTGCCGAAGTGCTCGACGCGCCTCTGTCCACGGTAAAAAGCCGTCTGCGGCGCGGCCTGGAAAATTTACGGGAAGTTCTCGACGCGCGTTATCCTCGCGCGCAACGGCAATGAATCACAAGTCCATGAACGAACACGAGAAAATCCGCGAACTGCTTCCGCTGGCTGCTGCTGGCGCTCTCGATGCCGCCGAAGAATCGCGGCTCGCTGCGCATCTTAGAATCTGTCCGGATTGCGCTGCAGCCCTCAGCTCCTGGCAGGAAATTCAGTCCGACTTGCGCCGCATTCCCACTCCACAAGCCTCGGCTTCCCTCGTGGCACGAACGATCTTGCTGGCGCAGAATCGGCTGATCGAAGAGTCCGATCGCCGCGCCGAGCGCAGAATCATCGCTGTGGTCCTCGTATTTTCCTGGATATTTGTGGCGGTGAGCTGGCCCCTGGCGCAATTCCTCGGGCATGGCTGGATGGCCCTGGTCGGCTCCGGCTTCAAGGCCGGCTGGGAAAATTTCGCCATATTCACCGCGTTGTGCTGGGTCGCTGGGGCCGCCGCAGCCATTTTGCTGGCGGCGCGCAAGCAGCGGGAAAAGAGGATGGCATGAGCCGCTTCACGAAAGAATTGCGCGTGATTCCAAAGGCAGCGTGGATCGTTGGATGGTTCATCTACGCATGCTTCACGACGCCCTTGTTCTTCTTTGCTGTACCGACGGATCCGGATATGGGCAAATGGCCGCGCTGGGGACAAGCGCTGTTCGTTTACGGAATTTTCCTGTTCGTGGTGGCTCTGGTTGCGCTAATCGGCTACGTCTACGGAGACGCCAAGCGGCGCGGCATGCGCTACGTCATGTGGACGCTGCTGGCCATTTTTGTTCCGGACCTGATTGGCGTTATCTTGTACTTCATTCTCCGCGATCCTCTTCCGGCGGAATGCCCGGGCTGCCATGCATCGGTGTTTGCGAAATTCGCTTTCTGCCCACATTGCGGAACGGCTACGCGGCCGGTCTGCCCGCAGTGCGGCAAGGCCCTCGAACCCGCATGGGTCAATTGCGGCTATTGCGGGACAAAGCTGCCTGCTCACAGATAAGGCGCAATCCTCATGCTAGACTATCGCAGGCAAGGGCTTAGCTCACGAATCCGCTACGCCCGCAATTAGTGCGACGCGCGCAACTCGCGGCGGATCAGATACGCATCGATGAAGAATCCGATGCCAAGCGCGAAAGGAATGAATCCGAGCACGGAAGCCTCCATGGCGTCCGGTTCCCATCGCGATAGCAATGCAAACGTGACCACATAGCCCGCCGCCGCAGCCACCAGCAAAATGCCCGCGCGGCGCGATGCCGCCGGATGCGCCAAATCCGCCTCGAACGGCACATTCAATCCGCGCGCAATCGCCGCCAGCCGTTCTTCGGTACGCAGCTTTCGGCCTCGCTGCCACGCCCAGGCCCACACTACCGCGATCGGGAATCCCAGCGCCAAAACCACCGCGGCAAATCCAATCACATTGTCAGGCATGTTCTTCTCTTCTCGCCTTGCGGCGCCGATTCGCGCCGCTTGCATCTCTGCAGCTTGCAAGAGTAGATACGCCTGAAACCTTGGGAATGTTCCGTGCGAGCTAAGGGATCTGTTGCACTTGCATGGTCTGATCAATCGAGAAACTGGGGCACGCCGCTCCCGCCGCTTGAGGCTGGCAGCGCGCAGTGATGGTGAAGCCGTCCGCCGATATGCCGGAGGAATAGGTGTATCCGGCGCGGCCGGGTTTGCGAGCCGCGAGCGCTCCGCTGGAATAAAGCTCGTCAAGCGAAGCGTAAGAGCCATGATTTGCCTGGTACATGCGCTCTGCTTGCGCCATCGAGAGCAGGTCGCTCTTCACGCCCACAGTCGAGATTGCCCGAGCAGGCGAGCCATTTGTTCCGCGGGCTTTCAGATTCGAAATGTAGATCCAATAACCGATTCCCGCGACGATAATCATCACGATCAAGCTCATCAACGCTCGCATAGGTCGCTCCTGTACTATTGCCAAATGGACGCGAGGCTCACTGAGACTCAATTATCATCTGCATGAATAGGCCGGCCAGCCCCTAATTTCCCGAATTTCCCAGCGCCGCAACCCCGTCCGCTGGGTCGAGAGTCTTGAACTGCGAGGTGTCAACCACTCTGGTCTCTCGAAAGAGAAGGAAAAAATAATTAAATGGTGTACCCGCCGCAGCCACTTGGCGCATCAAAGTTTTTTGCTTCAGGAACACGACCCGGGCGAGATTTGGGATTTCTCGCCGGCTGGCTTACACTATAGGACTTAACTCAGGGAATGATTCTTCTCCGACGCGCATTTCGTTTTTGGCCAGCCGCTGCTGTGCTCGCAGCAGCGAGCGTATGTTTTGCGGCTACGCCCTCTCGCGACGCCCAAAGTTCTCAAACGCCTGAGTCTCCGATTCTTCAGGCGATGCAGCGGGAACTTCAGCGTTCGGTAGACGCTTACGGCAAAGCGAACCCGCCAGCCTACTTCATCAGCTATACCGTTAGCGATTTGGACTCAGTGGAAGTGTCCGGCTCAAATGGCGCGCTTCTGTCTTCCGACGAGACCCGCGATCGCTGGCTCGAAGTTCAAACCCGCGTGGGCAGCTACGACCTCGATAACACGCACAAAATCGAAGGCCGCGATTCGGCGTGGTACAGTCCGGGGACCGAAGCAACTCTCGATAATGACGTCCCTCTTCTCCGCCGTGAAATCTGGCTGGAAACGGACAAACAATATCGCGCCGCGGTGCAGGCGTATATTGCCGTGCAGACCAGCAAGGAAGTTCAGGCGCAATCCAGCGAGCAACGCGCCCCTGATTTTTCTCATGAGCCGCCGCACGTTTCCATCGGTACTCCGTTATCTTTCCATGTAGACCGCAAGCCCTGGGAAGCGCGCGTTCGTGAATATACGGCGGCGTTTAGCGCGTCTCCGGCGGTGATGAATTCCATCGCGACCTTCACCGCGCGACTGGTGAACCAGTATTTCGTCAATAGCGACGGCTCGAAGATCGCTTTTGGGCAAATCCATTATCGCCTTGAGCTTTTTGTGCAGGGCAAAGCGCCCGATGGCATGGACCTGCAGCGTTACGCCAATTACGACTGGGTTGATCCTTCCAAGGCGCCTACGGATGCCACGGTCCTCAAGCAAGTCCATATTCTTAGCGAGCAGATCGCCGCGCTGGAAAAAGCCCCTCTGGTAGAACCCTTCGCAGGGCCTACCCTGCTTACTGGCCGCGCCGCCGCAGTGTTCTTCCATGAAGTGCTCGGTCACCGCCTCGAGGGTTTTCGGCAGAAGGACGTCAGCGAGGGCCAAACCTTTACTAGCAAAGTGGGACAACAGATTCTTCCCAGCTTCATCACTGTGCGTGATGATCCCACAACAAAAGAAATTCGCGGCCAAGTCCTGCTTGGCTATTACCCGTTCGATGATGAAGGCATACCAGCGCAAAACGTCACGCTGGTCGATCACGGCGTCCTGAAGAATTTTCTGCTGAGCCGTTCGCCGCTCGTCAATTTCCCGCACTCCAACGGCCATGGCCGCCGCCAGCTTGGCTATCAGCCCATCGCGCGCATGGGCAACACTATTGTCGAGAGCGACAAAACGATGTCCAATGCGGCGTTGCGCAAGCTTTTCATCGAAGAGATTCGCAAGCAGGGCAAGCCTTTTGGCCTGTTGATTGACGATATCGCGGGAGGCTTCACATTTACCGGACGGGCCGCGCCCCAGGCGTTTCAGGTTCAGCCATTGATTGTTTACAAAGTTTTCGCCGATGGCCGGCCCGATGAACTGGTTCGCGGGGTTAACATTGTCGGCACTCCTTTGATTTCGATTACCAAGATCATCGCCACCGGCGATACGCCAGAGGTTTTCAACGGCTACTGCGGAGCTGAATCCGGCTCGGTTCCCGTTTCCGCCGTCGCGCCGGAAATTCTCATTTCCGAAATGGAGGTTTCCAAGAAGGAGACTTCCACCGACACACCGCCGATTCTCCCGCCACCCGCGCATGACCCGCTGGCCAAAGAAAAGACCGAGGCCAACCCTCAGGGGAATCAATGATGCCGCGCCGTGTTCATATCATCTGTTCCAGCTTCGTCGCCATTGTGGCTGCTCTTGCCTTTGCTCTGCCCGCTGCTGCGCAAAGCGACAACGATCACACGCTTGAGGCCATGCAGGACGAATTGAACCGTTCCGTCGCGCGGTTGCAGCTCGATAGCCAGCAAAAGCCCTATTACATCGAATATCGCATTCTCGACGTTGATGTTCGCGCCATTACCGCGTCGTTCGGCACTCTTTTTTCCAGCACGCACCAGCGCAATCGCTTTATGGATGTTAGCGTTCGCGTAGGTACGCCACAGCTCGATAGCTCGAACTTCATTACTCAGAATGAATTCCAGAGTTCTATCGGTCCCGCGGGCGAGGTGGGAATTGATCGTGACTACAACTCGTTGCGGCAGGACTTGTGGCTTGCTACCGATGCGGCTTACAAACAAGCGCTGGTGCAATATTCCAATAAACAAGCTTTTCTCAATAGCCTTGCGCGCCCGCCGGAAATTCCCGATTTTTCGACCGAGCCTGCCGTCGTAGATGTCGAGCCGCTCATGCCTTCCGATTGGACATCCCGCAATTGGCAGGATGAGGCGCGGCAAGCTTCTCAGGCGCTGCGCGGTTTTCCGGATTTGTACAGCTCGCGCGTTCACTACTACCTGGTCTATACCACATATTACCTTTTGACGAGCGAAGGCACCAAGCTGCGCATTTCTCACAGCGTTGCGGGTGTCGAAGCCAGCCTCAACACTCAGGCCGTCGATGGCATGCCGCTTCACAATTTCTATGCCGATTGCGCGGCAACACCTGCGGGACTGCCACAACCCGCCGGCGTTAGCAACGGCTTAATTAAAGCAGCGCAGCAACTGGAAGGCCTGCGCACCACGCCAAATGTGGGCGATTACGAAGGTCCCGTGCTCTTCGACGCTCCCGCCGCCGCTTCAGTCCTCGCGCAGGCTCTTGAGCCCTCGCTTTCCGGCGCGCGACCGCCGCTTTCCAGCGTTCCTGCCTATGACCAAATGGTGCAGCAGGCGGGTGGCAACAGCGAATGGACCGGCCGCGTCAATTCGCGCGTCCTGCCGCTGAATGTGTCTCTCGTGGATGATCCGTCGGCAAAGGATTTTCAGGGCCAGCCGCTTCTGGGCGGCTACGCGATTGACGATGAAGGTGTGCGCGCGCAGCGTGTCGCCATCGTTGAAAACGGTATCCTGAAAAATCTCCTGATGTCTCGCCGGCCTGGCCCCGATTTCATGCTTTCCAATGGCCACGCGCGCTCAGCCCTGCTTTCGCGGCCAGTGCCGCTTTCAAGCAATCTGTTTTTTCAAGCATCGAATACTCTTTCTCCCGCAGACCTGCGCAAAAAATTCCTCGATCTTTGCCGCGCGGATGGCCAGAAGTGGTGCCTGGAAGTCAAGCGCATGGACAATCCCGAACTCGCTTCGGAATCGCAGAGCGATTTTTCGGACATCATTTCAAGTGTCGCGGAGGGCTTGAGCGGCGGCGCTCGCTTGCCTCTGCTGGTCTATCGTGTGGATGTCAACGATGGCCATGAAGAATTGGTTCGTGGCGCCCGTATTCAAGGGCTGAATCTCCGAAGTTTTCGCTCGATTGCTGGGATCGGCAGCGACTTCTCCGTCTATAATTTCATGCAGAACGGCGCCGGAGGATTCGCGGGCACTGCTCTCGATACTTTTGGCTCCGTCGAGGGCGGCATACCCAGTTCCCTCGTCGCTCCTTCCTTGCTTCTCGAAGATGTCGAGATTCGCGGCTACCACGGCGAGCCTCGCCGCCTTCCTCTTCTGCCGATTCCTCCGCTCACTCCGTCGCACTGATCCGGCTTTTGTGCGTCTACTTGATCTCCGCCAAAATTTCCGAATTGTCGTTCAGACTTACCTTGTCAGGCCTAAAACCCAGCACCACTTTGAACGGCGTGCTCTTGCCAACGATTTTCAGCCAGCCTATTCGCCCGGATTTCCCTCCCATATGTAAATACAATGGCAGAATGTCCTTCCATCCATCCGGCACTCCCGCTTGCGTAACCGTTCCGCTAAGCAACCATTTGTTTCCCGGCTGGCTCTGAACTGTATAATCCATATGGTACTGCGCTATGCCTGTTCCATAGACATATTCATTGAAGAACCAGTCCATATTGTGATTGCCTTCAACATCCATCGCCCGAGTCATGTGCCGCTCCACGACACTTTTGAAATCCTCGGTCGAAGCCGCCTTTCCACTGAAGCTCTTCGTGAAATCCTGCATCATGGCCTTGAACCCTTCATCCGGCGACTTGCTGCGCGGATTCTGCAGCATCGCGCGGAGCATTTCCAGGACGTACCCCCCTTTGTCGTAGATCACAGTGTTATAGCCGTCTGGAGCCACTGAAGATGCCAGCCGCTGGCCCATCCACACAGAGCCCAGATCCTCGTAGCGGTGGCCAAACTTGTTCCGGCCCAAAAGCTCACTTCGATCGGTATGCAAGCGATCCAGAAATTTCTTCTGGCCATCGCGCAGCTCAACATACAGGTTTCCGGAAAATTGCGCGAATCCCTCGGAAAGCCACTGGTCGTGATAGCTTTTCCATCCCACTTCGTGTCCCCACCATTGGTGCGACACTTCGTGCGCGCGGAAGTAGTCGCTGATTCGCACCTGATCCGTTATTCCGAGAAAGTGCCGCTGCGTTTCATCCATAAATGAAAACACGGAAAGATAGAGCAGCATAGGCCATCCTTGGCCGTAAGTGTACGGAATATTCGTCACCGCCAGGCGCTGATAAGGAAACGGCCCAAAATAATCCTGAAACACGCGCAAATCGTTTCCGATTTCCACGCCCGTCGTTTTCAGCATGCTCGCCGGATCCAGGCTGCCCATTGGCGCCATCTGCCCCGTGGTCTGCCCGGGCAGATCGCCTTGGCTATACGCCTGGACCGAGCTAAGGAAATCGTCCGGGTTGCGATTGCCATAGACCTCCACACTGATGTCCCCGACTTTCGACTGATAAACTTTGTAATCACCGAAGGCGAACCCCGCCACGGACTGGGGCATCTGGCTGCTCCACTTTGTGGTTGTCCATTTTCCGTCCGTGCTTTCACCTGCTTTGTCGCCAGTCGCGACGAGCATCAGATTCTTGGGCGCGTGGAAGGTCATCTGAAAATCCGCGCGCATGGCAAATTCGTCTGTCGTGCCGGGATACCATCCGTAACTCGGACAGAAATAATTCCCAGCGCCTACCTTCTGAATCAGGTCTTTCCCCGCATATTGGAATGTCAGGATTGTCTCCTGCCCTTGCGTGGTCGCCTGCGGCAGGACCACTGCGACATAATCGCCATAGGTGGGGACGTGGTCTTCCGGGTCTCGCGGCTGAAAAAATGCCAGCGTTGCTCCGTGTTCGTCCTTCACCGACGAAACGCGCAGATTCGCGCTCAGGTAAAAAACCAGCACCCGCTCGCCGGATGTCTGGTATTGCAAATCCACCTGCGTCGTTGCGCTGAGGTCTGCGCCGCCTGTAACTGTCGCATCGATGTTGTATTTACGCGCCAGGAAAACGTCTTTGGCAAGCGGACTCTGGTCAACCTGAATGGCGCTGGCACTTCCCGCCGGAAAACTCATCCATGTATCGAACAATAGCGCTGGCGTGCCCCGCGATTCATACCGCCCGACGCTAATCTCTTCGGGTTCAAGCGCGTCGTATTTCGCCAGCACCCAGCCAAATCCGCCGGTCTTCATATCAGCGGCGAAATAGGCCGAGCCTTTGTGATCGCCGGATAGCACCCCCTCAAAAATCCGCGGCGCCATTTCCGCGTCCAGGTCTTCGCGGGTTCGCTGCCGTCTTTGATATAGCCCCGCGAGCGAGTTATCAGCAGCGCTCACCCACTTCACTTGCTTACTGACTTCCTCGAAAGTGTCGTCCGTAAAGCTGAATGTCGCCTCGCTGAAGTCTATGTCGAGCGCACTCTGCTTGGTAAACAGCTCCAACTGCTGCGCCTCGGCAGAATTCGGAGGCGCGATTTCGATTTTTCCGCGCCCCTTGAATGCTGCACCGAAAACGATTCCCGCTGCAGGCGCCGTGAACTGAACGGTTCCCTCCACAAGCGTGATCCGAATGCGGTCACGGACTAATGTCAGATTCTCCACGTGCGCCATCCGTCCGGCGTCGAACGGCGCCGCCTGTATCGCGTTCCATGCCGCTGCCGCGGCGTTTGCTTGTTCTGCACCAGCACTGCTTTGCGCCCGGCACGCTCCAGCGGTCATCAGTATCCAGGAAATCACAATGCAGGCTAGATGCACTTTGCGCATGGAGCCTCCTCGAGAGTCCGCTGATTGTACATAGTGGGAATATAAACGACTGAATTAATCTGCAGAACCGTGTCAACGGAGTTAACGTGCGAGCGTGATGAAGGTCATTTCCGGCCGGCACAAAAATCGTACGGGAAACTCTGACATCCCGATCCCGCGGTTCACGTACATGCGCGAATTCCCCTCGTAATACCATCCTTCCAAATACGGGCCGCTTCCCGCGGGCAGCCAGAACGGCTTCACGAATGGAATTCGTACCTGTCCGCCATGCGTGTGTCCAGCTAGCGCCAGATTCACCTTTCCGGCGATTTCCGGAAAGAAGAATGGCTCGTGAAACGCCGCGATTTTATAGGCGTCTGGCGGAACGCCACGCAGGGCCTGGCTCAGGTTCACGTTTCCCATAAGCGTATCATTCAGCCCAATCAGCCAAACGTCTGGAGCCAGTTCGGTATTCTGATTCACAAGCAAATGGATTCCCGCTTCCTGATAAAACTCCCGCTCATGCCTCACCGGGCGCAATATCTCCCAATTCCCTCGCACGAACCAGATTCCCCTCGGCGGATGCAGCGCAGCCATCGCCTTGTACACTTTCAGCACGGCCTGATAATCCCCGAACGGATTCGCCAGCGAATCTCCTGTGATCACAATCGCATCCGGCTTTTCCGCGGCGAGTATCGCCAGCACCTTCCTCTCGGGCCGTCCCAATCCGCGCGTGTGCAGATCGCTCAAGTCCGCAATTTTCAGCGTCTCCGGAATGTTCGCGTGAATCGTGTATCGCGTCACTTGAATGTTATCCGGCTCGATGACGAACGCGTCGATGCCCAGCGCGGTCGCCACCGCGACGGCGATTAGAAAGATAATGTGCCGCCGCCACCATGGCCGCTGCATTGTCGATTGCTGTTTTCCGTCTTCCGGCAAAGCTCGTTCTCCCCACTTGGCGAATCTCCCACTATAACGGCCACCGCGCATTCGGCCAAACCGCGCATTTCCTTGCTGTCATCGTATAATCAGTTCGAATCTCTTCATGGACATCTCCCCTGACGCTGTCCGGCAGAAAAAAATGGCAGCGCTGGCCTCCGTAGGCAGCGCCATCATCCTCGTTTCGTTGAAGATTTTTCTCACCGTGCGTACCGGCAGCCTCGGCGTTCTTTCCGAAGCGCTCCATTCGAGCCTCGACCTGATCGCTGCCATCATCACTTTCTTCTCTGTGCGCATTTCCGATAAGCCCGCAGACGCGGACCACACTTACGGCCACGCCAAATTTGAGAATTTCTCCGCTTTCGTTGAAACCACGCTTCTGCTGGCGACCGCGGTCTACATCATCTGGGAAGCAGTGCAACGCCTGCTGTTCCGCGCTCCATCTTTGCGCCCCGGAGTGCTCGCCGTCGTGCTGCTGGTCATCATGGTGGGCATTGATTGGACTCGCACGCGCGCCGTTTCACGCGTCGCCCAGCGCTTTCCCAGCGAAGCGCTCGAAGCCGACGCGCTTCATTTCTCCACTGACGTTTGGAGCACCAGCGCCGTTCTCTTCGGACTCGTCGCCGTGTGGCTCGGCCAGTCTTTATCCATTCCCTGGCTGCGCTACGCCGACCCGCTTGCCGCCCTTGTTGTCGCTGGAGTGGTTATTTCTGTGGGATGGCGCCTTGGCCGCCGCACCCTCGACGCGCTTCTCGATGTTGCGCCCAAGGGCTTACAACAGAAAATCACGGCCGCTGCACAGGCCGTCGAGGGCGTGCTCAGCGTGGATCGCGTCCGCTTGCGCCGCGCCGGCCAGCGCTATTTCATCGACGTGAATGTCAACGTCCCCCGCACCACAAGCCTCGAAGAAGCTCACGCCACCAGCGACCTCGTTGAGCAGCGCATCGCCGAAATTGTCCCCTCTGACGTGGTCGTTCACATGGAACCGCGCGCGCGTTCTGGTGAAAATTTTCTCGAAACTATTCGCGCCACCGCTCAGCGCCGCGGACTGGCCGTCCACGAATTATCCGCGCATCAAGTGGATGGCCGGCTGTTCATCGAACTCCATCTCGAAGTGGACGAGCGCTCCAGCCTTCGCGACGCGCATCGCCTCGCCACGGAACTTGAGAAGGATCTGCTCCACGAAGCCGGCGCCAGCGCCTCCATCAACATTCACATCGAGCCGCTCGGCGCGCACATCGCTGGCGGCGAAGAAATGAAAGAGCTTGCCGGACGCGTCCGCGATTTCATCAACGGCCTCTCCGCCGAATTTCACGAGCTTGCGGATTGCCATGATGTGCACGTCCGCTTCGTCGAACACAAAATTCTGGTCTCCTGCCACTGCTCCATGGAGGGCAATCTGCCCATCACGCAAGTTCACGACGTCACCGCCGCCGTCGAAGACCGCGTGAAAGAGAAATTCCCGCAAATCTACCGCCTCACTATCCACCCCGAACCCCTCGACGAAAACTAACACGATTGACGCCCACACGAGCGTCGTCATAAAGTTCGTCAGCGCGCATTGGCTCTCGGCGCTTTCTTTGGAGGAAACCATGTTTCCACGCACAATCTCCCGCCGCGACACTCTGAAATTATTCGGCGCAGGCGCTGCCGCAACCGGAGCGCGCGTAGTCTTGCCAAAATTCGCATGGGCCGCGCAGCAGAGCGAAATCGCCGTAAGCCAAGCCCAAACTGAAGAAGAGCAGCGCGAAGCCCAAACACGTGCGGCGCGCATGGCCTGGTGGCACGCCGCGAAGTTCGGCATGTTCATTCACTTCGGTCTCTACAGCGTCTATGGTCACCACGAATGGGCCATGGAAGAAGAAGGAATCCCCGTCGCCGAGTACGAGCAGCTCGCTCGCCGCTTTCATCCGCGTCCCGGCTTTGCGAGCCAATGGGCGCGGCTCGCAAAACGCGCTGGCCAGAAGTACATGGTCATGACCAGCAAGCATCACGAAGGCTTTTGCAATTTTGCGACAAAGCTCACCAACTATTGCGCGCCGGACCAGGGTCCTGGCCGCGATCTCGCCAGAGAATACGTCGAAGCGGCGCGCGCCGAGGGCCTGCGCGTGGGCTTTTACTATTCGCTTATGGACTGGCACCATCCTGACGGTGCCCGCTGCGCCACCGATCCCGCCGCCCGCGAGCGCTTTGTCGCCTACACGCACGGTCTGATCCGCGAAATCATGTCTAACTACGGCAAAATCGACGTGCTCTGGTACGACGTGGCCTGGCCGCTCGATGCCGAAGGCTGGCAATCCGTCAAAATGAACCAGATGGTTTTTGGCTTACAGCCGGAGATCATCGTTAACAATCGGAATCTTCTCTCCGGCGACTTCAGCACGCCGGAACAAACCATCGAAGCCTCGGCCGCGGGCCGTGCCTGGGAATCCTGCATGACCATGAACGACAGTTGGGGCTATCAGCGCGCCGACAACGATTGGAAATCGCCGAAGACCATCGTTCGCAATTTAGTGGAATGCGCCCAGGGCGGCGGCAATTACCTCCTCAACATCGGGCCCACCGGAGATGGCTCCGTGCCTTCGGAATCCATCGCCACTCTCGAAGCCGTGGGCCGCTGGATGGACGATCACGGTCCCACCATCTACGAATCGGAACGATGCAAGGTGACTCATTCCGAAATGGCCGGCTTCACCCGCAAAGGCAACACCCTGTACATCCACGTGCATTTTTGGCCGGGGAATACGCTGGCCATTGGCGGACTCCGCACCAAAGTACTGCGCGCGCACATGTACACCACCAAGCAGCCTGTGGAATTCAATCAGGGAGAATTTCGCGTGCAGTTCACTGGCCTGCCGGACCATCCTCCCGACCCGCTGGCGACGGTGCTCGAAGTCGAATGCGAAAACGAGCCGGCTCAGGACACGCTGTGGGTGCGCGAAAATCGCCCGCGTCGTGGCGTGGGCATCTGAAGCTGCATCTCACCGCAGCTAGAACGCCCACGGCGAATCCCTCGACGAGGGCTGAGAAGCAGTTTTTCCCCCTTACGGCACCATCATCGCTATTATCCTGAGGTATCCTGCTTATATGACGGTTACGGCAAACAGCCAGCGAGACTCCATCGGACTCTGCGCCGACTGTTTACATTCGCGACAAATCCAATCGAAGCGCGGCTCCATCTTTTTTCTCTGCAAACTCTCCGAAAGCGATCCCACTTTTCCCAAATATCCTCGTCTCCCGGTGCTCTCCTGTCGCGGCTATGCGCCCGGCTATTCCACCGTCAGATAACCTGTCCAGACAGCACTAACCACATCTGCCGGTGGTGGGTCAGTTTGAATTTTATTGATCGTGACAATAGGGGCCAAAATTCAAACTGACCCATTACCATCTGCCGAATCACTTGACTTTATTCTGCTGCAACAAATAATGATCCGTCATTCCTGCGATGTAATCGCACACCACGCGGTGCACCGGCTCGCTGCGCGCCCGCTCCGTGTAGCCCCGCGGCATTTTTTCTGGTTGCGCCAGGTAAAAGCAAAACAGCTCGTCGAGCGCCGCCACCGAATGCTCGCGATCCTCAACGATCCCCGGATGGTCGTACAATTTCGCTTTCAGAAACTTCTTCAGCTGCAAATTCTGCGCGTTCATCTCCGCGGAAAAACCGGCCAGCCGCTTCGCATGATGCCGAACGTCCTCGACGCTTCGCACTTGACTGTCTTCCACACGCTCCCGCGTGCTCTCGATTAGGTCGGTTGAGAATTTGTCGAGCATGTTCTTCAGCGCCTCATTGAATTTCAATCTCCGCGCCGCCTGCGGATAGCGCCGCTCGACCTCCGTATAAAATTCCTCGAAGGCCGGCACAGCGCGCCGCAATTCCTCGAGGTCGAGCAGCCGCGCCTCGAATCCATCATCCAAATCCGCCGTGTTATAGGCAATCTCATCCACCAGATCGATGAGCTGCGCTTCGAGCGGCGCGCGCTCGTCCAGCAAATATTCCGCCAGCTCCAGAAATTCTGCCGCCGAATAATCCCGTGAATGCTTGATGATTCCCTCGCGCACCTCAAACGTCAGATTGAGCCCCGGAAAGTCCAAATAGCGCTGCTCGAACTCCTCGACAATATGCAGCGCGTGCAAATTGTGGTCGAAATGGTCGCCATGCTCGCGCATTCGCAAGTCGAGCTGCCGCTCGCCTGCGTGTCCAAATGGCGGATGCCCAATGTCGTGTACCAGCGCCAAAGCCTCCACCAAATCGCCGTTCAATCCCAACGCGCCCGCAACCGTGCGGCCAATTTGCGCCACTTCCAATGTGTGCGTGAGCCGGTTGCGAAAATGATCGGAAAAGCGCGTGGTGAAAACTTGTGTCTTGGCTTCCAGCCGGCGAAATGCCCGCGAATGCACCACACGGTCGCGGTCCCGCGCGTAATCGTTGCGGTAGGGATGCGGCGCCTCGCTATAACGCCGGCCTCGCGTTTGCTGCACGTCCATCGCATACGGCGCAAGCTTGGTCATGTCATTCACTGCTGGCATTGTAACGAAACCGAGCCGTGCTCCGCATCACCGCCCCGTCGGTGCGCTGTTTGCCCACCTACATCGGCAAACTTGATGCTAGAATCCGCCGCGCCGCGCTGCCGAGGACGTGACGCATGGTTTTCGCCGCCCTGATGATTTGGCCCCAACCGCTGCGACCAGCGCACTCGCTCGCGCTGTCCGCTCTGATGGCAATCATTCCGTTGGCGGTTGTGCTCGCTCTTATGGGCGGGCTCCGCAAGAGCGGATTATTTTCATCCGCATGCGGATTAGCCGCCGCGAGCGCTCTCGCGATTTTCGTCTGGCGCATGCCCGCCACCCTCGTTTTTTGGAGCGCCGCCTACGGCTGTCTTTATGCCGCATGGTCGATCATGTGGATCGTCTTTGCCGCGCTGTGGCTCTACAATCTGACTGTTGCCACCGGAAATTTTGATCTGCTCCGCCGCTGGATGCAGCAGCACGCCTCCGGAGACCCCTGCATTCAAGGCATTCTTGTAGCCTTCTGCCTGGGCGCGCTCCTCGAAGGCACCGCGGGTTTTGGTGCCCCTGTGGCTATCACCGCGTTTCTGCTCGTCGGAATGGGATTCAATCCTCGGCGCGCCATCCTCGTGTCCTTGATCGCGGACACCGCCCCCGTCGCCTTCGGCGCGCTCGGCATTCCCATCGTTGCGCTTGCCGGCGTCACCGGCCTCGATCTGATGAAGCTCTCCGCGATGGAGGGTCGCCAGCTCCCGTTTCTCTCGGCTCTCCTTCCCGCGTACATTGTCTGCGTAGTCGCTGGAATAAAGGGCCTCAAGCGTACTTGGCCCGCTATTCTCGTCGCCGGCGGAAGTTTCGCTCTCGCGCAGTTTTTCGTTTCCAACTATTGGGGACCATGGGCTGCGGACATCATCGCAGCTCTTGCCTCCATCGCCGCGTTAGTTCTTCTCCTGCGATTCTGGAGGCCGCGCAGCATAGCGGACACACAAGCCTCTTCCGTGCCTAAGCAAAATTTCGATACCGTTTCCGCGTCGCAGGCCTTCGCCGCATGGCTGCCCTGGATTCTTCTGTCCGTCGTAATGGTGCTGTGGTCCTATCTGCGGCTTTTTCAAAAATGGCAAATCAGCTTTGCCATTCCGCACTTGCATAACGCCGTGCTTATCACGCTCTATGGAAAGCCTTACGCCGCCATTTACGCTTTTCAGCCGCTGGCCACCGGGACCGCCGCCGTTTTCGCCGCCCTGCTGACAGCGATTTGCCTTCGCGTGAAGCCGGCAATTCTGCTGCAGGCTGGCGCGAAAACTCTTCGCCAGCTTCGCATCCCCGGACTCACCGTCTTGCTGATCGTCGCTCTCGCCTATCTTTACAATTATTCCGGAATGGCCTTCACTCTGGGCGCCGCCGCTGCATCTGCTGGAGCATTTTTCCCGCTCCTCAGCAGCTATCTCGGATGGGCCGCCTGCTTTCTCAGCGGCAGCGACACCGCGAGCAATCTGCTCTTCGGCAATTTGCAAGTGGCCGCTGCGCATCAACTCCATCTGAATCCGCTGCTCCTCGCGGCCACCAATTCCTCCGGCGCCATCACCGGGAAAATGGTCTCACCGCAAAATATCGCCATTGGCGTTACCACCGTGGGCCTCATCGGCGAAGAGGGCAAAGTCCTCCGCACAACTTTCTGGCATAGCATCCTCCTGGCCGCTTTCATCAGCGTTCTTGCTTTCGCCCAGGCTCACTGGCTCGCCTGGATGGTGCCATAATTCCCGCGAATGTCCCTTTGCTTGAGAAGATTGGGATTAAGAGAATGAGGCGAAACGCGAACCCAAACGGGTCCGGCCCGGTCTGTCGCCGTCACTCGCGAGGACAAGCAGGAAAGGCTGCACTTCATAATGAAATTGCGGCAATGATGTGCGAGCCTTATTCAGTGTCATTTGTAGTATGGTGTTAGCGAAGGGCCCGTAGCTCAACGGTTAGAGCAGCGGACTCATAATCCGTTGGTTCAAGGTTCAAATCCTTGCGGGCCCACCAGGTTCTCCCTAAGTTAAGTCTGAAGCACCGCTTGTTGCCAGTAAGGAATTTTAACGGAGTATGTCATGCCGATGAGCTTCCCCTGGAAAAATCGATGTAGAAGTATCCGTTGTTTGAGATGCGGTGAGCGCTAAGCGGAACCGAGTTGGACCGATTTTCGGACATCTTGGAGACTTTCAACGATCACTGAAGAGTGTCGCTAGCCGCGGTGTTCGCTTTGGCGGCTCTGGCGGGGATGACAACTCGCGTTTCCCTTGCCGGCTTGAGCTGTGGGAGTTTGATGTTCCACGCGAGGCCGAGCCTTTGAAGTGCCACAATGCCGTACCAGTTCAGATCGAGCTCATACCAGGCGAGGCCGTGACGCGCCGACTGCGGCGCCGCATGATGATTGTTGTGCCAGCCTTCTCCGAAGGTAAGCATAGCGACCCAGAAGCTGTTGGTCGACATGTCGCCGGTGGAGAATCGCTGTGATCCCCACATGTGTGTTGCGGAATTCACGAGCCAAGTGGAGTGGAGACCGATGACCGTGCGGAAAAAGATGCCCCAAAGTAGCAACGGCCATCCGCCCATTGCAAAAACCGCCAGACCGATGACGGTCAAAGGAAGCCAGTGCCATTTGCTGATCCAAACGTGAAATTTGTCTTTGCGAAGGTCAGGGACAAAACAAAGAAGCTCGCGCGAGGGGTTTTGTATCGTCTTGCCGGTCATGATCCAGCCTATGTGAGCCCACAATCCGCCTTCTTGCGGGGAGTGCGGATCGCCCTCCTTGTCGGTGTTCTGATGATGAACGCGGTGTGTCGCTACCCAGCCGATTGGTCCTCCTTCGAGAGCAAGTGTGCCGCACACGGTCAGGAAGTATTCGAGCCATTTGGGAGTTTTATAGCCGCGATGAGTCAGAAGCCGGTGGTAACCCATTCCGATGCCGAGGCTCCCAGCGACCCACCACAGCACGAGCGCCAGCGCGAGAGCTTTCCATGTAAAGAAAAAGAGCGCCGCAATGGCGCCCACATGGAAGGCAACCATAAAAATAGTAGTAGGCCAATTGACCGGTTCGGAAAACGTTCTGTCACGTTCGAAAATGGTAGCCAATTTTGCCAATCTCAATGCCATGCTTACGAGATGGTCGCCGACTGCGACGAATTGGGATTCGCGGTGATTGACCAACGGAAGAATCGAAAGTCGCATATTTCGCAACGAAAAGGCCGTACGAAGACCATCGCGAGAATCGCTCGTTCAACGATGCCCCTGCGCCTTGACCGATGGATTTGTTCACTGTGACAAAACGGACACTTCACCATGGCAGCTCCCTGATGCGAAACCCTGAATTCACATACTGTGGCATGGGGAGCTTTGTGTCTGTCTCATTTTGGACACTTGGGAATCTCATTCCTTGGTGGCCAAGCCCGAATTTGAAGCTTTTGCATTCTCGCCGACTGTCGCAGTCATCAGGCTACCGGACGGCGCTAACAATCCGTGCGAGGCATCGCCACACCTGTACCGTGCGTCCGATCCGTGCGTCCCGCCCAAAGTGAAAGGTCAGACTGACGCCGGCGAGACTGACCGAACGCGGTTCACCGGGATAATTTTGCCGCCGGAGACGAAAATCCTGCAGATTGCCACCGCCGGAAGGACCAAGCTGCACGTTCTGCATGTCAAGCGTGCTTGTAAAGCCATCGAGCCGCAAACGTCCGCCCCAGAGATGCACGAGCGGCAGGCTCGACCGGGTGGTAAACAAAGTCTTAACCTCGCGCATCGATGACAGGCTCTCCAGATCCTCCAGGCCGCTGCCACGCCCGTAAGAAACTCGGACTGGATAACTGAAATGGATGGTGGATTTTTCGGGATTCGTCGGCCGCAGAAAGAGTACCGTTCGAAGCATGACGCTAGGCGCAATGTGCTCTTGCGCCGAGACACCTTGTGGCGCCAATATTTGTGCTGATGCCACACTGGAACACAGAACCATGGCGAGCAGCAGAATGAACTGTTTGTACATCACTTCCTTCTGTTAGCGGAGAACCGGCTCCTAACGCCTAAAAATACGGGCTGGACCTTGGCCAGCCCTTCGTCCTGATGCGACCGAATGCCTGAAATTGACTTGACCCACGCGGTAAGCGCGGAAGTGAAGCGTAGATCGCTCGCTGCTGACAAAACCATTTTATTAAATCGCGGACTTGCCGTCTGTTCTAATACGCACACCAGACCTGTTCCTTTTTGCACAGCCCTCAATCCCTCAACGTATTAGTCTGTTGAGGAATTTTGATCCTCCGGAGTGTTGAACGCTCCTACCGAGTCAAAAGTGGGAATCCTGACCAAATTTCCCGTGCTGTTCTTGATCGCGCTTACCGGTTCATCTGCGCTCTTTGGCCAAGCTGGCGGGAATTCCCCGGCCAAGCCTCAGAGTCATGCCAGTGCGTTGGATGCGCACCAAATCGTGGAACTGTCGGTTGCAGCCACTGAGCGAAATTGGCACGCGCGCGACGATTACACATATATCGAGCGTGATGAGGACCAGCGCCTGGACTCGCTCGGGCACGTCAAATCAGAGAATGTGGACGTCACGAAAACGATTGTCGTTAACGGCGCTCCTTTTGCGCAACTCGTAGAACACAATGGGCGCCCTCCATCGGCTGAGGAACAGAGCAAGAGCAGTGAGAATCTTTACAATTTGGAGCACGAAACACCGCAGGAGCGAATTATCCGGCTCGGCAAGGAGGAAGAAAGCAAGTCGTTTCTCCGGGACGTGGTCGAGGCCTTTGACTTCCAGCTCATCGGTGAAGGGGTAGCCGCGGGCAGGCCCGCCTACGTACTTCGCGTAACGCCGCACCCGGGCTATCGGGCGCGCGGCAAGTACGGCAAGATATTCTCCAAGGTGGAAGGCAAGCTTTGGATCGACAAGCAGAATTTCGGCTGGATCAAGGTCGACGGCCACGTAACGAGAGCATTTTCAATGGGGTTGTTCGTGGCCCGCGTGCAGCGCGGCTCGCATGTCACACTGGAGGAAACCTGCATGGGTGATGGTGTCTGGGTGCCGAAACGCGTTGAAGTGCGCGCAAGCGCGAGAATCCTTTTCTTCAAAAGCCTCGACATTGACCGTATCCTTACGTACTCAGACTACCTGCTCGCGACCGTACCATACTCCGCGAGCAAGTAGCCATCGGCCGATTTAAGAACTAGGGGCGTAAGCAATTCGCGTCTCCCGGAGCGCCACATTCCCCGCACTCACTGCCCACGGTTTCCATCCAACTCACGAGTATGGCCCTGTTCAAAACTGAACAGACTTCGTTTCCTTACCGACATATTGTGAGTACGAAGGGGCGACCTCTCAGCCGGTCACTCGCATATATGCGGGGACGGCGACGAGGGTCGATGGGGACTTGGACTTCATGTCAAACGTGGCGCAGAACGGTCGGCCTGATTTGCCGGCCTTCCGGACAGAGGGCACGGCGTCTCACAGATGCTGGCCTATTCGTGTCCTCTTCATCCACCACGATGCAGAGGTTGTCAGCGACTGTCTGCAAGAGCTGAAAAAGGCTCAATTTATCGTCAGCGCCGATATCATTTTGACTATAGAGCAGTGCGCGGGACAACTCCGCTCCCACTCTTATGATGTCGTTGTGGCTGGATACCCCAGCCCGAGTTGGAAAGGTTCCCAGGCCTTGCGGCTGCTCCGTCAGACGGTGCAGGAGACTCCTCTTCTCTTTGTGACTACTGTCCCAGAGAGTGAATCACCGGCGGAGCTAACCGCTCATGGCGCTCTCGATTGCATCGCGCGAGAGCATGTCGCGCAATTGCCGTTGGCTGTCCGCCAAGTCCTGAATGAAAAGAAGCTCCGCGAGGAGTTGGAATGTGCCCGGAAATCCTTGCGGCATTCGCAATCGCTCTATCGAGCGCTAGTGGACAATCCCGCATACGGAATATACCGATGTAACGCGGAAGGAAAAATTGTCGAGGTTAACCAGGCTCTGGTCACCATGCTTGGCTACTCAACGAAAGAGGAACTGTTGACGGAGAATGAGCTGACCGCACTCCTTTCTCATTTCGGTGCCGGCTCACCCTGGGCAGGGCGCTCCCGCGAAACATTGCAAATTGACCCTGTCGAAACAGAGTGGAAGCGCAAAAACGGCACCATGCTGAAAGCCAGAATCAGCGGACGCGCTGTTTTCGACGACCATGGAAACTTTGCTGGACATGAAATCATCGCTGTTGACATCACCGAGCAACGCACGCTTGAGGACCAGCTACGCCACCAGGCATCGACTGATTCACTGACTGGCTTGGCCAATCATCGCCGCCTGGTCGAAGCGCTCCACGCGGAAATCTGCCGGTCCAAGCGGACTGGCCGGGAATTCTCTCTTGCGCTCTTGGACCTCGATGGATTGAAACAGATCAATGATCGGTTTTCTCATCTGACGGGGGACCGCGCGCTCTGCAGGCTTGGGCAAATTCTTAGAGACTGCTGCCGGTCCATAGATACCGCAGCGCGCCACGGCGGGGATGAGTTTGCTGTGGTCCTCCCTGAGACGGGCGCAGGCGCGGCCACTTTGCTAGCGCGACGGATTTGCGAACTTCTCAAGAAAGAAGCTGAAGAGCCAGCGCTCTCGGTGAGTATCGGAATTGCGAGTTATCCGAAAGACGCCGAGACCATCGGAACCCTTCTCTACGCTGCGGACAGGGCCCTCTATAGAATGAAAGGCAAGCAGCCAACAGCATCCACTCGATCCACGATGTATATGGCCTAACTAAGGAGGAATCCCTATGGATGAATATAGTACCCACGGGAGCAATCGGCTGGAAGAGCGCCGGACGGATTCGAATTCCGACGAGGGAATCCAGTTCTTGCCGAGCGCCGAAGAGCAACTCCTTCAATCGATTTCTGCACATGCGCCCCTGCCGGAAGTGCTGAACAAAATCTGCGCCACTCTTGATTGCCGGATTGGCGACGTGGTTTCGCTGATTTCCTTGCCAGGGAACGACGCAAGCAAGCGTGTCGGGATTGCCTTGAGCGCGGTGCGCTTCGGCTTGCATATTTTCTGCTCTGAAAGCATTGTCGCCGATGAAGAACTGCTTGGATTTTTGGAGATGTACTGTTGCATTCCGCGAAGACCCTCTGCCAGCGAGTTCCAATGGATTGAACGGGCAAAGTATCTGGCCGGCCTTGCCATCAAACGCGGCATGGAGGCAGGTGATCAACGTGATCCTGCCGTGCCTCAGAATCGGCCAGCGCGAAAACGGCTGCTCGAACGGCTGGTTTTCATCCGCGGTTAATTAGAATGCGAAAGTGTCCACAATGGGACAGACACCCACCTTCCCCTGGGACTACTCTGCTGTCTGTGTAACGTTCTTCTGCACACGAAGAGACATCAGCCTGGTTTCCACAAAATGCAATGGCGCTGTCTTTCGCGCTCAGAAGCAAGGAGATAAAAATATGCTCGCGGCAATTGCTCTTGTCCTGATCGTCCTTTGGTTGCTTGGATTCTTCGCATTTCACATAACCACCGCTTTCATTCATGTTGCCCTGATTGTGGGCCTGATATTGCTCGTGTTGCATTTCATGCGAGGCAGGCGAGCGAGGGTGTAAACGTTCGCTCTCCATATTGCGTTTTTCGACCGCATGAAAAGTTGGGTTACTCGTGCAGGACGACGCTTAAGAGAGAAGTGTTGATCTGAAGACCGCCGTTGTACTCGATAAAACCCAGCTTTCTGAATTTGTTCATGAAAAAATTCACCCGCGAACGCGTTGTGCCGATCATTTCCGCCAGCGTTTCTTGCGATATTTTGGGAAGCACTCCGTGCGGCTGGTCTTCCTTACCGTAGCGGGCAAGCAATAGAAGAGTGCGGGCCAGCCGCTTCTCGCTGGAGTTGAATAGCTGGTCGACTAGGTCTTCCTCGATTCGGATGTTCCGTGCCAGCATGAAAGCGATGAACCGGTCGGAGAAGGCGCTCTGCTCGTGAAGTACTTTCAGCATTTCACTCTTCTCAATGACGAGCAGCGTCGTAGGAGTAATCGCGGTAGCTGTCCCCATGCGAACCGACTGGCCTGCCAGACTGCCTTCACCGAAGAAATCGCCCGGCCCCAGAATCGCGACCACTGCCTCTTTGCCGGCTTCACTAATGACTGTGAGCTTCACGCCGCCTTCTTGCAAGTACATTACGTTCTGGGCTGCGTCGCCCTGGGAGTAGACGACTTCCCCTCTCTTAAACTCCTTAACTCTCCTCGCCACCCCAGCCGTATCAAGAAAAACTCGCAAATCGAAATTGGATTGGCTCTTGGGAGTTAGTCTGGTCTTTCGGGCGCCTGTTTTGGGCATACCTCTCCTCGATCGAATTCAGGCAAGGCGGCCGCCGCTTTTGCGCGACGGATTTGTTCTTCAACGATTCTTATAACCAGTCCGAGTGGAACCTGCTCGAAATGGGTCTTCGGCTTGCGCATGACCACTCCTTAGATCCAGCTGGATGCTAACAGGCCAAAAGCCATACGGGTCACATCGTTTGGAAAACTACATTCACGCGTTAGTCGCGGGTTAAGCCGTCTCTTAGCCGTCGCCGCGCGGGGGGGGGGGGCTCCGATTAGGCCACGACCCCTTCGTTTTACTTGCAGGACTCGCTACGATGAGATACGATAACGGCCCGTTTGTTTAGCGTGTTATCGCCCGGAGGAGTATATGGGACGCACTCAAGCCAAAATGCCACCTAGTCACTTTAGAACGATGGTGCAAGCGGATGTGCCGCAAGGCCGAAACGGAAAACACAAAGAAATTGTCACCACAATCCTCAATGACCTCGACGGTCTAAAAGCTGATTCTGCGCTTAAGGTCCCGTTAGCGGAATTGGCGGAATCAAAGGAGAGAGTTCGTTCCGCACTGAATCGCGCAACTCGGAAAGCTGGCCGTAAGGTTGCGACTGCCAGCGACGCAACTTTCTTGTATGTTTGGAACGTAGTCAAGTAAGGCACATCCGGCGTTTCCCGCTGGCTATTGGTTCCTGTGGCCGCGGAAGTGCAGCGACTGACGGTGTTGTCGTCTAGGGTTGCCGCACCGGTGAGCGCCAAAGCGCTTCCGCAATTAATGGTAGGGCCAGTGTCGAGATGTCCGCAGCGATGATATTTCCGATAATTGAAGTGGTTGTACCGAGAATTGCGGAACTGCCCATCACCCAATAAATGTTGTCATTCGCGCCGGGGTTGGTCACTTATACCGACGACCCGCTCGCTGTGGTTAACGTGCTCCCTATCAGGAAAACACTTCGTTTGTAGTTGGATCGCGGAAACTGCCGGTGCCTGCTGTTTGGTCTGGGTGTTGCTTCATAAGGCAGTCCGAAGATGGCGCCTGGGGACTGTGGCTCGCACAGTTGTTCCATTGCAACCCGTTTCAATCTCCATGTGGCCGCCGAGCTGCGCAACTCTTTCTCTCATGCCTGTGATGCCAATCCCAACCGTCTTTGTGCGCGACGAATGATCCAGCACTCCATGCGGGATCCCTTGACCGCTGTCACGAATCGTTACGACCAGGCCATCCGGATTCTGCTCAATTTTTACCTTGGCCTCGCTGGCTTTCGAATGGAGATGAACGTTTGTGAGACTCGCCTGCACAATGCGGAAGATTGCAAGTTCGGCTTCTTCCGAGAGTCGGCGCAATTCATGACTTATCTCCACTTCGACATGTAGCCCCGGACGCTGATTGATTCCGCTCACATACCATTGAATCGCCGTATTCAGGCCGCATTCGTCAAGCATCGGTGGGTGGAGCAGGTAGGAAAGGGTGCGGAGCTCATCTGAAATGCTTCCGGTGAGAAATTCGCTCTGCAAGAGGATCTTGTTGCGCGACTCCGCGGGGAGCTCATCCTTGATCATGGACAGATTTATCGCCAGCAGAGCCAGCTTTTGCCCGGTGCTGTCGTGCAGTTCGCGCGCAATGCGGCGCCGTTCCTCGTCTTGGGACTGATAAAGCCGCCTGGAAAACTCGCGCAGCTCTTCTTCCTTATGGTGACTTTCGATCGCGATTGCCGCCATATGAATCACCTGTTCCATCAGATCCAGGTCTCGCTCACCGGGCGGCTGGGGTGTTGGATAAAATAAGATCAGAGCTCCTAGGATTTCTTTGTCTTTCGACAAAATAGGCACGGACCATGCCGCTTGAACGCCCTGACTAAGCGCCGAATCCCAGCAATTCGCAAACGACGGATCGCTTCGCAAGTCGGCAACCGGAACAGTTTTTCCCTGGTGTCCGGCGGTGCTGGAGAAACTGGTGTAGGAGGGTACTTTCAAGCGGTCGAACGTCGCGGCCCAGATCTCCGGAACTTTCGGCCCGGCCGCAAGCCGTAGATACGTCCCATCGTCATCCGACAAGAGAACTGTCGGGATTACTCCGGGCGACTTAGCGTCGATGAAGTTGCACAGTTCATTCAAGACTTCCATCATCGGTGCGCCTTGGGAAAGCATTCTGAGAACCTGCGTTTCTGATGTCGGTAGTTGCTGAGCAAGAGCTTGAGCCATGTTGTTCTCCTTCCCGAAGGACTGAACAGTCTTCTGGGCAAATGATTCAGATTTGCTGTATGCACAATTAGAAGGGCAGAACGGTACACGCATGGGTGTTGAGCCGTCTGTTCAATTCGGGACACCTCGTTTAGTGGGTGGCAACGCGGCTGTTTTGGCGTTGGGCTGAAATTCTTCGCCCGTCGCGGTCTGCTAAAGCGTGATGTGTACACAACTGAACAGACACACGTCCGTGCAACGCCTAGGGTGAGAGCGCAAGAGTCTAAAGCCTGCTTGATTGCACGGGGAGGATAGCGTCCATGAAAAGCTTATTCGTAGTGGTTTCGTTGCTTACCGTATTATGGTGGCCCTGGTCTTCCGGTAAAAAATATCGCATGACGGCCGACGCCAGTGTTCCGGCCGCAAGCGGGACTGTTCAAGCTCAGAAAGATAAGGCCAATGGAAACATCAACATGAATATAAAAGTGAACAACTTGGCTGATCCGACGCGCCTGACTCCGTCAGAGAACGTCTACATCGTTTGGGTCCGTCCAAGCGGCGGGGCGGCAGTGAAGGAGGGGGCTATTGGGGTGAACAACAGCCTGAAAGGCGAATTGAATGTGGTCACAACCTCAAAGGATTTCGACGTTTTCGTTACCGCGGAGCAAAGCGAAAGCGTGACCCTGCCATCTGGCGTCGAAGTTTTGCGGGCACATGTAAGCCCGTGATACAGAAAGACAACCTGATTTAGTGCGTGGCAGAACTGCTGTCTTGGGATTGGGCTCAACTTCCTCGCCTTATCGCGGGCCGCTAAAACCCGCGGGACGTGTATAGAAGTGAACAGACACGCGTCTCGGAAACGTCCAAGATGACATCGTAGAAAAGGACTGTTGTGCTGGCAAGTCAATCCGCTTCAGCTTCATTTTCCACGGCCCGCACCAGGGCTGAAGACAGCGAACAAAACGTTAATCGCTCGGCTTGTCTGGATAAAAACTCCAGTCCTCCGTCGCGTTAAAGCGGTTTAATTACGTTCCGTGCCAGATGAGCCAAGCTAGAAGTGTCTCGCAGTAGACAAAGGAAGGGGAAAAGGCCATGCCTCTCATTCAAATTATCGTAGCCCTGATCGTAGTGGGTGTTCTGCTTTGGCTGATTAACCGTTTCATACCAATGCAGCGAACCATCAAGTCGATTTTGAACGCAGTAGTGGTCATTGTCGTGGTGTTGTGGCTTTTGGATGTATTTGGACTGTTCCATTCTCTCGCGCGCATCCACGTTGGGGCGTAGGCAAGTCTGGATGAACGTTGAATGGAACTCTAAGATTACAAGTCTGATAACAGTCGGGGACCATCCGCGAGCTAAGGCAGCGGGTGCATCAGCACGCAGAAATTGGAGGCAACATCATGAAACGAATTGGAGTCATCAGCACAGCAGCATTGTTTCTGCTCCTGGGAGTTGCTGCGCCAGCTTACGCACGCCAGGACCAACAACAGAAACCGCCGAAACAGGAACAGCGAGCCAAACCCGCAAAGCGTCAGCAGCAAGCCAAGCCCGCAAGACAGCAGCAAGCCAGGCGGCAACAACAGCAGACCAAGGGCAACAACCAGCGACAGCAGCAGCAAGCCAGGCGGCAACAACAGCAGACCAAGGCCAACGACCAGCAACAGCAAGCCAAGAGGCAGCAACAGCAGACCAATGCGAATGACCAGCGACAGCAGCAACAAGCCAGGAGGCAGCAAGGTCAGCCGCAACAGCGCACAGGGCAACAATCCCGCGTCCAGAGAGTCAATATGCAAACTCCCCAGGTCCAACGCCAGGAGGAACAACAGCAACAGGGCGCCTGGCAAGAGCATCGCGCAAATAACTGGCAGTCTGAGCACCGCACCTGGCAGCAGCGCGGCGGCTACAACGGCTACCGTATTCCGGACGACCGTTATAATGGCTACTTCGGTCGGGATCACGCGTTTCGCATCTACAGTTACCCTGTGATGGTGGTCGGGGGATACCCACGTTTTCAGTACGACGGCTTTTGGTTCAGTCTTGTTGACCCATGGCCGGAATACTGGTCCAACAACTGGTACGAGAACGATGAAGTTTATATCGAGTACTCCGGAGACGGCTATTACATGTACGACACCAGATATCCGCGGGATCGAATTGCGGTCAGTGTCTACGTGAACTAAGGTTCACCGAAGGACGGTGAACTAAAGCAACCCAGAGCCTCAGCGCGGAAACTTCTCGAGAATTAGACCGCCGCTGAGGCAGGGTGCCTGAGGTCGGCGGTAAGTGCGCAAAGGAGACAGAAACCATGCTTGGAACCATATTGATTGTCGTCTTGGTCTTGGCACTTTTTGGAGCATGGCCGCGGTGGTCTCACAGTCGAAATTGGGGCTATGGGCCGACCGGCGGCTTGGGACTCGTACTCGTCATTGTTGTCATTCTCTTGCTTCTTGGTCGCATTTAGATTTTGCACCAACCGCGGAGGTGGGCGATGGATGAGTCTAGGCGGCGTGTAGTTAGATTCCTCGAGAAAGAAATCAAAACCTATAAGGCGCTCTCTCTATTCTTGTCGAAGAAGGGCATCAAGGAACACTTACAAGTAGGAGAGAAGAAAGCTCTGATCAGTCCGACATTCTACAAAGAAAGAATAAAGGAAGCGAAGAAGCTTATAAATGAACTCCGAACACCGAATTAGACCGCGAGCGTCTTCGAGTGGCGCTCTAAGTGGCTGGTGCCCGTGGGGCATTCGCATCGTCACCCTCCTCCTGCTGGCGATGATGTGCAGCAGTGCTTCGTTTGCATATTCCGTCCTCACCCATGAGGAAATCGTTGACCTTTTGTGGACCAGTGAGATCCGCCCGCTTCTTCTCAAGCGATTTCCAATGCTCACGGATGAGCAGATCAAAGAGGCACACAGTTACGCCTATGGCGGCGCGGTAATCCAAGACCTAGGCTACTATCCCTTTGGCAGCGTGGAATTCAGCGATTTGGTGCACTACGTTCGCAGCGGGGACTTCGTTCGAGAGCTGCTGTCGCAGAGCCAGGATGCGAACGAGTACGCCTTCGCCCTGGGCGCGCTGGCGCACTATGCTTCAGATATCGCCGGCCACCCAGCCGTCAACCGGGCCGTTTCCATCGAATATCCTAAGCTCCGAGCCAAATACGGCAAATCCGTCGAGTACGCGGAGAATCACAGCGCACATTTGAAAACCGAGTTCGGATTCGACATGGTGCAAGTGGCAAAAAATCGTTATGCCTCTCAGCAATATCACGATTTCATTGGATTCCAAGTGTCTAAACCGCTGTTGGAACGGGTCTTCCCCGTTGTTTACGGCGTAAAGTTGGAAGAGGTGCTGCCTCGCGAGGATCTTACCATCGGTTCCTATCGCTGGGCTGTGAGCCGGATGATTCCGGAGATGACCAAGATCGCCCTGCGAACTCATAAGAAGGACCTGATGCGCGAAACACCGAACTTCACAAAACGCAAGTTCCTCTACCGCCTGTCGCGTTCCGATTATGAAAGGCAGTGGGGTAAGGACTACAAGAAGGACGGATTCAAGACCCGCCTGTTTTCCATGCTCTTGCGATATATGCCGAAAATTGGCCCCTTCAGGAGCTTGGCGTTCAACAATCCCACAGCGCAGACAGAGGATCTGTATTTCAAAAGCATCAATGCGAGCGTCGACCAATACCGCGCCTTTCTCGAACAAATTCGCTCCGGATCGCTCCAACTGGACAACCGTGATCTGGACACGGGCAAGGAAACCGAGCCAGCGGAATACACGCTGACTGATGAAACCTATGCGAAGTTGTTGGGTCAGTTAGCCGGCCAAAAGTTCGATCTAACATCCGCAGACCTGCGCGACAATATTCTGCATTTTTATTCCGACCTTTCTGCCCCCATCGAAACGAAAAATGACACTGTTCGCTGGCAAAGTGTGCTGTCGTCTCTTGCCCAGTTGAAGTTGGTTACGCCAAGCCTGGTTGCTGGTGGGAGCCCTGCAAACTGAGTCTTATTGTTGCTCTGCAGTTCATTTGAACCCGTTGCCATATGGCTCGCGCTGAGGGCGCCCCCTGCAAGTAATTCTAAAATGTGTGCTTAAGTGGACAGACTAGTTTCCGGGGCCCATCTAACATAATCACGCAAAGAATTTCTCGCCATGGAGGTAACAATGAAACGATATTTAATAAGCGCAGCGTGTCTCGCGCTTGCAGCAGGTGTAGTGTACGCCGCACAATTGAACAAGGAACAAAAACGCTTGGAGAGTTGCGGGACCGTGATGCAGGAAATCATGGGCACCCCCGAGAACATCCCCCAAGAGGTGTTGGAGAAGACGGATTGCGTAATTGTTTTTCCCTCTGTCCTCAAGGCGGCGTTCGGGATCGGTGGAAGCTATGGTCGCGGAGCGATGGTGTGCCGAACAGGCAAGAATTTCAAGGGACCGTGGGGCGCTCCTGCGATGTATGCACTCGAAGGGGGCAGCATTGGCTTTCAAATCGGCGGGCAAGCAACCGATCTCATTCTACTGATTATGAATGACAGGGGAGCGAGTTCGATTCTCAGCAGCAAAGTTAAACTAGGAGCCGACGCCTCTGTTGCGGCAGGCCCCGTCGGACGTGATGCATCTGCTGACACGGATGCGTATCTCCGATCTGAGGTTCTCAGCTACTCGCGTTCGCGCGGCCTTTTTGCTGGCATTTCACTGGAGGGTTCCACGCTTCGCCCTGATGGCGACGCCACCGCAGATGTCTATGGGCGCAAACTCACGGCTAGAGAAATCGTCTTAGGCGGAAAGATTGGAATTCCTGCATCCGGCCGTCATTTGGTTGCTGTGCTGCAGAAAAATGCACCGCACAATGAATCAAAAGAATCGGCACACCAGTAGCAAAGCGGGCCCGAACATTACGTCGTAGTTTCGGGCCCTGTCACGCTGCACATAGCGGAGGGACCGTCGAAACTCGCCACCCGTTTATTGTCGGGGCATGGCCCGCTCTGAGGGCGAGCGTCGGACGGGACCGGATGAAAGCTGACGATATTTCTTGGTCTTCCAATATTTATGCAACCTACTAACGATGTCATCGAGAAAGGAGAGAGAACATGTCCGACAGGGATCAAATGGTGGCACTCCAAGAACAGATTCGCGTCAGGGCTTACGAAATCTACTCAGGACGAGGTCGCGCGGACGGTAAAGAGCTCAACGATTGGCTGACCGCTGAAAAAGAATTGACTGAGCAAAGCAGCGTTCTCATGCGAAAAACAACCATCGCGAGTTAATGCGGTGCGTCGCGGGCTCCGGCTGCCCTATCTGCCGTGTTCCGATCCCTTGCTTAAGAGTCATCCGTGACGCCGGTCGCCACTATATTCCGAATGGCCATTGGCGTCCAGCCAGGTCAGGAGCGAGCGGATGCTACCGTACGCCAGAGCAATACTTGAGTCAGCGGCACCATAATAGAGATTGATGGTGTCCCCATCTGCCGCCACGGTGTAGCCGCACGGAAATACGACGTCCTGAACATCTCCGTGGCGTTCGTACTCCGCCTCGGGCGCAAACATCCAGGAATCCCCGCGGATCAGGCATTTGTCCGGCTGCTGAAGATCAAAGAGAGCCAGACCCAGCCGATAGATAGAGCTCGAAGGCGTCCTGCGAACGCCGTGATAGATCATCAGCCAACCCCTCGAAGTTTCAATTGGGGGAGGCGATATACCAATTTTATTGGCATCCCACCACGCGCCACGACGGGCTTCCAACATGAGCTTGTGGTTGCCCCAATGGCGCAAATCCGGGGAGTAGGAGATCCAGATGTGCGCTCCGAGAGGTGTCATCGGACGATGGATCAATGCCCAGAACCCACCAATCCTGCGGGGCAGCAGCGCGGCGTCCTTGTCGTCAGGCGGCATGACCACGCCAAATCTTTCGAATTTCCGAAAATCCTCCGTGAGAGCTAACGACACTCCCGGACCACCACGAGAGTAGGAGGTGTAAGCTACCGCAAATTTCTTGAGTTCCGGCACATAGGTAATACGCGGGTCTTCGACGCCCCATACTTCCTCTGGGTATCGCTCGACATCAGGCAGCAGAGTTGGTTCACGATCGATCTGCCAGCCGTCGACGCCGTTCACCGAACGCGCGGCGCACAAGTGCGAGAGTCCCCGGCGATCTTCAACGCGGCACAATAAAAGGGTTGTGCCATCCTGGAGCAGGGTTGCGCCGGCATTGAAGACGCTGTTCATCGAGTAAGGCCAATTTTTTCGCGTCAGCACCGGATTGGCAGGATGCCGGAGAAATAGCGTCTCGTATTGTGTTATCGTAGCCTTCATGGAGACTTTCACGGAAATAACGGAGAGAACTTTCCGAAACTCGGCTTAGGTGATAAAACAACCACCGCTCAAACCTTCTTCCTTATGCCCCCTGCTTCCTCCATCTGACGCATCTCGAGGAGGGCCATCAGGAACGACAAAGTCGATTCAGCTCCCTGGTTTTCGTTTGCTCGGTCGGGGTGCAGGCCGTCTCGACAACCGCCAGTATCCGGATCATAGAGTGCAATCTGAAGATCGTTGCCTCCCAAGAACCAGTTGAAAGCCCGCCACGCTTCCGTTCGCCAGAGACCGCTTCCTGTTGCGCGATACGCCTCCAAGCAGGCTGAGACGACTGCACAAGCTTCCACCGGTTGTTGGTCGAATCGGGCCTTCTCGGTATTCTTCGAATAGAAACCCTGTGATCCGATGGGTACGAAATGACCCTTCTCCCCGCAACGCTGAATGGTAACCAGCCAGTTCAACGCTCCCAGTCCCGCTGACAGCATCTCTTCATTCGCCGCGCGGATCCCGGCCCGAATCAGGGCCTGCGGCAATCGGGCGTTTGAGTATGCGAGCCCGTCCTCAAACCAATTCCAATCAACGGAATGATTAGCGCGATAGAAATTGAACAACCGGCTTGCCAGCGCTTCGGCGGCAGTAAGAGCCGCGCAATCGCCCGGGAACGAATCGAGGTATTCCTGCAATCCCAGCAATGCGAAAGCGCACGCGCGCGGACTTTTGAATTCAACTGTTGCAGGAACCGCGAGTTCAAACAGGCGCCCCGCAGCTCCTCGCAGCCCAGCGTTCTTCGATCTACCGAGCACCGTTCCCAATGCCCATAGGCCCCGCCCATGACCGTCTTCTGAACCCTCCGGCTCCTGCCATTGGCGTTCATAGCTCAGACAATTTCGAAACCGTTTAGTGTTTGAATCAAACGCATGCCACAAGAAAGCCAGGTACCGGGAAGCTAAGTCGGGAAAACCCACGGGCATTCGGATTCCCGTCTCTTCCAGAAGCGTGGTTACAATTAACGCGCGCGCGTTATCATCTGATGTGTAACCTTCTGGATAGTTTGGCACGACGAAAACCGCATGTTCGACTATCCCCGTCTGATCCGTCATTCGCAGCAGGTGGTCCAGCTTTATGGTGGGAAGCTGGTCGAACGCTTTTACCGTGTTCTGGGCCGAAAAAGTAGCACGCGGACTTCGCAAGCGTTCATTATAGACGCTCTCAAAGCTCTCCATGTATTTCTGGGCCACCCGTTTCCATACCATATCTCTCGCGTACAAATACGCGCGCTTCCGCATGGCATGCCTTCCCGTTTCGTCATCCAGAAGTGCAATTGTTTTTGTAGCGATGGCCCCTGGATCATCAAAAGGAACCAACGCGCCCCGCTCGCCGTCCAGCAATTCAATGGCGTGCAAGTACGGCGTCGATATGATCGCTTTACCGGCGCTCAAGGCGTACGCAAGGGTACCGGAAACAACTTGCGCTCTGTGCCTATACGGAGTGATGTAGATGTCAGCCGCGCCAATCAATTCCACCAGTCCTTGAGGGCTCTCAAAACGGTTGCGAAAGATAACGTTGGCCTCAACACCCAGCTCCTTCGCCAGGGTTTGCAAGGAATTCCTGTATTTGTCACCCTCGTGGCGCAAGATATGGGGATGCGTCACGCCGGAAACCATGTATACAACATTGCTGTGCCGAGAGAGGATTTCTGGCAGCGCCTGGATGACATTCTCGATGCCCTTATTCGGCGATAGCAATCCAAACGTCAGCAGAACGCCTTTTCCCTCCGTGCCGAATCCGTCCTTATAGAAATTCGGGTCCGTGAACGGCAGGTCGGGAATACCGTGCGGAATCAGGTCAATTTTGTTGATGGGAACGTGGAACACTTCCTGCAGGATCTCTGCAGAATGTCGGCTCATGACGATTAAGCGATCGGATAGCTCCGCAATTTCCATCATCACTGCGTACTGGTCCGGATCTGGCTCGCGAAGGACGGTGTGCAACGTGGTCAAGAACGGCATCCGTAGGCGTCGCAGTAGCTCGAGGATGTGTCCGCCGGCACGGCCGCCAAAGATTCCGTACTCGTGTTGCAGACACACCAGATCGACATTGCTGAAATTCAGAAAATCCGCAGCTTGACGGTAGGAAGCAAGGCTGTTCTCCGCCAGTTCGAACCGCACTCTGGCGGGGTAATCGTAGCCCTCTTCGGTATCGTTAACCGGAAGCGCCAGCAGCTCCGTCGTGCCGTATTCCGCGTGTATGGCGTCGCACAAGTCTGTCGTGAACGTAGCGATTCCACAGCACCGCGGCAGATAATTCCCCACGACTGCGATTCTATTGGGGAGTACCTGGCGCGGCGGTGCTGATGTCAGAGTGATGGGTTTCTCTTCCAACACGGGAGATTGCATTTCGATCAGCGCCACGGTTTCCGTGAGAGACATTGTTATTTTCGTTTCTGACATTCGGTTTCCGGAGAGTCCAGACCTGCGGACTGCGTCGCCTTATTCGTGTAAAACGACCGTTAGCAATGACTTGTTGACTTTGATTTTGCCGTTGTATTCGATGAAGCCCAGTTTTCGGAATTTGTTCATGAAGAAATTCACGCGCGAACGCGTGGTGCCGATCATGCTCGCCAGAGTTTCCTGGGAGACTTTCGCAAGTATGCGGTCAGGTTCTTCTTGTTGCCCGTAGCGCGCGAGCAGCAGCAGTGTGCGCGCCAGGCGCTTCTCGCTGGAGTTGAAGAGTTGATCGATCAGATCTTCTTCGATGCGGATGTTGCGCGCGAGCATATACGAGATGAAGTGATCGGATAACTCATGCTCCAGGTGCAGCACCCGCAGCAACTCTTTTTTTTGGATGGCAAGAACCGTAGTGGGTTTGATCGCCGAAGTAGTGCCCATCCGGAGAGGCTGACCGGCCATGCATCCCTCGCCGAAAAAATCATTTGGGCCGAACATCGCAACCACAGCTTCCTTCCCAGATCCGTTCACCACGGTGAATTTCACGCCGCCAGTCTGGATATACATGACGGTCTCGGCAGCATCGCCTTGAGAATAGATTGTTTCGCCTCTCCGATATTCAACAACCTTTCTCGCCACACCTGCAGTATCGAGAAAAACCTGCGGATCAAAAGAATCAATGCTTCCATTATTTTTTAGCTTTTGTCGTTTCATAATTAGACTGCGTCACCAACTCCCCTGTGGACGTTCCGCTACCCCGTCCAGCCTACTAAGAAGGAGTGCCGCCAGACTGTACAAAAGAGAACAGTCGGACAGTCTCCCAATGCGGGCATAGACCTCACTACGACGTCGATTTGTGCCTTTTACCCTGCTCGTCTTTACTTCCAGTCCAGCGCCGTGTCGCCCTTTTCTTGCCGTCAAGCTGAAGCTGTTTCTCGAAGGCATTAACCTCCCGATGTTTTTGCATCGGCGCAATTGAGCCCTCCGGTTGCGACCGGCCCCGTGTTACCGTTTGCGTCTTACGGATTGTGAGCGGTTGAAAACTGAGCGGGTCCCGAAGGTTCTGCAGTTCCCGGTAATAGTAGAGCGCAGTTGGATGTTTTCCTTTGAGCCACAGCTTTTTCAGGAATTCCAGTTCTTCCTCAGTTGCATCGCCGCTTAGCGAAGAGTTCCGAAGGAATTCTTTGAAGCCAGCTTCCTCCCCGGAGGATTGCCCGGCTTCCTTTTCAACAAACTCGAATCTCTTGGGATGCCCAGGAGCCAATCTGCGGTTTAGCACAATCTCCATAGCAAAGGTTCCGAGGTCGATATCCCAGAATTCAATCAGCGGATCCAGGAACGTAACGCAGTTTTGAGCGGACACATGGAAGAGATCCGTGTCCAGAAATTCGAGGATAATGACCCGCATTTCTTCGTAGCTTCGGCCACTCAGTCGCGCCACCAGGTGCAGCCAGTTTTCACTTTCCAATTCTTCTTTGGCCACTCTCTTGACCACATCCAGGAGCTTCTGAGTGACCAGGCGCTCCAATTCCCCAAAAGGCTGTTTCTCAAAAATTGCGCGTACCTGTCTTTCCCGGTCGCGTGCGCATTTGCGAAGAATCAACTCTCGAACTTCTTTATGCAAGGGCGCGGGCGGGTCGGCCAGGCTTCTCCTCAGTTCCTCCTTGCGCTGGTGCTCGGCCAGCCCGGATAGATTGCCAGCGGGAAGTTTCAAGAATTTACCCATCTTTTCGTAAATGTCAGTTCGATCCGGTGCGGGAGGCAACTTCTTGCGCGTGAGCAGCTGCGAAATATAAGACTCCGTAACGCCGGCGGCCACGGCCAAGTCCTTTTGATCCAGCCTCAATTCCTCCAACCGTTGTTTCACCGCTAGACAAACATCCAAGGAACGCCTCCGCCAGAGTTCACTGAAATAAATTAACCGATGCAAATATTCACAGATTGTACTTGACAAGTCAAGTTAATTAACTCATGGTGGTTAATGTACTGAGGGAGTCTTAAGGTAATCTAAACTAAATGGGGTTATCTGTCATAGGCCCTTGGCCACAACAACCAAGGAGGTTGTCATGTATGCACGCAAAGTTTCTGTGCAGTTGAAGCCCAATAGCGGTGCGGAATTCACCCTAAGGATGGAAAAGGACATTCTTCCCCTGCTCCGCAAACAGAAGGGTTTTCAGGACGAGATCACCTGCGTTACCACAGGGCACAAGGAAGCGTTCGGATTGAGCTTGTGGGAAAACAAAGAGAGCGCGGAGACTTATGGCCGCGGACCCTACGCCGAAGTGACGAAGTTGCTCGCGGGAGTCGTCGAGGGAATTCCCCAGGTTGATAGCTACGAGGTTTCCAACTCAACCTTCCACAATGTCGCCGCTGTTGCAGCGACGGCCAAGAACTAAAGAAACCGCTCTGGGCAGGGGTGGGAAGATTCTGCCCCTTCCAGTTGACGCCGACGCAAAACGGTAGAACTTACTCGATCGAGAACGAAGGGAAGCAAGGCGTTTAAATGGCCACGAAAATCATGAGCGGATTTCCACTGCGGCGCTGCTCCTGGTATTACACGCCCATCGTTCCCATTTTGAGCACCTGTAGGATGATGCGATGGCTGGATGCGGTTTGCCTCAAACAAGTCACTTTTAACATGAGTTTAATGACGCATGGCACCACGAAAGAGCGAGGAGTCGACAGTGGCACGTGAGATCACCACGGGGACAATCCTAATCAAGGATTACACCTTCCTGCCCAAAGAACTGCATCTCGAAGCCGAACCCTTCATATCGGGCTGGGGGCTCGTCAAGAATTTCGACGGATATCGATTGGATCGAGACATTCGGAAAGCAGGATGGCATTTCTTCTTCTTGGCGGGCCAAATTAAGATGACTGTATTCGGTATTGACAGACAAAAGATGGTGCGCAGGGCTATCGTGCGGATCCTGGCCAGCCCAAGGTCGGAGGGATTCAATTCCCTGGAGATCACTCGAATGGCCTCAAAACGCTTCCTCGGAGTGCCCTACATGAGAGTCGGCGCGCAATCACGGCACATTCAGGAAGGTTTGTTTCTTTTCTCTGCAGAAGGCAGCCGGAAGCTGGGCGAAACAAACTTTACTGTCGCTCGGGGTCAAAGCACGGAGCCCACGAGCCCCAAAGAACTTGCTTCCGAAGGAACGAGCTGGCAGTCCGGCACGGCAACCACGGCGAGTCTGTAATTGTTTGAAAGGAATGCCCAAATGAAAATGATGCGCAAATCGATGATCGCTCTTGCACTGCTCCTGCTTTCCACTCCGGTGATGTTTGCCCAGGATCTTTCGAAGTACCGGAATTTTTCGTTGGGCATGGATTTAACCGATGCTTCAAAGCAGGTTAACGAAACCCCGGCCGACGCCAGCGTCGTCCATCAAGGTTCACCATTGATTCAGCAGTTGATGTGGTGGCCCGTGCAACCTTACCAATCCCCTGCAACGGCGGCATCGGTCCAGGAGATTCTATTCTCCTTCTACAACGGCACCCTCTACAAGATCACGGTGACTTATGAAAGTTCCGCAACGGAAGGTTTAACCGCTGAAGACGTCGTGAGGGCCGTTTCGGCGAAATACGGTACTGCAACGACACCGGTTGCAACAGTTGCTCCAAACATCGCGGCCGACAGCAGCGCCGCGGAAGCTATCGCTTTCTGGGAGGACGCTCAATACTCGCTGACCCTTTCCCGTTCTTCTTTCTCGAGTGCGTTTCAGCTTGTCCTGTTTTCAAAACAACTGAACAGCCAAGCCAACGCGACAATTGCCGAAGCACTGAAACAGGAACGCGACGGCGCTCCACAAAGGGAAATCGCGCGCGTGAAGAAACAGATCGACCACCTAGAAACAACACGGCAGGCCAATTTGAAGGCGTTTCGGCCTTGAGGTCGGCCCCCAAGCATGACGCGGTTTTTTTGAATTTCAGAAGGGATTGAACGGAGATTAATGAAGTGAAGCGTATGACGCCGTGAGTGTGCCGGCAGATCTGCATGTATGCCCAAATCTTGGTTCAAGGTTCAAATCCTAGCGGGCCCACCAAATCCACCGTGGCAGAGAAGATTTTGGAAAGTGTTTTGCGCCGCGGGCAGGCGGTCAGAAGGATTTTTTCACGCGAATGTCCACCGCATATCCGCCGTTTTGATCGCGCAGCACGGACACGGAGAAGTGCTTCGTGGCGCTGTATTGTAGTTGAACAGCGGTGTCCTGCGTGGCGGACACGTCCGTGCTGAACGTCAGAAGCAGGCTCCCGGTGACCTGCTCTTGGATGGCAATCTGCGCGCCAGGCCCGGATTGATTGCTGCCCGCTGTCGGGCTGATCGTCAGCTGCGAAAGGCCCGTCAAATTTTGCAGCTTCCCGCTGATCTGGCTGCCCACGCCTTGAGCCAGCACCGATTCCGCGCCAACGCTTGCGGGCGTGCTTCCCGCGGCGGCAGCCTCTTCCGTGGTTTTTCCGAAGGCAAGCAAATTGATGATGTCCGACGGCGAGAGCGGCGGAACTGAAGTGTAGTTGGTTCGCAGGCGCTGGATGGGGCCGACGAAATTCAGAGTGATGTCGTACTGGCGCACAGTGGTCTCGACGTACATATTCACCACAGGTTCGGTCTGGACAGGATTGGCAAACGAAATAGTCCCGCTTTGCACCTGGTAGCGCTTACCCATGAAGAAAATGTCGCCGCCGGTCAAAGCTACGCGGCCGAGTATGACCGGATCGGTTGCGGTTCCGATGACATTGAGATTTGCGGAGCCGGCCATGCTTACCTGGCTGCTCGCGAGCTGCAGTTCTCGCGTAGACTGCAAAGAAACGTTTAGTTTCATATGCTGCATGAAAGGAGAGGGGCTGGAAACTCCAGAACTACCGGAAAACCCGCTCATGAGCGTCGCTACGTCAAATTGTTGCGTGAAAGAAAGTTCGTCGAGCCGCACTTGGCCGGAAAGCTGCGACGCTGCGGTGGTGCCGTTGAATTGCAGATTGGCGGTGAGAACGGAACGAATGCCTTGCGGGTAAAGAATGCGCATGCGGTCGCCCTGAAAAGAGAGATTGAAGGAAGTGGTTTTTCCAAATCCGATCGAGCCTTGCGCGGAGAGTGTGCCTCCGCCAATCTGCGCCTGGAATTGCCTGATATCAATCCGTTCGCCAGTGAGTTGAAATACCGCGTTCCAATTCTCAAGCCCAACAGGGCTGCTCTCGGTGAAAAAGGACGCATTGACGACGCGAATTTGTCCCTGCATGCCCGACGCGAGGGCGCGCATGCGCCCTTTGGCCGCGATGTTGATTTCAATTCTGCCGGAGCTTTGCACGGAAGGTCCAAAACTCTGCAATGCGGCAAGATTCACGGCGCCATTGATGGCCAGACTTGCAGAGGCGCCGCCGTTTTTCACTGGAATGCGCCCCTGAATCTTGAGGTCAGTGCCGGTGCCCGTCAACTCGGTGGGGTTAACCGTCGCAATGTCGTCGGCGTAATCAACTCTCAGCGGACGCGCCAATTCGAGGTGAACGGACTGGTACGCAATGGTGAACTTGGGAATATCCACCTGGGCGTTGAGTGCCGCAATATTCTTGAGCGGCCCGTTCGCCGTCGCATGCAGCGCCGTTTGCCCTTCGACTTGGCGGGCTGACGGGAAGTAAGAAGCGAGTAACGGGCCAATCGCCAATGACGGAACATCCAACGTGGCGTGGATCGGATATTGTCCGCTTAATTCGATATTGCCAGCCAAACGCGCCTGTGTCCGCGCCTTGCTGGCGGTGACGGAAAATGTCGCTTGCCTCCCGTTCAGGTCGAAATGGGCTTGCGCCTGCGAAATGGACTGGCCGCGTACTTGAAAGTTGACAACCTGCAACATCGCGGTCGCCGAAGGCCGCTGCAACGTTCCATGTCCGCTCGCAGAGCCTTTGATTGTGCCCGAGACGCCGAATTTCTCAAGCTTGGCCAATTGAATCTGGCCCAAATTTAAACCCGGCGTGCTGACACTGGCCTGATAGATCTTCGTGTTGAGCGCGTAAGCGAGTTTGGCGGAAATATTTCCAGCCGGCATTTGCGCTTTGACCGTGACCGCGATGGATCTTCCCGCGAACTGCAGGTTCCCACCCAGCGATTTGACCTGCTGATTCCATAGCGATGCTTTGGTGATTTGAAAATGACCCGCGCCATTTAACTTGCTCTTTGAGCCGGACAAATTCACATTTGCCCCGAGAAAGCCGCTAACCGGGTAATGTTTTCCGGCGACGCGCTCGACCTCTGCCAGCGAAATGCCTTGCATAGAACTGCGGAGCTGAATCGCGCTGCGAGCGGTCAGCGACCACTGCTGCAATCCAATCTGGCCATCAAAGGTGATCTGGTTGTGAGGACCATTTTCCAGGATGCCGTTGTGAATGGCCGCCTGCGACGAATTTAAAGCGAGGCGCGCCTGAAGTGAGTGCCACGATGTTCCGTCGATCTGAAGATTCTGCGCGGCGAGGCGGCCTTGCACGCGCGGGCTTTTTACGTGTCCTGAAACCGCGCCAGTAAATTGTAATGCTCCATTCAATCCATAAAGGCTGGCGCTGGCGGCAGAAGTGGTTGTGTTACTTGGAGAAGACCGAAAACGCCGCGCCACTCCTATCGCAAGTGTGCTCAGTTGATGAAGATTGGTCGTGGTGGCGCGCACACTTAGTTGCGCGTTGCGGCTGAGCGTTCCCGCAAGCGCAAACTGCGTAGCGCCGATTTGCAGCGAGGATGGCCGAAAGGTAGCTACGTCGCGCGCAGCGTCATAGCTCACGTCAATATGGCCCGCGAGCGGAATTTCCGCGCCGCGCGGGAGCCGATGCGACGGGTTCCGAATTTCGACGAGCGCGTGCGCTTGAAAATCGCGCATGCTGCTGGCAACCGCGTTCACTGAAATATTTGTGACGCCGAGCAGCCGGACGCGCTGCATTGAGTGAATTTGTGTTTTGGCGAATTGATCCAAGGTTGAGAGCGAAGCTCCGCGTAGATTTACGTTCATATGCGAAAGAGGATGGCTCGCCACGTGGGCCATTTCCAGATTTGCAGAGAGCGAACCGCCCAGCGCCTGCGCGGAAATTTTCCACACATGAAGGTTGCCGCGCTCCAGACTGTAATATCCCTCGAGAGAGCGCATATTGGACGCAACTTGCCGGTACTGAATCGCAAGAGCTTTGCTGCGAAAGTCGCCGGTCACCTCCAGAGTATCCATAACCGTTGCGCCGGGCGTATGGTGATATACGAATTTTCCGGCCGTAGCGAGCTTTCCGCTCACCGGGAGCGATCTGTGAAGCGCATCGGCGAGGTCATTCGTTAACAGCTCGGCGCTGTACCTGCCGTCAATGTGCGGCGACGAGAAATCCGTCAACTGTCCGTCCGCGGACAGATAAGAGCCGCCGAAATGGATGCTCAACGGATGCAAATCAAACACTGAATCGGTCAATGTGAAAGACGCTTGCAAGCTGTGCTGAACGGGCGCGAGCGTATCGCTGGAAAAAGTCCCCTGACGATATTGCAAAGCTCCGGAGTATGCCTGATCCGCTGCATCGAAGCCGATTTTCGAGCGCAAATCGTGGAACTCGGCCGAAAGAGGAATTTTTTGGTCGCGCAGATCGAGCTCTCCGGACTGCAGCGTGAATTTCCGGACTTCCAGGTTCAGCAGAGTCCGCACGGTGCTGCTGTTTGGGTTTTTGCTTGGCGGATGCGGCATGTTGCTGTCCCCATTTTTGTCCACCAAAAAATGGATTACCGGCTGGTCCAATGTGACAAACGCCAGGTGGATTTTATTTCTGAACAATGGAAGAAAATCGATCTGCGCGGCAGCGCGATGAACCGAAAAAAACGGTGGCTGCGCCGCTCCGCTGCGTCCAAAAATAACCACATCGCGCAGGTTCACACCTAAACGCGTCCAGGCGAGCGACATCGATCCGATGTGAACTTTGGAACCGAGGCTGGATTCAGCCTTCTGCGTGACTTTCGCCAGCAGAAAACGATTGACCGGAGGCGTATGAACGAGCACCCATGCTCCGCCAACGAGGATAATAATTGACAGAATTAGGATCGCAATTGTGCGTCCGGCAATTCGTTTGATGTTCATGATTCACCCGGCTGCATTGAAACAATTCCCCACAACATCAAAATGCCTGCCCCAAAGTTATAAAATATTGCAGGGCCTTCACTCCGGGAACCGAAGTGAGCCGGTAACCGATATCGAATCGAACTGGCCCTACAGGCGTCTTGTAGCGCAGGCCGGCGCCAAGCGTATTCGTGTAGTTGCTCACGAACTGATTGAAATTGGCGTGGCTGTACACGTTCCCGCCGTCATAGAAGAATACTCCGCCGAGATTATTAATTATCGGCAGCGGAAAGCGCGCCTCCGAATTCAATATGAAAAGCATGTTCCCGCCCACTGGAACGCTGATGAGCGTGCACGTGCTGGCGTCGGTGGGATTGCTGCAAATGGTAACCGGTCGCTGAGGGCCAGCGCCGTTGATCGGGAATCCGCGCAAAGAATCCGCCCCGCCGGAAAAGAAGCGCTCGCTGAGCGGCACAGTGCTGCCGGCGAATGGAATAGTGAAGCCTAAACGAACGTTACTCGCCCAGGTGAGCCATGGGCGCACCGGAACGTAAAACGCATTTTGCCCCAGCAAGCGCACGAAATCCGCGCTGGAGCCAAACGCGCTAGGAGTGATTCCAAAGTCGAACGTCTGAAATATTCCTCGATGCGCGTCGAGCGGGTTGTCGCGCGAATCCCGAATGTATTCCGCAGCCACAGTCGAAGTGCGAACGTGCCGATCTTGCGGCAAAACGAGGTCCGGAATCAGAAGGTTGCTTAGTCTGGTCTGCTGATAGACGTACCGGAAAATAATGTCTTTCGAGCGCCGCGCGTCAAGCGGCTTTTCAACCTGAAAAGACCCCTGCCCCAGCACCGCGGTGAAGATGGGATTCTCAGTGGTGCGCGTGCCGGAGAGCGAGGCCAGTGAGCTCCAACCAGAGCCAACAAAGTGCGGGTCGGAATAGCTCAAAGACCCGGTTTGGCGCAGGCGCGAAAGTATGGTGGCGATCGAGGCAGTTTCCGCTCGCCCTAAAATATTGCGCCGGTCAAATTCAAATGAACCTCGCGGGGTTAAAATGCTCTTCTGGCTCACGCTGAATTTGCTGCCTAATCCAATCTGCGGCAGCCCTGGGATAGCAACAAAGCCCAGCGGCAGGTTGCCATTGCGCGGAATGATTTCCACGCCGCCGCCGAATTCGATGGTGTTGCGCTTGGATTCGTGGACTTCCACCAGCACATCGTCTTCCGTTTGAGTGGTGACCGGACGGCGCGGCTGCACGCTGGCCCAATCAAAAATTCCGAGATTGTACAGTTCGTTCTCCGCTTGATAAAAGTGCCCTTGGCTCAGCGGTTGCGCCGGACTGACGTTTGCTTTTGTTGTGCTTTCGATGAACGATTCGCGCGTTTGCTTCTGCCCCAGATACACCACATCGCGAATGTGCGCCTGGGGCCCTTCCTTGATTTGGTAAGTCACGTCCATGCGATGCGGATGGCCGGCCTCTTTGGTGACGCTGGATTTAAATTGCGCGTTCAGGTATCCGTCATCGAAATAGCGCGCCAGAATCGTGTTGCGGTCCATTTGCAGCAGGTGCGCCGAATAAGGCTTGCCCTTCGCCAGATTCAGCGAACTGGCCTGCACAGGTTTCGAAGTGTCTCCCTCGATGTGCAACGCCGCGACTGTGTACTGCGGCCCTTCGTCAATCTTGAACGTGACCTTAACGGCGTTGGTCTTGCGCACTTCTGCCGTAACAGAAACATTCTCGAACCCTGCGTTCTTATAAAGCGCCTCGATGGATTGAACGCTTTTGCTTACCAGCTCATCGCTAAAAGATCCGTGAGAAATGAAGTTGAAAATGTTGAAGATGAAGTGGCCTTTTTTGACTGCGACAAGCGCGGTGAGCTTGTCTTCATCAAAATGACGATTGCCCTGAAAATTGATGCCTGCCACGTGATAACGCTTGCCCTTATCAATCGCATATACAATGGACGTTTCGCCGGGCTGCCGTGCGGTTTGCACGTGTACGCTGGCGTCAAAAAATCCTTTGGATTGTATGTAATTCAAAAGATTGAGCCGGCCCTCGTAAATCAGCTCTTCATCCGCTGCGCCCTCCTGATAGATAGGAATCAGTTTTTTTTGCGTGCGCTTCCACAAATGTGCGCCCGTGATGCGAATCGAGACTTGCGGCCCCAGTGCGACTTGATAGGTAAGCAAAGCGCGATTGTCGCTGGGATTATAGGAAGCGGACACGAAGCGAATGGTCGGCGCGAGGCGGCGCTCTTCCGTAAGTTCGCCGCGCATGCGGGCAACGCCCTGGTAAATTCTGTGTATGGAATATTTTTGCCCGCTGTGCAGCGAAGAACGCTTCAGCTTGGCCCACAGTGAGTTCATCGCGCCGCGCAGCTTTGCTGCTTCAGCCGGCGTCACGCCTTCGATGCGTATCTCCCCGACGCGAGCGAGCTTGTTCAGATGGCAGTCGAAGACCAAATTTACGATTTTGTGCTGCTGGTCCCACTGCGCCTGAGGAGTCACCGCAGCGAGAAAATATCCGTTCGTCTGAAAAAAGTGCAGCAGCGCCTTCTGTCCTTGTGTGAGCAGGTCGTTGGTGAATGCCGACTGGGCCGGAATATTCACTGCTTGCAGCAGCCGGGTGTAGGGAAATGCCGAAACAGCGCCCGGAAAAGAGATGAGCCCGATGTAATAAGCAGGTTCCAGAACAAACACGAGCTTCAAACCATTGGTTTGCGGCGTGACCACCAGGAGTACCTGTGAAAACAATTTGGTTTGCTGCAGAGCCTCGATACTTTCACGAACTGCGGATTGCGAAAAAGGCTGCCCCGGTTTTTGGAGGATCATCTTTCGGAATGTGTCAGTGTTCATCAGCGGCGTGGCTGACACGTCGACCGTCCCGACTTTGCGCCCCTGAAATCCAGCGTATGAATTTGGCTGCTGCTGTTGTGCCGACGCGAGGCAAGCGCCGGCGAAGAAGAACGCCAGGAACGGTGTCAGGTGCCACAACCTCCTGATGCGGCTGATGCCGCGCAAAACGGCTGGCCTCGTTGCGCGGCGTGTCACGCTGCTACTCCTTCTCCATGAACGATTCGCACCGCTTTTTCCGCCTCCGCCGCGCCCAGCAAGATCAGGTTGGCGATGTAAATCCAAAGCAGGAAAACAATGAATCCCGCAATCGCTCCATAAACTTTCGAAATTGACGCATTGTGGCGCACGTAAATGTTCATCCCTTCTGTCGCCACCACGAACGTAAGCGAGACGATAATGCTGCTGGCTGGAAACCACCTCCACGGCCGCCTGGTATCCGGCAGAAAATGGTCGATGAGGTCGAATCCGAGGCACATCAACAGCAGGGTGAGCGCGAACCGCAGGATCCCCCATGGGAAGTGCAGAATGCCTGCGGATGCCAGCGAATTGCTGAGCGCCATCCGCATCCAGTGGCCGAGCGTCAAAGCTGCAAAACTGGCGATGAAGAAGAGAGCCGCCACAAACGTCGCAATAAGGGCGATGCCATACTTCTTCCAAATCCTGCGTGTGTCAGGAACTCCATGCGCCTTGCTTAAGCCCTCCATCAGGCTGACAAATCCTGCGGAAGAGCTCCACACCATTCCCAAAACGCCAAGCGAGAAGAAGCTCTTGTATCCCCGTGTGAGATCCAAGATGGTAGAGAATAGCAAGTGTCGCGAATCCATCGGCAAGTACGTGATGATCCATTGCGCGAAGGTCTGCCAGAGGTTTGTGAATGGCAGCCATCCCACAATGGAAGCTACCACCAGCAAAAATGGGAATATTGACAACGCGAAAAAAAATGACATTTGCGCGGCGACATCGAGGCAATCATCGGCCATAAACCCGCGCCAGCTTTGCCGCAGCACTTCCATTCGCGATTTTCTGCGGCTTCCGGCGAAACGCTCCTCGCTTGCTGAGGCTTGCCCGAGCATGTGATAGATGTGGCTAACCCGGCTGGCATTTCAGTGGGGCGCTGCGGAACGCGATGACCCACGTTCTTAGAATCCAAGAACAGAAGGGCAGAAGCTATCCTGTAATCGCTGTAGTGCTAAATCCTAGTGCGTTCTAAAGGATTCACAAACACCAATACGCTAACAGGCGGAACGTGCTCTAGCGTTTGTATATAACTCCTCCTTTCATGACAAAAGACACGTTTTGCACCACGCTAATGTCATCCAGAGGATTCCCGGGCACGGCGATAATGTCGGCGAAATAGCCGGGTTTTAATTGCCCAATTTCATCCTGCCACGCGAGAACTTTAGCTCCGTTGAGCATGTCCGCCTGCAGCACCGCCAGCGGCGACATCCCGTACTGCGCCATCAAAACGAGTTCGCGCGCCTGCGTGCCGTGTGGGAAGGGCCCTACATCGGAGCCAACCGCCATCGGCACTCCCGCCGCGATCTGTTTCTTGAATTGCTGCACGTGATAATCGAGCATCGCATGTTCGTACTTGGCCTGCGCCGGCGATGCCGCGTAATCTGCGAAATACTCTGAAATCGTAAACGTAGGGACGGCCGGAATGTCCTTCTGGCGCATCAGCTTCATAGTTTCGTCGCCCAGCTGAAAGGCGTGGTCGATGGATTCTGCTCCAGCCTCCGCGGCGTAAAGCGTTCCGGGCTCGCCCATGTCGTGCACTCCGACGCGTGTTCCCAAACGCGCGGCCTCCTGCACCGCGGCCCGCAATTGGTCTTCCGTGTATTGATATGGCGAATGAAAAACGCCGTCGCGCAGCGAATCGCGGCCAGTCTCGTAAATTTTGATGAAATCCGCGCCCTCCTTGATTTGCTCGCGAATGGTTTCGATCAGTTGTTCCGTGTCATTCGCATAATCAGCGTTCGAGAACACGTGTTGCGTGGGATTGAAACCGATGGCGTCTTCGTGCCCGCCGAGAATGGAAATCGCGTTCCCGCAAACTCGCAGACGCGGCCCCGGGATGGAACCATCGTTGATCGCGTTACGCACCGCTGTGCTCGCCGCATCTCCTGCGCCTTCCGTGCCCATGTCGCGTTCTGCGGTGAATCCGGCCATCAAATCGGCGCGCGCCGCAAGCGTGGCTTGAATGGTCCGTTGCGGAACAGACTCGCGCACCGTCTGCATGCCTTCGTTGCCCGGATGCAAAAACAGATGCACATGCGCGTCTATCATTCCTGGCATCAGCGTGCGATCGCCGAGATCGATAATTTCAGCGCCAGGAGGATGCGTCACCGTAGTGCCTGCTTCAGCGATGCGCTCGCCGCGCACCAACACTTCTCCCGGAGAAAGCATTTTCCCGGAAGCGACGTCCAACAGGCGCGCTGCGTGAAGAACGATCGCGCGCGCAGACGCGGTTTCATTTTCAGTTTGCGCGGAAGCAGGTTGGAAATGGAAGGCTACCGCTAAAATCACCGCGAAAATGATGAAGAAACGTTTTGGTGTCATAAGGCGCAGATAATACCATCTCGCTCGCCCGCTGCTCATATGATTCAATAGCAAATTCGGTTTGCAGGCAGATGCAAATGCTTTGCAGCCATCGCTTTTCGACGGAATGAGAATGACGAACTCGCCAAAAGCGCCAAAAGAGTTGAAAAAGGCGGTGATTCTTGCGCGCGGCCTTGGAAAAAGAATGCGTCAAGCGGATCCCGCTGCGTCGCTCCCAGGCGCACAGCGTCACGCTGCTGATGCTGGAATGAAGGCCATGATTCCGATTGGGCGGCCCTTCCTCGATTTTGTTCTTAGCGCCCTCGCAGACGCCGGAATCAGCAGCGCGTGTTTGATTGTCGGTCCAGAGCACACAGCCATTCGCGAATACTACAAATCGCTCGCGCCGCGCCGCATCGAAATCCATTTTGCAATTCAGGAGCATCCCATCGGCACCGCCAATGCCCTGCTCGCAGCGCGCGCATATACCGCAAACGATCCATTTCTTACTCTCAACTCGGACAATTACTATCCCGTCGAGGTTTACAAGGCCTTGCGTTCTCTGGAGGAGCCGGGGCTGCCGGCCTTTGAACGCGAAGCTCTTCTGCGAGAGAGCAACATTCCGGAAGAGCGAGTTCGCGATTACGCGCTGCTGCGCATCAGCGATTCCGGATATCTCGAAAAGATTATCGAGAAGCCTGGCGCCCTGCTGTCCGATGCGCGGGCCGGAGAAGAGGTCTTCATCAGCATGAACTGCTGGCGATTCGATTCCGCCATTTTTCGCGCCTGCGAAGCCGTGCCCCGCTCGCCGCGCGGCGAATTCGAGCTCCCAGAAGCCGTGCAGTCCGGCATCGCCAACCTCGGCCTGCGATTCAAAACCATTCCATTTCACACTGGCGTGCTCGATCTTTCCCGCCGCTCGGACATCGCCAGCGTCGCCGAGCGCCTGCGCGCCGTCCGCGTCGTTCTATAGCTCGCTCACAGGTCGCGCACCTGAAAATGGTAAATCGCAATCACTAGCGCGATGAGCAGGTAGAACCCGGCGTAGCCGATCATCGTGGGGCTATGATTGAGAATCGTAGGACGCCCAAACGCAGGGTGTTGTAGGTGAGCGTTGTAGTAACTATTTTTTTTTGATTTTTCAGTTTCAGAGCTTCGACGCCGATTTTGCCGCCAAGCCGCGCTGCATCTCGCTGGCTTTACGGGAAACGAGGTTCAGGCCATGTTCATGCGCTTCATGAGCAAGCTCGCCGAGGTGCGCGCGCGCGGCAGATGGGTTGACGCGCATTTCCAGTTCGCCGAGCGCGAGGCGCGCGTCGCACTCGATGCTGTAGTAGCCAAGCTGGCGCGCCGCGGAGCGGACATTTTCGAGTTTGCGGCGAGGCGCCGCGAAATCTGGCCTTGTGCCAGCCTTGGCACGCGCCGCGATTTCCGCCGCTTCGATGCGCGCATCCATGATTGCGGCGGGCAGCTTCAGGTCCGGATCAGTACTGCTGGCGCTCAGAGCGATTGCCTCGGAGACGGTTTGGCGCGCGTCAGCGAGTTTGCCCTCGCGGAGCAACACACGGGCCAGATCCGTTTCTGCGTGAACTTCGTCCATCACCGCATTTTCCGCACGAAATTCCGTTAGAGCTTTTCGCAGCGCCTGCTCGGCCGCCGAAAATTTTCCTTCCTCAATGGAAACCTGCGCCAGCGCCGCTTCTGCTTCCGCAACCGAGAGTTTGCTGCCCTTCTGCTGAAAAATGCTCAAAGCCTCCTGAAAGCTCTGCTGCGCGCCGGGAAGTTCGTCGGAGACGACCTGGATACTTCCAATGACCATGCCGTCATTGGCAATGTCGTTGACGTCTTTCGTGCGGCGTCCTATCTCCATGGCCTGCTCGGTGTAATGCTTCGCGCCGGCAACATCGCCTTCATACAGCCGGAGCGAGGCGATGCTGTAGAGGGCGTATGCGATCCCATTCGGATCGAAAACTTCAATCTGCTTTTGTGCGCGCGTGTACTGGATTTCGGCTTCGTGCAATTGGCCGCGGAACACGAAGATATCGGCGAGATTGCTCAGCGCTGCACCCGCGTGCAGCAGGTCGCCGCATTCGGTCCAGGTTGCCGCGGCCTGGCGGTAGAGCTTTTCGGCTTCGGCGATTTGGCCCTGGTTCTCATAGCCGATGGCCATGTTGTTGAGGACCACACCGGTTTTTTCGTGTTCGCCTAAGGGTGTGAGCAGCGCCAGGGCGCGTTTGTAAAGCTCGCGAGCCCCCTCAAGGTCGCCAAGCGAGCCGCGCCGGTCGCCCATGGTGCGGAGCGCGTCAGCGGCGTAAAGATGATTGCCGGCGGCCATGAAAATATCGTAAGCCTCTTTGCAATAAGCTTCGCCGCCTTCGGGATGTGCTCCGTAAACCACGTTAATGCACTCGGTCAGCCGAAAGTGAGCGTAGAGAAGTTTTTGTCCCCGGGAAGCGGCTTCAGCGGCGGCCTTCTCAAAAAACGGCTGCGCCGCGCTCGCGCCTCCGGAATAGGCGTTAAACTGGCCCTGCCAAAAATCGATGCGCGGATCTTCAGACTCGGGCGGCGGCAGCTTCCGGAGCTGCTGAATTATGGCCAGGGCCTCATCGCGGTGAGCGGGATTATTGAGTGCAATGATCAGCTGTTCGGCATAATCGACGCTATCAGGATAAAGCGAATAGAGTGCACGATAGGCGCTAACCGCTTTGTCCGGGTTTTGAGTGCTCAGGTAATACGAGCCTTCAATCTGCAATTTATCCACTTCGGGAAGAGCGGAAGAAAGTTCGTAAGCGGTTTTGATTTCAGCTTTGGCCTTCTGATCATAACCCAAGCCAGCCCACGCTCTGTAAAGCATCAGGTGAACGAGCGCAAAGTGCGGTGCAAGCTTTTCCGCTTGCAGGAAAAGATCTTTGGCAGCTACGACATCGGCGTCCCGCAATTTGGCCAGTCCGAGAGAATAAAAACGGTTGGCATCGGGATCGGAAGGCAGAGACGAGACCACACTAACTTCCTCCGATTCGCTGATCATGGGCAAGTCGAGACGCTCCCGCAACGCGACACCTACTTTGGCCACAAGCCCGAAGAATTGTTTCTCGCTGCCCGTCTCCTCGCCCTCGTACAAAATTTCGCCGGTTTGCGCATCCTGCAAACGAAAATCCACGCGCACGCTGCCGTCCTGCGGGTCTCCAAGAGCCGCGAAAGAGCCCAGCACCAGAAGGTCGCTATCGAGCGCTTTTCCGATGCGCGAGGCCGTTTGCTGGCTTAGCGAATCAGTCGTCGACCAGGGCGAACCGATGCGAAATTGCGCCACATTTTCGCCGGGGACAACGCGCAGCTTGCCGCCTGCGCCAAGTTCAGTACGCAACATTTCAGCGAGCGCGGTGGAAAGCCAGGCGTCGCTAGCTCTCCCGGAAGCGTTCTGAAAGCCCAGCACTGCGACTGATCGGCGCAGGGAACCAACATCAACATTCGATGGCGCGGCAGGAGCTCGAACAACAGGCGGGCGTTTGAGAAAAACGAAAAACAGAACGGCGGCGACAATCCCCACGGCCGCTCCGACCGGATGCAGCCAGCGGCGGCGCGAAATTCCAGGCGAAGGTGGCTGCACGCTGCCAGGAGAATTATTTTTTGCAACTGGCGCCGGAACAGCGGCAGGAATTTCAGTTTCGACGAGGACCGGAGAATCCTCCACCATAACTGGCGCGATGAAGCGATAGCCGCGCTTGGGAACCGTTTCGATGAAACGTGGATTATCAGCGTCGTCATCGAGCGCAGCGCGCAATCGCTTCAGCGCCGCATTCAAGCTGCCATCAAAATCGACGTAAGTTCCCGCTGGCCACAACTCCTGCCGGAGCTCTTCGCGCGTCACAATTTGCCCTGAGCGCTCCAGCAGCATGGCGAGAATATGGAATGGCTGCTCTTGGAGGCGAATGCGCACACCCTTGCGCGTCAGGCGGGCGTTCTCCAAATCTGCTTCAAAAAGCCCAAATCGAAACAGCCGGGATGTGGCGCGAATGCTCACAGGGCCTCGCGGAGCCTGAAAATGTTGGCGCGGAGTATATCACACAACAATGTTCGAAGCGCACATCGAGTCATAAAGCGTCACAGGTCGCGCATTTTCTGCCGATTAGCAGGTCATAAAAACGTCGCAAGCTCGTCCTTTGACGGCGCCGCCCTTGTCCGGTATTTCATCGCATTCAGATGCGGAGATTTTCTTACGCGCTGTCGTAAGGAGGCTCGACGATGAAAAAGCGGATCGGACGAAGCACCGTAAAATCTTTGGGCCGAGCCATGTTGATGATGGTTTGCGCGGCGTTTGTGGCGACCGGGGCTCACGCGCAGACAACGGTGCCAATCGCCCCTAATGTGACGCCGCTGCAAACGCAGCAAGCTCACCGACCGAATAGTGGGCGCCCGGCAGGTTATGGCGTTCTCGCGGGCTATGTGTTCTGGGATACGAGCGCGGTTAAGCACACCCCGGCCAACAGTTGCAGCGGCGTCAACGTGACTGTGGCTAGAGGAGGCACGATCGTGGGCACGTCCTCCGGCAATATAGCCTACATGCAAACCGTCGGCGCTTACGCCGTCTGCAAGTATGCCGTGAAGTCGCTGCCACAAGGGCTGGACTTGCAGGTCGGAGTGGACGTTGCCTCGGGCGCGTTTTCCCCCGCCGCGCTGCCGGAACAAAGCAAGACCGTCAACATCATGGGCGGCGCAGGAGGAATGTGCTTCGGGCCTGTTGTTCCTTCGCAGACGGAATTGCTGGGGAACTGGCAGACCTGCCCGGGCTACGCGGAGGATGTGAACTTTGTCCTCGTGCCCGCCCGAGGGTTGTTGCCCTCGCGGGTTGCAGGGCCGGTGCGTGTCGCGCCAGGAACGCCGGTGCAACAAACTGGACCGCTTATGAATGCTGGCGCGCAGCAGGCGATGCTGGCCGCGCAGGCAAACCCGCTACTGGCCGACGGCGGTAAGCAGTCACAGGGTGCACTAAATGGCGAGTCCAGGACTGCAATCACTAACTCGACGTTCACAGCCGGCATTCAACCGGCCGCGGTACCCCAAGTTGGAGCGAGCCAACCCATGAGCGCGACTGGTAACGCAGCTAATCCGAGAGTGCTTGCGCCGTCTCAGGCAATCGCTGCACCAGCAGGCTCGCCTTCGCCGAGCACCGGTGTGCTGGTTGCCGGCGGGAATAACCAGGGCAGCCCCAACGGCGCTGGCGAGCTGGCAACTCAGCCCCAAACGACTACGCCAGGTTCACTCTCGAAGACCGGTACCGGCGTATTGCTTGGCGGCGGGACCAACCAAGGCGGCTCAAGGACACTTGCGCCAAACTCGCTGGCAGCGAATGGCCCCTTGAACACGGGGTCTGGAGGTGGCTCCGCGGCCGGGACTAACTCCAGTTTACAGCCGCTTATGCCGCGTGGCGGTTCCAATACGAGTTCTGGTGGCACGGGTCTCATGAGTCTTAAGCCACTCATCCCGCGTGGGAATTCAAGCGGCGGCTCAAGCACCGGCTCGGCCAGCGGTTTGGAGAAGCCTCTCACGAATGCGGATGTCCTTAACCTGCTGAGCGCTCGCACCTCCGAGCAAGCCATCCTCGACAGGATCCGAAACCATCCGGCCACGTTTGACGTGTCCAATCAAGCCAGAGCGAGCTTCGACAGAGCGTGCGCCGGAATTAAACACCCCGGTGTGCCCACCAGCGCGTGGGCGACAGAAATTAAGCACGTCTGGGACACCATGGTCAACGTTGTGATCTGCCAACAAACGAACGGTCGTGGAGGAGAGGGCGCCTGCGATTTGACTCCCCTGCAGTCCTCGCCGAAGAAAACTTCCGCAGGGCCTACGCCCATTCAACCAAAAGTGCCTGGACGGACCCAGTATGAGCCGATAACGGCGGAACGCGGCGTCACACAAGACACGGGCTTTGCGAACTGGGCTAATTCTGGCCAAGCGCCCAACAATGGCTCGCCGTCAATCTCTCAGGTAAAGCCGGCGATGAACACCGTCGGCGCGGTTTACGGCCAAAGTGGAAACGCGCCGGGCGGAAACAGCAACGCGTGTGATGTGACGCAAATTCGGCTGCGGATTGGTACCGGCGGCGACGACCTGCGCGGCGGCCAGGATAACTTGAACGTCTTGGTTTATCTCACAGACGCCAAGCCTCGAGTCGCGCTGAATGTTAACAGCAGCGCAAACTGGCCAAACAATAGCACGCACATGGTGGTCATCCCCATAAAACCCCCAGTCTCACCAGACGAGATCAGGGCAATCAGGCTGTTTCACATCGCTGACGGCGGCTTTAACGCCCAGAGCCTTGAGAACGGGATTATGGCTACTCCAGCAGCACCGATCCAGATAGCAAAGGCCTTTCAATCGCCTGATAACTGGGATATGTCCGGCCTGGTCGCCTCGGCGCTTGGAAATGGCGTGGGCCTCAGAATCGCAACTTACGGTTTCCACCGTTTCACCGGCAGCAATCCAGACCTTGTCATCCACATCCGCCGGAAAGTGATGGCGAACGCCTGCGGTACCGGACGGTCGGCAGCTAACGGTGGCAGCGGTTCCGGTGGTGGTACCGGCTCTGGGCTGAACCCTGCACTTAACCCTGGAGGCTCTGGCCTCCGGCCCATGACAGGGGGCGGCAGCGGCGCGGGCGCTCTTGGTGCCGTGCAGTCGAGCGTGCTCACGAATGATGGTGTGGTGCGGATGGTGAAAGCCGGCGTTCCAGAGTCGGGGATCATCGCTTTCATTCGAGTGAACCCGGCCAAATTCGATCTATCCCCGAACGGACTCATTGCGCTGAAGCAAGCAGGAGTGAGTCCGAAAGTCCAGCAGGAGATGATAAGGCACGGAAGCGGTCCGGTCAGCGTCCCGGGCGCCCAACCATCCGGAATTGGAGGGGCAGCTAAGGCGGATGATTTAAGCCCACAGCCGTACCCCCCGAAAGCAATGCTTCCGGCTTCGGGCTCACAAAAAACCATGCTGGACACCACAAGCACGGTCCCTGCACAAGTGCCAGTCCAGAGGACTGCGTCCCCGGCAGGGGTTGGCCCAAGCCAAACCATGAATTCCCCGGGGAATACTCCGGTCTCAGGAGCGCTTACGCAGCAAGCTGGAACAACCGCGGTAGCACCGGCCTCCGCCGCCATGGTACGCGCCCCATTCGCGTCTGTTAACAATGCCGTGATTGTAGCCAGCGCCTGCGCAAAGGATCCCACGTTCCGGGTGTTGGGCGTATCCGGCACCACTTCCGGCGGTAGCGGCGGTGTCACGCTGACGGTCGAGCAGCAATATACAATCCTTGGCTGCTCGTTCGGCAACCCTCCTTTGGTTAAGAGGACCACACCGGTGAGCTCGCCGCAGTCGCTCGCAGCTCAGCCAAACCACTATAACGTTTCCATCTGGATGACTCCTCCCAACATGAGTTTGTTGGACGTGGATGCCAGCATTCAGTCCTGGAGCGACAATGCCATCGTCGTAATCTTCCACCACAGTGCCACTTTTGATGGCGGTAGCATTTCATTGCCCGGCAAAGTTTTTCCTGCCCAGCTTCTGGTGACGCGCGCCGACGGTCAGACGGTGATTTACGGATACGAGGGAGGGCTCTTCTTCAAACTTCTGAACTAAAACTAAAACTAAGTCGAAGACGGAGAACCTCTGAAAACGGTTTTAGCTCTGCTCCGCGACGGGATGCGATGAAGCAAAGGAGAAAGTGATGCTCGTGAAAAAAGCAGCGCGGCTCGCAATTCTGACGGTGATGCTTGCCGTTGTGCCGGTGGTCGGTGCCCAACAAGCGCAGAAGCCCCTGACGAATGACGGCGTGGTCAAGATGGTGCAGGCGGGGCTCTCAGAATCGGTGGTGATTGCCGCGATCCAGTCCAGTCCTGCCAACTACGACACTTCGCCGGACGGCTTGATTGCCCTCCAGAAAGCTGGCGTTACCAAGAATGAATTGGATGCCATCTTGGCGGCGCAGAAGGCGGCCAATGCAGCCGGAACCGCTGCCGCTCCAGCGAATGCTGACGCCGGAGGCGGCACTGCGGCGCCCGCTGCAGCGCCCGGTCCGAAATGGCTAATGCCCACGGTGGCGCTTGTCCAAAACGGGGCCTCGCAGCCTCTGCCGCTCGAAAAAACGCAACTGGCGGAGACAAAAAACAAGCCGCAATCGCTCGCCAGTCTGGCGGGCGATTCGGCAGTAACCGAAGGAATTCAGGCGGGTGTCAACGATGCGTCCTGGAGCGCCGCGTCGCACATAAACAACGGCGTGGGCGGATCCGCGGTCGTGCAAGCGGGAGGCATTTTTGGAGGCATGCTGGCGCGGCGCCAGCCCACGGTAACCTACGTCTGGGGCGTCCCGGGACCCGCATCGGCCAATGTGCTGCAAACCGCCACGCCATCCTTTTCCGTCAACTTCGCCAAAGCGCCAGGCGTGAACCCCAGCGAGTTCGCGCCGGAAATCGTCAAGCTAACCCCCGCGCAGAATACCTGCCGCCTGATTGGCGCTACGCGCGGGAAAGAAGATGCCCGTTCGCATGACGCCGCCGACTGGGAGATTTATTCAGGTTTCGTCGAGGATCGCGTCGCCGTCACGCTGCAAAAAACCGCGGAAGGCGAATACCAGATCGCACCGCAGACGGCGCTTTTGCCGGGAGAATACGCGGTCGTGCTGCGCCCGCTTTCGAAGAACGAAAAATTCTCCGGCGGTGACGTCGCGCGCGGGCAAGGCCCCGGGCTGATGTTCGACACAGTATGGACGTTTCAAGTATCCGACACCGCGCAGTAGGTTCATTGAAAGAATGGCGGCGATGAAGGACCGCGGAGTTATGACGCGAAAGAGCGCTTTCAAAATGACCATTGTGATTGCGCTCGCTGCTCTATTCGGCGCGCTGGCTGCGGCGGCCACTATGGATTTGAAGCTCAAGCCCGGCAAGTACGCGTTGACAGTCACCTATGAGGTGCAGGATCAGCGGCAGAACCAGTCCCGCAGCGCCACGCGCTGCATTCGGGCCGCGGATTTGGACAATCCGGAAAAAATTTTCGATGACCAGGTGGCCGCAACGCCTAAAGAGAAAGACGCGTGTTCCGTGAAGGATCTGAAGAACGCAGACGGGAAAATTTCGTACGACGCGCAGTGCGCGAACCGTACTGTGCACGTCGAGGGGACTCTGACCGGCGGGGGGTTTTCGGTCGTACGAACGGTGATCCCCAAGGGGAACCAGGGAATTTCGCTGAAGTTCACGGTGAGCGGTAAGCGCACGGGCGATTGCCTGTCGCTGGCAGAACGCTAGCAGCGGACAAATCCGTAAGAGCACTCTTGCGCGAAAAGTGAGCAGCGATGAAGCGGGAGTTTCAATTTCTGAGGTGCGCGATGGGCATGGCGATGGGCGCAGCGCTGGCGTTCGTATCAGGCTGCAAATTCGGCCCGAATAACACGCCCACGGGAAGCGCCACGAGCGCTGTTTCAGCGAGCCGGGCCAGTTCCAATAAGTTTAGCCCCACGGACGCGAGCATCTGCCTGCAGCAAATGATCAAGAACCCGCCCGGGCCTTTCCATTTATCGTTCGCGGAGAAGTCCTCCCAGCGGGACGCATCGAGCGTCGAGGCGGATGTAACCCCGGCCACGATTGACTATACAAAACGCGAGATGAGCGCCGGGCAATCGTCCACGAGTACGAAACATCTGGCCCGCGCGCAGATGTCGGAAATGGAGCTTGATTTCGACGTGATGGGCCCGGTGCCCTGGCACGGAGAACTGGTTGCCGCGCAAGACGCTGCGAAACCCGCGGGCGCAGGAAACGTCAATGGCTACAACGCGATTAAATATTCGATCGACACGGCGAACGAGCCGCCCGCGCAAAAGGCCACTTTCGAATCGCTTATGGCGGTCAAGAACTATTCAATCGTGGGATCCGCCTGGGTGACCGCCGATACCGGATGCCTGGTGAAATACGCAATTGATTTCGAGCAGGACGGCAAAAACGGAACCGTCAAAAAAAAGCACTTCGAGGGCAACGTCACGAAGCGCTGATTCCCTGCCGCGATAACGGCCGGGGATTTCTTAGAAATTCAAATTTCGGCAAGAGGCCCACACTCGGGGAAGAAAAACGAAGCAACAGAAAGGAGTTCGAGATGGCGAATTGTACGAAGTGCGGTGCAGCGGTAGCGGAAGACAGCGGGTTCTGCGGAGCGTGCGGACAGCCCAGGACACAGGCGAGCGCGGTAGCGCCTGCAACTGCTTCGGTTGCCGCCGCTCCGATGGCCGTTGGCGGCCCGGTTCCTGGCGCCACAGCATCCGGAACTGTGAGCGCGCCCGGGCTCACGATGAATCTCGCGGCGGCTCTCTCCTATGCACTGGGAGCGATTACCGGAGTGCTCTTCTTGGTGCTGGCGCCTTACAAAGACAATCGCTTTGTCCGGTTCCACGCCATTCAATCCATCATTCTCAACGTGGCAATCGTCGCCGTCGCGATTGTCTGGAGCATCATCGTGTCAATTCTCGTGAGCATCGCGGGCTTCTGGGTGCTCACCGTGGCTTTGCCGCTCGACTGGCTCTTTGGCCTGGGAATTTTTGCGCTCTGGCTCTTCATGATGTTTCAGGCCTACAGCGAGCGCGAGTTTCGCATTCCCTGGATCGGCGACATTGCCGCCAAGCAAGTGCACTAAGTTTTTACAGGCGTGGCGGCGAGTCTTGGCTCACAGAAACAGAAATAGTCGAGGACACTGAACAGAAGCACCGTGATGGTAAAGCAAAACGGAGGAAGGATTATGTGGCGCAATAAAAGTGAGCGTTGGTCCTCGAGCATGTTCCGCGGCGCGGCTGCGGCGACCATGGTGTTTCTAATGGCGCAAGGAGCGAATGCAGCCGGCGCACGAGGAGCTGGCGGCGGAGCCGGAGCTGCGGGCGGAATTACTCCTTCGAACGTCACGCTAAATTGGAGCAACGCTCCGGTCGTGGGCGGGGATGTTGCGTACGGGCAAGTGCTCCTGGCCCAACCGGCGCCGAGTGGAGGCGGAAAGGTCAGCATCGCGGCGGCCCCGGCGGATAAGCCGCTTGTGACGCTGGCGCCATCAAGCGTAACAGTGCCGGCGGGCGCTACGAGCAGTCCGCTGAAAATCATGGCCATCACCAAACCTGTCTCCAAAACCACCGTGATTACGATACTCGCCACCTACAACAAGGTCACCACACCCTTCCATCTCACGTTGAACCCAAACGGTGTTTCCTCTGTTTCCGTGCAACCGGCAACGGTGAACTGGGGAGGCTCGGCGAGCGGTACCGTGACACTACAGCACGCGGCGCCGCAAGACGTCACCTATCAAAAAAACATAGCGCCGAAAGGCAAACCACCTCTCATGCAGACAACCGTGCGCAAGGGTGGAGTGACGGTCACCTTGAGTGGAAGCAGCGTAACTGTGCCGAAGACGGTGAAGGTCCTGCCGGGACAAAGCTCGGCGAAATTCACAGCGACTGCTCCGCAGCAATCTTCCTGCTCAATGGGTAATGGCAGCCCGGTGACCGCAACGGTCACAGCAACGTGGGAAACGTCGGCCCATGCGAGCGTAACGGTAGGTCAAAATAACGGCAAGCCCAGCCGCTACACGAGCAACACGATTCGAATCGACCCGTACGCGATTTTGGGTGTAAGCCACGATGCGCAGGTGATTGTCCTCAAACCCTCCGTCTGCGCTAACAGCTTGGCCGCAGGAGACGTCATGTATATCAAAAAACTCGGCGTCCTCAAGGTTGGGGCGGTCAAAAAAGTAAAGACTCCTTCACCAGAAGTTGCGGTGGGTGTGAGTTCCGCCTCGCTCACCGATTTCATAAACGACGGCACCTTGCAGATCCTTAAAGAAACGCCACAGACCGCAACGGAGCCAGGCGGCTCGAACAGCGCCAGCAATCCCTGGGCGGATACCGCCGAGCCCTATCACGAGCAGAAACCGGGAGAGCAGCCATGGAAATATAGTACGACTGGTTCGGCGAGCAGCTACTCCTTCACCGCGTTCAAAGAAAACAATGGATTATCGGCCAGCGTTACCGCCAAGGGCCAGGTGGACGGCGGCTACAACTTTCTTGTCGTAATCCACAGCGACAAGCTCCAGCAGGCAACCTTCACGGTCCCAACTGACGGCACGCTGGACGTTGAATGGATGGCCCAGACTACCGCCTCCGGCCAGGGCATTGGAGAATCGCGCCTCAGAATGGCGCCCTTGTATTCTGGCTTGGTGGACGATAAGGCGGACGACATTCCTTTCCTTTTCCAGATCTACGCCAATTTCATTTTTAAGCCCGGTTTTGGAGAAAAGGCCGCCGCCAAGGGTCATTTTCAGATCACTTACAAAGGCGAGGGAGGCATAGACGGCTCCTCGGCAGTAAACAATTCGCTCGACGCAACGCCGGACATATCGAGCACAACCTCGTCCGCTAAAGCTCCACACGGCGCAGTCGTGGCCATCAACGCGCCCAAATTTGCCATGACCTTCAGCAAGGATAGCTTCCTTTGGGCCGTAGCCAACCGGCTGCCCAGCGCGTTGAATATGAAAGGCGCGGACCTCGCAGACGGCCTGGAAGGGCAACTGAGCGCGGCATACGCCAGTAAACACAACGTTAACGTCAAGTACCCTCAGCCGGACGATTACTTCAAACTGCCGCGCGCAGCTTACGTCCAGTGGGTCGCGTCAGTGGCTTACGCCGGCCAGGGCCTAATGGGCGCCGGCCTCTTTAGTCCGGTTCCGTGCCAGCAGTATTACCAGAACTACTTAGTTCAAGCAGGCATAGACAAAGACATGCTCGGCTCCATCAGCGGTTCCATACCGCCGGACAAAGGCGTCGAGGTTTTCAAGAAGACAGGAGTATCGGCAATCCCATCGATTCAGGGATGCATGCCCAAGAAGTAACAGGCGGGGAGAGATGGCCATGAGCATTTCATGCAATCAATGCGGCGCAGCGCTCACCGAACGCGATGCTTTTTGCACCAAGTGCGGCGCACCGCGCAGCGAGCCGGCAAACTCAGTTGCGGCGCAACGTTTTTGTACAAAATGCGGCGCAGCTCTCACGGCACAGACCAAATTCTGCACGAAATGCGGCGCGCCGGCAGGAATTTCAACAGCCATTCCAGCATCAGCGGCGTCGAGCGCCGGTGCGTCCAGCTCTCCGGCCGCAACCTCCCGCGCGACTGCTGGTTCCCCGCCGCCACCGGTAGCTTCGGGAGCGCCTGCGGCAAAATCACCGCAAAGAATCCCCAAAATCGCGCTGATCGGTGCTGGAGTTGTCGTGCTGGTGCTCATCGTCGCGGTGATCGCTGGCATGATCAGTGCGGCGCGCCGTGTGCGGGAAAAAGCGCAGGAAGCCGAGGCAGCGCAGAATTTCGCAAAGAGCCTCGAAAATCTTGCTTCATCGGGAAACGCTGCAGCAACAAAACGAAATAGCCAGGCGAATAGCCCGTCGTCGTCGGACATCAACAAGAGCATCAGCGACTTGGCAAACGCTGCAAATGCCCTCGCGCAAAACGCGCAGAAACAGGCTGGCGCGAATTCGCAGAATGCCATTCCCGGGACTGCCGGGGCCGCATCCGTTTCGACTTCCGCTTCCACTCCTGCGCCCGGATCTCCCGCCGCCATCGCCGCTGCTTCCGCGGCCGCCGACGCCGCGCTAATTCCTCCGCCGCTTCCCAAGCCTGCTCCAATCGTGCCTGTGGCCGCTACAGGAAACCAGGCCAAAGACTGGGCGCTGGAATATGAACGAACTGTGGGAGGACCAGAGGCGGATCTCGTCGTACGCACGGGCGACATCAACAATCTTGGCTTTGGATGGCCGAAAGGATTTGATCCGTTTTCTGGGCAGTCAACGCCGAGCCACCGATGGCCAGACATCAATCACATTCCGCCAAACGCGCCGCCCGGAACCGACCGCATCATGATTGGCACCAGTGTGATGCCCATACACTTGAGCATACAACACGTGGCAGGTCAGCCGGACCGGGTCGTGCTCGATTCTGCTCTAAAGCCGCTATGGGGCGACGGGTACAGCGGCTCTCTCAGTGATTGCGTTTTCATACGGGATAACCTGGCGACTATGGCTTATCTTCAGACGCCCAGCGTGCTCAACAAGTTTGCCGCGAACTGTATACGCGAGCGCGAATTAACGATGCCCACGCCGATTGTCCTGTCTGTTGGTGCGCTACCGAGCAAAATCAACAACGTTGTCGTCCAAATTTTCGCGGACGATTTTCAGCCCCGCGCAATACACTCGCACTTCCAGGTGAGTTTGAATGGTACGCGCATTCCGACGTTCGAATATGCCATCAACTCACTGGACCAGAGCGGGCCCATCGGTAAGCTGCTGACCTTGGAACTCCTGCCGGAGTACTGGCCATTGCTGAAGTCCGGAACCGTGAAGTTGCTGATCGATGATCCAACGACTCACGAACCGGATGGCTATGCCGTTGACTTCGTCCGCATTTTGGTGAACCCGCACAAGTTCAAATACGAGGTGTCGCTCACCGCCACAGTGACGGATGCGGACACACATAAGCCCATTACCGGCGCGATGGTCACTGCCGGCCTTACATCTGCTGCCGCCGACCGCCAGGGCAAATGCCAGCTAACCGGACTTCCCGCGGGCCTCGTGGTTGCAACGGCGAGTGCGCCGGGATACGACGAAAATTCCGTGCCAGTGGATTTGCCGGCCGGGCAAAACGGAAGCGCTGACATTCAACTGCACCGCCATCAGGAAAGCACCGCCGCTCTCGAGCAGTCCATCGCCCAGACCGGCACTGCGACAATCTATGGCATTCACTTCGACACTGGCTCGTCAAAGCTCCGCGCGGATAGCTTGCCCGCGCTGCAAGCCGTTCTCGGCCTGATCAAAGGCCGCCCCGGCTCGAACTGGATAATCGCCGGCCACACTGACAATCAGGGCTCCGACAGGCTCAACATCCCGCTCTCGAAAGCACGTGCCGCTTCCGTTGTTTCCTGGCTGACCGGCCACGGCGTCGCGGCGAATCGTCTCGAGCCTCAGGGTTTTGGTTCGACGCGCCCTGTCGCGGACAATGCAACCGCCAACGGCAGAGCGCTAAACCGCCGCGTCGAAGTCGCGTTAGCGAAATAGGCACCTGATCTCGAGGAGGATGACGATATGAACTGGAAATCTACAATCGTGGCGGTCTTAGCAGCAGTCTTTGTTTTCGCACTTGGCTCTTCGCCGGCCGCATTCGCGGCGCAACCGACGGATGCCTGTTCACTGCTCACTACAGCGCAGGTGAGCGGTGCGCTTGGGGTGACGGTCGGTCCCGGCAAACACACGAACGACCCCTCGATTCCGGCGCCACCTCCGCCCCTCGACAAGCTCGACTGTTACTGGTGGCAGCAGGGCAAATCGTGGATCGGGGCCAAGCGAGTAGTTCTCGAATTAGTGGACCCGTCATACAACTTCGATCATCCGCTGCTCGGCCCGGGAGGAACTAAAATCCCGGTGAGTGGCGTTGGCGATGCCGCCTACTACGTGGCTATGAAGAATTTGACTGACCTGTGGGTAAAGAAGGGAAGTTCAATTTTCCACATCACGATCGGCGGGTTCGCCGATAACGATGCTGGTCACGTTAAAGCGATGGCCAAGAAGTTGGCGCAGCAGGCCACTGCGAAATTGTGAGCGTCACCGGTCGTGCTTCCGGAACAACGACCAAGAGGAGAGATTCCAATGAATTCAAAATCTAAGTTCGCGATCGGCGTTCTCGCGCTCAGCATCTTGGCGCTGTGCAGTGCCAAGGACAGTTGCGCGGCGCCTCCAACGGATGCCTGTTCGCTACTCACACCGGCGCAGGTGAGCGCAGCGCTCGGCGTTCCGGTCGGCGCCGCCAAGCAGGAAGGCCAATTTGATTGCGAATGGGACCAACCGGGCTGGACTATGGTGCGCGGTGTGCGGCTCTTGCTGCACATCCTTGGACCAGTCGGCACTCTTACGCCAGCGCAGCGCTTCAACACCATAAAAATGCCCCTGCCGGTCAAGGGCATCATCAAGACGCCTCTCAGCGGTGTCGGCGACGACGCAGTGTATATCATCAGAGGCGCCTCAGCCCCAGAGCTCACTGTCAAAAAAGGCAATTCCGTATTTCAGGTCAGGATTCAAGGGTTCCCGAGGACCCAGTCCAACCAAATCAAGGCGAAGGAAAAAACGCTGGCGCAGGACGTCCTCGCGAAGCTCTGACGTTTCCCGCGCACCGCGATGCATCGACAAAATTCGATAGGGAGGCTGACAAAATGAATTCGAAACTCAAATTCGCATTAGCTTTCGGCATTCTCGGCGTGTTGACTCTGGGCAATGGAGCCGCCGCCTCTGCCGCCCCGCCCGCGAATGCTTGTTCGCTGCTGACTCCCGCGCAGGTGAGCGCCGTGCTTGGTGTCAAGGTCGGTGCGGGAACGTCTTTTCCCGGTAACAGCAAACTTTGCCACTGGGGCGCTGCTGCCGTTTTGGCTAAAGGAACAACGAAGAAGGGAGTCATGCTCACGCTTCAAGATCCGCTGGCGTTTACCTACGCCAAAATGCCCGTTGGCCACGGGATCGTCAAGGTTCCTGTCAGCGGTATCGGCGATGACGCAGTTTACGGAACCACTCCCGGATATCCGACAGTCTTGACCGTCAAGAAAGGCAATGTGGTTTTCGTCGTTCACGTCAACGGCTTTCCAGATGATCAAATCAAGGCCAAAGAAAAAACGCTCGCGAAAGACATTCTCGCGAAGCTCTGAGGTGCACACGTCGTGCAATCCAATTTGAGGAGGAATGAAATGGATTCGAAGCTAAAGTCTGCTCTGACAATCGCAGCGCTCGTTGTGTTCGTTGCTATGAGTCGCCCTCGGACGGCCTGCGCAGCGCCGCCCACCGATGCTTGTTCGCTGCTCACGACCGCGCAGGTAAGCGCCGTGCTTGATGTCAAGGTCGGACCGGGCGAGCGCCTTGTGCCAACAAGTCCTAAGTTGTGCGGCTATGGCGGTGCAGGCGCGGCAAAAAGGGTCGTAGTCGCGATTATCAACGTCAGTATGTTCACTCAGGAAAAGACGCCGCTCGAGGGCATCAAGGAGGAAATAGCGGCTGGTATCGGCGACGAGGCCCATTACATGACCACACCCGGATTTGGTACTGGGCTCAGTGTGAAGAAGGGCAACTTCGCATTCAAGGTGCGGGTGTATGGCTTTCCGCTCGACCAGGTCAAGGCCAAAGAAAAAACGCTCGCGAAAGACATTCTCGCGAAGCTGTAACGTTTCCTGAGTACCGCGAAGTCACGCGCAAAACTCGAAAGGAAAGGGGAAAAAAATGAATTCGAAATTCAAGCTTTTGCTGATTGTCACAGCCTTTCTCGTTGCGGGCGTGGGCAGTGCGCAAAGCGCCTACGCTGCGCCGCAGGCGACCGGGTGCTCGATGCTCACCCCCGCGCAGATCCAGAAGGTGCTCGGGCAGCCCTTCGGCGCGCCTTCAGAGAGCAAGTGGCCGCCGGCATACGGCCAGCAGCCGTGGGGCTCGAATTGCCAATACGCTTCGCAAAAAGGCGCCCATACCAAGGTGACCTTCATCGTCTACGTAGACGCCTCCGCCGCAGAAGCCAAGCAGACGTTCGACAAATTAGCGATGTGGTTCGCCCCCAAATCGAAGCCTGCGATCGGCGACTCTGCCTACCTCGATGCGCACGGCGCGATTCATGTGCTGAAAGGCAAAGTGCGCTACTACGTCTCGATTGAGCCCGCAAATGAAAAGCAAACCAAAGATTTGGCGGCGTCGATTGCCGCGCGAATTTGAATTACAGTACGGGCCACGAATTTCAAGCGAGATTCAAAACTCTTAAGGAGGAGTGAGATGAGAAAAGCATTTGCAGTGGGATTGATTGGCTTGGCGGCTTCCGTCGCTTTCGCGGCTACGGCGAAGTTGCAGCCGCTAAAGGTGAAAACAGGTCTGTGGCAAATGACCCAAAAGATCACGTCGTCGGAGAATGTTCCGCCGCAATTCGCGCCGATGATAAAGAATGGCGTGCCCATGAGCTACAAATCGTGTGTAAAGCCCAAGGATTTAGTTGTGAATCCTTGGAGTAACGGGACGGACAAAAAAAGGTGCACATGGACCGCCGTAAGTTCCACGGGCACCTACATGGAAGTGCAAGGAACATGCAGTCTGAGCAACAATGAAGGGAGCGCGAGCATGCAAATGCACGGGAACATCCAAGCGCTGGATTCAGAGCACGGCAAAGGAACAATGAAGGTCTCTATAAATTTCAACGGTCAAGCGATGAGCTACACTGTGGACTATACCGGAAAGTGGCTCGCGGCAACCTGCCCTGCCGGCATGAACTGAAGGCGCGGAGCGGTAAATTCGCCGTGACGGAGCGAATTTCGTCCCTGTGCGGCGGCGCTAGCGAGGCTCAAATTGCGCTCAGCGTGTGTCGCCGCTCGCCGCAAGAAAGTAACGCCATGAACTCGAGAATTGCTCGATGGCTGCGGTTACTTGTCTCGACAGCGGCTGCTCTGGCAATCGTAATGGCTCTGGGATGCAACTCGTCCTCTCCCGGCGCCGCGGAAAAGATTTCTGCAAACGCTCCGGCCACCACTGTGGCTTCGATTGCCGCGTCGTCCGGCAGCAACAATCCAGGAATTGATCTGCAATGCGCGGCAAACCATATCCAAAACGCTCCCGCTCCGTTTCACTGGTCGTTCAAAAAAGTTGTCACGCCAGACACGAATGCGGATTGGGAGGCCAACGTGACCGCGGATTCCATCGCCGGCACACTCATTGATAGCGCCGGCGCGCGGACAATTCACGGCGTGCGCTCCGATAGCACGGGTTGGAACACCGCCGTGCTGGTCTTAACCGGCCCGCTCCCCGCGAGCACGTTTGCGCTGGTGGACAACTCATCCGCCACAACCCGCGCGGGCGCGGAAAATGTGAACGGCGAAGACACTATTAAATACGCGATAGATACTTCGCAGGACACGCCGGCCGACTCCTCTCTCATCAAAAGCATGCTCGGAGACAAGGGCTTCGTGAAAGGCGCGGCCTGGGTCACGCAGCAAGGATGTCCCGTCAAGTTCGTCTTGGATGTTGAGCAGCATAACAACGATGGCACCGTGCAAAGGGAGCATTACGAAGAGAACATAACCAAGCGCTAGCGTTTGAATTTGCAGCCAATCGAGAGCCGGTGCCTGATGTATAAGCGTTTCTATCCGGCAACTCGGATTCATCGCAAGGCGCTAAACGAAGGGAGCACATAAATGCTGCCAGAGCAGGAAGCGCAAGCAATCAAAGATTATTTGGCCGCGCAAGCCCCTAAACGCCCGAAGCCCCGCTCCAGCGGAAAGAAGCAATGGTTCATCGTCCTCCTCCTCCTGATCTTGGTGGGCGCGCTTTACGCTGTCTTGAATCCGTGGGCGTTTTTTATGGGCGGAAATTTTCATCCCCTCGGCTATTGGCAGGGCTACGGCCCCATCCATTCCAAAACAGCAGGAAATTATTTTCTCTATGTGACCATTTACCCAAACATGCGCAGCCGAAGCACAATCGTGCCTAGCGAGGCCGTCAAGGGCGACGCTTATCTCTGTACGCCCAAGGGCGAGCGCTTCTATTTGAAGCTAGGCGGCGGCATGCCTTGGGGTTACTACGTCAACTCGCTGGGAAAATCGATCCACATTTACATGTACCAATACAGGACTTTCAGCCCCGACGATCGCCCAAGTTTTGAACTGTATGGCCATTGGGGCCAGGGTGAATTGGTCGCCGACGATCGCAAAACCATCTCCAAAGCTTTTTTGCCCGACGGCACGCTGCGGCCCAACAATTCGCGTTTCATGCCTGCGGAAGCCGAAGACATTCCAGTCACTTTGCACGAAGGCACCTATTCGCAGTGGAAAGCGGCCTGCTCGGCAGCGCGCTGAACTGTACGGAGACCCTTGATGCGACCGACAAAAATCTTGCTCGCGATGCTTGCAGCGCTACTTTTTTCAGGGAGGCCCGCAATGAATCAGCCCCAAACCACTGACGCCCACGCAAAAGACCGAGCCGCCATCGAGCACACTCTCGAGCGCTTCCTCGACGCCTGGAACAAGCATGACGCCCACGCATTTGCCATGACCTTCACCGAAGACGCCGACTTCACGAATGTCGCGGGGGTCCATGCGCACGGCCGAGCCAACGTAGAAACTTTTCATGCGCGTGTCTTCGCGACTCTGTTCAAGGACAGCCATCAGACCGCGCAAATCCGCAGCATTCGATTCCTCACTCCGCATTTGGCCACCGTGGATGTGGATTGGCAAATGACCGGAGCCATACTTTCCGAACGGGACTCCCATGCCCAATCGCAAAGGCCTGCTGAACTGGGTCATGGCCAGGCAGTCCGACGGCGCATGGCTTATCGAAATCATGCATAACACTGATTTGACAAACGCTCCAGGGACTGCGAAATAGCCATGGCCACCGCCGCTTCCAAAATTCCGTTCGCCGGGCCGCGCGACCGCGAGAGCTTCTTCGAAGCGCAACGCCGCAACCGCCGCGCCACCTGGCGCCTTTCCGTCGTCTCCGTTTTGGCCACAGTGGTGATGGGCATTCCGCTCGCGCTGACCATCACGCCCCTGCTTTACGCCGCAGCATTAATCATCGCTGACGTCGTGAGCATTTGGACGCCGCTGCCGCCGAGTTTTTGGCAGCACGCCAACGACCTTGCTCGCTACGGGATGGCTGTACTCGACTGGATAACGCAGGGCAAAGCGGCGAATCCGCAGGCGCTGGCTCTCGGCGCGGCGGCGCTGCTTCTTCCCGGCGCGATTTTGTCCGTCGGCCTGTGGCTCGGAGTGAATGCGCTCTTCCGCCGCGCGGGCGTGGGCGGCGCTTTACTCGCATTGAAAGCGCGTGAGCCCAATCCCTCCGACCTCAAAGAATTGCAATTGTCCGACGTAGTACAGGAAATGGCCATCGCCGCGGGCCTGCCCGCTCCGCGCATCATGTTGATTGACGCTCCCGCCGCAAATGCCGCGGCCATTGGCACCTCGCCGAATGACGCGCGCATTGTTGTCTCGCGCGGACTCCTCGAACAGCTCAATCGCGATGAACTCGAGGGCGCCCTCGCGCACTTGGTGGCCTCCATTGGCAATGGCGACCTGCGCATCGCCTTCCGTGTGACCAGCGTTTTCGAAACTTGCGGCCTGCTGGTCGCCGTCATCAACGCTCCCTTTGGCTCGCGTTCGCGCCGCACCCTCTGGCGCATCCTTCGCTACGGATTGTTCGGCAAAAAAGATACGGAGGCCAGTTCTCAGGAAGCCGCTGCCGTGGCTGCGCTGCTCACCCATAGCGCCGGACTCGAAACGGACGACATCGACGATGTCTTTGGCGCAAATTCATCCAAGAAATCGATCCTTCGCTCCATTCGTAATTTCCTGCTGTTTCCTATCTTTTTCACCAACATGGCCATCAAGCTCTCCCTGTGGTTTTTCGGCTTCACCATGCTCGAACCCAGCATGGCCCTGCTGTGGCGCAAGCGCAAATATCTTGCCGATGCTTCCGCGGTGCAGCTCACGCGCAATCCCGACGGCCTCGCCGAAGCGTTGCGCAAACTCAACAGCGCTCGTGGCCCCATCCCAGGCGGTTCATGGGCCTCGCATTTATTCTTGGTCAGCCCGGCGGGAAGCGACCGCATGAACGATCCCAAAGCCAACGCGGCAAATCAGCAGATGCTCGCGCAAATGTGGGCCGCGTCTGCGTCAGCCGATACTGCACAGCCATCTTCACCCGCCCCATCGCCGGCAAACGCGCGCTTGCCATTCATCACCAGCGAAATCATCGCCACCAGCCAGGCCGCCATTTCCGGCGACCAGATTTCCATTGCTCGAATGAACGCATTTCGTCAAGCCGCAGCCACCGCGCTCGGCCGGCCGGTCGATGAAATGCCCACGCTCGCGGACATTGCTGCTGCGCAGCACGGAGACAAAGCAGCAATGCAGCGCCTCGCGCAATTCACAAAAAAGATGAACGCCGGCGGCTCTGATGACGGCGATGCGAAACCAGCCGCGGACAATTCCAGCAGCAACTTCGCCGGCTTCTTTCCCTCGCTCAAGCGCCGCCTCAAGCGTCTCGATCGCATGGGCGCGCACGTCGAACTCGAATCGGATAGCGGAAAGACCTGGATCGTAGTTGCGGTCCTTTCGATATTGCTCGGACCGTTCGCGTTGCTCGCCGCGGCGCTCCTCCTGCTGCTCATTGGAATCATGATGCTCTCGAGTCTCGCGTTTCTCGCGGTCTGGATGGCTTTCATTCACCAATTATTTGTCATGTTTTTGCATCATTAGCGCCACGCATTTTAGAAAGTATGGTGCATGACCATGTCCACCTCATCACTGATTATCATTGGGCTGCTCGCAGCCGTGCTGCTCATCTGGTTCATTTCTATTTTCAATTCGCTCGTCGCGCTGCGCGTTCGCGTGCAGAACGCATGGTCAGACATCGACGTGCAACTCAAGCGCCGCCACGACTTAATTCCGAATCTGGTCGGCGCCGTGCAAGGCTACATGGCCCACGAACGCTCCACGCTCGAAGCCGTCACCCAAGCCCGCACGCGAGCCGTCGCCTCCACCGGCGCAAGCGTTGCCGATCGCGCGCAAGCCGAATCCGCATTAAGCGGAGCGCTATCAAATCTATTCGCAGTGGCGGAAAACTACCCGCAATTGCGCGCCGTTGAAAGCATTCAGTTGTTGCAGGAGCAGCTCACTTCCACCGAAAACCGCATCGCCTTTGCCCGCCAGTTCTACAACGACGAAGTCATGAAGTTCAATACCGCCCAGGCCACCTTCCCGCGAAATCTTTTCGCTGGCATCTTCGGTTTTTCCCCCGCCACCATGTTCGCCGCCGAAGACGCCGAGCGCGCCAACGTCAAAGTAGCCATCTGAAACGCCACCTCGAAAAGCGCAGTCAAAATTCAAACTGACCCACTGCCACATTTTCGGACACCTCTTTGGAACGCGGCAGGACGCGATTGTGAGACCAGTGAGCATGCATGGAAGCGCAGCTCCAGGAGTGAGCCGCGGGCGCAACTACTTCAGATTCGAGAGAATGGAGGACTGCGTGTCGCTGGTTTTCTTCATGATGTTGGAGAGTGTTTCCATGAACTTAGACCGCCGGTCCATGCTCATCTGCAGGAGCAGCGACTGCGTATCGCTCATCTCACTCATCGAATCAAGCTGGGACTTCAGCGAATTCTGAAGCACCTGAAGATTCGCGTACGTCGGTTCGGCCGGCGACTGTAGCCGGACGGGACGCGGCAGATTGGCGGTGCTTGCGGACAATTCTGCGAGCCGCGCCGACAGGGACAGACAGAAAGGACTGCGGCAGGGAGTATTGGGCTTGCCTCCCGAATGCGCCGACTCTTGTTGTACGCTCGATTGAAGCGAACGCAAGGAATCCTTCGCCGACTTGATGGCGTTGACCTGCCCCATCAGCGTTTTCAGGTCCTGGTCCATATTCTTAGTTGCGTCCATCAGCACAACGAAAACCATCGCCTCGATGTCGCCGCCGCCGAAATTGGTGCCCAACGTGCCCCCGGTCATCGCTCCCGATGAGCCCTTCAGTTGCGGAAAGCGGCCGTGGATCGCGCTTTCCAGCCCCTGCACGTCCGGCGTCCCTTTCTGAGCTTGGATGCGGGCCTGCTCCACCCACGCGCGGGCGGAAGGTTGAAGGGCGGCGTGAAAATTCGAGAAGCGGCGGCCCATTTCCGGAGGAAGCTCGCGCACCTCGGCCGGCTGCATGCGCCTCAGCGGCTGCTGCTGCCCCGGCTGGAGAAGCTGCGCTTCGGCGGCAATTGCCATGGCCGCGCTGCAGGTCAGGATGAACGCTCGCGCAAGGAGTCGTTTCGACGTGCGCATAAGTCTCCTCCTGTTTCAATTCCTTGCCTGCAAGGGGTCCGACACCTTGATAAGGTGTATACATCCAAGTTTCTCGAACACGAACCGAATTGTTCTCGTCGCAGTGCAGGACCGTCAAACGTACTCAGGGGCGCTTTGCAATCGACTGAAACTCACAGCCCGCGGGGCGGCCCAAGTTGTCAGCGCAATGACCTCAGTAAAGCAGGACAGGCTTGGGCCGTTCCGGAACGCTTCTCCACCACTCGTGCGCCCGGCTCCTCGCTTCAACTTTCAACTCTAAACTATCAACTGTCGACTGTGTTTCTACTTCTTCGCCTGCGCGAAATTCTGATTGATCTGCTCCCAGTTCACCACGTTCCACCACGCCTCGATGTACTCCGGACGCCGGTTCTGATACTTCAAATAATACGCATGCTCCCACACGTCCAGCCCCATCACCGGCTTTTTTCCTTCCATCAGCGGACTGTCCTGATTCGCCGTGGACTCAATCGCCAGCTTTCCGCCGCTCACGACCAGCCACGCCCAGCCCGACCCAAACCGCTTCGTCGCCGCCTCGTTGAATTTCGTCTTGAACTCAGCGAAACTCCCGAACGCCGACTTGATCGCCTCCGCTATTTCCCCCTTCGCTTCTCCGCCCCCGCCTTTTTTCATGCTCGGCCAGAACAGCGAATGGTTGGCGTGTCCGCCGCCGTTGTTGCGCACCGCAGTGCGAATCGCTTCCGGCACTTTGTCGATTCCGCGCAGCAGCTCCTCGATCGATAGCCGCTGCAAATCGGCGTGCCCTTCCAGCGCCTTGTTCAAATTGCTGACGTACCCGCCATGATGTTTGTCGTGGTGAATTTCCATCGTCTTCGCGTCGATATAAGGTTCCAGCGCGTCGAATCCGTAAGGCAATGGTGGCAGTTTGAATCCCGCCGCTTGTGCGGCCGCTTGTGCGTCTGTCATTTTTCCTCCTCAAATTCCTTCCGTACCTCACAATTATACTCCCGCCCCGCGCGCCCCTGTAAAGCCGCCAAATTTTCCCGCCCTGTTTTTTACGTTGTCATTCGAGCGAGGATGCGACCAGCATCCGACGAGGAACCTGCTCAGGAGACACAAATCGGGAACTCCAAAATTCACACTTGACATCGACGGATAATTCACTACTATATGGTTGTGGATAGGTTAGGTACAACATTTGCTGCTCTGTCTCATCCAACCCGCCGGGCGATGATCGAACGTCTCTCCCACGGGCCTGCCTCTGTGCATGGATTGACGCAACCGTTTGCACTCTCGCAGCAGATGATTTCAAAACATATTGCCTATCTGGTGCGGGCGCGGATTGTGATCAAGACGAAGCGTGGAAGAGAGAGCGTGTGCACGCTTAGGCCACAGGCGATAAAGACAGTCAGCGACTGGGCCATTAGCTATCGCCGATTCTGGGAAGAGAGTTTCGACAAGTTGGATGCAGTTGTGAATCAAATGAAAAAAGCGGAGGTCAGAGATGGCAAAAAACACGGTTAGCGAGAAAGACCGGATGGTTGTCACTAGAGTTTTTGATGCCTCGCGCGCATTGGTTTGGGAAGCGTGGACAAACCCGAAATATGTGATGCAGTGGTGGGGGCCAAAGGGCTTTACTGCGCCTTTTTGCCAGATGGATTTTCGCGTAGGAGGAAAATTTCTCTGCTGCATGAGAGCCCCGGATGGGCAGGAGTTCTGGAATGCTGGCGAATACCACGAGATTGTTCCGCACGAGAAGATCGTTTCCTCCATGTATTTTTCCGACTCGAAGGGAAACAAGGTTGAGCCTGCGCACTATGGAATAGAACATGAGGCCATAGACGATGCGCACGACGTGGTCATTTTTGAGGATTTTGGAAACGGCCAGACGAAACTCACCTTCATTGGAAATGAGCCCATGGAGAGCGCGAAAAACAGCGGTCAACTCGAGGGGTGGAATCAGATACTCGATAAAATTGCCGCAGTTGTTGCGGGGCTAGCGCAGGCGAAATAAACAGTTGAAGTCTTGATGATCGTCATGCGCCAGATACAGCTAAGGCCGGCGGCGGAGGCTTAGTTAGAACGGGCTTCTCGTCGCTTGGCCGAATCGCCGCATCAAAATTTTGCCCGGATGTGCTCTGCCACGAAACCTACTTCTGCATCAGCGCGCGAATCTCCGCCGGCAGATTCAGCCTCACGCTCAGCGTCGCCGTCGGATGCTCCGCCCCGCCGCTCGACTGCAGAAAAACGAACTTTTCCCCATCCGCGCTCACATCGTAATCCACCTCCGGATTGGTTTGCATCGCAGCGAATTCCGCCGCCGAAAGATTGAACAGCGGCCGCGGCGGCCCTGCGTGAAACGTCGGCTTCAGTTGCACATCCACCGCCATCATGCGATTTTGCGGCGAGTCGTAATACACCAGCTCGCGCCCTCCTTTGCTCCACTTTGGCAACGCGCCGCCGTCCACCGAAATCTGCCACTCCCCGCCGCCCATGGGAAACGTATCTACGAATATCTGATACGCGCCCGATTGATACGAGCCGTACGCAATGTAATGTCCGTCCGGGGAAAAAACGGCCGCCCCTGCATTTCTCTTGAGAATTTTGGCGGCTGGCGTCCCTCCCAGAGTCACTGTTCCCAGCGTGCCCAACGCCCCTCCGGGTTGCGTAAAAGCGATGAACTTCCCGTCGGGCGATACGGAGTCCGGATCGAAAAATCCACCGCCCTCATTGCTCAAAACCGGACGCTCATTTCCCGTCCCGTCCGAGCGCTTCACATACAGATTGCCTCCTTGCCCGCGGCTCGAGTCAAAATAAATGTTTGTCCCATCCGCCGACCACGCCGCGTAATCATTATCGGTGTCAAATGTCAGCCGGCTCAGCCCGCCGCTCCCAAAATCGTATATCCATAGGTCGCCCTGCCCGCTTACCATGCTGTTACTCGTTCCGTTGACGATCAGCAACAGCCGCTTGCCATCCGGGGAAAATCGCGGAATCGAGTAGCCGCGCGCTGGCAGCGAGAGCACGTGCGGCTCGCCTTTTCGATCTGTAATTGCCACCAACCGCGCTGACGTATCCGTCCCGCCTCGCAAGTACGCCATCGTGCCATCCTCCGCGACCGCAACATACGTGGCGCCGCTCGTCGGATCATCGCCTGCGTGCTCCGGCAACTGCACCGCCTCGCCCGTGATTTCCATCCGGCTCTCGTTGAACGGCGCGGCGAACAGCGCCCCAGCCCGGTAATACAGCAGATATCCCGCCGGCGAATAAATCGCCATATCTCCATGCGTCAGCACGCGAATTTTCTTCGTGCTGAAGGAATACACCGCAATCTCCGCATCATCGTAGCTCGCCGCGCTGTTGGACATCCCGGCGGTAAAAATGGCCCCTTTGCCGTTCGGCAGCACATTCGGCCAGCGATACGTTCGCTCGCCCTTGGATTGGTCCGGCGCGATGATTTGCTTTGGCGCACCGCCCGAGTCAGAAATTTCCATTAGGCCGGCCGAGTATTCGGGAGAAAAAATGATTGTGCCGTCCGGCGTCCAACTTCCTCCGCGCTGATTCGGCGCATCCGCGAGAATCTGTGCCGTGCCGCCGTCAGCCGGAATTTTCTTCAGCTTGCCATCCGCAAAGAAGCCGATCCATTTCCCATCGGGAGAGAAAAACGGGCTCAGGCCATTCTCCGTTCCCGCGATGGGCCTTGCGTCTGGCTCATCCAGCGAGCGGCGATACAATTGCGACGCAGTTCCCTTTGCTCCCATGAACACGATTTCTTTCCCGTCCGGCGACAGCGCCACACTAGGTGCATCTCGCGTCAGCACGCTCACGCCATCCGGCAATGAAACATCGAGCGTCACATTGCCGCTATTGCCGCCCGTTGCTCGTCCAAAATACAAATACGCCGCCAGCCCCGCCGCCACCAGCGCACACAGCGCCGCCACCGCCCACGGCAACGCTCTCCGCCAAACTGGCCGCGACGCCGACGCCGACGCCATCTGTTCTTTCGCCGCGCCGGAGAGCACTTCTTCCAGCGCGATCCGCGCGTCCCCAATATCGCGCAGTCGCTGCTTTGCGTCTTTTTTCAAACAGCGCTGCAACAGCACCCGTACGTGCGTCGGCGTATCCTTCGGCAGCAGCGTCCAGTCCGGCTCCGCGCGAATCACCGCCGCCAGCGTGTCCGTCACCGTCTCGCCGCTGAACGCCATCTTCCCCGTCAGCATTTCGTACAGCACGCAACCAAACGCCCAAATGTCCGTGCGCCGGTCCACCGCTTTTCCTTTGGCCTGCTCCGGCGACATGTACGCAGCCGTCCCCAAAATAATTCCCGCCTGCGTGGCCATGCGGCTGATCGTTGGCGAACTCGAGATGTCTGCCGCGGCCGCCTCTCCTTCCAGCGCCTTCGCCAATCCGAAATCGAGAATCTTCACCGCGCCATCAGGCGTGACCTTCACGTTCGCCGGCTTCAAATCGCGATGAATAATCCCGCGCTCGTGAGCGTATTCCAGCGCTTCGCAGATTTGTCTGGCAATCGGCAGCGCTTCTTCGAGGGGAATCGCGCTGCTTCGAACGCTCTCTGTAGCGGCGACCTTCAGGTCGGCCCTGGCAGGAACTCCGGTGCCACCCCGAATTCGCTCCGCCAGCGTCGGTCCTTCCACCAATTCCATCACCAGCGCATGAACGTTGCTCGAATCCTCGAAGCCGTAAATCGCCGCAATGTTCGGATGATTCAGCGAAGCTAGCACCTGCGCTTCGCGTCTTAAACGCGCCATGCGCTCCGCGTCGCGCGCAAAGGCCTCGGGCAAAATTTTAATCGCCACGTCGCGCCCCAGCCGCGTGTCCCGCGCCCGATACACCTCACCCATCCCGCCCGCGCCAATCGCGCCGGTAACTTCATACGGCCCAAGCTTTGTCCCCGTTGCTAGGCTCATTTCACTCCCTCGACGAGGTACAGTTCCGACAGCGCACGATCGTAGGAATAAGCGTAGGTCTTGCCATCAGGCGTGATTCTCACCGGCCGCACGTCCGTCAATCCCGCGGAATCGGAGGGGGCTAGTGTTCTCACAAGCGTCCGTTTCCCGGTCGTAAGATCCAGGCGATACAGCTCGGTCAAAGTCTTTTTATCCTGATAGATGTAAGCTGAACGGCCGTCCGCTGTCCAATTCGTCCAAATATCTCCCGGCGTCAGCCCGGGAACGGCCTGTGGCTCGGCTCTGTCGAGCCGATACAGCCAACCCTTGCCGCTCAAATCGCGCGCGAAAACAAATTTCCCGTCCGGGGAAATCAGATCGGACTCAATGTATTCAACCTTAACCGAGATAGGTGGCGTGATTGGTTGTGGCGTACCGCCTGAAATTCTCTCAACGTATATTCGCCATTCGTGGCCGTCATTCCCCGCGAAATAGATCTCTTTTCCGTCCGGCATCCAGCCAAGTGAGGTGGCTTCTTTCATCCCGTTGGCATCGAGTTCTCTGGTTTGACCCGCACCCGTAGGCAAGAGATCGAACTTTGAAAAAGGGAAATTGCCAGCCAATACCCACTTACCATCCGGAGAAAGTACGGGAAGGTTTTCCTGGCCCAGTTCCGCTGGAGCGGAGCCGTCTGTTTTGCGCAAATAGCTCTGGTACACCCCGCTGCGCGCCGCGGATCCAGCCTCTTCAAAGGCCAGAGCGGCACCATCCGGTGAAAGATCGGTGATGATGGTTGAGTCGAGCCAGGACAGGTCGCGCTCATTGATATCTTTCGGGGCGCGAAATTGTAGGCCGGTTGGCCACGATTCTTTTGATAAAAGCACCTGTCCGTCGCGAGAAATATCCCAAAGCCGCAGAATTCCTGGTAGCCGAAGAAGGACGCGCTCCTTGCCGGAGGGACTGAGAGCGTGGATGGCATTTGCCCAAGCCTCATTGCGCGTAGCGGAGAACAACACCTCGTTTCCCGTCGGTGCCCAGACAACTCCCTCCACGCTGGGAAATACGGCCGACCGCGCAACCTCTTTCCCTGTCTTGTCGAGGATCACCACTCGCCCCACATCGCTCCCAAGCTCGAGATCCGCGAACGCAACCATGTCACCATCTGGCGAGACGCGCAAAAAGTCGAGCCAGCCGATGCTCTGATAGATCGGCTTCCCAAGAGGGAATTCCACCTGGAACCTTCGCCCGACCTCACGGATCGCGGCCATCTGGCCATTGGGTGCCCAGTCCGCGGCCACCACATTGTCCGCAATTTCCCGCGGCGACCCGCCGGAAATCGGAACCGTGGCCAGCGTGCCTTCACAATGAGCGACGAGCAATTGCTTGCAGCCCAGCGCCATGGCCATCTCACCGGGCGAAACGGCAAGCAACGTTGCATCGCTCAGATTCAAGCCACGCGATTCCGGGCTGTTCGGATTCGTTGAGTAGACCTGTATGGGCTCACCCCGCCAGCTCGCGCTGTAATACACAGTCTGCGCGTCAGGGGCGAACCGCGCGCCGTAAATCGTTCCCCTGCCGAAAGTCAGCTGGTGAAACGTAGGCTGTGCGATTTTAGTGCCACTCCGGCCCAGAAAGTATGCGACGAGACTGCAAAGGACCAGCCCCACGGTACCGACCGCAGCGAAAGCTAGTCGGCGCTTTCGACGCGCTGGTGCTTTGCTTGCGACGAGTGCTGTGGCGCTGGTCGAGAGGTCCGAGAGCGATTGGAGATGGAAGGCCAGGTCGCGCGCCGATTGAAACCGTTCCGCTGCATTCTTCTCCAGGCAGTGCCGCACAATGCGCTCCACCGCCGGCGGAATCTTCTTCCCTTCGCCCGAAAGCTCCGGCGGCTCCTCCTTCAAGATCGCCGCCATGGTGTCCGCCGAAGAATCTTTCTCGAACGCCCGCTGCCCCGAAAGCATCTCGTAGAGAATCGTCCCCAGCGCAAAGATGTCCGAGCGGGCATCCGCCGGCTTCCCGCGCACCTGCTCCGGCGACATATACCCCGCCGTGCCCAGCACCACGCCCGCTTCCGTTTGTGTAATTGGACTGGCTGCTCGCGTCGGCGATTCCGTCTCGCTCAACCCCGAAGCGTCGCGCTGCGTCAGTTTCGCCAAACCAAAATCGAGAATCTTCACCCGTCCATCGTTGGTGATGAAAATGTTCGCCGGTTTCAAATCGCGATGAATGATTCCTTTTTCATGCGCCGCAGAAATTCCGTGCGCCGCCTGAATCGCAACGTCGAGAGCCTTGCGCACAGATAACGGCCCGCCACGCAGCCGCTCACGCAGCGTCTCCCCTTCGAGCAATTCGGTGACAAGGTAAGGAGTGCCGTCATGCGTGCCAATATCGTAGACCGCCAGAATGTTGGGATGGTTTAGCGCGGCGACTGCCCGCGCTTCCTGCTCGAATCGCCGCAGCCGCTCAGAGTCGGCGGAAAATACTGCGGGCAGAACTTTCACGGCCACGTCGCGCCCCAGCCGCGTGTCCCGCGCCCGGTACACCTCCCCCATTCCTCCCGCGCCGAGAGGAGACACTATTTCGTATGCCCCTAGCTTGCTTCCACTACTCAGCATCAGATTTTTCCGCCTGCTTCACCGCGCCCGCGCTCGCTTTGGCGCACAAAACCGCAGTCATCGCGCCGCCAAACTTCCTGCGCGCGCGGATTTCGTTTGTGCGTTTTTCAGCGGCTCGTTTCGAAGCGCCCGCATTATACTCCGCCGTTCAGTTTCGTTCAGCAGCTTTGCGTTTCGCGCCTTTGCTTTGCGCCGATTTTCGCCGCGCAACTCCGCGCGCGCTGTGCCGTCCTAACGCCTCAAAAGCTTTTTTTAAGCCGGGTCTCTTTCTGAACTTCACGCTTCATCCCAGCCGCGTTCTGCGCTAACCTCAGTCGCCAAAAACGTCGCCCAGCATCGTAAAAAAGGAGTGAACGCATGCCCGTCACCGCCCATCTCGAAAAGCATTTCACCGCCACCGCCGCGGTGCGCGACATCGTCATTGGAATGTCCGACGGCCTCACCGTGCCCTTCGCCCTCGCCGCCGGAATCACCGGCGCCATAGCCGCCACCCGCATCGTGGTCACCGCCGGCCTCGCCGAAGTCGTCGCCGGCTCCATCGCCATGGGCCTCGGCGGATACCTCGCCGCCAAAACCGACAACGAGCATTACGCCTCCGAAGAGCGCCGCGAAATCGAAGAGACCATCGAAATCCCCGACCAGGAAGAAGAGGAAGTCGCCAAAGTTTTTCGCGGCTATGGCCTCTCCGAAGAGCACATCCGCCCCGTCGTCAACGCCATCGCCTCCGACCAAAAGCGCTGGGTCGACTTCATGATGCGCTTCGAACTCGGCCTCGAACCCCCCGACCCTTCCCGCGCCACGCGCTCCGCCGCCACCATCGCCGCCTCCTACATTGTCGGAGGACTCATCCCCCTCGCCCCCTACATGCTCATCGGCCAGATTTTCACCGCGCTGTGGGTCTCCGTCGGCGTCACCCTCTGCGCCCTGCTCGCCTTCGGCTACGTCAAAGCCAGGTTCACTGACGTGAAGCCCTGGCGCGGCGCCCTGCAAACCGCCTTCGTCGGCAGCCTCGCCGCCTCCGCCGCCTTCTTCCTCGCCCGCCTCGTCAACATGCGCTAGCGTCGCTTGTTTTCTGCAGCCAGCAGATCCCTCGCTGCGCTCGGGATGCGAACTGCGCGCTTTGGGATGAAGTCATAAATTCTTGCGATTAGAAATGACCTGCGGTGTTTGTTTTGTGTGAGTTATGTCGAGTTCTAATTTTTCATAAGGGCCACAAATCTTGCGATTAGAGTTCTGGACGCTGGATGCTTGAGGCTCGATGCTGGACGAAACCGACGACGAGCCAACGAGAGCGGGGGCGTCCGAGGAAGTGGTTGGATTTACGGACTGGGCCGGCGGCTCGGTGGCGTTGACGACGACGTGCGTGGTGGGCGGTTCGACCCACTGGCCGCGTCCATTAAGGCAAGCGAGAGTGCGGACGGCGCGGAGGATGGCGAAGGCGGAAGGCGCTTCGACTTCCTCCACTTCTTCGAGAACCTTTTGAACAACGATGGCGACGTTTTCGCGGCGGAGTTCGAAGAGGCCGGTGGCACGGGCATGGCGGTAGAGGGCATCGTAACCGACGTCATATGTATCACCTATCTGGTTGGGGTGACGCCATTCGATGAAGTCGGCTTCGATGGCTTCGCGTTCAGGGTGGCGGCAGATCTGGCATTTACGGCTGTGGCGTTCGAGAGGTGGAAGGGCCGCCAATTCGCTATTGCTGAGAGGAGCTGATTGCCTGGGCCTCGATGCCCGGCGGCGGGGGCGGGAGGGTTTTTGAGGCGATTTTTCGGGGTTTGTGGGCGGAGTTAGCCCCGGTTCGAGAGCGGCAGCGCGAAGATTGGCTTCGTGAGCTGGGCGGAGGGTTTCGATGCGGTCGCGGAGGCGAGATTGGACTTCATCGATTTGTTTCTGAAGTTCGGGTGAGCGGACAGAGTCGTGCGTAGAGCTGGATGCCATGTGAATCTCCTTAATTGGATTGTTTGATTAGACTTGCGTCAGAGGGTGGCTTCCGGGCCGCTCTGACTGCGGCGGAAGCCGATAATCTTAGAGTAATTTTATCAAAGCGGTAATGAGATTGCAAGGGGAAAATGCATTTTGGTGAAAAATAAAAAACGGAAAGAAAGGGGTTGCGGAAGCAGAGGCCCGCCTTCGCTAGAGGCTGCGGCGCGGCGAGCTAGTGGCTAGTGACTAGTGAAAAGGCAGAAACCCACCCTTCGCCGAAGGCGCTCAGGATGGGGCAACGTGCTGGATGTGGAGGCGCATGGCTTCGAGGATGCTCTTCTTGGCTTCTTCGATGGATTTACCGTGGCCGTAGACGCCCGGAAAGTCCTCGCTGTAGGCGTAGTAACGTTTGCCTTCGCGCTCGACGGTGATCGGGTAGCTATATAGGGTCATTGTAAAAACAAGCATACATGAAACGCGAGTGGTCGAGAGGGACGGGGTTATCGGATTTTGCGCTTACGCCTGTTCGGTTTGCGGCGTGTTGGCCAGCGTGGAGTCGATCTTATTTCGGGTGCGGCCTCGGTTGGAACGTTGCTGTGAGCCTTGTCGCTATCCGGTAACGCCTGTCTTTGCCTAGCTGCTCGTATGATTGGAAATGTACGGCCTGCCACTTTTCTTGGGTTTCCACGACTGTCACCCGCTAGAGTTTCCCACCAATTTCGTCGGGTTGCGAGGCCCTTAGCTTTCCATTCGTCCATGATCTCATCGATCGTTTGAGCGATTTGTTCGTAGCCGTTAGCCCGGAGCCACTCGCGGGCTGTGTCCTTCGCTTGCATTATTCACTTTCGCTTCGATCGATCCGCCAAATGTAGACACGGTCCTGAAGTCCACTCTCAACCATCCAGATTTCGTCTTCTCCGTTGACGACCTGAATTATGCTGTTCACAAAGAGGATTTCGAAGAACCACCGGATCTGCTCGGCCTCGCTCTGATCCTCGCAGGGGAAAATGAATCTCGTTACCGCCGTTGTTTCATCGATTAGATATCGCTTCCTAAAGGAGGGATCTGCTACTTCTGACTTTGTGCAAAGGTTCCCCGCGCGGAAGCGTCCATTCACGTGGGTGGTCGAGTAGCCTACGAATTGCGTCGCGAGCCATTCGCATAATCTGTTTAGGTAGGCTTCTTTGTTCTCGTTGGTCTGTTTTGGGAAGTGCTCATGGAGTTCGGCTTCGTCATGCGCCTTGAGCCTAGCCAAGATCGTGTCTTTATAGAAAAGGGCGTCCAGGGTAGTTTTCAGGTTGGCCTCGTTCGAGAGCGGCATGAAAAACTCGAATGTGAGGACGTTCTTGTAAGTTAGCTCTCTATAATCCGAGGCGATGCGGCGAACCTGTGTGACGTGCTGCTGGAACTTGCCCCAATCTGTGAAGGGGCGAAAGGATTCGCTAACGCGGTATTTGTTGCCGCCAGATGGGGTAACGAATTGTGCGAGCTGTTTGGACCAATAAGTCTTGAAAGTCTTTCCTCGCCATGTGGTGATGCTCTCCAACTCGCCCGTGGCAAACGGCTCTTGCGAGTCTAAGTGCTCGGCCAGAAACTCGAATACCTTTTTCTGGTTTTCATCGCTACCCATTTAGGAAATCCCTTTATTCAGCTTCAAGCGACAGGCCGAAATATAATCGCAGCCAAGGCTCGAGGTCGGTTAACTCAACTGCCTTGCCAGTAGAAATCAAATAGGACTTCATGTTCTGTGTGAATCCCGGCCCCGAAAATACGACGAGTCCCTGGATCGGCCAGGCTGCGAGATCGAGCACAGTGGCGGGAATTTTTTCTTCAGCTGTCCCGCCGACCCCTTGAAATTTACATTCCACGCCAAGGGTCTTTGAGGTTTTCGGATCTTTCAAAACGACGTCGATTCGCCGTTCCGCTCCCCATAGTCGACGCGCCAGCTTGAACTGCTCGCGAACTTCTAGACCGAGAGTCCTACCCAGCTCACAGATAGCCTTGGCGAGCTCGTCGCCGCTTGTTACTGCATTACGCCCGCCTGGCACGCGGTTCCTCTCTTCGAATTGGGATCAATGGTGCGTCGTATTTCGGTTCCTGCTTCACGTTCATGAACATCGGAGGATCTTCGAGTCTTAGTTTCGTGACGTTGATCCATTTGGTTTCCGTCTCGATGCCGACGCATTTGCGGGCGCGGCGGATGGCGGCGAGGGCGGTGGTGCCGGAGCCGAGGAAAGGGTCGAGGACGAGGTCGCCTTCGGAGGAAGAGGCGAGGAGGATGCGTTCGAGGAGGGCGAGAGGCTTTTGCGTGGGATGCTTGCCGAATTTTTTCTCCCAAGGCTCGGGAGGAGGAATGGTCCAGACGGACTTCATTTGTTTGCCGCCGGCGATTTGGCGCATGAGCTTGTAATTGAATTTGTGGCGGGACTTTTTGTCGCGCGCGGCCCAGATGATGGTTTCGGTGGCGTGAGTGAAATAACGGCAGGAGAGGTTGGGAGGAGGATTGGGCTTGACCCAGGAAATGTCGTTGAGGAGCTTGAAGCCGAGCTGCTGGAGGGCGAAGCCGACGGAGTGGATGACGTGGGAGGTGCCGGAGATCCAGATGGAGGCGTCAGGCTTGAGGACGCGCTGGCAGGCGGCGAGCCAGGCGGTGTTGAACGCGTGATTGGCTTCCGCGCCGCGAGAGCGATCCCAGGAGCCTTTGTTGACGGAGACCATGCGTCCGGCGTGGCAGGTGATGCCGCCGTTGGAGAGGAAGTAGGGCGGGTCGGCGAAGATGAGGTCGATGGATTCGGCGGGGAGGGCGGCGAGGATTTGGAGGCAGTCGCCGTGGAAGATTTTGATGTGATGGCGCGGGTCGTAGAAGGCGGGGGACGGAAGTGCAGGCGAACCGCCTTCGCTCGAATCCGAGCTACGGCGCGTCAGGGGCGATGCCATTTTTTCGGGAGTGCTCAAGGGATCGGATCGTTGATCAAATTGCAGAGATGATCAAGTGGTATCGGAGAAGCGGTGGCTAGTGGCGAGAAAAGGCAAAAGCGCGACCAAGCCTGTGGCACTCAGCGCATGTTAGCCACATGGCAACGTCCAACGCGAGTAATGGGCGGAATTCGGAGGGGTGTGGTATAATGCGCACATGAGCTTAGCTTACAGACTTATCTTTGAGTGCCCTAAGGGCCACCATAACATCAACTTACAGAAGAAGTGCGCTAATGCGGCGCTCTCCGAAGCGGAAGCCATGAAGCTGTTCGGAGACGAAAAACTGGCCTGCACGAGCCTAAATTGTGGCTGGCGCGGCAAAGCGTCCAAGACGAAACTTCTGCGGATTCTGCGCTTTAACTGGATCCTCGCTCCCACGGCCTAACGAGCCGGCGCAGCCAAACGGGCAGCTTTTGTAAGGGCAAACTCGGGGAATCGGCAATTCATGCTGGAAGAACTACCCGGAGCGAGGGGGGAACTCGCCCCGGGCTTCCCTGTGGGTTGGCTGCTTGGGGAACTCGATAAATTTTTGTAAATGCGCTGATTCAATGCGCGCTCTGGGCCGACGGCCTCGCCGCACTTAAAATGCGCGCGCCGGGCCGGTCAAGCGGTAACGCAAACGCCCGAGCACCACGTTCAGCGGATTGCTCCGGTGCAGAAAAGCGAGCACAGGAGCGCGGCGCACTCCAAGCCTCTCGAGGGCGCGGCGAATGCGAAAATCGCGTCCCGCGGAAACCATGCCCTTTTCGAGGACTTCGATCGCGTCGGAGGTCCGGCCAGCCTGGTTGTAGACTTCCGCCAGGTTGAGATAGAGCTGGGCGTGATTGCATTTCAGGTTGAGGGCTTCGCGGCAGAGCGTTTCCGCGTCGCCAAAGCGGCGATCGGCCATGGCTGCCAGCAGGCCAGTGTAAGAGAGGTAAAAGGGATTTTTCGGCGCCGCGCCGAGAGCGCGTCGCGCATGCCCGAGAGCGTCTTCGGGGTGACCGTCGCGCATGCGTTTCAGGCATTCCTTGAATTCCAGCATTCCGGCATCCACCGGCGCTGGTCCTGCCATTGAATTTGCCATTGCCGCAGAAGGAGCCATCGCCACTTCCTTTCGCTCGCGCTTTTTGGCGCGAGTTTTTCGCGAAATTCACGAGCCACGCAAGTGCGCACAGCCTAGCCCCTGGGGGCATAGCGTGGCTACCGTCCAAGGGTACAGTTTTGGTTCTATGCGGCGCGTGTGCCGCCGCTCTACCCTTGCGGACAGGCAAAAAAGTGTCACCGCCGTGGGAGGCGGAGTTTTCTGCTGATTTGCGGCGGGTTAGCGGGATTTTCGCGCGTTCACGAGAGGCAAAATGCGGCTACAACATTTACGCGACAAAGAATCAGGCCGAGCGAGACGCAAGAAAAAAGCGCTGTCGTGGTTGCGCGACGCCGGCTGAAGGTTATTTCAGGTACTCGTTGAACCAGGCGACGGCGCGCTCGAGGACGTCACGGCTGTGCGCAGGATTTGAGAATCCGTGGCCTTCATGGGGATAAATGACGAATTCCGTGGGCACGCCGAAAGTGACCAGCGCGTGCCAGAATTCGTAGGACTGCGGCGGCGGGCATTCGCCGTCGCTATCGCCGACCACAATCAGCGAAGGAGTTTTGGCGTTCTTGATGAAATTAATGGGCGCGCTTTTGGCGTAGACGCCGGGATCGTTGTAAACGTTGTCGCCGAAATAAAAAGTCATCCATTTGTCGATGCGATTTTCGCCATAGTAGCTGAGCCAGTCGGAGAGGCCAGCGCCGATAACCGCGGCATGGAAACGATGCGTTTGCGTGACTGCCCACATGGACATATATCCGCCATAGCTCCAGCCAGTGATACCGAGACGCGCAGGATCAATAGGCAGCGAAGCGAGCGCGGCATCCACTCCGGCCATGATGTCTTTGAAGTCGCCGCCGCCGAAGTCCTTCACATTGGCCTTCGTAAAATCTTCGCCTGCGCCGTAGCTGCCGCGCGGGTTGGGGAAAAGCACGAAATATCCCGCGGCGGGCAAAGCCGCGTAATACGACCAGCGGCTCGGCCAACTCTGCATGTTGGCTGCGGCTGGGCCGCCGTGCACGGTGACGACCAGGCCATATTTTCTCGCGGGACTGTAGTCCACAGGATAGAGCAGCCATCCCTGCACTTCGCCGATGTCCGTATGCCAGTGGAGACTTTCGGCCTTGCCCCATTCTGGATGCAGATCGCGATTGATGTGGGTGATTTGCTTCCATTGGCCGATGGGGCCAGCCCACACTTCCGGCGGCTGGGTGAAAGATTGGCGCACGGTGGCGGCGATTTTGCCATCGCGCGAAAGCGAAACGCCGACGCCGAAGCCGTTCGAGCCGAGGCGTTCCGCGCCGGTGTACAAAGTGGAGATGGCGCCGGAATCTAAATTCACGGAAGCGACGCCGCTTTTGCCGTCGACGATTTCGCAGAAGACAATGTGCTGCGAATCAGCGGACCACTCGATAGAACTTGGCGTCGCTTTTATTTTGGGCGTAATGTCGCGCGCATGGCTGGTCTGGCTCGGTGCATTTGCGGGCACGGTGTAAATGTCGCCGCCGATGGAGCCTTCGTCGCTCATAAGGCCGGCGATGAAGGCGATATTTTTTCCGTCAGGGGACAATTTCGGCGTGCCGATTTGCATGTGGCTGCTGTAGATCGAACGGGGCGGGGCGTTGCGCACCGCGTCGAAAATGTAGATTTGCGCGATGTACCAGTTGTCATCGCCATTGCCGTACGCGGCGGTGGCCACGATTCTTTTGCTGTCGGGCGACCAATCGTATTCGTAGACATACATGCCGGCCGGAGAGATTTTGCGCAATGGGCCGCCTGCGGCGTTCACCAGCGCCAAGCTCTGCTCGTAAGTCGCAGTTCTGACGATGCCTTCATCGGGCGTTTCCGCGGCGAGGGGGCCAGCGGCGCGCGGCGCGTTTTCAATGTAGAGGAAAGAGATAGTTTTCCCGTCGGGCGACCAGAGCGGACTGGAAACGTCACCTCTGACGTGGGTGAGTTGGCGCAGAGCGCTGCCTGTTGCGGTGAGCGAGGTGACGTAAAGTTGCAATTGGCCGGAGTGGCCGGCGTCAGAAAAGAATGCGAGGTGGGTGCTGTCCGGAGACCAGGCGACGTCGCGCTCCGCGGCAAATGCGCCAGCGGGTGCGGCAGTGATGCGCTGCGGCGCGGCGCCGGACTTCCAGTCGGCGACATAGATGGCGGAATTCGGCGAAGGCGCGCCATTTTTTCCAGTGAGCGATTCGACCCAGGCGACGCGCTGGCCGTCCGGGGAAATCACGGCTTGCGAAATTTCGTGCACGCCGAACATGGCGTGAATGGCGCGCTCGACTGCGGGAGAGGGTTTTGGCGGCGGAGGAAGATATACGCTGGCATGTGCGGCGCAAATTATCAGCGAAGCTACGAGGAAAATTATTGCGAATCGAGCGAAGGATTTCATTTCACGATGCCTTTCTTTTGCGGAGGCGGCTTCGAGGCCGGCGCACTCCCAAAAAAGTTTAAGATGCAGGCGCGGCGGCCGATGACTACTGTGGCATTCAGCAGGCGATTGAATCAAGCGCGAATCTGAAATCGTGCGTGGCGGAGCGGACCGCGCAACTCATGGAGTGACGGGCGGTTTTTGGCGGGTGCGGCGGCGGGAAATCCAATAGAGCATGTATCCGACGAGGCTGACAGCCAGCACAATATAAAAAGTTTTGATTCGCAGGGTGATGGCAAAAGCGACTACCGAGGCGGCGAAGCCCCACATGAAAATTTCGCCGGCGAACGCCTGGCCCCAGCGCGGGCGCGCGCCGCTCGATTTGACGCGCGGACGCAACGCGGGGAAAAAGCGCGGAACGGCAGCGCAGTATGCGCGAAAAGATTCGCCTTGCGAAGCGGTGAGCGCGGCTTCTTCGCGAAGCACCAGCCGGTAATAAAAAATCAGCAGACCGAAAGTCATCACGAACCAGCCGAGCGGGCTGGCGAGCAAGCCCATCCCTGCGGCGAGAAGGATTCCGCCGTCATAAAGCGGATTGCGCATGAAGCGGAACGGGCCGTCGGCGACCAGGCCTTCGGAATGCAGCGCGTGGTCGTGAACAATTTCGCTGCGGAGATACGCGGCGGCCCAGGTACGCAGCGCGGCAGCGAGAACGCTGAGCAGCGCGGCGAAAGCGAAAATCAGGCGCAGCGGGTGGGCGGCGGCGGGCGAGTTGGGATCGAAGTTGCGCCGCCAGATGAGTTGCGCAAGAGCAATGGCGGCGTTTTGGTGGTCGATGCTGTAGCAACCGAAGCCCAGCCAGAAAACTCCGCCGATGAACCAAAAACGGTGGCGAAATTCGAAGTCAGTGGCGCGCATCATGGAGCAATACCTCCGGTGGATCGGAGGAAATCTAGAGAATACATCGCGCGGATAAAGCGCGCGAAAGGAAGAATTTGTTGTGCGGCGCTTTGTCGTGGCTGAAGAGTGCGTGTGGTAACCTTCAAGATACATACCTCAGCGGCTAAAGCCGGACTGATTTGCGGCGTTACGGCACGGTTGAAACCGTGCCATTATAAAGACTGCCGGTTGCCACACAGACTCTGAAGCCGCGGCCCGCAGAGATTCTCGCGTTGCCACATAAGCTCCAAAAGCGCGAAACGCAAGGAGCGGCGGGCGTATTCGCGAAGTCCGTGGCGCATTGTGAAGAATCCCTTTTGTGTTGTGCGCCGCTTTGTGCCGCGCAGGGCAGTGTTCATTCGACGATGATCCGGTCCGACCACTCGACGAGCGAGACAAAGATTGCCGGGGTGCCGAATTTTGCTCCCCAGTTAAGCAAATCCGTTTCCGTGACCCCACGGGCTCGGGAGCAAGCGCCTCAAGAAAACACCGGGATGTGTTTCGCGAGAATTTTTTCGCGCGTTTCGCTGAGCGGCGGCCATCCCACAGGAAAGATCGCATCGGCGGTGCTCTTGCGCATCAGGTAAGTGGCCTCTCCCGTGAGGAAAATCTGCACGTTGTGGCCGGCGTCCGCGAGCAGGAGCCCGTGAAGAAAGGGAAATGAGGCGCGCGTGGGATCATCGGAACCCCATGCGCTCTTCATCATAATTTTCAGCGGCTTTTTTGTTTCCGCGGCCTGCGCGCGGCCCAGCGCCAGAAAAGGCAAAGCCGCCAATTGAGCCAAGAATTCGCGTCTGGCCATCTTTTCCTCCTGAATTGAGATTCCTTCGAGATAAGCGCCCCAACTCTACTCCTGTTCCGATACGCTGGCGAGTGTGCAAGCGAAGGACTGTGACGGTCACGGCGAGGGGGCGGAGGCAGCTGTGAGCGCAGCGGGATGCGGATGCAATTCGGCGAGGCGGCGGCGCTGGAGGAAGACGAAAACGATTCCGGCGGCGATTTGCAGAGCGAGGGCGAGGAACCAGATGGATTCGTGCGCGTTCCACAGAGCGGTGTTCAACACGAAAAGCGGCGTGGGCAGGAAAATCGCAGCGAAGGGATTGTGCGTGAGATGCAGCGCGCTGATGACGATGCTGGCGCAGAAATAGTACACCGCCAAGTAAAGGATGCCGACAAGCAGCGAATGGCCGGCGCGGCGGAGCTTCATCCATTGCAGGAAAAGAAAATCGCAGATGAGCCAGAAGGCGAAAAAGGCGACGCGGAAAATGGCGACGGCGAGGCTCCATTCGAGCAAGGGGTCGCGCTTCCATTGAATCACGAGAATCATGGCGAGGCCGACGATGAGCGCGCCGAGGAAAAGATAAGGAGCGGGCCAGAGTTCGAGGCGTCCTATGGCGGCGGGATTGGCGCCGTGAAGCGCGCGGCGGATTTGGTTGCGATTGCGGAGCAGGATGAAGCCGAAAATGAAAAACAAGAGGACGTTGATGCTCAGCAGAGCAGATTGCACATCGAGAGGAGGCAGTCCCACCGTTTTAAAGCTCGCTTTATTCTCGGCAAAGAGAAATCTTGGAGTGTTGAATTGACAGAACGCAATCAGGATGAGATTCAGGTAACAGAGAAACCCAAGTCCTTGGGTTGGCGTGTAAAGTTCGTAGTTATTTGGGTCGCGCTTGATATTGCGTGATATGGCCGGGATAAGCCAGGCAAGAACGGTGAGGTAAAGAATGAAGAGGACGAGCGCATGGTGGACAGGAATTCCGAAAAACAGATCACGAAAAGAAACAGGAGCGTTATCCATATAGAGCCTAGGGAGGTCCTGCGCCAGACTCCACGTGGTCCGCTGAGCAAGCGAAACACTAACAAACGGGCTCACAGGGCCCAAGGCGAAACCCGGGATGCCAGTCTGCGCGGTAGCGCCGACCAACAGAAGAAAAAATAAGATGGCCCAGGTGACGGCGCCGCGGTGCAAATAGAGGGAGATGGTTAGCGCGAAGGCGTCATAGACAATCGCGCCGAGAACCATGAGCACGTACGCGGCGAGAAGAATCGTCCACGGAGTGCCGACTGCTTTGGCGCCAGCGGCCGCCGCGGGAAGGAAGCAGAGAAACACGAACAACGGCATGAGCGGCGCGCCAAAAAGTTTTCCGAGAGTGAGTTCGAGCGGGGAGAGGCGGGTGATGCGCTGAAAGTCGAAAGTGTTCTGATCTTTTTCGCGCTGGATGGCGTGAAGGCAGGCGATGCCTCCGCCGATGACCAGAACGACGGCCTGAATGATCAGAATGATGTGGAGAAAACTGTTCCCGTCCTTTCCGGCGAGGCCATCGGGACTTTCTGCGAAGGCGTAGCCGACGGCGAGGGAAATCGCGGCGCAGATTACCGCGGCGATGAGCAGTTTGCGCGGGCGCAATTGGATGCGCGCGTTGCGCAGAATTTCGGGATTGGAGAATAAATTCATGGTCGCGGGTTCACATCACTTCTCCGCCGGAAAGGCGCGCGTAAATTTGCTCGAAGGATTCCGATGAGCCTTCCACGGCGCAGACGGGCGCGCCGGCGAGCACCAAATCGTGCACGAGCGCGGCCAAATCGGAGTCGCTGCCGGCAAAAATAAAATCCACGCTGGAGGAGCCGCGCGGAACGTTCGCGGAAGGATGGGCGTCAGAAACGCCATCGCGCGCGGAGAGCCAGGAGATGAGTTCGTCGCCGGTGGCGGCAACGCGAATGCGCAGGCGGCGCTGCGCGGGAGCTTCGCCGGTGGATTCCTGCATGACGGAAGCGAGCGTTCCGGCGCGCAGCAGATGGCCCTTTTCCATGATGGCGACGGAGGTGCAAATTTCCTCGAGATCGGAAAGAACGTGGGAGCTGATGAGAATGGTTTTGCCTTCGCGATGCAAATTTTTCAGCAGGTCTTTGAGTTCGACGCGCGCTTTGGGATCGAGGCCGGAGGCAGGCTCGTCGAGAACGAGCACCGGCGGATCGTGGAGAACGGCGCGGGCGATGCCGAGGCGCTGCTTCATGCCGCGCGAAAGACCCTGGATGAAAGCGTCGCGCTTGGATTCCAGGCCGACCCAGCCAATCACTTCGGTGACGCGCGCGGGAATTTGCGCGGCGGGCATTTTGTAGGCGCGGGCGAAATAGTCGAGATATTCCCAGACTTTCAGGTCGTCATAGAGCGAGAAAAAATCGGCGAGATAGCCGATGAAGCGCTGGGCGTCTTCGGGACGGCGCTCGACGTCGATACCGTTGACTTCGACAGTGCCGGAAGTGGGCACCAGCAGGCCGCAGATCATTTTTAGCGTGGTGGTTTTGCCGGCGCCGTTGGGGCCGACGAAGCCGTAGATTTCGCGGTCGGCGATTTGGAGATTGACGCGGTCGGCGGCGACCACTTGGGCGGGCTTGCCCTTCGCGGGCGGCAGGTCGTATTCCTTGGTGAGATTTTCGAGGCGCAGCATTTTTGTGAACCGTTTTTCGAGTGGCCGGGCGTTGCGAGCGCGCTTTGGGCCAGCGCTAATTTATCACTGTGTGCGTTCCGCGGGCGCGATTTTGCGCGGATTGTGAAACGCGCTGGCTCGTATGTCAATACGCAAAAAGCGGCGCGAATGTTTCGCATGCAGCATTCGCATAGCCATTCAATCCGCCACGGATGACGGCATCATCTAATCTCATTTCTTCTTGGTCTCAAACGGAACAAAAGGTGTCCATCCGTGTACCAGAGTTACTTGTGCAATCGTTCCGCTGTCCAAACTATCATCGTCAGGCCCTTTCGAATGCAGCGTTCCTTGAACCATGACATACGTGTGATTCAGGCCTTTGAACTGTTCTCGTTGTTTCTGCGTCAGCTGAAGCGCGAAGGAATCTTTCAACAATGAAGCCTGAAGGTCCTCTCGATGCAGCCAAAGACTATCGCCTTCGTAGCGTAGGTTGAGAAAGCCCCATGTCTGAATAACCTTACCGTCGTATTTTTGTGGAGCGGCAAGCAAAGGAATCATGCCGATAACGATGGGCTTCGAACTCCTGGGAGCACTTTTGGAGAGCCTGGGGCCTGCAGCGAAGACCAGCAACACAACGGATAAACTGATTGCTCCACACTTCGTCGCAAATCGCATATTCATAGCATTCCGCGGGGCGCGATTTTGCGCGGATTGTGAAACGCGCTGGCTCGTATGTCAATACGCAAAACGCACGGCGAATGTTTCGGAGGGAAACGCCTAGTTCGTCGCGGACGCAGCGGTACAAGGGATGCGGCGAGCCGCGACATGCGTGATTTGCCAACTGAACGCAACATCGGACGAACTATGGTCCCAGCCGCTCAATCCCGATCGGGTTTTGTGGAGGTTAAGGGTGTCCCTCCCAAAAGGACCGGGCCACACGAGTCTAACCCTCTTGGACGACCGCGCCACCCAGAAGGGTGAGAGGGGGAATTCCCGCCATTGAGAATCCACACTTTTGGGAAGTATCGGGCGGATGAGAGGGTGGCCTTTTTCGATCCCTATTGTGCCGCGCTGGGTCAGTAGCTCGATGCGCCGTGGCAACCAGACGCCACGCCCCCAGGGCCACGGGCGTCCGACATGCAACTCGTAGCAGCCAGCGAAGGACTGAACCTCAGCTGCTTGACGGAGTAGCTGCTGCTGTACGGCCATTTTCGCTTGCCTGGCTGGCACCGGCTTGTGCTCTGGCGGCAGGTGAAAGCGTAAGAAGGACCGCTGCGAAAATCAGCAGTAATTTCATAGTGAGATACAGAAATCGTACATGCAAACGCATGGCGTGACAACGGTACCCGCAGGTCGCGTCACCTTGGATTCGCCCGTTTGGAGAGCTCCTTATGGCGGATGAAGAATTGTTGTTTGTTGACGTTGGCGGGGACGGCGACGTCGAAGAAGCCGACCATCATTTCGTCGTAGGTTTGGTCGCCCCAGCGGACGGCGACGGCGGGGTCTGGATTGTGCGGATTATTTTTGGAATTGTCGAACCATGCGACGGCCTGCAACTCCGTGCCAGCCTTGAGAAAACGCGGATGGGCGAGGCGGTAGCTCAATTGCCAGTAAAAATTGTAGTGCACGCGCAGCAGCGTCTCGACGACGGTGCCATCAGGATGAATGATGTTGTACTCGAATTTTTTGCCGCGCAGATGCATGTGCGGAAAAAAGCTGAGAAGCGTGCAGTCGTTGGGAATCGTGCCGTGAACTTCGGTGCGATAGTCGGGATCGTTCGGCGGAATGACAAACCAATCGTCGGTGAGCTGCAGCGTCAGGACGCGCTGAGCGGGCGGCTGTTTCGCAAAAACGAGGCCGATGCTGGTTTGGTCGGTAGCGGCGCGGCCGCGCGTGATGTAATGCATTTGAAAAACGAGGTCTGAACCGGCGGGAATGAATTTCGCCATTCCGGCGGGCCATTCATCGGGCGAACTGCCAGGCGCGTAGACGAGCAGAACGGAACTGTCCGTCCATTTCGCGTCGCGACGATCCTGCGGATTTTTCAACGTTGACGCGGTGAACGGCACGCCGATAGGCGCGTGCGCGAGCCATTTCGAATTGGGCGGGCGAACATAAACGACCGCGTGGTGAACGTTGGCGCGGCTGGACGGGCGAATCTCCGACATTTGCACCCATTGGTCTTTTTTGAAATGCGTGGGCACGATTTCGTAAGTGTATTCGACGATGCCGCGCGCGGGAATGTGAACGGGCGCGGGCATTTTCACCACGTCGTCGGGCTGCGGGATGATCCATCCGGCGGCCCAGTGGCGCGGCGGAGGAGCATCGCGGGGATTTCCTGCAGGAGCGCCTGCGTCAGCCCATGCAGCGAGCGTGGCGATTTGCTGAGCGGTGAGCGATGGGTCGTTCGAGAAATGCCCGCAACAGGGATCGGCGAACCATGGCGGCATGATGCGGCGCGTGACTTTGTTTTTGATTTTCTTGGCGTAGCGGCGCGTTTGCGCGTAGGTCACGAGCGGCATGGGCGCGATTTCGCCGGCGCGATGGCATGCCTGGCAATGCTGCTGGAGAATCGGGAGGACGTCTTTGTAAAAAGTGGGCGGGGCTGAAGCGGAACGAGCGAGTGGATGTGGGGGCGTTGCGGCAATACGCGAAGACGCTAGAACGTTTACAAAATTCGCGGCGAAAACAAATGCGAGAAGAGTTGCGCAGGAGGCGAATGCCGCAGCGAGTGGCGCCACAGCGCGAATCCTGCCACGTCCACTTTGTCGGACGAAGAACATTCCCACGGCAAACTTAGCATAAGAGCCCGATGCTTCGAAACGCGGGAGATTCCTCTTGAACGAAGGCGTTGCGCTGCTGTAAGTTAGCGCGGCAATTTGCGATTTTCAGCGCGCACGCTGCGCTCCGCTATTGGAGGGCATGTCTCGCCAGGCGCGCAAGGAGAGCGGCAATGATCCAGCACAAGTTTGTGAGTAAGTTTTCGACGAAGGCTTCTCTTTTTTCATTTCTGATTGTTTTTGTCTGCTTGCTCTTGCCTCTGGGAGCTAACAGCCAAAACGAGCGCGCTCAGAACGAAGGCGGCGGCCCGGACGGGCTGGCCGCTTTGCATTTTCGATTCGTGGGGCCGGAAGGAAATCGCGTTTCCGCGATTATCGGCGAGCCCGGAAATCCGAACGTCATCTACATCGGCGCGGCTGACGGCGGAATTTGGAAAACTGACGACGGCGGGACAACGTGGAAACCGATTTTCGACCATGAAAACGCCGCGGCGATAGGCGCGCTAGCCATGGCGCCCTCCGCGCACAACGTGATTTATGCCGGCACCGGCGAGCCGTGGCTGATTCGGCCGTACTACGCGATGGGCGACGGCGTTTACAAAAGCACGGACGCGGGGCGAAGCTGGCAGCACATCGGCCTGGAGAAGACCGGACACATCGCGCGAATTGTTGTCGACCCGCACAATCCAGATCGCGCCTTCACCTGCGCGATTGGGGAAGCGTTTCGCCCGCAACATGAGCGCGGGATTTTTCGCACTACGGATGGCGGGAAGACGTGGCAGCAAGTGCTCTTCGTGAATGAAAACACCGGCTGCTCGGAACTGGCCATGGATCCGGCTGATCCCAATACGCTTTTCGCGGGAATGTGGCAGGTGGCCATTCATCGCTGGGATTTGGACAGCGGCGGAACATCGAGCGGCGTCTACGTGAGCCGCGACGGCGGGAACACCTGGAACAAAATTTCGGGGCATGGGCTTCCGGCGGCGGATCATCCCATCGGCAAAGTCGCGGTGGCGATTGCGGCAAACAATCCAGAGCGCGTGTATGCGCTGATGCAGGACACGACTCCGGGGCTGTATCGTTCTGACGATGGCGGAAAAAATTGGACGCTGGTGAACCAGACGCACGTCACGGACGAACGGGCGCCTTACTACACGCGGTTTGCGGTGTCGCCGGACGATGAAAATTTGCTCTATTTTGTTTGCGTGTCGTTCAGCATGTCGCGCGACGGCGGCAACACCGTGTTTATCCCCAGCTTTGGACCCGGCGGTTTCGGCCTGCAGGGAGCCAGGACCGGCCCTCCTCCGGCGACGGGCGTCGGATCCGCGGGCGGCGACAATCACGACATCTGGATCGATCCGACGAATGCGAATCGCATTCTGGTAGCCAACGACGCGGGCGTCAGCATCAGCAACAATCGCGGAGCAACGTATCAGCGTTTTGTGCTGCCGATTTCGCAGGTGTATCACGTTGCCACGGACAACGACATTCCGTATCACGTGATGGGAAATTTGCAGGATCGCAGTTCGTTCCGCGGGCCGAGCCGCATTCTCTCCGGCGGTTTTTTTGGCGGCGGATTCTCGCTTGGCTATATCACCGGCACGGGCGGTTGCGAGGACGGCTACTCAGTGCCGGATCCGACGGATGCAAATATTGTGTGGTCGGGCTGCGACAATGGCCGCATGTACCGGATGGACTTCCGCACCGGCATGGCGCGGGACGTGACCGCGTGGCCGATCACTTCTTATGGCTGGCCGCCCGCGAAGATGAAATACCGCTGGGATTGGGTCACGCCCATCGCCATTTCGCCGCATGACCACAATCGCGTTTACATTGGCGCGCAGAAAGTTTTCATGACTACCAATGGCGGCCAGTCGTGGAAAGTGATTAGTCCCGACCTCACCGCCAACAATCCGGCGCACGAGCAAAACTCGGGCGGGATCACGCCGGATGACCTTGTCACTTTTGATGGCGCGACAATTTATTCCATTGCGGAGTCGCCGGTGAAGGCTGGGGTGATTTGGACGGGCAGCGACGATGGACAAGTGAACGTGACGCAGGACGGCGGCTTGCATTGGACTAACGTCACGAAGAATATTCCCGATTTGCCCGCATGGGGCACGGTGTGGAACGTCGAGCCTTCGCACTTCGACGCGGGGAGGTGCTACATCACCGTGAATTTGCAGCACGTAGGCATCTATGACGCGCGGGCCTACGAAACCTCCGATTACGGCGCGAGCTGGAAGCTGATCACCGCGAGCGTACCGAAGAGCATGAACAGCAGCGCGCACTGGATTGCCGAGGATCCGGTGAGAAAGGGCATGCTTTATCTGGGCGTTGATAATGGACTGTATGTGAGCTGGGACGACGGCGAGCATTGGACGCGGCTGCGCAACAATTTCCCGCCCGCGCCGGTGTACACGGTGAAGATTCAGCGGAAGTTCAACGATCTGGTGCTGGGCACGTACGGACGCGGCGTTTACATTCTGGACGACATCACACCTCTGCGGAATTGGGACAAGGCGCAGGGGCAGGACTTTTATCTCTTCAAACCGCGTGCGGCATATCGCTTCCGGAACAGAGACGATGCGCGCGAAGCAGACGTGGGCAGCCACGTGACCGGCGACAACGCCCCTTACGGCGCGGACATCAACTTCCGGCTGGCAGCGCCGGTGAAGGACATGCAGATAACTATCACCAGCGGGAATGAGACGATTCGCACGCTGAAAGTGCAAGGCCACGCGGGGCTCAACCGCGTGTGGTGGGATTTGCGCTATGAGCCCGGGTCGCCAATTCTGATGCAGACCACGCCTCCCGATGCTCCGTGGGCCGAAGTTCACCGCCATTACGCGGCGTACGGCACGCGCATTCCGCCGCCGGGGCCGGTTGTGCCGCCGGGAAATTATATGGTGCACGTGAAGGCTGGTTCGCATGAAGGGAGCGCGGCGCTCACCGTTTTGCCCGACCCGCACTCGAGCGGCACGGAGCAAAGCATTCGCGCGCAGGTGCAGTTTGCGCGAGAAGTGATGGGCGAAGAAGACGAGGCGGCGGACATGATTAATCATCTGGAATGGACGCGGCGGCAAGACGAGGACCTCATCACCATGCTCACCGCGAGCGGAAAACCAGCCGGCGCTGAAGCGGCCGGCGAAAATGCAAACAGGTATTCCGCGGCCATCAGCGCTGCCAAGGACTTCGAGAAAAAAGCGGTGGCTCTCGAAGGCGAACTGATTGACGTGCGGAACACCGGGCGCAGCGAGGATGCCTTCCGCGAGCCGGTGCAGCTTTACGAGCGCATCAGTTGGATGATTGGAGATGTGGTCGGCACGCCTGGCTCGGGCAGCGGCGGCGGCGATCTGGCGCCCACGGAACAGCAAATCGCGGTGAATGACGAATTCAAGCAGCAATTGGCACAAATCCAAGCGCAGTTCAAACGTTTCCTGCAAACCGAGACGCCGGCGTTCAATTCCACGCTGAAGAAGGAGCACGTCGCGGCGGCAATCGAGCCATAACGCCGGCGCAAGACACATAAGTGCGCCGCGCACGGTCGTGGTGTGCCAGGATGCTGAGAGAAGACTGTGTACTTGCGCGCATTGTTGTTGGCTCGCACGATTCCCGACTGGCCTTTCTGTGCGCGGCGGCGATGCTGGTCGCAAGGTCAGGCGGGCCTTGCTGTGGTCCAGTTGATACCTACGGGTTCTTGGCGGGCTAATTCCTGGACAAATCAATAATGCGGGTCGTACGATTTAAGCAATAAGGGAAGATCCAGCCCGGGCCAAGAGATGAACATAAAGCGCAAGGAACTGGCCACGGCCGCAGCACTCGCCGCGGTGTATTTTGGCGCAGCGAAGCTGGGGCTGAAGTTTGCCTTTGTCAACCCCAGCGCCACCGCAGTGTGGGCGCCCACCGGAATTGCCCTGGCGGGCCTCCTGATTTTCGGCGTTCGTGTGTGGCCGGGCATTTTTTTGGGTGCGTTCTTCGCGAACTTAACAACTGCAGGCACTGTCCTCACCTCCCTCGGCATCGCCACGGGAAACACTTTGGAAGGCGTGGTGGGCTGTTACCTGGTCAACCGCTTTGCCCATGGCCACCGCGCCTTTGAGCGGGCTCAGGATATTTTCAGGTTTACGTTCCTTGCGGGAATGGTCAGCACAGCCATTAGCGCCACGATTGGTGTCACTACACTGTCCTTGGCCGGATTCGCTCATTGGCCAATGTACGCACCAATCTGGCGCACCTGGTGGCTGGGAGACGGAGTGGGCGCGGTGGTCATCGCGCCCTTGGTTCTTCTCTGGAGAAAAAATCGCCCGTTCAATTGGAAGAGTGAACACGTCGCTGAGGGCACGCTCCTGTTTCTGGGACTGTTTTTGGCGGCCTGGGTCGTGTTCGGAGAGCGTTTTCAATCTGAGCTCAAGCACGATTCGTTGGAATATATCTGCATCCCATTCTTGATCTGGGCGGCCTTCCGCTTTAGCCCTCGCAACGCCGCGGCCGCGAATTGCCTTTTGGCCGGAATTGCCACTTGGGGCACCGTGCACGGCTTTGGCCCATTTGCAGCGGACGACCCGAACACATCTCTTTTGCTGGCGCAAGTCTTCATCGGCATTATGGCCATTAGCAGTTTGGCGCTGGCCGCCGAAATTTCCGGACGCAAACGCGCAGCGCAGAGATTCCGGCTTGCCGTCGAATCAGCGCCGAATGCCATGGTAATGACCGACCAAAGGGGCAAAATTGTCTTGGTCAACGCTCAAGCAACGAAAATGTTTGGCTACAAGGAAGAGGAGCTAGTAGGGCAGTTGACCGAGGTGCTCGTCCCTCCGCGGTTTCGTGGCGGACACCCAGTGCACCGCGCCGGTTTTTCGGCCCAGCCGCAAGCCAGACCCATGGGCGCCGGCCGAGACCTGTATGCTGTGCGCAAGGACGGCAGCGAGTTTCCCGTCGAGATTGGCCTCAACCCCATCGAAACGGAGGAAGGGCTCATGGTCTTGAGCGCCATAGTGGACATCACCGCGCGCAAGGCTGCGGAAGAAGAGATCCGGAGTCTGGCCATAAGCGATCCCCTCACGGGTCTGGCCAATTACCGCAAGCTGATCGACACACTCGATGCGGAGATAAAGCGTTTTGACCGGACCAGGCGATACTTTGCGGTCTTGCTCCTGGATTTGGACCAACTGAAGAAGATTAATGACGTGCACGGCCACGTGGCAGGCAGCCGCGCATTGTGTCGATTAGCCAGCATTCTGCGAGACCATTGCCGGGAAATCGATACGCCGGCGCGATACGGGGGCGACGAGTTTGCCGTGGTGCTTCCCGAAACCGATTCAGCGCAGGCCCGGAAGATTGCGGCAAGAATCCGCAGACGCGTGGCCTGTGATGAGGAACGTCCGCCGATCTCCGTGAGCGTCGGCTGTGCCATATTCCCCCATGATGGTGAGACCATCGAAAAACTCCTGTCCGCAGCGGATCGCGCACTCTACGATATGAAGCGCTCCCCAGCCGATACGGATGCGCCCCGGAAATCCCGCGACTGAACGAAGCGCTCCCAAGTAGTCTGTAGACCGTTTGACCGCCGGAAGCGCCGAGTCCCCCATCGCCCGCGATTGACGGCTCACTCGGAAGCTTCCCGGAGCCGCAAGCCGCCTTCTCTCGCGGTGAACGGCGAATTACCCATATCCCATTTCAACGTGCATGACGTTCACCATGTTCACCCATTGGCTGGCAAATGTCGCGCCATGCCGAACGGCTCGCCAGGGGCGGTGACTATTTCTGCCTGCCCACCAATCGGCCCAGAATCGGCTAGGTTTGCAGCCCCCGAAATACCAAGCTCCTTTTTTTCTGGTATTTAGTCAGTTCGTTTTGTAATTTTGCCTCCCGCGGACCCGTTAGGAACTGAGCTAGTTTATGTTGCGTGAAGTCCGGCCCATCAAACCTTTGGCTTACGCTCGATCCTGCGATATTTCGCAGCGGGACCTGCTTAACCGCGGTCAAAGTATCAGGCCTGGCCCAGTCCTACGCCTCGATGTTCAGAATGTTCACGACGTTCACAGTCTGCGACGCAACTGTCTGATACAGACTGATTTATATGCATGAGCAAACAATGCTATTTTGGGTGAACATTTGCTTCCCGCAAGGGATTGAGCCCGAATTGAGGGCCGGCGGGTCGCCTCTGGAGGAATCGAAGGCCGCCGGTTAGGCTGAATTTCTCGCAGACTTCGCATGGAAGGCCGTCTCCCCCGTATTCCAGCGCGAACTCCGGTATGGTATCGCGACGAGTCAATCCATATCGGGCGGCTACCTGGTGGATTTGGATGCGTAGTCTGTTCGTAAATCGAAGTCCCCTGCCAGAGCTTCCGAGCCTCTCCGTATGGAAACCGAGGGCCCTGAGATGGGAGCCTACTTCCCGCGGACTGAGAGAATTACGTTCCCCCTGAGATTCTCGGAGTGTATTCACTGCATTTGCTAGCTGACCTACCAGTACCACATCGTCATAGGGCACTTCGTGCGCCAACGTGAAAAGTTCTTTGGCCACGAGCCACTGAGGCTCCTCCCCTTGGTCACTACGGGCATCTTGATCAAGTTTTGTGAAAGCCGAAATTAGGCTATTGACGATTCCAGTCGCGCCCATGACAGGCGCCGAGAGGATTTGCACTATGTTTCGCATGCGTGGAGTTAGGTGTCTAACAGCCTCAAACGGCAAGCGTGCCCCGGCAACTCGCGAATAATTGTTGATACGAAACCGCATCAACTTTGGCTGGTATTCGGCAGTGATATTCTGAACGGCTGCGTCATTCAAAGTCGGCATCTCCCTTTGCGTCGGGTACATGTAAATAGAAGCGCCACGACTCGTAAGTGCGGCGTCGCTCGGCAGCATGTGGGAAGCAATAATCTTGTAACCGAACGTGGAATAGGGGCGGCCGTTGCGAACAGTTTGCGCTCCTCGAGTACTACCGACGCGGAGCAGGCGACGTATCTGGGCACTCGCCAATGAGTGGTCATCCTCTGATTCATCCAATAGCAGGGTTGGTTCCAATTGATCGCACAGCATGTATAGCGAGGCCGGTGTTATATCTCCTATGAGGATGCCCCGTCGGCACATGCATTGCAAGAGCCTAAGAGCGGTACTTTTGCCGCTGCACAAAGGTCCTGTAATCCACAGGTAAGGGGCGGTCGGCCAGATGTCAAAGAACCAGCTTCCCATGGCGATTGCTGTGGCTATATTGCCTTGCTTATGGGGCATTTCAGCGTGGGTTTCGAATTTCGAAGTTATTTGCGCGAACAATTCTTCTGCCTGGGGACAGGGCAAGGTCCGATCCGGTAGAGACATTAACTTTAACCATTTGGAGTTCATGCTAGGGAATTCAGCGGACGATATAGTTACAATTGACTCATCCCCACTTTGAACATTCCACTTGAGGAGGGCGTAACGGTCTGGATTAGATCCGTCGCGGAGAATTTCGATTTTCTCTCCGGATTCCGATCTTATCGAACTGTCTTCAGCCGTGATCTTCGAAATATTTTCTGGAGAAGGTGTACGGACGAGAATTTCTCGGCGCGATCCCTTGCCTTCTATAGCTTCGATTCCCGTATTGGCCTGTGCGCTGGGTGCATCTGCCGTCTCAAAACCGTGCATGGTTCGCCTCCGTTCGGACGCGATGAAAACATCGTTTCATTCGCGCGCTTGAGTCCTTCGTCCTGTTCGATCGAAGTCTCGTCCGTTCGGACCTGCGGGCAAACCTGTGGCCCAGCTAATGACACAACTCGGCACACCAAATGATCTTACACGAAGAGCCTCGAACGCCGCAACTCACCCAGAGCCACCGTGCACGTTACGTATGCCACGCTCACTTCCCCCTGTCAAACTCCGCGCAGTTGTCGGTTACAAAACAACTCACAGTCGCTAGGACCGTTCCTGCTTCTTCACTTTAACCCAACGCGCAAGAGCCGCCTTCCCAAGCGCTCGCACTTCGCTCTTCCGACATGAACCTACCCATCAATAAAGTCGGAGCAGATTTACGGTTATGTTACTCGCGTTATTCCTGATTCTTTTTTTCCTTGGCCCAACGCGCCCTCGCAGCACGGATGGCGATGGCTCTTCTCTGTTCCGGAGTAAGCTTGTGAGTTCTTGCCCGTCCGCCCAATCGCCCCAGATAAACCGCGTGTGGATCTTTGTCCTTCTTAGCCATCCCGAAAGCAACTTAATCCTGAGAGCTTGCAAAATCAAGAAAACACTTGACTATGCTAACCGCTAAGCATATACTTAGCGCTTAGCATAAGGGCTGGAAGGAGCGGATGAAGAACTCTCGAGTTGTATCGGCAAACGTGAGGTTTGCAAGAGCTGAATACGGGCAACTTTCGCCTGCTCTGGTGCGTGAACTGAAAGAGTTGACGAGGCAATTATCTCTGTCTGTCGCATTTGGCGACGTTCGGCTTCTTGACCGGAAGTGGTACGTCACTTATGCGGGCTTGCTACGGCTGGCGCAACGGCGGCGGTGTAGCGGGATTCGAACAACTCTGGTCGCAAAGCTTTCCGATCCGGCTGCCAAGCGCTGGGTCTTCAGGGCGACGGTCTACAAGCGTTCCAGTTCGAAGGGCTTCGTCGGTTACGGCGATGCCGATCCATTGAATGTCTCTTCGCTCGTTCACGGCGCCGAGATGCGCGTCGCGGAGACCCGCGCGGTCAATCGTGCCCTGCGCAAAGCCTACGGCATCGGTATCTGCTCCGTTGAGGAACTTGGGGCTTTTTCGCCTCCATCTCCGGTTGAGCCGCCGCGTCAGCAGAACGGCTCCCATGCCTCTGCGAACCATGCGTCCACCAACGGCCAGCCACGGCTTCGTGATCGTCTCTGCCTGCTAATCCGCCAGCACCACTTGGACGCCTCCTTGGTGAAAAGCTACGCCGCGGATTATTGCGGTACGACCGCCCTCCGAGAAGCCAGCCGTGATCTGGTTGAAGCGTTTATTTCCCATCTCGCCGAATGGGCCATCAAGGATCGGGATGGACTGGTCTCAAAGCTGAGCAGCTACGCGAAGTCGCAGGAACAGGAGGTACACGCATGAGACGCCATATCGTCGGTCTTGGCCAGCAGAGCCAGAGGGAAAGCGGGCAGCTCGAAGGGCTATTCCTCGTGCGAGTTGAACGAGCCGCCTATCGCTGGCATCCGCAGAAGCCTTTCTTCACCGTCTACTTCGTCATTCTCGAACCGAAGGAGTTCGAAGGCCGGCGGTTTTCCGGAAGGCTGTATTGCACCACGAGAGCGCTGTGGAAGCTGAATTGGTTCCTGCGCGATTTTGGATATGACCGTGAGTTGATCGAACAGGATGACGTAGACGAAAAAGCATTGACGGGCTTGTGCGGAGTCGTCCGCGTCTCTCACACCGCGCTGAACGGCCATTCGTTTCTGAACCTGGAAGCATTTGCCCCAGGTGGGGAATGGGAAGAGGTCATGGCGACGATGGTGAAACCAGTGGGCAGGGAGGCAACAAATGAC